>MTLD01000561.1_pt1 | contig 138717 bp, 143 predicted proteins | sample 1982471 | NCBI WGS metagenome assembly MTLD01 (sample SAMN05712604, study PRJNA340218) | biofilm metagenome | isolation source: sample SPM anode biofilm adapted to -50 mV | place: USA | collected 2012-02-03
GCTCCGCGCCGCATAAACTCTTAACTTGTTGAACCAATAGAATAAATAAAGGCGGAGAACATGCATCGGCTGCTACTGACGGTACTCCTACTCACAGCTTTCGGCTGTACCTCACAGGATGAGGTGGCACGAGTCAAGTCACCAGATGGCAAGGTTGACGCTGTTTTATTTGAAACCAATGGTGGAGCGACGACTTCCTTCGGATACGAGGTGTTCATAACACCGTCCGGGGCTGGCACTTGGAGAGGGAAAGAAGTTGCTGACTTGTACGGAGCTATCCGAAGTGAGAATGCATACGGCGTAAATCTGACTTGGACTTCCAATGATGAATTAGTAATTGAATTTCTCAAGGCTCGCCAGCAGGAGCTTATGAAGCCTACCGTAGATCTCATGTCTAAGCGAATTAAAGTCACATTAAAAGCGGGAATCACTGATTCTAAGGCACCTTCAGGAGGCATGTTGTATAACCTCAAGCAGGTTGGAGGCGTTCTGAAGTAAGCGAAGGTTCAACCAGGTGGCGGCAGACGGACTACGCTACGCTCCGCCGCTGCGCCCCCACGACGTTGGCCCACAAAAGGAAAAAATGAAACAGAGAGAACTCGAAGTCGAAGGGGAAAAAGCGACGACTCTGCTTGCCGGTAAAGTGGTCAAAGTTGTCCGCCGTCACAATGAGAATGAAGTCTTGGTTGAATTCACAGATGGCGCTCGATTGTTCGTGGAGAAAAAGGGAAAGATCTTAGAAATATCAATAACCGGCGCCACGAGTCGGGACGCCAAAAGTGATCGAGGGCGAGAGTGAGCCTCTTACAGCGAACAACTCAACTCTGGAAAATCCTGATTTTCTGTATTGTGAGTGCAATCGGCGGTGGTGTAATAGTTTTTCAAGGGCGACTATATAGTCCGTTAGGCGAAGACTTCACCATATTACTGGTAGGGATGAGCACATTTTTGATGGTGGTCACTTTTGTGTGGGCTTCACTTTCTATCAAATGTCCAGAGTGTAATTTGCGTCTCTTTTGGTATGCCGTAAAGAAAGAAAAGTGCGGGAACTGGTTTACTACGTTACTCACACAGGAAACGTGCCCCAACTGTGGTCACAAAGCTAATCATTTTCCTGAACCATCGCGATGAAAGGCAAAGGCCAACCAGGCACTGGTGCGGCCAGGGCCGCACAGCGCCTACCACCTTAAGCCAAGAGGAAGAATGAAAAAACCAACAAAAATGCTGATTCTTGTCCTGTTAGTAGTAAGCACCTCTGGCTGTGCCGTAGGGGCAGGCATTGGAGCATCCGCAGCAAAGGGAGGAATCGAAGGCCTCAGTAACTGCAACGTCGAGTATGGAACCTCTAGCTGTCAGATTTTGAGAACTTCATGCCGAGGGAATTTTTCAGATTGGACTACAAGTTATGGAGAATACGGCTGCTCCTGCTGTGATGCCCGATAAGATTTCTAGAACCAGGGGCGAGGCCTTACATAGTATCCAGGCCCATGGACGCCGACCGCCCGAAAAGACAGGGCGTGCGGGTCATGGCCCGATCCGTTGAGCAAAAGAAAATGAAGAGGCCAGAATGATTAAAAGACTTGTTACCCTCCTCTTGCTGGCGACTGCGCTATTCGCTGCATCAGCAGATGCAGAGCTTTGCCCACCAAAAGAGAACTCACCTGAAGGCATCGTATTCAAGCTGTACAAAGACTATGCATGGGAAGCAGTAATGGCAGCAGGATACGACGGACTGATGCAGCAACCTCCCCAGATTCTGAAGCAATACTTCGACGACAATCTTACCGCCCTCATCCTCCGAGACAGGAAATGTTCAGAAAAAGGCCAAATATGCAGACTTGATTTTGTCCCGATCTGGGCCTCTCAAGATCCTGCCGCAGTCGACTTGACGGTGGAAAAAACAAAGATGAAAGACATCATCAAGGTGAAGTTCCGGTATCCAAGCAACAACGAGAAAATCGAGTTGAAGTACCGGGTGACCCAGGCCCCGAAAGGGTGGCGTATAAGCGATATTGCCGGAAAAGATTGGTCACTGCTGGCAATTCTTTCCGCGCCGGAGTGAAGCTCAACCAGCGGCGACAGCGGTCTCCGCTGACGCTCCGCCGCTGGCGCCTTGAGACGTTGGCTGATCAACCAATTATGAATAAAATACTCAAAAATATTGGAGGGTTTACCCTCATCGAAGTACTGATAATTCTGGCAATATTATTGATAATTGCCAGGTTTATATTTGCTCCCCAATTGTATGAGTGGGAAAACAGTATGTGGCGTTCTGTTGGAGTGCCACCCGAACTTGCTCGTTCTATTGCGGGTATTTTCTTCTTTTCATACTTAATCTGGCGAGCAATAGCGGAAAGAAAGTCCAAAAAACGAGATAGACCATTTACGTAAAGGCTCAGCTAACAAGGGGTTGGTGCCGTGGCCCCTGACTCTTGACTGAAGGATAAAATGGATATTGCATTCCTCGCGGTGGTAAGCATTTCGGAAATCATTTCCTTGTGTTGCCTTTATAACCTTTGGAGAGGGCGCGACAAAATTGTCGTGAAGTTCCTATGGTCGCTGGTTTTGGCAATTCCTTTCCTTGGGCCAATCTTCTACGGCGGCTTCCACAACCCGCCGCTACCACAATCTGATGATTTAAAGGCACCATTCACAGGCGAAACATATTGGGAGGACACGCATGCCCATGAGCATGTAGGCCACGGAGATTCCCACGATTGCGATTAAAACCAGATGAAGATGCTTGATAATAAAGACAACAGCCAACAGCGGCGTAGACTCTGACGCAGCAAACACCGCCGCGCAGGTCACCCCGCGACACGTTATCTGACAGTAAGAAGATAGATATACCCAACTATCGGCAATTTTGGAGTGACATAAAATGAAGGATTATGACTGGTTAAAAACCACTCTTTATAAATATAGAAAGTTCGATGCCAGAACGCTTTCCATGCTGATTAACAGGGAAATCTATTTTGCCAACCCAGAAAATCTCAACGACCCGCATGACTGCCAAATATCAATTGCTGCGGCAATTTTGGAAGCAATTTCGATAGCAAAGAAACGCCATCCATCGTCATTAACACTCCCGAAAGTAAACCTACTACGAAAATTAGCCAGTATTTCACCAAAGATGGAAACTGATATCAAGAGCACGGGGGTATTCTCTCTTTCAAGAACCAGCAAGAACGTATTGATGTGGACACACTATGCTGATGAACACAGAGGACTGTGTATAGGCTTCAGACTTTCAAATAAATTTTTAACCGTAAATGACGAAAGCAAGGTAGTCGGGACAAACCAATGTGGCTATTTTCCCAACAACCCCTTTGTTGATTATCTAGTTAATATCGGTGTTACTGAAGAGTTGTTGCCTTGGAGTGATTTCTGGATGCGTATTTTTTCTATCGGGCTTGTCGCTAAGCATAACTCATGGAAATACGAACAGGAAGTTAGAGTCGTAAGAAAAGAGCCAGGGACAGAGTGGTTTCAGCCAAAAGAAATTGTGGAAATTATATTTGGATTAAATATGGATTCAGAAGACAGGAAAACTGTAATTAAATTACTTTCGAGCCCTGAATGGGCTCATGTTAAATTGAGCAAAATGACTAAGAGTAGTGGCAGCTTTGGTTTAGAGAAAGTTCCCCTAAGTAAGTCAGAAATAATTTTGTCTCCATTTGTTAAAGCAAGAGCATAAAGTAAAAGTCAGATAACAATCGGATGCACTGGAAAAAATGCCTCCCGTGATCCTCGAAACCGTTGTGCAGGAGAATGAATGAAAAGCAAACCAGGAATTACCATCATCGCTCTATACTTCCTGTTTAACGGTGCCTTTGCGGCATATCAACTTGTCGTCGCTACGCTTCACGGCGGAGTAGCCCAAAGCAATCTATTTTACAACATGATACCTATTGTTTTCCTGGCATCCGGAGTAGGGCTTTTTCTGAAGAAAGGATGGGGACGGAATCTCACAGTCCTCGCATCTGGCTGGTACTTATTGCTTGGAGTTCTGAAAGTTGTTGCTTATTGGGCTCAAGGAAATGACATTTCATTACTTATTAAAGGGGGTGTAGATGTCTTTTTGGCACTTAGTATAATCGGTTACATGAGCAGAAAAGCTATAAAGGATAGATTTGAAAAAAGTCCTATATCTTTGATGTGTATTGGAACCTTTCTTTTGCTGAGTGGCGTCACTCATATGTTTGCTATTCAGATTATAGATACTATTCTGCGAATGATGGCTTTCTTGGCAGGTGCGGTCGTGATGCTAAAGGCAAAACAGCAATTACGAGCGCAAGGTGATAGCACAACACTCGGTTAGACCAGTCGGCAATGAATCCGCCGCTGGTCACCCTCAAGCCGTTGGATGGAAGAATATGAATTGGAATATTGAGGTCAAAAAGTTGCCGGGACCAGATAGGAAGAAGTGGCTTTATCTGGATGACCGAGAGCATGTCTCGCCGGACGGAAAGCGCTTGGCGCTTATTTATTCAATCGCTGAAATAAGCATGGGATGGGACATCGGACAATTAGCTCTTTTCGAGGGGTCACCACAAGATCCTAAGCCGTTATTCATCGAACCAGAACTAAGAGTCATGGGATATTGCCAGAATATGCCATGGTTAGACAATTCCACCTGTGTATTCAGTGCATATATGTGGGACGGCAAGAAGACACAGATCCCATTTTTGATTCTGGACATTGAAAACAAATCTTTCGCCTTTTACCCCATCATGAACTCATGCATGTCAACGCTATCTACCGCCACAGATGGATGGACAATCAAAGAAACAACAAGGGACGAGCGATTTCAGTGCCATCACAATGAACCTGTGCGCAAACACGAGATAAAGTGGTACTCGTGGCTAGAAGTTAGCCAAGGGAAAAATGATTATTGGGCAGGACGTCTTGGGACTGCGACGTAAGCAACATCCAACCAGCCGGTTAGACGTCGCCCCGAAAAACCGGGCGGGTCAATCGGGCACCCCGTTGATGGATAAAAAATGAAATGTGAATGCAAACAACTTCCTGATGTCTTTTACCTCGAAGAAGGTCCAAAAGGTTTTGAGAAACATCTCCATCAGGAAGAGATGGAGAATTGGAAAAGGCTCTATTCCTGCCCCTCTTGCGGGACACTTTGGGCAATTGATGAATGGGACAAGTACACGTGGCAAGTCGTCTATCGCGTGAAGGAGAGGGCAAAGTGGTCAGAGGAAGAGCGAATCCAAGAAAGAAAACAGCTCCTTCTTCAAAGCCGAGGTGGTGAGATGGAAGAGGAGTGCATGTGGATGGGGTGCAGAGGAAAAGCAGTTAAGGGAGTTGCCTACTGCATTGATCATCTCTGGAATACCGGCGCACGAAAATAGGCAGCACCAACACCCGGCTAGACCCATCTCCGCTGACGCTCAGTAGGTCACCTATAGCCGTTGGGTTTGTGGAGCAAATGTGAGGTTATTTTGAGCATATTTATTATATTGATACTGCTAACATTGGCAATTATGCTTGCATTAATTGGTTGCTACAAGAAATTTGGCGACAATGTTTATGAATCTCAATTTGCTTTACAAGATGACGAAGAAACACAAAAAATACTCCATAATCTTAAGATAGGCCGTCAGCAAATGAACAGGCTAGCGTTACGAATAATAGTTTTATATGCTGTGGCGTGTATTCCTTTGTTCATTATTAAAAACAGATATGGTGGTCCATTTACATCATTGTTATTTGTATGTTGTGCTCTATATAGCTATAGAGAAAGCAAGAAAATTCAACTCCCCCCCTGTCCATGCTGTGGTACAGAAGACTGTCTCATCAGTTATAGAAGCAGGGCCATATTTCTAACTAAATATTGCAGGCAGTGCCATACAGTACTAATAAAGTAAAATTTACAACCCTAACGGCTCAACCAACTCGGCCTAGTTTACTGCGCGCTGAATTTGACGCATGTCCAGGTCGTCAGTTAGTCGGCTAGTCAAGCAGTAGGAAGAATAAAGGGGGCAACTCTCCATTTTCCATTTTCAGCGGAAGAAGGATGAGTGATCTCCCAACTCACGGCAGGACAGGCCCTAAAACCGGCCGGTCAGCCTAGCGTTAGGACGTAATCAAATCTAGTCCCACTTGAAAGGAAGTTTTCCACAATGGACATCCCACGGATATTCAACATCACTGAGAGTGCTCACCGCATCCATAACCCGATCACACCCGAAAAGCTTACCACTCTCGGCGCAGCGCTTCGTCTGGAATCGGGGGCCCCAGTGCTCGACCTCGGCAGTGGTTCGGGGGAGATGCTGTGCACCTGGGCACGCGATCACGGCGTCATCGGTATCGGCATCGATATGAGCCAGTTGTTCACTGAGCAAGCGAAACTTCGTGCTGTAGAACTCGGCGTTGCCGATCAAGTCAAGTTCATCCATGGCGATGCTGCCGGATATGTCTCTGACGAGAAGGTCAGTGTGGCAGCCTGTGTCGGTGCCACTTGGATCGCCGGTGGTGTCGCCGGTACTATCGAGCTTCTGGCACGGAGCCTGCGCACCGGAGGGATCATCCTCATCGGCGAGCCCTACTGGCGGCAGTTGCCGCCGACGGAAGACGTTGCCAAAGGGTGTCTTGCCAACTCAATCTCCGACTTCCTCTTGCTTCCAGAACTTCTCGCGTCTTTCGGCCACCTTGGCTACGACGTTGTTGAAATGGTTCTGGCTGACCAAGACGGCTGGGACAGATACGAGGCGGCCAAATGGCTCACCATGCGCCGATGGCTTGAAGCCAATCCCGACGACGAGTTAGTCAAAGAGGTTCGAGCCCAACTGACCTCGGAACCTGAGCGCTACGCCGCTTACACACGTGAATACCTGGGCTGGGGTGTGTTTGCGCTGATGCCGCGGTGATGCGTTGTCGCATCCGGCGGATCGCCAACGGTTGGAGACAATCCAAAGAGGTCAGCCCTTGACACGAGACAATAGTAAAAAAGCAGAAGGCTCAAATGGCGAAGTCCCAACCAGGCAGTTGGACACCGGTCGGGCGGAAAAGCTGCCCGAACGGGTCAACTGCGCGGGCTGTTGGAAGGGATAAAATGCAAGCTTCTTTTCGCCTTCTACGATGTATTGCGTATATATTGACGAGTTGCGTTATCTGTCAGGGCTGCGTTACGTCAACATACGTTTCCTCAATTGGAGCGCATGTTCAAACTGGGTCTACGGATGTCACAGATGAGGGTATTGTTTACAAGGTGACAATTACTGACCACCAACTAGCCCCTTCCGATATTGAAAATTCAGGTGTGACGATCCCTTTTTTGACACTTATGCCCAAAGAGCCTGGAACTGTTATTGGCGAAGGGTGGATAAAACCCACAGAGGTAAAATGGACAAAAATAGATAGAGATTGGAAAGAGGGATATATCCCAGTCTATTTCCAGACTGAAGCTAAAACATTCAAAGCTACTACTATAACCATCGGTGCGAAAACCGAACATGGTCATATACAAATTCAGAATAAATATAGAAGATGGTATAGCTACCCATCACAGTTGTTGCTAGTTTGTTCAATACCAATCGATGCCGTAATTGACATGGGAACTATGTTTGTGACGATCTTCAACAAAATAGTCCTCATCTAAATCCAAAAAAGACAACTTGTCTTCCAACTAGCGGCGTCAGCGGTCTACGCTACGTTACGTCGCTGCGCCTTGCCACGTTATGTTTTTAAGGAGAAGTATGAGTACAAAAGGTGCAATTCACAGTGCCCAATGAAACTGTACTCTGGAATCTATCTACATTCAACTAACAGCTATTTGGCAATCATTGATGAAAGCGGAAAGCGCATCTTCAAGAGCAATAGGGGTATCAGTTTTGCAGCTTATAATTACACAATTGCAAGCCTGGCACGATTGTATCCCCCGCACATCTTAGTGAACGATGCTGACAAAAAATTAAAACAAATGATCAAACATCGGGTGGGGAAACCTTTTTTTTATATATTGGCTCCTTCTTGTAATCCCTCAAGCACCGGTACGCAGATACTCTGCAAATTTCTTGTCAGTACTGTTGATATGATTTATCAGCCAGTCCATCATGGTCTGGTTGGTCTGAATCACCAACAGGAGGGTTGCCCCCTCAAGATTGAACTGCTGCTCGAGTTTTTTTAAATCATGAATGAAACCATCATGCTGTTTCTTATGGTCCGAGTAGCCGGGAAAACTGCATCTTTTTTGCAAACTCTCTTCCATTGAAAAATGCGTTCTTACGTAGTCGCCAAGGAAGAGAATCAGTTTGGAAACCTCCTCCTTCCCTTTTCTCTGATGACAGGCATCCAGAAGGTTGTTGAACCTCCTGAAAAGCTCCTTGTGTTGATTGTCAATATCATCGTTGCCCGTAGCCAGCTTTTCACTCCACTCAACAGCCATGTCATTTCTCCTTTCAGGTTTATTGCCGCTTAATTGGGATGATTGACAGCGTAGATACTGTCAAGATGGTTGTGCATTTCCGTGTAAACACCGGTCAGGTCGCTCTGAACCTTTTCTCGCAGGGAGTTCATCTCTTCGTAATTATGGATCAGGAGTGCGGTGATTTTAGGGTCCAACTGGTCATCAGAAGCCATTCCTCTCAGAACCGACTTGGCCTGGTCTGCATCCATTCCTTTGCGGTACGGCCTGTCTTCGGTTATGGCGGTAAATACATCTGCAACGGCAACAACCCGGGATCCAAGGGGAAGTTCGTCACGCCCTATGTTGAATGGATACCCCCCACCTTTCGGTGTTTCATGATGGAATGCTCCCCACTTGATGATGGTGCTGAAATCTTCGATGTGCTCCAGGGCGCGGTAGGTGTAAAATGGATGGCTTCGAACGATATTGGCTTCAAGTCTGGTCAAAGGGGCCGGTTTTTCAAGAAGTTCCGTCGGCACGGCAAGTTTCCCAAGATCATGGATATACCCCGCTATCTTCATCATGGCGCATTCATTCTCCGAGTAGCCGATTGCGTCGGCCATTGCTTCGGCAATTGTGGCGACTCCGCTGGAATGTGTGGCGGTAAAGGGACTGCGAAAATCAATAACCCGGGAAAAAACCTGGGCCAGGCTGATAATTCCGTCAAGGTCCAGGTCCACTGTCTTCACCCGCGCTTTTCTTCGCAACATGACAGCCAACGAACGGGAAGTAAGATCAAGCCAGAAATAGCTTTTTCGGGAGAGGGCAAGAAATGCGTCGACAGCCTCGGGCATGAACATCTCTCCCGATTGGGCCTTTATCTTGCGCGCCACTTCATTTGAGTGGCCGAAATAGTTTTTTGTTTTTTTCAACAGAACAGCTACCCGGTCCGCCAGATGGAGGATATGTGATGCCACCGGCACGGCACGACCGTTATGCTGCTTGCCGGCGCCGTTTGCCCATGGGACATGATGGCAGGAGATCACCTTACCTATCTCAGCCAACGGGGCAAATGTCTTGAGAAGAAAGCCCCCTGCCTCACCATGGCGATGTGAAGCGGTTGTCTCGAAACTGAGGGCCTTCATTTTCTCTTTAATGGAAAGGGCGCCGATATCGTGAAGCATGCCCGCCATGAGAATATCGTTACACGCCTTTTTCGACAGGCCCATTTCCTGGGCTAGACTGTAAGCGATATAGGCCACTCTTTTATGGTGGTCGTCCAGGGCGGGATTAACCAGATCAGTAACATCGGAAAGACTTGTTGCAAGATCGAAGAGAGTTACGCGGATTTTGCTTGACGAAAGCAAGTGATGCCTCCTTTATTGCGTGGGAGCGATGTAAATTTGAGTTTGTTGGGTTTGTTCCGCTTAGAGAAAAACTGCAAATACCTACCACGTCATTTGTTAGCCAAATAAGACCTTTTTTATCCTGTTGCTAGGTATAATTGAATTTATATCTGAAGTAAAGATATTTTTTTCTATTTTTTTGCCAGGTTGATTCTCCTGCCGGAACCTTCGGAATGACCCTCAAAACATATCGACACCAAAGCCATAGTGTTGTTTTTCTGAGGAGACTGGGACGCTAAACGGGTTAACACTTTCGCCATTTGACAGTAAAACTTACGGGTATAGTATTGATAGCAACTAATAGGGTGTATCGGTAAGAACGAGAAGGGAGGGAACCCATGCGCAGGTCACTGTCGGTCATCCTGGCCACTGGCATTGGCGTGACTGTAGCATTGATCTGGAGCTATCCCCGTGCTGAACTTGTCGATCATCACGGAATAAAGGTCGAGGCTGACAGCTCAACGACGAATTGTCTTTCCTGTCATGACGGGCTATTGGAGCAGCGGGGGGTGATCTGCACCACCGAATGCAACTTCAGAACCCCCCATCGCGTTCTCATGCATTATCCCCCCTTCGGCAAGGAGGATAAGTTTATGCCGACACAGGTGATTGCCGAAAAGGGAATCTTTCTCGAAAATGGGAATGTCGGCTGCACCTCCTGCCACAACCTGCGAAACGGCGGCAAAGCGCATCTCGTCATGTCAAACGGCGAGAGCATACTCTGTCGCACCTGCCACATCAAGTAACACTCCGATGGGGGCTTCTCTCCGACAACAGGCTGAATAGGGGTCCCTCTCTCTTCTCGTGCAACACTTCTCTGAAATCTCCGGGTATCTCCGAAAAAAAGCGAACTCAGCCGTCCATCTCCACCCGATTACGTCCGTTTCCCTTTGCCCGGTAGAGAGCCATATCGGCGGCCTTTACCAAGGAGTTCGCATCAAGCCGGTTGTCCGGCCTGCTCATCGAGACGCCAAGGCTTATGGCTACCGGTATCATCCCCTCCGGGGTATCCATCGGCTCACTGCATATGGAACAACGGAGCCGCTCCGCCAGGCCTTCCGCATCCTTCCAATCACACCCCTGCATGACGATCAGAAATTCCTCCCCCCCGTAACGCCCTACGTAATCATAGGAGCGCATGAGGGAAAGCATCCGTTCCGACGCCAGGCGGAGCACAGAATCTCCCACCAGATGACCATAGGTATCGTTGATCATCTTGAAATTGTCCAGGTCGGCCATTATGACGCTGACGCTGGTGTCTTCCCGTTTTGCCCGCGCCAGTTCGTCAACGAGGATACGGTAGATCTCCGCATGATTCCAGAGCCCGGTGAGAGAGTCACGGGAGGCCCTCGCCCGGAGTATTTCCTGTGCCGCAAGCAGTTCATCCTGCAACTCCAGGATGCGTCTCCCGGCACGAAGGCGCACCCTCAGTTCGTTGCTTTTGAATGGCTTGGTAATATAGTCATCGGCACCCGATTCCATGCCGGCGATAATATCCTCCTCCTTATGCTGGCCTGTCAGGAGAATTATGTAGGTGTAGGGTTCCTTCAGTTCCGCTCTGACCTTCCGGCAGATATCCACACCATTTATTCCCGGCATCAGCCAGTCCAGGAGGGCGAGCCGGGGTGCATCCCCGCAGGTAAGCGCCCGCCAAGCCTCGTTGCCATCCTGGGTCTCAATCACGTCATAACCCCATCGGGACAAGTACAGTTTTAGAAGATTTCGAAGACTGGTATCATCTTCTGCAATCAATAACTTCATATGGTTTCCCTTAAGCCTTAACCCATGAGGGGGAATACCGACAATGGTGAGTTTTCTCTAATATGCTAACACAATCAGAGGGTCTCTACAATCACCGTTTACCATGCAAGCATACCACGCCTCACTAACATGTCACCCTCCGGCTTTTTTCACCTTGTACCCCCGCTTTTCCAGTTCGGCCACCAGCAGATCCCGGTGCTCCCCCTGGATCTCGATGACGCCGTCCTTGACGGTCCCACCGGTGCCGCAGCGCCGCTTCAAGTCACCCGCGAGGGTTTTCAGTTTCTCTTCGTCCAGGGGGAGACCGCTTATGGTGACTACCGATTTCCCTCCCCGCCCCTTGGTCTCCCGTCCTACCCGCACGATGCCGTCCCCCGCCGGAAGGGTTTTCGCTGTGCGACAGGCGCACTTCCCTGCCGGCTTACCGCAGCCGGGGCAGATGCGCCCTAGCTCGGAAGAGTAGACCAGTCGGTGTTCATCCGATCGGCGCGTGGTCATAATCCCAATTCCCTTGTCATTTACACTCTACCTCCCGGATCATGTCGAGCCGTGAGGCGGCGGGGATTTCCTCCCAATCCGTTTTCCCTGTCAGGTCAAACTCGGCAATGACGTCTCCCTTCCCGTCCCGGTGAACCACCCGGGTAAGGCGGCTTTTCTCACCTTTGCAGTCGATGTCATAGCTGAAGAAAGAGACGGCCAGCCCCTCGTACCTTTTGGCGTTACCCATAAGTTCGAGGGCCTCCTCCTTTCCTGCCGGCATGTAGATCATACGGATCATTACACCGACCATTCCCGGCGCCGGCCGGACGACGGCCGATTTGTCGTACGCGAAGGTGGAATGGTCAGGAATGGTATCCACCTCCACCCACTCCGGTCCACCACCCCATGCTCTCCCCGCGATAACGGGCATAAGCCCTGCCGCGAGCGCCACCATCACAGCTACCATGAATTGTCGAGGTATCATGTCTGTCCCCCTTTGCGTTATCTTCATTCCAGTCTATCCCGGAACCTCCGTCACTTCAAACCGTCCACCGGAGGACTCCTTCAACTGCTGCATCCAGGTTTACGCGTCAGTCCAGCCGACATGTCCCATCGGCGCAGGTATGCCGATGGGGAAGATAGCGACGGTAGCGGGCGAAAATGCCATATCCCGCACGGGCGAGAAAGTTGACCCCCGGCAGCATGACCAGCCTGCCGAGGAGCCCGTACCAGGTAGAACCGGGGAAAGCCTGCCAGATGGCCCAGAACCCTTCGACCCCGCGATATATCGCTCCGTCATGATCGATTACATGCATCTGTGCCATGAAGTCGTCCAGGGATATGCCATTGCGTTCCGGCCCGAAGCCAGGATCGCTGATGTCAACGAATACCAGTCGGGATGCCCGGTTACGTATACGATAGATGGACATCTCGGCGGCACAGACGCGACAGGCGCCGTCGTAGAAAATAGTCAGAGGGAACTGGGGAAATGGCAGCATGGGCGATTCCTCCGGAAGTCACGTGTCAGGAGAACAGCGACACCAGTTCAACGCGCCAGACCCAGCAAAGGGCCATCAGCGTACCGTAAATCGCTACCCCGGTGAGGTTTGAAAAGGCGACCAGGAGGTCCTGGGTTGAGGGGACCGCACCGGCCACGAAAAGGTAGACTGTCAGGTGGAGACAGAGGGTATGATACAGGTCGGCGGGAAACCAGGCGAACCAGTGATGGTAGAGAAACCAGGCTACGGGAATGAGAAGAAGCGGTGCCAGGCCAGTGGGTAGGGAGGCGAGGGGGCCGGCATTGCGGATGGTCACGGAGCCGAGCACCCAGCCGCGGCGCACCGTACCGTCCGCCAACGTGGCGAACCGGGGGGTCGGGATGATGCTGAAGCCCGTAGGGCGGCCACCGGTGACGAAGGCGACAACCAGATGGGAGAGCTCATGGAGCAAGGTGGCGGGAAGGGCGTAAAGGATCTGCCAAAAGGGGCCGGCTGTGCCGATACGGCCATGGACGGCAGCCAAGACGATAACCAGAATGAGTCCCGCGAAATGCCAATCCGCTCCAGACAGTTGATTCATAGACAATGGACTCCATCCAAGCCAGGCATTACGCTCATTGCGCCTGAACCGCCCTCGCCTTCGGCCACCAACCTGTCACAACCACCATTGCACCGATTCAAGGCCGTTCTCTCGTTCAATATAGTTACTGACTCGAAACCTGATTACTCCACATCAATGAGTAGTTTCCGGCTGAGTTTTCACATTGGAAACGCAGTGCGCACAATCAGTTTTCGACCAAAACAGGGGTACAAGATGCCAATTTCATGAGATAATTATTAGTTGCAGATAACATTCCCACCCATTATAGTGTGAAATATGCTAGCATCAGCGAAGGATATAACCGTCTTTCAAACGCAAAAAAGGAGAGTACCATGACTGACTGTGAACTTCTTAAGACCTGCATTTTTTTCAACGACAAGATGCAGAACATGCCCTCCACTGCGGAGGTAATCAAGCTCAGATACTGTAATGGGGATTACACGGATTGCGCCCGCTTCACGATTTTCAAAGCAGTGGGAAGAGAAAAAGTTCCCCAGGACTTGTTCCCCAATCAGATAGAAAAGGCTCGTGAGATCATTGCAGGCAGTTGATGTGCCGTAAAATGGCGCGCCGTTTTCCCCGGATTGACTCGTTTGATTCTCCAAATATCCGGGAGAACATCACGCAAAACCCGCCAACAACTTCTCCAGTTCGGTGTGATCGAAGTGATACAGCTCCCGGCAGAACTCGCAGGTCACTTCCGCCTCCCCTTGGGTTTCCAGCATGTTGGCCAGTTCTTCCCGGCCGAGTGAGATGAGCACTCGCTCGATCTTTTCCCGACTGCAGGAACAGTCAAAGGCCACCGCCCGCTTTTCCAGTGTGTCGTAGGGGATCCCCTCGAACAGCCTTTCCAGGAGCTGTTCCGGCGATTCACCCTGGCGCAGGAGCTCTGACAGTGTGGTGAGTTCGGCAATTCGCCCCATGAGCCGGTCGATGGCAGCATCGTCCTGAGGGGGAAGGGCCTGTATCAGGAAGCCCCCCGCTGCAGCCACGCTTCCATCCGGCTCCAGGTAAACCCCCAGCCCGACCGCAGATGGTACCTGTTCCGAATCGGTCAGGTAATAAGCCAGGTCCTCGGCGATCTCGCTCGAATAGAGCTGCACTGTGCCATGGTACGGTTCCTTCAGCCGCAGATCCTTGGTGACAGTGAGAAGGCCGGCACGCCCCAGAGCCCCCGCCACGTCGAGTCTGCCATCCCGGAGAGGAAGATCGATGGATGGCAAGCCAACGCACCCTCGTACCGCGCCATTACTCTCCGCCTCTACGAGAATCTTCCGGATCGGCCCGTTCCCCTCGAATTTGAGCCCCACTCGCTGACCGGTCTTGAGGAGTGCCCCCATGAGCACACCGCCGGTTAGTGCCCGTCCCAGAGCGGCCGACGCCGTGGGGAGGGTTTCATGGCGGCGGCATCCCTCCCTGACCAGTTCCGTGCTGACGCAGGCCAGGGCACGGAAGCTGCCGGACCTGCTGATGATTCTTACCAGATAATCGCTCACAACCAGACCCCCGGTCGCACCAGCCGTTCCTTGAGCCCAGGGATCTTCATGCTGCTGTTCAACCGGTCAAAAATACCCACTTCTGTCCTCCGAAACCTCGAACCTTGAACGTTGAACCTTGAACTGTTTTTCTAAACAAGTCCCATGGTGAAGTTGAACTCCGACGTTCCCGCGATCTCCTGCCCCCGTCCGAATGCCTCCAGAATGCGGGGCCACTGATCCTGGGGAACACCGGAGAGGTCGATGATGAAGCTGGCGCATCCCATCTCCAGCAGCCGCCCACGAAACGCGGTGAGGGAGAAGCGACGGGTCGGGGTAACCACCGTCAGGCCGTCTTTCATCGTCACCTCGTATCCATCCCCCCGGTCGGAAAGAACCGGGACATCGCTCTTGATGCTCCGGATGGCGATCTTCGAGGTGATGGCAGGCACACCGCCGTACACCAGCACCCGCCGGCCGATGGCAAGGTCCGCAGCCAGGAGTTCCGTCATGTTCTCAGCATCGTCTTCGATATAGAGGGTGGCCGCTACCGCTCCCAGCTCCTGCCAGGAAAGGAGCGCCTGGCTGTTGAGGGAGAAGAGCCGGTAGTCGGTGGATACCTCCAGCGAAGCCGCCTCCGCCAGGCCGCTCCCCGCCTCCCTGAGGAGGGGGAAGTGGGAGATGTTGGCCGCTTCGAAGCGACGGAAGCCGGCCGCAATGATCTGCTCCACCCCCTGCCGGTAGAAGGGGAGGTCCTCATCGAAGATGATGAAGGGGAGACGCCAGAGCACCTGCTCTTCCCTCCCTCTCAGTTTCCGGACACAGAGCGGCAGCTGGTGGAGGTTGGCCCGTGAGACGGGGAGGCTGATGACATCCACCCCCTCCCGGTGGAGCAGATGGTAATCCCGCAGGTACTCCAGGCGAATGATGAGTTCGCTCCGCCGGGAATTCCCTACCGGTCGCGCCTTGACCAGTTCGGCCAGAGCGGCCCGTTTCGTGGCTGTCCGCCGCTTCTGCAGGTCGGGAAGCACACGTTCCGCAAGGGTCTGGTAGAACTGGCGGCGAATATCCTTGAGCCGGGCAGGGGGGATAAGTACGTTTGGAAAGCCGGGCGCCGAGAGGTTTCGCAGTTCGAAGGGGGTATCACCGCTACGGGAGAACTGGGCACGAAGCACGCCGGCCATGTCGCTGGAGCGGGCCGGCTCCAGAGTACCGAGGGGATACTCCTCGCTTATCTCGCACCCCGCCACCCTTCCTGTAATCCGCAGGACCTCACCGCCGAACGAGAGATCGAGATCGCAGGGGAGCTTTCCCCCCTTCACCCCCTCCAGCCGCTTTCTGCAGGCGCTCTCGCTCATGGTGAAGGCAGTTTCCGAGGAGACTTTGAAGACCGTGTCCCCTACCTTGACGGGGAAGGGGGAGACGGTGCTGACGACGGTTTTTTCCCGGACATTCTTCACCTGCTGCCGTCCGGCATACAACTCTTTGATGGTAAAGGCGCGCCCCGCCATGTCGCTCTTGGGCTGGACCCGAATCCGGTCACCCACGTGAAGCCGGTCCCGGGTCTCGAAACTGATCCGGTCCCCCTGAATGGTGCGGATCTCGCCGAGAAAGCGGCCGGTGGCCCCCTTGAGGGACGGCGTGGCAATGTCGGTCGGCTGGTGGGAGGCAAGGAACCCCTTGGTGGGAACCCGACCGAAGGAGAGTTTCAGGAGCTCCTTGGCCCCGGCTATCGCCTCGTCGCGCCGGTGGGGAGGGGCATCAAGGACGAGCCGGTAGGCACCGATGACGCTCGCAACGTACTCGGCCGATTTCATCCGCCCCTCGATCTTCAGGGAGGCGACACCCGCATCCACGAGTTGGGGGAGCATGTCGATGGAGGAAAAGTCGTTGGTGGAAAAGTAGTACCCCTCCTTCCCCCGGTAGGTGTACTGACGTCGGCACGGTTGGGCGCAGCGTCCCCGGTTGCCGCTGTGGCCGCCAAGGAAGGAGGAAAAGTAGCATTGTCCCGAGATGGAGAAACAGAGGGCGCCGTGGATGAAACATTCGATCTCGGCCTTGCTCTGCCGTGCGATGGCTGCAATCTCGTCGATATGGAGTTCCCGTGCGAGCACCACCCGCTCGAAGCCGAGCTCTTCCAGTTGACGGACGCCGAGGGAGTTGTGGATGGTCATCTGGGTAGAGGCGTGGAGCGGTATAGAGGGGAAGTGCCGGCGGATGAGGCGGGCCACCGCCATATCCTGGAGGATCACACCGTCCGTCCCCATGGTTTCGAGGGCAGCCAGGGTCTCAACCAGCTGGGGAAGCTCCTGTTCCTTGACCAGTGTATTAAGCGTGACATATACCCGGCGGGAGAGGGAGTGGGCGTAGGCGGTGAGCCGCTCCATCTCGTATAGGGTGAAGTTCTTCGCCTTGGCACGGGCGGAGAATTCCCTGAGCCCGGCATAGACGGCATCCGCCCCCTTTTCCATGGCGGCGAAGAATGCTTCCAGTGAGCCCGCTGGAGAGAGGAGCTCCGGTTTTTTCAGTTCGTTTGCGATACGTGACATCTCTTCACACTACCTGATGCAAAAATTTGCGTCAAGTTCCATTGCCACCGGTCTTGCGAGCGGGAGCCAGGACACCTTCAGAGGTGTCCATTGCCACCGTTGTTTTAGAGGGGGAGCTGACAACCCGCTATCTATTTGGTAGAATACCTTGGTTTGATCATTATCCGGAATCCGGCTGGTCTCTATCCTGAAAGACAGCATCAGCTTTCGCAAGGAGAAAAAACGTAGCATGGGAAAACGCTCGTCTGTCCTGAATAAAAACTACGGCCCCCTGATCCCTCTTAAGATAGCAGCGTTTTACGCCGTCATAGCCGGCCTCTGGATCCTGCTTTCCGACGAGGCGCTTCACCTGCTGTTCACGGACCCGATCACCATAACCCGGCTTTCGATTATAAAGGGGTGGCTGTTCACCGCCGTAACCGCCATCCTGCTCTATTTTATCGTTCATCGCTATGTGAGCGCCCTGCAGCGCAAGGACGACAAACTGCTTGAAGTTGTCCAGGGGGTATCGGCGGCGACCGGTGAGGCTTTCTTTCAATCCCTCGTCCGGAAGCTGGCGGAGCTTCTGAACGTCGATTATGTACTGGTCGGCAACCTGACCGGCGAAGGAATGACGAAGGTGAAAACCATCGCCGTGTTCGGCAAGGGAAACCCCATGGAGAACTTCGAGTACGATCTGGCCGGGACCCCCTGCGCGGACGTGGTCAGTGGCGAAGGGAAGATGTGCTTTCACCCTGCAGGGGCATCTGCGCAATTCCCCCAGGACCACCTGCTGGTTGGCATGGGAGTGGAAAGCTACATCGGTACCCCCTTGCGGGATGCCGATGGGCGGGTCATGGGGGTTATGTCTATCCTGAACTGCCGGCCGTTCGAATCGAAAAACGAGGCAGAAGCGATGTTCCGGATTTTCGCCGTGCGGGCAGCTGCGGAACTGGAGCGAATGCAGCGAGTTGACGATCTGCAGGCGGCGGAAGCGCGCTACCGTCTCCTGTTTGAGAGCAACCCGCACCCCATGTGGGTCTACGACCTGGAAACCCTCGCCTTCCTTGCGGTGAATGATGCGGCCGTCATCCACTACGGCTATTCCCGGGAAGAGTTCTTTGCCATGACCATCAAGGATATACGTCCTGCCGAAGATATCCCCCGACTCCTTGGCAGCATTACACAGGTTTCCCCCGGATTTGGCAAGTCCGGGTACTGGCGGCACCGGAAAAAAGATGGCATGGTGATTGATGTGGAAATCACCTCTCATACGTTATCCTTCGACGGCAAGGCGGCAAAACTGGTGCTGGCCAACGATGTAACCGAGCGGTTGCAGGCCGAAACCAGCCTGCTGACCCAGTTCAGCCAGATCAGCACGATTTTTGACTCCCTCAATGCCATCGTCTATGTCGCCGACATGGAGAGCTACCGGCTTATCTACATGAACAACTACGCCACCTCCATTTTCGGCAGCGACTGGCAGAACAAACTCTGCTACGAAATGCTGCAGGCGGGGCAGACCAAACCCTGCGACTTCTGCACCAATGACCGTCTGGTGCAGAATGGGGAACCGCTCCCCCCTTGTATATGGGAACTCCAGAATACCAGGACCGGCAGATGGTACCAGTGCACCGACAAGGCGATCCGCTGGGTCAACGGGCAGCTGGTGCGGATGGAGATTGCCGTAGACATCACGGAACACAAGGATATGGAGCGGCTCAAGGACGAAATGGTTTCCGCGGTGAGCCACGAAATGCGCACCCCCCTGACCGCCATACTCGGTTTTACGGAGTTCATGATAGAGAATGAGGTACCTCGGCAGGAACAGGAAACCTACCTCGGCACCATGCAGCGTGAAGCGATGCGGCTTAACGAACTGATCGGAAACTTTCTCGACCTGCAACGCCTCCGTGCCCAGAACCACTCCTTCATTTTCATGCCGCTGGACATCAGAGAGATCCTGGAAGAGGCGGTCTCCCTGTTCCATTCAACCTCGCAAAAACATAACCTCATTATCGATTGCCCCGCCGACCTGTCGAAAGTGCGTGGTGACAGCGGACAACTGTACCACGTATTCACCAATCTCATTTCCAACGCCATCAAATATTCGCCCTATGGGGGCACCGTCACCATTGCCGCCCGTCCCGAGGGGGATATGGTCGTTGTCAGTGTGAGCGACGAGGGAATAGGGATTCCGGCGGAGGAGTTGGAGCGAATATTCGAAAAGTTCTACCGTTTGGACAATACGGACCGCCGGACAATCGGCGGAACCGGGCTTGGGCTGTCCCTGGTCAGGGAGATAGTCCACACCCACCAGGGGAAGGTCTGGGTCGAAAGCGAGCTGGGGAAGGGGAGTTCTTTTTTCGTCGCACTGCCGGTGGCGGAGAAGGAACTGTAGGCAGAAAACGGACTGTCAATGGCCAAATGTCTCCTCTGCTCCTCTATCCTCATTCCTGTCGAAGTGGTATTTTTCTCGGAATGCGTTGCATGTTGGGCGCAGCCAGAGCAAGAATATCGGCAGCCGGTACCTTCCAGACCCCATCCTCCCGTACCAGATAAAATGAATGTTTCACGAAGCTGATCCCTCCCGACTCCAGTCCAACCCGCGCTTTGATTGAAACCCTTCCCTCGCCCAGCCATACAGCCTCGACATCCTGCAATTTTTCCCAACAGCAGGCCGGCACGCGACTGGCGTAGACAATCCGTTCAAGAAAGGAACCTTGACTGATTCCTCCGGAGTAGCTGATCCGCAGGGAAAGAGTCTCAAACTCTTCGCCTCGCCAGAGGTCAAGAATCTCCTCTAGCCCCTGGCGTGCTGCAATTTCATCGTCTACCTGACCGGCCCGAAGCATCGGAGCAGTCATAAGAAAACAACAACCCGTCAGGAGGGTCATCAGCCACAACCTCCGCAGTGGGCACATTGATTTACCTGCTGTTCTCCGCATGATTACTCCGATGCTTCTGTAAATACTTCTTTCTCGTGCTGCCCGCGGCAAGGGAGACGATGTCCGCCTGGCTGAAACGCCAGACATCCCCCTGCTTCACCACCTTGAAGGTGCGGGTAATGTACTCGGCTTCCACCCCTTCTTCGAAACCAAGTTTGGCCCGAACCGTCGCGGTTGTCCCGTTTTTAACCGTCACTCTGACATCCTGCACCTTGTCCCAGCAGCAGGTCGGACGTCGTGTCGCTATCGTCATCTTCCTGACGAACGTCTCCTTGCTCTGCTTACCGGTCGGGATCACCTGTTCATATAGATCGGCATACCGGCCATCCCGCCACAGATCGAGGGCGGACTCCATATCCCGCCTGACCTCCGTCTCGATACCACTGTCAGCGAATGCGGCCGGCAGTTGACGAACCACACTCAGCATGCCGGCAACAGTCACCAGCGCAAATACTACCAGGAATCTTCCCATTCCACGCCTCCATGATGAAATTTTTCTCATGGTAGTAAAAATTTGCCGGCAGGGCAAGCATAAATGTTTCAGATTCGCGTTACAGCTCCCGCCCCACTGCGGGGGCAATACGCCGCAACTGTTCCATCAGGACAACGAATTTCTTCGGCTTCAACGACTGGGCCCCGTCGCTGGAAGCCCTTTCCGGATCGGGGTGGACCTCGATGATCAGTCCGTCGGCACCGGCTGCTACCGCGGCGCAGGACATGGGAGCCACATAATGGTAATTCCCCGTGCCATGGGACGGATCGGCGATGACCGGCAGATGGGTCCGCTCCTTGAGAACCGGGATGGCGGAGAGGTCAAGGGTATTGCGGGTGGCCGTCTCGAAGGTGCGTATACCCCGCTCGCAGAGGATCACCGCCTGATTTCCTTCGCTCATGATGTACTCGGCGCTCATGAGGAACTCCTGGATAGTCATGGACATCCCCCTCTTGAGGAGAACCGGTCTCTTCAACTGGCCGACCTTCTTGAGAAGGGCAAAATTCTGGGCGTTGCGGGCACCGATCTGGAGGATATCGGCGTACTCCGCCACCAGTTCAGCCGTCTCCGGATTAACCACTTCGGTGACGATGGGAAGGCCAGTTTCCGTCCGGGCCTTGGCAAGGAGTTTCAGTCCATCCTCTTCCAGCCCCTGGAACGAATAGGGTGAGGTCCGCGGTTTGAACGCCCCGCCACGCAGGATATGTGCCCCGGCAGCCTTTACGGCAATGGCCGACTCGATGATCTGGCTCTCGCTCTCCACCGAGCAGGGGCCTGCCATGACGACGATCTCCTTCCCGCCGATAGCAACCGTCTCATTGATGGAAATCACGCTCGACTCCTTCTTCACCTCTTTCGAAGCGAGTTTATAGGGTTGCAGGATCGGAACGACGCTCTCCACCCCGTGCATGGACTCGATCCCCTGGAGCACCAGCTTCCCGCGTTCGTCCCCCACCGCCCCGATCACATCCCGGGTTGTGCCGTGAATAACATGGGGCTTGTACCCCAGCTCCTTGATTCGCTTCAGCACCTCGTCCCGGTCCTTCTTTACCGCACCCGCCTTCATTACGATGATCATCTGTTTCTCCCCTTTCCGATTCCCGAAACGCACAAGGCCGGAGATTTCTCCCCGGCCTTGTCGATACTGTTCCACTATCTGGAAAAAGAAAAAGCCGGGGATGGATTCGTCCACCCTCGGCTTTCGGTTTGATTAGTGTTGTGCTGCTTCCCTACATCAAACCCCTACCTGGGCAGACGACTTAAAATAAAAGCCGTACCAAAAGTAAAAGCTGAAATAGGAGAAGCTCGTGGTTACCATGGCGTCATCTTTGCCCATTCATTCCTCATCTGTCAAGAAAAAATTTTCACCACCCCGGCCGTCAGGGGGCAATGACCAGTCCCGGCACCTTGATCGCGGTCGGGCTGTAATAGAGCGGAGTGCTTGCTACGGCGACCCCGAGTTGCTCATACTTGTTGTCGCCCCATGTCCAGACGATGCCGGCACTATCAATGGCAATGGTGTGATGCCCGATGGCGATGATTCTCACAATACCGGTCAAAGGTTGCGGCACGTTGTTTGCGTCGAGATAGACGGCCTGAACCGGCGTACTCCTGAACCCAGTACTCAAAGGGATATCGTTGTTCCCCAGCTGGCCGAAACCATTGAATCCCCAGCCCCACACGGTCCCATCAGACTTCAAGGCAACGGTATGGTCAAGGCCGGCGGAAATGGCCGTCACATTCGACAATGGTGTTACTCCATCGGTCATGACAACTGGAACCGGCACTGCACTATTGGCTGTTCCGTTGTTTCCAAGCTGACCAAGAGAGTTATATCCCCAGGTCCACACGGTTCCATCAGACTTCAGGGCAACGGTATGGCTCCCGCCTGCAGCAACCGCCGTCATTCCGGTGAGTGATGGGACCTGAACCGGCACGGCGCTATTGGCCGTACCGCCGTCTCCCAGCTGGCCGTAGCCGTTGTATCCCCAAGTCCACACCGTCCCATCAGACTTCAATGCAACGCTGTGGCTCCCGCCCGCAGCGACCGCCATCATCCCGGCAAGCGAATTGGTCTGAACAGGAGAAGTCCGGTTTGTTGTCGTATTGTCCCCTAACTGGCCAAGCCCGTTATACCCCCATCCCCAGACGGTACCATCAGACTTCAGAGCAAGGCTGTGCTGGCCGCCACCCGCCACGGCCGTAACTCCCGTGATGTTTACGACACGGACGGGCACCTTGCGTGCGCTCGTCGTCGAATCACCCAGTTGGCCATACCCGTTATTCCCCCAGGCCCAGACTGAACCGCCATTCTCACCAGTCACTGCAAGGGTATGGGTTCCCCCTGCCACAGCCTCCTTCACACCGGCAAGAGACAGGGTAACAGGTGTAGGTCCGCTGGTGATGCTGTCGTTTCCCAGCTCCCCGTAGGTGTTGTGCCCCCAGGTATAGGCCGTGGAATGATTGGAATATACCACGCTGTGGCCATAGAATATGCCGGGAGCCGTCGTGGAAACGGCGTCGGACGATGAGCCTTTCCCGCAAGCCGGAAGCAGCACCGCCATAAGGGCCCCCGTGGCTACCCACGAGCAGATTCTGGTAATGGTTTTCATAATGTTCCCCGTTTCCTCGTCAGGCTATGTCACTTCGCCAGCGGATTTAACACCAGCCACGGCAAAAAGTCAAGCCGGCCGGGATAAATCGGTCCGCCTCCCCGCGCCAAACCCTTTGACAACCTCCCCCCTTTCCGCTAACGTGAGACCATGCATGACCTGCTTGCCAGTTACGGCTATCCGGGGCTTTTCCTGCTCAGCTTCCTTGCCGCAACCCTCATCCCCCTCGGTTCGGAGTGGCTGGTTGTGGCAATGCTCCTTGACCGGCACAATCCGTACCTGGCTGTGGCGGTGGCCACTATCGGCAACTACATGGGGGCCTGCACCACCTATCTGATCGGCAGGTACGGTGGGCCGTGGCTGACGGAAAAACTCCTGCGCATCGACACTGCTGCAAAGGAAAAGGCGGAGCATTTCTACAGTCGTTACGGGTCGTGGTCTCTTCTCATGTCCTGGCTACCGATCGTCGGTGACCCTCTCTGTCTGGTGGGTGGAATATTGCAGATCGGTTTCCGGCATTTTTCTCTGCTGGTGCTGACCGGCAAGCTGGCCCGCTACGCGACGGTCGCCTGGCTGACGCTGGAGGGGGCAGAGTTTCTGGCAAAAGGGTAAAATGTTTTTCCGACGTAACAGATGCAATGATACAACACTATAAACGACCATTATTCCCACCCCGTTCGAAAGGATATCCATGATAACCAGCCGTTCCACTACCCTTCCCAACGGCCTTAGGGTGGTAGCTGTGGAAATGCCACATCTTCACAGCGCAGAGATAGCCGTCTACCTCAAGGTAGGTGGCCGCAACGACAGCCGGGCCGCAGCCGGCCTTGCCCATTTTCTGGAGCACATGCTGTTCCGCGGCACCTCCGAGCACCCCACGTCGCTTGAGCTGGAAACCGCCTTCGAAGCCCTCGGAGGCAGCGTCAACGCGGCCACCGACGAGGAATCGACCTGTTACTATACCCGCATCCATCCCCGGCACGTGGCCGAGGGGTTCCGGCTCTTTTCCGCCATGCTGCTCCGGCCGACCCTCGCCGGTCTCGAGGTGGAAAAACGGATCATCACCGAAGAGGCCCTTGAGGATATCAACGAGCGCGGAGAAGAGATCAACCCCCACAACCTGGCCAGCAGCCTTCTTTGGCCCGACCAGCCGCTGGGGATGCCCACCATTGGCTACCTGGATACCATCGCCGGGTTTACGGTCGACGACCTGCGGCGGCACCTGAAAAGCCACTATGTCCCGTCCAACGCCGTGGCTGTGGCGGCAGGGGCCATCAGCGCCGATCAGGTATTTGCCGCCTGTACCTCCGCCTTCGGCGGCTGGCAGGGAGTGCCGGCCCCCTCTATTGTGCCCGCAACCGGGAACCAGAATGCTCCCGCCACCCTCTTCGTCAAGGATTCGGACAGCCAGGTCCACCTGCAACTTGCCTTCCGCGGGTTCGCCCGCCTGGACAGTAGAATAATGACATGTCGTCTGCTACGGCGTATCCTGTGCGGAGGCGGCAGCTCCCGACTCCACCTTGCCCTGCGGGAGGAACTGGGAATCGTCTATGCAGTGGATGCGTCCATTTCCGCTTACGAGGAGACGGGCGCCTTTACCCTGGAACTCTCCACTGCACCGGAAAACCTCCCGCTGGCGGTGGAACGGGTGCTGGCGGAGACGGGACGCCTCGCACGGGAGGCTGTCCCCGCCGCCGAACTGGAAAGGGTCCGGCAGGGATATTTCTTTGACCTTGAATACAGCAGGGATTCCACCTATGAGATGCAGGTGCGCTACGGGTGGGGGGAACTGATGGGAATGGTGCGGAATACGGAGGAGGACCGGGCCGAAGCTGCCGCCGTTGACGCTGCTACTATTCAATCGACCGCGTACAACCTGTTTGCGCCCGGCAACCTCAATCTGGTAGCGGTAGGACCATGGCGGGCCGATCTGAAACGACAGGTGGAAAAGCTGGTGAAAGGCTATGCGCGAGAGTTCCCCGGCAGGCCATAAATGTGTATGTTGCCCAGTAAGACGATAACACCTCCCCACCCTGTCGGGAGAAGGATAAGAAGGGCCAGAAGCCGCGAAACATCAATATTCCAGGGTACCAGAGCAGCTCGCTCCTAGTAGCGCTGCTCGACCACCCGTGCCGTTATCTTCCCCACGATACCCGCTATGGCTGCCATCTCCTCAGGTGAGTCCCCCTCAACCAGCTTGATGTGGGTGGCATCTGCAGGGACCTGGCCGAAAGTCGGGTCCACCGCCAGCCATTCGCCGACAAAGCTCTCCGCCCAGCTGTGATACAGAAATCCCTTGCCAGCAACGTAGACCAGCCCTGAGACGAAACGGGTCGGGATGCCGGCGGCCCTCGCCAGGGAGGTGTAGAGCCGCGCATGCGACTGGCAATTCCCCTTGCGGGTTGCGAGTGTCTCCAGGGGGGAATAGCTGTCGGTCACCGCTTCGCCCACGTTGGAGGCGACCCATTGCACCAGCCTCTCCACTTTGACGTGAGATGCCTGGTCGGTGTCGATAATTCCGGGAAGCAGTTCCCTGATCTCCCGGCTGTTGGAGAGTATCCGCCCCGTCTCCTGCAGGTATGCGGAATAATCCTGAACACCGGCCGCTTCCGGGGCTGTCCCAGCTCCCCGTTCAATAGTTATCAATGCCCGGCCGTCATCTCCCTGCACAACCGTCTGCCCTGCACCTGCCGGCAGCTTGAAACCTGACGGCAGCCCCGCCAGTTCGACCACGAGCCGCCTCACGGCAGCAGGCCTATCGATCGGAGTTGTAACCCTTACGAGGCTGAAATCGAGGACCAGGTCCCGTTTCGCTACTGCGGATTCGGCAATAAAACGTGCGGCACTGGCTCCATCTTCGGCCTCGGTGACGATCAGGTCGTCACGCACCGATTCGCGCACCGTATTGCCCGCTTCATCAACCCAGACATCATTATCCACAAAAGGATAGAGGTCGTTGCGCAGATGGATGGCTATTCCTCCCGTTGGCAGGGGTTCCCGGCCGATTACCCGTATAACAACCGGTTTGAGCTTCACCGCTTCGACGTCAAGCACGGTCACCCGGATGCTTTTTCCCGGCAGCGTCCCCCGCAGCAGCGGCAGGAGGTTCAGTACCGTCATGGGATAGACCGGTTCCTTCGTCTTGAGGAGCTTTTCCTTGCGGTTCCCCGCCGTCTCGACAGTCACCTTGACCCCCCGGGCGATCCGCTCGCCGGAAACCTGCATCGGGCTGCCGTCGATAGTCTGGGAAGTGGTAAACGATTTAAGCGTCATATCCCGTGCCACCAGATAGCTTTCACGGGATGACGCTTCACGGGAAAACCCGAGCACCAGCATCTTGACACTTCCATCAGCGGAAAGTCGGTAACCATCAGGCACAACTTCGATCGTGAGATTGGAAAAGCCGGTCCGCTCACCGTTCATACTGACGCTGAACCAGCGCGTTCCGAGGGGTATCTGGGGCAGATTAGCCTTTGGTGCGTCAACTGCAGCATGGGATGAATGCATCAGAAAGAGCTGGGCAAGCAAAAGCAGTGAAAACGAACGCAAAAAAGTCTTCATGGAAAGGTTTCCTTAGGGGGAGGGGCCAACCACGCTTACGCAAAAGAGATTGCCTGGTAGATTTATCTGGAAGCAGGATCACGCATGGGCAGACAGTGAGTTTGTTTGTATCGGCGCGTTCCTGTGGAACCAACACTAGTGAGTAGTGGCCAGTTGAGGAGGAGCATGGCTGTTTATCGAGATTTTGCGGTCATTCGGTAAATATCTGCTCCTTGTCGGTTCCGGGTCTTTGCTCCTGGCGGGGGAGACCGCACTGGTTTTCCGACGGCGCCGACTCGTCAGTACTCAGGAGAAGGCTTTTTTTCACAAGTTGCGCGGCATGCCTCACGAGCTCTTCCCTGCTGGCGCTGTCAAGCTGTCTAAAGTCGGCGAGAAGCTTCTGTTCTTCAAGATTCAGGTCCATGGTTGGATTATCCCCTCTGTGCTCAATAATCGCTTTTATATCATAATTCCGCTGTCTTTACAATGCGGCAAAAGCCGTCAAAGGTGCCGCGAGGTCGTTGCCGGCACGTCCGGCCACGACTGGCGCACTATTGTTAAATATCTATAACTTTTAGATAGTTAGGCAATTTTTCCCCTTGTAAAACAGGAACGGTGGAGTATAATAAAATTAGAAAAGTTGCGAGAGTCGAGAGACTCTCATTATGCCCTAGTTGACGTGCCCTCCTAGTCGCTAGGGTGTTTTTTTGCCCTGCCTGTGTCAAAAATGGCACACATCTAGTCTGCTGTGCCAATACTTGCACATTTTTTGCTATCGGTTTATAGTGAGCAGAAACTAAACTCTTCACCAACGGGGAAACATGGAACCGATTGTAACCGTCAAGGACAAATGTCGCAAATGCTACTCCTGTGTGCGCAGTTGCCCGGTCAAGGCCATAAAGGTTGACCAGAGCTATACCGACATCATCTTCGATCGCTGCATCGGCTGTGGCAACTGCCTCAGCAACTGCACCCAGAATGCAAAGATCGTCTGCGACAAGGTCGAGCTCACTAATCAACTCCTGAGCTCGGGCCAACGCATTGTCGCCGTACTTGGCAGTTCATTCCCCGCTTTTTTCCACTATGTTTCACCGGGGCAACTTGCCGCCGGCCTGAAGCGGCTCGGTTTCGCCGAAGCCCATGAAGGGGCCTACGGCGTTGAGCTTATTGCCGAAGGTTATGCGAAAGCCATCGAACAGGCAACCTATCCTCTCATTTCGTCCCATTGCCCGGCGGTGGTCGATCTCATCGAGCGGCACTATCCCAAACTGATCAAGAACCTTGTCGGCATCGTCTCCCCCATGGTTGCCATGGGACGATTCCTCAAGGAAACCTGCGGTCCTGAGACCAAGGTCGTCTATATAAGCTCCTGTATTGCCGGCAAATTCGAAGCCCAGGCCGATGAAACCGGCGGTGCCATTGATGTCGTCCTTACGTATCGGGAACTGGAAGAGATGTTCCGCAACCGGGGGATTGGCGTCCCCTCCCTCAAGGAGGAGCCGTTTGACGGCATCGAGCCGCGCCTGGGACGTATCTTTCCCATCTCCGAAGGAACCTTCAAGGCCTTTTCCATCGCCACCGATCCCCTGGACTGTGAGATCATCACCGCCGAAGGGGAAGCAAATGTCATGGAGATCATACGCGATCTGGCAAGGGGGCGCATCAATCCCCGCATCGCCGATGTGCGGTTCTGCTACGATGGCTGCATCGGCGGTCCGGGGCGAAACAAAGAGCTTACCGGCCTCTACAAGCGCAACCTAGTCATCTCCCACTTCAAACGCGCCGTCCCCTACGCCACCGCCCCCCACTACCTGCAGCAGCAAAAACTCCCGAACCTCGCCAGGTCCTTCGTAAACAAATTGTCCAAATTGGACGTGCCCAGGGGAGACGACGTCAAGAAAATCCTCCAGGGCACCAACAAGTTCTCCCCGAAGGATGAGCTCGACTGCCGTGCCTGCGGATACCGCACCTGCCGGGATTATGCGGTTGCCGTGCACCAAGGGCTGGCGAATCTGGAGATGTGCCTTCCCTACAACCTTCAGCAATTGGAAGAGGACCGTGGCCGTCTGATCCAGAAGTACGAGCTGGCCCGTCGGGAACTGGACCAGGAGTACGGCGATGAATTCATAGTCGGCACTGACCGCAAGACACTGGAAGTCCTCGACCTCATCAAGCAGGTCGGCCCCACCCCCACAACCGTTCTCATCCGCGGCGAATCGGGCACCGGCAAAGAGCTCACGGCACGCGCCATCCACCGTTACAGCAAGAGGGATGACAAGCCGCTCGTTACGGTAAACTGCACCACCATCACCGACTCCCTCCTGGAAAGCGAGCTGTTCGGCCACAAAAAAGGATCCTTCACCGGCGCCATCGCTGACAAGAAGGGACTCTTCGAGGCTGCCGACGGCGGTACCATCTTCCTGGACGAAATAGGAGACATTACCCCGAAATTGCAGGCAGAGCTCCTGCGCGTCCTTGATATGGGGGAAGTACGTCCTGTCGGCGGTACGGGGCACAAAAAAGTCGACATACGCCTCATCGCCGCAACCAACAAGAAGCTGGAGGAAGGGGTTAGGGAAGGGTGGTTCCGGGAAGATCTCTACTACCGCCTTAATGTCTTCACTGTGACCATGCCCCCCCTTCGGAGCCGGGTCGAATCGATCCCGCTCCTTGCCCACCACTTCCTGGAAAAAGCGAGCACCAAGCTGAACAAAAAGATTGTTGCCATCGAGGAGCGGGCCATCAAGGCCATGCTTCAGTACCCTTGGCCGGGAAACATCCGGGAAATGCAGAACATCATCGAGAGGGCCGCGGTTCTCACCCACGACGACAACATCCGGTTGGAGAACCTCCCCAGTATCTTCACCGAAGACTACGCCACCGACGCTCCTCTCTCCCTCAGCACTAAGGCATCTTTCAAGTCCGAACGGGAACGCCAGGTCAGCCGGACCGAAAAGCACCTTATCCAGCGCTATCTGGCCGAATCCGGCGGCAATGTGTCAAAAGCGGCAAAACAGGCAAACATCCCCCGCAGGACCTTCTACCGGCTCCTTGAAAAGTACGGCATCAAGGGGCGGAGCGTAACATTCCAGTTCCCCGAAGGAAATCACACCCCCTAGTGTGCAACTTTGGCCACACCTGTGCCATTTGCGGCACACAATACACCCTTCCGTCATCCAATTAGCCACTATTAATAATTTAACATGTACGGATTCCGGCATGTTATGCCTCATGTTGCCAACAGCTCAAATTGGCACGCATATGGCATTATATGGTGTATTCATCAAAAACAAACACTAACCATAGGGACACGGAGGATAATAACAATGGGCAGAATGAGAGAGAACCCCCGGTACAACGTAATTTCCATGCGGATCAGCGACGAGGAGCGGGATACGCTCCAGATGATCATGGAGACGACCCAAAAGAGCGTTTCCGACATCATGCGGGAAGCGATGGATCTGTTCAAGACCCGTATCGACAGGGATAACTTCACCCGTCGCGCAGCCTGAGCCGACGACACCCACAGACGGGCGCCTACACAAAAGGGCCGCACATTTCGTGCGGCCCTTTTGTCGTCTGAATAACTGCTTCCGGTCTTCAAGATTTTACTAAATCGGTATGTGCAACCGTGCGATGGTCATACAGATGAGCCATCAGACGAAAGTGCGAGTGCTTTCTGTTGGTTCTGGTGGACATCTGTTCTCGTGTGTAAGGATGAACATTAACCGGTATGTTTCTGGTCTTGAAAATTGAACTGGCATAAAAGGTTTTTTAACATTGCCAGCCGCCCCCCCCCCAGTCTATACTACCCCCTCAAATCAATCCCATCCGGGGAACTCAACGTGCTCGTCAAAACCACCGAATTCATAACCAGCGCCACCAGGCCTGCCCACTACCCGTCGGGTGAACTGCCGGAGATTGCGTTTGCCGGCCGCTCCAATGTGGGGAAATCGTCCCTCATCAACGTGCTCCTGAACCGGAAGAACCTGGTCCGGACCAGTTCCACGCCCGGTCGCACCCAGCTCATCAACTTTTTCCTGGTCAACGGGGAGTTCATGCTCGTGGACCTGCCGGGGTACGGCTTCGCCAAGGTCCCCCTGGCGGTGAAGAAGCAGTGGGGCCCGATGATGGAGACCTATCTCTCCAGCCGGGACAACCTCCGGGTGGTGGTGCTGATTCTCGATATCCGCCGGGTGCCAACCGTTGAGGACCGGCAGATGCTGGAATGGCTCCGTGCCTACAGCGTTCCTCCCTTGCTGGTCGTGACCAAGTGCGACAAGGTCTCCAAAAACGAACGGGCCCGCCAGGTGGGGCTCATCGCGCGGACCCTGGAGGTGGAGAAGGATGAGCTCTACTTCTTCTCGGCGCTCTCCAAAGAGGGGAAGGACAACATCTGGGGCGAGATCGAACGGATCCTGGCGGTAAGCCGGGATGATGAGGAATGATCAACCATATTCTGTTTGACATTGCCCGGGCTCTCTGCTAGAAAAATTCCTACAATTGAATAGTTATTACATGGGCAACGTCGGACGACGCTGCTCATGATTCGATCTGGTGCTCTGAAAAGAGATAATAGGGAAGGGGGTGCGAATCCCCCGCTGTCCCGCAACTGTGAACGGTGATGAACGCCGCACGACGCCACTGAGTTTTATCGGGAAGGCGCGGCTAGTAAAGTGACCCGTAAGTCAGGAAACCTGCCAGGTTGAACCCAGTACGCAACCTCCGAAGGAGAGGGGCCGGGCAGAAGATTACCTGTTGACACCCCCTTTCCCTTTCGGAAGCGGGGTGTTTTTTTATGGCAAAATTGACCTTCATCACCGGCGGAGCCCGGAGCGGCAAGAGCCGCCTGGCGGAAAGCCTTGCCGTGGCCTATGGAGAGCCCATTGGCTACATCGCAACTGGCCAGGCCGGCGACGGGGAGATGGCGGAGCGGATCGCACGGCACCAGGCTCGGCGTGGTGAACAGTGGCAGACCATGGAGGAGCCGCTGGACCTGACGGGGGTACTGACGGGGCACGACGGCTACTTCCGTGCGGTGCTCGTGGACTGTGTCACCCTCTGGCTGACCAATCTGCTTCTCGCCCACGACGATCCGGGAAAGGTGATGGCCGAGGTGAAAAAGCTCGCAGCCCTCCTCCCGTCTCTCCAGACCCCGGTTATCCTCGTCTCCAATGAAGTGGGGATGGGGATCGTCCCGGAAAACCGCCTGGCACGGACCTTCCGCGACCTGGCGGGGGAAGCGAACGAGCTGTTGGCTGCCACGGCGGACGAGGTGTATGTCATGTTCTCTGGGTTGCCGCTGAAATTGAAAGGATGAAAACATAAGTCACATCTGATGAACACGAATTGAAGGCAAAACTCTATAACGGGACGCAGAAAAGGCGGAAACTGCAGATAAAGGCGGATTTAACAGCATAGAACAAATGAAATGGTTTTTATCCGCTTTTTCAGATGTGATCTGCGTTCCATTAACGGATTTAAGGTTTAATCCGCTTTCCGCGTTCATCCGCGTCCCCAGTTTTCGTTTTTGAATCTTACTGAGCTAAAGGAGTTTATAATGAGCCTGTTGACCGAAACCCTTGCCGCTATCAAGCCTGTTGACGCCGACCTTCTCCAGGAGGCGCAGCGTCGGCTGGACAACAAGACCAAGCCCCCCGGCTCCCTGGGGCGGCTGGAGGAGTTCGCCCGCCGGTTTGTCGCCATCAGCGGTAACCTGGAGCCTGACACATCGAAGAAGGCCATCTACACCTTTGCCGGCGACCATGGCGTGGTGGAGGAGGGGGTGTCGGCCTTTCCGAAGGAGGTGACCACCCAGATGGTTCTCAATATCCTCAACGGGGGCGCTGGTGTTAACGTCCTGGCCCGCCATGCAGGAGTTGAAGTACGGGTGGTTGATATCGGGGTCGATTATGACTTCGGCCAGGCGCCGGGGTTGCTGGTCCGCAAGGTGGCCCGTGGGACCCGGAACTTTGCAAAGGGACCGGCCATGACCCGGGATGAGGCGGTGGCAGCCCTGGAGGTGGGGATCGAGCTGGCCGGTCAGGCGAAGCGGGACGGTGTTGCCATGCTCGGAACGGGTGAGATGGGGATTGGCAATACCACCCCATCATCGGCCATTATTTCCGTCCTGTCGGGGAAACCGGTAGAAGAGGTTACTCATCGCGGCACCGGGATCGGCGATCGTGCCCTGGAAAACAAGGTCCGTGTCATCAAGGCAGGACTGGAGCTGAACCGCCCCGATCCGAATGATCCCCTCGACGTGCTCGCCAAGGTGGGGGGGCTGGAGATCGCCGGCATCGCCGGGCTTGTCCTCGGCGCTGCCGCCGACCGGGTGCCGGTGGTGGTGGACGGTTTCATCTCCACCGCCGGGGCGCTCATTGCCTGCGAAATGAACCCCCATGTGCGGGAATACATCTTCGCCGCCCACGAGTCGGTGGAGATCGGCCATCGCTTCATGCTGGAGCGGATCGGCGCCGAGCCGATTCTCGATCTCCACTTCCGCCTCGGCGAAGGGACCGGGGCGGCGCTCGCCATGGGGCTTATCGAGGCGGGGGTGAAGGTGCTGAAGGAGATGGCCACGTTCGATCAGGCGGGAGTGAGTGATGAAGTTTTGAGATAAACTCAAAACCCGACTCAAACTCATTATGCGTCTCTATTTCATTGCACTCCAGTTTCTCACCATCATTCCTCTCCCCTTCACGGTTCGCTGCGAGGAGGAGGACATGGGGCGTTCCATGGCCCTGTTCCCGGTGGTGGGGCTGACCATCGGCCTCTTTCTGGTCGGTCTCGACTACCTGCTGGGGCTTGTCTTCCTCCGGCCGGTGACCGAGCTGCTGCTTGTCACCGCCCTGGCGGCAGTAACCGGGGCGCTCCACCTTGACGGCCTGGCAGATGTCTTCGACGGCCTTGCTGCCCGGGGAGGGAAGGAGCGGTTCCTGGCGGTGATGAAGGACTCACGTACCGGTGCGGTGGGTGTGGTTGCGCTGGTTCTGGGACTCCTTCTCAAGTACCAGGCGCTCCTCCAGGTTCCGCCGGACCAGAAGCGGGCGGCGCTCCTCTTTTTTCCCATGGTAGCCCGCATGGCCCAGGTGCAGATGACGGTCGGCGCATTGCGGGCCAGGGCTGACGGTCTCGGCGCGACATTTGTCGGTGGCGCCGGGGCGGTCCAGTTCGCCGTCGCCTACATCGTCACCCTTTCCGTGGCGTTTCTCCTCCTGGGTGTGCCGGGGATATACTGCTGCATCATCCTCTACTCTCTCACCTGGGGGCTCAAGGCCTGGTTCCATCGGCGCCTCGGCGGGATCACGGGGGACATCATCGGCTGCACCAGCGAACTGAACGAGATTGCCGCGCTTCTGGCTATCATCGCATTAACGAAATTGACCTGAAAAAGGCATAGGGAACACGGAAAAGTTGAAAAAACCAGGATAACGGCGGATATGAAATCTGAAATCCGGGGTTCATCCGCCTTTATCAAGATTTTATCCGCTTTTCCCGCGTTCAATTGCCGTTACGACAAGAGAATACCAATGACATCGAAAACCAGAATCTATCTCATTCGCCATGGCGAGGTGGTGGGGGCGGGAACCCCCCGCTACAACGGCCATGCCGACGTGGGGCTCACCGAGCGGGGGGTGGCCCAGTACCATGGGCTGAAGAGTCGCTTCGACGGGGCGCGGATAGCTGCCTGCTACACGAGCGACCTGACGCGCTGTACGACCGGTGCCGGCATCCTCGGCGGTCATTTCGGCCTTGAGCCGGTGCGGGATTCCAATCTCAGGGAACTGAACATCGGCATCTGGGAAGGAATGACCTGGCAGGAGCTGATGGCCACCTATCCGGCTGAATGGCAGGCGCGTCTGGACGACATCGTCCATTACCGGGTGACGGAAGGGGAGAACCTGCTCGACCTGGAGAGCCGGGTAATGCCGGTGATCGGCGGCATCGTCGAGCGGCACCGGGGGGAAGAAGTCCTCGTGGTCGCCCACGGCGGGGTGAACCGGGTAATTCTCCTCAACGCCATCGGTGCACCGCTGTCGGCGCTCTTTAACATCGAGCAGAACTACGCCTGCCTCAATATCATCGATTATTATGCGGACGGCAAGGCGGTCGTGAAGCTTTTGAATGGGTGAAACGCGCCTTTTCCGCAATCTCGGCGTTGCCTTCGTCATCGCTTGTGACTCGACCTGACGGTCGCCCCTTGCGGGCGCCTTCGCGGTCCAATTTTGCAAGCAAAATTGTGCGACGTAGCGCTGTTTATGCCCGATGTCTGGGTACTACGTCTCCGCGCTTTTCCTCGGCGCCTTGACCTTGCGAAAAAATCGCGTTTCATGGAGTGGGTCAATAATTCAGATGTTGTTTGCTGTCGCGTTCAAGGAATAGATGCCATGAAGTCCATCATTATCGCCGCACCCATGAGCGGGTCGGGCAAGACCACCGTCACCCTCGGCATCATGGAGTGCCTGAAGCGGCGCGGGCTGAAGGTTGCTCCGTTCAAGGTCGGTCCCGACTACATCGACCCCGGCTATCACCGGCTTGTGACCGGCCGACCCTCCATCAACCTGGACGGGTGGATGTGCCCGCCCGATTTCGTGCGGGAGACCTTCATGCACCACGCTGCCGGCGCGGACGTTGCCGTCATCGAAGGGGTCATGGGGCTGTTCGACGGCGTGGGAGGCGTACGGGAAGAGGGGAGCACGGCCCAGGTGGCCAAGCTGACCGGTGCGCCGGTTATCCTCGTCGTGGATGCCCGCGGCCAGGCCCGCAGCGTTGCGGCGCTGGTCAAGGGGTTTGCCGACTTCGATCCCCTGGTGCGGGTTGCCGGGGTGATCTTCAATAACGTGGCGAGTGAAAATCACGCCCGTATCCTGCGGGAGTCAGTGGAATCCCTCGATTCCGGTCCGAAGGTGGTTGGCTGGCTTCCCCGGGAGAGCCGGCTCGATATTCCGTCCCGCCACCTAGGGCTGTTGACAGCCGAGGAAAACCCCTTGCCGGATGAGTACCTGGACCATCTGGCGGCGGTCATCCGGCAGCATATCGACCTGGGGCTGATCTGGACGATGGGGGCATCCCCTGCCGCCGACCTGCAGCTCCCCTTTAACACGCCGCCGGTGCCGCCGGTGCCGGGGCCGCCGGTGCGGATCGCTGTGGCACGTGATGAGGCGTTCTGCTTCGTCTACGAGGACAACCTGCGGCTGTTGCAGGAGGCGGGTGCCGAGATCGCGTTTTTTTCGCCGCTGCGGGACGAGGCACTCCCCGCCGATATCGGGGGAATCTATCTCCCCGGCGGCTACCCGGAGATGTTTGCCGACGCCCTGGCCGACAACATGGCCATGAAGGGGGCGATTCTCGATGCGATTGCCGCCGGCACTCCCCTCTATGCCGAGTGCGGCGGGTTCATCTACCTGACGCGTGGGGTACTGGACACCACCAGCGAGCCGGCATCGCTTGACGAACTGTTGGGTGTCTTTCCCGTCACCACCCGCATGCTGCCGCGCCGCAAAGCGCTTGGCTACCGGGAGATCGAAACGGTCGCCGACTCTATCATCGGCCCGGCGGGGACCATCGCCCGTGGCCATGAGTTCCACTATTCGGAGATGGAGGAGATCCCGGCGGTCGTCGAGCGCCTCTACCGGGTCCGCAGGCAGGGGACCGAACTGGAGCCGGAAGGGTACCGCTTTAAGCAATCCCTTGCCTCCTACATCCACCTCCACTTCGGGAGCTCGACGGGGGTGGCGGCGGCGTTCGTCGAGAGCTGCAGGCAATACAGCGACACACAAAAGCAATAGGACACGGATTTAAAGCAAAACCTTTAAGGGGACGCGGAAAAGGCGGAAAAATCTGATAACGGCGGATCGATCCAGAACCTAAAATAATTTACGTTTTTGAATCCGCTTTGATCCTTTTTTTCCGATTGTACTGTGTCCTATTCAGGATTTTGAAGTCATTCCACTGAAACGTAAGGAGCACCCATACTGTGAAAACCCAGATCGAACTGGCCCGCGAGGGGATCGTATCCACTCAGATGGCTACCGTTGCAAAAGACGAAGGGGTGACAACCGAGTATGTCCGGCAGATGGTTGCCGAGGGGAAGATCGTCATCCCCTGGAACCATGGCCGGAAACCGTTGGCCGTCGGGATCGGCAAGGGGCTCCGGACCAAGGTGAACGCCTCCATCGGCACTTCCTCGGATATCGTCGACTACGCGGCCGAGGTCAGGAAGGCAAAGGCTGCCCAGGAATCGGGGGCCGACACCCTCATGGAACTCTCCGTGGGAGGGGACCTGGACCGGGTACGGCGGGAAGTGATCGCGGCCGTGGATCTTCCTGTGGGGAACGTTCCCCTTTACCAGGCGTTCTGCGAGGCGGCCCGGAAATACGGCGACCCGAACAAGCTGGACGAGGAGATGCTCTTCGATCTGATCGAGAAACAGTGCGCCGACGGCATGGCGTTCATGGCGGTCCATTGCGGCATCAACCTCTACACCATCGAACGGCTCCGGAAACAGGGGTACCGGTATGGCGGGCTGGTCTCCAAGGGTGGCGTCTCCATGGTCGCCTGGATGCTCGCCAATAACCGGGAAAACCCCCTCTACGAAAAGTTCGACCGGGTGACCGCCATCCTGAAGAAATACGACACGGTCCTCTCCCTGGGTAACGGCCTGCGGGCCGGGGCGATCCACGACAGCTCGGATCGGGCCCAGATCCAGGAGCTCCTCATCAACTGCGAACTGGCGGAGATCGGCCGGGAGATGGGATGCCAGATGCTGGTGGAAGGCCCGGGGCACGTGCCACTGGACGAGGTGGAGGGGAACATCCAGCTCCAGAAACGGATGAGCGGCGGCGCACCGTACTACATGCTCGGCCCCATCTCCACCGACGTCGCCCCCGGCTTCGACCACATAACCGCCGCCATCGGCGCGGCCCAGTCGAGCCGTTTCGGCGCCGACCTCATCTGTTACATCACCCCGGCCGAGCACCTGGCCCTCCCCAACGAGGATGACGTCCGCCAGGGGGTGAAGGCTGCCAAGATCGCCGCCTACATCGGCGACATGAACAAGTACCCGGAAAAGGGGCGGGAGCGGGACCGTGAAATGTCCAAGGCGCGCCGCGACCTCAACTGGGAGAAGCAGTTCGAACTCGCCCTCTATCCGGAGGACGCCCGCGCCATCCGCGCCAGCCGTACCCCCGAGGACGAGGCTACCTGCACCATGTGCGGCGATTTCTGTGCATCGCGGGGTGCGGGGAAGCTGTTTGCCGGGGACCTGCGGGGAGATAAAATATAGATTCAGAATCTGCCACTGAGACACGGAGACAGAGAAAAGGCTCTGGGCTAATTCTATGGTAACCTATAACAAAAGAAAAAGATTTTCCTCCGTGACTCTGTGGCTCTGTGGCGGGTTATTGCTTTTTAGCTCTACCCCGGCCCATGCCATGCACATCTCCGAGGGGATTCTGCCGTTCAACTGGGCGGCGCTCTGGTTCGTGGTGGCGGTGCCGTTCGTGGCGCTGGGGATTAAGCGGCTGAACGTGCTGGCGAAGGACGACCTCTCCTTCAAGCCCCTGGTGGGGCTCATGGCGGCGGTGGTGTTCATCATCTCCTGCATGCCGATCCCGGTTCCTACCGCCGGCACCTGCTCCCACCCCTGCGGCACGGGGATCGCGGCGATCCTGGTCGGCCCCTTCGTGAGCGTCCTCATAAGCGGGGTGGCGCTCCTCATCCAGGCGCTCTTCCTCGCCCACGGCGGTATTTCCACCTGGGGGGCGGACGTTGTCTCCATGGGGGTGGCCGGTTCCTTTGCGGGGTGGTTCGTCTTCCGGGGGCTCCGCATCATGGGGGCGAGCATGGGGGTGGCAGGTTTTTTTGCCGGACTCCTCACAGACTGGGCTACCTATGCCACCACGTCGGTGGAACTTGCTTCGGGTATTCGCGGCAGTGAGCCGCTCCTGCCGCTGTTCTGGAAAATTCTTCTCGCCTTCATCCCGACCCAACTCCCCTTGGGGCTCCTGGAGGGGGCCATGACCGCCGGGATGGTGGTGCTGCTCTACAAAAAACGCCCCGACCTCCTCGTCAAGATGCGGGTCATCACGGAAAAGGAGCTGACAGCCCATGCCTGAACGGAAACGGAAATGGCGGATTTTTCTCCTCCATATCATCCTACTTCCCACGGTGATGTACGTCTTCTACTTCTTCACTCTTGGTCCCAAGCCCTATACCGGCGTGGACGAGGCGGTGGTGGAGAAGATTGCGAAGGAGCATGGCCGTGAGGCGCATAAACCGCTCATCGATCCGGGGGAAGGGGATTTGCTCCTCTTCGCCTTTCTCGTGGCAGGTGTCGTCGGGGGGGTTGCCGGCGGCTATTACTGGCGGATGCTGGTGAGCGAGAAGAAGGACAAGGGCGGCCCCGGCAACTCCGGGCCGCAGGAATAACGGCATGCACCATTTTACCTGCCAACCCCAGAATAACGATCACCTGTTGACCCGCCTCGATGTGCGGGTGAAGCTCCTCAGTGCTCTGGCGCTCCTGGTGATGGTGATAAGCTGCCGGGGGATCGCCTTTCCCCTGCTGGTTGCGGGGGTCTGCGGCGGAATCTGTCTATCTCTCGGCGTTCGCCCCAGGGTGCTGGCGCTCCGCTTCGCCGAACCGCTCTTCATCGCGGGGGTGGTGCTCCTTCTCAAGCTCTTCTTTGCCGGGACGGTGCCGCTCTTTTCCTTCACCATCGCCGGATGGGAGGTTGTCGGCCATCAGGACGGACTCATGGAAGGGGTCCGGATCGCCAGCCGGATCGCCGGCGCGGTTACGGTTGTGGCGGCGGTGGGGTTTGCCACTCCTTTTACCGACCTTATGGCGGCCCTGGCCTGGCTCCGGGTGCCGAAAGGGTTCATCGAGGTGGCGCTGTTTGCCTGGCGCTACCTGTTCGTGCTCCTGGACGACGCCCAGGTGGTCTACGCAGCCCAGAAGAATCGCCTCGGTTATGCCGGTTACCGGCGGGGGCTCCGCTCCTTCGGGACCCTGGCCGGTGCCCTCGTCATCAAGGCCTTCGACAACAGCCAGAACATAACCACCGCCATGGTCCAGCGCGGCTACGACGGTACCATGCCGCTGTTGAAACACCGGCCGTTCCGGCTGACTGAGGTCACGGCGGCCCTGCTCGTGATGGCCGGCATGGGGGTGCTGTGGCGGATTTAGTACGCCTTTCCGTAAATCTTGACACATTCAGGTATCCCGACGGCACGGTGGCGCTGGCGGATATCCGTCTTTGCGTGAAACAGGGCGAATTTTGCGGCATCCTCGGCTCCAACGGCTCGGGGAAGACGACACTCCTGAAGATCATGGACGGCCTGATCAAGGAGTACACTGGACAGGTGCTGCTTGACGGCGAGGACGTGCGCCGGCTTCACCCCCGCGACATCTACCGGAAAGTGGGACTGGTGTTCCAGAACCCGGACGACCAGCTCTTCGCCCATACGGTTTTTGAGGATGTGGCTTTTGGGCCGCGCAACATGGGGTGCGACGAGGCGGAGGTGAAGCGGCGCGTGGACGGCGCTCTGGCGAGCGTGGAGATGGCTGAGTATACGGGGAAGAATATCCACGCCCTGAGCTTCGGCCAGAAAAAGCGGGTCTGCATCGCCGGCCTCCTGGCCATGGGGCACGAGATACTCCTCCTTGATGAACCGACCGCCGGGCTCGACCCGATGGGAGAGCATCTGATGCTGGAACTGCTCACCAGGCTCAATCGAGACGAGGGGGTGACCATCGTCATGGCGACCCACAGTGTCGACCTGGTGCCGCTCTTCCTCCATCGACTCCACATATTGAGCCGGGGACGGCTTGTCCGGGGAGGGACACCTGAAGAGGTGTTCACAGCCCCTGCTGAGCTGGAGCAGGTTAAGCTCCGCCTCCCCCACATTGCCGAGCTGATCCATAAACTCACCCACGAGGACGGGCTCCCGTTCCAGCGTCTTCCCCTCACCATCGGCGCGGCGCGGCGGGAGATCGTGGAGATGGTGCAAAGAAAACCGAATTAACAGGGATATTAAGGATAATCAGGATTAAAACCAGAACCTGATTAACCTGAATTCAGGTCACTACCTCAACGAACCTTTCAGGTGAAACCTGGAATTCGGGGTCATACGCCTTTATCCGATGTTATCCGCTTTTTCCGTGTTCAATTGCCGTTTCGGGTTTACAGATTTATCATTTATCCTGAATATCCTGTTAAATATGCTTATGTGAGGTTTGCATGAAAACAGCAATTCTGCTTATGGCTCACGGGAGCCGCATTCCCGAGGCGAATGACGCCGTGCATGAGATCGCCGCCATGGTGAAAGAGATGACCGGCTATGACATCGTGGAGGTGTCGTTCCGGGAGCAGCACCTCCCCAACATCCAGCAGGGGATAGACGCCTGCGTGGCGAAAGGAGCGAAGAGGGTAATCCTCATGCCGTACTTCCTCTTTGTCGGTGCCCACGTGCAGGAGGACCTGCCGGAGGAGATGAACCGGGCGCGGGAGCGCTATCCCCGCGTGGAGTTTGCCATGGGAACACACCTGGGGGTGCACCGGAAGCTGGCCGAGGTGGAGGTGGCGCGGATTGTTGAGTCCCTTGCTGCGGCGGGGTGGCGCTGATGTCGGTGCACCTGCGGCCGGAGGAGATCGAAGCCCAGTCGTTTGCCATGATCGACGCGGAGGTGGGGGACCACCCCTGGTCGGCAGCCGAGTGGCCGGTGGTGCGCCGGGTGATCCACACGAGTGCTGATTTCGAGTATGCCCGCTCCATGGTCTTTTCCCCCACCGCCATCGCCGCCGGTGTCGCCGCACTGCAAAGCGGGCGCGGCATCGTCACCGACACCACCATGGCCCTGGCCGGTATTGCCAAACCCCGCCTGGCCCGCTTTGACTGCCAGGTCGCCTGCTTCGTGGCCGACCCGGCCGTGGCGGCAGCGGCCAAAGAACAGGGGATTACCCGCTCCATTCTTGCCATGCGCAAAGGTGCAGCTGATCCGGGTAATGGCATCTTCGTTATCGGTAATGCTCCGACGGCCCTGTTCGAGCTGATTCGCCTCATCCGTGAGGAGGGGGTGAGACCTGACCTAATCGTCGGCCTTCCCGTCGGCTTCGTTGGCGCGACGGAGAGCAAGGCCTCTCTCGTCCTTATGGAACGGGAGTTTCCCGAGGTCCCCTTCATCACAAACAGTGGCCGCAAGGGAGGGTCAAACGTGGCGGCGGCGGTCGTTAATGCGCTGCTGATCCTGGCTGAAGGTTCTGAGTGAGCGTTAAAACGCTTCGACATGGCTATACAACCGGTGCCTGCGCGGCGGCGGCTGCCAAGGGCGTGGCGCAGATGCTGCGGGAGCGGGCTTTAGTGGATGCGGTCGACTTGAATCTGCCAACCGGCGAAACGGCCCGGTTCACGCTTCACGGCCAGCAACTGACGGATACCAGCGCTTCCTGTTATGTGGTAAAGGATGCGGGGGATGACCCGGACGTGACCAATGGTGCGGAAGTCCATGTGACCATCAGGGTGACGTTTTTCACCCCGTTCCGGATCGTTATCGAGGGTGGGACGGGGATCGGCAGGGTGACTAAGCCCGGTCTGGCCGTGCCGCCGGGGGAGTGGGCCATCAATCCCGTCCCACGGCGGATGATAACGGAGGCCATCAACGAAGTGCTTGCCATGCGCTGCATGCCGGCGACCCTGACAGCGACGGTCAGCATCCCCAACGGTGTCGAACTGGCGAAAAAAACTCTGAACGAGAGACTCGGCATCGTGGGGGGGCTTTCCATCCTCGGCACCACCGGCATCGTCCGTCCCATATCTGCAAAGGCATGGACCGATACCATCGACATTGCCATTGATGTGGCGCTTGCCTGTGGCAGCCGGACCGTGGTGCTTTCCACCGGGCGGACCAGCGAGATGGTGGCGCAGAAAGCATTAGGGACTGGCAAGAACATTAAGGAAGAAGCCTTTGTGATGATGGGGGACCATGTGGGGTATGCCCTGCGTGCCTGCGTCCGGAAGGGGGTGGAACGGGTCGTTCTCGCCGGCCAGTTTGCCAAGCTTCTCAAGATTGCCTGCGGCCACGAGCAGACCCATGTCAATTCCTCGGAACTGGATCTCCGGACATTGGCGGAATGGCTGGAACTCAAAACTCAAAACTCTTCAGGCCCGCAGTTTGGGTCAAAACTCAAAACTGCAGTTACCGAAGCCAACACCGCCCGCCAGGTGCTGGAGGAGTTGGGGAATGATCCCGCACTGGTCGAGCTGGTGTGCGGAAAGGTGAGGCTGTTTGCTGAGATGATAGCGCCCGGGGCCGACGTGAAAGTTTTATTGGCAGGGTATAACGCAGAAGTGCTATATTTCGGGTAAAATTAGCACTGTTTGTATTTTGCGGTGACAATACATTTGTTCGTTTCATAGGAGGGGTCACATGCCTCAACAGAAGGTTTATCTGGTCGGTGCCGGCATCGCGGGATGGGAAGGGTTCGGTTCCAAGGCGCTGGAGGTGATCAACAAGGCCGACGTGCTCATCGGACACCAACGCCACCTGGACATTTTTCCTGACTTCAAGGGTGAGAAACAGACGATCGGTGACCTTTCCATCATGCTTGACTTTCTCAAGAAGACGGAGAAAAGTGTGGTAGTGCTCGGTTCCGGCGACCCGAACTTCTTCGGGGTGGGGCGGTTTCTCCTGCGCAACCTGTCCAAGGAGCGGATCGAGATATTTCCCAATGTAACGAGCATCCAGTATGCCTTCGCCCGGATCAAGGAGCCGTGGGACGACGCCATCTTCGTCTCCGTCCACGGACGGGGACTTAAAGGCGCTATCGACCGGATCATCGCGGCGGAGAAGGTGGCGATTCTCACCGACGAAACCAATTCGCCGGCGGCCATAGCCCGGGAGCTGATCGCCCGGGGGGCCGAGGGGTACGACGCTTGGCTCTGCGAGGACCTGGGGATGGCGGGAGAGAAATTCACCAAAACCGACGTCAAGGGGTTGGTTGAAATTCCCGCCTCGGCGCTCAACATCCTTATCCTCATCAAGACATGGGAGCCATCCCTTACCCAGTATCCCCTCATTGGCATCGATGACGACGAGTTCGCCACCGCCAAGAAGCTCATCACCAAGCAGGAGGTGCGGGCGGTCGCCCTGGGGAAACTGCAGCTGCAGGACGACCTGGTGATGTGGGACATCGGAGCGGGGAGCGGCTCGGTCTCCATCGAGGCGTCCAACCTCCTCCCCAACGGCCGGATATTTGCTCTGGAGAAGAACCCCCAGTACCTCACCTTCATCCGCGACAACCTGAAGAAGTTTGTCGCCCGCAACGTCATGCTCATTGAGACCTATGCGCCTGAGGGGCTGGACGACCTTCCCGACCCGGACCGCGTCTTCATCGGCGGATCAGGCGGCATGCTGGATGAGATCATCGATGCGGTGGCCCGGCGCCTTAAACCGGACGGGCGGATCGTTCTCAATGCCGTGACTCTTGATACCCTTACCAAGGCGGTGGAGTTCCTGGAGGACCACGGCTATACCGTGGAGGTGACCTGCGTCAACATCGCCAAGACCCGGGGGCTCACCGAGTACAAGATGTTTGAGGCGCATAACCCCGTCTACATCGTTTCCGCCTGGAAGGGTGAAGAGTAATGGCTAAAATCTACGCCGTCGGTGTCGGCCCCGGCGACCCGGAGCTCCTGACCCGCAAGGCTGAGCGGATTATCCGGCAGGTGCCGGTTATCTGCTCCCCCACCGGTGCAGTGGATGCCGCCAGTTACGCCCTCTCTATTGTTGAGGAGTTCCTCGACCGTTCCCGCCAGGAAGTTCTTATCCAGGTATTCCCCATGAGAAAGGACCCGGCCGACCTGGAGCCGTTCTGGCAGGAGGCTGCCGCCCAGGTTGTGGAGCGCGTCCGGCAGGGGCTGGACGTGGCCTTCATCACCATCGGCGACCCGTTTCTTTACTCCACCTTTCTCTACCTCTACCGCATCTTCCGCGAACAGTACCCCGATATCCCCATCGAGGTCGTTCCCGGTATCTCCAGCGTTGGTGCTGCTGCCGTTGCAGCCAACCTCCCCCTCGGGATGGCCTCTGATCGGATCGCCATCCTTCCTGCCACGTTTGAGACGGAGAAGCTCCTCAAAACCCTCATCGACTTCGACACCGTGGTCTTCATGAAGGTACACCGTGTCTTTGATCAGGTCTACGGGATGCTTAAGGCCCTGGGGCTGGAGAAGAAGGGGGCCTTCATCCGGCGGGTAGGTTCGCGTGACGAAGAGGTGGTGTACGACCTGGCGTCACTGGTGGGGCAGAAGCTGGATTACCTGTCGTTGCTCATCGTGCGGAAAAACTGAATGGGACGCGGATCAAGGCGAAAAAGGCGGAAGACGAGAATCGTAATGGAACGCGGAAAAGGCGGAATTTACGGATAACGGCGGATTAATTACTCGGAAGAAAAGCTGATGAAGGAATCACAGTTCTTCCTATTTCTCATAATATGGGCTTTATCTGCCATCGGGTATGGTGGAGGAATTGTTTACGGTTTGCATTTTCTGAGAAAAAACACCCTCGTTGATACAAGGGTGCCCCAATTTGTTGGTGATCTCATTTTGGGGCGACTAGGGACCAACTACAAGATGTTCTGCTTTGCGCATAGCCAAAAATATGGAACATTGCTGACCAAAGTGATGTTAACTATTCATTTTGCATCTGTTTTGTTGGTATTCGTATTACCTGTCTTTTGGGAGTAATCCTCTGTGGCTGATAACGATATTGTCCATTTCGTCGGCGCCGGTCCCGGCGATGCCGAACTCATTACGGTGAAAGGGGCACGCCTTCTTAAGGGGGCGGACGTTGTCGTCTATGCCGGAAGTCTGGTGGATCGGGAGCTGGTCCGGACCTATGCGGCCACCGCCGAAGTCCACGATTCCGCGGGCATGACCCTGGAGGAGACGACCGACGTGCTTGCTCGGGCGGTGGCCGATGGCAGACGTGTCGTGCGCCTCCACACGGGTGACCCCTCCATCTACGGTGCCATCCAGGAGCAGATGGGGGAACTGGATAGGCTGGGGATAGGCTATGAGGTCATTCCCGGCGTGACGAGCGCCTTTGCGGCGGCGGCGGCTCTGAAGCAGGAACTGACGCTCCCCGAAGTCTCCCAGACGGTGATCATCACCCGCCTGGCGGGGAAGACGCCGGTTCCTGAACGGGAGCAGCTGCGGGAGCTCGCCCGAAGCGGTGCCACTATGGTTATCTACCTCTCCGTCGCCATGGTCGACCAGGTGGTGGCGGAACTGCTGGCGGGGGCCTACACTCCTGCGACGCCGGTGGCGGTGGTGGCCAGGGCCAGCTGGGCCGACGAACAGGTGGTGGAGGGAACCCTTGCTGATATCGCGGCGAAGGTTGAGGCCGCCGGTATCGGCAAGCAGGCTCTCATCCTCGTGGGGGATGTGCTGAAGGCGCGCAGGGAAGGTCTCAAAGCGAAGTCGCTCCTCTACGACAAGGGGTTCAGCCACGGGTTGCGGAAGGGTATTCTGTCGTAATTACCTGCAGGGAAATGGTGATAAATGAAAAGACAGCTTTCACGATTGGTGCTTGTGGCCACAATCATGAGTTCGGTACCGGCGTGGGCGGTTCCGACCAGGATAGTGGTCAAGGTCAGGACCAAAGATGCAAAGTTCCTTGGGTCCGGCATGGGCGGGGCACTCATTACCGTGAAAAACGTCGATACCGGAGAGCTGCTGGCCAAAGGGGTGACGGCGGGGGCTACCGGGAAGACGGACCATATAATGGAAGAACCCCATCAGCGGAATGTCCCTCTCTCTGACGAGAAAACCGCCAAATACACTGCGACGATCGACATCAACGAGCCGACACTCGTCGAGGTGAAGGCCTTCGGTCCCCTGGCCCAGCGGCAGTCCGCAAACACCATCACTCTTACCCAGTGGATCATCCCTGGCAAGGATATCGTCCAGGGGGATGGCCTGGTGATGGAGATGCCCGGATTCGCGGTGGACGTCCTTGCTCCCCCTGCGCATACCAGGTATTCGACGAAACAGCTGCCGGTGAAGTTCGATGTACAGGCGAACGTGATTATGATGTGCGGCTGTCCCGTTTCGGCTGATGGAGTGTGGGATGCCAACAGGTACGAGGTTAAGGCGCTCATCACGCGTGACGGTAAACCGGTTGGCGAACTGCCGCTGAAATATGCCGGCAAACCGAGCCAGTTTGCCGCATCCATGGAGATAACGGAAGCAGGAGCCTACGGGATTACGGTGTACGCATTCGATGCCGTCAATGGCAATACGGGAGTGGACAAGAGCACTGTCATTGTTGAATAACGATCGAGATGCCGGCGACCCGCATGTCGGACTGTCATGGGTGTAAGTTTCAAGGAGATGTCCGGTCGGCTGACGTGATGGATGATCAGGCGGATGCAGTGATGAAGATTGTTGTTATCGCCATAACCCGCAATGGTGCACGGCTCGGGACGCGCCTCAGGGAAGGCTTCCCCGACGCCCGGCTGTTTGTCCTGCAGAAGTATGCGGGGCAGGCGGGTAAGGGGGCGCAGGGGTTCAGCGGCGAATTGTCCGGCCTGGTGCGGGCGCTCTGGCCTGAGACGGAAGGATTCGTCTTCATCATGGCCGCCGGCATCGTTGTCCGTCTGGTGGCGCCGCTTCTGGAGGGGAAAGAGAAGGATCCCGCTGTGGTCGTGATGGACGACGGAGGGCGGTTCGCCATCTCACTCCTTTCCGGGCACCTAGGTGGGGCTAACGAGTTGGCCTGCCGCTGCGCCTTCATCACCGGTGCCCGGGAGGTGATCACCACCGCCACTGACGTCAATGATCTGCCGTCCTTCGATATGCTGGCCAAGGAGGAGGGGTGGGTGATCGATGACCTCTGCCGGGTCAAGACTCTCAATGCCCTGCTGCTTGACGGCGACGAGATCGCCGTGGTCGATCCGTCGGAACGGGTCCGTTCCTACTGCCACGGCCGGGGGAAGCTCACCTTTTTCGACACCTTCCTGGAAGCGCTTCAGAGTTCGGCCAGGGGATGCCTTTTCGTCACCAACCGGTACCTGCCGTCCCAACTCCAGTCGGAACGGTTGCTGGTGCTCAGGCCCCAGAACCTGGTGCTCGGGATCGGCTGCAACAGCGGCACGACCGCCGACGAAATCGAGGACGTTGTACTGGCTAACCTGAAGAGGCTTTTCCTGTCCATCAGGAGCGTAAAGTGTATCGCCACGGCTGTTGCCAAGCGGGATGAGCCAGGGCTGCTCTCCTTTGCCGGCAAGTACGGACTGACCCTCGTCTGTTATGAGAGTGAGGAACTGAACGGCGTCCCGGTCCCTTCACCTCCGTCCCCCCATGCCCAGGCTGCCATCGGTGCCAACGGCGTGGCCGAACCAGCTGCGGTCCTGGCGTCGGGAGGAGGAACCCTGCTGCTGAAAAAGGTGAAAAGCGGGAATGTGACCCTGGCGGTCGCGGAAGTGGCGTGAGACAGATTAATTGATTGAGGTTTTTTTATGTCCAAGTTATTCGTCGTCGGGACCGGCCCCGGCGATCTGAAACATATGACGTACGAGGCGCGGTCGGCGCTGGAGGCGGCGGAGGTGGTGGTCGGCTACAAGACCTACCTGGATTTGATCGCTCCGCTCCTCTGGGGTAAGGACGTGGTGTCGTCCGGTATGCGCGGCGAGGTGGAGCGCTGTCGCGAGGCGCTCCTCATTGCGGCTGAGGGGCGGAATGTGGCCCTGGTATCCGGCGGTGATGCGGGGATTTACGGCATGGCAGGGCTGGTGCTGGAACTGGCTCGCGAACTGCAGACCCCGCTGGAGGTGGTCATCGTGCCGGGGGTGTCGGCGGTCCAGGCAGCCGCGGCGGTGCTTGGCGCCCCCCTCATGCATGACTTTGCGGTAATCTCCCTTTCGGACCTGCTGACGCCGTGGGGTGCTATCAAGCGGCGTCTGGGGGCGGTGGCGACTGCCGATTTCGTTGTCGCTCTCTACAACCCCCGCAGCAAGGGACGGGTAACCCAGATCGAAGAGGCCCGACGAATCATGCTCTCCTCCAGGGCCTCCGCCACGCCGGTGGGGATCGTCCGGAACGCCCTGCGCGCGGGGGAGAAGCGGGTTGTTACCACCCTTGAGGAAATGCTCGATCACAAGATCGACATGTTCTCCCTCGTCATCATCGGCAACTCCACTACCTTCGTGGACGACGAGGGGCGGATGATAACGCCGCGAGGCTATGAGAACAGGTCAACGTTCACCGTTCAACGTCCAACAGGCACAGATAACCTTGAACCTCGAACCTTGAACCTTGAACCCCGCCAGGGCAAGGCCCTGATGATCTGCGGCACCGGGTCAGACGTCGGAAAGTCGGTGCTGACCGCCGGCATCTGCCGCATCCTGAAGCGGCGCGGCTTGACGGTGGCGCCGTTCAAATCTCAGAACATGGCCCTTAACTCGGCAGTGACGCCCGAAGGTGGCGAGATCGGCCGGGCCCAGGCGGTGCAGGCCGCGGCCTGCTGTCTTGCTCCCCACACCGATATGAACCCGGTGCTGTTGAAGCCCAATTCCGACACGGGGAGCCAGGTCATCATCCAGGGGAAGGTGGTCGGCACCATGTCGGTTCGAGAGTACAATGCCTACAAGCCGAAGGCGTTCAGGAAAGTGGAGGAGAGCTACGGCCGTCTGATGGCGGCCAATGACTTCGTCGTCATCGAGGGGGCGGGGAGCATCGCCGAGATCAATCTGAAAGCCCATGATATCGCAAACCTGCGGGTGGCGAAAATGGCCGGCAGCCCGGTTATCCTTGTTGCCGATATCGACCGGGGGGGAGTCTTCGCCCAGATCGTCGGCACACTGGAGTTGCTGGATCCCGCCGAACGGGTACTGGTAGAAGGGGTGGTTATCAACAAGTTTCGCGGCGACCCTTCACTCCTCACCTCGGGAATCGAGTTTGTGGAGCGGCGGACCGGCGTGCCGGTGCTCGGCGTGGTCCCCTATTTCACCGGGTTCCGCCTGCCGGAGGAGGACAGCGTCGCGCTGACAAGACGGGGACAGGGGACGGAGAACCGGGGACGGGGAACTGCAAAAGATAAAATACATGTTGGCGTGGTGAAGCTGCCGCGCATCTCCAACTATACCGACTTCGACGCCCTGGAAGGGGAGCCGGACGTGGCGCTCCGGTATGTTGAAGAGCCCCAGGATCTGACGGGACTCGACGTTCTCATCCTGCCGGGGAGCAAGTCGACAATTGCCGATCTCTTTTTTCTCATCGAGGGTGGGCTGTTCGGGGCGATACTGGCCTTTCCGGGACGGATCGCCGGCATCTGCGGCGGTTACCAGATGCTCGGCAAGCATATCCTCGACCCGATCGGCATGGAGTCCCCCATTGTCGAGGCTGACGGGTTGGGACTCCTCGACGCCATTACCACCATGCTCCCGGAAAAAGAGACCCACCAGGTTGAGGCCCAGCTGCTGCAAGGGGGTGGCGTAGTTGCGCCCAAGTGCCGGTCCACGGAGCTGAGCGGCTACGAGATCCACATGGGGGAAACGCTGGTCGGCGATGGTTCGCGGTCATTTGCCTTCATCTCCAGCCGGTCGGGCAATCCGGTGAAGGTAAGGGACGGTGCTGTCTCCCCTGACGGGCGTGTGTTCGGCACCTATCTGCATGGCATTTTTGATAATGACCCGTTCCGCACCGCCTACCTGAACCGTATCAGGAAGGAAAAGGGGCTCCTGCTGCCGGTAACCACAGGAGCGTTGGAAGACCCCTTCGATCTCCTGGCTGCGCACCTGGAGAAGCACCTGGACATGGAGCGTTTGCTGGCCATCTGCGGTCTGGATGCCACGGAAGGGTAACCGATGAGGCAGAAACAAAAAACCTGGTAATGGGATACGGAAAAAGCGGAAGCTACGGATAAAGGTGGATTTAACGGCAACACCAATTCGATTATGATTTTATCCGCCGGTATCCGGTTTATTCCGCTTCTTCCGCGTACTATTCCGGGTTGGGGATTTTTTCCGTATTAATCCCATCCCATAGTTACGAACAGTTCAGGACTACGTGATAGTACCTTTTCCCCATACCACGGCAGTGGTCCTTGCCGCCATTTTCCTCGACCTCCTCCTCGGTGATCCGCGCTGGTTTCCCCATCCGGTGGTGGGAATCGGTTGGCTCGTTACGTTCCAGGAACCGCGCCTGCGCCGGCTGATTCCTTCCGAATTTCTGGCAGGGATTGTCCTCCTCGTCATGACGGTCGGCATCACCTTTGGCCTTTCACTGGCTGTCCTGCGGGGGGCTTCTGCCCTGAACTCCGCTGCTGGTTTTGTCGTGGCGGTCATTCTCGCCTGGAACTGTCTCGCCGCCCGTTCGCTCCACCGTGAATCACGGCTGGTAGCTGACGCTCTCGGCCGGGGCGACCTCGACGGGGCACGGCGTTACCTCTCTTTCATCGTCGGCCGGGACACGGCGGAGCTGGATGAGCCGGAAATCTGGCGGGGTGTGGTGGAGACCGTGGCGGAGAACACCTCCGACGGGGTGATCGCTCCCCTCTGCTGCCTCATGCTCGGCGGTCCCCCCCTGGCGCTTGCCTATAAGGCGGTCAACACCCTTGACTCCATGGTCGGCTACAAGAACGAGCGCTACCTCCAGTTCGGCCGGGCCTCAGCCCGTTTTGACGATCTGGTCAACTGGATACCGGCTCGTCTGACTGGCCTTCTCATGGTTGTGGCGGCCACACTCGTCGGTCTCTCCGGCCGGAACGCCTGGCGGATAATGCGTCGCGATGGCCACAACCACAGCTCACCCAACAGCGGCATTCCCGAGGCGGCGGCGGCCGGGGCACTGGGGGTGCAACTCGGTGGAACGAATTTCTACTTCGGAAAACCGGTGGCGAAACCGACCATCGGCGATCCGGACAAGCCGCTCGATCAGGCCGCCTATCGAGGCGCCGTGCGCCTCATGTACGGTACGCTGTTTCTCCTGACGGGAGTGTGGCTCGGTATGTGGCTGATTGCATAGGCTTGAGGACGTTAACGGCAATTTGTTCGCGGATGAAAACGGATAAACCAAAACCAAATAGTACACGGAAGAAGCGGAAACACCGGATAACGGCGGATAGAGCATTGAGTCTGGTTTTACCGTTAAATCCGTTTTTATCCGTGTTTTTCCGCTTTTTCCGCGTTCCATTAGAAGTTTTCGCCTCTAACCCGTGTCCCGTTCTGATGCTGCATATCTCTGCGTTTTCGTGGTGAAAGGTTCAGGAAGCATGTCCACTGACTTCGAACATGGCGGCAATGTCTTTGCCGTTGCCCGTTCCCTCGGGATCGCTCCGGAGGAGCTGCTTGACTTTTCCGCCAGCATCAATCCCCTCGGCATGGCGCCTGGCGTGCGGGAGGCGGTCATGGGCTCCTTTGACCGGTTGCTCCACTATCCGGACAGCGAGGCGGCGGAGCTCAGGCACTCGCTGGCGGCGCTCCATGGGGTAACCGATCAGAACATCTGCGTGGCCAACGGTTCGACGGAGCTGATCTATCTGGCTCCCCGGCTGGTTGAGGGAAAGAGGGGGCTGGTCATTGCTCCCCCCTTTGCCGAGTATGCCAAGGCCTTGGCGCTGGCCGGCTGGTCCGTAGACTACCATGAGTTGCGCCCTGTCGATGGATTTGAGCTCAACCTGGAAAGGCTTCGGGGGCAGCTGGGAGAAGGGTCCGATATCCTCTTCCTCGGTAACCCGGGCAATCCGACCGGCCGGCTCATTTCCCGTGCCGAGGTGGGAGAGCTGCTGGATATCTGCCGCTCTGCAGGGACCTTCCTGGTTCTGGACGAGGCTTTCATGGATTTCTGTGAAGAGGGATCGGCGAAGGATCTGGTGTGCCGGAATGATCGGGCCGTGATCTTTCGCTCCCTGACCAAATTCTATGCCCTCCCCGGATTGCGGCTCGGCTGCGCCATCGGTTCACCCGGGGTAATCAATCGCCTGCAGACGCTGCGTGGTCCCTGGAGCGTCAACGGCGTGGCCCAGGTGGCGGGAATTGCGTCCCTGGCTGATAGAGAGTATCGGGAACGGACCCTCTTAGCTGTTTCCGGAGAGCGGGGGTTGCTTATGGCCGGTCTGGGCCGGATTGCCGGTCTGAAACCGTACCCGTCCGCTGCCAACTACCTGCTCGTGGAGATTGAGCAGGGACCGGCTGCTGGAGAGCTCTGTCGCAGGCTCCTCACAGAACGGATTCTCCTGAGAAACTGCGCCAGCTTTACCGGCCTTGCCGATCGTTTCTTCCGTGTCGCGGTGCGGAGCCGTGAGGAGAACGTACGGCTCCTCGCTGCCCTGGCAGCTGCTCTGACCACCTGAGGGTACTACCCCCTTCCGCCCCTTTATCCTTGACATCCGGCACGGGACCGCTATTATCTCAATGGAAACCATTTTTATTTAGGATGAGGCCTCGCCCCATGCACCACGATTTCGCTGCCATGCTGAAAGAGCTGCATCTCAAGGTCACGCCCCGGCGACTGGCAACCCTCACCGCTCTCTCCACTGCTACGACCTACGTCAGTCCTGAGGAAGTGCACAAGCGACTCCAGGGGGAGTTTGCCCGGATCGGTCTTCCGACCGTCTACCGCAATCTGGAGGAGCTGGCTGCCGGTGGCGTGATCACCAAGGTTCTCCATCCCAACCGGCAGCTCTATTACTATTTTTGCCCCAACCGCAGCCATCACCATCATTTCGTCTGCCTGGCCTGTCGGACGGTGGAGGACCTGGAGTGCTGCGGGCTGGAGGAACTGGAGAAGCAGGTCGGCGGTAGGGTGCTTTCCCACATCGTCCAGGCAAACGGCCTCTGCCAGGCATGTCTCCGGGCCGGACGGGAGGCTTCGGCATGAAATATCTCCGTTGGTGTGTAGTAATGCTATTTTTGATTCTTCCCCTCGGGGCCTGTACACAAAAGGAGCCGGCAACGGAGAAAGGGAAAGTGCAGGTCGTTACGACCCTCTTCCCTCTCTACGATTTTGCCCGGGTTGTCGGGGGGGACCGGGTAGAGGTTTCCCTTCTCGTTCCCCCCGGCGTGGAACCCCACAGCTTCGAACCCAAGCCGGAGGACATGGTCCGGATCAACCGTGCAGGAATGTTCGTCTATACCAATCCGTACATGGAGCCGTGGGTGGCAGGTCTTCTCAAGGGAATCGACCGGCGGTTACTGACGGTGGTGGATGCCAGCAGGGGCATCACCTTTCTTCCCGCCGGTGACCATGACGACGAGCATGACGTGAACGAGGGGGGACATCACCATGCCGGCATGGATCCGCACGTCTGGCTCAGCATCTCCAATGCCCGGAAGATGGTGGAGAACATTGCGGCGGCCCTGGAGGTGAAGGACCCGCCCAACGCCGGTTTCTACCGGAAGAATGCCGCTGCCTACGATCAGAAGCTGGCGGAACTTGACCGTAAGTTCCAGGAAGGTCTGGCCAACTGCGGGACGCGGCAGTTTTTCCATGGCGGCCATTATGCCTTCGGCTACCTGGCAGACCGCTACGGACTCCAGTACGTCTCCGCGTATGCCATCTCGGCGGACGCGGAGCCGCGCCCCCGGAAGCTTACGGCGATGATCGACCAGATCCGGCGTTCCGGAACAAAGTACATATTTTACGAGGAACTGATCTCCCCCCGGGTGGCGGAGACTATTTCCCGGGAGACCGGCGCAACCCTGCTGAAGCTGAACGGTATCCATAACCTCAGCCGGGATGAGCTGCACGGGGGAGCCACCTATTTCTCCCTCATGGAGCAGAATCTTGCCGATCTCAGGACGGGGCTGCAATGTCGCTAGATATGGTTGTCACATCGGAGCTCTGCTTCAGCTACAACGGCGCCGAGGTACTGGACAAGGTGACGTTCCACGTCCGGCAGGGGGATTATCTCGGGATCGTCGGCCCCAACGGCTCGGGGAAGAGCACCCTCGTCAAGACACTTCTCGGGCTTAACCGCCCGGCCCACGGGACGATAACCCTGTTCGGCATCCCTCAGGAGCAGTTCGGCGACTGGCAGAAGATCGGCTATCTCCCCCAGCGCCTGAAATTCTTCAACCCCAATTTCCCCGCCACCGTGGAAGAACTGGTGCGGTTGGGACTCCTGGCAGGCAAGAGGTTTCCGAAACGCCGGGTCAAGGGAGACGACGCTGCGGTGGAAGAGACCCTTGCCATCATGGGGATTTCGGACATCCGGAAGCGCCTGATCGGCGAACTGTCTGGCGGGCAGCAGCAGCGTGCCCTGCTGGCCCGGGCCATCGTCGGCAAGCCCGAACTCCTCATTATGGACGAGCCGACCACCGCCCTTGATCCGGAGACCCGTGAGCGCTTCTACGAAATGCTGCAACTCCTGAACCGGGAGCGGAACACCACGGTGATCCTCGTTACCCACGATACCTGGAGCATCGGCAAGTATGCCACCCGTTTCCTTTACATTGACAAGCGGGTGGTGTTCGACGGCACCTTCGATCAGTTCTGCCAGTCGGAGGAGATGACGGGGTTTTTTGGGGAGCATGCGCAGCACATTATTTGTCACAGGCATTAAAGCGGTAAACCATGACTATTTCCGAAATCCTCAGCTATGGCTTCATCCAGCGGGCGCTCGTTGCCGGGTCGCTCATCGCGGTGCTCTGTGCGGTGCTCGGGGTGTTCCTCGTACTGCGCCGGCTGTCTCTCATCGGTGACGGGCTGGCCCATGTCACCTTCGGCAGTGTCGCCATAGCCCTTTTCCTCCGGATCAACCCGGCCGTAGTGACGGTTGCCGCCATCCCGATCGTGCTCCTGTCGTCCTTCGGCATCCTCAAGCTGACCGACAAGGCCCGCATCTACGGCGATGCTGCCATCGGCATCGTTTCATCCCTGGGGATCGCCTGCGGTGTGCTGCTGGCGAGCGTGGCGGGCGGGTTTAACATCGACCTGTTCAGCTACCTGTTCGGCAACATCCTCGCCATCGGCACCGGCGATCTGGTGCTGGCGCTCGTTCTTTTTACCATCGTGCTGCTGGCGGTGTTCTTCTTTTATTACGACCTGGTCGCCATCACCTTTGACGAGGAGCTTGCCCGGAGTTCGGGCATCCGGACCAAGACCATCAATACGGTCCTCGTGCTCCTGACTGCCCTGACGGTGGTGCTCGCCATGAAGCTCGTCGGGATCATGCTCATCTCGGCGCTCCTGATCCTGCCAGCCGTGACGGCGCTCCAGGTCGCCGTGAGCTTTCGCGCCACCATCCTGGTCGCCGCCATTCTTGCCGTCGGATCGGTAGTGGTTGGGATATTCGGTTCGTTCATCCTCAATCTCCCCACCGGCGCGAGCATCGTGGTTGTGAATTTCATCGTCTTCATGCTGGTGTTTTCCGGCAAGAAATTACGGCAGGCCCACTGACATCCGTCTGACGAAGGGGAGATCATGGGAGAAACCATACGTTTCGGCATATCCATCGACGACAAGCTTCTGGAGAGTTTTGACCGGCTCATAGAGGACAAGGGGTACCTGAACCGCTCCGAGGCGATTCGCGACCTGATACGTGGCGCCCTGGTTGAAGAAAAGTGGGAGGGGGGGGATGCGGAGACCGTCGGCACCGTGACCCTGGTTTACAACCACCATGTCCGCGACCTTTCCGACAAGCTGACGGAACAGCAGCACGCACATCACGACCAGGTCATCTCGGCGCTCCACGTTCATCTTGATGCCCACAACTGCCTGGAGGTTCTCGTGGTGAGGGGGAAGGCCCGGGACGTAAAAAAAATCGCCGATGAACTCATCGGCGTGAAGGGGGTCAAGCACGGCAAACTGGTGATGACCACCACGGGTGAGGAGCTGCATTAAGAAGGCAGACTAAGCGGGAATATTACTTTGACGCAAAGACGCCAAGGAGCAAGGGAAACCGACAGCCCGACATCGTTTACGAAGAGCGCCAGCTAAATAGAGATTTTGTAGTTCTTTGCATCTCCGCGCCTTTGCGTCAAAGATTTTCAGGGATGTCTCACTGGAACGCGGGGGGCATGCTCGTGAGTCTCCAGCCATCCTTTTCAACGTAGTGCCACTTCTGCCTGTCTTCCACCGTCTTGAGGACCAGTCCCGGACCGTAGTAATCGAATTCCACCAGCACCTCCGCCGTTTTCTTTTCCTCATCGTAGTCCACGCTTTTCACCCGGAAGTCGGCAACTTTCACTCCCTTGGCTGCGACGAGATTCTTTTCGTACTCGGGTCGGATGGATTTGTCCGCATAGCTTACGGCGGCCTGATTCAGTTCCGCCCAGCGAACCATCTTGTTGTAGTCGCGGGAGCTTTTGTCGAACTGTTCCCGGTACGGATAAAGTGATTCGCAACCGGCGAGAATCGTCGTGAGACAGATGAGCGCAATGATGGTTCTCCACATGGTTTCCGACCTTTCGGGGTGTTACCCCTTGATGAATTTGACCAGCTCTACTGCGATCTCGTATTTGCCGAAGGGGGGGATGAGGTAGAACCCTCCCACCCGTCCGCGCACAGCTTCTACGAATTCCTTTGCAATGGCGAGTCCTTCCCTTACGCCGGCATCTTTTTCCTTACCCCGCATCCGCTGCCTGATGGCATCGGGGATAACGATCCCCGGCACCTCGTTGTGGAGATATTCACAGTTCCGTTCGCTCACCAGCGGCAGGATCCCGGGAAGGACCGGGATACCGAGGGGGGCGGTCCGTTCCAGCATCTCGTCCAGCCGGTCAACATCATAGAGCGGCTGGGTCTGGGCAAAGACGGCACCATTCTGCACTTTTTTTGCCAGCCGCGCCGCCTGAACCTCCATCTTTGGAGAATTGGGATTGAAGGCGCAGCCGATGGTGAATCCGGTCCCTTCGCCGATGGGGTTTCCCATGCCGTTTACCCCGGCGTTCAGGTCGGCCAGAAGTTTGATGAGGGTGAAGGAGTTGAGGTCGAAGACCGACGTGGCACCGGCATGTTCGCCGAGCCTTGCCGGGTCGCCGGTTACCGCCAGGATCGAACGGATGCCGAGGAGGCTCGCCCCCATGAGGTCCGACTGGAGTCCGAGGAGGTTCCGGTCGCGGCAGGTGATATGGACGATCACCTCGATTCCTACCTCACGCTGGATGAGGCTCGCCAGTGCGATGTTTCCCATGCGCACCCGGGCCAGGGGGTTCTCCGCCAGGTTGATGGCGTCCGCCCCGGCTGCCTTCAGGGCGTTGCTTCCGGCCAGTACCTTGCCGCAGTCCAGCCCCCGGGGAGGGTCGAGTTCAACAGTGACGACCGGCTCTTTACCCCAGCGGGCAAGAAAACCTTCAGTTCGTCCAGATAGTTCGAGTTTGCTTTCAACAACGTCGGTAGCGACGGCAACCATCCGGGCAACGGGCCGCATCCCCGAAAGCCGCTCGGCCAGAAGCCTGATATGGTCCGGAGTGGTACCGCAGCAGCCGCCAATAAGGCAAGCCCCTGCCTCCACCATTTCCTTCGCCCGGTCGGCGAAATAGTCGGGGGTGGTGCGGTAGATATAGCGGCCTTCCACGTATTCGGGGAAGCCGCTGTTGGCAAAGGCGGCCAGGGGGAGGTTGGTAGCTGCTTCCATGCGGCGCAGCGTAGCAAGGATTTCCAGGGGGCCGGCTCCGCAGTTTGCGCCGATCAGGTCGACACCGGCCGCGGTCAGCTGCCGTGCGGCCGTTTCAGCGTCGGTGCCGTTGCCGGTCCTTCCCCCTTCCAGGAAGGCCATGCTCGCCACCACGGGGAGCCCGATGGCCTTTGCTGCCGCCACGGCGCAGAGGAGCTGGTGGAGGTCTGAAAACGTCTCAAGCTGGATGAGGTCAATTCCCCCCTCGGCAAGGGCCTCCGCCTGCTCCCGGAAGATGGCGGTCATTTCCGCCGGTGAGAGCTCCTTTTCTTCCCCCTTCAGTCGGGCCAGGGGACCGATGGAGCCGGCAACGAAAACCTCCCGTCCGGCAGCAGCCTGCCGGGCCAGCTCCGCTCCACGCCGGTTGATCTCCCTGATCTTTCGCTCAAGGCCGATGGGGGCCAGCTTGGTGTGGTTGGCGCCGAAGGTGTTGGTCTCGATGACCTGGGCGCCGGCTGCCAGGTATTCGGCATGGAGCTCCGCCACGAGGGACGGTCGAACCAGGTTGAGGTGCTCGAAGTTTGCATCCAGTCCGACACCCTTGCCGTAGAGCATGGTACCGATGGCGCCATCACCGACGAGTATTTCGTTGTGCAGCCGTTCCAGAAAATTCACGAAAACTCTCCACTACAATTTCACCGCAGAGACCACGAAGTGGCGCGGAGGAAGAATAATAACCCATATTAGGCAGTTGAACACTGCCTGCACTCGTACTAAAGGCCAATTTCTGTAATTCTAGGCTCATTGCGCTGCATCCGATCAACTCACCCTGCGGGTTCGGACAGGATCGGCTGCGGACGCTTCATTTCGCCAAGAATTACGACGAAATAGCCCTCATGTACTCCTTCAGGCAGTATTCAACTGCCGTTTTTAGGATAAACGGAAGATATCCCATGCACCGGTGCAAATCAACACACAAATCAGTAAGGGGTGGGTGTCCCGTGGAGCGGATGTGCCCGAGTGCCAACAGGTGTAGGCGAAATTGAGCCAAGCCCGCCGAACGGCCGGCGCGAAATGAGCCATACAGCGGTGCGCGAGGGGACTCTGCGCATAGCGTGACACCCACCCCTTCCTGATCTCCTCGCCTTTCTTATAGCTACTTATCCCCCGTCAGTTCCTGGAGCAGGTAGAGTTTCGGGTTCAGCCCCTGCACGCAGGCGATGATCTCCTTGAGGCGCTCCTCCTCAACCCCTTCCTCCAGGTCGGTCCCCTGGAAATAGGGATACCCCTTGGGAAAGGGGGAATAGCTCCCGTCCCTCAAAAGCGACACATCTACCATGTCGTTGACACGTCCCGCCCCCTCCCACGGGTCGCGGTAGTTGAACTGGCGGGCGACTATGTGGAGCCCCATGCCGTTGGGGAAGACCCCTTTCACCTCGAAGGAGAAATCCCGAGGCGATCCGTAGGAGTCGGACCTGCCATCCCGGGCCATCACCTGCGCGCCGGCTGTCTCCATCAACTGCCGAACGGATTCGGCAGTCATCGGTGCAAATTCGCTCATCGTAGCTATCCTTTCAAAATCTGTTGCCTTTCACACATCCAGCCGCAGTTCCACCCCCCACGGAACCGGCTTTTCCCCCTCCCGCGTCAGCACCCAGAGGGTCGGAAACTCCATTGTCTCAGGCGCCTCACCGAAGCCGTCGGTGAGATAGATAACCGCTGCAGGCCGGGGATGGATGGTCCGGGCATAGTCAAAGACCGGCCGGAGATCGGTGAAGCCGCCGCCGTGGTAGCTCTCGACGGTCACTCCGCTCCCTTTGAGGCTGGCGATGTGCTGGATGCGGCTGTTGGCGTAGAGGACGGTGATCTGTGTATCTCCCCCCCGGGCGATACGGACCAGTTCCCGGGCGAATTCCTCCCGCAGTTCCGGCGCATTGGTGGAGTCGCTCACATCGATCCCCACGAGGAGATTGAGACGATGGCGCTTTCGGATGCCGGGGGTGAGGTGCTCGAAGCGCCGGTGTTCCTGGCTCCACGTGGTCTGCCGTCCGACCCTGCCGGCGGTAGCCATGAACTGGCGCAGCACCTGCCGCCAGGGGATGGGGGAGGGGGCAAGGAATCCGTCGACTATTTCGCGCACGTCGGCCGGTACCTCTCCGTCGCAGGCGCGAAGGGCTTCCCGGACCATCCCCCGTACAACTTCCTCTGCCAGGCGGAGCGGCGTGCTGTCACTCTCGTCCCAGAGGGTATGGTCGTCCACCGTGATTCCTGTCAGCCGGGGGATTTCCCCATTACCTGGTCCGGCATGGCCGCCGGTGTCCCGGCTGGCGTTGCCGATCCCGCTCCCTTCCAGATTGCCGGTGTCGAAGGGGGAGGTCAGCCGGGCGTAGTACTCCTCGGCGGCCAGTCCTTCCGGTTGATGGTAGGCGGACGGGAGTGGCGCATCATCGGGGAGGTTGAGGATGGAAGGGTTGATGGCCAGATCGCAGGCGATATCCCAGTCATGCCGGTTCCGCCCCTTGCGGCGTGCCATGTGGAGATGGAGGACGTGCCTGATGGCGTGCTCCAGGAGCCCTTCCTGAACCGACGCTGCCAGAGGCGCAAACTTTTCCCCATTCACCGCCAGTACCGGCACCCCGGCCCGGATGGTTACTCCGAGAGGGTGCGCGCCTCCCGCCTCCTCCCGGCGAAAGCCGAGGAGGAACTGGCCATAGAATGGGCGCTCCCTGAGGAGGCGGACGACGGCGTTTTCCAGGATTCTGTTCATAGTAAAGTTAATTCTTTAGCCGATACCGGTTGATATATCGGCCGGGGGGAGGTTAGAGCTTGGGGAACCGTATGCGGCTGACCATCAGTGAGCCGGAGACCGCGAAGCAAAGGACGATCGGGTGTAGGGTGAAGCCTGCAAACACCGTCTTTCCGAACCAGAGATCATCGCGCAATGCGCCCTGTGAAGCAGCTACGCACAACATGATAACCAGCAGCAGCGACGTTGGGATGGGAGTCCCTTCGAAGTACTTCACCTTGTCTCCCCCATCAGACAACGCTTCGGCAGTGACGTTGAAGCGGGCCAGGCGGGAGACTCCGCAGGCAACGAAAAAGGTCAGGACGATACGGTCGTACAAGCCCTGCATGCCGCAACCGTATGCGATCAAAGCCGGGGCTACGCCGAAGGAGACAATGTCAGCCAGCGAGTCAAGATCCAGACCCATAGCCGAACTCTTCTGTCGCCACCGGGCAATCCTTCCATCCAGAATATCGAACACTAACGCGGCAAAGACCAGCCCGCAAGCAAAGTAGACATGCATGACGTTGTCCGTTTGCAGGTATGACATGATCGCAAACGCTGCCGACGTGCCACAGGCAGCATTTGCCAGTGTAAACCAGTCGGCGAGGTGGAATTCCCGGATCATGGAAAATGGTTTATTCTGCCTCTGAATTGTCATGGATTACCGTATCTCCCTTGGTGGTAAGAAAGGTCGCTCGCTGCTAAGATATCTGTTTCACCCCTCAAAAAACGGCAATCCCCTGCTACGGTGGGCTATCATTGAACTGGCCGGTGCGGACCAGCAAGCCGGGTGGTGAGGGGCTGGGGACCGGGTATCCCCGTAGCATCTATAATTGTGCCAATAATTGACTTTTTAGCTCCTTGTATTCGCTTTCATCGATGAGGCCTTTATCGAACAGTCCTTTCAATTTCAGCAGCTTACTTTCAATGTCTTCGCCTGATGTCTGGCCGGTCGTGCTTTGAGGCGTTCCCATTGAAATTTGAGTGCCGCCGGCAGCAGCACGTTTTTCTTCAAGCTCAAGCTCACGTTTTTTCTCCCACCAGTTTCTTTCAATTTCCTGAAGGCGTGAATAAAACAATTTTGATTCCTGCAATGGCAAATCCGTTATCGTTACGACGCCGGCATTATTTCCTTTATCGGCATTTATGGTTATTGTGCCCCCGCTTAACACAGACATGTCGAACCGTACATCTTTAATGTCTCTGAAATAATAGTCTTTGAAACTGGAACTAAGCATCCCACAGTCATAGACAATGATTCTTATATTTGTCAAAATCAGCGTCTTTGCACTGGTCGCAACGGCTTGCGTTATGGTAGAGACAAGCGATTCATCCTGAATAAGCAGTTTATTCAGTTCTTCTTCTGATACGGACAAAAACCTGGGACGAATATCATTTTTTGTTTGTTGAATCTTTTCAGTTACTTTGTCAAATATTCCCATTGCAGACCCCTGGTAAAATGTAATCTTCAATCTTTGATCAAGTGTGCATTGGCTTTCAGGCTGTTACTGGAACGCACGCTGCTCTAAACCGTGTCCGTCCCGAGTTGGATTCCCGTTTCAATACCATGGGACCATTCCTCCCCCATTCAATCAGCAACACCGTCTGATTGCAAGACCTTTCTCCCTTCGAAGGATTGCCGCAACAGGCTTGTCGGCGATATTCGAGAACAGGAGGGTTCAAGATGCAGGGTGAAAAGTAAAAAGTAAAAAGGACCTTAGCTACGAGGCGGTCGGGAGATATCCTGCGGCCAGCTGCCGGTAGGCATCGACCTGCGCCTCTTCCCATACGGCATTCCTCCCCAGTTCAATGGCCATGAGACGGGCCACCGCCGGTGCCATTTCCATGCTGGCCCGGGCATCGAGGAAGAGCGCCCTGGTCCGCCGTGCCAGGATATCTTCCACGGTCCGGGCGTATTCCCGTCGCACCCCCCAGACTACGTGAATGCCCCGGTAGGGGAGCCGGGGATGGAGTCGAATTCCCCAGTCGGGATTCTCCGCCGCCAGTCCTTGCAGCTCTTCGGTGTCGCTGCCGTATTCCCCGTCGGTCATCCCGCTTTCAATTTCCTTCCACCCATGTATCTGCAATTCCTGCGTCACCGATGGCCGTACGGCCAAGCAGGCAACCGCTGCGGCGGCTGTTACCGTTTCTTCCCCCATGTGGCGGTAGGTGGTCCACTTCCCACCCGTAATGGTGACGAGGCCGGATGTGCTGACAAGGAGGGTATGGTCCCGGGAAAGGGAGGCGGTAGTTCCACCCGTGCCGCTCTGGACCAGGGGGCGCAGGCCGGCGAAGACGCTCAGCACGTCATCGGCTGTCGGGTCGCGGGTGAGATAGCGGGCGGCGTGGGCGAGGAGAAAATCGATCTCCTCCGGCAAAGGGCGCGGTTCGAGGGGGGTGCCGTCCATGGGGGTATCGGTGGTGCCGACAATGACCCGGTCGTGCCAGGGGACGGCGAAGAGGACCCTGCCGTCGTCGGTGTGGGGGACCATGATGGCACTGTCACCCGGGAGAAAGCTCCGGTCGAGCACCAGATGCACCCCCTGGCTCGGAACGATGACCGGGTCGCAGTCCGGCTCGTCCAGACGTCGTATGCTGTCGGTGAAGACGCCGGTGGCGTTGACTACCACGCGGGCCGTAAGATGGAACTGCTCACCGCTCTCCTCGTCTCTGGCCGTAACTCCTGTCACCAAGCCATGCTCCTTGACAAGCTCCGTGACCCGCACGTAGGTGAGAGGTGTTCCCCCAAGATTCGCCAGGGTCCGGGCCAGGGCCACTGCCAGGCGGGCATCGTCGAACTGGCCGTCGTGGTAGACTACGCCACCCTTGAGACCATGAGGTTCCACGGTCGGGATGCGGGCCAGGGTCTCCTCCCGGGTGAGGAGCTGGGACGGCCCGAGACCGAGCTTTCCCGCTAGCATGTCGTAGAGTTTCAAACCGATCCCGTAGAATGGCCCTTCCCACCAGTCGTAGAGTGGGACCACGAAGGAGAGGTTATGCACCAGGTGGGGGGCATTCCGGATCAGGAGCCCACGCTCCCTCAGCGCATCCAGCACGAGGGATACATTTCCCTGCTGGAGGTAGCGGACGCCGCCATGGATCAGCTTGGTGCTCCGGCTCGACGTCCCCTTGGCGAAGTCGTGCTGCTCCAGGAGAAGGGTGCGGTATCCACGTCCGGCGGCATCCACCGCGACGCCGAGGCCGGTTGCGCCGCCGCCGATGACGATGGTGTCCCAAGGAGCTCTGTCCGCCAGGTTTTGAAGAAGGCGATCACGGTCGTTGATCATGGTGACGGTTCTCCCGGTAAGGCCCATCCCTTGGACCGTTCCAGTGCCCGGCTCCAGCCTGAACGCAGTTCAGCCACACGCTCCGCCGGGAGATCCGGGAAGAAGGTCCGGTCCAGCTGCCAATGGGCGGCGATTTCGGCCTGGTCCTGCCAGTAACCGACTGCCAGTCCGGCCAGGCAGGCGGCACCGAGGGCGGTGGTTTCATGAACGGTCGGTCGTGTCACTGGCACCCGGAGGAGATCGGCCTGGAACTGCATGAGCAGGTCGTTGCCCGCTGCGCCGCCATCTACCCGGAGCTCAGCCAGGGGGATGCCGGCATCGTCCTCCATGGCCTGGAGGAGATCGGCCACCTGGAAGGCGATTCCTTCCAGGGTCGCCCGGGCGATATGGGCGGCGGTGGTGCCGCGGGTTATGCCGACAATGGTGCCGCGGGCATACTGGTCCCAGTGGGGTGCGCCCAGCCCGACGAAGGCGGGGACCAGGTAGACCCCCCCGCTGTCGGGGACCGATGCAGCCAGTGGTTCCACCTCGGCGGCTGTGCGGATGATGCCGAGCCCGTCCCGGAGCCACTGCACGGCGGCGCCGGCGATGAAGACACTTCCTTCGAGGGCGTACTCGGTCTGCTCGCCGATGCGCCACGCAACGGTGGTGAGGAGGTTGTTCCGGGAGGGAACCGCCGTGGCGCCGGTCTGCATGAGCATGAAACAGCCGGTACCGTACGTGTTCTTGACCATGCCGGGGCGGGTGCAGGTCTGGCCGAACAGGGCCGCCTGCTGGTCGCCGGCGATCCCGGCGATGGGGACCGGTACGGCGAAGAGGCCGGGTGCCGTTTCGCCGTAGACCTCGCTGGAGCTTGCCACCCTGGGAAGAAGGCTGGCCGGTATCCGTAACAGTTCCAGCAGTTCCCCGTCCCAGTCTCCCCGGTGGATATCGTACATCAGGGTTCGGGAGGCGTTGCTCACGTCGGTCAGGTGGCACTTCCCTCCGGTCAGGTTCCAGACAAGCCAGGAGTCGATGGTGCCGAAGGCGAGTTCGCCAGCTTCGGCACGCCGCCGGGCATCGGGGATATTGTCAAGGAGCCAGGCAAGCTTGGTGCCGGAGAAATAGGCGTCCAGAACCAGGCCGGTCCGCTCCCGGAAGAGCTGTTCCCGCCCTGCCTCCTTCAGCCGGTCGCAGGCGGCGGCGGTGCGCCGGTCCTGCCAGACAATGGCGTTGTGAAGCGGTTGGCCGGTCCGGCGGTCCCAGAGGAGGGTGGTTTCCCGCTGGTTGGTTATGCCGATGGCGGCGATGTCGGCCATGGTCAGCCCTGCGCGGGTGACCGCCTCCATGGCGACCCCCACCTGGGAAGCCCATATCTCGTTCCCGTCCTGCTCCACCCAGCCGGGCTGGGGGAAGAATTGCCGGAACTCCCGCTGTGCCATCCCCTGTATCGTGCCGGCCCGGTCGAACACCATGGCACGGGAGCTGGTGGTCCCCTGGTCGAGGGCAAGAATGAATTTCATGGCTCCTCCGCGAAAAGTGGTCTGTAATCCAGTATACTTGAAGCAGTGCAAAGGGGAAAGTATCCTCTTTGTCTGATCTGACAGGAGAAAGCCTCCCCATGCGTCCCAACTTCCATCCATCCCTCATCAACGGCCCCTTCGATGACCCGGGAGTCTACGTCGATTTCCTCTTCGAACGGCGGGCTCTCCTCTTTGACCTGGGAGAGCCGGGGCCACTCACCCCCCGCAAGCTGTTGCGGGTCAGCCATATCTTTGTCTCCCACACCCACGTGGACCACTTCATCGGTTTCGATAACCTGGTGCGCCTTTGCCTGGGGAGGGACAAGCGTCTCCACCTGTTCGGCCCTGCAGGTTTCACCGAGCGGGTCGGCCACCGGCTCGCCGGCTACACCTGGAACCTGGTGCAGGACTACCCGACCGACTTCACGGTGGTGGCGACCGAACTCCATCCGGACGGCACCGCCCTGACGGCGGAATTCCACTGCCTGCGACAGTTTGGCCGGGAAGCCGAACGCCGTGAAACCTTCCCTGACGGCATAATCCTGGACGAGGAAACCTTCCGGGTCCGCGTCGCCTTTCTCCAGCACCGGATTCCCTCCCTTGCCTTTGCCCTGGAGGAGAAACGTCATGTTAGCGTCAGGAAGAACCGGCTGGTGGAGCGGGGATGGCGGGTCGGGCCGTGGCTTGCCGAACTGAAACGGGCCATCCTGGCGGAGACTGCGGACGACGTCCCGTTCCGGGTCTGGTGGCGCGAGGGGGGAGGGGCGCATGGGGAGATCCATTCCCTCGGCAGGCTGAAGGAGGAGATAGTGACTATTGTCCCGGGACAGAAGATTAGCTACGTGACCGATGCGGTCTTTACGCCGGAAAATGCCGCACGGATCGTGGAGCTGGCCCGCGGTTCCGACTATCTTTTCATCGAGTCGGTGTTCCTCCATGCCGATGCGGAACGGGCCTTTACCCGCTGTCACCTCACGGCGCGCCAGGCGGGTGAACTGGCCCGGGCGGCCGGCGCGGCGCGGGTACTGCCGTTTCATTTCTCACCCCGCTACCAGTATGCTGAGGAAGAGGTACGGCGGGAGGTGGCAGAAGCCTTTGCCGGTGCCGGTTTTGGGAAATGAGACGGCGGGTGGCACCGAAAGTTACCCGCACGCAGGTTTATTTTTTCCTTAGTATCCTTTATAATTTGCTATGAAAATTTTAACTGAACGCACAAATAATCGGTGTGCGGTAAATGAAGAACTCAGTTGCGGTGGCAGTCAAATGCCGCCCGGAGGGAAGAATGATTCGCTATATTACCATCAAGAGCCATGCCAGGACCGAATTAATCGACATAACCGGTGATGTGAAGGAACTGGTGAAACAGGCCGGTATCAAGAGCGGGGTCCTTCACCTGTTCATTCTCCACACCACCGCGGCAATTACCGTAAACGAGGGGGTTGACCCGGCGGTGCAGCGGGACATGAACCGTTTCCTCAGCAAGCTGGTCCCCAACGACCCTTACTTCACCCACAGCGAAGGGAATTCCGACGCCCATATCAAATCGTCGCTGGTCGGCACCTCCCAGACCCTGCTGGTGGATGGCGGCAAGCTGGTGCTCGGCATCTGGCAGGCGGTCTATTTCTGCGAGTTCGATGGGCCGCGGGAGCGGAAGATCGCCGTGCGGATAGCAGTCGACGACTGAAACGGCATTCCTTCAAACAAAAACGGCACCGTTTCCGGTGCCGTTTCTGTTTGTAATTCCTCTACCCGCGCCCCTCAACGGGTCATGAGCTCTCCGCACAGCTGCTGATAAGCCTCTTCACCGTTGATGAAGCGGGTGATCCTCACCCCCATCCCGCATTTCTTGACCAGGTGAATCATCTGGGGGGGGACCTTCTTCGCCCACATGACCAGTGCTTCCATGGCGAGGACTTCGCCGCTCTGGGCGGTCAGGTTGATTTTTATCCTGCTCCCCGGAGGGCAGATGTTCGTAGTCTTGATGAACATCCCTTCGGGGGAAATGTCCTCCGTAAAGGCCATCCTGGCTGGTTCCTCCACCCCGAAGCGGAGCGTCAGGCGCTTGCGCAGCCGGATGATATCGCGTTTTTCCGCCATTTTTCAGATCCCCCCGTCAATAATAGCATCACATGGTTCAAGCATGTCAGGAATTGAGGTAGGCGCCGATTTTTTCCGCCAGGGTCCGGTATATCCGTTTGCACTCCTCTTCGTCCTTTTCCAGGAGGGTGACCCGGAACCCCTGCAGGGAGGAGTTGAAAGACGAGAGGGGGACGATGCAGATGCCGGTGTGGGCCAGGATGTAGTAGACGAAACGCTTGTCGGGCGATACGCCGGGGGCGTTGACGAGCCCTTCCACCAGTTCCTTCACCTCGGGGTTGGATATAGGGAGACTCTGTCGGTGGTTGAGGAGCCCCTCCTTGAAGGCGACCGCCATGTAGAAGGCGCCGTTGGTCCGGTTGACCATGAGCCCCGGCACCTCTTTCAGGAAGTTATAGGTGATGTTGCTCGCCTTCTCATAGCTTGCCACCCGCTCCGCCAGGTAGGAGGCGTACCGGGGGTGCTGCATGATCGCCGGGAGTGCCCTCTGGGGGAGAGTGGTGGAGCAGACCTCGTTCATCTTGGAGCTGAGGATGGCATTGATGTACTTCCCGAAACGTTCGTCCTTGCCGTAGTTGTAGACTTCGATCCACCCGCACCGTGAACCGGGCCACGGAAACTCCTTGGAGATCCCCTTCATGGCGATGGCCGGCACGTCGCCGATCACGTCGGAGATGGGAACGGTCTGCTCGCCGTTATAGACGATATTGTTGTAGACCTCGTCGGAGATGATGAAGAGATCGTACTCCTTCGCAATGGCGACAATTTCCCGCAGGGTCTCAACGGGATAGACCATGCCGGTCGGATTGTCCGGGTTGATGATCATGATGCCGGCGATCTGGGGATTGTACTTCACGTGGTTGCGCAGGTCCTCCAGGTCGGGATACCAGTTGTTCTCAGGGTCGAGCCGGTAGCAGACCGGCGCCGCATGGGCGTGGGCTGCCTCGCCGAGGGAGTGGGTGGTATAGGTGGGGGAGGGGAGGAGCACACGGGTTTCGGGACGGAGGCAGCCGTACACCTTGGCGATGGCGTCACCCAGTCCGTTGAAGAAGATGATGTCGTCCGGGGTGATCCTGGCTCCGCCGCGGCGGTTCGTTACTTCGCAGATGAACTCCCGGGTCTCCAGCACGCCGCGGGTGTGGCAGTATCCCCAGGAATCGTTGTGCATCGCCTCGCGGGCCACGATCTCCTTCATCCAGTCCGGGATCATCTCTCCCTTGACGATGGGGTCACCGATATTTTCCCAGTTGATCTTCACGCCGTGCTTCTGGAGCTTCTCCGCCACGTTGACGATGTTCCGTATCTCGTAGGTCAGTTCGCCCGCGCCGTGGCTGACAATGTCGCTTCGCATGATGCCTCCCTGATGCTGTGTTAATAGTGGATGGTTCCGTGTTCCCAAAAACAGAAAGGCCGTGGGGGATGCCCACGGCCATTAGGTAGAGAATAAGCGGGGAGTGCTTACATGGCGGCGGGCAGACCTGCGGCGAAAGACGCCGCGGCGCTGATAGCTCGTGCAGGTGCTGCTGCCATGTTGAGTGCGATCCCGTTCATGCTGTTTCGAATAGCACAGGCTTGGGGCTAAGTCAATGTTTTTGTGGGTCGAATGTCTCGCCGATGACGATAAGGAAACGGCCGTCGCCGTCACGCCAGCGAATCCAGCCGGCGGCGGACAGGTCGATCATTGCCAGTGCCCATTCTTCCTGCAACCGGATGACCCGGAGGCTGCGGGAGGCCGAAAGCCTCTGTTGCACGGGTGAGGAGGATGCCGGTTCCCGCCGGAAGGAGTACACATCCTTTTTCATGCCGGCAAAAAGCCGCACCACCCGCCCTTTCAGGAAGGTTTCCCAGTCGGCGTAACGCCAGTGCCGCCGGAGTTGAACCCATCCCTCCCTCCCCGCTTCATCATAGGCGATGCGCAGCCATGTCCCTCTTTTTCCCAGGACCGCCACCGCCGTTTCTTCATGCTCCGTTTTAAGCACCTGGCTCAAGCCGGGGAGCTTTTGTGGTGGCAGTTCCGCCAGCCGGCCGACCCCCGGTTCCCGGTAGAGGGTTATTGTGGGGGGCTCCGCTGAATCGGTCACCGAAGGAGGGCGAATCAGCAGGATGCCGTTCCCCGCGAACGGGCGCGGCTTGGCAGCGGCATGGCCTTCGTGGGGAATGAGGAGGAGCAGGCAGAAGAAAGAGACGATCAGACGGATAGGCATCTGCTTACGGGGTGAAGAGAGTTTTCAGGCGGGCGAGGTATTCGTCAACCTCCGGTGAACCCTCCTCCGGCGCCCAGGGGGCCAGTTCTTCGCTGGTGAGGGGGCGGAAAGGACCGGCCTTGGCTTCGAAGAAAACAGATCCCGGTTCCAGGCTGATGGCAGTGTGGTACCGGCCATGGGGGATGTCGACGGCGAAGGTCTCGCCGCCTGCCGCCATGACCCTGGTTTCAAGCACCCGTCCGTCATCGTCGAACGCCACCAGCCCCATGCGGCCTCGCACCATCACCATGGACTCATCCTTGTTGGGATCGGCGTGGTAGTGGGGGCGGATGTAGGTGTCCGGTTCCACGGCGTTCAGGAGCCGGTGGCAGCAGAAGTCATCGGTCGGGTGGAGATTATGGTTCTTCCGCTTGCGCGGCGAATCCTTCGCCGCGGCGGAGAGCCGGTCGAGAAGTGCCTGGTCAAGGTAGTTCATGGGTGCTCCGGTTGATCTGTGCTATTGAATCTCAAAAACGGCAATTGAACGCGGGAAAAACGGATAGCAACCCGGATAACGGCGGATAAAACCTCCAGGTTGTTGCTTCAAATCCGCAGTTATCCTGGTTTTTCCGATTTTTCTGCGTCCCAATCAGGTTTTCCGCGTTACCCCTCTACCAGAGCGAACTGGTTCCCGTCCGGGTCCGCCACCACCGCCATCTTTCCCCACGGGGATTTTTCCAGCGGTTCGGGGAACTGCACCCCCGCGTCGGTCAGTTCCTTGTACAGCTCATCCAGGTTACTCACCACCAGGGTGATGCCGGTGTGCCGGCCGACCAGCGGCATTGCCGCTTCATGCATGGCGAGCGCCACGCCGAGGTTTGAGGTGGCGCCGGGGAAGAACTCCATCGTGGCGACCGATTCCTGCGACAGGGGGAGTTTCAGCTGTTCCTTGTAGAAATGGCGGGCCTTGTCCATGTCGCGAACGAAGACCACCACGTTTCTCATCTTGGTGACCATGGCAATTGTCCTTTTCTTGGCGGAATCAAAGGGAGAAAATAGCAGAGCGGCGAACGGCTGGCAAGGGCAAATTCTTTCGCTGCGGGGTAGAGGGGGAAAGCGATAGAGGTAAAGTCCATCGCACAGGCAAAACCGATGGTTTATGCTACCAGGAGGGATAAGAACCGTTTCCGGATGGAAACTAGAACAACCCGCTCCTCGATATGAAGACGATGGCCACCAGGATCGGGCAGACATATTTGATCAGAAAATGCCAGACAGGGTAATAGTGGAACTTGACGTTCCCCTTCACAATCTCGCCGCGTGCCAGGCGGGTGGTCATCACCCATCCGGTAAAGATGGCGATAAACACGCCCCCCAGGGGGAGGATGTAGTTCGTTGCCAGCAGGTCGATTGAATCGAGGAAATTGCGTTCGCCGATAAAATGAACATTTGCCAGCAGGTGGTTGGAGAGGGCCGAGGGAACTCCGAGGAGAAAAATCAGGAATCCCATAACCAGGGTTGCAGTCCTCCGTTGCCACTTCTTCTCGTCACAGTAGTAGGCCACCACAACCTCAAGGAGCGAGATACTCGACGAGAGGGCGGCAAAGACCAGCAGCAGGAAGAAAAGGATCGCGATGAATGTCCCCCCTGGCATCTGGCTGAATATTATGGGGAGCGTTTTGAATACCAGCCCAGGCCCGGCGGCAGGGGCCATTCCGTAAGTGAAGACGATGGGGAAGATGGCGATGCCCGACAGCAGTGCCACACAGGTATCCATGACAGACACGGTGATGGCCACATTGGGGATGTCGGTTCCTTCGTCGGCGTAACTGCCGTAGGTGAGCATGGCGCCCATCCCCAGCGACAGGGAGAAAAAAGCGTGGCCCATGGCTTCAAGCATTGAGGCGGCATCCAGCTTTTGCCAATCAGGCGTGAACAGAAATGAAAGTGCCTTGGTGCCGCCGGGTGACACGAGCCCGTGTAACGCCAGGGCAATGAGGATCAGAAACAGGACCGGCATCATCAGCTTGTTGGCCCGTTCAAGGCCGTTGCTGACCCCACCCAGAACTATCCAGACCGTAGCACCCATGAATACCGCCTGCCAGAACAGTTGGGACAGGTCGCTGGCCAGCAGGGTGCCGAAAAGTTCAGGGACCTCCTTGGTATGCTGGCTGTTGAAGGTTCCTTTGAGCGCCAGCCAGAGGTAGTCAACTGCCCAGCCAGCCACCACGCAGTAGTAGGAGAGGATCACGAACCCGGCCGTAACTCCGAGCCAGCCGACCATGACCCATGGACCGCCGCGCAGCTTGCGAAAGGCGCCAACCGGGTCCTTGTGGGTGTGGCGGCCGATCACCATCTCGGCGATCATGATTGGAATCCCGACGACCACGATGCAGAAGATGAAAAAGAGAACGAAGGCTCCCCCACCGTGCATACCGGTGATGTACGGGAACTTCCAGATATTGCCGAGACCGACAGCCGAGCCGGCCGAAGCCATAATGAAACCGAAACGGCTGCTCCAGAGACCTCGTTTTGCCTTTTCGTGATGTTTTTCCATGGAGTTCTCCACCTGATTCGGGATTACCGGAGTTTAAGAAACGAGGGGTCAACTTTCGTCGTACTGTCCTTGTTTTTTTCATCTAACGTCAAGAGTTGAGACCCTTTGTAATGCTTCAAAGCCCCAACCCCGGTTTTACAGCTCCTGCATGCCGCCGGACCCCCTCTGCTGATAAGCATCCACAACGGCGGTGGGGGCCGGGAAAAAAGCGTTCTTGCCGAACAGGTCGGTGAGCCCGGACCGGTCAAATTCGGACCGGACTTCATCGACGATTTCGCATACCACGAGCCGGACATCCTGTGCCGCCAGATTGGCATGGAGCCGGCGCAAGGTCTCGGCCGCCGTGTAGTCCACGTCGTTTACCGCGGCTGCGTCGATGCAGAACCAGGAGAGCGGGGGGGTCGCACTTCTGACGAGTTCTGTGATCTCGTCATTGAGGGTCTGGCTGTTGGCATAGTACATGTTGTGCATGAAGCGGTAGATCATGAGCCCGGGAATGACCTGATTCCTGGTGCTGACCGGTTGATGATGCCAGCCCAGCGTCTTGTCGGGGACCATCAGCATGTTCTTTACGAGATACCCGTGCCTCGTGTGGACAACGAGCGAGAGAACGATTGCCAGCAGGATGCTCTGCTCGACTCCGACAAATACGACTGCTGCGGCTGTGATCAGGGCTACCCAGAATTCCCATGGCCGTTCTGCATAGATATTCTTCATCCCCCTGACGTCGACCAGTTCTATGCCGATCAGAAAAACTACCGCCGACAGAACCGCCCCCGGCATATAGGCCAACGGCCCGGTAAAAAAGAGGAGCACCATGAGAACAATGAAGCTCGTGGCAAGCTGTGAAAGCTGACTATGTCCCCCCGCGCTTTCGACCATCTGGGTCTTGGTCGGGCTGCCGTTTACGATAAAGGTCCCGGACAGACCGGCTCCCACATTGCTCAGGCACAACCCCACCAGGTCTGTATTCTCGTCGAACCGCTCGTTGTAGCGGGCTGCATAGGCGCGTGAAGTGGCGGCACTTTGGGAGAGGATAACCACGAACATGGCAAAGGCGGTGGGAGCCAGTTTTTCAATCAGGTCGATGTTTATGGCCACGTCGGGCAGGCCGATTCTCGGCAGGCCACTCGGTACCGGACCAAGCACGCGAACCCCGTAACGTTCCAGATTGAGCGCCCAACTGGCGATGATGGCACCGATTACCGCGATCAGTGCCCCCGGAATCTTCATCGAAATCTTTCGTGAGCCGATGATGACGACGAGGACTGAAACCGCCACCATGAGAGAGGTGACATTCATCTGATCTATTTCGCGCACGATAGTGACGAGGTTGTGAATGGTGCCATGTCCACCATCGGGCAGGGCGAGCATCCCTGAGATTTCTCCGACGGCGACCTGAATGCCGACCCCGGACAAAAAACCGACGAGGACGGTGCGTGACAGAAAATCCGACAGGAAGCCAAGCCTGGCGATACGGGCCAGGAAGAGGAAGCAGGCTGCCATGAGGGCCAGGACACCCGACAGGGCGAGCCACTCGTCCGATCCGGGGGCGGCCATTGACGCGACGCCGGAGGCGAGAATAGCCGCCGTGGCAGAGTCTGCGCCAACGACGAGGTGCCGGGATGACCCGAAGAGTGCATACAGGACCATCGGTATGAGAATCGTGTAGAGCCCCGTGATCAACGGTGTGCCGGAGATCTTCGTGTAGCCCATCACTTCGGGGATGGCAAGGGCGGCGAGTGTGACCCCGGCGACAATCTCGGCCGGCACGCGGGAGCGTTCGAGGGGAAGAATCCCCTGAAACAGGGGGAATCGCCGCCCCCTTTGCATGGCAGCTGAATTTGCCGTTGAATCTCCGGGCATAGAATTCCTGACGGATTATCCTTGATGGCGCTAAGAAGTCGAAAAAGTCACGGAGAGACGATTTTACAGGGGACCAATCCATCCTCGTCGTACGAGTAGACGGCGCACATCCTGTGATACCCGTCTGCGATGACAACCTTGCCATTGCGCCCGTCCCGCAGCAGGAGAATCGGCGATAGCAGCTTTCCGCTTTCTATCTTTTTACGGTCCTTTTCCACGTGGGAATTGCTGACCCCCAGCAAGGACAACCCCGATGCCCGGAAGATGTCCTTGGACTTGAATCGGGATACCGGCGCACTCTTCAGCCGGTTCACGATGGCGGTAACTGTCTTGTCGTCATAGATCAGGCCAAGGTACGATTCCGCCGCCGGATAATCTTTTTCCTCGGGTTCCACCAGCCATTTGATGTCAATCTGTTTACTCATCACGCGTCTCCTCGCTCGTGCCCGCGCCATCCGCTCTCTCGTTCATTACCTCATTGCCACGGGGAACTCACTGGTCTCCAACTATTACAACCCTGGAGTCCTGAAAAACGTCACTTCGGGGCACCGGCATCGAAGGGCATCTTTTTCTCACCCAACAGCCGCTCTATCTCCGCCACCTTGGCGCCATCGACCTTCACCCCGTTGATAACGTAAGTCGGTGTGCCGACAGCTCCCAACCTGGCCGCAACGTCCCGGTGCAGATTCTGAAGTTCCTGTACGTCGCACGACCGGTCAGCCGTCTTCTCGTCGAAATCGAGCTTGCCGGCGTACGCCTCACGGTAGGCAGCCTCCCGATCCGGAGCGCAAAGGATATAGCGCACCTTTCCCGCCGCATCGGGGTGCTCCTTCAGGGCGATCAGGAAGACATACCGGGTGACATCCCGCCGCAGGTTCCAGTAGCGGACCATCCGGCGACTGAACCGGCAGTCCGGGTCGGAAACCTCGATCACCACCTGTGTGCCGGTGCCGATCCGGATTGCCTTGTCGAGCGGGATACCCGTGAGCCAGGCCGCATCGGTATCGGCCCCAAACAGCAGCGATGGAAGGCAGGCCAGGATGCAGAGCGAAAACAGGAGACGTGACATCGTATGCGTTCCCCTTTGTTAATACCCCTGCAATTATACAGCAAAAGCCTGTCTGTAGGGGGGCGCCTATGAACGAGTCAGTTTTGCACCTGTATATTCGCCATCAGGTCTTCTCTCGATACATAAACCCGATCCGTTGCTTCCTTAATGCATTGCCGAATAAAGCGCCGCCAGCTATAGACTGAGATGGTCATATTCCAACCTATTGTCCAAAGCCATGCGACTACGTAGAAGATGACATTGTCTTCAATAAAGAATAGGGTGCGATGGTTAAAATAAGCAATCAAACCCACCAGAACAGATACATTAACCACCGTATCAGCAAAGCTCAGTCGGCTTACAATAAGTATTCGGCTGGCATCTGTTTGAAATTTTATTTCTCCGCCATGGATCATGGAAAGTGATTTCCAATCCCAAAAAGATCGGAAAATTCCGACGGTAAAATTGATCTTCTCTTCATCGTTCTCTACGATTTTTGCCTGTTCAAATCGAAGAGAATCAGCGATAAAATATCCAAGTTCTTTCGGTTTAAGTCTTGGGTATTTATTCAGATTGACCGGAACAGTTACTTTGACGCGCATGTATTCCTTCTTATTGGCAAACGGCTCGGCCGGTGACCCGACGCAGGTTTATTGCGACCAGGTCCACTGGTCTCGCCGGAGATCCCTCTGCCATTCCACTTTCGAGGGCAACGTCGCTGCCGTCCAACGAATTCCCCTCCCGTCACTTCCCGCATTTCGTCGTGGCATCGACGATAGCTCCCGCCTGCTGCAGTTCGCTGCATTTCACCGGCGCGTCGATTTCCACCAGCCCCTTTGGCGGCTCGTACACCGTTATCTTGCCGCCAAGGTATGTGCCACGCAAATCCGCGCCTCTGAAGTCCGCCTTGTTCAGCTTCGCTCCGGTCAACCGGACATTGTCGAGCAGTGCGCCCCGGAAATTGACCCCTTCGAGATTCGTGGCACTCAAATCCACGCCGGTCAGGTCCGCATAGGAAAAATTCACGTCGGTCAGGACGGCATCCTTCAATTTAGCGTATTTCAGCTTCGCCGCGGAAAAGTTCGCCCCGGTCAGATTGGCACCGGCGAAATTCCCCTTGGATATGTCAGTTTTCCTCATGTCGGCATTGGACAAGTTCGCTCTCTCCAGGCTTGCATGGTGGATATAGGCGCCGTTGCACTTTGCCGCGGTAAGATCGGCCCGGTCGAAAACTATTTCGTCAAGGCTCGCCTGTTCCATCATGGCGGCAGTCAGGATTGCCCCGGTCATGTCGCACTCGCCGCAATCCTCGATCCTGACCCCGGCGAGGTCGGCGCCCATGAACTTCGATCCATCCAGCTTGACCCCCTTGAAATCGACCCCTTTCAGGGCGGCACTCATGAAATCGCACTCCTCGCATTCCTTCAGCGCGCCGGCCTTAGCCCGCTCAACCAATTCCGGGTCAAAGGCATAACCGGTCAGGGCCGTACTCAATGCGCAATAGACGACCGCAGCTATCACTTTGTTCATGGTGGTATACTCCCGTGAAACAGACGGAGACAATCGTTATGACCGCGCCGATTCCGGACGCGTCGCCGGTACCGGGGGGGCCGGCTTGTTCAGGAGCGCGGGGATGTCAATTCCGGGGAGGAGCTTCGCCAACGTCCCCATCAGTGCGTCGGCGGCATTGCCACCCCCCGTGACCAGCACATCCGGGACGATCTTGATGCTGCCGTTCTGGATGGCGGCCGCGATCAGCTCTACGATCTTGATCTGCTTGATGGCCTCTTCGCCGATCGCCTCCTGCTGCTTGTTGTAGGCCTGGGCGGTCGCTTCACCGATGGCGGCAATCTTGGAGGCCTCGCCGTCGCCGATGGCCTTCAGCCGCTTCCCTTCGCCGGTTCCCTCAAGCGCCTTGGCCTCCGCCGAACCTTCGGCAAGGGTGATCATCTCGGTCTTCTTCTGGGTCGCCACCTTCACGGCGATTTCCGAAGCCACCAGCGTCGGCTGCTGGTCGGCGGTGGCGCGCATCTTCTCCATCTCGGTCCGTTCCGCCTGGGACTTCTGCTCCATCTTGTACATCTCCTGCTGCTGTTCGGCGATGATCCGCTTGGTCTGGGTCTGCATCAGGTCTTCGGGGAGCTTGATCTGGCAGATCAGGACCGACACGCACTCCACGTGATATTTCTCCAGATCGATGCGGGCCCGGCTTTCGGCCTTGGTCTGCTCTTCCGAGCGGCTCTGGAGAAAGTTCATCGCCGAGGCGGTGGAGGCCTGGTTCCGGAAGGATGAGTCGATCATCGGATGGATGACGTGCTGGATCAGGTTGTCGATGGAGCCGACTTTGGCCACCATGTAGGGTGCCTGGTCCGGCCGGACGCGGATGACCACCTTGACCGCGACCTGTATCGGGAAACCGTCCTTGGAGATGACCGTCAGCTGGTCGAAGCGGGTGTCCTCCTGGTCGTCCCAGTCGATGGTGATGTTGGTGGTATCGATGATGTATGCCATGAAGGCCCGCCGGTTTAGGTAATAGCGCCCCGGACCCGCCACTTCTTCCTGGATGCCGCGGTAGCCTTTGGGCACCACGTATTTTTCTTTTCCCTCTTCTATGGAAGCACCGTTCTGGGACGATCCCAGGCGTTTCTTCATCTCCTCCGTCGGGTCGTCGCCGACGTTCGACACGATGACCCCGACCTGGCCACGCTCGACGACGGCGACATCGTCGGTCTCCACGCTGAACATGAACGGGTTGATGTAATAGGTTCCCGGCCGGAGCACGTCCAGCTGCGGGCCGCGCTGCCCCTGCTTGGTCAGGAAGGCGGAGCCGTCCTGGTAATCGTTATGACCGGTGACGGGACTGGCCACGTATTCACGTTCTGGCAGCGGGATGCCGTCCAGGGCGGTCACCAGGCCGATCTTGTTGGCCTCGACGACCACCGCGGGGGCGATCTGGATCTGGAACAGATTCAGGTTGATCCGGTAGGTACCGGGGAGCAGCACGTCGATCTGCGGCCCCTTCTGCCCGCCGTTTTTCAGGAACGCCTCGCCGTTCTCGTAATTGGAGTGTCCCGGCACGCTCTGCGCCAGCAGCCGCCCCATGGGGATGGGGGCGCCGTCCTGGGCGGTGACCATCCCCACTTCCCCCTTGGCGATCACCACGGCCGCGGCCTTGGTGATCTTGAACAGGTTCGGGTGGATACGGTAGACACCCGGCGGCAGGATCTCCGTCTGCGGCCCCTTCTGGCCGCCGTTCTTGATGAAATCCTGGCCGGACTGGAAGGAGTTGTGCCCCGGCACCACATTGGCAAAAATGCGCCCGGCCGGGATGGCGGAACCGTCGGCAGATTCGACCATGCCGATCTCCCCTTCGCTGATCTTGGTGGCCGAGCTCTTGGTCACCTTGAACAGGTAGGGATTGATGCGGTAGTTCCCCGGCGGGATGATCTCGATCTGCGGCCCCTTCTGGCCTCCGTTCCCGATGAAGGCTTCACCGTTCTGGAAAGACGAGTGCCCCTCCACTGCCTGGGCGAAGATCTTTCCTTCCGGGATGGCGGCGCCGTCCACCGACTCCACGATGCCGATCTCGAAATCCTTGATCTCGGTGACTTCCCCCTTGGTCAGCTTGAACAGGTAGGGGTTGATCCGGTACTTGCCCGGAGGGAGCACCTCGATCTGCGGCCCCTTTTGGCCACCGTTCTTGATGAACGCCTCGCCGTCCTGGAAGGAATTGTGGCCGGCCACCACCGCGGCAAAGATCCTCCCGGCCGGGATGGACGAGCCGTCCACCGACTCGATCAGGCCGATCTCGTTTTCCAGTATCTCCGTAAAAACGCTCTTGGTCGCCTTGTAGATGAACGGGATCAGGAAGTGCAGGCCGGGGCCCAGCGTCCGGGCCTGGATACCGACTTCGTTCCCCAGGGCCACGACCCGCCCCTGGGGCATCTTGCTGCCGAACCACCGGCGCTCGATCAGGGCTATCTCGTTGCCCCCCACAATGACAACGGATGCATACAGCAGAACGGCTGCGGGAACCAGCAGGGCGAAATACCCCCAATGCTTGACTACAAACTCGAGAACCATGCACTCTCCTTTCGTGATGCCGTAGAACGTGAACTGGTTAATGGTGCTTATCTTATACGCAAGCCGATGATAGATGCACGCCTCACAACCGCGCGATCAGCTCAGAAATACGGGTGACGCCGGGGAAGTACCGGTGCATAAGATACCCTGCCAGAAACGCCAAGACAAGCGTTACGCCAAAAGGTACGCCGGTGGTCTTGAAGACACTTCCCATCCAGTCCGAACTATCCATGCGCCGGGTGCCGCGGACGAGGCTTGCGGCGAGGACGAACTCGAACGCCGCTTCGGAGAGGATGAACGGGGCTTCGTAGACCAAGTAGACACCGGCACCGACGACGACCGCCACGATGGCTGCCAACACCGCGAAAATAACCACGGCCACGACGCCCCCTTCGTCGCCGAGCGCCGATGCCACAGCTTCCCCGGCCACTTCGCCCACCGTGTCACCAACACCGCCCCCCGTGTCGATGCCGCCGGAAAGTGCGCTCGTCCCGCTATCCGCAAGTCCATAGCCGAAACTTCCCGATGCCCCCCCACCGGAGAACTCTCCGCCGCTCCCGTGAAACCCCTCGCCGACGTTGAAGTTGCCGCCCGACGGGCCTGAAATCGGCATATCGGGCAGCACATCGAGCAGGTCGGGTGAATTGTCATTGACCTTATGGGTAGCGGGAGTGGACGCAACGTATTTCAGCCAGAGCTTCACCGCTGTGAAGAAGACCACGTAGGCGAAGATGACGGCCAGGGGATAACGGATCATGACGTTATCCAGATCCAGGGCAAGCAAGATGCGTGTCGCCAGAAACCCGGCGCATACCGTCGCCAGGAGGATCAGCGACATATGGAAGCGCAAGGAATGGCGGCGCTTGAAGCGCTCGGTGAAGTTGATTTTGTGGTGGAATATGTTTTTCATTTTTGTCTGCGTAACGTCTAAAGGCACCAGCGGCGGAGCGTTAGCGGAGACCGCTGTTGCCGCTGGTTGGGCTATTGTTTCACTTTGTATGCACCATTAATTTCTGACTCCGTGAGAGCGTCAGGCGACTTAACCCAGTAAAAGTTCAGATAGATCGTCTCTCGGTTCCTGTCCACCCATACATAGCCCATGTCCCATGATTGCGGCTTCGCGTCGATATCCTCAGGGAAGGAGTAGAAGTAACCTGGCTGGTTCCTGTAACTCCATTCTTTTCCTTTTCCCTTGAGTCTGATTTCGTAGTTGATCGGTTTCTTTGGAAAGAATCCTTCGGCCGTAATTGGCATCAGGCTTTGAATTGTACCGGTAAGAGTCAATGTATAGCCGCCATCCTCTCTTAGTTCTGTCTTGTGATTGATTTTTCGAGTGATGCCTTCCCCATGGCAAACAGAGGCTATGAGCAGCAAGCATGTGATTATTTTCCATGGTGTTTTCATTTGATCTTCTTTCCTCGCACAACGGCCGGGAGATCACCGGGCGGAATTCTGGCCCGGTGCATCTTCCTTGTTGGCTGATGTAATTCCCTCTGAATACGTGATACGTACACCGGCTATATTCTCTTCTTTTTTGAATACCCTTGATTGGTTGGCGTATCTCAACGTGATGCTATCTTTGTCCTGCCAAGATACGGCTATATTTGGTCCTCCCCACTGACCTGCTGCAGCTTTCCCGTGATCAGAATCAGCAATAAATGCATTTCCACTTTCATTTGAGAGTTCTTTTTTAATGGGAAGTATGGATACCTGGGTGTTAAAGTCAGTTGTTGCACCACAGTCACGGACAAACACAACGGCTTTATTCGCGCCATCAGGGGAAGTGTGAACTGAAACGATCCTGTTATCACAGCTCTTGCTCAAATAGGGAATAATAATAGCAGCCATAATCCCGATAGCGGGGATCAGGACATACAGTCCCACCATAAATTTCGCTTCTTTTCTAAATATTCCGTCGTTCATTATTCCTCAGTCAACTCATTATTGAGCAGTTCACGCGCACGCGCGTGAACTGCTCATCCTCCCAAACGGAACATTTCTCCTACGGGAGAAAAAGGGAACAGACTTACTTTTTCCCCGGCCTGTCGATTCTCCCTCACTTGACCTCAATCCCCCGGTACGTCGCATATTCCTTGTGCTCACCTTCTGCCAAATCCTTTTCATAATCCTTGATCGCCTGGTTGTAATCCTCATCCGACAGGTCTTCGCCCGGATCCTTGGGGTCGTAGACCACCTGTTTGCAATTCTCGTCCATGTCGGCCATCGTTATGTTCGGGTCCTGGGGATACATGGAAATGCGTGCCCGTATCCAGCCGGGCCGCGGATTGTAGTGAATGAAATAGGTTCTGCCCGCCTCGAAGTTGATCTTCCCCGTTTCATAGCTCTCGGCCTTGGCGATAAGGTAATGGTAGCCGGGATCGATATCCCTTTTGACAAAGAAGCCTCTCCCCTTCGTCACACCGATCATTTTTTTGTCCAGGTAGGTATCGAACTCGATCGCCCACCCGAAGCTTGTCGTCCTTGTCACGACCAGAGCAGCCTTTCCCTGCTCGGGCTTGACCGCCCTGATGTCCGTAATGGGTGTGCCCGTGGCTTGAATCATGTGCGAAGGGCCGGAACATGCGGTGACGAGGAACAGGGCCGACGAAATGAGGATGCCGTAGAATACTCTTTTCATAATCGCTCCTTGAGGTGATGTTTTCCGCGGGCAGTAGCTCCATACACAAAAAACCGCCCAGCCGGCGTATTTTGTCAATGCAACAATCTTCACCATTCGTTTACGCTGAGAAGTCCGTCACTGTGCCGGGTCGGCCGTGCCTTCTTCCGGATCCTTCATCTCCCTGTTGGCCTTTGCAACCGCCTTCAACGCCTCGGCCTGTATGGTCGGCATCAGCTCTCCCATGTACGCGCCCATCTTTTTCGTGGCGGACACCCCGATGGGGGAACCGTAGAAGTCGGCCAGGGCGGCCAGTTCATCGGCGGTAAAGAGCTTGACCATGGACTCTTTCATGGATTTCGTGACCGCCTCGATGTCCAGATACTTGGTCATGATGTTCCGGAATTGTTCCCGCTGGTCCGGTGGCAGATTGAGCGCCATCTGTTCAGCCACGTCCTGGAACATCTCACGCGGCGGAGTGACGGCCAGATAACGGTCGGCTTCCTTGTTTCGCTGTTCGGGTGTGTCCTGGATCGCAAATGCCGTGTTGCTCGCAAACAGTATCATGGTAATAAGAACAAGACGTTTCATGTAGTTCATCCTTTCGTCGATTAAGTTCTAAGAATTCGCATCAGATTTAATGCGAGTTATCTTCTCCATCTCGGCCTTGAGGCAGTCAGGGCAGAACGCGTGGGTGAAATCCACATCCCACCCTTCCTTGAAGTAGGCCTCTATCTGCAACCAGGATTCCTTGTCATCCCTGACTTTCCTGCAGACGGAACAGATGGGGATCAGGCGCTGCAGTTCGGCGATCTCGCTGATGTCCTCGATGACGAGCAGGGCGTGGCGCTCCCCCCGGAAGGTGAAGGGTGATGCGGTGATGAGGGCGTACAGCACCATCGCCTCCCCCTCCCGGTCGAGTACCAGCTTCATGCGGCGGCGCACGGTGCGATTGCCACGGAAGGCCGCCGTGACGGCATTTCGGATGACGCACTCCTTGCAGGACTCCCCTCTGCCACATCCTTCCGGCACATCGGTGGAATGGACGCAATGGAGTATCTGGCCCGCCCGCTCCCTCAGGATGGTCTTTCGCTCGGCCATGAGGAGTTCAGCCGCAGCCGTGTTGTACTCCTGGATCCTCACGTCCTGATCGACGATGAATACCATGGAAGGGAGCACATCAAAAACCGCCCTCAGCATGTCTGTTTTTTCGGTTTCGGTTGTCATTGTGATCCTCACCGGGGGAAAGTTCCCCTGAGCTATTGGCTGCCAACTAAGAGTAAACGGAGAGGAATCAGACCAACACAATTGATACTTGATTGCCTTCAAGGGCTGACACTGCAGCTGTCCCTCTTGATTCCCTGCTAAACCGAGAGGAGAATGCGAACAAACGATACGAGCCTTTTGGGGTCGGCTTTTGAAAAGTATGCGACGCAGCCATTTCCCCTGACTTTTTCCAGACTGATTTTTTCGGTGGTCAATAGAATTACCGGTGTGTATTTGTTGACCTTGTTCATATCCCGTACATATTGAGCGAGATCGAAACCAGTCATGCCCGGCATCAGCAGGTCCGTAATGATAAGGTCAAAGACATTGCTGAAGCATAAATCATCTTTCATTGAATCTTCCAGAATTGCTACAGCATCCTCACCGGATTGAGCTGTAACGATATCGTATCGATCAACAAGGATGTCGTGTAAACCACGAAGGACAACTTGACTATCATCTACGACCAAAATCCTCTTTTTTTGCATATCTATCCTTTTTGAGTTTGCAAAATGCCGAGTCTTCCTTGAGAGCACAGCTATGGAACCTTGAAAAATCACTAATACGCCCCAATTGCTTATTCCCCGAGGGGTCAATCATGAGTGACATAGATCAATTTGCTCGTATCAAACCCCAATGCCGCAGCTTTTGCCATGAGATTGTTTTTTGCCTCTGTCGTCATTTCCGGGCTTCTGGACAGAATCCATAAATAGGATTTGTCCGGACCGCATACGAGTGAATACTGGTAGTTTTCATGGTCAAGCGCGAACACGATATAGGAGCCGTAAAAAGGACCGAAAAATGAAACCTTCAGAAAGCCCTGATCCGACCCAGTGACAAAATAGGCCTTCCCTACCGCTTCCTTCCATTTGTTTTCCTTTGCCGAATACCCGCGATTTGCCACTCGCAGACCGCCATCCTCACGCAAAGAATACTCTGCGGAGACGCGGGTCAGTCCTCGCTCGAACGAATGATCCAGTCGCGCAATTTCGTACCACTTCCCCAGGTATTTATCGACCTTGAAATTATCGACGGGTTTCACCCCGTCGGGGATGCCGGCGCATCCCGTGAAGAGCATGGCCAACCATAACGGCAGTTTTTTCATGGCAATTCTCCCTTATGCCGAACAGCTTCTTGACGCAAAAAAACGCCCAGCCGGCGTAGTGCCGGCATGGGCGGTTTGGATGGGGTACAGGGACCTGCTCATGGCGCGCTCCCGGACAGTGACGGATTTAGAAAGATGAGACTTTTGTAACCCCCCATGCAGTGGGTGTCAAGGAGAAACTGCTCCCGGCAAATGGCTTGGTTTCTCAAGAAGCACGTTGAGTTCCCTATGACCCAGTACAGCCTCATCATGGAGCACAGACAGTTTTTTAATTTTGCAAAATCCCATTTGCATTTTTGCGAAACGTCCACCAGGTCGACGTGTACAGCCTGATGTGCCAGGATTGGAACCTCATTTACCTTCTCCGTGAGTAAATTGTAACGGGGTTTTTTGCAACAATGCAAAAAAAGTAAAGTTGGGAATATTTGCAAGGCTGCATGTAATACCCCGAAGTAATTTAACTTTTTTGCGAAAACGAAATCCTATAACGTTGGTATGTTAGTTGCTCCTAGGATAAGCTGGGTTCGAAATCCAATACATCAACATAAAATAGGAGGAAGTGATGAGTGACTTAAAACTGGGGAATCCTGCGGTAGTCGGCCTTGCTGGTTTCGGAATGACAACATTGGTGTTGCAATGCCATAACCTGGGATGGTGCGGTATCGCTCCCGTTCTCTGGATCGGCCTCTGCTTCGGTGGCACAGCTCAGCTCATCGCCGGGCTGTTGGAGTTCAAAACCGGCAACAACTTCGGTTTTTGCGCCTTTACCGGTTATGGAGCTTTCTGGATCTCCCTCTGCCTGATGCTGATATTCGGGAAGAACGCGGATCTGGTCAAAGCATATCCGACTCTCGCCTTCACCGGACAAGATCTTGGGTTCTTCCTGGTAGCATGGACAATTTTCACCTTCATCCTCTTCATCGCATCGATGAAGCATCACGCGACGCTGTCCTTCATCTTCCTTACCTTGCTCCTTGGCTTTATTGGCCTCGACCTGAAAGAACTTGCCGGCAGCGCCCTTGCCGGGACCTTTGCAGCTTATGACCTTCTTATTTGCGCTTTCTCTGCGCTGTACCTGATGGCAGTCGCCGTGTATGCTGAAGCCGGCATTAAGCTTCCTGTCGGTGAGGCCTGGATGAAGAGCAAGGCCGAAGCTAAGGAAGTTCTCGCTGCTAATGAGATTACCGCCTAAACATCCCCCCCTGGCCGCATCTCTCGAAGCGGCCGTTGCGGAACCATCCACATTGTGAAAAGTTAGAAGGGCCATGGCAACCAGCATGGCCCTTTTTCTTTGTGCGCATTCGGAGTGAGTGAGTACAGTCGGGATTGGTGATCGACGGTCGGTTCGGAGCCGCATTAAGTAATAACGGCTGTCGCAGCACGTGCAGTTATTGGATGGGCGGGTTTGCGAGCTCTTCCTGAGGCGATACTGGATCGGGAAAGAACCGGTCGGAACCGGTCCGCTACCACAGGTAAACAGATTTATTGTCGAAGCGGCTTCGGTTGAAATACAGGAACACGTTCAGCAACAGGAAGAGAACGAACACCCAGAAAGCATTGACGCGGTAGTCGTAGTCGGGGACGATGGTCCCTGAAGCCGTGGTAATCTTCTGAACAGGAAGCAGGAAGAGGTTGGCAATCCCATTAAAGCTTTCGACAAAATTGTAGGCCATAAGCAGCCAGAGAGTGAGTCGTTGCCGCTTCAGTATTCCGACAATAAGGTACAAAATGATGATGCAGTCTGCAAAGATTAAGGATTCGCTGGTATCCCCTGAGTAGAGTTTTCCCATAAAGGGAAACGGCTCGCCAAGGTGGGAAAGAGTGATGAACATGGAAAAGAGGTAAACGCCGATCAGGGGAGCAAGCACAAAGTGAGTCTTCCGTTCATCCGACACTCCCACAGCCCTGTGATCCGTCTCTTTCAAGGTATCTCTCCTTTATCTCAACTTCTGACATGTTTCAGATGCGCATCCACACCGGCTGATCAGATCCTATGCTAGGGCGAGAAGCAGGGGCGACGAGATGTGGGCACTCTCTTCAAAACCGCTTTTTGAGGTGATATTTCCCGCGGGCAGTAGCTCCATAACGCAAAAAACCGCCCAAACGGCGTATTGCCGGCATGGGCGGTTTGAATGAGGTAAGGGGGCTGCTCATGGCGTGCTCCCCGACAGTGACGAATTTATTCATATAGTGCATTTGTAACCCTTCACGTAGCGGCTGTCAAGGAGAAACAGCTCCCAGGTGAACGGCGTGTGTCCTCAAAAGTGCGTCCGGATCAGCCCCCCATGCCGGGGACTTCTGCCCCTGAAATTATTTTGAAAACTGTACCTTTCGTTGGGGCCAATAAGCATCTATTCTGTAACTCGGCAGGATGGCTGAGTCGTAATCAGGCAACGCAGAGCCGGGACAGGAGAGAGTTGCTTGTATTAATGGAGTTGTATCGTTACTATTCAGAATGAACATAAGCTGTAGACTCACTCACACAGGAGGTAGTACCCATGATTCCCGAAAAACTGCTGGAAATACTGAAACAGGACGGCATCGTTGCCATCGCTACTCTGGGCCAGGATGGGCCGCACATGGTCAACACGTGGAACAGTTACGTGCGCATATCCGCCGACGGCCGCTTGCTGATTCCCGCCGGTTACATGCATCGCACCGAGGCGAATATTGCCTTCAGCCCCGAAGTACTGATTACCCTGGGAAGCAGCAAAGTGCAGGGACTGCATGGCCCGGGCGCCGGTTTCCTGATCAAGGGGAAGGCCGAGTTCGTAACCTCCGGACCGGATTTTGATCTGCTGAAGGCAAAATTCGATTGGTTGCGCGCCACGGTGGCGGTAACACCAGAGTCTGTCACTCAAACCTGGTAATTTAAAAAAGTTTACGGAGGGCAGGTACTTTTTTGTCCCAACGCAAAAAAAAACCGTCCTGCCGGTTTAGTGCCGGTATGGGCGGTTTGAATGTATTACAGGTGCCTGCTCATGGTGCGCTCCCACACAGGGAGGTATTCAGAAGGATGTGACTTTTGTAAACCTCGGCAGGGCGGGAGTCAAGGAGGAACTGTCTCAGGGGAATGCCTGAGGCCGGCAGTTCCAGTTGCCGTTGATTAATTAACATTCCTGTAATTACAGGATTTTGGGCTTGCGATCGCGTTCACGCCGGAACAGTCCAGCCTTGGCCACGGGAAAAACGTGGCATTTAGTATGAAAATCCGTTTATTTCCTGCTATAGTTTATCACCTTGCTATATTCTGACTCATCCGGAGTCGATGCGACGTGAAAAAACTCTGCATGAAAAACCTCAGCATGAAAACCAAGATGGCTCTGGCAGTTTCCTCCCTGTTCGTAGTGGTGATTGTTCTGCTGGCCTGGGGTGCCCTTTCCTTCCAGGAACAATCATTGGAAAAGGCCATCAGCCAGCAGCAGTTTGCCACAGTCTCATCCCTGGCGGCAAACATCGACGACAAGCTGGGATTGGCTCACAACGCGCTGATCTCGGCAGCGCGCGAAATACCGCTTGAAACCCTTCACCATCCCGACCGGGCCCAACGCTTCCTCGATGCCCGCATTGCTCTCCTCTCAGTCTTCGATAATGGCCTGTTCCTCATCTCCCGCGACGGAAAACTGATTGCCGAAAGTCCCTTCATTCCCGGCAGACGGGGAGATGACCAGACATCCCGTGAGTATTTTCAACACACGGTAACAACCGGAGAACCCAAAATCTCTCGCCCCTACACCTCCTCCCACACTCCCGGCCACCCCGCCATATTCCTCTCTGCCCCCGTCTTCGATCGCCAGGGGAACCTGACAGCAATCCTGGGCGGAAGTTTCGATCTCTGGGGTGCCAATTTTCTTGGCGACCTCTCCCGCACCCACTACGGCGATTCCAGCCACTTCTACCTGACCGATCATGACCGTACCATCATCGTCCACCCTGACAAGAGCAAAATTCTCACGAAGCTGCTTCCCCAGGAGGCAAACCCCCTCTATGAGAAAGCCCTGAACGGATTCGAAGGAAGCGGGGAGACTGTGGACGCACGAGGGGAACGGGTCATTTCCTCGGTCCGCCGTTTGCACACCACCGGATGGATACTGGTTGCCAACTATCCCTCTGCCGACGCTTATGCCCCGCTTAAAACTGCCCGGCAGTATTTCCTCATGGCGATACTGGCCTTCACCATTGTCGTCCTGGCAATCACCTGGCTCCTGATGAAACGCCTCACTGCACCGCTGGCCGCCTTCACCCGGCATGTGGAATCGCTGCCGGCGTCGTTTGGCAGTCACAACCTTCTGGAAATCAAGTCCGGCGACGAGATCGGCGTCATGGCGCAGACGTTCAACCGCATGGTTACGACCCTGGAGGCGCAGCAGGCCGCGAATGAATCGAGGCTCAGAACCCTCCTGCGGCTGAACGAGATGAGTTCTTCGCCTCTCCATGAAATCGCCGATTTTGCCTTGGAAGAAACGATTCGCCTTGCCAAAAGCACGATAGGCTACCTGGCATTCGTCAATGAAGATGAGACCCTCCTGACTATGTACTCCTGGTCACGGGAGGCGATGCAGGAATGTGCCATTACCGACAAACCACGGGAGTACCTTCTGTCTGCCACGGGACTCTGGGGGGAGGCGGTACGACAGCGAAAACCGGTTATCACCAATGACTACGCAGCACCCAACCCCTGCAAGAAAGGGTATCCACTGGGGCATGTGGAGATACGACGCCACATGAACGTCCCGATTTTCGACGGCGAACGGATCGTCATCGTTGCCGGGGTCGGCAACAAGGATGGGGAGTACGATGAAACCGACGTCCAGCAGCTGACGCTCATCATGCAGGGGATGTGGCGTCTCATCCAGCACAGCCGTGCCGAAGAGGCGCTGAAGAAAGAGAAGGAAAAGTTCTCCCTGGCCTTCCAGGCCGTGCCGAGTGTTCTCGTCATCGCTTCTGTTGAAGACGGGCGGTACCTTGAGATCAATGAGGCATACGAAAGGGTGATAGGGTACCGGCGCGACGAGGTGATAGGCCGTTCTTCCCTGGATCTCCATACCTGGAATCCGGAAGACCGGGCCAGGGTGCTGCGGATGCTGGCTGATGGGGAAAAGGTGCGTAATCTGGAGATCGTTTTCAGAAACAAATCAGGGGCTGAATTGACCTGTCTCTATTCGGCGGAGATCATCGAAATCGACGGAGAACGATGTCTTTTGAGTCTGGCTAACGACATTACCGCCCGCAAGAAGGCGGAGGAAGAGCTGCGCCGGAGCGAAGAGCGCTATCGCAGCCTCTATCAAGAGACTCCGGTCATGATCCATTCCATCGATCACGACTGGAAGATTGTCAGTGTCAGCAATTACTGGCTCGAAACGCTCGGCTACGAAAAAAGCGAGGTGCTCGGCCGGAAGACATCAGAATTCCTCACGGAAGAATCCCGGCGCTACGCCGAAGAGGTCGTCCTGCCCGAGTTTTTCCGGACCGGTTCCTGCAAGGATGTGCCGTACCAGATGGTGAAGAAGAACGGCGAGATCATTGATGTTCTCCTTACCTCTTCAAGCGAAAGGAACGACGAGGGGAAGATCGTCCGTTCGTTGGCCGTCCTCACCGACGTGACGGAGCGGAAGCGGGCCCAGGGGGAAATTGAAAAGCTGAATACTGACCTGATGGCAAGGACCATCGATCTGGAGAACGCCAACCGGGAGATGGAAACGTTCAGCTATTCGGTTTCCCATGACCTGCGCAAGCCCCTGACGGTCATCAGCGGCTACTGCCAGGTCATCCGGGAGGTATGCGGTAATGACCTGAATGAGCAATGCCAGGGGTACCTGCAGGAGGTTCAGGACGGAGCCCTGCATATGAACGGGCTCATCGATGCACTGCTCAAGCTCTCATTTGTCACTCGCGGCGAACTGCTTCGGGAAACCGTTGACCTCAGCCTGATTGCACATGCGGTGGCCGCTGGACTGGCTTTCACCGAACCGGAGCGCCGGGCAACGTTCCGGATAGCCGACGGGATTTCGGCGAATGGTGATGCGAAGCTGCTGAAAGTGGTACTGGAAAATCTCATCGGTAACGCCTGGAAGTATACCTCTACCCGGGAGGAAGCTGTCATCGAATTCGGCGTGACCGATATGGACGGGAAAGAGACGTTTTTCGTACGAGACAACGGGACAGGTTTCGATATGGCAGATGCGAAGAAGCTTTTCATCCCTTTCCAGCGTCTTCCCGGAGCTGGCCAATTCAAGGGCCACGGTATCGGCCTCGCCACGGTCGAGCGGATCATCCGACGCCACGGCGGCCAGATCCTGGCTGAAGGGACTCCGGGCAAGGGTGCGACCTTCCTGTTTACCCTGTAACATTCCATTCGTGCTCTCATCGTCTGCAAGGTGAATCACTGGTGCATTGGCTTGACGTCAATTCGTCGTCTCCGATTGTGCGAAGAGTTCCTTTACCGAATCCTTGTTGAGCAAGATGAGGGTGAAGACACCAAGCACGGTGCCAAACGGCATGAACATGCATTCTATGGCTGCTATCACTACGCAGAACATCCTGCTTTTGCGGCTTTTCAGCTTTTTGCCCGCGATGAACATGCAGACGGCGAGGCTCCAACCGAGCAGGATGAAAACTGAGCCCATAATGATGAACAGCCAGCCGAAGAGCGCTTCCGGTGGTCCGGCGTTCTTGTCGCAGGTGATGACCTTTCCCGTGAGCGTCGCGATGCCGATGAACACGTGGATGAATGGCATGCAGGAAAACAGGGCGGTGATCCCCGCCACGACGTAATGAAAAGTTGAGAGGAGGTCCAGGTTCTTGCTGTCGTCGTTTGCCATAACGGCTCCTTGTCCTTAGGGGATGGCGGTGAGGGGGTCGGCCTGACGGAGGACCCCGAGCAGTTCCTCGATGAAGAGGTCGATATACTCCTGGCTGATGGCGCTGGAATGGGGGGTGATCAGCACCTTCGGTTCCTGCCACAGGGGGGATTCGGGAGGGAGCGGCTCGTCGGCGAAGACGTCCAGTCCCGCCCCTGCCAGCGGACCGTCATGCAGTGCATGCAGCAGGTCCTTCTCCCGGTAGCAGTTCCCCCGCCCCAGGTTATAGAGACAGGCTCCCTGCTTCATAGCGCTGAAATGCCGTGTCGTGAAAATACCGTCAGTTTCCCCGCCCCCCGGCAGGAGCAGTACCACGTGATCGGCTTGAGGCAGTTCCTCCTCCAGCCGGTCGAACGTGACGACCCTGTCAACCACAGAGGGGGCCGCATACCCTTCCACGCTCCGCTTGACCCCTGTAACCCCGGCCCCGAACGCCTTCAATAGTTCAGCGACGGACTTTCCCAAGGCACCGAAACCGACGATGAGCACCTGCTGACGGAAGAGCGCCACGCAGTCGCTGTACCCCATCCGTCCCCAGACCCTGTTCTTCTGGTCGTCCAGTGATCTGCCGATGCGCCGGTTGAAATGGAGCATCATGGAGAGGAGGCTCTCCCGCATGATGCGGCCGTGGAAGGTGCCATAGCGGGTCATCACCCGGCCGGAAGGGTCTTCATCGACCCAGTCGTGGCCGGCGGCGGGGGTAAACAGCGCCCGCAGTTTCGGGGCGTTTTCGTACCACTCCGCCTTGAACCGCCAGGCAAGGACGCATTCCGCGTCGGGGAGGCGGGCCAGGAAGTCATCGGTGTCCCGTGCCACAGTGATGGGTGTATCGGGGAGCGCCGCGCGAAGCTGGTCGAGGTGACGGGGCTTGAAGGCAAAGGCGTCGATGTCGTTATTGAGATGGATGAGGAGGTTGTTTGGTTTCATGGTGGTGCCTTTGTGTTTAACGGGCCAGGACTGAGGCTGAAACCTGACGGCATTATGAGGGACTATTTCCTGTGGCTTACCCGAAGGATTCGGCCATCGTCTTTACTGATCTCAGCCTCCGGCACGCCACCTTTCCACCCGTGGGGGAGGGAACCCCTCACCTGCCAGATTCCGTCCTTGAGGATCGCTTTGAACGGCTTTTTTCCTTCTACTCGTTCTTTCCCATAGATCGGTACCCAGACGGCAACCGCAATCGCGATGGCGGTCGCTGAATCGGGCACATATCCTTCGGCCGGCTTTCCGGCTGCGTGCAACAGTCCATGGGGTGCAACTACCGCACACAGCACGACAATCGTTATTATTCTCTTTATTGTCTTCATGTTGTCCTCACAAGGGCATGGCCGGGCCGGCGCGTGACCTGACGGGCGGTTTCTTGTCCGTTCACGGTCTGAGCGCCTTGTTATGCCTTTATCTTATTTCTTGGATAAATAACTTTGAAAAAATAGATTATTGATGCTACCCAGTTGAAGAAAAATAGAGCTGCAAACACCCAGTACGGAGCTTTTATTTCTTTATTTCCCAGGCAGTCCCATAGGCATATCCCCCACAGCAAAACTCCACTTGAAGCTGATACAATTGCAAGGGCAAGAAATATGCTTTCAAAAATTCCGTAATTTGTGGTTTCCAAGTTTGAAATCTGGAGAACAGTTCCAATTATGAAGGAAACCGAAATTGCAGATATCAGAACAATTCCCAAATTTTCTTTTTTCATTTTCTTTCCTGGCATAACGGCTTGGGCCTTGAGCTGCTGGGCGGTTCTTGCCCGGTCTGCTCTGAGGGCCTGGTTGGAGGCTTCTACTTCTTACCGAAGAGACGCTGTAAAAATGAAGGTCGGACTTCATAAGCAAAGATCCGTTTGTCTCCATATCTTTTGTTTACCGTTTTCGCACCATATCGTCCCCAAGAGAAACCGTCACCGATCTTTGGATTGCGCATGTCGATGAATAGGTATTTCTGACCTAAAGACTCCGCGAAGGCAGCAAGGTCAGCATCTCCCGAACTGAGACATTGCTCATAAGTCAGTGTCCCGGGGTTTTCTTTCCAGATTCGATGATGGTGCTCTTCATGCACATCATCAATTTCGCCTTTCCATGGCGCATTTCCGAGCCGGAGTGCTTCTTCGATGAAATGAGAAAACGAGTCTGTTTGAAATACAATTACAGGGGCATCATGGCAGGCGAAGTAAATTGGTCCCCATGTTGTTGAGTCTTTGGTTAAATCGATTATCCAATAGTTTCCAAAGCCGTCATGAGCAATGGGAAGGGCATGCGGGAAGATCTCCTCCATTCCAAAGCCACCCGAAAGACCAGAAAAATCGATTGATTCTAAAACTCCGTCAAACCCACGGCAGAAGGATAAAAGTTCTCGTATTTCTTCGGGAATTCTGCACGGCAATTTTGCCTGTAATTTTTCTATTTCATCGGGGGTGAGTGGTGGGAGCAATTCAATTTCATCAGTGTCACCGTCCTCGGATGTGAATTTGAAGCCTTCGGCTTTTTTGAGTATTTCTATTGGTCTCATAATTTAATCCTTCAACGGCTAGGCGGGTCACGTGGTCTCTCACGTGCAACCGTCTTGTTAGATACTTCATTCAATATTTGATTAAATAAGCCATCGAAAGTGACATTAGTATAAAAATAAGTACGTGAATGATTTCGGTTGCGGCTGATCGAGAACTGCCAAATTTCCTCTTCTTTATATATTCGATTAGGCCCGAGAGCCCTGCAAAGACAACAAGGATTATAGAAAACTTCATCATGTTCAATTTAGATAAATCTTTTGAGAGCGATAACAGTGAGATTGCGCCGAGTCCAACAATCAGTGCAAAGATGCAAATCGCAACTCCACGCATGAGTCTCTTTTGCTTCTTTCGCTGTTCATCATTCTTCTGCTTTTCAACTTGTAGGATATCATCCATTTCTTTATCCATTATCTAACGGTGTGGAAAATCACCTGACTATACAGGGGAGAGGGTCAGGTCTTGAAATATAACTTTTGGTGGGCTTAAGCGTCCAGAAACTAACTTTTCAAGACTTGACCCCAAGCCCGGTCTACGCCCTTGTTCGATCTATCTTACTTTCTTTTGAGCGGCTCTCTTAACCATTCTATTGAGCTTGCTTTCAAAGGTGTTGTCTTCGAACTCATTTGCGTCAGAATGTGGTTTATACGCTGCCCAGGTTTGACCAGATATATCAGACGGAGGTGGTGGGCAATTGCTGCTCCTTATCGGAAGCACTCTAACACCCCAAGTCAGCGCGACCCCCATTTCGAGCATTACATTTGGGTTAAGGTCTGACGTGTCAAACACAGCAATATCTGCGGAAATGATGTCCCTCGCTATTTCATTGAAAACATGCTCACCAAAACCAGCCCCAAGTTGAACAAAGTCTAGCAATACTTGTATAGATTTTGGATCTTTATTGTATGTATTAACTGCATTGATAAATGCCTGTTTAATGTTATCGCCCAGCTTCAAGGAATCGTAATGGTCTGATTTAAATTGGTAACCAAATACAACTTTAAGTTTTGAACTGTTCTCTCGTTCTTCGGTGATATATTCCCAGTCCTCGTCAAGAAATCCATACGGTGATCCAATTGGATCAGGGGTTCTCTTGAGTGCTGGTTGGATTTCAGTTTTCTGATCTGACAGACTCTGCGCTTGCTCCACTGCAAATCTTCCATGAGATGTTATTGCCGCTTGCCCAAAGCGATACGGTGCCGTTCCGAGGAATTTAAGCAATTCAACATAGCCGTTGCTTTCTAGAATTTCGATTGCATCGTTTATATCGGAGGGAGAAAGACCTGTTTCTGTTGCGACTTCATCTCCATCGCAAAAGCCACGCGTCCCCTTGGTATAAAGGAAAGTAAGGATTTTAGATGCATTGTTTTCTATGCTCATAATTCACCTCAATTGAACGTGGCTGAGGCGCACCAGCGGCGCGGGTTTATCGCGCTGACTGCGTGCCGCCGATGGTTGGGTGCGCTCATTCCCTCCAGAATCTATCTATCAGACCAATCGCTTCTTCAATTGATGGACAAGCCTCAACAGCAGCTACATGCAGACGGTCAAGATCAACAGCCACAGTTGATAAATCCGTTCTGTCAAAAAGTCCCTCTGCTTTTGATTTGTTTATAGAATAATCATCGCCTTTACTTCCGGCATCGTATTCAATGTGGGGAAGGCTTTTGCAATGAATGATAGAGTTCCTCAGAGAAGTAAATTCCAGCAAGGTGAACTTGAGTCTATCTTCGACCTCTACGCCCAACAACGGCAGAATAACACTCAATTTTGTCTTCGCATTCATGTCTTTCAACGCCTCACTAATTGCATTGTGCTCGTAGCCCCTAATTCCCATTACAAATCTAATGGCTTGATTAATTTTTCTGCCTCCATCAGCGTAAACAGCAACACCGCAGCAGATTCAGGGGCTTTATTCTCTAAACAAAGTTTGACAATTTCTAATTGTTCTACAGTTCTATCCATATACATTTCGAAAGGATCGTCAGCGGATTTGCCTAACGATTCAATCAGCAACGTGTAATCATCAACTGTCAGCACTTCATCCGCTACAACCATCCCAGCTGAAATTCTTTTCGCTATGGGAATGACCAGAGCCCTCCTCACGAGATGATCAGTATTTGTATTTTTTGAATCAGAATTCATTTTTATCTTTTCCTCGCCCAACGGTGTGACGCTTGACCTGCCGGGCGGCTTTTTCGCCCGGTCATGGTCTGAGCGTTTTGTTAGGTGATGGTTGCATTAAATACGTCTTCCCAAGCCACGAAATAACCAGACACCAATTTGCCCCTCTCGTTACACTCTAATGAACCTTGGAAGTCGGACTGATACCAGTTGAGGTCAATCATTGACCTCGCAGTTATTAAAACCAAAGACACACTCTTAGTTTGATCTCTTTGAAGACTTGCCAAATAGTCAAGCTGCCGAGCTAATTGGTTAGACTCCGGTGTTGGGTCATAACCTACTTCACTGCCTATCTTGTTCTCGAACAAAACAATACGTGAGCAGTCATTACTTAAATACATCATGTCCGCAGGCATGCCGCCCCATATGGATTCTTCTTTCTGGTCTCGGTGCAATAATAAATACTCTGAGAGATAGGAGCCTGGTCCAGCTATAAGTGATGATGCTTGAGAAGTGGTTTGTAGTTTCTCGACGTCATATAAAGGGATTCGATCCCAAGCAATCCTATTGAGCTGTGCAAAAAGTGCGAGAATTCCGCTAAGCGCTCGTTCAGAATACGGTGTGCAGCCCGTGATTGAATCTACGAAACCTCGCGTCTTCGCGAGTTTAAATAACTCCTGCTTCATCTGGCTTAATGATGCCACATCTAACTCCTTTTCCGCCTAACGGCTTGAGGCTGACCCCCGACCGTAGGGAGAGGGGTCGTGCCGAGTGTTGGGCATCATCATTATTGATTGTTGCTTAAGGAACTGCACATTGATTGCTGCCAGAGCATTTCCAGTAACTCCCCAAAAGTTGAGATATCTTCAAGCCCATCGAGTACAAGCTTTTTTCCGAATCGGTTCTCAAAGTCCTCGAAGATGTCAAAATCAACATCACTGTATGTAGCCTCGTACATACCAAGGTCTTCTACTAATCTGTCTTCCGGAAGTGCGGCAGAGAGGTCATATTCGAAGTTATATGAGAGTGCATCTCGGTACCATGATACAAAATCAAGCGGTATATCCCGAGATGCCGCATATTGTTGATGCCACTCCTCGTTGGACAGATGCGGACGCACGGCAAGATTCCGAACCACCTCCGCCCGCCGCAAAGGATCTGGATCGTATGGACTCCGCAGCAGTTCTCGTATTTTCTCGATGATTTTCTTCATTATTTATTGTCCAACGTCGCGGGAGATCACCTGACGGACTTTTGGTCAGGTACATCTGCCTTGTTATGCTCGCTCTTCTTGATTGCGTCGAGTTCCTTTAAGTACTCCGAGTACCTCGCCACATGAATGCTCACAGAGGCAGTCCCGCTCTGCAGCTCTTTCTGATTTGGCTTAAAATCAATCAGCACCCACACAAACTGATCTTCCTTCTCGTTTGACCACTTCGCAGTGTACCGGGCCGGTGGCAGTCGAGTTGGTTCCCAGTTGCCTGTCCTTGAATTGAATGTGTTCCACTCGAACTGTGTCAGTGAATCAAGAGGATCATGATATTTCTTGAAGCCCCTTTTCTTCATTTCTTTGTTGTAGAACTCGATGAGGTCACGTGCCGGAAAAACGGTGGCTATTCGGTAAGTCGCCGCCTTAACGCCTTTTGCTGGCTTATCTAGATGGGTTTTCTGATTTGTAGCGCCAGGGTAAATAGGGAGGGAGAAGTCTGGAAAATCGACAGCATCTGCATGTCCAATTATTGTCAAAACCAATAATCCGCAGGCAAGGAAGGCAGCTATTCTTTTCATTTATCCTCTTTTCGCATAACGGTTCGGGAAATGACCCGTCGGGCGGTTTGTTTGCCCGGTCGGTGTCCATTTTCCTGGTTGGGAGCTTCACTTTTCTCTGCGGTTATTCTTTTTTATAAAAAGTGTGGGTTTGACAACCTCAGTTCGGACGGTTCGGATTTTGGGGCCAAGGAGGTGGAGCAAAATGCCTAAACATTATTCTGTTTTTTCCCCTTAATCATTATGCTTAACCCGATGATAAAGATAATTGCACCAAGAAAACCGCTGAATTTAGTTATCCCGATACTTGCTATGACTAGTACAAGTCCAACGATCACTAGGTTCATAATTTAATTGTTTCCCTTTTTGATTGCCCAACGTCACAAAGCTGACCGGCCTTTGGCCGGTCTTGCCGCTGGTTACCCATTCCTAGTCCACGATCTCCATTTCCTTCGCTTCCTTGTCAGTTGCCAAATAAGAGACTGGAAGTTCGATCACTCCGCCTTTCAGAATCAGGCCGATGTTGGCAATTCCGCACGTGCAATCGACTTGTGTGTCCTCGGGACGAACCACGATGACTTGCGTCGGTGGTTCTTTCATTTTTGCCTTTGATGCAATTTCGGTTTGCTGGCTTTTTGTCAGCTTCATCTTGTTGTATGGCTTGTATTTTTTGTCGATTCGTTCCTTTTGCTTTTCAGTCAGCTTGATTACTATGACGGGGCCACCAGAGTAGCGACCATTTTTGATATTCAGGGAGTCCGCAAGGGCAATCATGGGGAGAAGGAGCAATAAAACCACGAGGACAAATTTTGATATTTTTATCATTTTATTCCTTCTGGATAACTCATTATTGACCAGTTAGTGTGTAGTTTATATATCTATAAACAAGTTTCTACTATTATAAACATGTTTATACATCTATAAACCCGACAGATTTCTATTATTATAAACTTTCAAACGTTTTATTCTTATCCAATGTTTATATTATTATAAACTCTGTAGTGCGAAGTCCCATTTTTGTCTCCAGCAAGACCTTCACCCAATTCGCTTCGCGCACCATGAAATCGTACCATTTTATGAACCTGTTGTAATCTTTCCTGCAGCACGTGTCAAGGCTGATATGGAACGGGACAACAAACGAAAAGAGCCGGCAGCTCCCACCGCCGGCTCTTTCTGTTTCACTAGATCACTATCTCCACATGCTTCACTTCCCTATATCCCCTACATTGCCGCGGTACACCCTCCTCACTGTGCCAGCGCGGTTGCCGCTTCCTGCGAGATGATGGCGTGGACCGCCTGGGTCGGATGAATCCCATCCCAGAACAGGAACTGGTCGGGCTGCTGGCAGGTGTACGGTGGGGTATTCGGCGTTACGCAGGCTTTATCCACGACACTCAGATCGAATGTTGCAGGGGCGGCGACGATGTCGGAAACCTTCTTGAAAAAATCAACGCGCACTATCTCGATCCCGGGAGACCCTGCCAGTGGCGCCAATAGTGCGTCGAGCCCCGCGTTGAACGACATCGATAATACGTGGGCTGACTGGGCTGCACCGGGGAATATGGTGTCAAGTGTGAGAATAGCGGGGGTCAGGGAGATGTCGGGCGCGTTGCATATCAGGAACTTCCTCGCGCCCGCCGCGTACAGGGCCCCGACGTTGTTGCCGATGGAGGTTAGTGCACTGGCGAGAATGGTAGGATCGGCTGCCGCCAGCGCGTCACGGACGTCGTTGCTGCCGAACTCGATCACGTAGAGGGCATCGGCCGGGGCCGTGCCAAAGGTGTTGAGGAAGGCGTTCACCTGGAAGCCGAGGTCGACGTTGATCCCGTCTTCGCGCGCCCTGGCGCCGCCGACCGCGTAGTTGGTCGCGTCGGTTCCCAATTCCTGGAAGGCGGGGCGGGTGTTTCCGGCGAACCCCATTGGCCGCGCAAGCTGTTCGACCCAGGTTGCGCCGTTACTGAAGTGGTGCCCCCCTTTTGCATAGGGTCTGTCGGGAATGAGGAGCTGGTCAAGGGAAGCGTAGGGGGGCGTGTTTGCCTCACCTACGAAAACAAATGCGTTGCCGGGGTCGGACAAGCTGTCTCCGAAGACCACGATCCGGCCGAACGTGGTTTGCGCCGCGGCCCAGCCCGGCACCTGCAGTACGAGGATCAGCAAGAGTCCCGTGACTGCCCATCTGGTACTACCTGTCTTTTTCATATGTCCTTCCTCACTGGTTATGGATTGATTCGATGCATTGAATTAACGGATTCCTGCGGTCGTACCGATGATAACGCTCCCGGATTCACCTCCTTTCGACTTGTTCGATTAGCATGGATTAACATATCCTACAGCAAGTCCACGTCATTGCAAGGTTCACCCTAATGACAATCAATCGACAGGCTGCAAATTGTCATACTCCGTCCCATCGGCTACAATGTGAGTCACAACGTCGTTACGGAGGAAGGAATCAACCATGAAAACCGCTTTCCACCCACGCAGGGTCTATGTCGCCGCATCCTACATGGCGCCGGTCGGCCGGTACAACGGCAGGGAGCGGGAGGAGCTTTCGTTCCTGGGGCTGGCGGAGAAGAGCGGGGCGGTGTTCGACGGGAGCCCGGTCCGGCGCAGAGAGATCGAGGCGGTGGTGGCGGGATGCCAGAGCCCGGTCGCCTTTTCCCGGGTGGACAATACCGCGGCCAAAGTGGCGGGGGTGCTGGGGGTGTCGGGGACCAAGTCGATCCTCATCGACACCGCTTCCTCGTCCGGTGCGTCCGCCTTCGAGGTCGCCTACCAGATGGTCGCCTCGGGGAGCTGCGACCATGTGCTCGCCATCGGCATCCAGAAGATGAGCGACGTTTCCACCCCGGAGGCGACCCGGATCGTGGCAGGGGTGATCGACCGGGACGAGGCGGAGTTCGGCCTGAGCATGCCCGCCTGCGGGGCGCTGGTGGCGCGGGCGCTCATGGAGCGGCTTGGGCTCACCCTGGAGGAGTGGACCGCTTTTTCATCGCTCCTGACCCAGCGCGCCCATCGCTATGCCGCCCGGAACCACGACGCCCACCTGAATTTCGAGATCGAGGTGGCGGAGTACTACCGCCAGATCGCCAGCGGCAAGAACTACCAGTACTGGTGGCCGCTGCGCTACCACGACTTCTGCCCCATGTCCGACGGGGTGGCGGCGGTGATCCTGACTGCCCGTCCCCAGGAGGTGCTGGCAGCCGGGGTCGGGAGCGCCACGGACATCCCGACCATTGCCGACCGGAACTATTTCCACTCTTTTCCCGCCACGGTCCGGGCCGCCGCCGAAGCATACGGCATGGCGGGGCTCAAAGACGTCCGGAGCCTGGCGGGGGGACTCCACGTGAACATGCATGACCCTTTCAACGGCTTCGGCCCGATCAACATGGTGGACCTGGGGATTCTTCCCCGCCATCGTCTCCTGGACGGCCTCCTGGACGACGAGCTGACGGGGGAGCACGGGCTGTTTCCCACCAATCTGACCGGTGGCCTCAAGGGGCGGGGGCACCCCCTGGGAGCGACGGGGATGATCCAGGTGGTGGAAAACCACCGGCTCATCCTGGAACGGGGATTCCAGGCCGGGCTCTCCCACTCCATCGGCGGCCCGATCAACAACAACGTGGTCATTCTTCTGGAGCGTGAGAAGCACTACGACAAGCGGCGCCACGAGCCCTACAAACCGTGGGGATTGCCGTCGCTCGGGCGAACCAAGCCCCATAACCTGACGGTGGAGGCCCTCCTGGCAGGGAACGGGCCGGTGGAGGGAGATTTTGTCACTGCCACCACCCGTTTCGACCACAAGAGCGGCGAGCCGCTCAATACCGTCATGGTGGTGGCCTGCAGCATGGATGGAGAGCGCCATAACTTCCTGGTCGGCATCGGGGGCGAATTCTACGACAGGACCGCCCCCCTGGCGGCTGGTGACCGGGTAACGCTGGAGCGGTCGGGTACGGATATCCTGGTCAACCGGATGCCGGTCCGGCGCTTTTACCGGCGGACCCTGGACGGCCTCGTGGAGCTGGCGGAAGCGGCGCGTCGAAGGCTTTTGGGCGCACGGTCCGAGCTCCCTGGCTGACACTGTTTCAAATCCCGATTACCGGAAGGTTAAGACGGCTGCAGAGTGGCTGCCAGAGCAGCTTTGCGTTCCTGCCTTCCTCCCCTAAAAAAATACCAACAAACCTGTTTACAAACCATCCATATTTTTTTACAGTGAGACCTCGTTTTAACGTCGGATGTCACGGAGAATGCCATGGAACAGCTGCAGAGCACCCCGCTTCTTGCCGAACACGAACGCCTCAAGGCGCTTCTTGCCCCCTTCGGCGGCTGGAACATGCCGATCCAGTACGAGGGGATCATCGCCGAGCACCGCTGGTGCCGGGAAAAGGCGGCCCTGTTCGATATCTGCCACATGGGTGAATTCCTCTATCAGGGGGATATCGTGGCGGGGGGACTGGAAGATGTCTTTACCTTCTCCGTCAAGAGCATCCCGATCGGCCGCTCCCGCTATGGCTTTCTCCTCAACGACCAAGGGGGCGTCATCGATGACCTCATCGTCTTCCGCCTGGCCGAGGATGAGGCGATGATCGTGGTGAACGCCGCCACCATCGCCAACGACTTTGCCGTCATCCGGTCCCGCCTCAAGGATGGTGCCCTCTTTGCCAACATATCCGCCGACACCGGCAAGCTTGACCTCCAGGGACCCCTTGCCCGCCAGGTTCTTGTCGAGATGTTCGGCCCGGCAATCGGGCAGATCCCCTATTTCAAGTTCATCAGGACCACCATCCTCGGGGTGGAGGCGATCGTCAGCCGGACCGGCTACACCGGCGAGCTGGGATACGAACTGTTCCTTCCCGCTGACAAGGTGGTGGAACTCTGGAACCTGCTCCTGTCGGACGAAAGGGTGAAGCCGGCCGGGCTCGGCGCCCGGGATGTGCTCCGCCTTGAGGTGGGCTACAGTCTCTACGGAAGCGACATCGATGAGGCGACGACGCCGCTGGAAGCGGGCCTTGCCTCCTTCGTCAACTTCGACAAGGCGTTCGTGGGGAAAGAGGCACTCCTGAAGCAGCAACAGGACGGGGTGACAAAGACGAAGGTCGCCTTCCAGGTCAACTCCCGTCGTTCCCCCCGCCACCACTACGAGATCTGCTTTGAAGGGGAGGCGGTCGGCACCGTCACAAGCGGGGTCTTCTCCCCCATGCTCGGCTGCGGCGTCGGCATCGGTTTCGTCCGTCCTGACGTGGCCGTCCTCGGTGCCCCCCTCATCATCCGACACGAAAAGGTGAGCATGGAGGCGACCATTGTTGAATTGCCCTTTTACAAGGAAGGTTCACTCCGCTCATAACACACGAACAATGTATCCCTTAAACAAGCTTGTATAGTCAGGAATAAAATAAAAACGGGGAACGTGGATTTTTCGCAAGGTCAAGGCGATCGAGGGATGACGCGGAGACGTAGCAGCGCTACGTCGCACAAGGAATCCCGAAGATCAACGCAGAGATTGCGGAAAAGCCGCGTTCCTGCCCGGAGGGCTCATGGAAACGTATTTCACCAAAGAACACGAGTGGGTAAAGATCAAGGAAGGGATCGCCAGTGTCGGCATTACCGAGCATGCAGCCCATGAACTGGGTGATGTGACCTTCGTGGAGCTTCCCCAGGTGGGTAAAACGGTCAAGCAGTTCCAGGTGCTCTGCGCCATCGAGTCGGTGAAGGCGGCGAGCGACATTTACTCTCCCGTCTCCGGAACGGTGACCAAGGTGAACGAGGCGCTGGAAGACCGGCCGGAGATCGTCAACGAGGCGGCGGAGGATGCAGGGTGGATGGCCTTGATCGAGATGAGCGATCCCTCGGAGGTGAAGGCTCTCATGGACCGGGCCGCCTATGACGAATACCTCCGGGGTCTCGAATGAGCGACGCCAATTACTGCCCCAACACCCCGGAGGAGATCGGAGAGATGCTCGCCGCAATCGGGGTGGCGAGCGTGGACGACCTGTTCGCGCCGATCCCGGCGGAACTGAGGGCAAGCTCCTTCGATCTGCCGGACGGAATGTCGGAGTTCGAGCTGTTCCAGCGGATGCAGGACCTGGCGGGGCGGAACACCCAGGGAATGACCAACTTCATCGGCGGCGGCTATTACGACCATGTCATCCCGGCTGTGGTGGACCACCTCTCGGGCCGGGCCGAGTTCTATACCGCCTACACCCCCTACCAGCCCGAGTGTGCCCAAGGGACCCTACAGGCGCTGTTCGAGTACCAGACCGCCATCTGCCGACTGACCGGGATGGAGGTCGCCAATGCCTCCCTCTACGACGGGGCTACCGCCCTGGCGGAGGCGGCCATGATGTCCCTGCGGGTGACCAACCGGAACCGGCTCGTCATGGACGGCGGGGTGAGCCCGTTCACCCGGCAGGTGGTGCGGACCTACCTTGCCAATCTCGATGTCGAGATCGTGGAGATCGCTCCGCAGCAGGGAGGCACGGACCGGGCAGCGATGCTGGCGGCCCTCAATGAGCAGACCGCGGCGGTGCTGGTGCAGAATCCAAATTTCTTCGGCACCCTGGACGATCTCACCGGCCTGACGGATGCCGCCCACGCCAAGGGGGCGCTCCTGGTGGCGTCGGTCTACCCCGTATCCCTCGGCCTGGTGCAAAGCCCCGGCGCCATGGGGGCCGACATCGCTGTGGGTGAGGGCCAGAGCCTGGGGAACCCCCTCTCCTTCGGCGGCCCTTCCTTCGGCTTCATCGCCACCACCAAGAAGTACATCCGGAACCTGCCGGGACGAATCATCGGCGAGACGGTGGACAAGGAAGGGCGGCGCGGCTATGTCCTTACCCTCCAGGCACGGGAGCAGCACATCAAGCGCCACAAGGCGACTTCAAACATCTGCAGCAACCAGAGCCTCTGCGCCCTGCGGGGGCTCATTTTCCTTGCCAGCGTCGGTAAACAGGGGTTCGCGGAACTGGCCCGGCTCAATTACGACAAGGCGGAATTCGCCAAGAACACCCTCGCTGCCGTCAAGGGGGTAACTATCATCAACGGCGCTGCCACGTTCAACGAGTTCACCCTGGCGCTGCCGAAGAGCGCCGATGAGGTGGTGGCAAAGCTCCTCCAGGCTCACGTCGCCGCCGGTGTACCGCTTGGGGCCTATTATCCGGGGATGGAGAACTGCCTGGTGGTGACGGTGACGGAAAAGCGTACCAAGGACGAGATACTGGCCCTGGCCAGGGAACTGGAGAGGGCGCTATGAAACTGATCTACGAACAATCCGTTGCCGGCCGCCCCGGTGTGAAACTGCCGGCTGCCGACGTCCCCCGGGCCGCCGAACTTCCCGCCGGCCTGCGCCGGAACGAACCGGCCGGCCTTCCCGAGGTGAGCGAGATGGACGTGGTGCGCCACTACACCAACCTCTCGCGGCGCAACTTCTCGGTGGACACCAATTTCTACCCCCTCGGCTCCTGCACCATGAAGTACAACGCCAAGGTCCTGGAGAACGTCGCCGGCCTCTTCGCCCCGTACCACCCCATGACCGCCCTTCTCCCGACCGGCGAACGGTTCAGCCAGGGGGCGCTCGGGCTGCTCCACGAGCTGGGAGGGTGGCTGGCCGAAATCACCGGCATGGCCGAGGTGACCACCCAGCCCCTGGCCGGCGCCCACGGCGAGATGACCGGCATCATGCTTATCGCCGCCTACCACCGGGCGAAGGGGAACAAGAAAAAATACGTGGTGGTTCCCGACTCCTCCCACGGTACCAATCCTGCCTCCGCCGCCATGGTGGGGTACGAGATCATCACCGTCCCCACCGCTCCCTACGGCGATATGGATCTGGAGCTCTTCCGGCAGGCGATGAACGACGAGGTGGCGGCGGTCATGATGACCTGTCCCAACACCCTCGGCCTCTTCAACCCCCATATCAGGGAGATTGCCGACATCGCCCACTCCCACGGTGCCCTCATGTACTACGACGGCGCCAACCTGAACGCCATCCTCGGCAAGGTGCGACCGGGTGATGTGGGATTCGACGTGATCCACGTGAACCTTCACAAGACCTTCGGTACCCCCCATGGTGGCGGCGGGCCGGGGAGCGGGCCGGTGGGGGTGAAAGAGTCCCTTATCCCCTTCCTCCCCACGCCGCGGGTCGTCAAGAGTGGGGATGGCAGTTACGGCCTGGAGACGGAGCGTCCCGCAAGCATCGGCCGGGTCGCCAATTTCTTCGGCAATTTCGGGGTGATGGTCAAGGCGTTCGCCTACATGACCATGCTTGGCCGGGAGGGGCTCATCCAGGTGAGCGAGCAGGCGGTCCTGAACGCCAACTACATCATGAGCCGCCTGAAGGATTACTACGACCTCCCCTACGACCAGAGCTGTATGCACGAGTGCGTCTTCTCGGCGAGCCGCCAGTTGAAGCAGGGGGTGCACGCCATCGACATCGCCAAGTACCTCATCGACCGGGGGTACCATCCCCCCACCGTCTATTTCCCCCTCATCGTCAAGGAGGCGATCATGATCGAGCCGACCGAGACCGAGAGCAAGGCGACCATGGATGCCTTCATCGCGGTGATGCGGGAGGCGGCAGAGGCGGCAGAAAAGGACCCGGAAGCCCTCCATACGGCGCCGGTCTCCATGCCGGTATCGCGCCTCGACGAAACCAAAGCGGCGCGGGAGCAGAACGTCTGTCACATGAAATGGTAATAATAGGCGGGGTGGGGAGTTTCTCCCACCCCTTTGCCGCAACTCCGCTATGAACAATTTCCCTTGCCCCTGGCGCCTCATCGACACCGGCCCCTTGGCCGGCCCCGCCAACATGGCGGTTGACGAGGCGCTCCTCAACAGTTTCGATCCGGCCGGTTCCCTGCCGGTGCTCCGCTTCTACGGGTGGGAGCCACCGGCTTTTTCACTGGGGAAATTCCAGGTGGCGGATGAGGTCCTCGACCTGGCACGTTGCCGGGAAGCGGGCATCCCGGTGGTCCGGCGGGTGACCGGCGGCGGGGTCATCTATCATGCCGCGGAACTTACCTACAGCATCGTCTGTGCCCAGCGCCACATCCCCGATGCCACCTCCGTCAAGGGGGCGTTCCGTACTCTCTGCGGGTTCCTCCTTCTCGCCTACGAGCAGCTCGGTCTCGATGCGTCTTTTGCTGTCGACCGGCATACCGGCCAGGGACGGCTCGGGGAGCGGACCCCCTTCTGCTTCGCCGGGAAGGAGGAGTACGACATCCTCGTCGGTGGTCGGAAACTGGGGGGGAATGCCCAGCGCCGAGTCCGGGAGAAGGTCTTCCAGCACGGCTCCATCCCGCTGGGAAACGGGCTCGCCATGGCACTCCCTTTCCTCCGGGAGCGGCCGGCGGGGGTGGAAGAGGGGACCGTCAGTCTCGCTGAGTTAGGCGTGACGTTGCCGGTCGACGAGCTTAAAGAGATGCTTGTGGGTGCGTTCCGGGAGAGTTTGGGGGTTGGGTACGAGGTGGGGGGACTGACCGCCACAGAAGCCGGATTGGCGAGAGTGCTGGAGCGGGACAAGTATCAGAACGAAGGATGGAACCGGGAAGGGACAGCCCCATGAAAATTACCCGCCGGCCGGAATGGCTGCAGAAGAAGATATCACCCGCTGCCCATGCCGACATGGAGCGGCTTCTGGGGGACCTGCGGCTCCACACCGTCTGCCAGGAGGCCCACTGCCCGAACATTTCCGAGTGCTTCCGCCAGCGCCAGGCGACCTTCCTCATCCTCGGCCGGCTCTGCACCCGCCTCTGCTCGTTCTGCAACGTCACCAAGGAAAAACCGGGACCGGTGGACCCTGCCGAACCGGCACGGGTGGCGGCGGCGGTCGTCCGCCTCGGCCTCAAGCACGTAGTGATCACGAGCCCGACACGGGACGACCTGCCGGACGGCGGGGCTGCTCACTACGCAGCAACGTTGGCGGCGATCCGGGAGGCGTCGCCCGGAACCCGCATCGAACTACTCATTCCCGACTTCCAGGGGGAACGGGCCAGCCTCGCCGTGGTTGCTGCGGCCCGGCCCGACATCGTCGGCCACAACCTGGAAACGGTGCCACGCCTCTACCATATCCGTCAGGGAGCCGATTACCGGCGCTCTCTTCGGGTCCTGGAGATGCTGAGTGAACTGGCGCCGGACCTTCCCGCCAAATCGGGTCTCATGCTCGGTCTGGGAGAGGAGGAGGACGAGGTGCTGGAGGTACTGGCTGACCTGCGGCGGGTGGGGTGCGCCTACCTGAGCCTCGGCCAGTACCTGGCACCGAGCAAGGGGCACCAGCCGGTTGAGCGGTTTATCGAGCCGGCGGAGTTCGAGCGGTACCGGGAGCGTGCTCTGGCCATGGGGTTTTCCCATGTGGAGAGTGGCCCCTATGTGCGGAGTTCCTACCACGCGGACCAGTATGGGCCAGGTTAAAAGAAAACTACGAATTATTACCACAGAGGTCACGGAGGGTACGGAGAAAACCGAGGCTTCTAATAGCCAAGAGAGGAGATCTTAGATGCTTTTTCTCCGAGCTTTTCTTCGCGTCCTCTGTGGTAACATGCTTTTGATTAAGGTTTCCGCTGCTCGTATCATTCCATCCTGACGCTTGATGGTGTAGCAGGCAGATGGAAAATCTCCCCGAAAAACACCCGCATCGCCTCCCACGACCGCATATCCGCCTTCTTGTTGTAGGCAACCCCCTTCAAGTGGTAGCTGTCCGATTCCGGATTGGTGAAGCTGTGGACCGCTCCGCCGTACATGGTGAGCTGCCAGTCCGCCCCGGCCTGGCGCATCTCATCCTCAAAGGCGGCCAGCTGCTGTGGCGTGACAAAGGGATCGTCAGCCCCTTGGAGGACGAGGACCTTCGCCTTGATGTCGCCGGGCCGGGCGGGAAGGAGGGTGTCCAACCCACCGTGGAAGCTCACCACCCCTCGCCATTTCCAGGACCGTTGTGCCGCCGAAACAGTAGCCGATGGCCGCCACCCGTGCCGGGTCGGTCAGTTTCTGCTGCAGCAGGACGTCGAGCCCCGCCTGGGCCCGGGCACGCCCCAGGGGGCGGTCGTTCTTGAACTGCACTGCCAGTTTTCCCGCCTCTTCCGGGGTCGTGGCGAGGACGCCCTTGCCGTACATGTCCAGGGCGAAGGCGATGTAGCCGAGTTTGGCCAGCTGCTCGGCGCGGTGCCTGACGTAGGCGTTGTGTCCCCACCATTCATGCACCACCAGCACACCGGGGCGCTTTCCCTTCACGCCATCGTCCCATGCCAGGTACCCCTGGAGCAGAGTGTTGCCGTGGCGGTATTCGATGGTTTTCGTCCGGACCTTCGCTTCGGCGGCGTTGGTGATGAGAAGGAGAACGAGGATGGAGAGCAGGAATTTCATGGTAAACCTCCTGGCCGATATTCGGCCCGTTTTTTGCCGTTATTACGGAGGCAATTACTCATATCCATGGTAGGCCTCGCCCAATCGGGTCACGGCACGCCGTGACCCTATATCAGGGTTTTCATGTTTAATTGCCGGAGTAATACATTTCCTGTACTGGTTGAGTTATACCACGCTGACACAGCTTTGCAATCCGGCCGGAAGGCCCACCGGCAGGGCCTTCCGGCCGGGAGACTTGACCTGAATTCCACGTAAGGGTAGCATGTAAAAAAGATTAATTGCGTAACAGGAGAACGGTGCGGAAGATGAGTGGCTCAGGTATGAGAATTTTGCAGGCAGGAACTGTCGTTCTGATGCTGGCGCTGCCGATTGGCGCTCTGGCTGCGCGCCAGTTGCCGGTTGATGGTGGAACGGTCACCTCCGGCGTCGGCTGGCGCCTCGACCCCTTCGGCAGCGGCAGGATGCTGCACCACAACGGGGTGGACATCGCGGTACCACTGGGAACGCCCGTCTATCCGACCCAGTTGGGGACGGTCTATTTTGCCGGTCCGTACAAAGGGTACGGCAACATGGTAGCCGTGGACCATGGCAACGGCTACATCACCATCTATGGCCACAACAGTGAGATAAAGGTCAAGCCGGGACAGCAGGTCGATACCACGACAGTGCTTGCCCTTTCAGGTAACACGGGCCGTTCCACCGGCCCCCATGTCCACTACGAAGTACGGCAGCTTCCCGGCTACGCCAAGGTACGCCAGGAACAGATGGAGAGAAGCCTCGAGGCGGCGATCAGGAAGAATATCGACGGTTGGGTTGATAATATCGTCACCGGCAAGGGAGGTCCCGAGCCGGAAGGTTTCCTCCCGGATGATCTGAACGAGTAGTCCCCTCTGCAGTCGTATTCAGACGAGCAGACCGACTTGGGGCTGACCTTCTGCTCCGGCCCCAAAATCGCAAGGCTTTCCCGCAGACTATCCGGATCTTCCCTAAGCGCCGACATGTCCACTCAGTGACACTCTTACTGCCCACCGCAACCGTCCCGCTTGCCGAATACCTCCATGGCGAGGGGGACGGTGCTGATTGCACCGACCAGGAACAGGGTCCAGCCGATCGAACGGCGTTGCTCTTTACTGAAGCGGTCCGCGACGAGCAGGGCGACGCCTGCTCCGAGTGCGCCGCGGGTTCCCGCGATAAGCGCCAGTTCCGGTAAGGTCAATCTGGTTTCTCTCATGGTAGCTCCCCGGTAAATATTTTGTGTACCCGCTAGACCCATTCCCCATGCTACACCAGTTTACCGCAAACGGACGGGACATGCAGGAAAAATTACCCCGGCTGAACGGAGAGGTGGCTCCGGCAGTGGCGGGGAAAGCTGTTATAATGACATGGTGAGCATAAACCAGGTAAATCCGATACTGAGCCGTCGCCAATTCCTCCTGCTGGCTGGCGGAGCCGGCGCCGCCCTTGCGCTGCCGGCCTGCACATTTAATCCCCCCCTCCGAAGGGGAGTCTTTCCCGGTTTTGGTGATGCAGAACGCCCCTACCTGGGGCTGGCCACCTCCCTCCGTCAGGAGTACGATTACCCTGCCAGGGTGGAGGGGCGGCTGCCGCCGGAACTCCGCGGGATTCTCTACCGCAATGGGCCGGGGTTGTTCGAACGGGGTGGGCAGCGCAAGCGGACCCTCCTCGATGGCGACGGCATGGTGCAGGCGTTCCGTTTCCAGCCTGAGGAGGTGCGCTACCGGAACCGCTTCGTCAGGACCCGCAGGTTCGTGGAGGAGGAGAAGGCCGGCAACTTCCTCTATCCTTCCTGGAGCACTCAGGCGCCCGGTGGTTGGTGGGCCAATGTCTGGCCCACGGACAAGCTGCTGAGCCAGGCCGGCATCACTGTCTACCTGCGGAACAACCGTCTCTATGCCTTTGACGAATCGAGCTACCCTTATGAGCTCGACCCCGTCACCCTGGCGACAATCGGGGAAAGCCGTCTCGGCATGCCGGCGGACAGCACCCTCTTCTCGGCCCACAGCAAGATAGACCGGAAGAGCGGCGAATGGCTGCTGTTCGGCATACAGTACGGACCAAAACCCCGTCTCCATCTCACGCAGTTTTCTGCCGACGGCTCACTGAAGCGCCATCGGGCCATAGATATGCCGCGCAATATCTATTTCCACGATTTCTTTGTTTCCGACCGGCATGTAATCTTTAACCTCCAACCGGTCGAGATTGGCATCTGGAGCTTTCTCTTCGGTACACAAAGCATGGCCGGGTCCCTCAGCTGGCGACCGGAGCGGGGAAGCGACATCCTCGTGCTGGAACGGGACGGGAACAGTCCGCCGCTGTGGCTGTCAACGGACGCCTGCTTCATGTGGCATTCCTTCAATGCCTGGGAACGGCAGGGGGAGATTGTCGCCGATTTTATCGGCTACGCCAATCCGGACCATCTTATCGGCAACGATCCTGTCGTCTTTGCGGTTATGGAAGGGCGCAGGGGGAACTACCGGTTTCCCGGCGAACTGCGCCGCTACCGGATCGATCCCGGTCGTCGGACCATCCGTCAGGAGATCCTCGACCGGGGAAGCTACGAATGGCCCCGGATCAACGATCTTCACCTCTGTCATCCCTACCGGATCGGTTACGTGGGAAAGTGCCGGCCGGGTGAATTCTTCTGGTCGATCATCACGCGCATTGATATGGAGAGCGGCGTCACGGCGAACTTTGATTTTGGGGAGGGGGTCTACTGCAGCGAGCCGGTTTTCATCCCCCGCCCCGGCCATCGGTACGATCCTGGCGATCCCCGGGAACCGGGCTGGCTGACCACTGAGGTGTACGACAGCCATACGCGCCGGAGCTATCTGGCGGTGCTCGTTGCGGAGCGATTGGAGGACGGCCCCCTGGCGAAGGTCCATCTTAACCACCATGCACCGTTCAGTTACCATGGTTTCTGGCAGCCGGCCGGGTAAAGGTGGCCGCCCTCCCTGGACCGTGTCCGCCGGGAGGCATGGCCCTTGGGAGGGGAAGGAAAAAATTGTTGACCCCCGGAAAGGGGAGGGGGTAACATTGAAAAGTTGCGCCATATCGTGGCGTTATCACGCCGGCTGATGCCGGACTTGAAGGAAGAGACAGAGCTGCCATGAACGTAGAACAGATGAAAACCGTGCTGCGGGAGATCCTGACGAAGACCGACCTGACTCCCTGTGTGGTGGGGCACCGGGGGGTGGGGAAAACTGCCGGCGTCATCCAGGTCTGCCGGGAGATCGGTCGTCGCTATGTGCCGTTGCGGCTCGGACAGATGGAGGTAGGGGATCTGGTGGGAATTCCCTACCGGGAAGAGAAGGTGATGCACTGGTCCCGTCCTTCCTGGTGGCCCGCCGACGAAGAGGAAGCGACCATCGTCCATTGTGACGAATTGAACCGCGCCCAGCAGGAGGATACCCTCCAGGCGATCTTCCAGTTTGTGGAACCCCCCGCGGAGGGTCAGCAACGGGCGCTCCATACCCACAAGCTCAACCTCCGCCACAAGGTGGTTGTCACTATCAATCCCCCCGACGGCACGTACCAGGTAGCTACCCTGGACCGTGCGCTTATCGACCGGATGGTGATGATCTACGTGGAGACCGACTACAGCTGCTGGGCCCGCTATGCCGTGAGCCGGGAACTGGACAGCGGCGTGAGGGGATTCCTGGCAGGAAACCCCCATTTTCTTGCCAGGCAGGGGAGCCCCCTCGACATGGAGGTGGAGCCGACGGAGCGCGGGTGGGAGATGGTGAGTACCCTGCGCCAGAGCTGCCGCTTCCCGAAAGAGCTGGAGATGGAAGTCTACTCGGGCATCGTCGGGAAAGAGGCAGCCATCACCTTCCTCCGCTGGAGCACGGACCGCTTGAACCGGCCGGTGCCGGCTGGCGAGGTGCTTGACAACTGGCCGGCCGTGGCCGAAGAGACCGCTCGTCAGCGGGATGATGCCCAGGCGGCAACCATGAGCGAACTCATTACGCTGCTGCAGACAGCACCCGCACTAACCGGGCTACAGGAAGGGAACCTGGTGGCCTATCTGGACTGTCTCCCCCGGGACATGCGTTTCGGCCTCGTGAAGTCCCTCATCAGGATACCCCCCGTGGCCCTGGCACTGGCCCAGGACAAGTACGACGGGGTGGTGCTGGATGCCATCACTGCGATCAGCGCCGAGGCGTGAAATCCGAGAAACAGCCATGTATGTCTGAATCGGTAACTCCCAGGGAAATCTTCTCCTACTCCTCCACTGTAAAAATAGCCTACGAGCGGCATGGTCGCGGCCCGGTACCTGTCGTCTTTCTCCATGGTTTTGCCGCAGCACTCACCACCTGGCACGACCTTGTTCCTTTTATTCCGGAAGAGAGCTACACCCTCTATCTCCTCGACCTGAAGGGGTTCGGTTTTTCTTCCAAGCCCCGTGACCGCCGCTACACCATGGAAGAGCAGGCTGCCATCGTGACCGCTTTCCTGGAGGGGATGGGACTGTCTAACGTGGTGCTTGCCGGTCACTCACTGGGGGGCGGGATCGCCCTTCTCACCTACCTGCAGGCACGGGGCGAGGGTAAGGCCAACCTCGTCGGCCGGCTCGTCCTCATCGCTCCGGCCGCCTATCCCCAGCGGCTGCCGCGCATTATGCGCTGGTTAAGGACCCCTCTCCTCGGATGGGGCATTCTTCACCTCCTGCCGCTCCGTTTCATGGTCCGCTACACACTGGAACACGTCTTTTATGACCACAAAGTCATCACGGAGGAGCGGATCGCCCGCTACATGACCTGTTTCGGCCGACGGCGGATCGGGTATGTCTTCATCACCACCTGCCGCCAACTCGTTCCCGAACGGTATGCCCATCTCCCCGATCGCTATCCGACAATCGCCGTACCGACCCTGATCATCTGGGGGGAACATGACCGGATCATCCGGCCACGCCACGGTGAAAAGCTCCGTGCCGCCATACCCGGCTCACAGCTGAAGATCATTTCCGGATGCGGTCACATTCCCCACGAGGAGCGACCGGAGGAGACGTACGGCACTATGGAGGGCTTTATCCTGGGGACGATGCAGTAGGTGCGGTGTTTCTTTCCGATAATGCATCCTAATTCCGTTACCATTGAAAAAAGTAGCGATATGTGTTCTAATCTGACCCCGTGGAAAGCGATGTTTTTATAGCCCTCGGTTCCAACCAGGGGGACCGGGAATTGAACCTGCTGCGTGCGGTGGCGGAGATCGGCAGGCTGCCGGAGTGCCGTATCACGGCCATTTCCAGCTTTTACGATACGGAACCGGTGGGAGAGGTGACGCAGGACAACTTTCTCAATGCCGTCCTGAGGCTGGAAACGGCGCTCTCCCCCCGGGAACTTCTGGCAAGGCTGCAGGGGATCGAGACCGACGTTTTCAAACGCCGGCGCACCATTCCCAACGGGCCGCGGACCATGGACCTGGATATCCTCTTCTATGGTCGGCAGGTGGTGGCCGAGGAAAACCTGACCATTCCCCATCCCCGGCTCCGCGAGCGACGCTTCGTGCTGGTGCCGCTGGCGGAGATTGCACCGGAATTCATCCATCCCCTGCTGCAGACGACCGTGGCAGGGCTGCTGGCCGCGCTCAAATCGGACGAGCAGGTCACGAAGGTATAGGAAAGGTAGTACGTGCGTTTTCTGATCTGGGCACTCATCGGTTACTGCGTCTACCTGCTGTTCAAGGGGCGCGCCCGCAAGGAAGTGGAAGCGGCGAAGCCGGCCGGCGAGGAAACCTACAAGGACCCGGTTTGCGGCACCTACGTGACCGAGGACGATGCGGTAATCGGCCGGGTGGAAGGGGAGCGGGTTTATTTCTGCTCCATGGAGTGCCTGGAGAAATACAGGGATAAGCTGGAACATAAATAAACAAAAACAAGAAACGTGATTTTTTCGCAAGGTCGAGGCTGTCGAGGGAGAGTGCGGAGGCGTAGCATTGCTACGCCGCACAAGCGAACCCGAAGACTTACGCAGAGATTGCGGAAAAGGCGCGTTTCCCCCGGAGGAAACAATGAAGTTTTTCATCGACACCGCTGATGTTAAAGAAATCCGCGAAGCCCATGAGCTGGGTGTGGTGGACGGCGTTACCACCAATCCTTCCCTCATCGCCAAGTCGGGGCGCAAGTTCGAGGAAGTGATCAAGGAGATAACTGCCATTGTGGACGGCCCCATCTCCGCTGAGGTGATCTCTCTCGACCACGACGGGATGATCAAGGAAGCGGAAGTTCTGGCCAAGATCCACAAGAACATCGTCGTCAAGCTCCCCATGACCCCGGAAGGGCTGAAGGCGACCAAAACCCTGACGGAGAAGGGGATCAAGACCAACGTAACCCTCATCTTTACCCCGATGCAGGCGCTCCTGGCCGCCAAGGCCGGCGCCACCTATGTCTCCCCCTTTGTCGGCCGGCTGGATGATATCTCCCAGGACGGCATGGGGATCATCGAAGAGATACGGACCATCTTCGACAACTACGGCTATACTGCCGAGATCATCGTGGCGAGCATCAGGAACCCGATCCACGTCCTGAACTCAGCCCTCATCGGCGCCGACGTCGCCACCATCCCCTTCTCGGTCATCATGCAGCTCGCCAAGCACCCCCTGACCGACGCGGGGATCAAGAAGTTCCTGGAGGACTGGGAGAAGGTTCCCAAGTAGGATGTTTTCATAATCGGCTGAATCCGGGCAGACAGGAGGGGACGTCCGCCTGTCCGCCTTTGCATCACCAGACCCCGGCCTGCAAGCCGGGGTTTTTCTTTGCCGGCAACGCCATTACTGGTACACTTGCCCTGTTGCACCCCATCCCGAACCTGCGAGGACACTATGACCGACGCTCCCCACGTGACCATCTACCGCAAGGACTACACCCCTCCCGACTACCTGGTGGAGACGGTGGATCTCCGTGTTGATCTGGAGGAGGAGACTGCCCATGTCCGCTCCCGGCTGACCATCCGTGCCAATTACGACTACTCTGTCGGTTCCCGGCCGCTCGTGCTGGACGGCAAGCGGCTGGAGCTTAAGGCGCTGCGCCTTGACGGCGCGCCGCTTCCCCCGGAGCGCTACACGGCGGACAGCGAGCGGCTGACCATCCTCCATGTTCCACCCGCCTTCATCCTGGAGGTGGAGACGGAACTCCGCCCCCGGGACAATACAGCCCTGGAAGGGCTTTACTGCTCTTCCGGGATGTTCTGCACCCAGTGCGAGGCGGAGGGGTTCCGTGCCATTACCTACTACCCGGACCGTCCCGACGTGGTGGCGGTCTTTACCACAACCATCACCGCCGATCGGGAGCTGTGTCCCGTGCTCTTGTCCAACGGTAACCTGGTGGAGACCGGTGGGCTTTCCGGCGGCCGGCACTACGCAACCTGGCGCGACCCGTTCAGAAAGCCCTGCTACCTTTTCGCCATGGTAGCGGGCGACCTGGCCTGCATCGAGGACAGCTTTACCACCGTCTCCGGAAGGGATGTGACGCTCCGTATTTATGTCCAGGAGAAGAACCGCCACCTCTGCGACCACGCCATGCGTTCCCTGAAGAAGGCGATGCGGTGGGACGAGGAGACCTTCGGCCGGGAGTATGACCTGGACATCTACATGATTGTGGCGGTGGATGACTTCAACATGGGGGCGATGGAGAACAAGGGGCTCAATGTCTTCAATTCCCGCTATGTGCTGGCGAGCCCGGCCACCGCTACCGACGACGACTTCCAGGCCATCGAGGAAGTGATCGGTCACGAATACTTCCACAACTGGACCGGCAACCGGATTACCTGCCGGGACTGGTTCCAGCTCTCCCTCAAGGAGGGGCTCACCATCTTTCGTGATCAGGAGTTCTCCGCCGACATGGGGTCACGGGGCGTTAAGCGGATCGCCGATGTGCGCCTGCTGCGCACCAGCCAGTTTGCCGAGGATGGCGGCCCCATGGCCCATCCAGTCCGCCCTGACGCCTATCTGGAGATCAACAATTTCTATACCGTGACCGTCTACAACAAGGGGGCCGAAGTGGTCCGGATGCTCCGTACCCTGCTGGGTGCGGTAACGTTCCGGCGGGGGATGGACCTGTACTTCGCCCGCCACGACGGCCAGGCGACTACCGTGGATGACTTCCTGCAAGCCATGGCTGATGCGTCGGGAAAAGACCTTTCCCGGTTCCAGCGCTGGTACGGCCAGGCCGGCACGCCGCAACTGGATGCACATGGCGACTTTGATCCGGCCAGCGGCAACTTCACCCTGACGGTTTGCCAGTCCTGTCCCCCGACCCCCGGGCAGCCGCATAAGGCGCCATTCCCTATCCCCCTGGCCCTTGGGCTCCTGGATCGGGACGGCCGGGAGCTTCCCGTCACCCTGGCTGGTGAGCAGCCCTCCGAGCCGACCAGCCGGGTCCTGGAAATGAGGGATGCCGAAGTGTCCTTTCGTTTCAGCGGCCTTGCCGACCGGCCGGTGCCGGCACTGCTGCGCGGCTTTTCGGCACCGGTCCGGCTTGATTACCCCTACCGGCAAGACGAGCTCGTTCTCCTCATGGCCCATGAAACGGACCCCTTCTGTCGCTGGGAGGCGGGGCAGACCCTTGCATGTCAACTGCTCCTGCGACTGGTGGCCGACCTGCAGGCAGGGCGAACGCTCACCGTCGAACCTGACTTTGTGGCGGCCTTCCGGTCAGTCCTCACCAGCGGTGAAGCGGACCGGGCCTACCTGGCCGAAGCCCTTACTCTTCCGTCAGAGGGATACCTGGCGGAGCAGATGACGGTCATTGACCCTGATGCCATCCATGCCTCCCGGCAGTTCGTCCGTCGCACCCTGGCCTCGGAACTGTCGGGAGAGTTCCTGGCGGTGAGGACGGCGTGCCGAAGCAGCGCCCCCTATGCAGTGGACGATGGCCGGGCCGGCGAGCGGCGTCTCGCCACTCTCTGCCTCTCCTACCTCATGACGCTGGAAGAGCCGGCGGTAATCGATCTCTGCTGCCAGCAGTACCGGGAGGCGGACAACATGACCGACACGATGGGGGCACTCGTCTCCCTCGCTTCGTGCGACTGTCCCGACCGGGAACAGGCGCTGGCTGACTTTTACGGACGCTGGCAGGACGATCGCCAGGTGGTGGACAAGTGGTTCTCACTCCAGGCGACCGCCTCTCTCCCCGGCACTCTGGCGGTAGTGACGGCGCTGCTCGACCACCCTGCCTTCGAAATCACCAATCCCAACCGGGTACGGGCCCTGGTCGGTGCCTTCTGCCAGGGGAACCAGGTCCGCTTTCACGATGCAGGTGGTGCGGGATACCGCTTCCTCACGGGCCAGCTGCTCCGCCTTATCCCCCTCAACCCCCAGGTCGCTGCCCGCATGCTTGCACCCTTTACCCGCTGGCGCCGTTTCGACCCGGGGCGCCAGGCGCTCATGCGTGCCGAACTGGAAAGGCTCCGGGCCGTACCAGATCTGCCGCGAGATGTGTACGAGGTGGTTGAGAAGAGTCTAGGGGATTGAGCACAAAAAAAACGGGCGACCCAATCATGAGCCGCCCGCCGTGCATTTTACTACATTCAGTCTCAGTTGGCCAGCCGGGCTGCCTTCCGCTTGTGATGCCGAACGTAGACCGCGATGAGGACGGCACTGAAGATGACCACCCCGATCACCGCGTGATGGGAATAGCGCATGATAAGTTCCTGGTTCTGGCCGATGACGTAGCCGATCCAGGCCAGCACGGTACACCAGATACCGGCGCCGAGCACGGTGTAGAGAGCGAACTTCCAGTGGTGCATCCCCGCCAGCCCGGCGGGGAGGGAGATAAGGTGGCGGATTACGGGGAGAAGGCGGCCGATGAAGGTTGAAATCTCACCATGTTTGTGGAAGAATGTTTCAACCTTGGCGAACTTTTCTTCAGTTATCCAGACATATTTCCCGTATTTGAGGATGAGCGGCCTTCCCAGGTAGTGGGAGGCGAAGTAGTTGGCGTAGGCGCCGACCAGGCTTCCTAGCGTCCCGCAGAGGATGGCGACGAACATGTTCATCTCTCCCTGCTGGGCGAGATAGCCGGCAGGGGGCATGACCAGTTCGCTCGGGATGGGGATGACCGAGCTTTCCATGGCCATGAGCAGGAAGATGCCCGGATATCCCAGGGCACCGATGGTTATCAGAAGCCAGTTTATTGCCTCATGCAGCATGAAAAACCTCACTTGGATAGAATTACAATGCCGGCCATTGTAGTGCGATTGGTGCTAAAACTCCAGCAAAACCACCGGGTGCTCCATGGAAAAGAAAGTCTACATAATCGGCCACAAAAACCCTGACACGGATTCCGTTGCGTCCGCCATCGCCTATGCAGAACTGAAGCGCCGGCAGGGATGGTCTGAAGCTGTTGCGGCCATGGCCGGCGAACCCAACCCCCAGACCCGTTTCGTTCTGGACCGGCTCGGGATTGCGGCCCCTCTCTATCTGGCGGATGTCCATCCCAAGGTCCGGGATGTGCTGCATCGCACCCCGGTGACGGTCAACGCCGCCATGCCGCTGTTGAAGGCGTTGGAGCTGTTCCATCTCAATAATATCCGGGTACTGCCGGTGATTGACGATACGGGAAGACCGACCGGTATAATCTCACTCCTCAAGCTGTCGGAAAAATATCTTTTGACCGGACAGGACCGCCTGCGGGGGATCGACACCTCCACTTCCTCGCTCTGCAACTGCCTGCAGGGGACCTTTCTGGCCGGCGAGCCGTCCGGGGAGACGGAGCATTTCCATCTCTTTATCGGCGCCATGCTGGAGGAGTCCTTCTCTGCCCGGATTGACGGCTACGACACTGCCTCGCTCCTCATCATGACCGGCAATCGACGCACCATCCAGCAGGCCGCCATCGAGAAGGGAGTGCGCCTCCTCGTCGTCACCGGCGGGCTGGCGGTGGATGACGATCTGGTGCGACAGGCAGCGTCTGCGGGGGTCATCCTTATCAGCACCCCCCACGACACGGCGACCGCTGCCTGGCTGGCCCGTCTCTCTACGCCGATCGGCCACTTTGCCGAGGGAAAGTTTGAACAGATCGGCGTTGCCGAGCCCCTCTCCCATCTTCGCCTGAAGCTTCTTTACGGGGGCGAGCCGGCGGTGGTGGTGGTGGAAGAGGACGGCACCCTGGCCGGCATTGCCACAAAATCGTCCCTCCTTGCCCCGATTCCCTACGCCCTCATCCTGGTGGATCACAACGAGCTCGGCCAGGCGGTTCCCGGGGCCGAGGCGGTGGAGATACTTGAAGTAATCGACCACCACAAGCTGGGGAACCCCCCGACCAATCAACCGATCTCCTTCATCGCTGCACCGGTGGGAAGTACCTGCACCCTGGTGGCCAGCATTTACCGTCAGCAGGGAAACGAGCCATCGCAGGAGATCGCTGCGCTCCTGCTGGCCGGGCTGCTGTCCGATACGGTACTTCTCAAGTCTCCCACCACCACCGATCAGGACCGGGAGTTGGCGCTCTGGCTGGAAGAGAAGGCAGGAGTGGATCACCTCTCCTTCGGGAGGGAGATATTCGCCGCCAGTTCCGGGCTGGCGAGCTACGGGTCGCCGGAAAAGGCGATCACTACCGACTTCAAGACCTTTACCGGCGGCAGCGGCACCTTCGGCGTCGGCCAGGTTGAAGTTATCGGTTTCGACGAGTTCCATCAGCTGAAGAACGAGCTGCAACAAGGACTGATACGAATCAAGGAGCGGGACGGCCTGCAACTGGCCGGGCTCATGGTGACCGATATCTACACGGAAACCACGCTCTTTCTCGTGGAGGGAGGAAAGGCGCTCGCCCATGTCATGGGCTACCCCCAGCTGGAGCCTCACCTCTACGAGCTGAAGGGGGTCATGTCCCGCAAGAAGCAGATGGTTCCCCATTTGTTGAAGGTGCTGGGGAGGCTCTAGTCCTTCCGCGCGGGGAGAGCGCCCTGTTACGCTCGAAGTCCCCTCGTGCTGCCGCTGTAAGGCGTTTCGCGCCGGCCATTCGGCCAGCTCTGCTTCATTTTGCCTACAGTGGCTCGCACTCGTGCACATTCACTCCACAGGGTACTCTCCCCTCGCGGATTCTTACACAAGTAAAAAAAAGGGTGCGCGGCAATGCCGGCGCACCCCTTTTTTTGCCTACTTACGGTCAGGTGTTCACCTGCCCGTTGTAATGGGTCGGCAGCCAAGATGGAGGATGCATGCCGGTTCCGCTTTGGTATACTTTTGCGGAAGTCAGGTCACAGCGGAAAGGAGAAACACCATGGTACGATTCTACGATCCGAAGGATGAGGCGGACCAGGTCCGGGTGGAGGGGGTGCTGCGGAAGGGGGGAGTGGAATACTTCCTGCGTCGGAGCGGGGAGCCGGGGATCGGCCCCCTGGAGATCATGGTTGCCGAGGAGGATATCCCCACTGCCGAAGAGTTGCTGAAGCGGGGATAGGCTGTCAGGCGGAAACCAGCAGCTTTGGCACCGGATATTTCCGGGCAAGAATCTTGTCGTGGCGTGTGCGGAGCGTATCCATGTCACCGTCGAGGAAGCCGGTCATGTCCCGCGCCCCAGGAAGTTGCAGGTAGGCATCGACCAGTTCGGCCATCCGGGCGTTGTACGCCTTGGTGGAATGGCCGTGGGCGTAATTGCGGCCGGGGAAGCGGCGGAGGTCGCCGTTGCATTCGGGTGCGATGTGGTAGAGTTCGTGGAAGACGGTGATGAGCTTCTCCTTCAAGGGGAGATTGAGGAAGCGGGGGACGAGGAAGTAGATAAGGTAGAGCATCTCCCGTCCCTGGAAGGTGATAGCCGGCATGGTGCAGGTGAAGGTCCGTCGGCGCCGCCGTACGGTCCTGCTGGTAGCCCCGCCGGCGAAGCGGAGGGGGTGTATCTTGGCGTAGGTGCCGTGCACTCCGCCTCCGCGGGTACCGGTAACGCAGATTAGCAGCCGCTGGGGGTCGATGTGTCCCAGTTCCGGGACCCTGTCGACGATGTCTGCCACCAGCTGCTCAAGTTCTAAGGTTAGGTTTAAGGTGCTCATGGTGACTACTTGTGTGCCAAGGTGAGTTGCGCCGTTCGGTAATGTGGATTTTTTTCAAGGTCAAGGCGCTCAGGAGCCGACGCGGAGGCGTAGTACCCAAACGTTGGGCATAAACAACGCTACGCCGCACAATTTCACTTGTGAAATTGGACCGCGAAGGCGCCCCCCAGGGGGCGGCCGTCAGGCCGAGTCACAAGGAGGCCCGCAAAGCAACGCAGAGATTGCGGAAAAGCCGCTTTACTTTTGTAGTTTGTGGCAGAAGAGGCAGCGCATGGGGCCATCCTTCGGCTTCACCGGGTGCTTTGCCGGAAACGGCACCCCTCCAGGTTCGAAGTGGCAGGCGGGACACCCCTTGTCTGCCTCCATCTTGCTGCCGGTCTTGGCGACGATGTCGTAGAAGGGCTTGTGCTTGTCGTCCAGAGGGACTTTCTTTGTCTTTTCTTTGCCCGAGATGGCGATGAAGATCACCAGCACTACGCCGATGATGGCGATGAATATCCAGTCTTTCTTGCCGATGGCCATAAAGTTCTCCTGTTCAATTCACGTTATTCCAGCGATGCGCAGCCGATGGCTCCGTTGTGCTGGGGGTAGGGTGGCACGATAATCTCCCTGCCTGTCTCCTGCTCCAGGAGTTTGACCAGCGCCTTGTTCAGGGCTACTCCGCCGGTGAGCACGATGGCTGTCGACGGGAACCTGTGCAGGAGCGGCAGCACCCGCCGCACCAGGGTCATGTTGACGCCGGCGCAGAGGCGGGAGAGGGGATACCCTCTGAGGATCTGGCCGATCAGCTCCGACTCGCCGAAAATGCCACAGGTGGCATCGAGTTTTACCGGCTCCTCCCAGTGGGAGGATAGCTCGTCCAGGCTTACCTCCAGCACCGCCGCCATGTTTTCCAGGTACCTGCCGCTGGACGCGGCGCACTTGTCGTTCATGACGAAGTCGGTGAGCCGTCCTCCCTGCACCTGGGCAACCTTGGTGTCCTGTCCCCCCATGTCGAGCATGGTGAAGTCGCGCCGTTCGGTCTGCAGGACGGCACCTGCCACGTGGGCGCGGATCTCGGAGATGACCTTCGCGCCCTTGAGCCCCAGGGAATTGCGACCGTAGCCGGTGACCCGGATGACGGCCGCATCGAGTTCTTTCGCGGCAAACAGGCCGGTGCCGGCCAGGTCAAGGGTCAGCTCGTCTCCCTCCAGACGACCGAACCGTTTGTAGAAAGTGATGGTGTCGTAATCCGCCAGACGGATTACCCTGTCTCCTTCCAGCACCGCAAACTTTGCCTTCCGGCTCCCCAGGTCTATTCCGATCTTCATCGATGTTCCTTCTCTTGTATGTCCCTGTTTTTCCAGCCCCCAGCCCTCAGCCCCAGTCCCCAGTCCCTGATTCCCGGTTCCTAGCCTCTGTCCCCTCGATCTTCCATCATTTCCAGAAACCCCTCGATGCGGATCCTGGTCCGGGCGTCGAGGGGGGTTGGCTTGTCACCCTCCAGGGTCAAAACCGGAACGGTAAGTTTCTTCCGGATGATCATATCCTCGATCTGGCGGAAGCAGAAGGACTGGACATAGTGGACCACCGCGTCGACCCGGCGCCGCTCAACCTCAATGAGGATGTCGGCCAGCCGGTGGAATATGTCATAGGGGTAGGTGTAGGCCCGGTACTGTTCCACCATGTCGGTGATCCCGTAGGGCATGGCAAACTGGCGCTGGGTTTCGTTGAAGACCACTCTGGCACCGTGATTTTCCAGGAATGGGTAGATGTCGTCGAAGATGGGGGGGACGCCGATGTAGGCGAGGCGCAAACGCTCCTGTCGTGGTTTTCTGCTTGCCGCAGTGAGGAGGAACTCGTCCACATCCGCTTCGAACCGGTCCGGGTCGCCGTTCATGTCCGAGGTGCAGACCTGGAAGTAGTGGTTTTCTCCCCCCGTGACCAGGTCCTCTTCCCAGGTGAGGCGGTCGATCTCGCGCACCTTGAGTCGGATGCGGTCCAGCCGCTCCTTGGCGGCAACGACTTCCGGCCATCCGACCCCGAAGTGCCCCATGAGCTTTTCGATCTCGCGGCGAAGCGTCGACGCGTCCCGGTCGTGGGGGTAGGCGAACGGTACAGCGACAACACCTTCCAGTGAGAGTACCTCCATCAGCGCCTTGGTGTAGCTGCAGTCCCCCTCGGTTACCGCAACCATTTCCCGGATGCCGCTTGTCACGACCGCTCCGTAGATACCCTTGATCCAACCGCAGACGTTGCGCGGGAAGCCGGCCAGCTCAGCTTCTTCCATCATCTGGTGACTGCGGTCGCTGGTGATGAAGATGTTGTTGAGATCTACCGGGGTACGGTGTGCGGCAACAAGGATTTCCAGGGGGATGGTAGTAGTGAAGCCGGTCCTGTTCAAGAGTTTATTCCGATTTTATGAAGACGAAATAGATCAGCGCCGCACCGATAGCGAGCGCTCCGAAGGCGAAGGGGAGGGTTGACTGGAGGGATAGTTCGCTTCCCCCCTCTTCCATGAGGGTAAAGCGGATGAGTGCTACGAGGGAGATGAAGGCGAAAAGGGAAAGAAGTACTGTTTTTGAGCGCTTGATTACTGCGTAGAAAAAGATGATTGCCAGGATACTGAGAAGCCAGGGGTTCTCCATGACCGATTTCATGCTCATGTTCTTGAGGAAGTCGATGATGTGCCCGGTTTCAAAGGGTGAGAGCGTTTCCGTTGCCTTGTCGAGCATTTCCTGATTTTCCATGTCTCCTCCAACTGCTTGTGTGATACCGGTGCACCATCGACTTGGATAGTTCAATACCAGAATTTTACGGAAAAATCAAAGCAGGTTTAACAGATTCCCTGCGGCGTGCAAATGCCTTGACAACCCCCTGCCGGCAAACTACTATATACTACTTTGCGCAGTTTCCAAAAACCTGCGGAATTTTACCAACTTGGAGAGTGCTTTGACCTGGAAAGCGATCGGCATGTTTGATTCAGGGGTCGGCGGCCTGACGGTGTTGAAGGAGATAGTCAGAGAGCTCCCTCAGGAAGATACCATATATCTTGGCGATACGGCAAGGGTTCCCTACGGCACCAAGTCTCCCGAGACGGTGACCCGTTATGCGCGGCAGATCACGGCGTTTCTCGTCCAGCGGGACATCAAGCTTCTGGTGGTCGCGTGCAACACGGCATCGGCCGTCTCACTCGAAGCGCTCAAGGAGAATTTCGATATTCCCATCGTCGGGGTGATCGAGCCGGGTGCGCGTCGGGCTGCGGCGGTGACCCGGTCCGGCAAGGTCGGGGTCATCGGTACCAGCGGAACCATCAAAAGCAGCGCCTATTCCAAGGCGATCAAGCGGATCAATCCGGAGATCCAGGTGGTTACCCGTGCCTGCCCATTGTTCGTCCCTCTGGCGGAGGAGGGGTGGGTCGATAACGAGGTGGCCCGGCTGACTGCCCGGGCCTACCTGCAGGGACTCCGGGAGGAAGGGGTCGACACCCTGGTGCTCGGTTGCACCCATTATCCCCTGCTCAAGGGGATAATCGCCGAGGTCATGGGTAATGACGTGAAACTGGTCGACTCTGCCGAGGAAACAGCCCATACCGTGGCGGAGATACTGCGTCAGAAGGGGGCTCTCCGTCCCGCAGCGGAGCAGGGCAACCATCATTATTTCGTGACCGACATCCCCGCCAGCTTCATCAGGGTCGGCAACCGTTTCCTCGGCGGCAAACTGGGGGATGTCTACCAGGTCAATCTGGAGGAGGAAGATATGGGGGAGGTTGACGGTGAAACGCTCTAGACCCTCCCGATGGGGAATGACCCTTCTGGGCTTCGCCTTCATGATCTCTGCAGCCGTGTACGGAGCGCTCATGCTCCAGAAATACGAGCAGCGCCGGAACCCGCCTCCGCTCCCTCCATCTGCCCAGGAGAGCGGGACGATGCTTGTGACCCTTTTCTTTGCCGCTGACGACGGGTCGGGACTCGTGCGGGAAGGGCGCGAAATGGATTCCTGCGGTGAACCCGCGGAGTGTATCGGGGATGTCATTCAGGAGCTGGCGGGCGGCCCCCTCGGTGACCTTGCTCCGACCCTTCCTCCAGTCACCACCGTGCGGGATGTCCAGGTGACCGGTGACATCGCGGTGGTCGATCTTGGCCATGAGTTCGTCGAGGCCCTGCCAGCCGGCAGTTCGGCAGAGATGACGGCCGTCTATTCCATCATCGATACCATAGCGGTCAATTTTCCCCTGGTACGCAGAGTCAGTTTCCTCGTTGAAGGGAAGCCGGTCCGGACGTTTACGGGGCATCTGGATCTGCGCCAGCCGCTGGCTCCCGATTTTTCACTGGAACGGAAAGCCGACATTCCTCCCCCTGCCCGATAGTCTGCTGTCGAACCAGTCTCCTGTTTATGCACATTCTCACGATAAAGGAACTCATTCCCATGAAGCAGCCTTTTCTGCAGGCCATAGGCGAACGGGTGCTGGTGCTTGACGGTGCCATGGGCACCATGCTCCAGGAGCGTGGGCTCAAGCCGGGCCAGTCGCCTGAAGAACTCAATCTAACCATGCCCGATGTTGTTGCATCGGTTCACCGGGAGTACCTGGCGGCTGGTGCCGACATTCTGGTTACCAACACCTTCGGCGGGACAAGGGAGAAGCTCAGCCATTACGGGTTGCAGGACCGGCTCGCGGAGATCAACGCCCGCGCCGTGGAGATTGCCCGGCAGGTGGCGGGGGACCAGGCTTATGTCGCTGCCTCTATCGGGCCGACCGGACGGTTCGTCGAACCGGTGGGGGACCTTTCCTTCGACGCCATGGCGGAGCTGTACCGGGAACAGGCGGCTGCACTCATCGGCGCCGGTGCCGATCTCATCACCCTGGAGACCTTTCTTGACATCAAGGAGGCCCGTGCCGCGGTCATCGCCATCCGGGAAATCTCTCCCGATATCCCGATCATCGCCATGCTCACCTTCGACGACAAGGGGCGGAGCGTGCTTGGTACCCCCCCTGAGGCGGCCGCCATAACCCTTGAAAGTGTCGGGGCGGATATCGTCGGCTCCAACTGCGGCCTCGGCGTGGATGGTATCTACGATATCCTGGCCGCCATGCGCCGGGTGACGCGCCTACCCCTCATTTCCCAGGCCAACGCTGGTCTGCCGGTGCTCAAGGATGGCAAGACCGTCTTCCCCGGCACCCCTGACGAGATGACCGCCTACCATGACCGGTTGCTGGCTCTGGGGGTGCGGATCATCGGCGGCTGCTGCGGTACCACCCCGGCCCATATCCGGGCCATAAAGGATGCACTGGCGGGAAGAAACCAGTCGTACCGGCTGACCGGCCCGCCGGAGGGGACCACCTTCCTCTCCGGCCGGAGCGGTTTTGTGGCCATTGGCGGCGATAACAAGGTGGCACTCATCGGCGAGCGGATTAATCCCACCGGCAAAAAGGGATTCGCTGCCGAACTGCGGGAAGGGAAAGTGGCCTATATCCGCCGCGAAGCCATGGAGCAGGTGGCGGCCGGTGCCCATCTTCTGGATGTGAACGTAGGGACCCCCGGCATAGATGAACCGGCGGCCATGGAACGGGCGGTATTCTGTGTCACGGGAGCTGTACCGGTTCCCCTGGTGCTCGACTCTTCCAGTCCCGAGGCCCTTGAGCGGGGGCTCAAGGCGGCTGACGGCAAGGTGCTGGTGAACTCGGTCAACGGTGAGACGAAGAGCCTGGCGCGGATTCTCCCCCTTGTCAAAAAATACGGCGCCGCGGTAATCGGCCTGACCCTGGACGAGACGGGAATTCCCGAGACAGCCGAAGCCCGCTGCAGTGTGGGAGAAAAGATTGTCGCAGCTGCCGGGGAATTCGGCATATCCAGGAGCAATATCGTCCTGGACTGCCTTACCCTCACGGTGAGCGCCGAGCAGAAGCGTGCCATGGAAACCCTCAGGGCCATCAGGCTGGTGAAGGAAAAGCTCGGGGTGAACACGGTCCTCGGGGTGAGCAATATCTCCTTCGGACTCCCCTGCCGACCGGTCATTTCCTCCTCCTTTTTCGCTATGGCCATGGCTGCCGGCCTCGACGCGGCGATCGTCAACCCCAAGGAGCAGGCGATGCTCGATGCCTGGCGTTCCTCCATGGTACTCCTCAACCGGGACCCCAATTCGGCGGCCTATATCGAAGCCTACAAAGGGACAGTGGCCGTCGCCGATCAGCCGGTTGCCGATCCCCCTCGTGATATTCGTTCCCTCATCGGCCGCGCCGTCATCGATGGAGAACGGGAGGCTGTCACCGGTCTCGTGGAACAGGCGTTCGCGGAAGGGTTGACCCCCCTGCAAGTCAGCAACGAGGCGCTCCTTCCCGGCCTTGAAGAGGTGGGACGACGTTTCGAGAAGAACATCTTCTTTCTCCCCCAGGTGATGCTGGCAGCGGAAACCATGCAGACCGCCTTTGCCCGTCTGAAGCAGGAGATGAAAGGGGAAGGTTTTATCAGCCTCGGAAAGATCCTGATGGCTACGGTGGAAGGCGACATCCATGACATCGGCAAGAACATCGTCTGTACCCTGCTGGAAAACCACGGTTTCGAGGTGATCGATCTGGGGAAGAACGTCCCCGCCGAGCGGATCATCGCAGCGGCCCAGGAGCAGGGGGTCGATGCGGTCGGCCTTTCGGCACTCATGACCACTACCATGACGGAGATGGAAAACGTCATCGCGCGCCTGAAAGATGCGGGGATACGGACGTTTACCATGGTGGGTGGGGCGGTTGTCACCCAGGAGTACGCCGATCAGATCGGTGCCGACCTGTATGCCCGAGATGCCATGGAGGCTGTGACGCGGATCAGGCACCTTCTCGGGAAGTGATTGGATGGGTATAACACCCAAGGTACCTGAAATCTTTTACCCTTGTGCCCACCGGGAACTGGATATTTTAGTTATTGCAACTATTTGATTTATGTGGTAGTTTGCAACTAATTACGTCATTTGACGGACAGGAAGCGGCCATGGTTGTAGGATTCAATCACAACGTGATGTACAAAGGGGATGTCTTCCACATCCAGACCGAAGACAGTGGTGTCAACAATCCCCATATTATTACCCTCCTCTACCGTGGGGGGACAATAATTTCCTCTAAAAAGACAACCTACGCCGACATCCTCAAGGTTGAAAACCTCGATCATGTCGTCGAAGAACTGATGAAAGAGCAGCACAAGGATATGATGCGCCGCCTCAAGTCGGGTGAATTCGACGACCGCGCCTTTAGCAAGTCCCCCGTTCCTCCCCCTTCGACGACTTCTGCTCCCCCGCCGGCCCCTTCTCAGTCAAAACCGGCGGCGCCCCCTCCTCCCTCCACCCAGAAAGCCACGCCCGAGGCTGCACGCCCCAAGCAGAGCCTTGATGAAATCATTCTCGACTACCTGGTTGCCGGTGACGACAAATAGGTGGAAAACCATAACCCCGCTGCTGGAAAGGACTCATACTGGTGAACGAACAGGTTACCCATCTGGAAGAAAAAGCCCGGCAACTCCGTGTTGCCATCGTCAAGACCCTCCATAAGTCCCAGTCGGGTCACACCGGCGGTTCCCTGTCGGCCATCGACATGGTGACTGCCCTCTATTTCCATAAAATGAGACACAATCCGTCTGACCCGTCCTGGGAAGGGCGTGACCGGTTCGTGCTGTGCAAGGGGCATGCGGCCCCGGCCCAGTATGTGGCTCTTGCGGAGGCGGGATATTTCCCGAAAGAAGACCTGATGACGCTGCGTCGCCTCGGCAGCCATCTGCAGGGGCATCCCGACAGCAAGGTGACTCCCGGCGTCGAAGTCTGCACCGGTTCCCTGGGACAGGGGCTGTCCATGGCGGTCGGCATGGCCCTGGGGCTGCGCCTCGACCAGCGGGACAACCGGGTCTACGCCCTGCTCGGCGACGGCGAACTGCAGGAGGGGCAGGTATGGGAAGCGGCTATGGCCGCCGCACACTATAAAACGGACAACCTCTGCGCCATGGTGGATGCCAACGGCCTGCAGATCGACGGCGAGGTGGCGAAGGTGATGAATGTCGGCCCCATTGCGGACAAGTTCCGCGCCTTCGGCTGGCAGACCCTGGAAATCGACGGCCACGACATGGGCGCCATCCTTGCCGCCCTCGATAAGGCTGAAACCCTCAAGGGCGCGCCGACGGTCATCGTGGCTCGCACCGTCAAGGGTAAAGGGGTTTCCTTCTTCGAAAACAAGGCATCGTACCACGGTGTTCCTCCGAGCGACGAGGAGTTGCCCCGGGCGCTGGAATGTCTGGGCGAACAATGCAACCTGTAGGTAACGGGAACGCGCCTTTTCCGCCAGGACGTTGTTCCCCTCCGGTATCGCTTGTGACTCGGCCTAATGGCCGCCCCCTTCGGGGCGCCTTCGCGGTCCAATTTTGCAAGCAAAATTGTGCGCGTAGCGCTGTTTATGCCCGATGTTTGGGTGCTACGCCTCCGCGCGATTCCTCGGGCGCCTAGCCCTGACGAAAAAATCGCATTCCCGATTGATTCCAAGACTATTTTGAAAGGATTTCAGATATGAGTAGCATGATCGCGACACGTGATGCGTACGGCGAGACCCTGGCTGAACTGGGAGGGGAAGATTCCCGGATCGTGGTGCTTGATGCCGACCTGTCAGGCTCCACCAAAACAGGAGTATTTGCGAAAAAATTCCCCGAGCGCTTTTTCAATATGGGGATCGCCGAGGCCAATATGGTCGGCACTGCAGCTGGTCTTGCGGCGGTGGGCAAAGTCCCCTTCCTTTCCACCTTTGCCATTTTCGCGGTGGGCCGGGCCTGGGAGCAGGTACGCCAGTCGCTTGCCTATCCCAAGGCCAATGTCAAGGTCGTCGCAACCCATGGCGGCGTAACTGTCGGCGAGGACGGCGGTTCCCACCAGTCGGTCGAGGATGTGGCGATCATGCGGGCGGTTCCCAACATGACCGTCATTGTACCGGCAGACGGTGTGGAGACCAAAGCGGCCATCCGTGCTGCCGCTGCCTATAAAGGGCCGGTCTATGTCCGCCTCGGGCGGAACAAGGTGCCGACGGTATTCCCGGCGGATTACCGGTTTGAAATCGGGAAAGGGACCGAGTTGGTTGCCGGCACCGATCTGACCTTCATAACCACCGGACTCATGACTGCCCAGGCCGTTACCGCAGCGGAACAGCTGAAGAAAGAAGGAGTCAGCGCCCGGGTCGTGCACATCGGCACCATCAAACCCCTGGACCGGGAGATTATCGCCAAGGCTGCCCGGGAAACGGGTGTTATCGTGACGGCTGAGGAACACTCCATTGTCGGCGGTCTGGGGAGCGCGGTGGCGGAAGTTCTGGCGGAAGAGTGCCCCGTCCCGCTCAAGCGGGTGGGGGTCAACGACCGGTTCGGAACTTCCGGCAAGGCCGAGGAACTCTTGAAATACTTCGGTCTCACAGCCGAGGACCTCGTGGAAGCGGGGCGGGAGATGCTGGCGAGGAAATAGCATGGCAACTACTCCTGTCGGTTCGAACCGGGGGTTCACCTACGTCGTGGTGCTGATGATGGTACTGATCATCGGCATCATGCTCGGTGCCGCCGGCCAGGTCTGGACGACGGTCATGAAGCGGGAGAGGGAGGCGGAGCTCCTGTTTCGCGGCGGCCAGATCCGGGACGCCATCGAACAATGGAATACGTCGTTCAAGCGGGGGGGACCACCGCCCCATCCGATCGTCGATCTGAAGGACCTTCTGCAAAATCCTTACTCCCTGCAAAAGATCCGCTACCTGCGCCGTCTCTACCAGGATCCGATTACCGGCGAGGACTGGAAAATTATCAAAGACCCTGCCAAGGGGATCATCGGGGTGGCCAGTTCCAGCGATCAAACGCCTCTCAAGCAGGGGGGGTTCTCCGAACCTTTCACGGCTTTCGAAGGAAAAACCAAGTACAGCGAGTGGGAGTTTGTTTACCGGCAGACGGTGCAGGGTGTGGCACCAGCTGCAATGCCTGGTGCTGCAACTGGTGGGACGCCAGGTACAACGTCGGGATGGCGGACCCGTTAAAGTGCTGGCATCCGTCAGCAATAGACATTCAGCGGAGGCGGGTTGGCTTTCAAGAGCCTGACAACCAGGGTCATCATCATTACCATAAGCCTTTTGGCTTTCGGTATCAGTGTCTATACCTATCTGAATCTTAAACGGGAACAGGTCCAGCTCATCAATGCCGCCCGGGAAAGTACCGATCTCCTGCTCAACACCATTGAGCGAAGCATCTACAGTTCCATGCGGATCGGCAACACGGAGGATACCCGGGCTATTCTGGAAATGGTCGGGCAGAACAGGCGGCTTGTCGGTGTACGGATATTCCATCCCCATGGGATGGTGCTCAAATCCTCTATTCCGGGGGAAGTGGGTGGTGTGCTTAATTCCGCCGATTACCAGTTGTTTCTCAAGGGAAAGAAAGAGGGGATCTATAACCTGGATGGGCAGGGGGAAGTGCTCATCATGCAGAAGCCGATATACAATGACGAGTCATGCCATATCTGTCATGGCGACAAGATCCGGATAATCGGCATTCTTGATGTTAATTATTCGCTTCAGGAGACAAGGATGCGGATGTGGGAGGCGACCAGGCTGTTCATCCTCTCTACGGCGGCCATCATCTGCTTCCTTGCGATCACCATCTCCCTGGTGATGCTCAAGTTCGTCAAGAAGCCGCTCAATCGTATCACGGAAAACATGGCCCGGGTAGAGCAGGGAGACATGTCGGTCAGGATGCAGCCGGTCGGAGAGGACGAGGTAGGCCGGCTCATGGCAGGTTTCGACTCCATGGTGGAGCGGTTGGACAATGCCAAGCGCGAGCTTGAGCAGTTGCACTTCCAGCAGATGGAGCGGGCGGACCGCCTGGCATCAGTGGGGGAGATGGCGGCCGGGATAGCCCATGAAATAAAGAATCCTTTGACCGGTATTGCAGCTGCCATCACGATCATAAAGGATGACTTCACGGCGACGGACCCCCGGACGGAGATTGTTAACGAGGTGCTGGAGCAGGTAAAGCGTCTCGACAAGACGGTTAACGACCTGCTCTTTTTCGGCAAGCCGTCACCCCCGGAGCCGACCTATGCCGATCTCAACGCCCTGCTGAAAAAAACCCTCATGTTCGCTTCCCAGCATCGGGGCGTAAAAAACATAGAGAAAAGGATCGAACTGCAGGACGATCTTCCTCCGGTTTTCGTTGACGGCAAACAGATCCAGCAGGTGCTCCTGAATCTCATTCTCAACGCGGTTCAGGCCATGCCGGACGGCGGGTTGCTGACCATAACGAGCGAGCTTGTCGAGCGGGACGGCATGAAGTGGGTAAGGATCAGCATTGCCGATACGGGGAAAGGGATCCCCCCTCTGATCCTGGGGAAGATATTTACACCGTTTTTCACCACCAAGGCCCAGGGGACGGGGCTTGGCCTGGCCATCTGCCACAAGCTTGTCACCCAGCATCAGGGAACCATTGATGTCACCAGCGAGGACGGCAGCGGAACGGTTTTTACCGTTTCCCTCCCTGCCGACCGGCTCCCCGACGCTTCTGAGCCTGCCTGACCGTCCATTTCCATTACGGTACAAAAGGAGCATCCGTGAAAAAGACGAAAATCCTGGTCGTTGACGACGAGCATCTTATCCGCTGGTCGCTCGAGCAGAACCTGAAAAAACAGGGCTACGAGGTTACTTCCGCGGGTAGCGGCGAAGACTCTTTGCGAATGGTGCGTGAGGATCAGCCGGATCTGGTGCTGCTCGATATCCAATTGCCGGGGATCAACGGGCTTGAGGTTCTGGAGCGGATCAAGGAGATAGACGAGGAAATCATCGTCATCATGGTCACCGCCCACGGTGGGCTGGAAACGGCGGTCAACGCCATGCGGCTCGGCGCCTACGACTATATCAACAAACCGTTCAATCTCGACGAGATGGCGATTGTCATCAAGAAGGCGCTTGAGACGTCGGATCTGCGACGCGAGGTTGCCCGTCTGCGGAGCGAGCAGAAGAAGATCGGCCCCCCCAAGATCATCGGAAACAGCAAGCATATGAAGAATGTCCTGGAGATGATGGACAAGGTGGCGAAGAGCGATGCCACCACCGTCCTGATCCAGGGGGAATCGGGCACCGGCAAGGAACTGGTGGCCAAGTGGATACATTACGAATCGAGCCGCGCGGAGAAACCGTTCGTTGCCATCAACTGCGCTGCCGTCCCTGCCACCCTGCTGGAAAGCGAGCTGTTCGGCCACGAGAAAGGTGCGTTTACCGATGCCAAGGCGACCAAGAAGGGTCTTTTCGAACTGGCCGATGGCGGCACCGTCTTTCTTGACGAGATTGGCGACATGGAGATGGGGATGCAGGCCAAGCTGCTCCGCTTCCTGGAAGACCGGACCTTCCGGCGTATCGGCGGCTCCAAGGTCATGAGCGTGGATGTAAGAATCGTCTCCGCAACCAACAAGGACCTGCTTAAGGCAATCGACGATAAATCCTTCCGGAACGATCTCTATTACCGGCTCCAGGTCATCCCCATCTACCTCCCCCCTTTGCGGGAGCGCAAGGATGACATCCTCATCCTTGCAAAATATTTCATCGAGCACTACTGCAAGGAATTCAACAAGCATGTCAAGGGGATATCCGCCATGGCAGAGAAGCTTCTTGTTGAATACCACTGGCCCGGCAATATCCGCGAACTGAAGAACGTTATCGAACGGGCATTGATCCTGGGGAGTGAAGACACGCTGCTGTTGGAACATCTCCCTCTGGAGATCGTGGCCAGGGCCTCTTCCACTGCGGCCCCCGTTTCGACCTTCAAGCTGCCTCCCGAGGGTGTGGATATAGAAGAGGTGGAGAAGGAACTGATTCGTCAGGCGCTGGAGATAACCGACTGGAATCAGTCCAAGGCGGCTAAAAAGCTGAGCCTGGGTATCGACGCCTTCAGGTACCGGATGAAAAAATTCGGCTATCTCAAGTAGTGGAATCAGCCTTGGGTGAAGAATACTTTATATTTCTTGGAAATAAATTTGGTCTTGCGTAAGTGATGAGTTAATAGGCTGGAAGTTATGGGCACTGTTGTTGCATATTTTCTACCCAAAGCTTTTTAGACGGGTGTACAGATTTTGTGACTGCCCTATGTATGACGTCGGTTTGAATAGGGAAATGTATTGTTGAGTGCGTTAGTCAGGCTTAACCCGTTGATGGCGATTTAGCTGAAGTGTGTAGGTTAATTCACGTTGGATGGTCAGACGGTATGCCGCTGACGGCTCTTTGGGCCTGATTTTGAACCGGCGGTAGTTCCGGCTTCCCCGTTGCAAAGCTGTTGAAAACCTGGAGCGAGGTGTGGCTTACATGAAAAAATTGGTCGTGATGATGGTCGCAGTTGGCGTATCGTTGGTGATGGCCTCGGCAGCATTTGCCGGAGCGGGGAATGTCGCCTATACGGTGCACAACATGTCGAACACCAATCCGGGCGGGCTTAATCGCTATATTGCCAGCAATACGGAAACCCAGATATGTATCTTCTGCCACACCCCCCATAACGGCCGGCCGGCGGTCCCCCTCTGGAATAAAGTGATGCCGGGCCAGTCATTCAATATGTACACATCCTCTTCGAGTCTTTCTCCCGCCGCCAAGGCGGTTGCCGCGCCAGGGCCCGAATCACTCCTCTGTCTCAGCTGTCATGACGGTCGGACCGCCATCAACGTGTTACACCATGCAAAGAACAGCACTACTGAAACTGCCACGGGGACGAATGGGCTCGAGTATATTGTCGATATAGGCGGGACGCTCAACGCCGGCGATACCCCAGCTAACTCTCTCGAAGGGCTTGGCTCCGGCGTCGGTCTTGCCATGGGAGCATTCGGCTTCGCCAACTACGCCGCCAATATCGGAAAACTGAATGACGGTTCCGATATAAACGATTCGGTTTACGGCGGAAATCTGATGGATGACCATCCCATCTCTTTTTCGTATAACTCTGCCCAGGGGAGTAAGCCGACCCAGCTCAACGATATAAATACCGTCGTTGCCAAGAGCAGCAATAAAATTCGTTTCTTTGGCCCCACTAACAGGCTGGAATGCTCCAGTTGTCACGACCCGCACATCCCCTACGGCATGGACCGGATGGGGACCCTCACGGGCGTCGGCAGCACCGATTTGAGGCCGTTCCTCGTTATGGCGAATACGGGTAGTGCACTCTGTTTGTCCTGTCATAACAAATAAAAGCTGAAGCATTTTCTCAATAAGAGAGCGATAAGGGGATCGATCTGCACCGTGTAGGTGAGTGCAGGTTGATCCCCTTTTTTTGCGCGCTGCTTGACAGGGAAGTTTCTGTGGCGGTCGCTGATGCTTAGCATATAAGAAGGAGTTAAGATTTCCTTCACTAACCATTCGGTTATAAGACTTACCTGTATGTATTTCCATGAAATACAATGCGCGAGGTGATCTCTGGAGAATGAATAAATAGCCAAACAATTACGGATGGTTGTGGCGTTTGCAATGAGTGGTCGCAATTATGCCTTTTATGGCACCACGCTTGCATTTAAAGAAACGCTTGATTTTTAATTGATATTAGGCCATTGGCTAACTGTGTGTATTTATTAATATCCGGAGGCATTTGCATGCTAACCAGATTGTGTGCAACACTCGTAACCACTGTCATTATGCCAGTTGTTCTTGTTATATCGCTGACAAGCGTGACATTTGCCTCCACGGTGCCCGTGATAACCGTGTTAAGTCCTGTCACCAGGAACGTCAGCTCACCGGTCAGGGTAGTGCTGGACCAGCAGGGAAACTACTACGTGACCGATTCCCGTGCAGGTGGCGTGTCAAAATTCAGTACCTACGGCCGGCTGCTGAAGACCATTCCGACCCCGCTTGCTCCCCTCGGAGTGGCAGTGAATGATCAGGGTGGCCTCCTGGTGAGCCAAGGGAGCTATGTGGCTGTTCTGGACCGGAATGGCGCAGAGTCGAGCCGGCTCGGTTCCGGTGCCGGGCAGTTCAAGAAGGCGAACGGCATCGCTATTGACGCTAACGGGTACATATTCGTTGCTGACAGTCTCGATGATAATATCAAGGTGTTCACGTCAGCGGGGCAGTATGTAACGGCAATCGGTTCCACCGGTACCGCGGCGGGGCAGTTCACCATGCCGACCGCCATAACCTACGAGAAAAAGTACAATCAGATCGTCGTGGCTGATACCATCAACGGTCGGGTGCAGTTTTTCGATGCTTCGAGCTACGCCTACGTGAAAACCATCGGCAGGCTCGGTTCCAAGCCCCTCCAGTTCACCTCACCACAAGGGGTGACCTTCGAGTATGATGCCATGGGCAACCCGACCCGTATGTATGTTGTCGATACATTTCAGAGCACGATCCAGGCCATTGACCCGGTCGCAGGAACGTTCCTTGCCTTTATCAGTGACTTCGGTACCGCCAATGGCCAGCTTGTCGTCCCTGGGGATGTCGCCTTCGACCCGTCCAACAAAAGGCTTATCGTTACCAACGGGTACGGCTATCTGACCATGTTCGGCATCGACGGCGGTACCAACCCGACCAAGACCACGCCGCCGACCTTGGTTATCGATCCAGTAGCCGCGAACGTGGCGGTGCCTGATATAACCATAACCGGCACCGTAGAGTCCGGCAGTGATGTGACGGTAACGACAGGCACAACTGCAGTGGCATCCCCTGTCGCCTACACCTCCGCGACCACCTGGACGTGCAGCGTCACCGGCCTTGTCCCCGGCACCAACGTCATCACTGCGAGTGCTGTCGACGGCGCAGGCAACACGGCCAGCCAGACCGCAACGGTCATCTACACTCTTCCCGCACCGTCGCTCACCATCAACAGCGGGCTGCCGACACTGACACGTATCCCCTCCCTGACCCTGACCGGTACGGTCGATGCTGGCGCGACGGTCGTTGTTGATCAAAGCAGTGTAAGCGGCACCGTAACGGGGAGCGCGGTCATAACCG
>MTLD01001027.1_pt1 | contig 137878 bp, 118 predicted proteins | sample 1982471 | NCBI WGS metagenome assembly MTLD01 (sample SAMN05712604, study PRJNA340218) | biofilm metagenome | isolation source: sample SPM anode biofilm adapted to -50 mV | place: USA | collected 2012-02-03
ATTAAATTTCCAAAACTAAAGTATTGACTTAAGTCATGGCTTTGTCTTTTTACTTAGTGATAGAATGACCTTGAAACTCAAATCAGGAGGTATCAAGATGTCGCTTTCAAGAAGAGACTTTCTAAAAACAACTGCCGCTGCGAGCGCTGCTGCTGCTGTAGGTATTAGCGTACCTAGCGAAGTAAAAGCTGCTAGTGCACAAGCTGAGGCTGGTTGGCGTTGGGACAAATCCGTTTGTCGTTTCTGTGGTACCGGTTGTGGTATTATGGTAGCAACGAAGGACGGAAAAATTGTCGCAGTCAAAGGTGATCCAGCAGCTCCAGTGAATCGTGGGCTTAACTGTATCAAAGGGTATTTTAATGCTAAAATCATGTACGGAGCGGATCGTTTAAAAGAACCGTTGCTTCGTATGAATGACAAAGGTGAATTTGACAAAAAAGGTCAATTCAAACCCGTTTCATGGAAACGTGCTTTCGATGAGATGGAAAAACACATGAAAGCTGCCATGAAAGCAGGCGGTCCTGAAGCGATTGGTATTTTTGGCTCAGGTCAATACACCATTCAAGAAGGCTATGCTGCTGCAAAATTAATGAAAGCAGGTTTTCGTTCTAACGCGATTGACCCAAATGCTCGTCACTGTATGGCTTCTGCCGTTGCTGGATTTATCCAAACATTTGGTATTGATGAGCCAGCAGGATGTTACGATGACATCGAACTTACCGACACCATTGTAACATGGGGCGCCAATATGGCAGAGATGCACCCAATTTTGTGGTCTCGTGTCAGTGATAGAAAACTGACCTCTCCCGATAATGTAAAAGTGATTAATATTTCTACTTACACACATCGTTGTTCTGACCTTGCGGACATGGAGATTATCTTCTCTCCAAGCTCAGACCTTGCGATTTGGAATTATATTGCACATGAAATTGTTTATAACCACCCAGAATCAATTGATTGGGATTTTGTTAAAAAACATACGATTTTTGCAACAGGCTTTGCAAACATCGGTTATGGTATGAGAAGTGAAGCGGAAGCAAAAAAACTTGGCTACTCCGATAAAGAGTTAGAAACCATTCGTAAAGAAGACGCTAAAGTCATTAGCGCAAAAGAAGCTCCAGGTCTTGCACACTTAGGTGTAAAAGCAGGCGATACTATGAAAATGGATAAAGCAGGAGCTGCGGGTGCGCATTGGGAAATCAGCTTTGAAGATTTCAAAAAAGCATTAGCACCGTATACACTTGATTATGTTGCAAGTGTTGCCAAAGGTAATCCAGATGAGAGCATCGAAGATTTTAAAGCAAAACTTCAAGCGCTTGTCAAACTTTATGTCGATAAAAACAGAAAAGTTGTTAGTTTCTGGACCATGGGTATGAACCAACACCAAAGAGGAACATGGGTCAATGAGCAATCTTACATGGTGCATTTCCTTCTTGGAAAACAAGCCAAACCAGGTTCAGGCGCGTTTTCACTTACAGGACAACCAAGTGCGTGTGGAACAGCAAGAGAAGTTGGAACATTTACGCATAGATTGCCAGCGGATATGGATGTCTCTATTCCAAAACACCGTGAAGTCAGTGAAAAAATTTGGAAACTCCCAGCGGGTACGCTCAATGGCGTTGGTTATCAACATATTATGAATATTCACCGCCAAATCGAAAGCGGAAAAATTAAATTTGCATGGATCAATGTTTGTAACCCTTACCAAGATTCTGCAAATGCTGAACACTGGATTCAAGCGGCACGAAAAGCCGATAATTTTATTGTTTGTTCTGATGCTTATCCTGGTATTTCAGCGAAAGTATCTGACCTCATTTTACCAACAGCAATGATTTATGAAAAATGGGGTGCATATGGTAATGCGGAGCGTCGTACACAACACTGGAGACAACAAGTATTGCCAGTCGGTGAAGCGATGAGCGATACATGGCAATGGATTGAACTTTCCAAACGCTTTACGATTGCAGACGTTTGGGGCGAACAACCAGTGAAGGGCGGAAAACTTCCAAATGTGATTGAAGCGGCAAAAGCAATGGGCTATAAACCAACCGACACTCTTTATGATGTTCTTTTTGCCAATGATTATTTCAAATCATTTAAATTGGATGATCCTATTGGAAAAGGCTTTGACAACACCGATGCTCTTGGCGATAATCGTGGCGTAGCGGGAAGTGATGGCAAAGAGTGGAAAGGCTATGGCTTCTTTATTCAAAAAGCATTGTGGGAAGAGTATAGAAAATTTGGTTTGGGTCATGGACATGACTTGGCTGACTTTGATACCTACCATAAAGTACGTGGACTTAAATGGCCTGTTGTTGATGGTAAAGAGACGCAATGGCGTTTTAACGCGAAGTACGATCCGTATGCGGCAAAAGAGAACAATGGTGATTTCGCATTTTACGGATTGGCGGCAAAAGCGCTTAAACGCGGTGATTTAACCAAGCCAACCTCCACAGAGACATTCCCGCTTAAAAACAAAGCGAAAATTTTCTTTAGACCGTATATGGAACCATGCGAAATGCCAGATAAAGAGTACGATACATGGTTATGTACAGGTCGTGTGTTAGAGCACTGGCACAGTGGTACAATGACGATGCGTGTACCTGAGCTTTACCGTGCCGTTCCTGAGGCGCTTTGCTATATGCACCCAGAAGATGCTAAAGCAAAAGGTTTCAAACAAGGTGATCTTATCTGGATAGAGAGTCGTAGAGGTTCTTGTAAAGCACACGTCGAAACCAGAGGTCGTAATAGAACACCTCGTGGACTTGTATTTGTCCCTTGGTTTGATGAGAAAGTTTTCATCAACAAAGTGTGCCTTGATGCGACATGTCCGATCTCTAAACAGACAGACTATAAAAAGTGTGCGGTAAAACTTTACAAAGCGTAAAAAGGCGACTCAAAGATTACATGTAAAGATTCTACCTCGAAGAGGTTAGCTTTAGTGTGTAACATATACGGTTGGGCTTTGCCCAAGCGGCGTGTTAAAATAGATACAAAAGGATTGTCGTGAGCAATCAAGACCAAGAAAAAATCACGATCAGTGAAAGACGAAAATTTCTTTCACTCATGGCACAAAGTATCGGTCTTTCGGCACTAGGTGGTATGGTTTGGAGCGGGTATGTCGCAGAGGCAAAGTCAGCACCGCTGATTTTAAGGCCTCCTGGCGCATTACTCGAAAAAGATTTCATGCGTTCTTGCATTAAATGCGGTCAGTGCGTGGAAGCTTGTCCATACGGTACATTAAAATTGGCAAAACCAGGCGATACAAAGCCTATTGGGACACCGTATTTTATTCCAAGAGAGGTTCCGTGCTACATGTGTACGGACATTCCTTGTGTCCCTGTTTGTCCAACCGGTGCTTTAAGTAAAGAGCATGTTTCTATCATAAAAGAGGGCGCTAAAGAGCTTGATATTACAAAAGCCAAAATGGGGCTTGCTGTAGTTGATATGGCTTCTTGTATCGCTTTTTGGGGTATTCAATGCGATGCATGTTATCGTGCATGTCCTATCATGGACAGTGCGATTAAGCTGGAGTATCGAAGAAACCCACGAACGGGAAAACATGCCTTTTTAATTCCGATGGTAAACCATGAAGTCTGTACCGGATGCGGGTTGTGTGAAAGGGCGTGTGTTACTGAAAAACCAGCGATACACATTCTTCCTTTAGAACTTGCACAAGGAGCCATTGGGGCACATTATATTAAAGGATGGGATAAAGAAGATGAGAAACGGCTGGAAGGCGTGAGCGAGGATGTGACAACACATACCAAGCGTAGCGAGAAAAAAGCGGTTGATTATCTCAATTCCAATGAGGGGCTGTTCAAATGAAAACATGGCTCATTCAACATCGTTTTTTAATAGCTAGACGCATTGTTCAGATAAGCATTATGGCACTTTTTATTGTTTCAAATATTTATGGGGTCAAGCTCCTTAATGGCAATTTAAGTGCTTCGATTATGGCAGGGACTATCCCTTTAGCGGACCCTTTTGCTATTTTTCAAATGTTTTCAGCAGGCGCTCTTGTAGCTTTTGATGTGCTTATTGGCGGGCTAATCGTGCTCTTTTTTTATATGGTTGTGGGCGGACGTGCTTTTTGTTCATGGGTCTGTCCGATTAATATTGTCACTGACACAGCAAATTGGGCAAGAAAAGTGCTTTATTTAGAGAAAGTTGAGCGTAAGATTTGGCTAGGTCGTACCGTGAGATATTGGGTATTAGCATTGTCTTTGATACTCTCTTTTTTCTCAGGTGTTGCGGCTTTTGAAATGATCAGTCCTATCGGTATGCTTCATCGAGGCATCATTTTCGGTATGGGCATGGGCGGAGCTGCCATCTTATCTATTTTCTTGTTTGACCTTTTTGCGGTTAAAAACGGTTGGTGTGGACACATCTGTCCTTTGGGAGGATTTTACTCATTAATTGGGCGATTGAGTCTTGTTCGTGTCAAACATGACCACACAAAATGCACCTTATGCATGGAGTGTAAAGTGGTTTGTCCTGAAAAACAAGTTCTTGGCATCATCTCTAAAAGAAGTGGTGCTATCGTCTCGGGAGAATGTACCAATTGTGGACGATGTGTTGAGGTGTGCGAGGGTGATGCACTCTCCTTTGGTGTGAGAAATTACATTAACACAAATGTAGGAGAAAATAATGATGACTAAAAAAATGTTGATAACACTCTCTTTGTTTGGAATTATCGTTGCAACTGGCTGTGCCGTATCGCAATCATATACTGAAGAAGAGCTAGGGCTAAGAAAAACAGACATCTATACAGAGAAAAATACGGTAGGGGATAAAACAGCATATTCTACCGTTGCTGCGGGCGAAGCACCGGTCATTCAACGTGCTTTTGAAAATGCACCGCCAATGATTCCGCACGATGTTGAGGGAATGCTTCCTATCACGAAAGACGCTAATTCATGTACAGGATGTCATTTACCAGAAGTTGCAGAGGCGGTCAAAGCGACCCCAATGCCAAAATCTCACTTCTTCGATATGCGAACGCAAAAAGTTTTGACAAGCATGAGTGAAGCACGTTATAACTGTACGCAATGCCATGCACCACAGTCCAATAACGAGCCATTGGTTAAAAATGAGTTTAAACCAGACTTTGTGAGTAAAAACGGTCAATCGCGTTCAAATCTTTTAGATACACTCAACGAAGGTGTGAAGTAACGATGTCTCCTAGCAGCAGACGAGCGGTGATAGAGAATTTATTTGGTAAGAAAGACGCAGAAAAAAATAGAAAAACGTTGTGTGTGCGTCCGCCTTACCATCATAAAGACTATGATTTTTCTTTGGTATGTTCCCAATGCAAAGATACGCCTTGCGTTGGGGCATGCGAAGAAAATATTATCACCCTTGATGCTGCGCATACGCCTTGCTTAGACTTCACAAAAAGAGGATGTACTTTTTGTGATGCGTGCGCAAATGCGTGTCCTAACGGCATCTTAGATATTACATGTAAAAGTGATTTAGACATCGGTGTAGAAATAGATATAATGGCATGTATGGCATGGCATCAGAGTTTATGCAATAGCTGTTTGGATGCGTGTCAAAGTAGGGCAATTCATTTTTTAGGACTGTTTCGTCCTAGCATTGAGCCAACACTGTGTACGGGATGTGGCTGTTGTATTGGGATATGCCCAAGCGATGCTCTGCGAATAAATGTTAAGGAGCGCTTATGCGATGGATGATGCTGTTGGTGTGGAGTACACTTCTTTTTAGCGCAGATATTTCACCTCGCTCTATCATCGAAGCCAGTGGAAGTGTGCAAAGTATCGCTCTTGGCAAAGATAGCATTGTTGCTGGAACCAGCGCTGGGACGCTCGAAGTGTATAAACTCAGTGATGCTACCAAACTCAACTCTTTTTCGTTTCCTCTTATTAAAGATTTCACGGGAGATGAAGTGGCTCCTAAAGTTTTTTCGGTAGATGTTCTTCCTTCTCAAACGTATTTAGCTGTTGTCCAAGCGAGTAGTGGCGCAAGAGCACTTTATAAGGTTGAAAACAATACCCCAAAAATAATCATTGATGCCTCCAAAAACTGGTTTATTACTAAGGCAAAATTTATTGATTCTAATCGCGTTTTACTGGCACTGTTAAGCAACGAACTGATTTTATGGGATATTAAAAACGCTAAAACATTGTATAGAACACAACTCAATGCTTCACATTTTAGCGATTTCGCACTCAATGCGTCCAAAAGTTTGGTTGCCAGTTCGTGTGAATCGGGTGAAATTACTATCGTGGATGTCGCCACGGGAAAAATCACGAAAGTGCTCAAAGGCGGCAATGTGGATAACGTCTATAAAGTCGATTTTCATCACAACAGTGTTTTGTGTGCAGGACAAGATAGACGTGGCATTGTGTACGATGTATTAACGGGTATGTATGACCGTTTCGATGGTTCTTTTTTAATTTACGCAGGTGCGCTGAGTCCTGATGAGCGTTTGGGCGCTTTTGCGTTTAACGAACAAAATGATATCGTCATTTTTGACCTCTCTAAAAAAGAGCTTCTTTATACATTGCACGGTCAAAAAAGTACTTTAAATAGCATTGTTTTTGCCAATGATAAACTGCTCGTGAGCAGTAGTGATGATAAATTTATAATGATTTGGAGACTCCCATGAATATTTCAAGTATCGTAATTCAAACAAAACCTATCTATGTTGATGAAATTATCGCGGTATGCGAAGCGTCTGATTTTTGTGACTATCACTTTCACGATACAGAAAAAGGCAAAATAATTGTCACCATTGAAGGCAAAAATATTGATGAAGAGATGGCAAAGATGAAGAAAATCGAAGCAATTGCTCATGTGATATGTGCCGATATGATGATGGCATACAGTGAAGATGAACTAGAAGCAGAGCGTGCAAAACTTGACAATGCTCCTAGCGTTCCGCCTGTTTTGAATGATGAGAAGATTGACCTGAAAGATATCGTCTATCGTGGTGATTTGAAGAAAAAAATTCATTAAGGATAAGCATGCAAACAACGTATCAGATGTTTATGGAAACCGTCGTTCCTGTTGATGAGCTTATTGTCTCGCGCACGGATTTAAGTGGTAAAATCACTTATGCCAATGAAACATTTTCAAAAATTTCTGGATATGAAATGGACGAGCTGGTTGGAAAATCCCATAGTATTGTACGTCATCCCGATATGCCTCGCTCGGTCTTTAAAGAGCTGTGGGAAACTCTTCATAAAGGTGCGATGTGGAAAGGCTATGTTAAAAATATGCGTAAAGACGGTGGATATTACTGGGTCTATGCTGAGGTTTCAGGTGTCTATAAAAATGGTGAATTAGTAGAGTATAAGTCACTTCGTACCCCAATTGACCAAGAAACAAAAGCGATGATGCAAGCGTTGTATGACGAACGCAAAAAGGCAGAAGAAAAGTGTGTGCGCGTTGTGACATATTTGCAAAGCCATCTTGTCGAAAAGATAGAAAAACTAGCTCTAGAAGAAAAACGTATGGGTGATGATATCATCAACGCTCTGTTAAACGACGCACTTTTATAATCTCTCTTTTTGGATTGTTGTTTGACACACTTCAATCCTCTTCCTTCTTTTTATAATCCATTTCTTTAGTTCACAGCAGTAGTTTTATTAATACAAAAAGCTATCTTTGTTAATTTATACTTTTCTAATTAACAAAAGTATATTCTTATAATTATATTTAGTATAACTTATAATTAGGAGTGTAGATGGACGAGGTTATTGTGTGTGAACATAATAGAGTAAAATTTTTTCCTATCATGATGTATGCAACCGTGATGGGAATGAGTGGCTTAACGATTATGTATCAAAAAGCATCCCTTTGGTTAGGAATGAACCGAATGATAGGCAATGGATTAGCGGCTATTTCAACGGCATTATTTGTCGTTATTTCCTTGGTATATCTTAGTAAATATATCAAGTACGCACCTATGGTCAAAAAAGAATTTTCGCATCCTGTAAGGCTGAATTTTTTTGCGGCAATTTCTATCTCTATGTTGATGTTAGCCATTATTTACAAAGAGATGAATGTTAATCTTGCGGCAATTTTTTGGTACGCAGGAGCAGGGTTACACTTTTATTTAACCATGTACACAATCTCTTTTTGGATTAATCACAATCAAGAATTAGATCATTCCAATCCTGCATGGTTTATCCCCGTAGTCGGTAATGTACTTGTCCCTGTTGGAGGTGTTGGATTTGCGAGCCAAGGTGTATTGATGTATTTTTTTAGCTGTGGCATTTTCTTTTGGATTATTCTATTTGCTATTTTACTCAATCGTATTATCTTTCACCATCAATTAGCAGTGAAATTCATGCCAACCATGTTTATTCTTATAGCTCCGCCTGCGGTTGGTTTTATCGCTTATTTTAAAATGTATGGGGTGATAGATGTTTTTGCAACGCTTTTGTTTAACATCGCTCTTTTCTTTACGCTCTTAATCGCATTTATGTATAAAAACTTTGTCAAAATCAAATTTTTTATTTCATGGTGGGCATTTGTTTTTCCGCTAGCGGCGATGGGAATTAGTGCGATGTTGATGTACCATGAAACCAAAGATACGATGCTTTTAATACTCTCTTATATGATGGTTAGTGTAACAACCGTTGTTATTGCGATTGTGCTTTATCAGACGATTACGCATATGCTTAAAGGCGAAGTCTGCGTGCAAGAATAAGCGCGCATTCTCTATAATTTAATTTTATTACAAAGGAAAATTTCGTGAAAAAAACACTCTTTTTAGATCAATATCCTGTGCATTCACTGACATTAATGAAAGATGAACTTCAGTATAAATGTATGTCGCAAATCGTTGATTATTTTAAAGAAAAAATTAACGCAGACCCTGTGGCGCATTTTATAGCTATTTTTGACCATTATGCGCATACAAAGGCTCTTGGAGGAGAAATAATGGAAGGACTTTTAGATGTTCAAAATATTATTTTTTGTTTTGGGCAAGCAATACCTAATACAAAAATTATCGCTGTTCGTCCCAGAAGTATTGGTGTTTGTGAATTTGAAGACCGCTTTGTGATTGAATTTATGGAAGCTCCCAAAGAAGAAATTCATACGATTATGCAACTGTGGACTAAGGCATTGATAGCCTAAAGTGTGGGATAGAATAAACTATCTCACACGATTTTGACTCACAAAATATCAAAATCTATTTAAAAATACTTGACATATGTTCAATAAAAAGAGTATTATTTTGGTCATATGTTCAGTAAAAGGATTAATGAATGATTGCAATACCGGTTAAAACAAATAAAGAAGAGGGCATTCTAGCTCCTCTTTTTGGGAAAGCGAAATATTTTGCGCTTGTCGATGACAAAGGCACGTGTACGATCCACGAAAGTACGTTTGAAAACGGCATCAAAGTGGCTAAATGGTTTCACGAATTGGGTGTCAAAAGTGTCATTGTGAGTCACTTAGGCGAAAAACCTTTTCATGCGCTTTTAGAAAATAACATCGAAGTTTATTTTGCAGGCAATGAGCGAATAACGCTTCAAGAAGTGTTAGAAAAGTTTCATTCCAAGACGTTAGAAAAGATAACAGTGGTAAATTATATGGCACTTTTAGGTGAACACGAACATGATCATGAAGATGGAAGTCATCATACGTGTTGTTGTTCTGATACACACGCATAATCATTAAAACATAGATACACAAAAGGATAAAAAATGACAATCGTATTTCCCACAATGAAAGAAGATGGTTTGAGTGCAAAACGTGGCGCTCATTTTGGTAAAGCAAATTTTTATACCGTCGTTGAGGTTGAAGAGGGACATGTTGCTAAAGTAAGCGTTCATAAAAACCCTGGACATGTTACGGGAGGTTGTGCGAATGCTGTTGCAAATATACAAGCTCTTGGAGCCGATACATTGCTTGTTTCAGGCATTGGTGGTGAACCTTTGAAAAAATTTTTAGGCGTTAATATAGCTGTCTATTTTGATGATAAAAATGCAACCGTTGAAGAAGCACTGAATGATTTTATCGCGGGAAAAACGCCAAAAATCAATCCAAATCATACATGCGCCCATCATTAAATCATTACATGTAATAATAAAAGTATTATTTAAAAATTATTAACTAAGAATGATTATAATATAAAAAAGGTTTTAGTCTTGTGATTTATTTAAAAAAAATACTTCTTTTTTACAGTGATGGCTTTAAACGTATGCGTGTAGGAAAAAAGCTTTGGCTTATTATAGGCATAAAGCTTTTTCTTTTTTTTGTACTTCTTAAACTCTTCTTTTTCCCCAATATACTGAATACTAAATTTTCAAATGACCAACAAAAGGCTGATTTTGTTATGGAAAATTTGATCGAAAAACAAAGGTAATCTTATGGACAATTCTCTTATCGTTGAGCTTTCACGTGCTCAATTTGCACTGACGGCGCTGTACCACTGGCTGTTTGTTCCTCTCACATTAGGTCTTTCTTTTATCATTGCGATTATGGAGAGCATTTATGTTAAAACAGGCGATGCACAATGGAAAAAAATCACCCAATTTTGGATGACACTTTTTGCCATTAATTTTGCGATTGGTCTAGCAACGGGCATCATTTTAGAGTTTGAATTTGGCACCAATTGGTCAAATTATTCGTGGATTGTGGGCGATATTTTTGGCGCACCTTTAGCGATAGAGGGGATTATGGCATTTTTTATGGAATCCACCTTTTTTGCCGTGATGTTTTTTGGCTGGGATAAGGTCTCTGCTAAAATGCACCTCTTATCGACATGGCTTGTGGCGATTGGCTCAAACTTGTCAGCACTTTGGATTTTAGTAGCCAACGGTTGGATGCAACATCCTGTGGGCATGGAATTTAATCTTATCAGTGCGCGCTTTGAGATGAACAATTTTTGGGATGTTCTTTTAAATCCCAATGCGGTTTCAAAGTTCTTACATACCATTAGCAGCGGTTATGTGATGGGTTCTTTGTTTGTTGTTGGCATTAGTAGTTGGTATTTGCTTAAGAAAAAAGAGGTTTTATTTGCAAAGCGCAGTATGATTGTAGGCGCTTCCTTTGGTCTGCTTGTTTCGATCTTTTTAGTAGCAACAGGCGATGAATCAGCGCATCAAGTAGCACTCACCCAACCTACAAAACTGGCGGCGATGGAAGGCTTGTACGATGGAAAACGCCGTGCGGGTATCGTGGCGATTGGTCAGCTTAATACGGAAAAAGAGATAGGCGATGGCAAAGATGAGTTTGTGTGGTCGATTGAAATTCCCTACGCGCTCTCCTTTTTAGGCTTTCGAAGTATCGATGCGTTTGTTCCGGGTATTGATGACTTGGTTTTAGGCAATCCATCACTTTCGATTGAGCCGGCACAAAGTAAAATAGATAAAGGCAAAATTGCATTGGAGGCACTACGAACCTATAAAGATGCTCAAAAAGTATCGGATACCTCAACGATGGAGAGTGCTTTAAAAACATTTCGTGAGCACCAAGCATTCTTAGGGTACAGCTATTTGAATAAACCTTCTCAAATCATACCGCCCGTTGGACTGACGTTTTACAGCTTTCACATTATGGTGGGACTTGGAAGTTGGTTCTTAGCACTCTTTTTCTTTGTGCTCTATTTTTCGATGATTGGAAAAATTGAGCATCAAAAACTACTGTTACGTGCCGCTCTTTGGTCGATTCCTTTAGGGTATATTGCAGGAGAGACGGGTTGGATCGTGGCAGAAGTTGGCAGACAACCGTGGGCAATTCAAGGCATGCTTCCTGTTGGTGTGGCAAGTTCGCATATTGACTCGGTTTCGGTGATGATTACCTTAGGCTTATTTGCGGTTATTTTTACAGGATTCTTGATTGCCGAAATTAAAATTATGCTCAAGCAGATAACCATAGGACCAGAAGGAGAGCGTCATGTTTGAAACTATATCACTTTTGGGTCTTCAACACTATTGGTGGTTTTTGGTTTCGCTTATCGGGGCATTATTTGTGTTTATCACTTTTGTGCAAGGCGGACAAACGCTTTTATATGCCATCGCCAAAGATGAAAAACAACGCAATGTTTTAGTCGCTGTTTTGGGGCGAAAATGGGAGCTTTCTTTTACCTCACTTGTCATGTTTGGAGGTGCACTTTTTGCGGCGTTTCCTCTGTTTTACGCGGTCAGTTTTGGTGGGGCGTATTATGTGTGGATGGCGATATTGTTTTGTTTTATCATTCAAGCCGTATCGTATGAGTACCGCAAAAAACCAGACAATTTTTTAGGCACGCGTACGTATGAAGCATTTTTATGGATCAATGGTAGTGTGGGAATCATCCTTATCGGCATAGCCTTAGGCACACTCTTTACCGGTGGAAATTTTGTGAGAAACGATATGAATCTCTCCGCATGGACGATGTCCAGTTACGGATTGGAAGGGGTTTTGAATCCGTTTAATGTTGCGTTTGGATTTATGTTATTTTTCTTAGCCCGTGTTCAAGCAGAACTCTATTTTCTCAACGCCATTGATGATGAAGCCATTGTTAAAAACACTAGAGTACAACTGTTTAAAGATGCTATATTTTTTGTAGGATTTTTTGTTGCGATGCTTGTTATGCTTTTAATGATGAGTGGGTTTTCGTACAAAGGTGAGCATGTTTATGTTGAAACGTTCAAGTTTTTGAAAAACTTTATTGCCAATCCTTTCCTCATCGTATCGTTTGGCATAGGTACGTTGGCTGTTTTGTATGCCATCGTGATTAGTTTATTGAAGCGAAGCACGAAAGGTATTTGGTTCAGTGGTATCGGTACGGTTTTAGTTGTGGTAAGTTTGCTCTGTTTGTTGGGCTTTAATGCGACAACGATTTATCCTTCCTTAAGTCATATTCAAAGTTCACTGACGATTGAAAACAGTTCTTCATCGCTCTATACTTTAAAATCAATGAGCTATGTTTCATTGGGTGTTCCCTTTGTTTTAGGGTACATTTTTCTGGTATGGAGAGCGATGAATAAAGAAAAAGTAACATCAGCCGAAGTGGAAGCTGATGAACATCATTATTAGGAGATAACATGGAAGCAATACATTACACAACAGAAATTTTATGGCTCTGTACATGGCCTGTGCTCATCTATGTCTCTTATCAATTTATTGTTTTAAACATTTCTCATTTTGAAGAAAATTTAAAAGACAAATAACGGTATACAAGGCTATCCAAAGAAGAGGTAGGCGGTTTTAAGACGATATAGGATAAAATCGCCTATAAAAATTAATTTTAAAGGTATAGTCTATGGGTTTAGGTGTCGGTATTGTAGGACTCCCCAATGTTGGAAAATCAACCACTTTTAATGCGCTCACCAAAGCGCAAAATGCAGAATCAGCAAATTATCCGTTTTGTACAATTGAACCTAATAAAGCCATCGTTCCTGTTCCTGATCCACGACTTGAAGAGCTTGCAAAAATCGTTAAACCTGAACGCATTCAGCACTCAACGGTGGACTTTGTGGACATCGCAGGCTTAGTCAAAGGTGCAAGCGCAGGCGAAGGACTTGGCAATCAGTTCTTATCAAACATTCGTGAAGTTGAAGTTATTTTACACATGGTGCGTTGTTTTGAAGATGAAAACATCACACACGTTGAAGACAGCGTCAATCCTTTACGCGATATTGAAATCATCGAAACCGAGCTTATCTTAGCCGATGTTCAACAGCTCGATAAAAAACTTGACCGTCTTCGCCGTCAAGCCAAAGCAGACAAATCGGCACAAGGTATTTTAGAAGTTGCCGAAAAACTAAGAGCGCACCTAGATGAGTTAAAACCTGTAAGCACTTTCCCTGAACAAAACGATGCTCATTTTGAAGCGCTCAATAAAGAGTTACGTTTTCTCTCCAATAAAACCGTCATCTATGGCGCTAACGTTGATGAAGCAGGCTTGCTAGAAGAGAATGATTTTGTTAAAACCGTCAAAACCCATGCGCAAAGTGTAGGCGCTGATGTGGTTGTCTTGTGTGCCAAAGTCGAAGAAGAGATGGTCGCGCTAGAAGAAGACGAGGCCGAAGAATTTTTGAAAGAACTGGGCGTTGAAGAATCAGGATTGAAACAAATTATTCGTTTGGCATTTGAAAAATTAGGATTGGCTTCCTACTTTACCGCAGGTGTCAAAGAGGTACGCGCTTGGACGATTGAAAAAGGTTGGAAAGCCCCAAAAGCAGCAGCTGTGATTCACAACGACTTTGAAAAAGGGTTTATTCGCGCTGAGGTCATTGGGTATGAGGATTATATCGCTTGCAAAGGCGAAACTGGCGCTAAAGAAGCCGGTAAAATGCGACTAGAAGGCAAAGACTACGTCGTTCAAGATGGCGACGTGATGCACTTTAGATTTAACGTATAATCTTAACGGTACTTTCTTACATATAAAACTTTATATGTAAGAAAGTCGATTCAATTTTTTTACTGCAAACCACAATAAAATACATATTACATATAAAAACCAACATATCACTATTTCTCTTTATTTGGATTGCAAGATAGGACTTCTTTTGCTATATAATGCTTTTATGAAAAGTATTAATATGAAAGGATAGTTGAAGATGACATTATCGGATATTGGAAGTTGGGCTAGTATTATAGGATTGTCCTTAAGTTTTTTTGCAGGTTTTGGAATTTGTAAAATTACTACAAAAAAGAATCAACAAACAAATAAAGACTCATCATTTATCAAAATTGGAAATACTGAACAAAGCAATGTCAGTAATCAATAATGCAGATGCTTAATTCAATATTCAATTTATTTCATATTGGAAACACTACTCAAACTAATATAATCTCAATTAATCCAATAATTGATGATGTCACACTCAAAAGAATAGAAAAAGATTTTTTTGATGGTAATTTTAAACAAGCAGTAGAGGATTTAGACAAATTAATTACTAAGAATAATAGTGAAGCTTTAAAATCAGTCAAATACCAACTGCTCCTTATAAAAGCAAACTTTTTGATGCAATTTAGAAAAATAGATGAATTTCAAGAAATCATTGAACATATTGAAAAAGAGTATAAAACATTTATCGACACTAAGTTTAAAGAGTTGAAATTAACTTTATTTGCATTAACAAACAATCAAGAATTTTTTGAATTATCAAAACAGGTAAGATTGGAAACACCAAATAGTCTATCTCAGAGACACTTGGATATAGTGTTTTATTTGAATAGTCGAGATGTTAAAAAAGCAAGAGAATTATTTGAAGAAGAGATTCAAAATACAAAATATCGAACTAAATTGCTCTTCATTGGTGGGCATATTTATTCAAATATATATAGAGCTGACAAAGAAGATATAAGCGTTTTCAATAATGCGGATATGTATTATAAAGAACTATTAGCTCCTGATGAACAAATAAGTTTTCTTGATATGATGCAGATTCAAGGATTTTATGCTCTCATATTGATAAATAAAAATTTCCAAAATAAAATAGTTCACAATGACTTGTTATTTAGTGTCGAAGATTATAAAAAATCTTTGGATATTGTGTTAGAAAATAGTATATATTTTAGTCCTGAATATATCAAAATACTTATTGAAAATTATAGTTATATCCTTTCCTTTCTTCACCAGAAAGATAAATATAATGAATTTTATAAAAAGTATGAAAACGATTTATCCATCAAACATTACATACAATACTGTACTGTCAATAACATTCAATTAGACCATCTGAAAATACAAGAATCTATTTTAAAGAATCCTCAGCTTGATGATTTGTTGATTTATACATCTTTGGTTTTACATGATTCTGCTCTGAATAGTGATGAAATTATCAGATTTATGCAATCAAATAAAAAGTTTATTTATGAGCATAGTTCTATTGTATACAATTATGTAAAAGCTTATATTCTACAAGACAAAGAAATAGACACAGAAATTTTTAAATATTTGGAAGATAATCGACACGGAGATTTGAATATTTTAGTGGCTTATATTGAGAGCCGTCTTCATGTGAAAAATCAAATTAACGATGTAGATATTGCTAAATTAATAGAGTTTAGTTTGGCTGAAGATGTTTTGTTTATCAGAATTTTGCATGTAATCAAACTATTACAACAACTTGGCAAAAGAAAAGACTATCTCGATTTAGCATTAACAAAACAAAATGTGTTTGTTAATATAATTTTTGAAACTTTAAAAATATGCTATGAAGATGAAAATTTATTGTTTCAAGATTTCGATTTTTTTGTTAAAAATATTGCAGAAAAAGATTCTTATAATAACATTCTTGGAGACATTTATGCTAAATTTGACAAACTAGATATAGCTTTTAGTTACTATTATTTAGAGTATAAGAATAATGATAGTTTGAAAATGATGTTGACAACTTTACAAGTTGTGGCAGATTATTATCATAAATCACATCATATTTTAGAAGAGACAAAACAACGAGAAGTTTTCAATGCGCTTATTGCAAAAGAAAAAGAATTAAATCTTGAAAGCCTCGTCTTTTTACTGAGTTACGCACTTCATATACTAAAAGATACAAGGCAAATTTTGCCTCTTCTGAATCAAAAATTATTAAATACAGATATAGAAAAATTAGATAATGCTCTAAAAATACAGCTATCAAATGTCTATATGACGCAATATGTATTAAACAATAAGGAAATGTTTTTATATGATTTAAACTTGTGTTTAGTGCAAGACGGTACAACGTATATCAAAAATAATTACGTTGTTGCGGAGGTAAATCAAAAAAATTTTGGATTAATTGCCATTGATGCTAATGAATATTTCTTAAAAAAGCAAGATGTTACCTATAAAGAAGAATCGCTTTTTCATAGGCTTGTCGGACCTTTTGCCTTTAGGTGTGAAAACCCAAATATGATACCTATAGCATTTAACAAAGATAGCGAAAATCCTTTGTCAGAATTTTTTGCGTTTATGGATGAGCAAGCATCTAAAACTAAGGAGCTGTTTCAAAGATACAGCGATAATATACCTGTAGGATTATATGCTCTCGCAAACGATGATTACAAAAATTATTTTACTCTCATACCTTATTTGTTAAATAATCAAAGCATTAATTTTAATAGCTTACATGTAAACTATTTGCCCAAAGAAACTAAAAAAATATTGACACTTTCCTCTATCATTTTTTTAAATGAAATTAATCAATTAGACTATGTCTTAAAAAGAGATGACATTGTTATTCAGCAAACAGTAGTAAATTGGCTACAAGGGTATTTTGAAAAAATTGATTATGCAAATATGCCGCAAACTTTTAATCATCTCAATGAAGAAGAACATAGGTTCGTTCCTTTTACAGAAAACAGCATTGAAGAGGCTACAAAATTCAAAGCTTTTGTGCTAAGTCTATTAAAACGTATTTTAAAATGTACGATTATCAATGATATTTCTGAAAATCTGCCACTTAAAGAAGCAAAAACTCTTGCACCACATGTGGGTATTCAAGAATATCAAGCTTTAGCATATTATATTAATCATAACTACCAAATCATTTCGGAAAATAATATATTTGATATGCTCTTTGAGACGTTGAAGTTAAACAGAGGTTTCATTAGTAATGCAACAGTGTTTTTAGAAAATAGTTTAGAATACAAGAAACGTAGAAGTTTGATGATAGATTTGTGTCAAAAAGAGTATAAATATGTTTTGAGTGTCAATTATGCGAATAATTTGATAGCGTTTATGCAAGAAAAAGATGTTATGAGTTTACAGCAAGACGAATTTGAGCTTATCAAAATAGCAAATGATTACAGATTTTTAGAAAATATCAAAAAATATTACAATGATAAATTTAAAGTTTTATTTCCAAAAGCAGTTTTCCCAAGAAAAACATTTTTGGATGAAAATATTGAAAAGCTTTTGAAAATTATTAAGAAATAGTAAGTTTTTTTAAGGAATTTCACGTACTTTAATTTTTTACATGTAAAGCTTAAGAAGCGTAACCAAAGAAAGCTAATAGACTCTTTGGTTACATTGAAAGTTACTTACTCTCCGCTTTCACATTCCCCACTATACGACATAATGCCATAGTCTAGGTTGATGACGGTTTTATAGCCCATATGCAATAAAATGCGCTGACAATACGCACTTCGACTGCCGCTGTAACAATAAACAATGACAGGGATATTTTCTTGTCCATTTAATTGTGAGAGGGCGTTATGAAAACTGGTGGTTGGAACTAAATAGTCTGTTCCTTTAATGCGATGCCCCACCCATTCCATCCATTCGCGTGTATCGACTAAGTTGAACTTCACAGAGCCGTTTGCACGTGCTTGTAAAAGTGCTTCAAGCTCATTGGCATCAATTTCTTTCTTTTTCATCAATGTTTCGCACTCTTCTTTACTCAGCCCTCTGGCATGTGTATGGGCGAGCTCTTCCACGCTCTCTTCTTGTGCGAGTTCACGCGCGTGTTCAGGGGTGCAAAAGATAGTACAGTGACATTTACCATTTTGCGGAATTTCAACGTTCAAAGCTGGTTTGCAAGGACACAAACGATTTTCTGCTTGTGCTTGCTCTTCGGGTGTGCTTCCGATGACCATAAAACAGGGACAATAGCGCTTGCCGTAAATCATTTTATTGCGGGTCAAGCCTTGTTGGATAGACTCTTTGACTTCATCAAGCGGTGTGTATACAAAGCCAAATTGCTCACAGACTTTGTCAGTAAATGCTTCTGTTTTTTCAAATTCTGCTAAAAATTCAGGGGAGTTCATATCTATTTTTGTTATCAAAAATATTCCTTTTATTTATTTTATGAACACCATTATAAAGAGTTTGTATTGGAAGAAAATTAAAGAAAGGTTTTACATGTAAAGCCTCAAGAAAGAGAAGGAAGTTTTTTTACATGTAAATATAATTTTTCTTCATTTTACTCATTTTCCTCTTCTTTGACAAAAATGTCAAAAATTGACATATAAAATTATTTTTGCGATTTTTTTGCTCTTTTTTTGCTTTACCATTTCCTCAGTTGGTTAAAAAAATAAATTAAAAAAAGAGTTTAAGATGCAAACTACTCAACCACAAATAACTTCCAGGCTCGATGACATTAAACATCTTCGTGATATCTTCAATGCCCAAAACTCCAAAGAGCTCAAATGCGCGTTTGATGCACTGGGTGCTTCCATCGCCATTTCAGAGGAGGATTTGGAAGTGCAGTTTAACCGCTATTTCGTAGGTCCTATGGAAACCGTTGCCGATCCATTTGCTTCTGTTTACCTTGACAATCCTGATGTTTTTATGTCCAAAAGCACCTTACATGTAAGAGATTTGTACGAAACGATGGGCTTTACTTATGCGCTTAAAAACGTCGTGCCTGAGGATTATTTAGGCGTTGAACTAGATGCGTATTACCAACTACTATTTTTAGAAGAGGCTAAAGAGATAACTTATTTGAGTGAGCTTCGTCACTATTTTTTACACGAACACTTAGCCCTTTGGATACCGCGCTTTTTGGAGCGTGGTTTAGCGCAGAGCGAAAAAGATGCGCCTGCCATTACCTTTATTTTACAACAGCTCAAATCGTTACTGATAAGAGAAACCACGACAACAAGGAGTTCTTGAATGAGTTATTCCAAAGAAAAAGTTGAGAGCATTCTCAACAACGGTATCAGCCGAAGGAGTTTTCTAAAAGGCTTAGCAGCCAGTGGTGTATTATCGTCACTTCCAGGAGGCATTCTCCAAGCCAATGAAGACCTTAATACTAAAATCCCATATCTTGGGCAAAAAAATTACCAAACGTTTCGCAATGCGTGTCCTCGTAACTGTTACGACACCTGTAGTATTAAAACCTACGTTAAAGACGGTGTGATGCAGTTTATCGAAGGTGCAACAGAATCGACCTATACCAGAGGCGGTTGTTGTGTGAAGGGAAATTCCTACGTCAAACGTGTTTACTCAGCACGTCGTTTGAAATATCCAATGATGCAAGTGGGAGGAAAAGGTTCAGGTAACTGGAAACGCGTCTCTTGGGATTATGCAATGGAAACGATTGCTAAAAAACTTTTAGAGATGAAAAAAGAAGATGGAACCTTACTGGGTGCTGCACTCACCAAATACTCTGGCAACTTTGGCATCACGCATTACGGTGTCGAGGGAATGTTTAGCTCTATCGGTTATACAACCAGACTTGCAGGTACACCGTGTTGGCCAGCAGGCATTGACGCGCAAAACCTCGATATGGGCGACATGTGGTGTAACGACCCTGAAGAGATGAAAGACAGCAAATTTATCATTCTCTGGGGTGTCAATCCTGCGAGTAACTCGGTTCACTCGATGAAATACATCTATGAAGCAAAGAGCAAAGGGGCTAAAGTTGTGGTCATCGACCCAGTTTTCACCGAAGCGGCTTCCAAATCCAGTCAATACATTCAGATCAAAACAGGCACCGACGGTCTTTTAGCGCTTGGAATGGCGAAAATTATTATTGAAGCCAATTTACACGATCAAAAATGGCTCGATGCCAACTCAAAAGGGTACAAAGAGTACAAAGCGTATCTTGATAAAGAGATCAAATTAGACAATGTTTCCAAAATCACAGGCATTCCTTTAGCGATGATTAAAGAGTTGGCTTTATCCTTTGCAAAAGCGAAACCTGCGACAATTTGGATGGGGTATGGTATGCAACGTCACACCAATGGCGGTTCGATGATTCGTGCGATTGACGCGTTGGTTGCAGTTTCTGGAAACATCGGCAAATACGCAGGTGGGGCTCGTTACGGTCACCTCAGTACTTGGGGCTTTAACTACGCGGCACTCAGCCAAACCAAACCAGATTGCAGTGTGGGTTACACAGGTGTTAGCGCTATCAAAGGTGAATTTGCGAAAGAGAGTGGCGAAAAAGCAGCGTATACCGATCGTTCCCTCAACATCAATAAAACAGCACGTGAGCTTTTAAATGCAAAAGAGCCAAAAGTAAGATTGCTGTGGGTGGCGTGTAAAAATGTCTTCTCACAAGATTTTGACCGCAATCAACTCATCCGTATGTTTCAACAACTGGACCTTGTGGTGGTTGCGGATCAATTCTTTAACGAAACGGCTAAATGGGCAGACATTGTCCTTCCTGTTGCCACACAGTTTGAAGAGTACGATGTCAATGTCTCTTACTGGCATTACTGGATGAGCCTAAATGAACAAGCGATCAAACCTCTTTTTGAAGTCAAATCCGATGTTGAAATCGCAGCACTGCTTTCTAAACATATGAATAAACTAGAACATGGTTCATGCACTTTCCCTCAAAGTGTTGATACCAAAGCAATGACGATCAAAGAGTTTAACCCTGGCATCTACGAGCAATTTGGCATAAAATCCTGGGAAGAGCTTAAAAATGGACCGGTCAAAGCCAAAGCAGTCATCCCCTTTGCCGATGGAAAGTTTAAAACACCAAGCGGCAAGTTTGAGTTCTACTCAGACAAAGCGTTGGAGCTTTTTGGTAATGCGCTGCCTTCGTATGTGGAAGTGCGTAAACCGTACGATAAATTCCGTATGACATCGCCTCACAGCCGATGGAGCTTACACTCACAGTTCCAAAACTTAGAGTGGATGGAAGATATGCACCCAGAACCGTATGTGTACATTAACCCTGATGACGCTGAAATGAAAATGGTCAAAGAGGGCGATACGGTAGCGGTCTTTAACAAACAAGGACTTTTAAGACTCAAAGCGAAACTCACAGACAATGTCCAAGCAGGAACCGTTTTGATGTACGAGCAGTGGTATAACAACAATATTTACAACGTCAATGAACTGGTTGATGATACCAGCTCGGACATGGGTGCGTTTAAAACGGGAGCACCGGGTGTTGCTCTTCATGATACCTTTGTCAATTTTAGAAAACTATAACAGGAGATTGTGATGCAAAAAGCTTTTTTAGTCGATGGCAGTATCTGCCTAGGATGTAATACGTGTGCAATGGCCTGTAAAAATCAGTATCACCAAGACGATGGAATTTTATGGCGTAAAGTAAGAGAGATTGGAGCAGAAGATTATTTGATGGACAACAATAATATCTTGCCAACCTTAACGTCGTACCAAAAAGCACCTAAAGTGAGCATGCCGATGGAGCGTTTTTACTTCTCCTTAGCGTGTAACCACTGTGAAAATCCAGCGTGTGTGGCGATTTGTCCTGTGGGAGCGCATACGAAAGACCCTGAAACGGGCATTTGTAAACACGATCAAACGATTTGTATTGGCTGTGGCGGTTGTGTGAAAGCCTGTCCGTTTGGTGCGTCTAAGTTCAATACGAAAATGGGTCAAGCCGAGAAGTGTAGTATGTGTTGGGAGCGCCAAGCCGATGGTAAAACAACGGCATGCGTTCAATCATGCCCTGTGCATGCGATTACGATTATTGACTTGCATGATCCTAAATACAAAGAGTACGCCAACGCTTCTCCTGTAGGAATCGACTATGCGATCAATGCGGAGACCAAACCAAGTACACGGTTTATTCTTCCACATATGCCCAAAGAGATTTACCGACAACCCAAAGGATAAACCATGGCTTCGCTAAAGCTCAAGATAGCATTTTTAATGGTATGGGCTTTATGGAGTTGCGCTTGGGGCAGTATGGCTGCCCCAAACGTCTGTAGTTTTGGCGACCCAGAGTTTAGCGCGTTATCTCACCAACATGTGGACATTCAAGAACCCAGTTCTTATGTTGTTGGAGAAGAAAACTTCGTTATAATAAAGTTGGAAAAGCCCAATTTACCTTCTGGGTATATGGTCAGTGTTTTTGTCGATACGATCCATGCCCCCAAAGAAGAACCTGAGGTTCAAGGCTGGTACCCCAAAACGAGTATTAAGCCGTTAGTGGAAGGAAAGTACGAGCTCTTGGTTCGTGTGAACCTGATGTATAAAGGAAGTTGAGGCGGTATACAGGTTGCAAGTCTTGCAAGCACGAAAATCAGCTTTACCGCGAAAAAATCGAAATAACAACCAGACTTTCTGCCTCGAAAGAGGCAAGCTTTAGCGCCACAGCGGTTTAGCGTAGGTTTTTTGTGCTTTGCCAAGAAACCGTGATAAAAGAGTTCGGTGAGAACTCAGTTTTAAATAAGGAGTCTCAAACGTGGATAAACTTTTTTTGGAACGATTGAAGACGCTTACGATTCTTTATGCCGAAGATGAAGAGGGCATACGAAAAAATATTGCTGCATCACTTCGTTATTATGCCAAAGAGGTGATTGAAGCAGAGAATGGGAAAATGGCGCTTGAACTTTATAAAGAGTGCTGTCCAGACATCGTCATTACCGATATTTTAATGCCCATTATGAATGGTGTGGAATTGGTAAAAGCCATACGCAAAGAAGATGAAATGACACCTTTAGTGATTATTTCAGCGCATACTGATAAAGAGTATCTTTTGAATGTGATTGATTTGCATTTAGAACAGTATATTGTAAAACCCGTTAATTTTAAAGGGATTATGGACGCCCTTGAACGCTGTATGAAACGCATCTCCCTAACACATACGATTGTTTATGAACTTCCTTGCGGCTATTTGTATGATAGCGACCAGAAACAATTGACCTTTCAAGGAGAGACGATTCATCTGAATAAAAAAGAGGCAGGCTTTTTAGAACTGCTTTTACACAATAAACAACGTATCGTAACGTATGAAGAGTTACAAGCGCATGTTTGGCAAGATGATGTGATGACCGATAGTGCAGTGCGCTCTTTAGTGCGCAATTTACGCAAGAAGTTACCACGAGATTTTATTACGAATTTGTCAGGGGTTGGGTACCGATTTGAAATGTGCTAACGTGCTTTTACTGCTTGTATGTTTTTTGATGAACAGTGCCTTAGCACAAGAGTGGAAAAATCCCTTTTATTATCGAAGTGATGATACCGCTTCGATACTGATTAATGAGCGAGTTTCTGGGTCTCACATCAGAGTATTTTTACCTACCATGCCGTATTTATATGTTTCTAAATTGGTCAATGGTACGCTGCTTCGCTCCAGCGGCAATCGTCAGGGATGGGAATATATGATGGCGACATCGTATACCAAAATAGATGAGCTTACTTATGAATTTTCTTTGCGCAAAGGTGTATTGTTCCAAGACGGTACGCCTTTTAATGCCGACTCTGTCGTCGAAAATTTTAAGTACTTCCTCAAAGAGCCTGTGGTCTATTCTGATATTCACAAACGCCTTCGAAGCGTTACCAAGGTCTCCGATGATAAAATTCGCATTCATCTTTATAAACCCTATGGCTTGCTTTTTAGCGACTTAACTTCCATTACGTTGTACACATCTTCGTATCTTAAACGTTATGGATGGAGCACGGGTGAAGATTCTACATGTAATAGTATGCAAGCACCAGGCCCTTTTGGCTTAGGTCCGTATATCTTAGAAAAAGGATTTGCGACAGGGCGATTTCAAACGCCTATTTTAGAGCTTAAAGCCAATCCTCATTATTACGAAGCAGGGTTGCCTTATATTGAGAATGTCACTATTTTTACGGAACTTACCTCTAAAGAGGCGGTTCATATGGCATTAGAAAATGAAAGCCTTGACATCACACCTATTCCGTTTAATAAAAAAGTTGAAACAGTTCTTTCAAAATACGCACGACTGTACACAAAGCCTTCAACGCATAACATCTCCATTTATTTTAATCTTCTCAAACCAAACAGTAAACTTCAAGATAAAAAAATACGCATAGCACTGAATAAAGCAATCAATCAAAGTAATCTTTTAAATTTTGTCTATAAAAAAGAAGGCAAGCTCGCCCCTACTGAAGTCTCCGTGAATTATTATTCTGTCAAATTAGCGACACAAGGTCTGCAAACATGGGGTGAAACACTGCACCATTCAGAGGCGCAAGAGAAAGAGCTCAAAGCTATTTTAAATGGTTTGGAACTGGATGTTATTACGATGGACCGTTTTATGTTCTTATGGCATGGTATTGAACATCAACTGAAGAAATACGGCGTGAAATTGCATTATACAATTACGCCGAATGAAAAAGAGATTTACACTCAGCTCTTAACCAATAGAGCCTCTCCTAAAAAATGGGATATTCTAACATGGGGCAATGATGATTGGAGCAGTAACAATCCTTGGACAGCATTTTTTGCGTATCGCATCTCGGATAAATGGTCGGCGATTGATAAAGACGATGTGATGCAAGAGTACATTGAACAATTTTTTGATACAGAATTTCAAAGTAAAGCATTTGACGATATTGTGGCTAAAATTGTCAAGCGAGCATATGAACAAGCATATATGCTATTTGTACCTTCTCCTAACATCGTTTTAGCCGTGAATAAAGAGGTGCATTATGAACCCTCGTCGGTTTTGATTATGCCACTTTGGCGAGCAAAACTCACCAAATATCATTGGTCCATTAGAGGCAATAAGGCCTATCCCAAAGAGCGCGAAGCACCGATGCTTCCTTTAAGGTTTAATTATGATTAAGTATCTTTCCATGCGGTATAAATTTTTTCTCATGGCTTCTTTAGGCATCTGCGCGATTGTAACGCTCTCTTTTTTAGCGTTTGATATTACGGAAAAAGGAGTTCTAAACGTCAATAATGTCTTTGAAGGCTCAAAGAGAGTTCAAACCATTCAGCAGTCTTATATCTTACCGTTGTTTAAATTAAGAGAGCAATCACTCTCCCTCATTATGGCACCTAATGAGGATTTGCGTAAAGATATCTTGAAAAAAATCAATGAGATGCATACGCAAATGGACGAACCTTTTAGCAAACTTCCTGCTCAGATTTATTCGCAGTGGAAAAATTATGTAGCGCTGGTTTTAGCCAATCAGGCTTTTTTGAAAGATGATTTTGAAGAAGGTGCTTTTATTAATGCCAACACCGTGGAGCGTGACCAATTTTATGCCCTCATGGACTCTTTAGAAGTGTTGCAAAAAAATGAACTTGCACACTCTTCTGAAACGTATGCAAAAGCAAATCACCAAGCGATTAATTCCAAATATTTTATTGCAATTTGGTTGGTGATGATTGTTTTACTAACGTTTTTATGTGGATTTTTTATCGCAAAAAATATCGTTGATTCTATTTTACAAGTGAGGCATGGGCTCAGACAGTTTTTTGATTATCTGAAGTCTCCATCGTCTGAAGAGGCGACTAAAATACATATTGCATTGATGAATAAAGATGAACTAGGCGATATGGCACGCCAAATCAACAAAAATATTGAGATTATTCAGCATAATTTAGAACAAGATAGCCAATTAATTGAAGATGCAACCAATGTCGTAGCCGATTTAAAACTCGGCAATCTCAATCGCAGACTCGTCGCTTCTGGGAACTCGGCTCAGCTTAATTTACTCAAAGCCGTGATGAATGAAATGCTCGATAACTTGGAGCTTCGCATTCAACAAGAGATTGATGAACGTACACGTCAAGAACAATTGTTAATCCAACAAAGTAAACTTGCGGCGATGGGCAATATGATCGGCAATATCGCTCATCAATGGAGACAACCTTTGGGCGAAATCAATGCCATTTTGATGATTATCCAAGTAAGACAGCATTTTGATGATTTTACGGAAGAATTTTTAACAGAAAAGATTGATGAGTGTAACCGTATCACGGCATATATGTCTAATACGATTAGCGATTTTCAAAACTTTTTTAAACCTTCCAAAGATAAAGAGATATTTGAAATCAACGATGCGTGTGAAAGAGCGAGTTCCATCCTCCAAGCATCACTTCGTTATCATTCAATTCATTTTTCATTGGTTGCCGAAGAGGAGATTAAAGTCCTTGGTTACCCCAATGAGTTTGCTCAAGCGCTCCTTAATATTCTCTCCAATGCCAAAGATGTTTTGACCGACAGACAGATAGAAAATCCGTTCATTCATATGAGTGTCAAAAATGGCGATAAATATACCCTTATCAAGATTGAAGACAACGGTGGGGGTATCGCACCAGAACATATAGAGCGCATTTTTGAACCCTATTTCACGACAAAACATGCAAAGCAGGGAACAGGAATAGGGCTTTATATGACCAAAATGATTATTGAAAATAATATGAATGGTATCGTCACCGTTAGCAACACGGAACACGGTGCACTCTTTACCATTAAAATTAAACATTTTAAATAAAAAACGCTCCATTTTCCCTTGAAATAGGCCTTATCACATTTTTTTGCTCTTTTTTTTCACTACTATTTTCCTTATTACCATTAAGGAGTATTCAATGAAAAAAATTACCAAATCAATCCTCGTTGCCGCAATTTTCTGTGGCGTTAGTGCAAATGCAACCCCTCTTTATACCAAGTGTGTATCCTGTCACGGTGCCGAAGGTGAAAAAGCGGCTTTAGGAAAAAGTTTAATCATTAAAGATATGAGTAAAGCAGATTTTCTCAAAGCGCTCAAAGGGTATAAAGATGGCAGTTACGGTCAAGCAATGAAAGCAATGATGAAAGCACAGGTTGCTACGCTGAATGATGCACAAATGGAAGAGATTGCCTCTTTTATCACTAAAAAATAGTGGGCATGCGGAATGGCTACCTGTCAAAATAGACGTGATTTTATGGGGATGGCGCTCGTAGGCGTTACGGCTGTAGGCGGTGTTTGTGCGCTGGGCGCGATGAAAAAGAGTTGGGACCCTCTCCCAAGTGTCCAATCAGCTGGCTTTGTTACTGTGGATGTCTCGACACTGGAAGAGGATGAAGTGCGCAGTTTCGCGTGGCGTGGAAAGCCTATTTTTGTGCTTCGAAAAAGTGCTGATACCCCTAAAAATGCAAAACGTGATGTGGTCATCGGCGAGAAGGTTTTTACGCTTGTTATTGGTTTGTGTACCCATCTTGGATGTATTCCTTCTTATGATACTAAAAAGAAGAGCTTTCTTTGTGCGTGTCATGGTGGTGTCTTTGATGCCAGTGGCATCAACACGTTTGGTCCACCACCACGCCCTTTAGATATTCCTCCTTTTAAAATTGTAGGTGAGACGCTTGTGTTAGGCGAAGAGGGCGAAGCGTACAAAAAAATGATGAAAAAAGCGTAGGAGTAGGGCATGGCGGAAATACGAAAAAGCGAAGGCTTTGTGGACTGGCTGGATCAGCGTTTAGCAGTTAAGGCATTTATGCGTGTGATGATGACTGAATACTGGATACCTAAAAACATCAATTTCCTTTGGGCAATGGGTGTTGTTTTGGTGGTTCTGTTTTGTGTGCTTCTTGTAACGGGGCTTTTGTTGTTAATGTACTATAAACCTGATGTCAATCTGGCGTTTGATAGTGTCAATTATACGATTATGCAAGAAGTAGAATACGGCTGGTTGTGGCGGCATATGCACGGTGTTGCGGCTTCTGCGACATTTCTTATCATCTATATTCACCTTTTTACGGGTATCTATTACGGTTCTTACAAAAGAGGCAGAGAGATGATATGGCTGACGGGAATGCTTCTTTTTATTGCCTTCTCAGCCGAAGCGTTTAGCGGATACATGCTACCGTGGGGACAAATGAGTTACTGGGCGGCGCAAGTTATTACCAACCTCTTTAGTGGCATTCCTGTCATCGGTGATGCTGTTGTTATTTGGATTCGGGGTGATTATGTCGTTGCAGATGCAACCTTAACACGCTTTTTTATGTTGCATGTTGTGTTAGTGCCATTAGTCATTTTAGCCGTCATTGCAGTGCATTTTTACTCTTTGCGTTTTCCGCATGTGAATAACCAAGAATCCGAACTCTTTGATTTTGATAAAGAGGCGGAAAAATATTTAGAAGGCAGAAAAAAAGAGTCTAAAGTTGTTCCCTTTTGGCCAGTGTTTCTTTCCAAAGATTTTTTTGTGGTTGGCTTTTTTATGACGATTTTCTTCGTCCTTGTCTGTTATCACTTTGACTTTGCGATGGATCCGATTAATTTTGAGCCTGCCAATTCAATGAAGACACCGCCACATATCTATCCTGAGTGGTATTTTTTGTGGAATTATGAAGTGCTTCGAGGGTTTTTCTTTGATATCGCAGGGATTGCCGCAATGGATATTGGTTTAGTGGCTTTTGTCATTGCGAATATGGTTTTCTTCTTACTTCCTTTTTTAGACCGCAATCCGATGAATACCGCACCTGCGCACAAACGACCTGTGTTTAAATACTGGTTTTGGCTTTTAGTGTGCGACATGATTGTTTTAACGGTTTATGGAAAATTACCGCCGACTGGGATCAATGCTTGGGTTGGATTTGTGGCGGCTGTGGTCTTCTTAGGTCTTTTTGTTGCTCTTCCTTTTATTACTAAAAAAGAAGCCAAAGGAGGTGAGCAATGAGAGAGCTTAAAATTTTAGCGGTTGTTCTTTTCTTTACCGCTGTGACCTATTTTGGTGTTGAACCTTATGCACATTCACAAATGCATCCGCATGTAGCACCTGCTGATTTTAATTTTAAAGATGTAGATGCTTTACATGTAAAAGGTGATTTTCAAAAAGGCAAAGAACTGGTGGAGGCAAATTGTATCGCATGCCATGGCTTCTCATCGCAAGGAATGCCTGCGCCGCTTTCTGATGCCGATGCTATAGCTAGTTATGGTATCGTTCCTCCCGATTTGAGTCATGCAGGACTGATTTATAATAAAAATTACCTCGCTGCTTTTATAAAAGACCCTGTAAAAACAGCGCAACTAAGCCACAAGTTTACCGATGCAAAGCCGTACGCAATGCCAAGTTTTAACTTTTTGAGCGAACAAGAAATAGCCGATATGATTGCTTATTTTGAAAGTATTGCTTCGCAAAAAATCAGTGATAAAGCAGTCTTTCAAGAGGCATGCGGAAGATGCCATAGTGTGAAATATGACGCCTTTAAGTCTCAAACGCCTGATGCAAATATTAAAGCATATTTGGGTGCGGAAGCGCCTGATTTGTCAATGATGATTCGCTCTAAAAAAGCTGAGTATTTAACCACGTTTATTAACGAACCGCTGAAAATGGTTGAGGGCATAGCCATGCCTCGTGTGGGACTTACTGAAGCTTCGCAAGACCAAGTCATCGCCTATCTTGAAAAAGTGGGTGACCGTAAAAAAGCAGAACGCGAAAATCTGGGCTTAAAGCTCGTTGGATTTATGACTTTTTTTACACTCATAGCGTATTTATGGAAAGTTAAAATTTGGAAGGAGGTGGCGTAAGCCGCCTCTTTTATCTTCTCAATACTCCTTTATTTTTTCGTCATTTCTATTTTTAGAAGTGCGATTATTTTGCTACTTTTTTAAATTAAAATTTTTCCTGAAGCTTCATTTTAGACAAGAGAAAATTACGGGCATTAAGAGGTGATATAGATTGGTTTATGGGTCTATATTGCATGAATAAACTACGCTGTTTTACTAGTGTCGTTCGTTCATAAAGTGTGCATAAATTAACGTCATTGTTTTTACATGTAAAAACAATTTACTACCCTTAAAGGAATACTATGAAATTGGCAAAATTAAGCTTGGCAGCTCTTTGTATGACAGGGCTTGTTACCTGTTCTTTTGGTGCAGACACACTTGCGGATGCGTTCAAAGAAGGTAAAATCAGCGGTGAGTTAAAAGCATTTTATTGGGATCGTGACCGAAATCCTGCCATACCAAGTGATTCTATTTTTAACGTGGGCGTAATGCTCAACTATAAAACAGCAACGTTGAATGGTTTTGGGTTAAATTTGACAGGGCAAACCAACCACGCACCTTTTGCAAGTGCGAACGCAAAACAACAGTTTGGTTGGGACGAGTATGGTTCTGGTGCGCAACTCTCAGAAGCTTATCTCTCTTATAATGCCGGCAAAACAACCGTTCAAGTTGGACGTATGTTCTTAAATACGCCTCTTATCGCCTCTTTAGGCAATCGTATGGTGAAAGAGTCATTTGAAGGTGCAAGCATCGTCAATACAGACCTTCCTAATACAACCTTAACCGCAGCCTATGTTCAAAAGTTTCAAGCACAAACAGATGGGGCAGGACATATTGGAGAGTTTACAACGTATAGCAATGGTTATGGAGTCTCACCTCTTTTAGAAGATGGTGCTTATACGCTTGTTGCCGTGAATAAATCGATCACAAATTTAACATTGACAGCCGCTTACGCGGAAGATATTAATACTAAAGGGGCAATGGCGTATGCTGAAGCAGCGTATAGCGTTGTTGTAAATGCCTTTACGTATGGATTAGCCGCGCAATATTATTACAACGACAAAGACATTACAGGCAGTAAAAGCTCAGACCTCTATGGACTTAAAGCAAGCCTAGGATACGGTGCAGTGAATGGTTATGTTGCGTACAGCAGTGTCAGTAAAGACGCTACCGTCACACCTGGTATCGGTTGGGGTGCAGACTTAGCCTATACAGGAACGATTATTCTCTCTAGCAGTTATCCTGCAAACACCGAGGCATATGCTTTAGGACTTGGATATACGTTTAACCCTCGCACGTCTGTGAATGTGGCTTATACAATCACCGATGATGATGACCTTTCCTATGGTAAAGCATCTTATGTATCACTTACGGGTAATTATGCCTTTGATGGAGCGCTTAAAGGGCTTAGTTTCTTAGTGATGTACGATAAAGAAAATCGTGATCTTGCAGGTGCTAAAGATAAAGATGAATTTAGATTTAGTGCACGTTACGCATTTTAATAAGTTTGAAACTCTTTTACATGTAATGACATGTAAAAGAGTTCTTTAAAACATTTCGGGTCTTCCGAAGTAGTATCCTTGCGAGTAGTCCACGCCCAAAGCGCGTACGAGCGCATAAATTTCCTCATTTTCGACAAATTCAGCAACTGTGGTTAATTTTTGTTTTTGAGCAAACATCACAATGGTTTCTACAATGTGTCGGCTAACTTCATTGGTCGTGATGGTTTTAATTAAGCTGCCATCAATTTTTAAAATATCGGGCTCATACGAGAGCATTCGCTCAAAGTTTGAGTATCCCGTACCAAAGTCATCAATGGCAATTTTAACGCCTTGTGCTTTAATGTGTTGAATGAACTGTTTTATTTTATAAAAATCACGAATATCTTCGCTCTCTAAAAGCTCAAAAATGATGCGATTTGTTTCTGTTGGGTATTGTCTTAGAAGATGGTTGATATGTTGAACAATCTCCTCACGCTCAATATCGTGTAAAGAGAGATTCACCGAGATAGCAACATCGCTTATTTTAGCTAATGCCGCAAACGAGTTATCTAAAACAATTTTAGTAATTTTAGAGTAGTATCGACCTTTTTTCGCCACTTCGAGGAAAAAATAAGGGGTCAGCAGCTGACCTTCCGTATTGATGAGTCGCACTAAAGATTCGTATTTTTCAACTTCTTGTGTTTGGTTATTGACGATAGGTTGAAAATACGAGATGATATTGCCTGTGTCGATAGCTGTTTTAATGGTGTGAATCGTTTCAATGTTTTTAAGGGCGTTATCGTACTCGATACCTGAAAGTCCATCGGCGTAGATGATAGGTTGCTTGGTCGCAATTGCTTGTTCAATCCCAATCTTTGCATCTTCAAAGACTTTAAATATACCATACGTAAAGCTACAAATCACAGAAATATCATACTCGATGTGGTCGATTTTGACAACATGCTCTTTGACATTGGCTAAAAAGAGCTCAAGCGTTTCTTGTATCTCCTCTTTACTGGCTTTACAACTTCTTCTATCAATCGCAAAAGCGTACAGGCCATTTTCAAGGTGATACACGCGTTGAAATCCCCAACGATTTGGCATCAAATACAGCAGAGTCTTTCCAAAGATATTTTCGATTTTTTCCACACTGGTTTTATCGTAAAACTTCTCCAAAATCGTGTAGTCTTCGATTTGCACTAAAATCAGTACCGAAAGCGTATTATTCGCTAAATAATCAAAAAGCTGTTTTTTATCGCTCATAATGGCTGTAATATCATGGCGTAAAGAGATAAATTCTTCAATTTCTCCATCGGGATTCAAGATAGGCTGAACCGTCGTCTTGACATAATACGAATCGCCATTTTTGGCACGGTTCTTCACGATACCTTGCCATGTTTTTTTCTCTTCTTTGATGGTTTTCCAGAGGTCTCTAAAGGCATTTTTTGGCATGTCGGGATGGCGAATGATGTTGTGAGAATGCCCTAAGAGTTCATCTTTCGTGTAACCAGAAATTTGACAAAATTTATCATTGACATAGGTGATAATCCCATTGGGATTGGTTTTTGAGATGATAGAACTGATGTTCGTGATGTTCTCGTATTGTTTGAGTAAGAGAGCGTTTTTAGTATTTTCTTTACGTAAATGAATTTTTTCCAACACGCGGGAGAGTGTTGAGATAAGTTGTGTGGTATTGAGGGGTTTGAGTAAATAGCCATCGACTCCCGCTTCAATGGTTTGCATAAAATAGTGCGTCTCATTGTGTGCCGATAGAACAACGATAGCAATTTCCGTATTGCTTTGACGAATGGACTGAATCATCTCAACCCCATTCATACGAGGCATCGTAATGTCTGTGATGATAATGTCTATCTGGGATTGATGTGCGTGATAGAGGGCTAATCCCTCTTCGCCATTTTCTCCTACATACAGGGTATCAAAAAATTCGGAAAAGAGACTGGTGGCTGCAGTCCTCGCTTGGGCGTCATCTTCAATGTAAAGAAGTGTGAATTCCTTGCTCATCTTCTTGAGTTGTTCTATCTGTTGGCGTTCCACGCGAAGTTCCTCCTATAGGCTGTCCAAATTTTACCGTGCGGACATGACCCAAATCAAAATGAATTAACTCTTTTTCGAACAACATCACAATCGTTGAACCCATCTCAAAATGACCGAGTTCTTCCCCTTTTGCAATTTTGAGGTTGTCATAACAATAATAGCGTTGGAGATTGGTAGATGCATTGGTTTGAATAGACGCATCAAAACTGAATGCTATTTTCCCAACATTCAAAGCGCCTACAAAAACCATATAAAACAGTTGGTTCTCTTTTGTATAACATTCTAACACAACTCTTTCATTTTCGATAAATAAATTGTTGATTTTACTCAGCCATGTAAAATTGACAGGGTAGAGTTTTCCCGGGATATGAACCGCTTTGGTGATGCGCATATCAATAGGTGCATGATAACGATGATAATCTTTAGGAGAGAGATAAAAATTAATAAAACTTCCCCCTTCGAGTTTTGCTTTTTGCTCTTTGGAAATATAATCACCAAGCAAATGGCTGACGTTATAATGAAACCCTTTGATTTGAAGTGCTGTGGAGTGTTCTATGGCTCCATACGCGCTGATGAGACTGTCACACGGTGAAATAAATGTTTTTTCGTTAATGTTAAAAAGGCGTCTTGTTTTAAAACGGCGTGTAAAAAGTTTATTGAGGCTTTTGTAAAAAGAGGCTTCTTCAAATTCTTGGAGATCGACTTTCATGAGGGTGACATAGGCTTTATTGATAATGCGTTGTATCACACTTGGAAACTCTTTGGAGGCGAAAATACCAAAAAGACGTGATAACGAAGATGTTTTAAAATTTGGGTAACGTTGCATGAAACTCTTTTCGAAAAATTTTATAAAAAAAGATTATACCAAAGGAACGACTTTATTGAGACTAAATTAAAAAATTATGATACGATTTTATCTTTTAATCTTTAGAAGTTTTTAAAGAAAGGACGCATTATATGGAAAAAATGACAGGTTTTTGGCAACGATTTGTACAATTTATTACGTTTGTAAATCTTCCGATTCGTCAAAAATTTCTCTTATTTGAACTTGGAACATTCTTTTGGTTTGTTCTGATTGGCAGTGTCGCCGTAGTTTCACTGAGTTTTATTCATTATCGATATTTACAAATCACCCAAAGTACATTACCCTATATGAAAGTGGTCTATTCTCTTGCGCCAGAACTCTCTTCGCTCGAGCGAACCCTTGCTTCTAGTAAAGATGAAACAACCCTTTTAAGCCTTAAAACACCTATTTCTCAGATGCAAAACACGCTTTCTCTTTCACTGATGGGAACGCAAAAAAAACATATGAGCGGCAATATTTTTGAAATGATTATTCAATCGCTCTCCAAAGATGATAGCAGTAGCCTAAGCGCGCTTCAAGGTATTTTACAAGAAGTCAATACAATGGAAGAACTTGTCAGCAGTCTTCAAAAAAGGAAAAACGACGCTTCTTTGGAATTGACGCAAGTAAAAGAAGCATTAGAAGAACATGTCGCTTTGACGCAAAAGATGTCCTTATCGCTGAGTCAGCGCATTGATAACACCTATGAAGACTACACACAGCAAGTGACCAATACTATTCGCTTTTCTATTAACACGATTGCGAGCGTGATTATCGTCGCTATCATTCTTCTTATCTTTTTTACGCGCTGGCTTAAAGACGCTTTTTCCAAACCGATTGAGTCGATGATTCATCAAATTCATTCTATCGGTACGGGCGAAGTTGATTTGAGTAAGAAGCTTAAAATCAGGTCACGCGATGAGATAGGCACACTCTCAAAAGAGTTCAACAAACTGGTTGATACCGTTTATGGCGTGACGGTCTTTAAAAAAGTCATTGAAGAAGACAGCTCTCTTGAAGTGGTCTATACACGCCTTGGCGAAGTTTTTGAAAAAGAAGCGGGCATTCGCAATTACCGTATTTTCGATGTCAATCCTGCCAAACAAACCATGAATGTGGTCTATCCGCATATCGTCGATGAGAAAGAATTTTTATGTTGCAATGAAGAGATATTGCACAGTTGTACGCTGTGTCGTGCCCAAAAGACAGGGCACAAAGTCTCTTCGTTTGAATACGAAGGCGTGTGTAAAGAATTTATCCATGAAGAGGGTAAAAAACACGTGTGTATTCCACTTATTGTCTCAGGACATGCGGGTGCTGTGGTACAATTTGTGTTTAATAGTGATGAAAGCGAAAGTGTTAATGAAAAGCTTTTTAAAGCGGAGAGTTATATCAAACATTCTCTTTCTGTCATTGAAACCAAACGACTGATGAATACGCTTCGCGAATCTTCACTGGTCGATGGACTTACGGGACTTTATAATCGCCGCTTTTTACAAGACCATTCCAATCAGATTATCGCAAGTACGCTTCGCCGTAAAAAACAGATTAGTTTATTGATGTGCGATATGGACTATTTTAAACAAGTCAATGATAAATATGGTCACGATGTAGGTGATAATATCCTCAAAGATACGTCGCATATCCTTAAAAAAAGTGTCAGAGAGTCGGATATCGTTATTCGCTTCGGTGGAGAAGAATTTTTAATCCTTTTAATTGACACCGAAGTTGGGTATGGTTTGCAAGTCGCAGAAAAAATTCGTCTCAGTGTTGAAGAGTTCAATTTTAAAACCAATGACGGCATTTTGAAAAAAACCATTTGTATCGGTGTGAGTGACTTTCCAAACGATACTGACGGGTTCTGGCAAGCCATCAAATTTGCCGATGTTGCCTTGTATAAAGCCAAAGAGAGCGGACGTAACCGTTCAGTTCAATTTACCACAGAATTGTGGGATCAAAAAGCAAATTTTTAGAAAAGGTACTTATGTTTAACGCGTACATTCAAGACCCAAAAATGCTCCAAAATTTAAACGATTTGGGCTATGTTTCCATGACACCTATCCAAAGAGAGTGCATTCCTTTGGCGCTTGAAGGAAAAGACCTTGTGGCTAAAGCTAAAACGGGCAGTGGCAAGACCGCCGCATTTGGTTTGCCGCTTCTTTTGAAATTACATGTAAACTCCATGCGCATCCAATCAGTCGTACTTTGCCCCACACGTGAGCTTGCTGAACAAGTGAGCGCGGAGCTTAGAAGACTCGCCAGATTTGCTCATAACATCAAAATCGTCACATTGTGTGGCGGAACGCGTTTTGTGCCTCAGTGCATCAACCTAGAGCATGGCGCGCACATTGTCGTAGGCACTCCTGGGCGCATTTTGCAGCATTTGCAAGAAAAAACCATCAACTTTGAGCACATTAAAACGCTCGTTCTCGATGAAGCGGACCGTATGCTCGATATGGGCTTTTACGAAGACATCGAAAAGATCATCGCTAAAATGCCCACAAAACGTCAAACCTTGCTGTTCTCCGCAACGTTTCCAAAAGAGATAGAACGCATGTGCCATGAAGTGCAAAATGACGCTTTACATGTCAGCATCGAAGAAGAAGCAACCACCTCACTCAACATCACAGAAATCTGTTACACCGTCGAGCTACGCGAAAAAGAAGCGGCACTTAAAGGTGTTTTGTTGGAGAGCGATGCTAAGTCGGTCATTATCTTCTGCAAAACCAAAATCGGCGTGGCGGAACTTCAAGGTTATCTGTTAGATGAAGGCTTTGACGCGCTGAGTTTACATGGCGATTTAGAACAAATAGACCGCGACGAACACCTGCTTCTTTTTGCCAACGGTAGCGCGCAAATTCTTGTAGCAACCGACTTGGCGTCGCGCGGTCTTGATATCAAAGATGTCGAGATGGTCATCAACTACGAACTCCCGCAAACGATGGAAATCTACACCCACCGCATCGGACGAACAGGACGCATGGGAAAAGAGGGAATGGCGGTGAGCTTCGTCACACCACGCGAAGAAAGCTTTTTGGAAGAGCTTACAGAAGCCAATTTTGCCTTTACATGTAAAAGCATCGACGCGCTCAATCCCACTCAATCAAAACCCCAAAAAGCCCAATACATCACACTTTGCATCGACGCAGGCAAAAAACAAAAAATGCGCGCTGGTGACATCTTGGGAACGCTTACCAAAGACTTAGGACTTGAGGGCAAATTCATCGGCAAAATCGACATCTTGGAGAAATACTCCTACGTCGCCATAGCCAGAGAATACGCCGATAAAGCCTTTGATGGGCTCTGTGCTACGACGATTAAAAACAGACGGTTTAAGATATGGAAATTGGGGTAAGGACGTGAAGATTCTCCTTGCCACAGACATTTTTGGTTATACAAATGCCATAGAAGCACTCAAGCACCATTTTAAGTTTTTGAGGGAATCTGTACTTATTCTCGACCCTTACGATGCGAAGCAGATGAATTTTCAAAATGAAAACGAAGCGTATGAAACGTTTATGCAAACGTGTGGACTTGAAAACTATGCAAAACTGTGTCAAAAAACTCTTGATGCACTTTGCGACGAAGAAGTTATACTCATTGGTTTTAGCATGGGTGCATCGGCGTTGTGGAGAGTGCTTGATGGACGAAAAGAGGGCACAATCAAACACTTTTATGGCTTTTATGCTTCGCAGATTCGCCATTTTGTAGACGTCAATCCACATGTGCCGTGTACACTGATTTTCCCCAACTGTGAGCCGCATTTTGATGTTGAAGTGTTAATATCCAAGCTTGCTACAAAAGAAACGTTCACGTGCATCAAAACGCCTTATCTCCATGGCTTTATGAATCCGTTGTCTGTCAATTATGATGCCAAAGGCTATGCGGAGTATTGCAAATGGATAGAAGGAAAAATGAAAGCGTTTTAACTTCTCACCGCTTTGAGCCAGTTATAAATTGTAGCCTTAGAGACATTTAAAACCGAACAGATATACCCCACAACATTGCGAATGGCGAAGATACCCTCGTGTTCCAAAAAGATGACCAACTCTTTTTTGTCTTCACTGGAAAGTCCTGAAAGGGCGATGTTTTTTGAGCTTAAATACTTTTCTATCGTTTCATCGGTGTGTTCGCGCCAACTTTGGGAAAAAAGTACAGAGGGTTTGGGTGTGGCGTCGTTTACATGTAAAAAGCCTTTGAGCGATTCAAACAGCGTTTCGATGGGTTCGGTGTTGTAATTAATGCAAATCATCCCGATGGGTTTTTCCTCCACATCTCGTACGATGATGCTGACGGCTTTGAGGCGCTTGCCTTCACTGCTCGTTTTATCGTAAGGTCCTACCCAGTTTTCTTTGATACTGTCTAAGTCTTTAAGCTCGCTTATCATCGCATCACCCACACGACGCTTCGAGAAAGCATTGACGATATGAACAAGCTTTTTGGCTTCTAAGTCATGCATCACCACTTCGACGTTAGGATAAAACAGTTTTCCGATGGCATCGCATAAGGCGATATAAGGTTTAAGTTCTTTTTTCATGGCGAAATCATAACACAACTTTTACAAATTTATCTTGATAAAATGTCTAATTTAGACTATAATTCTAAAAATTACTACAAGGAATTACTATGTCAATCGGTTTTATAGGACTTGGCAATTTAGGAACAGCTATCGCCAAGCGTTTAGGAAGTATGGATGAAGAGGTTCTCGTTTGGAACCGAACAAAGGCAAAAGCGGAAGCAAAAGGCTTTGTGTGCGAAAGTTCCCCTAAAGCGCTTATTGAAAAATGTGACACGGTGCTGATGTGTCTGTTTGACTCTGCGGGTGTACGTGATGTTTTAACGATGGAAAACGGGCTCTTAAGCGCTCATCTGCAAGGCAAAACCATCATCGACCTTACGACCAATCATTTCAACGATGTGGTTGAATTTCATGCGATGGTTGAAGCCAAAGGCGGACATTACCTCGAATCGCCTGTTTTAGGTAGTGTTGTTCCTGCAAGTAAAGGTGAACTGACTGCGGTATGTGCTGGGCATGAGAGTGTATTTGTTACATGTAAACCGCTTATCGCAAAATTTGCTTCGAGCATTTTCCATCTCAAAGAGCCAGGTTTTGCGGCAAAAATGAAGCTGATTAATAACCTATGTCTTGGCTCATTTATGGCGACGATTGCTGAATGCACCGCTCTTGGTGAAGCATGTGGCATCGATAAAAAAGAGCTTTTGGACATTTTGGGTGCAGGTGGCGGAAAGTCACTCGTGTTGGCGGCGAAAACGCAAAAACTCATCGATGAAGACTTTAGTCCGCATTTTAGCACCGCGGCAATTACGAAAGATTTGCACTGTTTGCAAGATTTGGCGTACAGTCTAAACCGCCCACTTTATACCGCAAGTGTCACCAAAGAGCTCTTTTCTAAAATGAAAATGAGCGGGTATGGCGATGAGGACTTTAGTTCCATCTATCAGCTTTTCAAAGCGTAATTAAGAGCCTTAGAAGCGTTTTACATGTAAAACGCTTCTTGGTTTATCAAAGATTTGATACGCTTTTAGCCTCAATATTCTATAATAGCGCTTATCTCTTTTGAGGAGTCTGCGTATGTTCAGTATTGAATTTTTGATGACATCTTTCATTGTGGTACTCATTCCTGGTACGGGTGTTCTGTTTACGGTTTCGACGGCATTGGCTCAAGGACGCAAGGCCAGTGTTTACGCAGCACTCGGGTGTACTTTAGGCATTGTTCCTCATCTTCTCGCAACGGTGTTTGGTTTGGCGGCTATTATGCATACAAGTGCGGTTGCATTTACACTGTTAAAATATGCTGGAGCGCTTTATCTTTTTTACCTTGCGGTGATGACATGGAAAGATAAAAGTACCTTTGACGTGGATGATAAGAGTGTCAAAACGAAAGCGTTTTCATTAGCAACGAAAGCATTTTTACTCAATATTCTCAATCCTAAACTCACCATTTTTTTCCTCGCTTTTTTACCCCAATTTGTTCAATTAGACCGTCCTGAACCTCTGATGCAAATGGTATTTTTAAGTGCTGTTTTTATGGCAATGACCTTTGTTGTCTTTGTTCTTTATGGATTTTTAGCACATCTGTTTCGTAGAAGAGTCATCGAATCACCCCGCATTCAATCAAGACTCAAAAAAGGTTTTTCAACTGTCTTTGCAGGACTTGGTGTGCAGTTAGCCCTGAGCGATAAATAACCTTTTGTAAGAGAGTTTTACATGTAAAACTCTCTTGGTAACAAGCGGATGATTGCTAGGCTGTCTTAAATTGAGATAATGCTATATTGAGATTTTCAGAGAGCTTTGCAAGGTGTTCTGCCGCGGAAGCAATTTCTTCAACGCTTCTTGCATTTGTATTTGAGATAGCACTGATATGTCGAATACGCTCAATAACTTGAATGGCTTTTTCACGCCCCATTTTGGCATCATTGGCTGTTTTAACGGCAACTGTTTTAGCGTTATTCATATTGGTGACGGTTGTTCGCATCAGTGTTTGTGTCGTTTCTGCACGATCTCCAAGAGATTGAATTTCTGTCGCACTTTTATACATCATGTCCGATGCGGAATTGACAGCTTGGACGATGACGGCAACGGTAGCATTACTTTCAACAAGACTTTTTTGAGTACGCTCTGCAAGCTTTCTGACTTCATCCGCAACAACGGCAAATCCACGACCATGTTCACCTGCACGAGCCGCTTCAATGGCGGCATTGAGCGCTAGAAGATTGGTTTGTTCTGCAATCTCTGCAATCACTGAAAGGACTTGCTTAACCTGCTCAACATCTTGATCCAGATGAGCAAGTCTGGAAGAGAGGTCATTTTGATTGACAACCACATTTTTGAGTTCATCAGAAACGGCAAGCACTTCTTCAGCGGCATTTGTCAGCTCGTCAGAAACATTAGCAATGATGTGTTCCGATTGGTTAGAACTCGCAGCGCTGAGCTCTAAAATAGCAATAACCGATTCGGTTTCTTGGGTTGTTTCTTCGATTTCAAGTGCTGAATTTTCTGTGCTTCGTCCTATATGAAGCGATGTACTCGAAAGCTCTTCTGCAACCGCGGCATTTTCGTTAGCACTTTGTTTTGCGCTATTAATTGCGCGGGAAAGGTCAGTGAGTAAAGCGTTAAAAATATCCATCATTTCGGCAATTTCATCTTTTCCGACGGTTTTAATTTTATGATTCAAATCTTTATTCTGCATGATATAAGAACAACTCTGAGAGGCGAATTCAATGGAGTTACGAATTTTTTTGATGATATACATGAATAAAATAAGAATAAATAAAACGATGATAATAGCGCTAATTATCCCTTGAAGTTTGGCATTATCTAAAAGATTAAATTCATATTCTTCAACCGCTTTTGTTAAGATTTCAATTTGTTGAGCCAATTTTGAATACTCATCTTTTGCTTCAAGCGTTAGTTTTTTAAACTCTTGTCCTTGAGCGCTTTTTTCAAAGGCTTCGGTTGTAATAAGCGTTTTATTTTGAGTGATAATCTCTGCTCTTTTAAGATTACTGGCATGAAAAATACTGAGTTCTTGTTTGATTTCTTCTAACAATTTTTTATTGGCAGGATTATTTAAAAGAGAGTATAAAACATCAATCTGCTTGATAAAATCTGCATAGGTTGTGTTGTAATTATTTAAAATTTCTGGGCTGAAAAAAAGCTGATAGCCCCTAGAATGCAAGAGTAACTCAGCATTATAGGTTTGCATATCGCCGATGATATTTATTTTGAGACCAGCTTCTTTGGCACCAATGGTATTGGATACCAATAGATAACTAAGCGCGCTTGTTCCGAGTAAGACAATTGCAAGTAGCAAGAGTAGTTTTGCTTTGATGGTTTGTAGCATATAGAGTGCTCCTAAAAAATGTGGGTAATGACATATCCGTAGATGAAAGAAATAGTGTGAGAGTGTATAAGTACAGTGCTATTGATTAAAGTATGTGCGCCCGCTAAATCTATACACCTTTTATAAAAAAGAGCATGTGGACTTATTTTCTTCTAAACAAAATGCCTTATCTATAATACTTCATTCTCGTGATTATATATAAAGTGTGTAGCATGGAAATAGCTAACATAAAATTGTTAAAAGATGTCTTCTTAATTTTGTAATTTTTTACTTCTGTGCTATACTTCATGTTACAAATTTTTTAAAGGAGAACCGATGGAAACTTTTATCACCCATCACACCATACATCAACCTCAGAGCATTGCGCAATTTTCTAACGCATCACTCGTCGTCGTCCTCCTCCTGAAGCTCCGTTAATACTTCATCCTTAACCCCTTTTTTTTCACTGTTGATTTTTAAATTGGCTTTTTAGCCCTGAGGATACCTCTACCTAATTAGCTCAATTTTTATCATTTTCATTGTTGTTTTTCTTGTTATAACACAAGATTTTTATGCCTGATTTTGGGCATATATGAGCTTGTAGCTCATTTGATAACTAAGGATATTTCTATGCAAACTACACAAACATTTAAAAAATACAAACCGTACCCGTTGGTACATTTAGCGCACCGCGAGTGGGCAAGTAACGTTATCACAGGCGCTCCTATCTGGGTAAGTACCGATTTGCGCGATGGCAATCAAGCTTTGGTAGAGCCGATGAATAGCACTAAAAAATTGGCCTATTTTCAAAAATTGGTTGCGATGGGATTTAAAGAGATTGAGATTGCGTATCCGAGTGCGTCACAAACGGACTTTGACTTTTGCCGAATGTTAATTGAACGCGATTTAATCCCTGAAGATGTTCGCGTTGCCGTTTTGATGCCTTCGATTGAAAAACATATCAAACGTACGTTTAAAGCAATGAAAGGCGCAAAAAAAGTAACGATGCATCTTTACAATCCCACTGCTGATAACCAGCGCAAAATTGTGTTCAATAAAACAAAAGCGGAGATTATTGCATTAGCGATTGAGGGCACACGCATCATCAAAGAAGAGGCGGCAAAATTTGACGGCGATGTGTTGTTTCAGTATTCACCTGAGAGCTTTTCACAAACGGAGTTGGAGTTTGCACGCGATGTGGTGAATGCGGTTATCAGCGAGTGGATGCCGACCAAAGACGCACCGATGGTTATTAATTTGCCGAACACGTTAGAAGCGTGTACGCCCAATATCTATGCCGATAGAATCGAATGGATGAGCAAACAGATGTTGGAACGTGACTGCGTTATCTTAAGCGTTCATCCGCACAATGACAGAGGATGCGCGGTTGCGAGTGCTGAGATGGCGATTTTAGCGGGGGCACAAAGGGTTGAGGGAACGCTTTTGGGCAATGGCGAGCGAGCGGGCAATGTTGATTTAGTTACATTGGCGTTCAATCTTTATTCACAAGGGATTGACCCGATGTTAGACATCTACAACATCGATACGATTTTGCAGGAGATTATCACTTTGACGCACAGCACGATTCCTCCCCGTCACCCTTATGTAGGTTCCATGATTTACACGGCTTTTTCGGGCACGCATCAGGATGCAATAAAGAAAGGTATGGAGTATCAGAAGGTGGTGTTAGATGGCTATTGGCACGTCCCGTACCTTGTGATCGACCCCAAGGATATCAAGCGGGATTACCGTGATGTGGTGCGCATTAATTCCCAATCGGGCAAAGGAGGTGTGGCGTATGTGCTGAAGGAGTTTTACGGCGTTGAAACCACAAAATCGATGCAAGTGGAAATTGCCACAGAAGTGCAAAGGCTTTGCGATGAAAAAGGGATTGAGGTGAATGCTGAGGAGATTTTTAAAGTATTTAGACAAATTTGTAAGCTTTAAGTTTTACATGTAAAAGGAAAAACGATGAGCGAACACTGGAAAGCTGATGATTACGCGGCAAATTCAAAAGGACAGGCGGTTTGGGCAAAAGAGTTAATTGAAAAGATTGGGCTTGTGGGGAATGAATCCATTTTGGATATCGGGTGTGGCGATGGAAAAATTACCGATGCGTTGAGTCGTCTCACCCGCGGTGAAGTCGTTGGTATCGACTTTAGTCATGAGATGATTGCTTATTCCAAAGAGGCATTTTCAAAACCTCTTTTTATGCAAATGGACGCACAGGCTCTAGCTTTTAACGAGCGTTTTGATGTGGTGTTCTCCAATGCGGCGTTGCACTGGGCGAAAGACCATCACGCCATTTTGCAAGGCATTTACCAAGCGCTAAAAGCAAAAGGAAGAGCAATTTTGCAGATGGGAGGAGAGGGAAATGGTAAAAAAGTGTTTGAAGCTTTGCATCAAATCCTCCCTGAGTATGCAGATTATTTTGAGGGATTTGAGTCTCCGTATACCTTTTATTCGGATCACGCGTACGAGGTATTGTTAAACGGCATAGGCTTTGACACATACCAAGCACATTTGGTGCCTAAAGATATGGTGCATGAAAGTCTCAAAGCATTTCGCGGTTGGCTTGAAACCACATGGTTCCCGTTTATCAACCCCGTGCCAAGCGCGCAAAAAGAGGCCTTTGTTGAAACGTGGATAGAAGCATATACTACACTTTGCCCACTTGATTTCGAGGGTAGAGTGCATGTGACTATGATGCGCCTTGAAGTGCAATTGCGCAAGTAAACTCTTTTACATGTAAAAATAACGATGAAAAGGAGAAACCAATGATTGTCAGTGAAAGTCAGCATGAAAAGTATCAGACTTTATTTACAAATGAAATGTACAGCGCCTACGCAGATACAACCAAAGAGAAGGGTGGCTGCGAGCAAGGTTTCAGACCACATGAACTACTAGAAGCAGCGTTGGCGTGCTGTATGAATATGTCACTGAGAATGCGTGCTGAAAAGCTTTGCATCCCTTTGAAAGAGGTCAAAGTGCAAGTCTCTTTAAATCGAGAGAACCCCGAACAGCCAACGTTTGAATACCATGTCTCGTTCGAAAATTCACTCTCTAAAGAAGATGAACAAACACTATTACAGGCATTAGAGTGTAGCTCCGTTCGTTCGACACTCTCAAAGCCGTTATCGTTTAAATTGAAGTAGGCTAAAGTTTTTACATGTAAAATCTTTTGATGTATATCAAAGAAAAATAGCATCCGTTGTATTAGAATGTGAAAAGAGAATGAAGGGGAGTAGGATGGCAAGCGTAATCTCAGTACAAGTTGGACGTGTTAAAACCTATGGCGACGCACAATCAAAAGATTTTTTAGAAAAAGAGTGGCAGAGCGCATCGTTTAAAGAGGTGAGTCTTTCACCTTTGTTGGCGCGTTTTGATGGCTTGGTTGGCGATGAAGTAGCCGATAAAATGCACCACGGTGGAATTGATAAAGCCATCTTTGCGAACAGCTATGAAAACTATGTACATTGGGCTTCATTTTTAAATATCGAACAGCTTCCCTATGGAGCATTAGCAGAAAATCTAACGATTGGTGGATTGCATGAAAGCACTGTCATGTTGGGTGAAATTCATCAAATAGGCTCGGCGATTTTGCAAGTGTCACAACCACGAAAACCGTGTTGGAAAATCTCGCGAAGGTGGAACCATAGGGCTTTTACCAATGAAATTTTTACCAGCGGATTTACGGGATGGTACTATAAGGTGTTGCAAGAAGGTGAAATACAAAAAGGCGATACGATTCATGTTATACGAGAGCATGGTACAGAAATCTCTATTTTACAAGCCAATACAGCATTTCGAGAGCCAGAGCGTCATCAAAAAATGCTTGAAGAGATATTGCGTATTCCATCCTTGGCTATAAGTTATTATGAGAGTATTGAAAAACGATTATCAGGGCAAGGCAATCTGGATTATATGAAAACGACCTAGAGAGGTTTTTACATGTAAAGCTCTCTAGAATGTTTTAACACAGAGGTTTAGGCCGTTTTGAATTCTGCAAGTGAAAGATTTAATGTTTCCGATAATTTAGCTAAATGTTCCGCCGCAGAGGCTATCTCTTCTACGCTTCTTGCATTGGAACTTGAAATCATGCTGATGTTGCGGATGCGCTTAATTATGTCCATGGCTTTTTCTTTACCATTGTGTGCATCTTGCGCTGTTTTTAAAGCAAACTCTTTAGCATGATGCATATTATTGACTGTTGCAAGCATCAGTGTTTGCGTTTGTTCGGCACGTTCACCCAACTGCCCAATATTGTGAGCACTGTTACGCATGATTTCGGATACATTATTAACCGATTGAACGATAACCGCAACGGTTGCATTGCTCTCAACAAGGCTTTTTTGCGTACGTTCCGCAAGTTTTCTTACTTCATCGGCTACCACGGCAAATCCACGCCCGTGTTCGCCTGCCCGCGCTGCCTCAATAGCGGCATTGAGTGCTAAGAGATTCGTCTGTTCGGCGATGTCAGCAATGACGGAAAGAATTTGTTTAACCTGTGTGACATCTTGGTCAAGGTTTTCTAATTTGGCCGAAAGGTCATTTTGATTGACAACAACATGTTTTAGCTCTTCAGAAACGGCTAGAACTTCATGCGATGCATTTTGAAACTCATTGGAAACATTGGCAATTACTTCGCCTGATTCAGAAGAACTGTGTGCGCTTAGCTCTAAGATAGAGGCAACGGCTTCAGTTGCTTGCGTCGTACTTTCAATTTCTTTGGCCGAATTTTCGGTTGAGCTTCCAATTTGCAAAGAGGTACTTGAAAGCTCTTCTGCAACGGTTGCATTTTCATGGGCACTTTGTTTGGCATGGTCAATCGCGTTTGAAAGCCCTGCTAATAACGTGTTAAAGATATTCATCATATGTGCAATTTCATCCTTGCCATCGGTTGAAATTTTATAATGAAGGTCTTTATTCTGCATAATATACGTGCAACCATCGGATGCACTTTGGATAGAATGTCTAATGTTAGTAATGATGAGGATAAATAAAAAAACCACAACCAGTGTTAAAAGGCCAGAAACAATCATCCCAATAGTTTTGGCATGGGCCAATTTTTCAAATTCCGCTGTTTCAATAGCATGGGTAAGTTGCCCAATCATCTCTTGAAGTTTAAAATAGTGTTGGGCTCCTTCATCGCTAAGTGCTTTTAATGCTATACCTTCTTTTGTGTTTAAAAATTCTGGTGCATGGGTATGAAACGTATGCTCTTTGATGATATAAAATCGCTGTTCATTGCTTTGATGGTAATTGTTTATTTCTGCAAGAATCGCATTAAGAAGCGTTGTATGTTCAGCCGAATCAATTATCTTTTTTAGGGTATCGATGTGTTGGACAAAATTTTGATATGTCTGCGTATATCCTTCATAATTTTTTGCATCATATGTCAGTTGATAGCCTCGAGCATAAGTGCCTATCATTGCACTTAAAGAGCGCATTTCGCCCACTAATTGTATCTTTGTTGCGATTGTTTCCGCTCTAGATGTGTTAGAGAGAAGAAGAAAAGTGAGACTGCTTGTTGCCACTAAAAAAAGAAGGAGTAAGAAGAGAAGTTTGCCACGAATTGTCCTGAACATAAAAGCCCTTTTAAGTCAAAAATTTTTTGATATTCATCAATGAATTTGGAGGAAATTCATATTATGATGCATCCCATAACTGATTTAAAAAAATAAATTTTTTTAAATTAATAAAAATATTAGAATTATAAGTTAATAAGGTTTTAACGACAATGTCCTATAGGACTTTGATGTTAGATTGTGGATAAAGTACACTGCCGAAAAAATTGGCTTTTCCAACAAAATTTGAAAGATTTCAACTGCATGATAAGATATGAAATAGAAAAACTACATGCGCTAATACGGCATAATGTTAAAGCCTTGCGAGAAAAAAAAGGTAAAAGCCAGCTTGAAATAGCTTTAGGAATAGGGCATGCATCCGCAGCATTTTATGCGAAGGCTGAACACGGGATTCAAAATAAAAAGTTTAACATTGAGCATTTGTGCAAAATTGCAGAAATTTTAGATGTAGATATTAGGGAGTTTTTTAATAATCATCTCAATGAAGAGAATTATTAAACGTTTTTACATGTAAAAAGAGAGTTGAAAATAGAGAAGGGCTTTTACATGTAAAAGCCCAAAAGAATTTAGCCTACGTTTGTATAAACGGCTTGAACGTCGTCATCGTCTTCAATTTTTTCGATGATTTTATCGACGTCTACCATTTGTTCTTCGCTAAATGAAACAGGTGTATTAGCGATGCGCTCTAAGTTGGCTTTTGTAAGAACGATGCCTAGTCTATCAAATGCGGCAGAAAGTGTTCCAAAGTTGGTATAGTCTGCATACACTAAAACCACGCCTTCTTCTTCCTCAATCTCTTCTAGTCCCGCGTCAATGAGTTCAAGCTCTAACTCTTCAATATCCATATTTGGAGTTTTTGCAAACTCAAAAACGGCTTTGCGTGAAAACATAAATTCTAAAGAGCCATTGTTGAGCATCTCTCCGCCTGCTTTTTTAAATGCACTTTTAATGTTCGCAACGGTACGTGTATTATTGTCTGTAGCACATTCGACAAAAAAGAGTGAACCGTGTGGTCCTTTACCTTCAAACGTAACTTCGCTAAGTGTTTGCGCATCTTTGCCAAGCGCTCGTTTAATCGCGGCATCGATGTTGTCTTTAGGCATATTTTCCGCTTTTGCATTCAAAATCGCGGTTCGAAGTTTTGCATTACTTTCCGGGTCACCACCACCTTCTTTGGCGGCCATCATAATCGTACGACCAAGGCGGGGAAATACACGCGACATATTTCCCCATCGTTTCATTTTTGCTGCTTTTCGGTATTCAAACGCTCTTCCCATAGGGGTTAATTCCTTCTTTATTTAGTCTAAATTGTTGCGATTATAGCGTTTTTCAGGTTTAACAGAACTTAGCGTTCGCAGGCTTCTAGTTTAATGGCTGTTGTCGGGGGTAAATGCGGTAAGAATTCAGCTAAAAGATGGCACTTCCCATCAAAACAGATTTCGTAACCTTTCGTGTACGGAGAGTGCATCAGTGAGACGCTTGGTAGTGGCTTAATTGAAGGGGTATAGTGCCAAGAGCCATCTTTAAAAACTGACCCTAAGGGTGGCTCCATCCCCGCTCCTGTGCCAACAACACGTGCTTCGGTGATGTGAAGCATTTTATTTTCAATGCGCCAGTCTTCTTCCCATCGAATTTTCTCCACAGAATGCATCCAAGCCAGTGTAAAGGCTTGGATATTCAGTGTTGCAGTGAGCGCGCCGGCACTGATGCAAAGGGCTATCATACTTTTGAGCGCATTTTTTGAATCACAATCCATGCAATGAAACATGCCGAGAGCGCAAAACCAATATCATCACTAATCGGTAAAGCGGCAACCAAACATGACGCCGCGATGACTGCTAAAATACGCTGATTGAGATTAAGCGGTGCCCAAATGTAGCCAATAGCCGCACCACCCCATAAGAAGATGGCTAAAAGGGCTTTGAAAAGTACATAGGAAACGCTTAAAAACGTAGGGTCTCCTTGTAGCATGAGAGCTGGGTCATAAACAGCCATATAAGGGATAATAAAACCGGCAATAGCAACTTGAACCGCTTTAAAACCAATTTTCATAGCAGGCGCTTTCGCAATCGAAGCCGCCGCAAATGCCGCCAAAGCTACAGGAGGCGTTAAGTCTGCCATGATGCCAAAATAAAAGACAAACATATGACTTACGATAAGTGGCACGCCAAGTTTTAAAAGAGCAGGAGCAGCAATGGAGCTGGTGATGATGTAATTTGGAATTGTGGGAATGCCCATACCAAGGAGCAAACACGCTATCATGGTTAAAAAGAGCGATAAAAAGAGGCTCGTTTTTCCAATTTCAAGGATAAATCCCGCAAAACTAGACGCCGCACCCGTAAGCGTTAAAATACCTACAATAACACCGACAATCGCACAAGCGATACCAACGCCCAAGGCTTGTTTCGCACCATTGACCATCGCCATTTTCATCGTATGAAGCGTTTCCATACCCCCTTTAACCAAAGCATTGGCGATGACTAAGAGTGCAATAATCCCCACAACAGGTTTTATTCCCCATTCCATAAACGAGGCGGCACCAAGACCTAAACTAAACCAGAATGTATAGCGAAGCGCAGTCATTGATATACGCGCCGCAAGCGCCGTTCCTAAAATCAACATCGACGTAAGCGTTAGTCCCATCATACCCGCAAACATCGGGGTAAATCCATGAAATAACATGTAAACGAGTGCCACAAGAGGCAGTGCTAAGTACCAGTTTTCTTTTAAAGACAACCAGACGTTAGGACACTCTTCTTTAGGCACGCCTAGGAGTTTAAGACGACCTGCTTCTAAGTGAACCATCCAAAAAGCCGTAGCGTAGTACAAAACAGCAGGAATGACAGCGGCTTTGACGATATCGGCATAAGGAACATTGAGTGTTTCCGCCATAATAAACGCAACAGCACCCATAACAGGGGGCATAATTTGTCCACCCATAGACGAAGTTGCTTCAACAGCGCCCGCAAAAATGGAGCTGTATCCAAATTTTTTCATCAAAGGAATGGTGAATTGTCCTACGGTTAAAACATTGGCAACTCCTGAGCCCGATATCGTTCCCATGAGTCCAGAAGAGATAACTGCTACTTTAGCAGGACCGCCTTGTGCACGACCTACAAGTCCAAGTGCAAGTGCATTAAAAAGGCGAATCATACCTGCATGTTCTAAGAAGGTTCCAAACAGGATAAATAAGAAAATATACGTAGCAGAGACTAAAATAGGCGTACCCAAAATACCATCACTTCCTAAATAGAGTTGGTCGATAATCTGGTCATATCCATAACCTCGGTGTGCAATAGCCGCAGGTAGATAATGTCCAAAAAATCCATAGGCAAGAAATGTCAGACAAACGAGTGTTAAAGCCCAACCGACTACACGACGCGCCGCCTCAAAGACAAGAATTGTCACGAGTGTCGCGACGACCAAGTCGGTGATAGTAGGGTCTCCTGAACGTTCAATCAAATCGCCTTCGAAAACATAATGATAAAATCCGAGCGCAAAGCCTGAAAATGAAAGCAGTATATCGTACCAAGGGATCGTTTTTTGGGTATGTCCTTTTCTTGTAGCGGGGTAGAGCATAAAAATAAGGAAAAGTAAAAAGCTAACATGTATGGAACGTGTTACAAGACTTGAAAATGGCTGGAAGGCAGCAACATAAAGCTGATAAGCGGAAAATGAGAGTGCTCCGAACATCGCAAGGCGTGCAGCCCAACCAAGTAAGTTGCGCTGATGTCCGTGTTCTTCAAATTCTGCATCTTCGTGGGTTTCATCCATGGCGGTAGGTGCCATATTTTTTCCTTTGGTAAATAGAATCACATCCCTGCTAGAGACTCTCTTGGCAGGGATGTATATTAAATAAAGTTAGTTACTTGAGTAACCCAACTTCTTTGTAATATTTTTCTGCACCTGGGTGAAGTGGTGCTGGCAAACTTTTAATAGCATTTTCAAGTTTGATAGCTTTTGCAGCTGCATGAGCTGCCACCATTTGGTCAAGGTTTTCAAACATTGCTTTTGTCATTTTATAGACCGTTTCCGTTGGAACACCTTCACGTGTGACTAAGAAGTTTTGAACAGCAATCGTATGCACATCTTCTGTTTGACCTTCATACGTATTGGCAGGAATCACACCTTCTTGGTACGCAGGGTCATTGATTTTTTTGATAATATCCGTTGGAATCGTTAAGAAAACAACTTTTTGAGATGTTGCAAGGTCACGAAGCGCCGCAACGCCTGCACCTGATGAGAGTAGGGTTACATCGAGTTGTCTATTTTTCATAAGTTCTACAGATTCTGCGTAAGAGAGGTATTCTACTTTAGCAAAGTCTTCGTATTTGATGCCTGCGGCTTCAAGAATTTTTTTAGAATTGAGTGCTGTTCCCGATTTTGGAGCACCCACTGAAATACGTTTGCCTTTAATATCGGCAAAGGATTTAATACCAGAATCAGCCGCCGCTACAAAGTGAATGTAATTTGGATAGAGTGCTGTAATGGTGCGTAGTTTTTTGAGAGGTGCTTTAAATCCCGCATCTGCGTCACCCTTGTACGCATCTGAAAATGAGTCACCCAACGATATTCCTACTTCGCCTCTACCTGCTTGAAGGAGATTGAGGTTTTCAATACTCGCTTTGGTTGCTTGAACCGTTGCTTTAGAATCTGGTAACGCTTTGGAGTAGATTTGTGACAAAGAGACTCCGAGTGGATAATAAATACCACTTGTTCCGCCGGTAAGAATATTGATAAACTCAGTCGCATTTACGGGTAATGCAAGACAAAGTGCCGCCGCACTGGTTGCAATAGCATTTCGAAACAATTTTCTCATGAAATTCTCCTTAATGTAGTGTGTATAAACCCATTGTAAAGTGTTCATGACCAAAATAAGCTAAAAAACGAAAATTAATCTTTATAAAATACGAAAATGCAACTTTTCTACCAGATTCAAAGGCACTTTGATATAATTTGACAAAAATGTGTCAAAGGGAAATGAATGGACTCTTTAAAGCAAGCGTTTAAAAAACACGGGATGGAAGTGATTTTAGTTTCCAATAAAGAAGAGGCACTCAGTGTCGCTATGAGTTTTATAAAACCGGGCATGAGTATAGGCCTAGGTGGCTCTACGACGGTGTCTCAAATCGGACTGCTTGATTATGTGACTTCTTTAAAAGATATTACCCTTTTTAATCAATATGAAAAAGGGATTAGCATGGAAGAAAACGTGCAGCGAAGGCGTCTTGGAATGTTGAGTGATCTGTATATCTGTGGAACAAATGCTTTAACGAAAAAGGGTGAATTAGTCAATGCCGATGGAAGTGGTAACAGAGTCGCCGCACAAATTTTTGGACCTAAAAAGGTGTTGGTTGTCACTGGTAAAAACAAGATTGTTGAAAATATCGAAGAGGGCTTTAAGCGTATTCAAGAGGTTGCTGCCCCTAAAAATGTTGAACGCATGAACAATACAGCCATCAGTATGGGAAAAATACCACGCCACACGATGGATAACATTGGTAATAAATTTGCCTACATCAACGGAGATGTGGAAGGGCGTACGACGATTATTGTCGTAGATGAAGAGCTAGGATTTTAGGCAAAATGCCCTTGTAAAAGGAGGGTAGATGGATTTTACATGTAAGGATTATTTTGAGTATTTCGCACGAATTTCGTAATTATAGTTTTATTGGTTTAGGCTCTTTATTTTTAGCCTACGGTGTGGTAGCACTTTTCCTGCCTAATGCCTTAGTAACAGGTGGAACCAGTGGTATGGCTATTTTGGGGCATTATATTTTTAAATGGCCAGTGGGTGTTTTGATGGTTGCCATTAATGCACCACTTCTACTTCTTGGAACCAAATATTTTGGTAAGCACTTTACTGTGCGAAGTATCATTGCCATTGGGTTTACTTCGGTGTGTATTGATATGATGGGAGAGTTTTTACATGTAAAAGCACTGAGCCATGATGTCATCCTCGCATCCATCTTTGGCGGTATTGCTATTGGTATTGGTTTAGGGCTGATTTTAAGCGGGCATGCATCGGCTGGTGGTTCGACGATTATCGCAAAAATTGTTGCTTCAAAGACCAGTATCAAGGCTTCAACGGTGATGTTTGTGATTGATATGCTGATTATTCTTTCCATTGCTGTTATCTCTAAAGATATTGATTTAGCGATGTGGAGTTTGGTGAGTATTTATATTACCGCTAAAAGTATCGATATGTTCTTAACGCGAGGACCTTCTAAAAAGGTGGTGCATATTGTTTCAACTAAAATCGAAGCGTTGTGTGAGCAGATTGTGCATCAGTTGGGAAAATACGGCACGATTGTGCAAGGGAGCGGTATTTTTGAACATGAGGATAAACGTATGATATTTTTGGTCGTGGAAAATAGCCGTATTCCAAGACTAAAAGAGCTGATCCAATCAGTTGATAAAGATGCGTTTATGGTCGTTATGGAAGCTTCTGAACTTCTAGGGCGTGGGCACTAAAATGTTGTTTTAATGGTGAAGTTGAGCTGATTGTTTTGTTTATCAAGGCCTGTTTTATCGTATGCAATTCCCAAATTAAGTCCTTTTGAGATTTCATCGACTTTAAAATTGGTGTAAACACCTGTATAGGAAATATTTGTTTGTGCATCATTTGCAAGGACGTAACGAGAACCCAGTGTTACATCTTTGCGAAGCGCATAATTCATATCAACAGCATACGCTTGTGTATTTGGGGTATAGTTATTGGAACTTAAAACCGATGAGGTCGGTAAGAGTTTATCTTTTCCATCAAAACTACTAGAGACACTGTGCGCACCTTCCATGACTTTTGAATAAGCAACATAAGTTGAAAAATTATCGTAATCCATTTGCGCTTTTAATCCAACAGCGTTGGTGGTATCGATTGATTTTTCATAGAGGTTATGATACGTGTCAGCATAATAGTTGGCACTGAGCTTATAATCAAAATCTTCAGCTTTCCCATGATAACGTGCTTCTGTATAATAGATGGTATTATCCGTGCTACTTTGGTGCGTTTCAGTTGCAAAAGATTGTGTTGCTACTTCAATTTTAATGCCGTTGATGGGTGCTGTTTGGTAATTAAAGAGGATTTTTTGCGTACGAGCACTTGAAAAAGGTGTCTCTTTGTCATTTTCATCATCATATGTTGCGTTAATCTTATGGGTTAAATTACCATCAAGTAGGGCATCAATCAGTGAATCGGCGAAAAGAAATGCGTGTGTAAAAAGGGTGAAGATAAAAATAAAGTGTTTCATCATAGGCAGAATGTAAAGCCATAAAATGGCTTTACATGTAAAAACATAGGCGGAATGATTACATCATTCCACCCATGCCTCCCATACCACCCATGCCGCTCATATCTGGCATTGCAGGTGCTTTTTCTTCTTTTGCATTGGTAATAGTCGCTTCTGTTGTTAAGAGTAAACTTGCAACTGAAACTGCATTTTGAAGCGCAATACGTGCTACTTTGACAGGGTCTACGATACCAGCTTCAAACATATCGACGTATTCGCCTGTTGCCGCATTAAAGCCGTAATTTGCTTTGTTGCTTGTTAAAACGTTGTTTGCAACAACACCCGCATCAAATCCTGCATTTTCTGCGATTTGTTTGAGTGGAGCTTTGAGTGCACGTGTAACGATTTCAGCACCAATCGCTTCATCGCCACTAACATTTAATTTGATTTTTGCATTTGCAAGTAAAAGAGCTGAACCGCCACCGACAACGATACCTTCTTCAACTGCTGCTTTGGTTGCTGAAAGAGCATCATCGACTCTGTCTTTTTTCTCTTTCATCTCAGTTTCTGTTGCAGCGCCAACTTTGATAACGGCAACACCACCACTGAGTTTTGCAAGTCTTTCTTGAAGTTTCTCTTTATCGTAATCACTGCTTGTCTCAGCTACTTGCGCTTTGATTTGAGCAACGCGTGCATCGATTCTAGCTTTATCGCCATTGCCATTAACAATCGTTGTATTGTCTTTATCAATAACAATGCGCGCTGCTTGACCAAGGTCTGCTAATGTTGCGCTTTCAAGTGTACGACCAAGTTCTTCACTTACCACTTCACCACCACTTAAAATAGCGATGTCCTCTAACATTGCTTTTCTTCTATCGCCAAAACCTGGTGCTTTAACTGCCGCAATGTTAAGAACACCTCTTAATTTATTGACAACAAGCGTAGCAAGCGCTTCTCCGTCGATGTCTTCAGCGATGATTAAAAGAGGTTTACCTGTTTTTTGAACTTGCTCTAACACAGGAAGTAAATCTTTGAGATTAGAGATTTTTTTATCAAACAATAAAATGAAAGGATGTTCTAAAACAGTTTGCATTTTTTCTGGATTGGTAACAAAATAAGGTGAAAGATAACCTCTATCAAACTGCATACCTTCAACAACATCAAGCTCGTCTTGGATACCTTTTGCTTCTTCAACGGTAATAACGCCGTCTTTACCGACTTTTTCCATCGCTTCAGCAATTAATTCACCAATAACGGTGTCTGAGTTAGCAGAAATAGTAGCAACTTGTGCAATCTCTTTTTTATCTTTAACTGCTTTTGCCATAGTTTTAAGCTCTGCAATAATCGCTTCTGCCGCTTTATCCATACCACGTTTAACTTCAACAGGGTTTGCGCCCGCTGTAATGTTTCTAAGACCCTCTTTAAAAATTGCATGTGCTAAAACGGTAGCTGTTGTTGTACCATCACCTGCTTGGTCCGCTGTTTTTGAAGCGACTTCTTTAACCAATTGCGCGCCCATATTTTCAATCGTATCTTTAAGTTCGACTTCTTTTGCTACAGAAACACCATCTTTAGTGATGCTAGGAGCGCCAAAACTTTTTTGAATCAAAACATTGCGACCACGAGGTCCCATTGTTACTTTTACTGCATCATTGAGTTTTTTAACACCTTCATACAGTGCATTACGTGCGTTATCTGAAAATTGAATCTCTTTTGCCATTTTTATTCCTTCTTCCTATTTAATAATTATAATACGCCAAGAATGTCATCAATATTCATGACAAGATACGTTTTTCCGTCTAATGTAAGCTCTGTACCTGCATATTTTGCAAATACTACTTTATCTCCAACTGAGACATAACCCTTTTCTGCTACTTTTGGACTTATCGCTCTAACAACACCGTTAAGAGGTTTTTCTTTGGCATTGTCAGGGATGATAATACCTGTTGCAGTTGTAGTTGCTTCTTCAACTCTTTCAAGAAGCACTCTTTTCCCTAATGGTTTGAAAGTCATTGTAATGTCCTTTTGACTAAAATTTTTAGCACTCGCTTATTTCGAGTGACAAAATTTTACACAAATATAGCTCAAAAGTCAAGAAAAAAGAGGGAAAAGTTTAGTCTTATATGCTCAATGTTTTTATTTTTTGCCTATCTTTATTAAAATAGACTATAATTAACCTAAGTATAAGTTTTGTGACTATATAATGCCAACCTCTTTTATCCCGTGTCAAGGTAGCTCAGCTGGTTAGAGCGCTGGTCTCATAAGCCGGAGGTCGAGGGTTCGAGTCCCTCTCTTGACACCACTTATTCTTCACAAATCCTTATCTTATCGAACTTTCCAACAACTTAACTATAACTTTTCATTATTGTCTTCCGAGTCGGAGGTCTTAAATTTTGACTCATTTTTGACTCATTTTTGGCACAATTTGACTCGCTTTTGGCTCTGAAAAATACTCTGCTGTTATCTTCACTTTTTTTAGTATCATGAATGTATGGTATGGAAAAACTTTTTAAGATTTTTATAACCCGTCCAACCCGTGATATTGCGATAATCTTTGAGCGAAATTTTCCTACCATCATTAATCCGTTTACATAACCTCTGTGTACTATTTGAAAATAGTATAATTTAACTTTAATTTTGTGTCTACAAACTTAGATCATTCCAACAAAGGAATTTAATGAGTAGAATGAAACATCTCTTGGAACCAGATATGATTGAAAAAATCATTTCGCTCAATGGCTATATTGAAATTAACGGTTTAAGACAATTGAAGCTGTTAGATACCAAAGAGCTATCTAAAAAAATGGATGACTATAAGCTACCTATATTTTCTGAGACTGACATTTATAACTTGTGGTATCTTGGCTTTATTAATGCAGATGTAATTTATGCTAAAACCTTTGTCAATATTCCCAATCTAAAATATATTGGCGAAAATGACGATGGCTTTAAAGTATATGTTGACCAGAGAAAGTCTGTTGTTTTAAAAAAATACTTGAGTGCTTTTCTAAATATCCCAAAAAATGATGAATCTCTCATACTTTATTTTCATCCTTATAGATGCTTTGTGCTTTATGAACTTGCTACTAAGTTTTTTAATTCTGGGGTGGTGCCGTCATATTTAATGCAAAACGCGGAAGGTTACACTCGAGTTATTCAATCGTCCTTAGAGCGGTTTGAAGTAAGTATGCAGAACGGTATTTCAAAAGATATTCTGAGTTATTTGAATACTTTAGTTTCTTTGTCTGCAATTATTGAACCTACAACACATCGCATTGTTTATGAAAAGATATCAATTTGTCATCCTCATTCCTTTGAAGAAATGGTATTAGAGTTAGAAAAGCTTCAAGACCAAGTAATTGAATTACTCCATGAAATCGGAGAAGATAGGCTCATATATTTTAAAAATGAATTTTGTAAAGCGGCATATTCACTAGATAGCAATAATGACTTACATCTTTTAATTCGCTTAATGAGAAGTGATCGACGCAGCAATTTAAAAGGGCAGATTGCAGCAGCTATGCAATTGAAAGAAGCTTCTGAAGGTTTTAGAAGACTCATGGAATTGATGTATCAAAAAGATTTTCCAGAAGAAGATGCTTGCGGCTATGCAACAGTGAATCAAGAACGTAAAATAATGATGTATGGCAATACCAGAATTTTAGATGGCGAAAGGAAAACATCAAATTTATTTATCCGCAGTTTAGGACTGGATTTTGGAATCAAAGTTAATGTCTATGTTGAAGGTGAAACGGAGCTTAGTGCTATTAAATCTATTTTTGAAAATAACAGCCGTGTTGCCATTATCAATCTGGGTGGCAATTTTGTTGAAAAGAGAGTCTTAGCATTTAGAGAAAGTTTGAGAAAGGATATCGCTATGCAAATATATAGTTTTGTTGTGTTTGATGGAGATAAAGAAGATAATCTTAGGGTTGTGAAAAGAGCAGCTGAAAATGAAGATTTTTTTGGTGAATTTAGTGTATCGAAGCCTGATTTTGAGTATGGAAATTTATCAACAAATGAATTATGCGAGATTGTTTCTATTGCAACTGGTGAGAAGCTGAATGTCATAAAAGCAGCATTCATTGATGTTGCAGCAACGTGTAAATCAGCAAAAAAATTCTTTGAAGTTTTGCATAGACAATATCCTAATTTAAAAAAAATTGATAAAGGCGAAGCATGGGGAAAGGCACTTGCGGAGTATATATTAGAGCATCATAGCGATAAAGATGAAAAACCTTTTGTTCATTTGGTTCAGATGATTCGTCGTGTATTAAACTCGAGTTCATATAAATACGATTTTGGAAGTTTAAAACTTGATATTGGCACAGGACGATTGATTAATAAATCTAATATGAGTTAACCTCTTTAGCACTTTATAAAAAATAAATGCACTTTATGGAAAACAAAATCTTTACAACCCGTTAACCGTAGAATCTAGTTTCCAACGGGTCAACGGGTTATCACTCATCTACGCAAACAATCTATCAATCCCCTCGTCAATATTTTCAACATCCATCAAGCCATTTTTAACGTAGTAATCCATCGTAGTAGAGAGCTTCGTATGTCCTAGGTACTTCTGAGCAAGTGTGATAGGCATTTTATTCTCAACAACAGAGCTTGCGAAGCTGTGACGTGTTGCATAGAGGGTTTTATATGTGATGTTTAAACGCTCAAGAAGTGGCTTTAAATACGTTTTAACGATTGGACGTGACTCGAAGTAGGGTTGCAGCGTATTTTCATTAGGAAACACCCACAACTCACTTTTTGCAGTTTGCTTGTGAAGTTCTAATGCTTCTTGAACAGGTACGGGCATGTAAACGGTATTGACGATGTTCGTCTTCGTCTCTTTGAGTTTACCATGCCTTTGACTCCTTTGTATCGTGATAGTGTTATTCTCGAAATCAACATCACCCCATTGTAATGCTAAAGCTTCACCTGTTCTCAGCCCTGTGTTAAACGATAATGTAAGAAACGCTTTAAACCACCCTGTGGCATGTTCAAGGATACGTTTTACTTCCTCTTTGCTATAGTATTTCTGTGAAGCATCACTTTTGCTTTTACTGAACTGCTTTGATTTCTTATCCACTAATGCTAATGGATTTTTATCAATCATTTCATTCACAAGAGCATAGTTCCAAATGAAGTTAAACGTTCGATAGTATTTATTGAAGCGTGACTTGCTGAGTTGGTGAGATTCAATCAAGTTGTTTTTCCACGCTTTTAAATCCGTGACCTTGATATCTGCCAAGTGCTTATTCCCAAAGTAGGGTTTGATGTACTTGGTGTAGATTTGAATGTAGTCATTGTGCGTATCTTCTGCACGGTTGTGTTTATCCTCATTTAATGCTTTTAATGCAATATCCTCAATCGTATAGTTGCCATCATTCACTTCATTGTTGGATAGAAAATGCTCCAAAGCAAGTGCATACTTTTCTCGCTCTGTTCGTTGCATATTCAAGGGTGTATCATCAAGCTTTAGACTAAAACGAATACGCTCCTTTCCATCTTTTCGGTATTCATCTAAAAGTCGATAATCCAAGCATACCTTGCCACCTTTACTATACACTCTAACACTCTTCAACAAGTCTTCATATTCATTAAAGCCTTGTGGTACAGTAAGAACAGGCTTTGAAGCAGTAAGGGCTTGATGTGTCTTTGGTTGGATAAGTTTCATTGTATTTCCTTTAAAGTTAATCGCATGTTTTGAATATATCATTACCTATCCCCCTGTGTTGTTAATGAACCATCATACTTTGGTTCACTAATAACACGGGGGGATAGATGTGTTAATTTTTGCTAATCTAAGTATCTAACATCTTCTGGGTTGCTAATCTTCTTGTGAAGCAATAGTTCTAAAAAATCTTTGAAGTTGTTCTCAGTTTTATAGCCGAGCTTTTTGAGCACTTTTCGAATGAAAGCACGATTGCCACTGGTATCTGAAATCATATTAGGAGTAAAGACACTGTCTTTTGAGTGTTTAATTTTAGAGACTGTCACTTTTTCTTCTCGCAAAATAGTGGCGAGTCTTGAATACGAGAGTTGTGGACGTTCAAACGGTTTAACCCCTTGTAGTAACGCTCTTAAAATATGCCTGATGCAAAATTCGCTGTTAGAGCCTGTCTTTCGTACGTTTTGCTTTGCAAGTTGGAATTTATAGTCAACGGCATCAATGCTTGCTCTTTGATTTAAACGTCTGAGGTAATCAGCACTTTGTCGGTATTTGCGAAAGTGGTTCACATCTTTGTGCGGAGCTGTATCCGTCGCATTGGTAGGGTATCGTTTAAAATCATAATCAAGAGAGATTTTACGTTTTTCTGTAACGCTGACCAAATCGTCTATAGGGTTGGTGTCACTAATGATGTCTTGAATACTGCTCAATCGTTGAAACTCGTACCCTTCAATCACTTCATCGTCATAATGTTCCATCATCCATTGTGCTTGCTCGTTTTTATCGCCAGCTACTTTATGACCTGCTTTGGCTAAAATCGTGCAGATGGACGTATCGCCATCAACGTACATACCTACTTGTCCCCGTGTCTTCACATTGAGCACTGCATTGGCTACATGCTTCACTTCGATATACTCTGGGTCATTCCACGCTTCGTGTGAAATTTTCAACAAGCGAATGGATGGGAACTTTAACAGCCTCTCATTAAGCACAGGGTCGATGTCATGAAACGCTCGAAATTTCTTAAAGCCACTGCTCAACGCCTCAGCAATAGAGCTGTGCTTTTCAGAGAGCTTTTCCATCTCCAAGGTGTCTGCTACGGATAGTTTGGCTTCACCTATGCCATACAGAAGCCCATCGGTTGTTGCACTGATAATTTTATAATTATGCCCCTCTTTGATGAGTTCATCCAGAGCCACAAGGATGGACGATAAAGCTGCTCTAATGAGTCCAGTTGTCATGGAAGCGTAGTAGGCGTTCGTGATAGGAGACTTTGGCAATTGCTTTGTATTGCCTTCTCGTGTGTTGAACATCTTACGTTCACGAATACCTTGTGCCAGTTTCCCATAAAGACTGTTGGTGTATGTCTTATAGAGAAGCTGAAGAAGCTCTTGATCGTTCTTTTTTGCTTTGTTACGAAGATTGAAAAGTCGCAAGAGGTGTGTTCTACAAAAATAAGCACCGTTATAGCTTTCAATCACCACAGCCTCATGATAGACAATACTAGCGCCTTGATACAGAGCTAGATGCACTTCTGGCAATGTTGCCACGGTACGACCTTCCAAAGGATTGATAAGTCCAAAGCCTTCAATTTTGACTGAAAGGCATGGGTACAGACAATCCTCTGGAAATACAAAGCTAATATCAGCCATTGCTATAGGCAAATAGGTAGCTTCTTCGTATTTTTTTACGAGTCGTTGGAATTGTTTTATCATGATTCTAATTCGCTTAAATCAACTGGAATAACCTCGTATTTCTCGTAAGGAAAGCCAAAGTCACCGACTTGAATGAGGTTCATAGCTGTTGGATAGGCATTCTTAAAGTCGATATCGATGAAGGTATAACCATCCGCTTTCCCTATGTGATAACTTGAATTAAGACCTCCCATGTAAGAGCGATTCGCTAGAGCTTCGTATTGTTTATAAAGCCGATGCTTGCGATCGAATTGCATGTCATGTATCTCTGCACCCGTTGCCTCTCTGCTGTACTGAATGAAATCGTTTGTTGTAGCACTTGCAAGAGTGAGGAAGAGCTTTTCATTTTCGCCATTGATATGGTTAAGCATGTATTGAAGCTTAATGAAGAGCTTAAGCGTGACTTCTGCATCACGAATCGCATACTCAATGAATTGCTCAGGATTTTGCTGTAAGAGGTCGTACATATTTGACTTCATCTCAGCTTCTAACGCAATTTTTTCAAAGCCACTTAGGAGGGTTGATGCCATAGCTAGCGATTTATAACCATCGGGGAGGAGCAACATTGTATCACTGACATCAACCCAACATGCAACACGCTTGCCATGTTCATCTACAAGTTTTGTTTTTAACGGTTTGCGAGTGACCATACTCCTCCTGATAAACTCAAATTTCATAAAGAGGTCTTTCTTATCACGAAACATTGCCCATTCAGCACTAAAGTAGTGCGCTATAAAAATGATGCGATACCCTGCTAATTGTGAAGGTAGAATATGGGCTTCTTTAAACACTTTATTCGTGAATTCACTCCAACTGAAACGCTCGTTTTTGTTGAGATCGGGAAAGAGAATTCCCGATTGATAGGTGCCGTCAAATAGGCTATAAAGCGCATATTGATACGAAAGGCACAGGTTGTTGTTCACCGTAAAGTTACTTTGATACTCGGTGTCAAAGCCAATCAGGATAATTTTTTTGCCTCTGCCACTTCCAGATGGAATATCACCATCTGGGAAGTCTGTTAGCCAGTTAATCACTGGTAGGTCTTTTGCCTTCATTAGTTTAACTCCAACGTTGTTCTTTGTAGCTTTTTATCTGCCTTCTTCGCTTCTTTAACTCTGTCATCTTCAATCAAGAAGGTGAAGATAGCATCAAGAACACCTCTCTCAAGCTCAATATACGTTTTGCTAAGGACTTTCTTTGGGTCAAAGCTTTTGCCAACCTCGCCAGTAAAAACGATGAAGTGATAACTATCACCTGCTTTAATAATTTTAAGAGCTTTACCTGCACTGGCGGCTATCTCTTTTGAGCCTTCGTAGCCATCCCCCAATAAGTAGTTGAATTCGTTAGCTTTTTGGCTCTCTTTTGCAATCTCCAACATGCTTTCTTTTTTAATGCGATGCTTCTCGCCTGTTGTCGGTGTTTCGATCACAAAAAATTCTTTTGCTTCTCTCGTGTATTTATCTACGTTGATAACGTGGAAAATAACTCCATCGTTAAAACTAACCCCTGCTTGTATAGTCGCTTTGACTACGTTTGTTGTTTCTGGCATTTTCTGCCTCCTTACTTTAAATTTGAGAAGGTCATTTTTGAGCTTCTTGAGTGAAAATTTATCCACAAAATCATTGCAAAAAATTGATTTTTCATTCTTACTTTGAGGGTTCATTTTTAGCGCACCGAAGCCCATATGAAGAGCTTTGGAGACTTGGGAACCAATTGGCTAGAATGTGTTATACTGTAGGTATGAGAAAGGAGGTATTATGAAGATAATTAAGAAGCGTTATCCCGAAAAAGACAAAATTTATTTTTGTCCGTATTGTTGTGCCCTCTGTATATACGCAGAAAATGCTAAATTACCTCATTACTTTAAATACGATTCTGCTACATGTACTTATACATGCTCCCATTGTAGGAATGAGCCATTTGATTATGAAACTTATACTAAGCGAAAGTACAGAAGAAAAACTTTCCATGATAATGGCAAATTCTCAGATGATGCCGTCATCTCTACAATTGCCAATGCGATTCGCCCTTTAAGAGATCAGGGGTTTTCTAATCGAGATATCCATGCGATTACACATTTTCCTCGTGCTCTTATTAACAGTGTAGTTGCCACTCAGTGGGATGAATCCATTGTTATCATACCTATCGATGAATTCCTCAACAAACATTTGGAAGTCTCAAGTCATGACTCAAAGCAAGATATTGTTAAAAAAGCACTTGTATATGGGTGTCCTTATGCTGTAATTAGACACCTAGTGCCTATGCGAAAAATCGAAGTTACTAAGCTATCTAAGAAGCTATGTAGCGAGAGTGAAAATAAAATTAAAATAGCTATTAATAAAACCAAAAGAAAGATTAAAATTTTAGAGGATGGCGTAGAGAAGAGGGTGTCCATTACAACTCGAGAAAAAAAATAAGCACTTATATCCCCCCGTGTTCTTAGTGAACCAATAAAAAAAGCGAACTATCGACTCTGATAGCCGACGGTTCACTTCTTTAAAACGCTTACTATATAGGACTTTGCAACGCTTTTCATCTTTTAACGTGCCAAATCTTGAGCCTTTGGTGTGCCAAACAAGCCACTTTTTAACTTAAAGTTGATATTGCAGTAGCTTGTCTAAACTCTCTGTGGGAACGATTTTAGATTCAAGTATCAAGCTTACACCAAAATCGTTATCTACCAAAATTAGAACTTCCAATATTCCTTCTTTTAGCTCTACCAATTCCATGTAATTCAATAACCCATCATTGAAAGAGGGTAGTTGACATTTTGTAAAGGGAAGAGGGTTTTTAAGAAGTTCATCGAAGTGCTCAATAATGATGAAGTAGCCATAATTAGGATAGACAAAATCACTGGGTAGTCTATCGAATGAGTAGATGGCATATTCTTTTAATGCAGGGTTCTTAATGAGGCTTACATCGCCTTTATTTAGAAGCTCTATCATGGTTCGAGCTTTTTAGAGTGGTGGCTCAACGTTTGGCGAGCAGACATGATGGCGATAATAGCTAAAGCGGTGCAACGGATGATAATGCACATTGTTGATTGATCTTTCATTGGTAGTTCTCCTTAGAATTTAATTCCAAGTTTTTAATATATTGCTTTAAAATTATGGGTGGTGGGATAGAGATAAAAGAGGATAGAGGAGGAGTTATTAATTGTTTTCTTCAAAGAAAGCTGCAATAGGCACATTGAGGATTTTACTGATTTTCTGTAGGTGTTCTATATTGAAGTGCTTATTGTTGGTGTAAAGTTCAGCAGCAGATACCAAGCTAACAGATTTACAACCCATTGCAAGTGATAATTCTAACTGCGTTAATCCCTTTTCAGTTCTAAATTTCTTTACATTCTTACCAATGGTTTTATAAAGGTTAACTGCCTCTTCATCGGGAACCGAACGCTTAGTCATTTTTTTAACCTACTATAGTAAATTTTTTGACTAAGTTTAGTTATAATTCATTTTCTCATCAAACTACTATAGTGGGTTTGATGAATACTTCAATTTCATGCAGGAGTTTAAAATGAGGATTTTCAATGTTGGTTGGATTGTATTCACAATGATGATTGCAGTCTTAGGTTACACAATCTATGGAGCGTTAAGTCATGGAACATCTATTCTTGAAACCCTAAAAGTTTCTGGTGGCGTATTTGCCTTTTTAGGCATTGGTTACGTTGGTGCAGTTATTGGTAATGCTATACGCTTGTATGCAATGCCAGATATGTACTTTACAGATGGTACTCTGTGGGGTGCTTTTAAAGCAAGGTTCTTTTGGAGTCACGGACCACAATTGGCAGGTTTCTTCCTTATTTACATTGTGATTATGCGAATTTCTGCAGCAAGTTAAAAAAGATAGCTGTCGAATGAAGTGCAGAATTAGACACCATGTTTATTATTAGAATTGCACTTCATTTACTACTTTTAATATATCTTTTTGGACAAGGAGCTAGTATTGAATATGTGATTATTTACTGATCAGGATTTGTAGCTATGGTAGATTGTGATGCAACTTTATTCATAGTATTTGCCATAAAAATGTCTAAAAGACCTGGAGCTGATATTCCAACTTGGATAGCAAGAACTATACTCAATTTGTCTCCATTGTAAAGATATATAAACGACATTACTACGCCTAAAAAAGGCAACCAAAGTAAAAGTATAAAATGTATAAAAACATATTGAGAATTACTCATTTTTGTCTCAATTGGTCTATTATAGTGTTCTTTCAGCTTATAAGTCCATAGAAGAAATCCCCCAAGAGCTGCAAACAATAGAGTGTCAAAATTTGTATTTAATATCTCCATAAAATTATTTAACATCAGTTAATCCTAGGTGATTAGTGGAAAAAACATCTATGAATTTATCAATTAAATCTGCTTTTTGGTCGAAAATTGCTTTTGTAGTAATCAGAATACTCCCATTTTTGGCTCTTCGTGGATAAATTTTTACTTGACTTTTTAAAATTTCTGAACGTAATCTTTCGACTACTAAGATCTTAGGTTGCTTGATTTCTGCGGCAATACCTGATACGGTTCTTGCTTTAAATTTTGTATTAGATAATGCTTTTAATATTTGTTGATCAATGCTTTCATCATTTTGTCTAGTACAACTTTGACGAGATTTTGGGTTTTTTTTTCTAGGAAACATTTATAAGTCCTATTTTTGATCTTATTAATTAAATAAAAATAATTATTGAAATAGTAGCAAATAATTATTGAAATTTATGATGAATCGTACATCATTATTTAGCTTGATTGTGATTTACTTTAAATTTTGCTAAAAAAATCAAAAAATGACAAAAGCATATCACCGAGCTTTTATTTACCACTTTTTGGCATAAATACACCTCAAATACATTGTTTGCTATAGTGATATAATTAAGTCATTAAAATATAATATGCTATTTAAAAATAGTAAGGAGTTTATATGCAACAACCGTCAGATACTGTTGTGCATTTAACAATGTATAGAAATGAAATAGAACTAGCAGTAGGGACGGGAGTACTGTATAGAAAAAATGAGAAAAGCTATATTGTAACTGCATGGCATAATGTTTCAGGTAGGGATTCTGAAACACTAAAATGTATAAACTCGAATGCAGCGATACCAAATAAAATAATTGCCGCTATTCCTTTTCAGATAATTAATGGAGAATCCCATTCAAGTACAAAAATAAGTATAAGTATCCCATTGGAAGAAAACAATACTCCAATTTATTATACGCATTTTCAAGGATGGCCAAAAGTTGATGTCGTTGCAATACCAATAGATTTAGGTAAACAATATTTAATGGAAGGAAAACTTGTTGATGGAGAAAAAATCACGCTTCCAATAACTTTAAAAAGTACGTCTTCTTTTGGAGTAAGTACTGATATTGTACATGTACAAGATCTCGAGTTTAAATATCAAAATATTGATGATTACTCTAGTTATTTGTATGCAAGTGAGGATATTTTTATTATAGGGTATCCCAGAGGCATTACTGATTATACAGGGCAACCTATTTGGAAACGTGCAACAGTTGCAACAGATCCTTCATTAGGATGGCATAGGCAAGAACAATTTTTGGTGGATTGTGCTTCTAAACAAGGCATGTCTGGAGCACCAGTATTTTTTCATAGTGTACACGGTCATGTGCGATTAGGTGGTGCACAAATAATGAGTAATGGATCAATAACTATTTTTCATGGAATATATGTAGGAAGAATTGGCACTACATCTGAATTTGAAGCACAGGTGGGGAGAGTATGGAAGAAGAAAATAATTGACGAAATAATTGATAATGCGCAAACACACTATTTACCCGATGAATTACTATTATCTGAATCTGAGATACTTGAAATAATTAAAATAAATTGGCCTATTGATAAAGAAAAATATGCAGAAGGTATATTGAAGCCAGAGAGCATATTATCAAAAGTTTTTCTAAACACGATAATGGAAAAAATAAATGGTAAAGCTAATTATCAAGAGGTAGAATCGAACATAATAGAATTTGCAAAGAAATTAGTTGACCAATCTACATTGGTAAATATGACAAAAGAGGTATAAAGGCTCATCCATACCTAGCTTGATTTTATACTAGGAACGAGTGCAGTGCCTTTAAGATTTGGCTCAAAAAAAGACTCAATACAAATGTCAAAAGTACGACTCAGTACGGTTTCTGATAGACTCTGTATCTTATATTATCAAACTCATAAGCCGGAGGTCGAGGGTTCGAGTCCCTCTCTTGACACCACTTAAACTTCACAAATCCTTATTTTATCGAACTTTCCAATAACTCAATCATAACTTTTAATTATTGTCTTCCGAGTCGGAGGTTTAAAATTTTGACTCATTTTTGGCACAATTTGACTCGCTTTTGGCTCACTTTTGGCTCAGAAATTTTTTTGAATCGTGCGTTCTCTGAATAAGCCTAAAATATGGTTGTTTTCATCTAAAGTATAGTTAAACTCGTTTTGCTTTCAAAATAAAAAATGCTAAAATTTTATAACTACCGTTATGAAAGGCTTTCATGTCTTATAAACATCTAAATATTGGTCAAGCCGAAGCTTGTTGGAATAAAAATTATACACGTGTTCTAAAATATACTCTTGAAATGTCTCATCAAGGTTTAAATGAGCATAAGATACTGTCTGCCCCAGATCTTGATATGTTAAAAACTAAAGCTCAAATGCAAGCAGATAAATGGAATGAAAAGTGGTCATTAATTGAAGATAAACGTAATGTCCAAAAAGCAAAAGTTGCTAGTGCTGAAGAAGCTAAAAACAGAACACAAGATGCTGTTGATGCTTTGATAGAAATTGAAAATATTCTCCATAAAACATTAACGATTGATGATACTGTTGATTGGGCGCAACTCAAAAAAGTTGAACCATTCCCAGAAAACAAACCTATTCAGCCATCAAAGAAAAAACATATAAATTACCCTATATGCCCTGATAAAGTCACTCCTGTGTTTACATTTTTTGAAAAAATTTTCAAGCCAATGAAAGAAAAGAAAATTCGTGAATATGACCAACAATACATAAAAGATTTAAAACAATGGGAAGAAGAAAAAGCTTCTATTGATATGCAAAACTTACAAAATGAAAAAAATTATGAAAATTCACTAGATATTTGGAAAAAGAATGTCGAGGCATGGGAAGAAAGAAAAAATAAATATTTACAAGAGCAAGTAGAATACAATGCAAAAATTGATTCTCTAAAAGACAAATATGCAAACCTTGATCCAATGGCAATTGAAGAATATTGTGAAATTGTTTTAAATAATTCACAATACCCTGAAAGTTTCCCTAAAAGTTTCGAACTTGAATATAATTCTGAAAACAAAGTACTCATTGTAGATTATGAATTGCCATCTATAGAATGCTTCCCAACACTCAAAGAGGTCAAATTTATTGCTGGTAAAAATGAGCTAAAAGAAACATTTATATCAGAAACGCAGTTACTCAAAATATTTGATGAAACGATTTACAAAATTACTCTTCGTACGCTGCATGAACTATTTGAAGCAGATGTTGCTGACGCATTAGATGCAATTTCATTTAATGGTATTGTGCAAGCTATTAATAAAGCAACGGGAAAAGAAGAAAATAATTGTATTGTCAGTATTCAAGCCTTTAAACAAGAATTTATCAACATAGAACTGTCAAAAGTTGAACCAAAAATTTGTTTCAAAAACTTAAAAGGGGTTGCAAGTACAAAACTTAGTAGCATTACTCCTATTCAACCAATACTTCAAATTTCTCGTAATGACAGAAGGTTTGTGGAAAGTTATGATGTAGCACATACTATTGATACGACAACTAATTTAGCTGCTATGGATTGGGAAGACTTTGAGCATCTTATTCGTGAACTCTTTCAGAAAGAATTTCAAAATAATGGTGGCGAAGTTAAAGTGACCCAAGCGAGCCGAGATGGTGGAGTTGATGCAATTGCATTTGATCCAGACCCTATTCGAGGTGGTAAAATTGTTATCCAAGCGAAACGATATACAAATACTGTAAGTGTTTCAGCCGTAAGAGACCTGTATGGTACAGTTATGAATGAAGGTGCAACAAAAGGCATCTTAGTCTCAACCGCAGATTATGGTCCAGATGCTTATCAATTTGCTCTAGGAAAACCACTAACACTTTTAAATGGTGCAAATCTATTAAGCCTCTTGGAAAAGCATGGTCATCATGCAAAAATTGATTTAAAAGAAGCAAAAAAGATGTTGTCAATGTAATTGTAATTGACACAGTTTTTAATAGCCCGTTAGCCCGTAATATTGAACGGGTCAACGGGTTATCTTTTTTCCTCAAAACTCCCTACCTCACTTACGCAAACAATCTATCAATGCCTTTGTCAATATTCGCAACATCCATCAAGCCATTTTTAACATAGTAATCCATCGTAGTGGAGAGCTTCGTATGTCCTAAATACTTCTGAGCCAAAGTAATTGGCATGTTATTCTCAACAACAGAACTTGCAAAGCTGTGACGAGTGGCATAGAGAGTTTTATATGGGATGTTTAAACGCTCTAAAAGGGGCTTTAAATAGGTTTTAACGATTGGACGTGACTCGAAGTAGGGTTGCAGCGTATTTTCATTGGGGAAGACCCACAAGTCACTCTTTGCCGTTTGTCTGTGAAGTTGCAATGCTTCTTTAACAGGTGAGGGCATGTAAACGGTATTGACGATATTAGTCTTCGTCTCTTTGAGCTTGCCATGTCTTTGACTTCTTTGAATGGTGATAGTGTTCTTCTCAAAATCAACATCGCCCCATTGTAATGCTAATGCTTCCCCTGTTCGTAGCCCTGTGTTAAAAGAGAGCGTTAGAAATGCTTTAAAACATCCAGTGGCATGTTCAAGGATACGTTTTACTTCCTCTTTGCTGTAATACTTCTGAGAAGCATCACTTTTGCTCTTGCTGAATTGTTTCGACTTTTTATCCACCAGTGCTAATGGGTTTTTATCGATCATTTCATTCACCAGTGCATAGTGCCAAATGAAGTTAAACGTTCGATAATATTTATTAAAGCGTGATTTGCTGAGTTGGTGAGATTCAATCAAGTTGTTCTTTCCGACTTTGAAATTTGTGACCTTGATATCTTCCATTTTACAATATTTTTTGAAGTCTCTCGTTTACATAAATGCGATAAAATACCACTATCGATAGTATCACACGCAAAGGAGAACGTACAATGTTTAAATTCAATTTTTCTTTATCACGTAGCACAAAAAATATTAAGAGCGGTATCGCTTTATCGTTAATAGCATCATCACTTTTTGGAGCAGGTTATATTTTACCCAATGGCACTATTTTATACGATGACACACCTGATCATACTTTATACCGAATTGACAAAGTAACTGCGGTACAATCACTTGACACACCAACGCATGTTTATTCTTCTCCTCAAACCAACAGCGTTATGATTGAAGATCGTGTTGTGACCTATGATAGACCTGTTATTGTCAGGGAGCGTGTGATTGATAGAGGACCGGTGTATGATATTGTTGATGCGACAGGCACAATTTTGGTTTACGGTTTAATGTATGATGCACTTGTGCATGGGTTTTATCATTATGGGCCGCATATGAGCCGACATCATGATCATTTCGATCATTACCGAAGATAGTTTCATATCGATACAAGGTTCTATCTCTTTTATAGGGTAGAACCTTGAAACTCATAATCAGAGGCGTAGTATATCGTAATATATATTAAAATATAACGAAATAATTTACATGTAATTCTAATTATCCAAACGACGGTTGAAATTTTGATACATGTTGCCAAACATTATGCCCATTTCCAATTGATAATTTCTGGCATATCTTGCCCGTATCGTTCAATGTATCTTTTATGCTCCATTCTCTTTGCGTGCATCTTTTGTTTAATAACCTCTGCGCGAGCGTGCATTTTGGGTACGCGATCCATCACGTCCATGACTAAGTGAAACCTATCCATATCATTAAGCACGACCATATCAAAAGGCGTGGTCGTCGTTCCTTCTTCTTTATACCCTCTTACATGTAAATGTTCATGATGTGCTCGTTTATATGCCAAACGGTGAATCAGCCAAGGATAGCCGTGGTAGGCAAAAATCGTTGGTGTATCTTTGGGAAAGAGGGCATTATAGGCATCATGAGAGAGCCCGTGTGGGTGCTCTTCCTTGGGTTCTAAACACATCAAATCAACGACATTGACAACGCGTACTTTAAGCTCAGGCACAAGCTCTCGTAAAAGCTTTACTGCCGCGAGTGTTTCTAGTGTTGGTACATCACCACAACATGCCATGACGACATCAGGCTCACTTCCTTCATCATTGCTTGCCCAGCTCCAAATACCGATGCCTTTTTCACAGTGCGCAATGGCTTCATCTCTATTAAGCCATTGCAATTCAGGTTGTTTGCCCGCAACGATGACATTGATGGAATCACGACTTTTGAGGCAGTGTTCGCCAACCCATAAAAGCGTGTTGGCATCGGGCGGAAAATAGACATTGATAATGTACGCTTTTTTGTTTACCACAACGTCAATAAACCCAGGGTCTTGGTGCGAAAAACCGTTGTGGTCTTGCCTCCAAACATGCGAGGTTAAAAGATAATTCAACGAAGCAATGGGTTTGCGCCACGGTATCTCACGGCTAGTCACTTTCAGCCATTTGGCATGTTGGTTAAACATGGAATCGATAATATGAATAAATGCCTCATAACATGAGAAAAAGCCATGCCTTCCTGTGAGTAAATAACCCTCAAGCCAGCCTTGACAGGTATGTTCTGAGAGAATTTCCATTACGCGTCCATCGTGGGCTAAGTGGTCATCAAAAGTGTAATGTTCTGCCATCCAAGCACGATTGGTCACTTCAAAAAGCGCACTTAGGCGATTGGACGCTGTTTCATCCGGTCCGAAAACACGAAAATTCTGCATGTTCTGACGCAGGACATCACGAAGGAAAGCGCCTAAAATACGTGTGGATTCTGCCGTGTTTTGACCTCGATTGATGACCTCAATGCCATACTTTTGAAAATCAGGCAAATGCAAATCTTTAAGTAAAACACCACCATTGGTGTGCGGATTTGAGCCCATACGTTTTTTCCCTTTGGGTGCAAGCGAGGCTAATTCAGGCACAAGTTTGCCATTTTCATCAAAAAGCTCTTCGGGTTTATAGCTTTTCATCCATGCTTCAAGCAAAGCAATATGTTCGGGATTGTTCTCGAATTTTGAGAGTGGGACTTGGTGTGAACGCCAAAAGTCTTCTGTTTTGAGCCCATCGACCTCTTTAGGGCCGCTCCATCCTTTTGGACTTCTAAGAATAAGCATTGGCCAAGCAGGGCGTTTGGAGCTTCCTTTCACGCGCGCTTCTTCCCAAATAGTTTTAATGCGAGCGATAATGACATCCATCGTTTGAGCCATTTTTTGGTGCATCTTTAAAGGCTCATCGCCTTCGACAAAATAAGGCTCGTATCCATAACCGATAAAAAGATTTTTAAGCTCTTTGTGAGAAATACGTGCAAGCACTGTGGGATTGGCGATTTTATAGCCATTAAGGTGCAAGATGGGAAGCACTGCGCCATCATGTTTTGGGTCTAGAAATTTGTCAGAGTGCCATGCAGTCGCTAATGGTCCCGTTTCCGCTTCTCCATCACCCACAACACAACAGGCGATTAAATCAGGATTGTCAAAAACAGCTCCATATGCGTGAGAAAGGGCATACCCTAGCTCACCTCCTTCATGAATGGAACCGGGCGTTTGCGGTGCGGCATGGCTTGGAATACCGCCTGGAAAAGAGAACTGTTTGAAGAGTTTTTGAAGCCCTTTTTCGTCTTGAAAAACATCGGGGTAAACTTCGCTGTATGTGCCCTCTAAGTAGGTGTTTGCAACCACCGCAGGACCTCCATGCCCTGGACCTGCGACAAAAAACATGTTGAGGCCGTCTTGATTGATAACACGGTTCATATGTGCATAGATGAAATTCAGTCCCGGCGTCGTTCCCCAATGTCCAAGAAGACGAGGTTTGATATGCTCTAAGGTTAAAGGTTTTTTTAATAGGGGGTTATCTAAAAGATAAATCTGTCCAACGGAAAGATAATTCGCTGCGCGCCAATAAGCGTTAAGAGACTTTAATTCGGATGCCAAAAGTGGTTCATTTTTCATTCAATCCTCCTACGAAAGCAGTCGTAAGATTATGCTACTTCAATTTTACTTAAAGCATTGATATTTCCATGGGTTTACTGAAAAAATATCCTTGAAATGCGGTACATCCCATGTCGCGTAGCATTTCATACTGCTCTTTTGTTTCAACGCCTTCTGCCACGACATCGAGTCCAAAACGCCTTCCGATACTAAGCATGGTTTGGACTAAAATCGCATCGGCGTTGTCTCTTGTTAAATCATGGATGAAGGTTTTATCGATTTTTAATTCTTGAATAGGCAATTTTTTCAAATACGATAAGGAGGAATATCCTGTTCCAAAATCATCAATGGAGAGAGAAATGCCTAAGTGTGTAAGTGCTTCGATTTTTTGCAATGAACTTTTTAAATCGTGTATCAAAAGGCTTTCTGTTAATTCAAAGCGAAGTTTATGAGGGTTACATGTAGTGTTTGCAATACACTCTTGAACCGTTGCAATAAAATCATCTTGTTCAAACTGTTTAATACTAATGTTAATAGAGAGTTGCCAATGACACTTATTAGAATCCCTTTCCCATAATTTCAGTTGTTTACATGTTTCATGAAGTATCCATGTTCCAAGCGGAATAATACAGCCATTCTCTTCTGCAAGCGGTATAAATTTATCGGGGGTAATAAGTCCATGAATCGGGTCAAACCATCGAATCAGTGCTTCTACTCCTGTAACCGTAATCTCAGATGTATCCGTATGGTAAGCCCACTGTTTTTGATAAAAAAGAACCATTTGCTGGTGTGCAATGGCATAGTGCAGACGTTCCAATAATAAGGCTTGTTCTTCTCGTTTTTGCTGAATCGTTGCGTTAAAAAAATGCGTTGCACTACGCCCTTGTTTTTTAGCTTCAAAAAGTGCGCTGTCGGCATATTGGATGATCTTCTCAGGATCATATTTTTCTTTGAAAAAAGGAACGACGCCGATACTTGCTGTTAAAAGAAAAGATTGGTTTTCAACAACAATAGGCTTTTTTATAGCACTCAAAATCGCTTGTGAGAGGATTTTAATTTCGCTTTCCGCTTTATCATAAACAGCTGACTTCGTCTTGGCGACAATCGCAAATTCATCGCCATTAAGATGTTCAACACAAAGCGTATTCACAACAGATGATATTCGTTGTGCAATTTTTGTTAAAACAAAATCTCCTAAAGTGTAACCTTTAATGTGGTTTACGATTTTAAAATTATCGATATCGAGTAGTAAAAGTGCCCCATATGTTGATGTTTTATTACTGTAAAAAATGGCTTCTCTTAGCATCTCGTGTAAAAATAAAAAACGATTAGGGAATTGTGCTAAAAAATAGCTTTTTAAAGGAAGGTGTAATTCCATTTGCTTTTGTAGGATAAAAAGAAATAATATGTGATGATTGATTTGAATCATCTTTGGATAGATAATGATAGGTACCATTTGTCCCATTTTATTTTGAATTGATGTGGTATATTGAACCGTGTTTTTTTGAAAAATAGGCATAGGATTTCGGATCAGCGAAAAAGGATTTCGTTGGATAAACTCTTCTTTAGAGTATCCTGTAAAAAGGCATACTTTTTCACTGACATTAATGGTCTCTTGTGATGAATCGCATAAAATAACACCATCACGAAAAACTTCTGGCAATAAATTACATGTAGCGATAATGGAATCGATAGTATCTTTAAGGGATTGATCTAAAATTGACATAATTCAAACCTTTTTGCACCATTAATATGATAATAACGCATATCTCTAAGAGGTATGCGTTATCGTTTAAACTGTCTTAAATGTCGAAAGTGTGGCACTTAGACCTTCAGATAGTTTTGCTAAATGTTCTGCTGCTGCCGCAACTTCTTCAACGCTTCTCGCATTGGTATTTGAAAGCTGACTGACATTTTGGATACGTTCAATGACTTCAGACGTTTTCACTCTCCCCATCTTCGTATCGTGCACGGTTTGTTCTGCCATCGTTTTAGCATCATTCATATTATTGACAGTTTGTCTCATTAATGTTTGCGTTACTTCTGAGCGTTCTCCTAATTGTTGAATCTGTTTAGCACTGACTTTCATCATCTCTGCTGCGGTATTGACAGATTGAACAATGACGGCTACGGTGGCATTACTTTCGATAAGACTTTTTTGTGTTCTCTCGGCTAGTTTTCGCACTTCATCTGCTACGACTGCAAATCCTCTACCATGTTCTCCTGCTCTTGCTGCTTCAATAGCGGCATTGAGTGCCAAAAGATTGGTTTGTTCTGCGATATCGGCGATGACCGCAAGTATTTGTTTTACTTGCGTTACTTCTTGATCTAATTGTTCCAACCTTGTTGAGAGTTCCGTTTGATTGGTAACAACGTCTTGAAGATGCGTTGAAACAGTTAATACTTCTTCGGCTGCATTGTGAAGTTCTTCAGCAACTTTAGTAATTAATATTCCTGATTGACCAGAACTCTCTTCACTTTTTTGTAACATTTCTGCTACAACTTTTGTTGCTTGTGTCGTTTCTTCTGTCTCTTTGGCTGCATTTTCAATGCGAATACCGATTTGCATCGATGTACTGGATAGCTCTTCTGAAACAGCTGCATTTTCAACAGCTGTTTTTTTCGCATCATCTAATGCGAGTGCCAATTGAGAAAGGAGTTGATTCATGACTGTTGTGATTTGCGAGATTTCATCATTACTACCTGTTTGAATGACGTAATGTAAATCTTTATGTTCAGAAATATAATGACATCCTACAATGGCTTTTGTGATTGCTTGACTGATTGAGCGATTGATTAAAAGGAAAATGACTATCGCGATGATGAAAATTATTGAAGCTAGCGTTATACCCGTCATTTTAGATCGATCAAGCATCTCCACAGCGTGTGTCTCTAATGTTTCTGTAAACGTATTGACAAGCTCTTCTATTTTAAAATAATGTTTGGTTGCTTTCGCATTAAGTTCATCTAATTGATGCCCTTCTGCAGATTCTTTAAAGGCAGAAGTTGAAATTGCCGTTTTATATTTTTTAAGAAGCTCAAATCGAATAATGCTGGCTTCATGATACGCCTTAATCTCTTTTTTTGTTTCTTCTAATAATCCTTTACTCTCATCTGTTGTTAAAATTTGTTCTAATTCTCCAATAAGTTTAGATATAGAGTTATACGTTGTAAAGTAACTTTCTAAAATACGCTGATCGAAAAAGAGTTGGTATCCCCTCGTATGAACACCAAGCAGAGCACTTAAAGAACGTATTGTTCCCGCACTTTTTATTTTATACGCTGAATTTTTCGCATTATTGGTATTTGATGTTAATAAATACCCTAGACTGCCGATAGCCAACAAAAATACAAAAAGTAAAAACAGTAACTTTGCACGAATTGTCTGTAACATGAGGAACCCTTTATCGTGTTAATATATATAAGTTTTAAGTACAATGTGTGAGCATATTATGTCAATACCATGTTGTGGTGGTTAATATTAGTAAAACTAATAGTGAGAATTTTACATGTAAAATTAGATTTTATAGGTCATATATTTAGCCTTAGAATATGACTTTAACGTGACCTACGTATGGTATAATTTAACTCCTTCCTCCTATAATTACCTCTTAATTTTGCTTTAAGGACCTAATTTGAACAGTAGTAGCCTTTTGGTTTTGAAAAGTAAACGCATTTTATTTGTTGAAGATGATTCAATGACGAGAATACAAATTACCAACACGCTTAAAATGCTGTTTGATAAAGTATATTGCGCTAAAGATGGAGAAGAAGCTTATACTATTTATGAAGATGAACACCCTGATATTATTTTAACCGATATACGAATGCCTAAGAAAGATGGCATCAAACTAACACGTCAAATCCGACAAATAGATTACACCATTCCTATTATTATTTTAACAAGTTTCGATGATAAAAACATGCTTTTAAGTGCGGCTAACTTAGCCATAGATGGATATTTGATTAAACCCATTGAGTTTACACTGTTGGTCAATAAATTATCGCAAGCGATTAAAAGAACACAAACGACACCCAACTTAATTATTTTTAATTCTCATTTAGTATTTAATCGTGATACCAAAGAGTTTTATCGTGATGAAATACTGCAAACTTTAGGAAATAAAGAGTTAGAACTCATTGAATTTCTTTTGGAAAATCATCAAAAAACACTTTCAACCGAAGCAATTGAAGCAAAGTTATGGAACTATGAAATACAATGCAGCTCTGCTGTTAAAAATCTCGTTTTAAGGATACGTCGTAAACTTGGTAATAGCATTATTGTGTCGATACGAGGCGTTGGATACCGCATAAACCTTGATGATACATTTATCAAAAAACACAGAGGAGGTAGGGATATTCCGTCACTATTAATTTCAGGATAAAATCAAATGAGGTATTTTGTTTTTTTCCTAATTTTTTTTCCTTGTTTATTACTCTCCACGGAATCCCTTCATATTTCAAAGTCACTTGATGCGTTGGAACTTATCGGTTTTCCTAAAGTATTCAAAGATACGCAGCACCTTGATTATCATGAAGCCTACGCTTTATTGAATCACAATAAATTCAATTTGTTACCTTTACATGTAAAAAGTTTTGGTATGAGTCATGCGACGTACTGGGTCGCTTTAACCATCAAAAATCAAGAAGAAGTTCAATCCTTTATTGAATTTCAATATAATCAATTGAGCCATGTGGAGTGTTTTGTTTTGAAAAAACACACCTTAATTCATACTTCAAAAAATGGTAGTTCTATCAAAATAAACGACAGAGAAGTAAAACATTTATTTGTGCGATTTGCTTTGATAAACGCAGACGAACCCTTGATATATTTATTTAAAATTACTTCTGATAGACCCGTGATGCTCGCTATGAAAATAGCAACAGAATCAGAACTGGATTATAGCAAACTCTCCTCCATTGTTTTTATTGCATTTTTTACAGGATGCTTATTTATCTTATTGTGTTTTAATTTCTTGCTTTACCTTGTGTTAAAAGCCAAAGAATATCTATTTTATACACTCTATTTAGTCTCTTTATGGCTGTTTATTATGTATATTCATCATTACACATTTTGGCTTGTACAGGAGTTTTTATGGCTCAATGATGTGATTAAAATTCTAAGCACACAAGGGGTGCATATCTCCTTTTTACTGTTTACTCTTTATTTTTTAGATATGCATCTTTTATGCACATTTTTGACGAGGGTTACTTATATTTTGTGCTGTATTGCGATGGTTACATTTTTTTTTCTTGCCGTTCAAAGCCCATTGCAAATGATTGCATGTTTTACAGGAATGATTATACTTGCATACACTCTTTTTTTAGGATTCTTTGCATTGTTTAAAAAGGTGAATTTTGCCAAATGGTATCTCCTTGGGGTTTTAGGTTTTTATTGCGGGACACTTCTTTTTTGGCTGATGCAATTAGGGGTCATTGAAGTTCCGAGTATGGGGACAAATGTTCTCTTATGGGGTAGTTTATGGCAAATGCTGATTTTTACATGTATGTTAATCTTAAAAATAAAGCTTATCAAATCAGAATATAAACTGATGAAAACGCATATTTTAGAGACAGAAAAAGAGCGTATTTATCAATCACGTTATATCTCGATTGGGCGGACAATTGGCAATATTGCACATCAGTGGAAGCAGCCCTTAAATGCTTTAGGCGCTATTTTGACCAATATGAAAGGCAGTCTTATGCTTGATCCAAGAATCAAAAGAAAAAATCTCATCGCATCATTGGATACCAGCTTTGAAGTGTTAAAGCATCTCTCCGAAACGATAGATACATTCTATAATTTTTTACTCAAATCGTATGCGACGAAAAGGCAATTTTACGTGAGCGAAGAGTTGGAAGCTATTCAAAAAATGTTGGCGTATTCATTTAAAAATTCTTCAATACAACTCAATTTTCATGGCACCGCACAATCCTTGCTCTTGGGCAACCCCAACGAGTTTATACAAGTTTTACTCAATATCTTACTCAATGCGAAAGACCAATTTGACGCTATGAACCATTCGCATCCTTCTATCGATATTGGCGTTTATGAGAACGACCAAACGTGCATTATCACGATTCAAGACAATGCAGGCGGTATAAAAATTACGCCTGTTGAGCGAATTTTTGAATTTAATATCACAACAAAGCAGGAAAGTGCAGGGGTTGGGTTGTTCATTTGCCAGGACATTATCACGAATCGATTTAAAGGAACACTGAGCGTCGAAAACAGACAAAATGGCGCTTGTTTTACCATTACGATTCCAAAATAAGAGACAAACTTAAACCTATGAAATTAATTAATAAAATTAAGAAAAATATTTTTGTAAGCTTTTATGCGCTAGGATTTTCCGCCAATGAATGAGGTCTCATAGTTGAGTAGAACCCCAATGAAGTATCAGTAAAATTTATAATGTATGGAAAAGAATACCAAAATGAGTGAATGCAATCTTTTAAATATTTTATCCGATAAAAAAGTGTTATGTGTCGAAGATGAAGAGGGGATTTTATCGAATATTGTTGAGTCTTTGGAACTGTTTTTTGGCAAAGTGGTTGGTGTCAAAGATGGATTAGAAGCACTGGATGAAGCGTTATGCAATGTGTACGATGTTTTGATGCTCGATATTTCCATTCCGCATTTAGATGGTTTAGAAGTGGTCAAAAAAATTCGTCAGACCAATAAAAAAATTCCGATTATTATTCTCTCAGCACATACCGAACAAGAGTATTTATGGCGTGCCGTTGAGCTCAAAATCACCCGTTATTTGACAAAACCGTATGACAAAAATACACTCACTAAAGCCTTAGAAGATGTTGCACTAGAGTTGGTGGACCATAACCCGACGTATCAATTAACCCCTGAATTCTCCTATGATTTTTGTCGAAAAACCATTGCGGCACACGATGCCATTGTGCATCTGTCTAAAAGTGAAAGCAGGCTTTTAGAGTACTTTTTAAAAAGACCCAATCAAACCATAACGTACGAGCAACTTTTCGATTACATGTGGGAGTTTGAGCAACCGAGCAAAGAGGCTTTAAAATCAATCATTAAAGACTTGCGGAAAAAAATAGACAATCAATGCATCAAAAATTTGTATGGGGTAGGGTATATCTGTGAAATATAGCCTAAGAGTGATTATCTCACTTTTTGTCGTTTTGTATGCGATTTTAACGGTACTTTTTTTCTATTTTTACCGTGAGTTAGCCCTCAAAGATGCCCGTCAAGAGGCTGTTTTTATTTTAGATACGATGAATGCAATGCGTGATTATATTGACAGTGTTCAGCGTCCTCTCATTAAAAAACTCAAAGAAGAAAATAAACTCGATAACGACTTTTTTGACTCGAAATTACTTTCATCGTCTTTTATCACCGAGCAAGTCTATAAAATTCAATTAGCGAAAAAAAATATTAACTACCATTATAAACTGGTGGCACTCAGTCCTTTAAATCCTGAGCATCTTGGAAATGAGTTTGAATTAGGTATATTAGATCAATTTCGTAATGGCGAGCGCAAGGAGTATGCTTCAATTATCTCTGAGCGCAATAAAGCTTATTTCTTTGTAGGACTGCCGATTAGTCAAAACAATCCTTCATGTTTAGAGTGCCATACGGAGCCTTCCAAAGCACCGCCGAAAATGATGGATAAATACAAAAACATGAGTGATTTTAAAAACCATGTCGGCGATATCATGGGGATGCTAACTCTTAAAATTCCTGTCATGAGCATTATTAAATACCATGTCGAAGAATTCGTCGTAGGCGGCCTTGCGATGTTGGTTGTTTTTATTATCTTCATTGTTTTGATCTATAAAATTTACAAAAAAGATATGCGCCTTAAAGAAAAGAACGATATGCTGATGATGAGTCAAAATCGTTTGGCATCTATGGGTGAGATGATTGGCAATATATCGCACCAATGGCGGCAGCCTTTGGCACAAGTATCGACGATATTGATTAATTTAGAGTTACACAATGAACGGGACATGCTCACCAAAGAAAAATTGAACCGTAAAATTCAAGAGGCGAATGAGCAAATTCAGTTTATGTCAAGTACGATTGATGACTTTAAAAACTTTTTTATTCCCAATAAGCATAAAAAAGAGTTTATGGCGCATGAAGTGATTTATCAGGCGAAAAAACTACTCAGTGCTTCTTTGGAAAAATACACGATAGCTTTACATGTAAATATCCTCAACGACTTTACCCGCGTGGGATTTCCGAATGAAATTATCCAAGTGCTCATCAATATTATCAACAACGCGAAAGAAGCTTTTATCGTCAATAATGTTTCTAATAGAAACATTACGATTACAGCTTTATTGCAAAATGATGTTCCTGTGATTACGATTGAAAATAATGCCGGTTGTATGGAAGAAGCCATTATTGAGAAAGTGTTCGACCCGTATTTTACAACCAAAGAGTCCAGTAGTGGGCTAGGATTGTACATGAGCCAAATGATTGTTGAAAAGAACGGTGGCAAAATTTATGTTGAGAATATACCCGATGGCGTTATGTTTACAATTATATTTTAGTTATTTCATTTAATACATATTTAATACTTCCCCCTTTTCCCCCCTTTTTTCTTGTTAGCATTCTCTTTGAGGCTAGAATGGCTTTTGAGGCTTGAATGGCTTAATCGTTTTTTTAATACATCTCGTTGAGCGTGTTAAAAAAAGATTAGTTGATTTAAGTTTCAATTTTTCAAAGGAGGATACATGAAAAATTGGGACAAGTTGTTACTTGGTTTATTCATGGGTATAAGCCTTTTTTCTATCGGCGCTAGTGCTGAGGGAATGGGTGGTATGCAAATGAGTAATGAAGCACGAGAGATTATTGCTCATCCTAAGGGAACGAAGGAGAGCAGGGGCGTTACCTCGTTGCAAGACTATGTCGTTGAAGAGCAGGAGATGTATGACTGGCTCTTTAAAAACCATCCTATTTTTACAAAATATGGTGGGCAAACCGTTGGTAAAATGATTGTCGGAGATCGTGGACATGAATGGATTGAAGAAGGACACGGTAAAGACTTTTCAAAAGCCACAAAACGCAGTGGTGGAGACGGTGTAAGCTCAATGATGTATAGGGTCGCAAGAGGTTCAACTCTAAGCTATCCTAACAAATTTATTGGACCAGAAAAATGCGGTGAGTGCCATGTTGCACAATATGAGACTTGGAGCAGGTCACGACACTCAACAACAGTACGCTTCCCAGGTGAACATCCAGAAGTCAATAATAAATTGACTGAACCGGTATTCTCAAGCGATACAGCATCTATTTTACCACAAGGAATCACTCCTGACGTCATTTATTGTACGATTGGGCATTTAAGAACAAAAATGGGTTTCTTTGATGCATGGTTACTTCGTGGAACCTACCATGTTGAAGGTGGTCTTCTTAAAAATGGAACAGGTAAAGTTACAGCAGGTGCAAACCAATTCCAACGTACGTGGGCACTTAACTTAACCCCAGAAGTAGCTAAGAAAATCAAACAATATGTACCAGAATTTCCTGTTACATTGGAAGATTACGGTGCCAATGGCGGTTATGTAAGAGGTCTTGCTTCCTATGCGGCAACCTACAAAAAAGCGATGTCTTTTCAAGCTTCAACATCGTATTGTGAAGTCTGCCATCCTTGGAAATTTGACTTTAAATCTAAAGACGAATTTTACAAAGCGCTTGGTAATGCAAAAGAGCTTCAAAAACACACCATTTCAAAAGGTGTTTCATGTGAAGAGTGTCATGGCGCTGGTGGTCACTTAGAAGGTGGTTCAGGACTTCTTATCTCGAACTGTGAACGTTGTCACCAACGTTTCTCTTATAGTCCAGACCTTGCTAAAAATATCCCTGGTAAACCTGACCTTGCATTGAGTTCAAAATTCAAATCCATGGGACCTGGTTGTGGTACTGAAGGTGCGCAAAGTTACTTTACAGCACACTATGACAAAGGTATGCGTTGTACAACCTGTCATGATCCTCATGATGTTACAGGTCCAGTTACAGGTGAGAAAGACCTTAAAGGTACCGTCAATTACAATCCTGACCAAGGCTATTTAAGTTCACTTTACACCAAACCAAAACTCAAAAAGAATTGTGGAGAATGCCATAAAGAGGCTGCATACATCGCTTCTAAAGCAGATACCCACAGTAAAAACAGTTGTGCAAGCTGCCACATGCCATACATGATGAGCTGTGAAAACTTCTACGCAACACAATTCCAAGATCATGCTGGTTTTGATACACAAAGAAGGTCTCATATTTGGAAAATTCTTGTGGATCCAAAACGCAAAACCTTGGTAGCTGGTTCAACCTCAAAAGACCCAAGAGATGCGAAAGATTGGCATTTTGAGCGTGACGATAAAGGTCATAACTTTGTAGACTTAATGTGGTCATGTGGACGTACAAGTTGGGCAGATAAAGAACAAATTGACACCAAAGGCTGTCACAGTATTGTTCAATCTGAACTTAAAGAGACCCTACATTTCAAAGACCAAAAACAAGTTTACGATGAGGTTATGGGATGGCAAACACCTGTCAAAGATAAATATACACAGGTTAAAGTGGGTATCCAAGGCCTTTACGCAATGCTTGAAGTCAAAAAACTCTCTCCATCAGACAAAACAAGAGTCTATGAGTTGATTGAAAAAGCACAAGAAACAGTGGACCTTCTTGAAAAAGACGGTTCATGGGGTATGCACGGATTTAAATACACCAAACAAAGAATTGATGCGGCTGTTGAGTATATCAATGAAGCACAACGTATTGTTGGTAAAAATGTTAAATAACGGTGTCGCACTTTTTAGAGTGTGATTTTAAAGCGGGCTATGGTTTCATAGCCCGTTTATATCAAGAAAAGGGTATGAAGATGAGAAGTGGAAAAATATCAGCAGGATTATTTGTATTTATTTGTTTGGTCTCTCAAGGATTTGCTGGTGAGCTAAAAACACAAGTACAAAAAGAGTCATACAGTATAGGTGCATCAACAGGAAGTTATATCTCTAATCAACTCTTTGAACAAACACAAATGGGCGCTAAAGTGGATGTTGATGCTGTCATTGATGGTTTTATTGACGCATTAAAAAAACAGAAAAAACTCAGCGATGAAGAGATCATTAACAATTTAAATAATCGAGCAGAAGTTTTAAATAAAGTCTCTCAAGATAAATTTCAAAAATCTTTAAATCAAAATCTTGATGCAGGCAAAAAATATATGCTCAATAATGCAAAAAATAAGAATGTTGTGACAACAAAGTCAGGCTTACAGTATGAAATCATCAGTGCAGGCAAAGGTGAAAAACCTAAGCAAGAGAGCATTGTTGTTATGAATTACAAAGCCTATTTAATTGATGGCAAAGTGTTTGATGATACGTATGCTAGAAAATCACCCGCACATCTTTCGATGATAAACATTATTGATGGTTTACAAGAGGGATTGATGTTGATGAATGAAGGCTCAAAATTTAAATTAGTGATTCCAAGTGAACTTGCTTATGGAAATATGGATATGAACGAAATTCCAGCGGGTTCAACAGTGGTTTTTGAAATTGAATTGCAAAAAGTAATGAAACCAGGAGAACTTGCTAACAGCGCAAAGCCGCTTAGTGAAGAAGATAAAAAAGAGATGATGAACGTTGAAAAGAAGAAGTTGTAGGTAGTCTAGGTTAGGTCGTGTTAATGAATCAAATTGGAGGAGATTATGGAGAATGATAGTAAAAGAAGAGATTTTCTAAAGTACTTGGGGTTAAGCTCTTTTACACTGACAACCGTCGGGTATAGTTTGGAAGTGGCAAAAGAGCAACCAAAGCAAAAACCACACTATGGGATGATTTTTGACCAAAATAAGTGTGTAGGCTGTACCGATTGTGAGATTGCATGCCGTAAGACAAACTCTGTGCCACAAGGGCAGGCACGATTGTTTGTTCAAAATAAAACGGATCCCAATACACCATTGGAAAAGCGTTATGTACGTGTATCGTGCCAGCAGTGTGAAGATGCACCTTGTGTGAATGTGTGTCCGACACAAGCCTGTCATCGCGATAGCCTTACCAATATTGTCACGATGAATGCGGATGATTGTATCGCCTGTAAATATTGCATCGTCGCGTGTCCGTATGATGTGCGTTTTATCAACCATGAAACAAAGTCGGCAGAAAATTGCAATTTCTGTCTTAATACCAATTTAGCCAAAGGGCATGAACCCGCTTGTGTGGAAGCATGTAAATACAAAGCGCTTGTTTTTGGCGACTTGAACGATGAGAATTCGTACATCAATCAACTTTTACATGTAAAAGATGCGGTACGTATGAAACCAACGTATGGAACGAAGCCAAGTCTACGTTACATACCGATTGTTAAGTTAGGAGTATGATGATGAATAATGACATTACATTTACCGTTGGATTTTCTCATGGCGTTGAGTGGGGATGGCCGATTGCAGTCTATTTATTGCTTGCGGGTATCTCGGGTGGTGCTATTATCGTAGCATTATTTATTCGTTATTATAAAAAACAAAAAGAAGACACTCCTTTACTTAAAGCAGCTTCATTAGTTGCTTTTATCACAATTGTTTTTGGAATGGTGTTCTTGGTTGGGGATTTGGATAAGCCTTTATATTTTTGGAAAATTCTCATTCATTATAATTTCACATCGGTCATGTCCATTGGTGTTTTAGCACTTTCTATTTATATCCCTTTGACATTGGTTTTATGTCTTTATCTGTTTGAAAATGAAATTCTACGCTATCTTCCTCAACAAAAATTGCGTGATTATTTTGTTGCCATTATGGGTATTTTGAAAAAAATCAGACCGTTGATTGAAGTCTTGTGTGTTTTATTTGCGGTTGTTGTCTGTGCCTATACAGGATTTTTGATTTCCGTATTGGTTCGTTTTCCTATTTTAAATACAGCCATTTTACCTGCGCTGTTTGTCGCTTCGGGACTTTCAGCAGGAACTGCAAGTGCCAGTGTTGTTGCTTCGTTGTTTTTCAAAGAAGATACCCATTCTTCAGATATGAAAACATTGCATACGATTGAATGGCCTATTATGGCAACTGAAATACTGTTTATTTTTATGTTGTTCGTTTCACTTTTAGTCGGTAATGAATTCCAAAAATCAACTGTGATGGCATTTCAAAACGGTGCATTTTCGTCCTTGTTTTGGATGGGCGTTATGGGTGTTGGCTTTGGTATTCCTTTGGTGTTGAATTTTCTTTTGGGAAAACAAATCGCATCATCAAAAATGGCGTTTTATCTCTCTGGTGTAGCAAGTATTGTAGGCGTTTTATGTTTAAGGATGTTTATTATCTATGCAGGACAAACATTTAGTGTGTAAGAGTGCCAAATCTTATTAAAAAGGCTTTAGTGTGAAGTTGATATCTCTTTTGGCAAAAGGTTTCTTTTCGTATTCGTTTATTATTGTGATGCTTTTTATTTTGGGCGCGGCAGCGGGGGTCGCTACGTTTGTGGAGAGCACCTATGATGTGCAAACCGCGCGAGTGCTCATCTATGATGCCTTTTGGTATGAAGTGGTTATGGTAGCCCTCACACTCTCTATGATAGGGGTGATGTATAAAAGCAAGATGTGGTATAAAAAAGGTGCGTTTATTGTGCATCTTGCTTTTGTGGTTATCTTGGTGGGTGCTGGCATGACACGTTATTTTGGATACGAAGGGGTCATTCATATCAGAGAAGGTATGCGTGAAAACGAGATGATAGGGGTTAAACCTTATTTTCAAATCAAAACGGACAGTCAAGTCTTAGAATATCCGCTTTCATTGGGACAAATTGGCAATAACCATTTTAAATATCGAGAAACTCTCAAAGGTAAAAGCCTTGTCGTTGAGTATCAAGGATACCGCGCTAATCCTAAAGGCAGTACCAGTAGCGTCTATGTCAATGTGACTTATGATAATGTCACCAAGCGTGTGATGATAGAAGGCGGCTCTGGCTGGATCAACGCTCCCACAGAAGTGCAATTTGATAATCTTACGGTTGCGCTTTCATGGGGTTCTAAAGTTATTGAACTGCCTTTTTCACTGAAACTCATTGATTTTCAATTGGAACGATACGCAGGTTCTATGAGCCCCTCTTCGTATGCGAGCAATATTGAAGTACTGGATAATACTGCAGCTACCAAACTTCCGTATCGTATTTTTATGAACCATCCTTTGAATTATAAAGGGTACAAATTTTTTCAATCCTCTTATGACACCGATGAAAAAGGAACAATTTTGGAAGTGAATAAAGACCCTGGTAAATGGCCTACCTATCTTGGTTATTTTTTACTATGCGTTGGATTCTTGCTTAATTTCTTTACCAAAGGAAGTCGCTTTTTACGCTTAAAATCATTTTTGCAAAAGAATAGCATGATGCTTCTTTTGCCAGTACTTTTTTTAAGTACATCATCGTTGTTAAAAGCCGATAATGAAAGTTACTTAGAAACGTTTAAACTCAATTCATCCGAACATGCCAATCACGCTTTTAGTGCGCTTTTGGTGCAAGATTATATGGGGCGAGTGAAACCCATTAGCACCGAAGCTATTGATATCGTCAATAAACTCTCCGGAAAAAGCTCTTTGTATGGTTTAACTCCCGAACAAATAATTTTGGGTATGGTCACCAACCCTTCTCTTTGGGAGCAAATGAAAATCATCAAGCTTGGTAACGCCGAGATTAAAAAAGTTTTACATGTAAATACGCAAACAGAGTATGTCTCGTTTGCAGAGATATTTGATGAAGCAGGATATTATAAATTGGCAAAGCAGGTCAATGCCGCAAACCAAAAAGCCCAATCAAAACGCGATACGTTCGATAATGACATTATTAAGTTTGATGAGAAACTCAATATCGCTTATCTAACATTTAAAGGTGTCTTTTTTAAATTTATCCCCATTCCAGAAGACCCCGATAAAAAATGGGTTGATCCCAATGAAGCGTTTAATAATCCGTTTGTCGCGAATGAAACGAAACGACTGGTGAATCAATACCTTGTAGGATTGCAAGAAGGCATCGCCAATAATCAATGGAGCAGTGCTACTACCGCTTTAGAACAACTCAAAGAAAATCAACGCCGTTATAGTAAAGAGATTTTGCCAAGTGAAGCTCGCATTAAGGCTGAAGTCCTTTACAATCATCTGGGCGTGTTTCAAAAGCTGATTTCGGGTTATCTTATTTTAGGTCTTATCGCACTTTGTATTGCGATGCTATTCATCTTTTTAAACCAAAATAATCCTTTAATCCAACGCATCATTTTCTATGCGTTTGTTGTCTGTTTTAGTGCGCATACGTTTGGTTTGGCGCTTAGGTGGTATATCTCAGGACACGCACCTTGGAGTGATTCGTATGAGTCGCTCATTTACATTGGCTGGTCAGCAGGACTTGCGGGCATTGTGGTGTTTAGAAAATCAACGTTAGCGCTTTCGGCTGCCTCTATTTTAGCGGGTATTGTGATGCTTGTGGCTCATCTGAGTTTCATCAATCCTCAAATTACCAATCTTGTGCCCGTATTAAAATCGTATTGGCTGACAATTCATGTTTCTGTGATTACCGCAAGTTATGGTTTTTTAGGGTTAGGTGCTCTCTTAGGCTTCATTACGTTGTCCTTGATGCTTGTTAAAAATAAAAGTAATCGTGAACGTATCAATGTGCAAATCAGACAATTAACCGCCATTAATGAGATGAGCCTGATTATCGGTTTGGCGATGCTCACCGTGGGGAACTTTTTTGGCGGTATTTGGGCGAATGAATCGTGGGGAAGGTATTGGGGATGGGACCCAAAAGAGACATGGTCTTTTGTCTCTATCATCGTGTATGCACTTGTTTTACATATAAGATTTATCCCAAAACTCAATACGATTTATGCCTTTAGCGTTGCCTCGCTGATAGGGTTTTCATCCATCTTAATGACCTATTTTGGCGTGAATTTTTATCTCACGGGAATGCACTCTTACGCCGCTTCGGGTGAGCATCCTAGCTTGCCGGTTTTTGTTTACTATGCGGTTGCGTTTATCATTGCCCTATGCGCTTTTGCGTATCGCGGCAGAGATGTTAAACCTATTTAAAATGATAAAAGGATAATGAATGGAATATTATAGCTACATCCTAGGATTTCATGTGATGGCGTTTATGTCATGGATGGCAGTGATGTTTTATTTGCCCAGACTGTTTGTCTACCACGTCGAACATATGGATAATGCGGGATTTGTGGAAGTGGTGAAAGTGCAAGAATATAAGCTTTATAAATACATTGGTTTGCCTTCGTTTTGGGCGACGATTATCAGTGGCGCGCTTTTATTGTCTATCAACTCCTACCTTCTTACCCAGCCTTGGATGCATACCAAACTGTATGTCTTGGTCTTTTTAACGTTGTACAGTTTTAGTATGGAATATTACAGAGTGAAGCTTGAAAAAAATGAGTGTTTCCACAATGGTCAGTTTTTTAGAGCGTACAATGAAGTCCCTACGTTGTTATCGGTTTTAATTGTCGCTTTTGTGATAACGAAAGAGACGGTATTACTCTTTTCGCTATGTGCTATTATCTTCTTTGGCGTGATTATTTACAAAATCGCAACACTCCAAAAACAGCCTTGCACAACAATACAACAGAATAAAGGACAGATATGAAAAAAGAACTTTTAATCATGATGATGTGTGTGGGTTTAGCGCATGCGGGGTTCATTAAAGAAGGCATAGAGGCACAAGAAAAAGGTGATCATAAAAAATTGGTCGAAATTTACGATAAAGCGTGCAATGATGGCAAAGCTTCAGGCTGTTATAACTTAGGTGTCTTATACGCAGAAGGCACGGGTAGAGTGGAAAAAAACTATGAAAAAGCGATTCAGCTTTATCAAAAAGCGTGCGACAACAATTTTTCATCGGCCTGTTATAACTTAGGACTTTTGTATGCCGAAGGAAAAGGGGTAACGCAAGATTATACCAAAGCGGGCGCATTGTATCAAAAGGCGTGTGACGATGATGATGGCACGGGATGCAATAATTTAGGGTTGCTATACGCTGATGGCAAAGGGTTTGTTCAAGATTACAAAAAAGCCAGTGAGCTATACCAAAAAGCTTGTAAGAGTGATGATTTGGTGGGTTGCAGCAACCTTGGATTTTTATACACAGAAGGCAAAGGTGTTGCACAAGATTATAAAAAAGCCAGCGAGCTGTATCAAAAAGCCTGCGATGGGAAAGATGGTACGGGATGCGACAATTTAGGCTTTTTATATGCTGAGGGCAAAGGTGTTAAACAAGACTATAAAAAAGCAAGCTCATTTTATGAAATCGCTTGTGATGTCGGATACGCAAAAGGGTGCAACAACCTTGCTATTTTATACGCGGAAGGAAAAGGGGTCAATGCGGATAATCAAAAAGCACATGACCTTTTTCAAAAGAGCTGTGATAAAGGCTTAAGCATCAGTTGTGATAACGTTAAATTGCTCGATACTATCACACAAAAATAGATTTACATGTAAAAGGAAAAACCATGATTGTACGGTTGATTTTGATAGCACTGAGTATGCTCAGTATTTTAAATGCAGAGATGTTTCAAAGTGTCCCAAAAGAAAAAGCAGTTTTGATTCAAAAAGGAGATGCTAAAGCGTATTGTCCTAACTGCGGGATGGATTTAGCAAAATTTTACAAGACCAATCATACGCATGCGAACCATCAGTATTGTTCGTTGCACTGCTTATTTGAATCCACAAAAGGTGTTGTGCCAGATGATGCTAAAGTGGTGGATACCAAAACGCTTTTATTTGTTGATGCCAAAACAGCTTTTTATGTCGTAGGCAGTAACCAACCTGGAACCATGAGTATGAAAAGCAAATATGCTTTTGCAAACAAGGAAGATGCCAATGATTTTGCGGCTCAAAACGGAGGTAAGGTTGTCTCTTTTGAAGAAGCGTATGCAATGGCAGGTGAAGACTTTAAAAATGATGTTGCCATGATACAAGCTAAAAAAGAGAAGGGCATGTATAAAATGGGTCAAAAAATGTACGAAGAGGCGTGCGATAAAATCAACGTTGCTTCCTTTCAGACGATTGCCGATTTGAAAGCATCTTTAAAAGAATCTTGCCAATTAGATACCGAAGGTCAGTACCAAGCCGTTGCCATCTACCTATGGGATAAAGGAAGAACAAATACTCCGTTAAAAATGGCTTCCAAAATAGACGTTCCTAAAGATGCTAAATGCCCAGTTTGCGGTATGTTTGTTGCCAAAAATCCTCAGTGGGCGGCCATGATTGAAATCAATGGCAAAAATTTCTACTTTGATGGCGTCAAAGATTTGATGAAGTACATTATTGTCGAGCGAAATCATTTTGACAAAGTTTATGTCACCGATTATTACAAAATCCAAAAGCTGGAAGCACAAAAAGCTTTTTATGTGATGGGCTCTAACGTTTATGGTCCGATGGGGAATGAATTGATTCCTTTTTCGACAGAACAAGATGCTTTAACCTTCGCACGCGACCACAATGGTCAAAAAGTGGTTGCCTTTGATGAAATTGATACAGCACTTGTGCAAAACTTATGAGACTCATCTATTCGCTCATCGCTTTTTTTGCCTTCATTTATAGTGTTTTGGCATTGCATCATGCCCACTACAACCGCGCGCAAAAGGTGCAAGAGATTCGTTCACTTTCCGCCGAAGTCAAAGTGAACGAACCATCACTTGCTTTTCGCATGGTTGAATATAAAAGGTTTGTTTATGTTCACTAAAAATTTTATTGATTACGCCATTATTTTACTGCTAAAAGACCGTGCAGACCACTTCTTTAGTTTTTTGATTTTTTCGTTTATCGTTTTTATTTTAAGTTCCGTTTTGTTTATCTCGCACTCTTTGGAATTTGACATCCTGCAAAGCATCGCTTCTCAGCCTGACATTGTCGTAGAAGATACCAGAGCAGGCAAAGCGTTTTTAGTGGATGAAGACCAAATGGATGAAATCTCCAGAATCGCGGGTGTGAGTAAAGTAGAAGGTGCGATTGATGGGTACTACTATTTTGCGCAACAACGTCTTTATTTTCACGTTTTAACCAATGACACACTGAAACGAAACGAAATGATGGTCGGACAAGGCGTGAAAAAGGCGATGAGCGAGCTGTATTATGAAGACCAATTTCATTTTATTACTGAAAATGGCATCATTAAGATGCACATCACACAGGTCGCGCCCAAAACGTCCACTATCATTTCAAACGATGTTATATATCTGCACCATTTAACGGCACGAAGAGTGTTAGGGCTTAAAAATAATGAATACTCAAAAATGTATGTCACTGTTCCTAACAGCAATGAAGTAGGGCAAATTGCTCTTAAAATTGTTGAGCTGTATCCGAGCATGAAAGCCACGACAAAAGAAGATATACGAGCAGAGTATCAGCATATTTTTTACTATAAAGGCGGTATTTTTATGGTGATGTATGTGGTTTCTATGGTCTCTTTCTTTATTTTGCTCAAAAACCAAATCAGCCTTGTGTATGGTGAAAAGAAAAAAGAGATAGCCATTTTACGAAGCATTGGTTTTTGTATTAAAGATATTATCGCTTTGAAGTTCATTCAAAATTTTGTCGTAGCACTGAGTGCGTATTTGTTAGGAATCGCATGTGCGTATGTCTATGTGTTCTTCTTTAACGCGCCTTTATTACGGGAGATATTTTTAGGCAGTATGTTTACCAATACCATCTCTTTGACACCTGTTGTGGATGCCAATGTGTTATTTTTGATTTTTATTTTTGGGGTCATTCCTTTTTTAGCATTTGTCATCATCCCGTCTTGGAAAATCGCTATCAGCGATATGAGTGAGGCCATTAAATAATGAAAAAAATAGTCATTCAAAACCTCAATAAGGTTTATAATCAAAACCAACCCAATGAATTTTATGCGCTTAAAAATATCAATTTAGAGATAGATGATGGTGAAATCGTTATTTTAAAAGGGGTCAGTGGCAGTGGTAAAAGTACTTTGCTCTCACTCCTTGGCGCACTTAGCAAACCCAGTGATGGCGATATTATCGTTGATGGACAGAGCATCGCTAAATTGCCCGATATTATGGCGTCACACTACAGGCATCAAGAGATTGGATTTATCTTTCAATCGTTTAATCTGTTAAGTGGGTTAAGTGTTTACCAAAACATCAAAGCACCTCTTGCTTTGCTGCAAGAAAACGAAGTTGTAATGGCTCAAAAAATAGAAAAAGCACTCAGTATTGCTAACATTGAGCATAAAAGAGAGCAAAAAGTGCTCAATCTAAGCGGTGGTGAAAAACAACGCTGTGCTATTGCACGAGCGATGGTTATGGAGCCCAATATCATTTTAGCGGATGAGCCAACCGCCAATTTGGATAAAGAGAATTCTTTGATATTTATTGAGATATTGCAAAAATTTAAAGCGCTTCATAAAACCGTAATTATCGCAACCCATGATGTGTTATTTGATAATCTTGCTTGTGTCGATAGGTATGTGCACATTCAAGATGGAGTGATACAGTAATGTCTATCTTTTTATCGAATGAAATTTTAGTTTTTCTTTTTATTGAGTTGATTTTAGCCGTCTTAATGACAATCAGTCAAGTGCATATTATCAAGATTTTACGCTATTGGGATTTTAATGCAACCACTGCATTGCAATATACCCTAGAGAAAAAAAATTATCTCATTAATACCATTTTGTATTTTGCCGTTGTGTGCAAAGTAATTTTATTTATCTTTTTTGTGCAATCACTCAATGCGCTCTCGGGCATTGTTCCAGGAGCGATGTGTTCAGCCGGTGTGGTTGGGTCTAATCAGTATGGCAATCGCTTGTTGTTGCTTAAAATACTGATTATTTTCGGCTTTGGTATTTGGCTGATTATTAATAAACTCGATTTAAAGTCAATCACGTTTCCCTATTTAAAATACAAATACTATCTTTTCACGCTTTTATTTGCGAGTGTTCTTTTAGAGGGCGTCATAGAAGTCTTGTATTTTTCTAATATTCCTCTAACCGTTCCCGTCTTTTGTTGTTCGACGGTTTTTCAAGCGCCAAGCCTTCCTTTTGGCTACACGCAAACGATGTTATTAGTCCTTTTTTATGCGCTTTTTGGCGTCATCTTGATATTAAATTATCTCAAACATGCTTCCATTAGTTTTACATGTAATGTGTTATTTTTGTTTGTCGCTTACTATGCCATTACCTATTTTTTTGGGACATACATTTATGAACTACCCAATCACAAATGTCCTTATTGCATGCTTCAGCGAGAGTATTTTTATATAGGGTACATCATTTGGGGTTCTTTGTTTTTAGGAATCTTTTTTGGCATTAGTCCTTTTCTTATTGAAATCATCACGCATAAAAAATATGACAATATGTTCAAATATTCCTCATACTTTCTTAGTGTAACGGTTGTCATTTGTAGCCTTTATGTATTGAAATACTATTGGCAAAATGGAGTCTTCTTATGATGAAGTCTGTTTTCGCATTTGCTCTTTTAGGCTCAATTTTGGTTATTTTGCTCTTGAGCATTGATGTTAAAGAAGACTTAATTGTCCTTAGTCATTACAATCCTGAAAAGAAACCTTTGGAAATAGACCTTGAAAAGTACGCGTGCAGTGAGTGTGGCACGCCTATTCGCTCTTTATTTAATTCGTCACAAGCGATTATGCAAGATGGCACGACCTATTTTTTCGATGACCTTGGGTGTTTATGTTTATGGTTGAACCGCCAAAAAGAGAAAGATTCCATCACTGTTTGGGTCTATACGGAAGATACAGAGCGTTATATTTTGGCTAAAAATGCGTGGTACTCCAGAACCACTGCATCACCAATCGGGTATGGTTTTGGGGCGTATGAGATTCGGCTTTACGGTAAGGCAGATTATTATTTTGATGAGATTAGGCTCTTTGCCATTCGCGGAGAAACGATGCTCCATCCTATGATAAACGCATTGCTTCTGGAAAATAAACTTTAAACCAATCAGGCGAGAATAATCCCAAAGGATTATTCTGCTGTGGTATTCTCGTCTGCTTCCACTTTCACGAGTTTTGGATCAATCGCTTTTGCTTCACCTTTGGCATCATAGTCAAAGGCTTTTATCACTATGCCTTCTTTAAACTCAATGGTTCGGATAAGCTTGCCTGATTTATTGTAGAGTTTTGTCATGCCGTCTGCTCTATTGTGTTTAAAAAAGCTCTCGCCTTGCAAGGTCCCTGTTGGATAGTAAAATTTTGCAAGACCTTCGGCATTATCGCTGACAAAAGGAGTTTCGCTGAGTAGGGTGCCTGATTCGTAGTACTCTTTTTTCATGCCTTCAATTTTGTCATTATGAAAAGGTGTCTCTCCTTTGAGCCTTCCTGAATCGTAATACGTTTTGCCAATGCCTTCTCTGATACCATTTTTAAAAGGGGTTTCGCCTTTTAATTTTCCTGAATCATAATAAAACTGTCCGATGCCGTTTGCGAGTGCTTGCGTTTTTACTTCAACAAGAGCGCCATCATACCTTTCATTTAAATCACCGTATTGATAATATTTGTCTGCTGCAAAAAGACTGATACTCATCAGCCCAATTAGCCACCATTTCATGCTTTTCTCCCTGTTTTTTTGAGATGAAATCATAGCATGTCATTGTTAATAAAAGATTTTTGAGTCTGTTGTCTTTTGGCATGAGAAACGGCTATTTACTTATCTTTTCTTGTTATAAAGTTAAAAATGATTAACTAATTTTAGTTTTTATACTAGCTACATGTAATGGTTTTGTAACATGCCTTTGGAATAATACTTATAATCCTCACTTTATCTTGAATAACAAAAAGTAAAGTGCTATTATGAAGCTATTAAGTATTCACCAACTTTAATCAAGCTTATCTTGAAGGAGGAGATTATGAATCTCGCAAAAGTTTTGTCTTTAGTGGTCATCGGCCTTCCAGTTGTTGCTTTCTCTTTAACATTAGAGGAAGGGGCTAAATCTATTCTTTCTTCAAATCCAACATTTAAAGAAAGTGTCGAAATTTATAATGGAGTATTGAAAGAGTACGACATTGCGGAAAATGGTTATCTCCCAACGCTTGATTTGGTCAGCTCTTACGGGTACCAAAATGTTAAGAGTCCATCAACCAACCAAGACAGAGTCGATGGTTCAATGAATGAAACATCTTTGGTTTTAACCGAAAATATTTTCAATGGTTTCTTAACCGAAAATACCATCAAACAGCAAAAGAACAGACTTGATGCCGCTGCATTTGGTGTGGCTGAACGGGCAGATAGAACCATTTTAAAATATGTCAATGCCTACATCATGCTTCTAAAACAAAAAGAGCTTCTCGTGTTGTCACAAGAAAACGTCAAAACACATGAGGCTATTTTTAAACAAATTAAAGAGCGTTCAGACTCGGGTTTTGGACGACTTTCTGAGACACAACAAGCAGGCAGCAGATATACCCTTGCACAATCCAATCTCATTGCGCAAGAAAACGACTATAAAGATGCGGTAACAACGTTTGAAAAACTATACGGCCAAAAATTGGATGCCGATGATTTAGTCAAACCTGTTTTTACATCAACCATTCCCACCAATTTTGACAAAATTAAGGAAAAAAGTCTTGTATGTAATCCTTCTGTCCGAGTCCAACAATCCAATGTTCTCTTAGCGGATGCTCTCTTTGAAGGAAGCAAAGCAGCATTTTATCCTAAAATTGATGCTGAACTTGCAGGCACGAGGGGCGACGACCTTGATGGCGTTAATGGTAGAACAGAAAAATATTCAGCGCTTTTAAAACTTCGTTATAACCTATATAATAAAGGTTCTGACCTTTTAACCAAGGAAAAATACAGTGTTTTAAAACTAAAAGAAAATGAAACACTAGGAAATATTGAGCGTGATTTGACTGAAAGTGTTAAATTTTCATGGGAAAGCTATGAATCAACACAAAAACGTATTGACCTTCTAAAAGAACATACCGATTACAGTAAAAAAACCTTGGATGCATACCAACAAGAGTTTTCAATTGGAAAACGTGATTTGATTAACTTGCTAGATGCCGAGGGTGAGTATTACTCAGCCAGACAAGCTCTAGCAACAGCTGAAGCAACGCTTTTATATGCTAAATATCGTTTATTGGATAATATGGGTGTCTTGACAGATTATTTTGAGCCTGATTTCGCGCAAACGTATCATGTTCAAACATGCTCAAGCAAAAGTGTTGAGTTTTAGTTAGTCATTTTATATAACGAGGAATAGAGCTAAAAAGAATGCGCAAAAAAATAGTTATTGTCATAACATTAATCGCTTTAGCTCTTTATGCGGGACAAGAATTTTTCACGCAAGAAGTTCTTGTTAAAGTTGAAAAGAGATACGGTGGCGCAGCGAAGCGAAGGGTTGAAGCTCTTAATACGCTCATGGTTTCGCTTCATGCCGCCACCGAATCTGAAAAACTTGACAAAGTGAATGCCTTTTTTAATCAAATGCGCTTTGCCTCCGATGAGGAGATTTGGCATCAAAAGGATTATTGGGCGACACGCATGGAGTTTATCGGCAAAGGAGCAGGTGACTGCGAAGATTTTGTTATTGCCAAGTATTTTACGCTAAAACAGCTAGGGGTTCCTACTAGCAAGCTCTTTTTTACGTATGTTAAAGCGCTTAAATATCAACAAGCGCATATGGTTTTAACGTATTTTGAGACACCGACATCGGTTCCGCTGGTTCTTGATAATATTAATTTCAAAATCTTACCAGCAACCCAAAGAAACGATTTGGCGCCTGTTTATAGTTTTAACGGCGATGCCCTTTATCTGGCAAAACAACAAGGCTTAGGGCAAGTTGTGCCTTCAGGTATGGCAAAAAACAAAAAATGGTTTGAGTTGGTAGATAAGATTAGGAGAGAAGGATTATGACGCTTTTTAAACAGATTATTATTGTTTTGTCTATATTTCAAACACTGATTTTTGCAGGTGTCATGTGGTTTAATTTTCAAAGTTCAAATGAATACGTCAGAGAACAAGCCTATACCGATGCGTTGCATACAGCAAATTCATTAGGCTTATCGATTAGTTCAATTGCATCACCTGAAGATACTTCTATGGCTGAAACAATGATAAACTCCGTTTTTGACAGCGGATATTATGAAAAAATTACGCTTGAAGATATGAATAAAAAGATTTTAGTAGAAAAAACGCAAGATGTTGTTGTTGCGGATGTTCCTGCGTGGTTCGTGAAACACATCAAAGTGGTTCCACCTGTGGCTACGTCTCAAATTATGCTTGGATGGACACCTTTTGGTATTTTATCCGTTCAGCTCAATAGCGGTCATGCGTATCGTCAGTTGTGGACTATTTTTAAAGATGTTGTGGTCATTTTTACGGGTGTTTCGATTATCGGTTTCTTTGCCCTACAACTCATTTTGTCACTCATCTTGCAACCACTAAAACGCGTTAAAGAACAAGCTGAAGCTATTTTGGAGAGTGATTTTATCTTTCAAAACGATATTCCGTTCACCAAAGAGCTTAAAAATGTGGTGTTTGCAATGAACAGCATGGTTAAAAAAGTCAAAGAAATCTTTGAAAAAGAGGCCGATGCTGTCAAAAAATACCATGAAATCCTTTATCAAGATACCGTGACTAAGATGTTTAACCGTCGATATTTTAATATTAAACTCCAAGAATACCTCTCAAGCGAAGCTAAAAATGCGCAAGGTGCGTTGATTTTGATTTCACTCAATGATTATGAACACCTCAAACATACCTTAGGATACCAAAAGAGTGAGCAGTTTATCCAAGCGATGGCACGGTGCATTAAAACGGCCATACAAAATCAAAGAGAATATGTCAGTGCTAAATTAAACGATACAGATTTTGCTATTTTAGCACCTTCATCTTCACAAGAAGCCTTTGATTTGTTATGTCAAGAAATTAATGAAATGATTAAAAACGTAGCACATACCTTTGAACTGAATGCCAAAGAGCATTTTATTAACATCGGTTACGCTAAATATTTTGCACAATCTGATTCCAAAGAGCTTTTTTCTAAAGCAGATTTCGCGCTAACATCTTCTAAGGCAAAAGGGGCATTTAGCATTAATGCTTTTGTTGAACAAGCAGGCGATCAACAACTTGTTTTGGGTAAAGAAGCTTGGACACAAGAGCTTAAAAGTGCGATGGATCAAAAACGATTCAAATTAGCCTATCAAAATGTTGTGAATATTCAAACCCCTACAGATGTCTTTCACAGCGAGCTTTTTTTACGGTTGCAAGATTATAACAACCACTTACACAATGCAGGTTATTTTATGCCAATGATTATGGAACTGAAACTAGGCGCACAGTTAGACCATTATGTCATTCAGCGTGCACGTGAAGTTTTAGCACAAAAACTTTTTACATGTAAAGCAGTCTGTATCAACCTAGGTAAGGATATTTTCATGCAGAGTAACGATTGGGCATGGTTAGAAGATAGTGTCGAAGGATTTAAAAAAACAGGTATCGAACAGCTCTTTTTTGAAATGCCAAGCTCTGTGGATATGCCTATTGAAATTTTAGTGAAATTTTCAAAGTATGTGCGCAGTTTTGGCTATGGATTTGGTATTGATAATTTTGCGATTAATAGTGAAAGTCTAGAGACGATTCAGCAGATTAATCCGGCGTATATCAAAATGCAAGCGTCGTATATGATTGACCTTTTGGGTGAAAATGGTATTGATTCAGCCAATCGCTCACTGGGTATTATTACGGATAGTATGGATATTAAAGTGATTGCAACCAATGTTGAAAATGCTGATCAAAAAGAGAAATTGGCACAAATGGGTGTTAAATATATTCAAGGCAGTTTCATCGCTGAACCTAAATTGATAGGATAACTATGCAGACAGAAACGCTTTATCAGTACACCGAAGACCCTTTATTGTCATGTTTGGTGCTTTTCACTAAACTGTACAACGTCCCTTACAGCGCAGAAGCTCTTGTAGCAGGATTGCCCATTGAAAAAGGATTAGGTTCGGTTGAACTCTTCTCCATCAAAGGCGGTTCAAAATCACTCTTTTCACGTGCGGCAAAACGAGCAGGCTTTATCAGTAAACTTGCACATAAACCTTTGCATGAGCTCTCTCCTTTGGTTTTGCCTTGCATTATTATGCTCAAAGATCACTCCGCATGCATTTTAGAGAGTTTTGTTGATGAGGGAAAACATCAAGTCAAAGTGATTCATCCTGACGTTCCTGAGGGTGAGCATATTATGACGCTCGAAGAGCTTGAAAAAGAGTACATCGGATACTGCTTTTTACTCAAAAAAGAGTTTGTAGCCGATACCAATCGAAACCAAATTCTTGAAAACAATGGTTCAAGTTGGTTTTGGGGAACACTTAAACGTTCCAAATCGATTTACTTTGATGTCATTTTAGCCTCTTTGGTGGTCAATGTTTTTGTCTTGGCAAGTCCTCTTTTTACCATGAATGTTTACGATAGAGTCATTCCTAATAATGCCGTTGAAACGTTATGGGTTTTAGCACTAGGACTATTTGTTGTGTATGTCTTAGATATTGTGTTGAAGTTTTTACGCTCTTATTTTCTTGAAATTGCGGGAAAAAAGAGTGATGTCATCATGTCCTCGATCATTTTTGAAAAAGTTATGGATCTCAAAATGGCAGTGCGTCCTAAGTCCGTAGGTTCATTTGCGAGCAATTTGCGTGATTTTGACTCCATTCGTAATTTCTTAACTTCTTCAACCTTAGCCGCACTGATTGATTTGCCGTTTGCGTTTATTTTCTTAATTACTATACATTTTATTGCAGGGAATTTGGTTTTTGTTCCTTTAATCCTGATGATTGCTATTTTGATCTATACCTTGAGTATTAAAAAATCGTTGCAAGAAAGTATTGAAAGTACGTATCAGGCTTCTGCGGTGAAAAATGGTATTTTGATTGAAAGCCTCAATGCAATGGAAACGATCAAAACGCTCTCAGCAGGTGGGCATGCGCAATGGAAATGGGAAGAAGCAAGCGGTGAAATTGCGCAACGAAGCTTAAAATCAAAAATTTTATCCAACTCTATTACGACCATTACCTCTTTTCTTGTTCAACTCAATACCATTGTTGTCGTTGTTTTGGGTGTCTATATGATCAAAGAGATGGAACTGACAATGGGTGGACTCATCGCTGCGGTCATTCTCTCTTCGCGTGCGATTGCGCCAATGGGTCAAGTGGCTGCACTGATTGCGAGTTTCGAGCAGACACGTACCGCGTACAAAGCCATTGATGATATTATGAAACTTCCTAGTGAGCGTCCAAGTGGTAAAAAATTTGTCAGACGTGAGCACTTTTTAGGAAAAATAGAATTTAAAAATGTCACATTTTCTTATCCTGATAGCAATAAAAAAGCATTGGATAATGTCTCTTTTGTGATTAAAGCGGGTGAACATGTGGGCATTTTGGGACGGAATGGTTCGGGTAAAACAACCCTTGAAAAACTTATCTTAGGGCTTTATGCTCCCGATGATGGCTCAGTTCTCGTTGATGGTATTGATATCAACCAAATTGATCCTGTAGATATACGTAAAAATGTGGGATACGTGCCTCAAGATGTTGTACTTTTTCAAGGCAGTGTACGTGATAATATCGTCTATAAAGCACCGTATGTCGATGATGAAACGATTTTGAAAGCGGCGAAAATGGGCGGCGTGGATGAATTTGTTAATGGTCATCCTTTAGGCTATGACATGCCCGTTTTGGAACGAGGCGATGGCGTTTCTGGCGGACAACGGCAAAGTATCGCTATTTCGAGAGCCTTTTTAGTCGATGCACCTATTATGCTTTTAGATGAACCAACCAATTCTTTGGACAATACCTCGGAAAATCATATTAAAAAGCTTTTAGAAGCAAGCATTCAAGGGCGTACAACGCTTTTAGTGACGCATAAAATGACACTCTTAGACATGGTTGAGCGCTTGATTGTGATCGATAATGGTCGAGTACTTTTAGATGGCAAAAAAGCAGACGTTATTGCGAAATTACAAGGTGTGTGATCCCTATGAAACACAATTACAATGAAAATGATTTAGCATTTATGTCCAGCCTCAGCGAGGCCGTTTTACAAAAGGTTCCTAATTCCTCACGCAGAATGCTTTGGGTTATTGTGATAGCTATTTTTTGGTTAATTGCATGGGCAAGTATTGCTGAGATTGATGAGCTGACGCGCGGAGAAGGCAAAGTCATTCCTTCACAACAACTTCAAGTCATTCAAAACTTAGAAGGTGGCATTGTTTCTGAGATTATGGTCAAAGAGGGTGATCATGTTAAAAAAGGACAAGTACTCCTTAAAATTGATGACAAAGGTTTTGCGAGTTCGTATGGAGAAAGCAGGCTCCGTTATATTGAGCTTAAAGCAAAATCACTCAGGCTCACAGCAGAAGCAAGTGGGCAACCTTTTGATGGCATTGACACAACCAATCAAGATATGAAACGTCAAATAGCGTATGAAAAAAGCTTATACGATTCAAACCAAGAACAGCTTCAAAAGACATTGCAGGTGTTACAAGAACAGCAAAATCAAAAAAGCAATGAGCTCAAAGAATTAACCTCAAAAGTTGCGCAACTGCAAAACAGTTATGACCTTGTGAGAAAAGAGTTAGGCATTATGGCACCTTTGACACAGAAAGGGTTGGTTTCGGAGATGGAACTACTCCAACTTAAGCGCCAAAGTAGCTCTATTCAAGGTGATTTAGATGCGGCAAAGCTTTCTATTCCTCGGGTGCAATCTGCCATTCAGGAGGCTAAAAATAAATTAGCAGGTGCGGAGCTTGATTTTCAAAATAAGGCGAAAAAAGACCTCAATGAAGCCGTAGCAGAGATGTCACGACTTCAAGAAGTGCAAACGAGCCTTGAAGATAGAGTGCAACGTACTTTGGTTCGTGCTCCTGTTGATGGTACGATTAAACAGCTTCTTGTCAATACGGTCTCAGGTGTTGTCAAACCGGGTATGGATATCTTAGAGATTGTTCCAACGGAAGATACGTTGCTTATCGAAGCGAAAATAAAACCTTCCGATGTTGCTTTTTTACGGTTAGGGTTGGATGCTATGGTGAAATTTACGGCGTATGATTTTTCCATTTATGGCGGTTTAAAAGGCAAGCTCGTTTTTATTAGTGCCGATACCATTACCAATGAAAAAGGGGAGAGTTACTATTTGGTGCATATTAAAACCGATAAAAACCATTTAGGAACTGCTGAAAAACCTTTAGAGCTTATGGTGGGAATGACAACAACAGTAGATATCTTAACGGGCAAAAAAACAGTTCTTGATTATTTGTTGAAGCCCATTTTAAAAGCAAAACAAAATGCATTAAGGGAGCGCTAAAATGATTATTTTATACTCTTCCAATCCTGAGATTACTCAAACGTGGCAAAAGATTTTACCCTCTGAAAAGACATGTGTATGTCATTATGAAAAAGCATTGCTCTCCTTGCTGGATTCTTTACATGTAAATGTGATTTTATTGGTTGAAGATAAGCAATACAATGAAGAAGGTATTGAAGGGTTCTTAGAACTGATACGTGATAAATACCCACTCCTAAGAACAGTGGTCCTTAGTTCCAAACCAACGTATACGCAAGGTTCTGCATTGTTAAAATATGGGATTAAGGCGTATGGCAATGTGCATATGTCGCCCGTCTATCTCAAAGAGGCGATTAATGTTGTGAAAAATGGTAACGTTTGGTTGTATCCTGATTTTATACAGACAATGATTTTAACGCTTTCTTCTCAAAAAAAAGCGTTACATGCGAATCATGAACTCCTGAATAAACTCTCTTTAAAAGAGAAAGAAGTAGCGCTTTTAATTAAAGAAGGATTGAGCAATAAAGAAATAGCGCTAAGAGAAGGAACGACGGAACGTACGGTAAAAGCGCACCTTAGCTCTATTTATGAGAAGATGGGTATTAAAGACCGTCTCGCTCTAGCCTTGCTTATTTAAGGATAATGTTTAGTTCTTATGCTATATCGCTAACGTAGGTTAAACATATTTAATCAACACACCTATGTTTGTGTCTCTCTTTAAATCCATCTTCATTTTTATATGATACAGAAATGTTACCTATTGTACCAAAGTACAATAGTAATTCTTTTGCATCTTTGTTAATATCCCTTATCTAAACTTTATCAAGGGGGATCAGATGGCACATTCTATCGGAACAATCAAAGAAATAAGTGGGATTGTTATTGCGCGAAGCGCATCGGGCGAAGAAAGAGTTCTACATGTTGGCGATACGATCAATTTTGAAGATACTATAAGCACTATAGGTGCTGGTTCTCATGTCGTTTTGGCTTTAGCCGATGGTCGTGAAATTGCCCTCAATGGTAATGATGGTGTGCTCCTTGACCAGAGTGTATATGCCGCAGGAGAAGGATTCGGGCAAGATGCCGTTGTCTCAGGGCATACGATGGATGCGGTAAACTCCAACCAAAGTGTCGCGGATATTCAAGCCGCCTTACTTGCTGGTAAAGATATTAATCAATTAGAAGCAACGGCTGCAGGTGATACAGCTGCTGGCGCTGGTGGTGCTAATCTCGTGTCAGGTTTTGCAACAGCACAATATATGACTGGTGGTAGTGAAAGTACCGTAACGGCAGATTATCGTACGTTGGGTGGTGGCGCTGGTGGTGCCTTGGCATTTGACGCAGGCGGAACAGTCATTGATCCCAATGATCAACCGCTTGTCAGTGATGTCGCTGCTTCACAAAATGAAGCACTCGATGGAACCAATACCTTTACAGGTACCTTAGTAGGAACAGATGCCGATACGGGAGATATACTCACATACGCTTTAGTCGATAGTAGCGTTGCGGTTGATAATCCACTCATTACATCTCCTATTACTGTGACAGTGAATGCTGATGGTACGTACAGTGTCAATGGTGACTTTAATGCTCTTGCCGCAGGGGAGAGTGCCACTGTGACGTTCCAATACGTTGCGAATGACGGACAAGGCTTTGATGGCACCGATGGGGTGAATGCAAGCTCTATCAGTACGCCTGCAACCGTTACTTTAACGATTACAGGTACTAACGACCAACCGGTTGTAAGTAATGTCGATGCCAATACTAATGCTACGAGCCTTTATGATTTAGTCGCCAGTGGCGCTTCCTTGGAGACCATTCAAAACTTAGCTGATGCTGGTATTTCAAACAGCGGTTCAACACCAACTGATGGCTCTGCCGTACAATTTACTATGACAACGAATGCCAATGAAACAGTGAGTTTTAACTGGAACTTTACCGACGCTGAACACGATGCTTCAGATGGAGCACAATATAATGATTTTTCATTTGTCATTGTTGATGGTGTGATGACGACATTGGAAGATTCTTTAGCGACTGATGTCAATGGAAATACTATTTTTAGCTACACGTTTACAACTGCAGGAGAGCATGTTATTACTTTTGGTGTTATGAATTCTGGAGATACAACTGTTGATTCCTCATTAAGTGTCACGCATATTGATGGTGGCGTGATTACTAATATCCAAAGCGTAGGAGATGTTACAACTTCGACAGCTGTCTATGAATCTTCCGATCCTGTCAGTTCCGTTGAAGATACAACTACAACATTTACAGGAAGTCTTGCTACCGCAACCGATGATGATGCAAGTGATAGCCATACTTACGCGATCGTTGCCGATACCGTTACGGTCAATAATGAATTAATTACGACATTGCCAACCGTTACAGTGAATGCTGATGGCACATACAGTGTCAGTGGAGATTTTAATGCCCTTGCCGCAGGTGAGACCGTAACAATTACTTTCCAATATGTGGCAAATGATGGCAGAGGATTTGATGGAAGCGATGGCATCAATGAAAGCTCTATCAGTGCTCCTGCAACGGTCACTTTAACCATTACCGGTACTAATGACCAACCTGTTGTGAGCGATGTTTCTGTGGATGCTCAACCCGAAGCACTCGATGGTGTCAATACCTTTACGGGGACATTGGTTGCCAGCGATGCTGACGTCAGTGATACACACACTTTCCATGTGGTGGAAGATAGCGTATCTGTCGAATCTGATGTGGCTATAGGAACACCAACCCTTGTTGTAAATGAAGATGGAACGTACAGTGTTGTAGGCGACTTCAATGCTCTAGCCGCAGGTGAAAGCGCAACCGTTACTTTCCAATATTATGCTATTGATAGTAGCAGTACACAAGCCAATGGTGAGTCCAATACGTCTGAACCTGCAACAGTAACCTTAACCATTATGGGAACCAATGACCAACCTGTGGTTAGTGATGTGACAACATCCGTCAATGAAGTTGATTTGTCCGATACGCAAGCGCATGAAGACTTCACGTACACAGGACAACTCAATGTGTCCGATAATGATACCAGTGATACTCATACCTTTAGTATTGCCAATGGCAGTTTCCATGTCAGCATCACAACCGTAGGCAGTGATGGTAGTGAATCTACAATGTCGCTTCCTAATTGGGCAATTAATGTACTTGTTTTGACACACCAACTTGAAATTACACTTAATGCTGATACGGGTGAATATACAGTCTCTAGTACACTCTTTAATACTCTAGGCTCCAATCAAAGCATGAGCGTTTCATTTGATTATTCTGCCAATGACAACACAGGCTATGATGGAAGTGATGGCACCAATGAAAGCTCACAAAGCAATACCGCAACTGCGACATTAGTCGTTCAAGGTACGAATGACCAACCGGTTGCATATGCAGATAGTACAACACAATGGGAACAACTCTTGGTTAATTCTCCAAGCGAAGATGCTTTATTTGTAGGTGTCTTACCGTTTGGTAGTGATGAAGATATCACCAATTCTCTCCATTATGCAGGTGTTGATGCCAATCATGACGGTGTCGTTGATGTTGTGACAACCAGTTCTGTCCAAACATCGGATGGTACGACGCCTGTGGTTGATCCGTCTCAAACCGTGGTGACTGTGGATGCCAATGGTGTTTACCATGTGACCAACCCAACCTTTGATGCCCTTGCCGCAGGTGAGACGGCAACCGTGACCTTCCAATACGTCATCAGCGATGGCATGGGTTATGATGGAAGCGATGGGGTGAATGAAAGTTCAACGAGTGAACCTCAAACCATTACACTTACCATTAAAGGAACCAATGACCAACCTGTTGTGAGTGATGTCAGCGATGCTCAAAATGAAACACTCAGTGGCAACAATATCTTTACAGGTACGCTTAGTGCCAGTGATGCTGATACCAATGATGCGCATACCTTTGCCCTCAAATCACACTCTGTCCATTCCGATAATCCATTGGTTACAGATCTTCATGTGAGCATTAATTCAGATGGTACCTATAATGTCAATGGTAATTTCGATGCGTTAGCCGCAGGTGAAAGTGCTACCATTACTTTCCAATACAGGGCGGATGACCATTCGGGTACGCCACTTTGGGATGAGTCACGTTATTCTGATTATGCAACCGTTACATTGACGGTTACTGGAACGAATGACCAACCTGTGGTCAGCGACGTCTCTGTTTCTCAACCTGAGGCGCTTGATGGTATCAATACGTTTGAAGGAACGCTCAGTGCGAGCGATGCGGATGTCAGCGATACGCACACTTTCTTTGCCGTGGAGAACAGTTTACATGTTGAATCCGATGTGGCTATTGGAACACCAACACTGACGGTTAATTCAGATGGCTCGTATAGTGTGAGCGGCGATTTTAATGCCCTTGCCGCAGGAGAGAGCGCAACCATTACTTTCCAATATTATGCCGTTGATAGTAGCAGTACACAAGCCAATGGTGAGTCCAATACGTCTGCACCTGCAACAGTAACCTTAACCATTACAGGAACCAATGACCAACCAGTTGTTAGCGATGTGAATGCCAATGGAAACGGCGGTACACTAGATGGTGATGTTACATTTGCCAACAACACCAATATGCATATCCCTGATCTTCATACGATTGAGTCTTCCATTACGATTTCAGGAACAGGTACCATTGAAGACCTTAATGTTCATATCAATCTACAGCATACATGGGATTCGGACTTAAATATTTATCTTGTTGCTCCAGATGGCACTGTGATTGAACTCTCTACGGGTAATGGCGGTAGCAGTAATAACTATTCAAATACCACATTTGATAGTGATGCCTCAACCTCTATCATCAATGGTTCGGCACCATTTTCTGGAGTCTATAGACCTGAAGGCGATTTAAGTGCGCTGGATGGCATGGATATTTCTGGAACATGGACATTACGCATTGTTGATAGTGCTTGGTTAGATGATGGTAACCTTCACTCTTGGTCTATTGAAGCACAAGTAGAAGGTAATACTACCGTCTATGAATCTGCTGATGTTGTAACTTCCGTAGAAGATATTACCACAACTTTTGAAGGCACCTTAGCACCTGTTGTCGATGCTGACACCAGTGATACCAGTCATACCTACGCGATTGTCGATAACAGCGTTCATGTCGATAATGCTCTTATTACCACATTGCCAACAGTCACGATCAATAGTGATGGCACTTATAGCGTTGTAGGTGATTTTAATGCACTCGCTGCAGGCGAGAACGTGACGGTGACGTTCCAATATGTTGCGAATGATGGGCGAGGATTTGACGGAACGGATGGTATTAACGAAAGCTCTATCAGTGAGCCAGCAACCGTTACATTGACCATTACAGGAACCAATGACCAACCAACAGTGAGTGATGTTCATGTCTCACAAGCCGAAGTTTCTCAAGGTATCAATACCTTTACAGGAACGCTTACGGCTAGTGATGCTGATGTCAATGATACGCATACTTTCTTTGCGGTCAATCACAGCTTGAATGTTGATTCTGATGTCTCGATTGGAACACCAACCCTTTCCGTGAACAGTACGACAGGTGAATATACCATCACAGGCGATTTTAACACGCTTGCTGTGGGTGAAACTGCTACGGTTACATTCCAATACTATGCTGTAGATAGCAGTAGTACACAAGCCAATGGTGAATCCAACACCTCTGATATTAAAACGGTTACCTTAACCATTACCGGAACCAATGATGCACCTATTTTTGTCACCACAGACCATCAAACTTCTTATAGTTTTGATTACAATGAAAATAGTGCACCTAATACCATTCTGGGCACTGTACTTGCTACTGATGTGGATCATGGTGATAGTGTGTCATACTCAATTGTCAGCGGTAATGATAACGGTTACTTTGCAATCAATGCAACGACAGGAGAGATTACCCTTACCGAAGCTGGCTCTCAAGCCTTTACTAATGATTATGAGACGCTCAGCAATACGCATAATCTTGTTGTAGGTGCTAATGATGGAACAGTAACGACAACAATAGGTGTAACACTCAATGAGCAAAATGTCAATGAATCCCCAGATGCTGTTAATGATTCTTATACTACGTATAATATTGAGGGCTTAAGTGGTCAATACTACGCATACCATGAAGGTGCTGATGGATCTAATTTAGCAAATCTTGCTCAAGTAGAAGCCTTTATTGCTGCGAATAACCCAGATGCAACGTTTACGGCAACATCTATTGATTACACGTATGTAACAGGTGATTTAGGAGGTGATGGCAGATTGCAAACGTTCCTAAATACCGATGCTGGCTCTCTTTCAAATGACCCTGAAAATAGTTCAGACGCTATTATTAAACTCAGTGGCAATGTAGAATTAGATGCTGGTGATTATACGTTTAAAGTCACTTCTGACGATGGCTTTAGTATTGTTATAGACGGTGTTGTCGTAGCATCGTTTGATAGTATTCATTCTCCAACCACTACTTATTATGATGTGAATATCGCAGAAAGCGGTACACATGATATGAGTATTGTTTATTGGGATCAAGGTGGCGAGGCAGTTCTCAAAGTTGAACTCAGTAATGATGGTGGTCAAACGTATAATGTGCTTTCAACCAGCAATGCAATTTCAACAGTCAATGATGCATTGGTTACTAACGAAGACACGCCGCTTACCATTGCTCCAAGTCTTTTACTTTCCAATGACAGTGATGTAGATGGCGATGCGTTACACATCACAAGTGTCCAAGATGCAACCCATGGCACGGTAGAGATCGTAGATGGTCAAATTGTCTTTACACCTGATGCAAACTACAATGGCGATGCAACATTCACCTACACGATTAGTGATGGAAGCCTCACCGATACGGCTACAGTAACATTACATGTCAATCCTGTCAATGATGCACCTGATGCAGTAAACGATGGTTCAACGGATGAACCTTTCAGTGTTGATGAAAATACACCGCTTACCAATATCAATGTGCTCAATAACGATACGGACCCAGATAATGATACCTTGAATGTCACAGCTGCATCAAGCCATGACGGTGATGTGACTATCAATCCTGATGGCACGCTTACGTTTACACCACATACTAACTTTACAGGCGATACAACCATTACCTATACGATTAGTGATGGCAATGGTGGAAGTGATAGTGCAACTGTTTTTGTCACCGTCAATGCGGTTGAACATACTCCTACGATTACGGTAGATACCGGCAATATTGACAATACCAACGATGGTGTCTCTGAAGCGGGTATCGCAACCATTGGGTCTCATGCAGGAGATGGCTCAAACGTTGCAGAAGGTACCTTTACAGTAGGTGACCCTGATGGCTTAAGTGATATCCAATCTGTAAGTGTTGCCGGAACGACCTTTACAATTGGTACGGGCGTTGGAGAATTTCATGATTTAGCCTCTATCATTGGTGAGAGCGTTTCTACGAGCAACGGTGAAGTGACAATTACTGGCTACGACAATGGCGTGTTTAATTACACTTATACTTTAACCTCTCCAACAGACGGTTCTAGTACAACCGATAGCTTTGATGTCAGTGTCTCTGATGGCAATGAAAGTGCAAGTGCTACGGTTACGTTTGATATCGCCGATGATGCGCCTATCGCTTATGATAATGCCGTTTCTTTGGTCGAAGGCAACACAACCACAGGTGGGGGAACAACCAATATCTTGTTGATGCTTGACTTTTCTGGAAGCATGGATGGCGCAAATTTAACTGCAATGAAAGCAGCAGTTATCGAACTGGTTAGTGCTTATCAAGATGCGGGTGGATTTAACCTTAAAATCGTTCCATTTAGCGGAGACCTTGACAGTACGACAGCATCAGGATTAAATACCGTCTTTACAGATGTTGCGAGTGTAACTAATTGGCTCAATACCGTGACAAGTAATGACCTCGGTTGGTCTACAAATTATGAAGCAGCTGTGGACTCTGCGATGTCTACATGGACAAGTGCTAATATCGCAGGAGCGGATGCGACAAATTCTATAGCGTATTTCATCTCCGATGGTGAGCCAAACGATGGCAATATGTCCAGTGTTCAAACAACATGGGAAAACTATGTTGATGCTAACTTTAGCAAAGCAATTGCCATTGGAATGGGTTCAGGTGCACCAAGTGATACGGACCTTCAAATGGTCGCGCATACGCCTGGTGGAGAAACCGGCAATGGCGATGATGAAATTTACATCGTTTCCAATCTTGCAGACCTTACCGATACGCTTGTTGGAACGGTTTCTGTGCCACATGTTGATTCCGGTAGTGTTATTACCGAAACAGGTGTCTTAAACTTAGTAGATGTTTCAGGTGCTGATAATTGGGCTGACCCAAAACTTGCTTCTGTATCTTACGATGGGGTGACCTATACATTTGATAGTACGCACACAACGTTTACAATTGAGACGAATGCAGGCAGTGTGACTATCGACAATCAAGGTAATTACAGCTTTACTTCATTGACGGATGTCGCAAATGATGTGACCGATAGCATTGCGTATACCGTTATTGATAGTGATGGCTCAACAGCGGAAGCGCATCTAAGTGTAACAACGCTTGATAGCAGTGAGGTAACGGCCGTAGGTGATACACTCACAGTAACGTCTGCGATGACTCCTTCAAATGCGACAGGGATTTGGACAGATAGTGGTTCTCGTGTAGATGTTTCCAGTGATAAACAGAGTGTGACGCTAGATACTAATAACAGTCATTCAAGTGTGAATACAGTATCTTCCTCTTTTGAAGTAACACAAGCTGGGACAGTCAGTGTTCAAGTAGCAACTTCTTCAGCCGGAGATGGTGATTCTTTTAGCGTATCCCTTAACGATGGTACAACAGCGACGGTAGTTTATGCTTGGTCATGGTCATCATGGTCATACGTTGGGACATTAAGTTCATCAAGTTCTGCTAATGCATCATGGGATAATTCTACAGGTACATTAACCTTTAGCAATGTGAGTGCAGGTTCCAAAACGATGAGGGTAACAGCCAATAGTTTAGATGCAACATTCTCTAATTTGACATACCCATCAACAACGACAACAACAGAAGTCTGGAACAGTGTGGGTATGGAAGCGGCAATCATCTCTGGTATTATTGTCGGCAATGTCTTGACCAATGATGCCTTAGGCTCAGAAGGCGCTACGATTACGAAAATCAATGGTGCTGATGTTGCTAGTGGCGATGTGACAATTCATGGTACCTATGGAACGCTTGTCATCAATACGGACAGTGGTAATTATACTTATACACCTCACACAACGACAGGCGATGTTCCAGCTTCTGGCGATGTAGAGACATTCTCTTATACCATCGCTCAAGCCGATGGCGATAGTGCAACCACAGACCTTACGATTAACTTCGCAAACAGTGTTAATACAACAGGTGTTGGCACAGATGGGGCAGATACGCTTGTTGCCTCAAGCGATGCAGGTGTTACACTCATCGGTGGTGATGGCAATGACCATTTAATTGGTGGTGCGGGTGATGACCATCTTTATGGTGGTGCGGGTTCTGATACTCTAGAAGGTGGTGCTGGAAATGACTACCTTGATGGTGGAACTGGAAGCGATGCATTGTATGGCGGTGCAGGTAATGATACCTTGGTGTACGATGCGGCAGACAGTATCATTGATGGAGGAACGGGTACCGATACGCTTCTTATCAATACCGGCGGTACCGTAGATTTGAGCCATGTTGCAACGATTGCGACGAGCATTGAAGCACTCGATCTTTCTCAAGCATCTGTCAATGTGACCAATATCAACGTGAACGATGTGATTAGTATGACGGCTGATGATACGACACATATTCTTAAAATCACAGGTGGCGCGGATGACAGTGTATCAGGTACGGGATGGACAGTTTCCTCTGACACAACCAACCTTGATGCAGGCTATACACGTTATGAAGGTACAGCAAGTGATGGCGTAACAAAAGCGTATGTTGATGTACAAGACACTGTTGTTCATACAGACTTTCATTAATGCTCATTAAAGTCATCCTAGGCTTCATGCTTTTACATGTAAGCCTTTTTGGAGGGGAGTTTAAGCTCTCCTCCTCTTTTTTTTCTTCTTTGCATACCGAAAAATCAAAAGCCATTTTCCAAGACTATGAACGTTTTATGAATGAAACGAACTCAAAACCTTTACATGTGAAACTGGAAGCGGTCAATTTTTACATCAATGCGTTTGTGGGCGCGTATGACGAGCAGACGTATCGAAGCGAGGATTATTGGGCGAGCCGTTGGGAGTTTTTGGAAAACGGAGGAGGGGATTGCGAAGATTATGTGATTGCTAAATTTTATACGCTCAAAGATTTAGGAACTGACCCCAGCAAAATGGCATTAAGTGTCGTTCAAGACATGGACAATGGAAGCTACCATATGGTACTTCTTTTTTTTGAAAAGCCTCACACGGAGCCTCTAGTGCTTGATAATCTCAGCTTTAAAATCTTGCCACTTAGCAAACGCTATGATTTAAAGGTGAAGGAGTGCATGAATGAAGAGGGCTATTTTAAGCTTGTAAATAATGAGCTTGTACGCAATCCATCGCGCAGAGGAATTAAAAATTATGTTGAGATGCTAAAGCGCAATCAACAAGAACCGTTGTGGCAAAATTTATCTTTACATGTAAAAAATTTTGGAGAAAATAAACGCTAAAGCAAAACCAAAGATTACTGCTTAATACATAACCAAACTCTTCACGAAAAATCTTGACATCATGCTATAATATTTTTACATGTAAAGCGTTTTTCACTTTCTGTTTTGAAGGATTCGTATGTCACTTAAAGTTGTGTTATCGCATAAAACAGAATATCATTATGACCGCTACGTTGCGCTTTCGCCGCACATCATTCGCCTGCGTCCTGCACCTCACAGTCGTACGCCTATTGAAGCATATTCGCTCAAAATTAAACCTGACAATCATTTTATCAACTGGCAGCAAGACCCTTTTGGCAATTACTTAGCACGCATCGTCTTTCCTGAAAAAACGAAAGAACTTTGCATCGATGTGGAGATTATCGCGGATTTGATTACCATCAATCCGTTTGATTTTTTTGTGGATGAGTATGCCAAAGATTTTCCATTTGTCTACACAAAAGAACTTCAAAAAGAACTGATTCCTTACCTTGAAGAGAGCGAAGATGGCGCATTGTTACGCGCTTTTGTACGCGCATTGGACTGTAAAAAACGCCCCATCATCGACTTTTTAGTCTACCTCAATTCTGAAATTAACCGACACCTTGCTTACACGATTAGACTCGAACCGGGTGTGCAAAGTTGTGAAGTAACGTTGGAGAAAAAACTGGGCAGTTGCCGTGACTTTGCATGGTTATTTGTGCAGGTGCTTCGTCATTTAGGACTTGCGGCACGCTTTGTCTCAGGCTACCTCGTGCAACTCAAAGCCGATGTGGCTTCACTGGATGGTCCAAGCGGTCCTGAAGCGGATTTTACCGACCTTCACGCGTGGACAGAAGTCTACATCCCAGGAGCGGGTTGGATAGGTCTTGATGCGACCAGTGGGCTTTTTGCGGGAGAGGGACACATACCGCTTGCGTGTACACCCTCGTATGAAAGTGCCTACGCCATCGAAGGATTGAGCGATAAATGCGAAACTGAATTTGTTTATGATAACACCGTTACACGTATTTTTGAATCGCCGCGTGTCACCAAGCCGTACCGTGATGACCAATGGAATGCCATTTATAACTTAGGTTTTAAAGTCGATAAAGCCTTAGAAGAAGGCGATGTAAGGCTTTCTATGGGTGGCGAGCCAACCTTTGTTTCCATTGATGACATGGAAGGCGATGAGTGGAACATTAAAGCCGATGGTGCGCACAAACGCGCCCTTGCCGACACGCTTTCGCGCAAACTTCTAAGCTCGTTTACGAAAGGTGGCATGCTCCATTACGCGCAAGGTAAATGGTACCCAGGTGAGCCGCTTCCGAGGTGGCAAACGTCCATCATTTGGCGCAAAGATGGCAAAGCGATTTGGAACAATCCAGACTTGCTTGCCGATATGAACGCTACTTATAGCTACACCAACGACGATGCCAAACGCTTTTTAGCCAAACTGGCTCTAACGCTTGGCGTGAGTGACCATAACATCGTTGAAGCGTACGAAGACCCGCTTTATTACATCATTAAAGAGTCAGAACTTCCTATTGACATCGACCCAATGAAAGCGGATTTATCGGATTCATTGGAGCGAAGGACCATCGCAAAAGTGCTCTCAGGAGGGCTCAATAATCCTGTGGGGTACGTGTTACCATTGGGTTTTGGTACGACACAATGGGTCACTTCGGCGTGGGAGCTTAGACGCGGTTATTTGTACCTCAGTGCAGGCAATTCGCCCCTTGGGTTACGCTTGCCACTGAGTTCTTTAGCTGAAAAACCGCATGCCGAGCTTGCACTTCGTTTTGAGCCAGACCTCTTTGCCAGCTATCCCAATCTTGGAGAGTATGCACAAGATGCCAAAAAACGGTGCGAAACAGCTGATGCAACGCTCTCTAAAACGACCACTTATAACACCTTTGTACGCACCGCTTTGTGTGCGGAAGTGCGTGATGGTAAGCTCTATATTTTCCTTCCGCCACTGAATCATTCAGAGGCGTTTTTAGACCTGATTGCCTGCATTGAAGCCGTGGCTGAATCTTTACATGTAAACGTCATTTTGGAAGGCTATGAGCCCTCTCATGACTTGAGACTGGATTGCATCAAAGTGACACCTGATCCTGGAGTTATTGAAGTGAACATTCAGCCTGCCACCTCATGGAAGATGCTCAGCGACAATCTTTTATTGCTTTACAACGATGCAAGAGAATCGCGTTTGGGAACGGAAAAATTTATGCTCGATGGCAAGCACACGGGTACGGGTGGTGGCAATCATGTCACGATTGGTGCCCTTCGTCCTGAAGACAGTCCACTGCTTCGCCGTCCTGATTTGCTTCGCAGTCTTATCACCTTTTGGCAACACCATCCGGGGCTTTCGTATCTTTTTTCAGGCGCATTTATAGGACCAACCTCACAAGCTCCACGCGTGGACGAGGGCAGGGTAGAAAATCTGTATGAGCTTGAAATCGCTTTTTCGCAGATTCCTGAGGGAGAGAGTGTGCCATTTTGGCTGACCGACAGACTGTTTCGCCATATGCTGACTGACATCACGGGAAACACGCACCGAAGCGAATTTTGCATCGACAAACTCTATTCGCCTGATTCCAGTAGTGGAAGGCTTGGCATCTTAGAACTTCGTGCATTTGATATGCCGCCTCATGCCCAAATGGCTTTATTGCAGATGCTTTTGGTGCGTACCTTAGTAGCCGTATTTTGGAAAAAACCGTACAAACACAAACTCGTTCGTTGGGGCACACAGCTTCACGATAAATTTTTACTAGAGCATTACGTTAAAGAGGATTTACGCGACATTGTCGAATTTTTGCAAGCAGAAGGTTATCCATTTGAATTAAATTGGTTCGACCCTTTCTTTGAGTTCCGCTTTCCCCTCTATGGCATGACAACCATTGAAAACATGCACCTAGAACTGCGCGCCGCTATCGAGCCGTGGAATGTGTTGGGCGAAGAGAGCAGTTCGCAAGGAACAGCGCGCTATGTGGACTCTTCTTTAGAGCGCGTGCAAGTGAAAGTGCAAAACTTTACCCCTGAGCGCTATACGCTGACATGTAACGCTGTGGCGATTCCATTGGCTCCCACAGGCAGGGAAGGTGAGTTTGTTGCAGGTGTGAAGTACAAAGCATGGGAGCCATACTCTGCGCTTCATCCCACCATTGGGGCAGATACACCTTTGGTCTTTGATGTGGTCGATACATGGAATAAACGCTCCATCGGCGGAATGACCTACTTTGTCGCGCATCCAGGAGGTCGTAATTATGACACCTTCCCGGTAAACAGCTACGAAGCGGAGTCTCGTCGCATCAACCGTTTTTGGGACTTTAACCATACCCAAGGTGAGGCGGAGTATCAAAGCAGTGCAGTGATACCTCATGTGATTGAGGGTAGCGAGCGAACTGTTGTGGTGCATAAACCCAAAGCGCTCAAACAGTTTGTGTTTCAAGAACTGCCTATCAGCAGTGAATTTCCGCACACACTCGACCTGCGACGTAAATGGAATGTACAAAAATGAATTTTTTAGATACATACACCTCGGCTTCCTTATTTGATGAGATGTTGGATGAAGGACTTGTGGTTAGAGAACATTGGAAAGCGCTTTTAGAGCGCCTTGAGTCGATGAGCAGTGAAGAGTTAGAGAGCAAGCAAGCGGAAATCACATGGCATCTAGAAGATAATGGTGTCACTTACAATGTGTATAATGACCCAGAGGGCAATGGTAACCGCCCTTGGAGTTTAGACCCTATTCCTTTTGTTATCGCCAAAGAGGAGTGGAAAGAGATTAAAAAAGGGATTAAACAGCGAGCAAAACTCTTAAATTTGATTTTAAAAGATTTATACGGCGAACAAACACTTTTAAAAGAAAACATTATTCCCTCAGAAGTCATTTTTGGGCATAAAGGTTTTATTCCAGCGGTGCATAATTTTGGTTTGATGGAAAATTTTCAGCTCTACTTTTACGCCCTTGATATGGCACGAGGCCCTGATGGAAAGATGTGGGTTCTCAATGACCGTACCCAAGCGCCTTCAGGTTTGGGGTATGCGGTGGAAAATCGTTTAACGATGAATATTGTCTCTAAAGATTTGTACCCTGAACATGAAATCAAAAAGCTACTGCCGTTTATCGAAGAATTCAAAAAATTGTTAAAAAAACTCTCTAACGGGGATATGTCAAAAGCGGCACTTCTGACACCAGGTCCTCTCAATGAAACGTATTTTGAACACGCCTATTTAAGCTCGTTTCTTGAAATGAACCTGGTTCAAGGCGATGATTTGCTGTGCAAAAACGGCGCGTTGTGGCTTAAGAGTTTAAGTGGTCTTAAACCAATCAATACTTTGTTAAGAAGGTTAGATGACCGTTTTTGTGACCCATTAGAATTACGCAATGACTCAAAGCTAGGGGTAGCAGGTTTGGTCGATAGTTTAAGAGCGGGTAACCTCTCAATGATAAATCCTATCGGGAGCGCCATTGTGGAAAACATCGGGCTCAATCCATTTATGGAGCGTATCTGCCACTACTTTTTGAATGAAGAACTCCTTTTGCCGCAAATCGCAACATGGTGGTGTGGTCAAAGCTTAGAACTCGAATATGTTTTGAATCATTTTGATCATCTTATCATCAAAAAAATTGACCGTACCGAAGCGATTCAAACCCATTTAGTCAAAAAACTTTCCACGGAAATGAAGATACAGCTAAAAAACAGCATTATTCAAAATCCTCACCAATACGTTGCCCAAGAGGAAATCAATTTTTCAACGACACCTTTTTATGCCAATGGCAAAATTGAACCTCGCAATGCGGTTGTCCGAGCATATGCACTCAAAAAAAATGATAACTATACGGTGATGAATGGCGGATTGGTACGCGTGTCTTCCTCTAAAGATGCTCTTTTAGTCTCTTCTCAAAAAGGTGGAACGAGTAAGGATTTGTGGATTTTAGGGGAAGATAACAAGATCGATATGAGTTCTATTTTTACCTCGCTTCCTTATGTAGATGTTTCTATTCACAACATGCCAACGCTTAAAGCGGAAAATCTCTTTTGGCTTGGGCGTTACCTTTCTCGAACCATTACCTCCATTCGCTTGATTCGTTACGCTATTAAAAAACTTATGAATCTCAATCATTATGAAGGCGGCATTTCGTATGAATCTTTGAGTATTCTAGAAAAATCACTCACACACCTTACGATGACGTATCCTGGTTTTTTAGATGAAGAAATTGCCAAAAATCCACTCAATGAAATTCAATCGTTGCTAAAAGATAAAAGCAAACAAGGCGGACTCTCTTTTACGATGGAAATGCTTGCCAATGCCAATATGTCTATTAAAAGTTTACTCGCCATTGAAGCGTGGAAACTCTTTGATAAAATGCAAAAAGAGTGGAAAAGCTTTATTCGCAAAACCAACTCTCCGACACGAACGATTTTGAGTGAATTAGATAAACTGCTTTTATATTTGATGGCGTATAAAGAGCTTGTCGAAGAGAGTATGTTTAAAGAACAAGGGTTGATTTTATACGACATTGGCTTCAAAATAGAATCGGCACTTTTGATGATTTCAAAAGCACGTTCTATGCTTTGTGTGAAACATGAGCGTTCCGTCAGTTACGATGTTTTAGAAGGACTTTTGCATTCTTGTGAGAGTTTTAATGCCTATAGGACACAGTATAAAAGCTCGCTCCAACTGGAAAATGTCTTAGAATTTTTAATTTTTAACCCACAATTTCCAAAATCCATTGCGTATATCACCAATGAGCTTTTGGAAGATTTAAAAGCGCTTCCTAAGAGTAAAAAGTATCTTAGTAGTTATGAAACGCCTATTTTTCAGGCGTTTTCATCCTTGAAACTCACGAATGTCTCTTCGCTGATGCAACTAGAAGAAGGAGAAGGCGTTTATGGTGCATTAGATGCCTTCTTTGCAACCTTAACCAAGCATTTTTCACTCTGTTCGTTAGAGCTTTCCAAAACCTATTTTTCACACTACGATGAGTAAGCCATGATGTACGAAATTTACCATAAAACAGCATTTAAGTACGAAAGCATTGTCACCTTTAGCCATAACCTTGCCAGACTCAAACCCAAAAATACGCCATTTCAAAAGGTCGTGGACTTTGAAATGGAAATTATGCCTTTGGTATATGAGCAAAATGAATTTATAGATATGTTCGGTAATGCCACAACACACCTCTTGGTTCGTGAGGCGCATGAGTCTTTGTCGGTCATTGGGAAGTCGCATGTGATGCTCGATGCTGAAGCGATGCTCTCACACGTCAATCGTATGCGAGAGCTTAGTATGAGCTACGAAGAGGCACTCAATTTATTGCAACAGTTTGATGTCAATGCTTTAGAAGCAAAACCTTTTATGTTTGATTCTGAACTCATTCCTAAAGCTTCGCGTGAAATAGAGGCGTATGCGAGACGTTCGTTTGAACCCAAACGCAACCTTGTGGAAGCTGCGAGTGAATTTATGGAACGCATTTTTAATGACTTTAAATTTGTCGCAGGATTTAGTAATATCACGACACCGATTGAAGAGATTTTTGAGGCTAAAAAAGGCGTTTGCCAAGACTTTACGCAGTTTGCGATTGCCGCCCTTCGCTCCATCGGCTTGCCTGCTAAATACCTAAGTGGCTATATCGAAACGATTCTTGCCCAAGGTATGCCGAAGCTCTTTGGTGCTGACGCATCGCATGCGTGGTTTGCTCTTTATATTCCCAGCCTCGGTTGGCTTGAGTTTGACCCGACGAATAATGTCATTCCTATTGGACAGCATATATTACTTGGCAGTGGTAGAGACTACAATGATGTCGCTCCACTCAAAGGGGTTGTCTTTAGCAGTGGGCAGAGTGAACTCTCTATCGAAGTAGACGTGCGAAGCGTACTTTAGAAACGTTTTACATGTAAAATGAATTTACATGTAAAACGCTAGAAATTATTTTGTGCGGATTCGATTTTGATGATGCGAAAGGCTATAGCATTTTGAAAAATGAGCGCATAGTCATAGCGACAGGAGATGATACCATCGCACGGTGAAATAATGGTTTGGATGAGTGTGCCATCCAGCGAATTGTAAATGCGTGCCAGTGGCTGACCGTGAACGACGTACTCTCCGATGGGCGCTAAAGCATCAAACAAACCAGCTGAGGTACATTTGATAGCTTCTACATCATTGGGCATGACAAGATTGCCGTGTGAACCTTCAAACGTTGAAAATTCAATCAACTCTTTTTTGGCTAAAAAACGGATGATGGCATCAAGTACTTTGTTGGCTTCTGCTTTGCGTAATGAGCCTTTTTTCCCTGAAACCAACGAAAAAGATTTGGCGTTCCATACTTGCCAGTTATAATTGAGTGATGCGGTATCGGTTGGGGTTGCTTCTTTGACATGAATAAAATCAAGCCCAAATGCTCTAGCATCGTCCACGCTTTCCATGCCCGTTTGCAACACTTTCACATAGGGAATGCACTCAACATGGTCTTTTCTCGCTTCGAGTAAAATCGCGTAGTCGTAATTATTGGTTTTCTCAAATAACCTTGCGGCAATTCTTTGGGTCGTTTCCCCTTTTTCATAGCCGGGGAACATGCCATCAATGTCGGTGTTATCGAGAGGCCAAAAGCTTTTTCCCATATTAAAAGAGTAGGGATTGACGGTAGGAACAACAAGAATTTCGCCTTTGATGAAAGCGGCATTTGCCAGTTCACTTTGGCGTAAAAAGCGTACCAATTGAGAGGCTATCCATAGTTGGTCAATAGCATTGCCCATCATGGGTCCTACAATGACGCAGCTAGGCGTTGTATCTGCTTTTCCAAAACGAAACCCCTTGACTTGGAGAGGATTGCGGCTTAGAGAGCTGATTTCAAATAAAATTTCTTCTTTCATTGGGCAATTTCCTCTTTAGGGTCTTCAAGTATTCGTGCAAGAAGTGAGCCTTCATACACAACCGGATATTCACGAATGGTAAAGAGCAAGCCGTTGCAAGGGCTAATAATCGTCTCTTCAATGGTTCCAGAAAGAGGATTGATAATTTCTCCTAACTTTTCACCTTTAAGAACGGAGACATTATGCTCTAAAATAGGAATAAAAACACCCGCTTTAGATGCATTCACAAAAAAGACTTCTGAATTGAGCGTCGAAACAGAGGTCTTTGTTGTGGGTAAAACGGGTCTTTCGATGATGCCCACATGCGCAAGCAAATTTAAAATGCCTTTGGTAAGGCTCTGTCCGTACTCTTTGGTGATGCGCATGCCCACACCCATTTCAACGACCAGTGTTTTGGTCCCAAGGGAGTTCATCGCGTGCGCAAACGTGGATTCTAAAACGGTGACAGCATCGTGAACCCAGATAAAATCAATATCGAGTTTTTCGGCTAAAGGAATCAACTCCTCCGCAGTTGAGCGGCTAATGCGCACTTGTGGAAGTTCTCTTAAAAAGATGTTGCTAGCATGAATATCTATCGCATAGTCACTGCCTCGAACGGTATCGACAATAGCGCTTGCCACTTGTGCCGGCAAAAAATCAGAGGTATTTCCCGGAAACGTGCGATTTAAATCGACATCATAAAAAGGAAATCCCCGTGTGATACTGTCAATGCCCATAGGATTCATCGAAGGGTAAATATCGACGATGCCTTTAATGCAATGTTTATTGTTATTTAGCCATTTAGCCAGCAAATAACAGACATACTGTCCTTCAATCTCATCGCCATGGATGCCCGTAACAATAGAGATGCGTTTGGTAGATGTGGTGATGTCCTCAGGTGAAAATCGGTTACGTCTGAGCGATAAGGTTTCATTGACAGGCAAATTGACATGGAACACTTCTTCAATCATTGCTCATCCCTTCCAATGCGTCCTGTAATCTCTAAAATATGTTGGCGTTTACCGATGTAACTGCCTTTGTGAATTTGACACTCAGAAAAATCACGTCCATGTGCTAGTTTGATATACGGTTCATCGTTGATGAGCGTTCCATGAAGGGGGTCAAATCCTCTCCAATCACCATCAATAAATGCTTCAACCCATGTATGCGTTTGGTTGGTTCCATCGATGAAACCATTGGCAAAACGCGCAGGAATTTGGCTCAACCGCAATAACCCTATCAGGAGATGACTAAAATCTTGGCTCAACCCCTCTTTGTAGAGTAAAAACGTTTCCAACCCTTTTGCTTTTGTGCTTTCCATCGGTTTAAATTGTTCATAAATGATTTGTGTCAGCATCAATGCTTTTCTAAAATCGGTTACGGGGAGTTTGATGGTATGCAAAAAATCACGCATCATTAAGCTAAATGGAACCAATGTTGAATGTGGCAAATAAAGTTCCACAGGTTCATGGTCATGGTACACGTAAGGTGATAGTTCAATCTCGCCTTCGATGCTCGTTTTTAAGGCACGATGGGGTTTGCCTATCATTCCATAGGTGAGATGATTGCCAAATCCATCCATTGTCTCAAAGTAGGGTACACCATCATTGATACGAAGGTTCCACGAAAGAAGCTTCTGTATCGCATTGTTAAAAGGCACGATGCGTAAACAAAACTGATGGTTGCGTACTGGCTCATCAAATGTGAGCGTAAAATCATAAGAAAAATTAACTTTCATGCGTTGTGGTCAATGTCCCAAATACTGAATTTATTTTTTGCAATACTTTTGCTTTATTGCTCGTTGAGAGCGAAAGCTTTTTACAATTTGGTCGAACTTTTTCAGCGATGATATTGAGTTTTTCAACATCCATAAGCGCTGCTTCAATACTATCAAAAATGCGCATACTAAGGTCCATGCGTTCAATGATTTTACCCAGTTCAATCAAAGGTGCTTCTTTGGATTCAACCAAAGATAATTCCAAATTTCCCCAAATGGCATCTAACTCTTGCAAAGTTGATTCCAACCAATAAAGCGATACGACAGGTTCACTTTGTGCTTTTTGATACTTTAAGTATAGCGCATTGATACGGCTAAACATACGGTTTGGTAAATGTGAACGTGTCAAGATGGCATTTTCTCGTGCGCTATTAATGACATAGACGAGGCTTACAAACTCCAACTCAAAAACACTTTTGCGCAAAAAGGCTTGCGATGAGTCGTAGTTAAGCGCAATACCTAGTCTTTCATAAAGCTCTTTGGCTTCATCAAAGTTTTCATCAATGATTTTATCAAAAAGGCTAATCACCAAGCGTGTCATGCTCTCAGCGCGTTGAATATAACGACCCACCCAATAAAGATTTTCTGCTGTTTGTGGTGAAATGAGTATCATCGTTTCTCCTTTAAAACCCATGTATCTTTAAATCCGCCTCCTTGAGAGGAGTTTACGATATAACTGGTTGGGTCCATCGCAAAACGGGTCAGTCCTCCTGGCCAGACAAAAATATCTTCTCCGTAAATAGAAAACATCCTGAGGTCAGCTTTTCTTGGGGAGAGTTTACTCTCTTCATCCAGACATTCAATATCGTAAAATTCGATGACTTCTTGAGCGATAAAACGTCTAGGCTCTGCAATAATGGCATCTTTGAGTGCTTGACGCTCATTTTTAGAGAGTTTTGAACCAAAGACTACGCCGTATCCTCCTGCTTCTGCAACATCTTTGATGACGAGTGTGCGCATGTTTTGCAAGATGTGTTGCCTGTCTTTTTCAAAAAACGCCAAATAGGTTGGAGCGTTTTGTAAGATAGGCTCTTCATTCATGTAGTATTTAATCATTTGTGGCACAAAGTAGTAAATGCCTTTATCGTCCGCAATGCCATTGCCGATACTGTTCATTAAAGCGATATTTCCCGCACGGTACGCTTGGGTAATATTTGGCACGCCAATGAGAGAATCAGGATTGAACTCCACAGGATCAAGCGCTTCATCATCAAGTCGTCTGTAAATGGCTCCAACACGTGCTTTTTTGCCATTGTACGTTTTAAGATAGACTTTGTCTTTCTCAACAAACAAGTCTTCTCCATTAGCAAGAATAGCGCCACTTTGTTTCGCAAGATAAGAATGTTCATAAAAGGCTGAGTTGTAACGACCTGGGGTCAAAATAACATTGATACCGCCTGTACTGACAAAATCCATCGCTTCTTCTAAACGTTTAGGATAATCAAAAACACTTTGAAGCGCAATTTTTTCAAAAAACTCTGGAAAAACTTTGCGAGTGAGCATACGCAAAGACAGAGGGTAACTCACACCGCTTGGTACGCGTAGGTTATCTTCAAGGACAACCCATCCATCTCCAACGCTGTTCTTCACAAGGTCGATACCGCTGATATGCACGCGTATGTTTTTTGCAACTTTGGTATGGGCAAAAGCAGGTAAATAGGCTTTTGATGAAAAAACAAATTCACTGGGAATAATGCCGTCTTTTAAGATTTTTTGCTCACCATAAATGTCTTCTAAAAACAGATTGAGAGCGTAAATGCGCTGGGAAATCCCTTTTTCAAGGTATTCAAATTCTGTTTTTGAGACGATACGCGGAACAATATCAAAGGGAAATTTTCGCTCAATAAACGCATTGTTTTTAAACAAGTTAAAATTGATTGCCTCGGTATTCATGTAGGAGAGTAGCTCTTGAACGCGCTCTTTGTCAATCGTATTTAAGATGCCCTTAAAAGCATCGTAGAGTGGACTTTGTGACTCAATCATTGCTATGGACCCTTACCCTTTCACCTAAGTTGTGATAAGCACAGTTTATCACAAAATTAAGCAGAGAAAGAGGGAAAAAAAGGATTTTTTTGGTTATTTTTTAAACAGTAACAAATGTGTGACATAAGTGCTTATTTTTCTTTACCAAATATAAGCAAAGATAAGACCTTCTATTAAAAAAAGAGAGCAAAAGAGTAGGTTCCATTTTAAAGAGACATCCATCGGCGTGACGTTTAAATATTTCGCCGTCATCAGTGACATGCCTGCAAACGGTGAAATGATAAACGAGATAGCCGACGACAAAATTAAAATAAGCGCAATGGAAACAGCTGACAGTGGGAGTGAAACCGCAAGCAAGATTTTACCAAACATCACCGCAAGAACTAACGGATGAATACCACACACTGCAATAAAAATAAATATAAGCGGAATGATAAGAATAGAAAAAATGCCAAGGTGATTGACGCTTCCTTGCAAAAGCGGTTGAATGTGGTTCAAAATACCGCTATGATCCACCGCTCCTGCAAACAGACCCACCGCGATAAAAAAGACTGAAAAGTCTGTCGCTTGCGTAATACCACCTTTCCAATAGACGTTCAAAACGTTCTTAAGTTCTGAATTTTTGAAAAAAGAAGCAATCCAAATCGTCGAGACAATGAGCCCCGCAAGTAAAATTCTCCCTGTGGGAGAACCGATGTTCATCATCTCAAATATACCGATAAACGCTAATAATGAGAGAACGACAAGAAAAATATGCGCCGTTTGTTTGGGTGCATTTTTGGCAATACTGGATGTTTCAGGTAAAGGGATGGTGACGATGGGTTTATTTAATCTTGAAAAATGCTCTAACAGATACGATGTCAGCAAACCAATCATGCTTAAAAGAAATCCTGGTAGAAACAGCTGTGACCATGAAACATGGGTGACTTGCATGACAAGCAGTATGATCACCGCTCCTGGCGCCCAAAAAAGCACAAGCGAATACCCGCGCATAATGGCGGTTGCAAAAAAGCGTTGGTGTTCTGAGACATTGTTTTTAAGGGCTTTGTTAAAGAGTGAAACCATCACAGGTACGGTTCCAAAGAGTAAAAAACTCGCAAACAGATTTGTGACAATCATCGCAAAAAGGTAGAGCGAACTCTCTTTTTTAAAAAGTCTTTTGAGCCAATACTCAACAGTGTCACTGTAATGCCCGACTTCAATCGGAATGGCAAAAAGTTGCATGACGACAATAATCGCGATAATGTTGGTCATCGACGTGAGTGATTGTATCCAGATGGAAAAAGGGAGTTGGTAATAGACAAGTATGCCGCTGCCTAAAATCAAAAAGAGCAGCGTAATGGTACGAAACCCTTTTTTTTGCATCACCAGACCAAAGCCAAACAGAAGCACCGTAAAAAACGTCAAGAGTTCCAAACTCAGAGGCATAAAAAGCTTGATGACATGTAAAAGCGTAATGACCAAAAGAGCCATTTTACAGATGGTTTTCATCGATATTCCAAAAATAAAGTGCGTTATTGTAGCGAAAAGAAGGTTATAAACTTTAAGGCTATAATGACTAAAATGTGACACTCATAATTTAATACACGTCAATATATTTGTGTGATTCAAAACAATATATTTGCGGCGCCTCTTCTTTTTTTATTGATTGTCATGTAATGCCACCATTGTCTGTTGTACGAATGTGTAGCTTTTACATGTAAACTATGTCTGTAAGACAGAACCAATCAATGCCTTTAATAATTATACAATTTCATGAGAAGCGTACAACGATGCATGAAATGTTTTGAAGCATCTTATCGGTTTTATAAATATGCTAAAAATACATATTACTCATAGGGAGCAAGAAGCCTAATGTTCACCCAAATTGAAATCACTACCGTATGTAACTCCAAATGCTTCTATTGCCCCAATGATACACTGGAAAAAATGCATATGTCGTGGTCGTGTTTTGAAAAAATCATCGAAACCGAAAAATCTCCCACAACCTTGATGCTCCAAGGAACAGGTGAACCGCTTTTGCATCCTTTCTTCTGGGAAATGGTGGCACACGCTAAAGGAAAAGGACATCGTATCGGTACCATCACAAATGGCACGATGGCAGTATCGGCGCCCCACAATGTTCTCCTTGACCAAATAGGCTTTTCCCTTGATACCTTAGATGAAGGTCTTGCCAAACGCAGTGGGAGAAGTTCACCTGCTCAGACCATCAAACATCTTTTAGCCTGCCATAGTCTAACCCCTAAAAAAATTAAACTTTACGCACTAAGCTACGGTCAAGATTTAGAACCACTCAAAGCCTTTGCTAAAGAACATACCATACCTCTTGTCATCCAAAGAATCCAACCCAAAAAAAGTTACCAAATCAATTACACCACAGAACCCTTACCTTATATCCATAACCAATGTTCTTATTTAGACACGGAAAAGATGAGTTACTACTTTGTCAATGGCACGAAAGCACCCTGTTGCTTTATGATTGACTCTACAAAAGTCTTACACCCTAAAGTGCTACAACACACCTTGTCTCAAAACAGTGTTCCTTTGTGTTGTACCCAATGCGGTGAACTAACAGGGGTTAAACGGCTTTACATGTAAAGATATAAATAACATTGAAATGGCACAAGATGATGAAAAAACTAGGATGGCATGAGCTAGAAAAAGCGAACGAACATAAGGAGACGGTATGTTGAAAAAAGAAAAACAAAAAAGTGAGAAAAAAGTAGCCTGTCCCCTTTTTCTTCTAACTTTAAAGATGCATTTAACTTTCTTACATGTAAACATTTTACAACTTCAAAATCTTTACATATAAGAAATAAAATTCAACACAAAGAGGCAAAAAGTGATGAAGAAGCAAAAGTCGCATGAGCGAGAGAAAATGAACTAACATAAGGAAACGGTATGTTGAAATGGCAAACAAGAGAGCTAGAAATAGCTTTACATGTAAAGGAGGGATTATTTAGATGCGATCATTTTTAAAATGTGAATTACAATTTATATGCTGGCTACTAGTTGGATTAGTGATACTCAATAGTTTTATCTATGGTATAGCAAAACTACTATCTTTTCAATCTTATTTCATTTGGGTTTTTGAAGGGAGCATTTTAGCTCTTGCTCTTTATTTTTGCTATTTTATCTATCAGTTTTTGAAGGTACTGATATTTGGATATACGAGCGAATGTAAAAACTTAATGCAAAGAATTGCGAGTTGGCTTTCGAGTCTAACATAAAATTAGAAGGAAAACATGGAAAATATTGCAGAAAAAGTTGGAAGTTTTGTTGGTGGTAAAATTGTAGATGCTGTAGCTGTCGCATCTGCTGTTGTTGTTCTAAGAAAAGGCATGACAGCCCCTAAATTAATTGCAGGTGTATTTGCAGTGTATGCTTCTGCCAAAAAAATGGACAACTTCTTGGTGCAGAAAGCGGAAGAGCTTTTGATTTATATTTGGAATAAAATGGGTTAGGGCTAAACTTTTAACTTTTTACATGTAAAGACAAAAAACAAGATAAAATCAGTCTATTCTTTCATCAATCAATTTCCCTTACGTGCCTTTCAGTTTATGTTATAATCTTCAAAGTTTCATTAGCATCACATTTTAAAGGAATGGCCATGTCGTATTGGAAATGGGACCCCTCTTTTTCGGTGGGTATTGCGGTGATTGATGATCAGCATAAGCGTATGATTGCGTATATTAATGAACTCGGTACGATTTCAATTTACCACGACAAAGCAAAAATTCGTGCGGTGCTTGCGGCGTTGAAGGATTATAGCGTCTCTCATCTTGCCTTTGAGGAGAGTTTGATGGAAGAAGCGGGGTATCCAAAACTCGAAGCGCACAAGCAGATTCATCTCGCTTTTATTGAACGAATTTTGTTTTTTAAAGAGCGCTATGAAAGCGGTGAGGACATTTCCAAACAGCTGATGATGGACCTTCAAATGTGGCTGATCAATCATATTCAACACGAGGATGCTGATTATAAAGAAGCCGTTTTATCAATGCTTCATGAAAAGAAAGTCTCACCTATGAAAACTCTGCAAAAAGAGGGTTGGCTCCATACGCATATGAATAAATTTTTTAAATAATAATGGCGCTTTTAAAAAAAGAAGTTTTTACATGTAAAAGTCAAAACAAGAAAACGAAGCGCATAGGAGCATTATTTTACGTTTTATCTGCAATGATAGATAACTGCAATATTTGATACAAAAAAACTGAATAGTTACTTTAAATACTCTTTATTCTTAAATAAAAAATTATAGTGATTAACAATTATTAGATTTAGAAATATCGTTCTAAAATAGTTACATAAACTCTTATTGAAGGAGGATACCATGCACCTTGATAAAAGTAAATATAACATCTACCTAGTCGTTGCCATTCTTTCTGCTTGCGTAGTTTTTATGGGCGTTTCGACTTTTGTTGTGGTACAAAATGTGACATCATCTTCGAGTGCTAAATTATTGGAAAGTCAGAAGAAATAAAAGGAGTTCTAAACAGTTAGCGTTTACATGTAAGCGTAAAATCCCTCCAAAAGAGGGACTTTGAAAGATTTTATTTATGGGTTAGAACACGTGTGGCATTTAGCACGGCGATTAAAGCGACACCCACGTCACCGAAAACAGCTTCCCACATAGTGGCAATTCCAAATGCGCCCATGACTAAAATAGCACCTTTGACGCCTAGCGCAAAGATGATGTTTTGCCAAACAATCGCATGGGTTTTACGTGCAATTTTCAAAGCCGTTGCCACTTTTACAATTTCATCAGTCATGATGACTATGTCAGCTGCTTCAATCGCGGCGTCTGAACCAACCCCACCCATAGCGATACCGATGTCAGAGCGTGCAAGAACGGGCGCATCATTGATGCCATCGCCCACGAAAATTGTTTTGCCTTTACCACTTTTGCGTGCCATAATTTCTTCTAGTTTTTCCACTTTTTGATGAGGCAGTAGCTCTGCTTCTACTTTTTCAAGGCCGAGTTCTTGAGCGATTTTGGTTGCAGTGGCGTGATTATCTCCTGTGAGCATCACCATATCTTTAATGCCCATTGCTTTTAACGCGCTAATCGCTTTGATGCTATCCTCTTTAAGTTCATCCGCGATGGTGATAGACCCTGCTAATACACCATTGACAGCAACATATACGATGCTATCAGGTGAGAGTACGGTTTCATGCGCAATGCCGTGGTCTTTGAGCATTTTGTCATTGCCTGCAAGAACGGTTTTATCATCTATGAAAGCTTTTACGCCATACCCTGCCAACTCTTCGTAAGAAACAACGATACCCTCAAGAGGCTTTCCATAAGCACGTTTAATTGAAAGTGCGATAGGATGATTTGAATGAAATTCCGCATGAGCGGCCCATCTTAAAATGTCTTCATCACTATATCCATGAAGTGCTTGAATGGCTGTAACACTAAACACGCCTTGTGTGAGGGTTCCTGTTTTATCAAAAACGATGGTATCGACACTATTGAGTGCTTCTAAAAAATTGCCGCCTTTGACTAAGATACCATTTTTAGATGCTCCGCCAATACCGCCAAAAAAGCTTAGCGGTATCGAGACGACAAGTGCGCACGGGCATGAAACGACTAAGAAAACAAGCGCACGTCTGAACCATTCACTTAGTAAAGCATCTTCCATCAACAAAGGCGGTAAAAAGGCTAAAAGTGCGGCTGAGATAACAACAAACGGTGTATAGTACTTGGCAAATGTCGTGATAAATTGCTCTGTTTTTGCTTTTTTCGCACTGGCATTTTGCACCAAATCTAAAATCTTTGAGACGGTTGATTCTGAAAAAAGTTTGGTTGTCTCGATGATAAGAAGACCTGTTTTGTTGATGCTTCCTGAGAGAACTTCATCGTTTTTCGCAACCTCTTTTGGGAGCGATTCTCCTGTGAGTGCTGAGGTGTCTAGTGTAGAGGTTCCTTCTAAGATGATGCCATCTAAGGGAATTTTTTCACCGGGTTTGACTAGAATGCGACTGCCAAGCATAACCTCTTGCGGAGTGACTCTTCTCTCACCTTCGCTAGTTTGTAAGTTGGCAAAATCGGGACGTATGTCCATCAATTTTGTAATGGATTTTTGAGAGCGCGCCACGGCTAAGTCTTGAAAGAACTCACCAATACGGAAAAAGAGCATTACCGAAACACCTTCTGGGTACTCACCGATGCTAAAAGCGCCTACGGTTGCAAGACCCATGAGAAAGTTTTCATCGAACACATGCCCTTTAAAGAGATTGGTTAGCGCCATTGTTAATATTTCACCACCGACGAGAACGAAGCTTAAAAGATAAGTCCAAAAGAGCAGAGGGTTGGATTCATCCATCACTAAAGCAGCAATAAAAAGAACTGTACCAATACAAAACGTGATAAACGCGGGCGATTTTACCATCTCTTGTAAACTATTATCTTCTAATCCATGGTGGTGATGTTCATGCTCGTGCATATCTACTTCGATAGGGTGACATCTTGAACAACAACTCTCTGTTGTGGCATCACATACGGGGGCTGATTTCTCATAAAATTGCATTTTCAAATCCTCGTGGTTCTAATATATGTTCTAAGCCTTGATTGAAAATAGTCTTAATGTGTTCATCATCAAGTGAATAAAAGACGACTTTCCCTTCTTTACGATGCTTGACAAGTCTTGCTTGGCGAAGGACTCGCAGTTGATGAGAAATGGCTGATTGAGTCATGCTCAAAAGCTCTGCGATATCACAGACACACATCTCCGCTTCAAAAAGCGCTGAAATGATTTTGACGCGTGTGGTATCGCCAAAGACTTTAAACAGTTCGGCTAAATCATAAAGTTTCTCTTCTTGAGGCATCTTTTTTTTGACCATGTCGATGATAGTGTCATGCACGATGTCACAACTGCAAAATTCATCACCCATCGTAACCCTCCTCAATATTTATTTTGTATGTTCATATGAACAATTGCTCATATATTAGAATAACTCAAATTAGAAAAAGCTTAAAATGATAGCCAAACTCAAAAAGTTTTTACATGTAAAAATTTTGGTCAGGACACTATGTCCACATTTCCCGTTTTGATTTATCGTTAAGAATAAAATGAGTGTCCAAAAAGAGAAAAATCCAAAAATTGCTTTTACCAAAAAAGGAGGGCAATTTTTGGATTGATGGAATTTTTTTAGGGTGCTACACTTCTTTCATCAAGCCAAAGGAGAGACAATGAGCTACATTAATAATAACCGTTTAGCAACGGCAGATGAGAGGGTATTTGGTATTCTTCAAAAGGAGTTTGACAGGCAATCGAGCCATCTTGAGATGATTGCGAGTGAGAATTTTACTTCACCTGCCGTGATGGAAGCCACAGGAAGTATTTTTACCAATAAGTATGCTGAGGGTTACCCACAAAAACGGTACTATAATGGATGTGAATATGCCGATGAGATTGAACAACTAGCGATTGATAGACTCTGCGAAATCTTTGGATGTGCGTATGCCAATGTCCAACCGCATTCAGGTAGTCAAGCCAATGGCGCAGTGTATGCGGCTTTACTCCAAGCAGGTGATAAACTGCTCGGTATGGATTTGCAACAAGGCGGACATTTAACGCATGGAGCAAAGGTGAGTTTTTCGGGTAAGAATTATCAATCCTTTAGCTATGGTGTCGATACGAATGGTTATATTGATTATGCCAAGGTTCTAGAAATTGCGAAAATTGTGAAGCCAAAAATGATTGTTTGTGGAGCATCTGCGTATGCGCGAGAAATTGATTTTGCCAAGTTTCGAGAGATCGCGGACGCGGTTGGAGCGATTTTATTTGCCGACATCGCGCACATTGCGGGTCTTGTAGCGGCAAAGGAGCACATGAGTCCGTTTCCTTATGCGCATGTGGTGACTTCTACGACACACAAGACGTTGCGTGGTCCAAGAGGTGGTGTGATTATGAGCAACGATGAAGCGTTAGCGAAGAAGATAAATGCCGCCATTTTCCCTGCCTTACAAGGTGGACCGCTTTTGCATGTTATCGCCGCAAAAGCGGTGGCGTTTGGTGAAGTGTTAAAGCCCGAGTGGAAAGAGTATGCCAAGCAAGTCAAACGCAATGCCAGTGTTTTGGGCGAGGTGATGCTTGAGCGAGGTTTTGATTTGGTGAGTGGTGGAACCGATAACCATTTGATTTTGGTATCATTACTCAATAAGGATTATTCAGGCGAAGAGGCGAGCACTGCTTTGGAAAATGCAGGTATAACCGTGAATAAAAACAGCGTCCCCAACGATACGAGAAGTGCCGTTTTAACCTCAGGTATTCGCATCGGTTCTGCGGCATTAACGACGCTCGGTATGAAAGAAAAAGAGTTTGAATGGATCGCGCGTCGTATTTGCGATGTGTTGGAAAATAGAGACAATTTAGCTTTACATGTAAAGATCAAAAAAGAGTTGGTGGCACTTTTGAAAACCTTTCAAGTGTACGAAAGTGCAACGTATTAAGGAAAATAGTGGAGGGTGAGATGAGAGAGATGGAAGCGTTGCATAACAATTATCAATTGATTGAAAAAGCGATTAAATACATTGACACACACTTTAAAGAGCAACCCTCCATTGACGTGATTGCTGAGCGTATCGGCATGAGCAAGTACCATTTTATCAGAGTGTTTAAAGAGTATGTGGGAGTCACGCCCAAACAGTTTTTGCACTCGGTGACGCTCAATTATGCCAAAGAGCACATAAAAGAGTCCAGGTCCATTTTAGATAGTAGCCTTGACATCGGGCTTTCGAGTGTCAGCAGACTGCACGAACTGTTTGTCAATCTCATCGGTGTGACTCCAAAAGAGTGGCGCGAGAAGGGAAAAGATGTCACCATTACCTATGGTTTTGGACTGACGCCGTTTGGACAAGCATTGATTGCTTATACGGACAAAGGTATCTGTTATCTTGGCTTTATCGACCAAAATCAAGAGGCCATTTTTAAACGCTTTAATGAACTTTGGGAAAATGCCAATTTGGTGCATGATGATGCCAAAGCGCAAACCTATTTGGAAAATATTTTTATTAACAATAAAAAATACACGCTTTTGGTCAAAGGAACAAATCTTCAAGTCAATGTCTGGAAAGCGCTTTTAAATCTTCCAAACGGTGTGATTGCCACGTATCAAGATATTGCCAATTACATCGAAAAACCCAATGCCGTGCGAGCGGTTGCCAGTGCGATTGGAAAAAATCATATAGGTTATCTCATCCCGTGCCACCGCGTGATTGCCAAAAGCGGTGCAATGAGCGGGTATCGATGGGGGATTGAACGTAAAAAAATACTCATCGCATATGAATCGACCAACAAAGAAAATCACACCGAATTTAGAACAGCAACGCACGAAGATATAACCGATGTCTGCTCCTTTCTTTTAGCATTTTCTCCTGATGTAAAACAGCACAAGCGCAATTACTTGGGCATTGTTTCGCATGCGATACAAAATCCAAGTACCCAAGGTGTCTATTTAGCGTTATATGAGCATAAAATTGTAGCTGTGCTCCTTGCTAATTCCAGTATATCCCTATTATCAGAAGAAAAAATTGCTCTTTTAGATGCTATGATTGTCGATAAGGCTTCTTGTAACAATACGATAAAAAGGTCTTTTCTTAAATATATCACGGATTCTTGTATGAAAAAAGGATACCACAAAGTGATTGTTTTGGAAAAAGAGATGAGCGCATCTAAGCTCTATGAATCACTAGGGCATGAAACGTTATACGAGGGAAATTAAAGATAGGGTATGCCTAAAATATAGAACACGCTTTGCCTTCTTTTTTATACTTTTTCTTCTTCTTGGTCTATTCCAACAACGCAAAATGTCACAAATTGAATAAAACGATGAAAAAAGAGACAGTTTGTGTAATGTGTTTATAACAATTTGTAGCTATACTTCAACAATGAAAAAACGAAGAAAGGAGCATTTATGTCGTTTAAAGCCAAGATTATCTTGAGTATTTCCGCATTAATGTTTTTAAGCCTCAGTATCTTTGGCTTTTTTAGCTATATTGATACGAAAAAAAATAGTGTCACACAGATTGAAAAAAGTTTGATGTTAGCCTCGAGTGCATTAACAGATTATGTTGATATGTGGGCACTTAACAAAAAAAATGTGATGGACAGTACCGCACGCTCTTTAACCGATGTTGAAATAATGGATATGGACCAGATTCGGGCGATTTTGAAAGAAACCACACGTACATTAGGTGGATTTGAGACAACCGTGGGGCTTGAAGATGGTAGTGCTATGACAGGTTCTGGTGTCAAGTTACCGGATGGATACGACCCACGTGTGAGAGGATGGTATAAAACCGTTAAGGCTTCAGGAAAAGCGGGTGTGACAGACGCGTATATTGATGCAACGACTAAAAAACTGGTTGTTTCTATTATGTCACCTATGTTTAAAGATAAAAAATTTATCGGTGCTGTTATTTTGGATATTTCTTTAGACGCTCTGACCAAAGCAGTTGCCAATGTTGATTTTAATGGCGGTTACGGTGCTTTATTTGATACGCAAGATGTCGTTATTGCACATCCAAATCAAGATTTATTAGGAAAAGATTTAAAAACGGTTTCACCTGAACTTGTGGCAAAGCTCAATAACAAAGAGGGTGGATTGATTGAATATCAAAAAAATGATGTAGATAAAATTATCGCTTTTAAAGTCTCCAAAGAGACGGGTTGGAAGCCGGTTATCACGTTTGATAAAGCTCAAGCCTATTCTTTTTTAAATACACAAATTGGCGATTTAGTGATTATTGGTCTTATTATGCTGGCATTCTCCATCGGGATCATGGTG
>MTLD01000078.1_pt1 | contig 134821 bp, 128 predicted proteins | sample 1982471 | NCBI WGS metagenome assembly MTLD01 (sample SAMN05712604, study PRJNA340218) | biofilm metagenome | isolation source: sample SPM anode biofilm adapted to -50 mV | place: USA | collected 2012-02-03
ACTATGGTGTCCGCTATTGACAGCACCCCTCAGTAGTGATGTTGTATTACAATGGGGTTCCAATTTGGGTAATTGTAGGTAACTTAAAGAAATGTTTAAATAATCAATGGGATGTTAGAGAAAGCAGCATGAATAGAGACAGGTACGAATTTTCCCCCCAGGAAAGCATTCACTTTTGTGTCAAAGGCAACGGGCCACATCACGTGCTTTTCCTTCACGGTTTTGGCGCGTCGCTTCTGACCTGGGATGACATTCTGCCTTTCTTTTCACCTCATGAACATACCCTGCACTTGCTGGATTTAAAGGGGCACGGTGCTTCGGTTCAGGATATCCGGGGTGACTTTTCCGCTCAACAAAATGCCCGGATCATATCCGCGTACATCCGTTCCTGTGGTGTCTCCCAGGTTACTGTCGTTGGCCATTCTTTTGGTGGCTCGGTGGGCATGTTGGCTGCCCTGGATCTGCCTCAAGTCACTCGCCTGATCCTCATAGGTTCGCCGCTTTTTCCGCAAAAACTCCCAAAGTTTATGCGCATTATGGGTATGCCGTTAATTGGTCCGCTTCTGGTGAAGGCTTCTTCCGCGAGAACAATAGCCAGACGAGCGTTAGAAAATGTCTTCTTCCACCATGAACGGATTACTGAGCAGCATGTGCAACGTTATGCTCTCTTTTATCATAGTCTTGCATCCATACGTGCCTTGGCCTGTACTGTTCGCCAGATCATACCGCCGGACATCTACCGGATCATCGATCGTGTTGAGACCCTCACCCTGCCTGTGCTTTTGCTGTGGGGTGAGCAGGACCGGATCGTCAGGCCTGATCTGGGAATCAAGCTTCATGCAACACTAAAAAAGTCACGCCTGTTTTTCATTCCTGATTGTGGTCACAACCCCCACGAGGAACTGCCGTTTATAACCTATACCTTGATACGTGATTTCCTGCGAGAAGTGATGTAGCCATAAAACGGCCTGAATCCCTGCTTCCTACTTCTATCCTTTGCCATAAAAAAATGAACTTATCAGTATGATACTGGATTTGTTATCTGATTGCTTATTTTAGTAATCGAAATAAATTAGTGTTACTCTTGTGTTGCATTTGTTACGTCTGTGTTACATTTTGATGCACTGGCCTTTTTTGTTGCGTATCATGTTGTAATATTCAAAATAGTTGTATAAATGAGAAAGAAATATAAACAACAAATTTCTACGGCGAGTGTGTTATGAAGCTATCCATTGTCAGGCATGGTGCTGTTGTCGAGAGAGGAACAGAAGGCTATTGTTCAACAGGTAAACGATTTGCCAAGTGTGACCGAGTGGCCGCCATTGATATTGGCACGAACTCCATTCGCTGTATTGTTGTGGAAGCCGATAGGGGTGGCAAATTCAGGGTGCTGGACGATGAGAAAGCAACGGTACGTTTAGGGGAGGGGATTGTTCGGGGCAATGCCATAATGCCTGCCGCCTGGCAGCGCGCTTTGGATGCTCTGGATAGAATGAAGAAAATTGCCGAAGGGTATGGGGTAATTGCCATTGAGGCGGTTGCTACCAGCGCGGTACGCAGTGCAGCCAATGGCCAGGAGTTTGTAAAGGCGGTTGCCGATACGGTTGGTTTGGATATTTCGATCATTAGCGGCGAGGAAGAGGCTGAACTGGCAACCTTGAGCGCTCTCAATAATTTCGATATGACAGGGATTGGTTACGCCATGCTGGATATAGGCGGAGGGAGTGCGGAAGTCATAACTGCCGTGGGACACCATGTCGAGGAAGTATACTCTTTTGAATTAGGATCAATTGTCCTGACGGAAAACTTTATTTCGACTGACCCGCCCAGTAAAGGCGACTCTCTCAAGTTGCGCAGGCATATCCGGAAAGCCCTCAAGGCGAATGACAGCGGCGGGATGCCGAAGGTTCAGTGTCTGATAGGTTCGGGGGGTACGGTAAACTCCATCGCTGCCATGGTGATGGCGATGCGGAGGGAGGAATACGGCTCAGGACACGGCTATGAAGTTTTTCGTGCCGAAATCGCGCATCTTTTGAATATGCTTTTGAACAAGGATTTGAAAGGAAGAAAGGCAATCCCGGGGCTTAATGCTGATCGGGCTGATATTATAATTGCCGGTGTGATGGTGGTTAATGAATTAATGGAGTTGTTCGGTGCAAATCAACTGAAAATCAACGAGCGCGGCTTGAGGGAAGGCCTGATTTTAAAGTCGCTGAGAAAGCATAGGCTGCTGCCTGCCACGAATCAGCCGCGAACCTGGCGGGAATCGACCCTCGAATTCGCCCGTTCCTGCAACTTTGACGAGGCTCATTCGCTGCACGTAGCCCGGCTCTCTCTCGAAATCTTCGATATTGTTGCTTCCCGTTTCAGGCTCACCGAAAAAGAACGTCAGATGCTCGAAGCGGCAGCCTTGCTTCATGATATCGGTTACCTGATCGGCTATTCCGGTCATCATAAACATACCTACCATTTGGTCCGTCATGCCGACTTGTTCGGTTTCACGCCGCGCGAGCGGGAGATAATCGCCAATATCGCCCGTTATCATCGCAAAGCCCTTCCCAAAAAGACGCACGAAAACTTCACTCAGCTTTCTTCCTGGGACAAAATACTTGTTAAGCGTCTCGGCGGGATCCTGCGGCTTGCCGACGGACTTGACCGGAGCCGCAACAATGTGGTGTCCACTCTGGAGTGCTCACTGTCTCCTGCAGTCTTCCTAGTGAACGTGGTGGGTGAAAGTGATGTCTCTGTCGAACTGTTCGGCGGCAGGGTAAAAGGGGATCTCTTTGAAGCGGCATTTGGCAAGAAACTTCTTCTGACGGCAGCACCGGTTGTTGAATGTTTGCGTGCCGTCGGCTGAAAAGGATTTTATACGAAAGCACCCACGAAAATGGTGTCAGGTGAAACGGATTGACTCGATACTCCGGTGGATCAGTGTACTCCGAGAATACTTGGTTCTGACCTCATCCTGCTCTTGAGTATTAAGACGTTGAAATTCCGGATGTGTTTCAACTTTATTCCAGCTATCGATCAGGGTTGGATTGATAAAAAAAGCTTTTTGACCGGAAAGAGATTCGCCAATTCCAGTAGGATAACTTTTGTGAATAAGTACTATCATAACAGCTCCTTGGATAAATGTTTGTCATAGCTGAATAATCATGTATCGATAATAACATTTTATTCAATTTTTTCAACATTATATGTCATCACTATTGTATGACTATATTTTTTTGTTATATTTAAATTGAAATTACACTCTATTTTGTGAATATATACGCACAGTTATAGTTTGATTTATAAATAATAATGCATATTAAAAAGGTTATATTCGATTTTTTACAAAATATTGTTTTGGATTTGACAATATTGTGACATAAAAATGTTATTCATCTAGCTGATTGCTGGTATGCAATACGTCAATAAGCTGCTTCAATAGCGGCAGTATTCTCAATTGAGAGAGCTTCTTGCTGTACCGGCCACTTTTTGCGGAGGTTTGGGGGAGGCGATATGAAACAGAAATTTGATGTTCATGAACATCCAGAAAAACGGGTTCGAAAGGAGCGACGCATGGCGTATAGAGCCGGGCATGATCTGGTCAGGAGTTCTTATCATTATGAGGACATTGAACGTTTGTCGCACCCGACGTCATGGTTATGTTGCAATATGGTACTTCCCACATCGTTTTTTCTTTGCCCGATTTGTGGACGTGAGCAGGATATGGAAGACGAAGATACCATATTGTATATTTATGATTGATTCGATGAATTTGTCAGGAGAACGACAAATTATGGGTAAACGATAACGCCGCCCACAGTTGAGCGGCTTTTTCTTGTCATCAGTGTTTTTGGAACTATTCCTGTGTCCCGGATTCGGGCGGGGTAGCTTCCGGCTGAACTTCCTGAACCGGGGCGCTTTCCGGCTTTTTAACGCCCAGATGCTTTTCAAGGGCAGGAATAGCCTCGCCACCTTTTTTCCTGTACTTTCTATACCCTTCCGCAATCTCTCTGTTCATACTCAGCAATGCCTTGATTTTTGGAGCCAATTTGCCCAGCTCTTTGAATTCCTCTTCAAATACGAATGTTCTCTTGTCCTTTTTGCCCATTGAAGTCTCCTTTGTCATGTTCAGAACCGAACCGTTAATCTGCTGGACTTTGCAGCTATTGGGTTCAGTAGAACTCCAGTCATGAAATTTCATTAAAGCCGTATTCTGATATACCATTTCCGGAATAATTTTAATGTTACGATTGTGTTAAATTATTGTGGTTTGGTGACAGGGCTCGATGTGCAGGACTGGATTCAGAGGCTATGCTGCGCAGGTAACATCCTATTCATTGATGTGAATATGGTTCTCAGACATCTTTAAGTAATATTGTCAACTTCTATTCGGATACTCCTGGATCCAGTACCCGCAGATATAGCAGATTTTGCCGGATGACAGTCCGGAGTTGGTCGCGATCTTTTCTGGAGTAATACCGATTTTTGCCTTGCATTTGGGGCATGCCATGATTTCACCTGTCTGATTTATCTTTGTTTTGAGAATAGTCTGACAATGCTCGGTCTTTTTCGCTGGGTCACGTTGAACAATATTACTGACGCCACTGTTTGGGACAGTGTGGTTTCAGAGGATCAAGCAGCGCGGCTGTACTCATCCCGGTTATTGTCTGATCCGGTGTTTTCGATGCCGGGCAATAAGTCCTGAATGCTTCGTATTTTAACCAGCGCTGAGAGAATAAGCCCATCGGCGGGGTAGGTGTCGCACTCCTGAAAAGCATTCTGCAGATCATTAATGGCCGCGCGAGTAAGTGTATGCACGTTGGCGGTGATGCTTTGCATGAAAAAAATCTCCTTCGAAATTTATCTGGCATTTCTCCGTGAGCTCAAGAGAACGCCTAAAGTTTAAAAGACTATAACAAGTAACTATGTCGGAAACGTGTAGGGCAGGAAAAGAATGCGTGACATTTGATGGGATGTGTTTGATGCGCCGATAGTTTCCGGCCAGTAGATGGTAGGGGCAGGCAGCCGTGCAGCAGCGAATGAAAGCCATAGATATAGGGGCTGCCGGAAACCTTGTTGTTCATGGTTATAGTCTGAAAGTCGGCGACGTGGTTGTCTTCTGAAGTTTTGATTTCAGGAGTGGAATGTTCCGCGCATGTTTCTCCGCCGTCACTCCTTGGTAACATCGCTATGGTATCCTGAGCAAAAACGTCAAGGAACAATCATGAAATCTGGCGGCAAATCACGCTCTTTGCTTCGACATATGGGAACCTTCGTCCGAGGCCGATTGCCAGGGCAACTGGTCCTCCAGTTTACCGACCACTGTAACGCTTCCTGCCCGCAATGCGGTATGAGGCGCGACGCTTCGTTCCCCCGTTCCATTCTTTCCCTGGATGACGGCAAACGGATCATCGATCATGCCGCTGCATCCGGCATTAGCGCACTGTCACTGACTGGTGGCGAACCCTTTCTCTTCAAGGAGGAATTGATCGCGCTCATCAAGCATGCCGGGCAGGCCGGAATCCCCTATATCCGTACCGGCACCAACGGTTACCTGTTTATGAATCACGACAGGACCGGTTTTCGTGATCGTGTCTCTGAACTGGCCGCCGCACTCGCCTCCACCACGCTTTATACCTTCTGGATTAGTGTTGACTCATCAGTGCCCGAAGTGCATGAGCGGATGCGCGGGCTTCCCGGCGTGACTAAGGGGATCGAGAAGGCGCTCCCGATTTTTCATGAGCATGGAATCTATCCTTCCGCAAACCTGGGGATTACCAGGAACGTCTGCTCCTCCACAAATGATGTTGTGAGTAAAGATCTCTACCGCGCCGGATTCCGCGACTTCTTTACTCACCTCATCAATATGGGGTTTACCATCGCCAATGCCTGTTATCCCATGAGCATCGATAAAGACTCGGATGACTCTCTCAGCGCCGTTTACGAAGCAACTGCTGCTGACGACCTGGTGCGGTTTTCTGCTGAAGAAACGGTGATTGTCCTGAACGCTCTTCGTGAAACCATTCCCGAATTCAGGTCGCGCATCAGGATCTTTTCGCCGTTGAGCTCACTTTATGCGCTTGAGCGCCAGCATGCCGGGAAAAGCGGTGTCTGCCAGCCCTGCCGTGGCGGAAGCGATTTTTTCTTTGTTGACTCCGTGGGAGGAAACACCTACCCCTGCGGCTATCGCGGCAATGATAACCTGGGCAAATTCTGGGACTTGGACCTGAAGAAGCCTCCTTTGGCGCCCACTTGCAGGGAGTGTGACTGGGAATGTTTCCGCGACCCCTCGGAACTTCTTGGCTTTTTCGCCGATTTGTTCGTTAGACCGCTAACGGCCGTCCGCACTGTTTTATCCGATTTTGCTGCTTTTCGTCTCAGGCTTTCCGACCTGCGATACTACATGGCATGCGACCTGTTCAACGGCCGCATGCCACCCGATTACCATAAATTAGGTTCCTTCAGCAGGGACTGTATCCAGACTCGATTCCCGTGTTCTGCCGCCGGATATTCGGTCAGTCCGCAATAAGGCTCTCCCAAAATATTATTTGCAGACAAGTTCTTACTTCACTCCCGTAGTGTCGCTAAAGTTGATGACTGGGCTTTAGTGCTGTTGCAATTACCTAACCGGACAAAGTTGGCAGTAACCAGGACTTTGAAATGGAAACGTGAAAAGGGCGCCGATCAGAAAAACCAGGGTGGTAGAAGTAAATGGTTGCTAACCTCGGATCTGAGTCGAATCTCGTTTATATATCCTATAAAATAAATGACTTATCAAAATCAGTTAAGTCCTTGTTTTTTTGGATTACCTTTTTGTTTCCGTTTGCGATTGGACTATTTTTCACTGAATTGGTATGCCCCTATGTCCCATGCCGGGGCTGTGATGCGGGAGACGCCAAGGATGTCTGTGGTAAATAAACTGCTTGGAATGTTCGTCCCGGATCTCACCGTTGAATTTTTAACTGATGAAGGCGCATAGTTGTTTGTCGCAACATATCCTTGCCCGGCAGCAGCAGCCGGTGTCTGTAATAGATTATGATTTATCACGGAAGAGGGTGTTGTAACAGATGAAGTAATGCTTTCTGTAGTAATACAATGGTTGTTCTGGATAGTCAGATAGGTCATGGGCACTGATCCGTTTTGAACAAAACAGCCACGTCCGGATAACGGGACGATGGTGTTATTCCAGAATGTTACCGAATGACCGGCCGTGCCAGATGATTGTGGAAAATGCGGAGAATTGGCGCCTACATTGAAAAGATTATAAATGACGTTATTCCATACATAAACCGTTTCATTCGGGTTTCCAATCATCAAGGATTCACCTATTTCCAAATCATGAATATAATTATCATGAATATACCATGTACTGGACGGGCTACTGCTGTTTCCTACTAGTTCAATTGCATTTTTGTGCGTTGGGCTTGAAGAATTTCTTATATTATAAATGTGATTTCTGCTGATTTCCTTTGTGCCTCCATCGTGACTTACATAAGCATTGATTACATCATGGATAACACAGTTCTTCATACTGCCCCAGGCCCAAACAGCTGCGCCCATAGCATAGTTACCATCGGAATTTTGGATCATGCTGTTTTGCAACACAGAATGCTGATGAACGGGTTGATTGGTATCACCATGTATCAGCCCGCCATTAATATCGGAGGCAGACGAATCAAACGTCCAATGATGTAAATACAAATGATCGAGAGTTAAATAATCTGAGCCTGCAGCTGAGATATATGCCACATATCCGTAGTTAGGGGTTCCGGCCCAATAAAGGTTGACCATCTCGATATTATCAATTGTAACGTGTTGTTGGCTCCAAATACGAATTATGGTGTTGAATCTCCCGGATATGGTTTTGTTTTGAGCGTCAAAAACAGGCCTTGACCACGATGTACCGGAATACCATGACTTATCAACCCCGTAGTAATCATCGCTGCCAGAACTCCCGCTCTCGGTGATGGTCAGCGGGAATACTGCATTAGGCCATGCCACCCCGCCCTTGAAAATAAACCGGTCGCCGGTGGTGTGCGTATAACTTCCTGCAAATCCGACCATATAAGGGTGGCGTTTCCAAGGAGTACTTTTGGTGCCATTGTTACTGTCGGAACCTCCGGTATAGTCGATATAGTAGGTCGCTGGAAAAGCTGCATTTACTATCATTAAGGTTGCCATTCCTACGCAAAGGACAAGTATGCCGGTTCGTAATAGTGTTTTCATGAATATCTCCTTTGTTTAAAATACAGTCTTGTAAAAAGTCGGATTTACTTTTGAAGTTACGTTAGTTCCATTGGTTTATGCACCGGCAAACGTGGAATTCTTACTTTACAAGCCGGCGTATAACCCTCCCAACAACAAGCGGATACATATCTTCGTTGCTTATATCTATCAATTCCGGTTCACAGCAGTCTGCGTCGCACTTTGCATGCAACGTCCCATCCGGGTTTCTGAATACACGCCTGACTACCATGGTGCCATCAGAATATCTTAAAGCCAATATCCCGCCATTTATTGTGCCTTTTTGAGATGTGTCTACAAAGACCAGATCTCCGTCCTGGGCCCACGGAAACATATTGTCTCCGACAATTTTTATCAGAATAAGATCTTCCGGTTGTACGCCAAGGGCATGAACAAGCCAGTTTGTTCCAGGCGCCAGCACATCAACGAGTTGGGGAGATTCGAAGGAATACAGCTCGTTGTTGTGGGGGTCGCGCTTTGCATACTTTTTGTAAGGCGGGCAAAACCTTTGAGGATCATTCGAAATGGTATGCGGTTCAAGCTCACCGGGCTCTTTTTCCGGTGTTTGCTGTTCCCTGGTCCAATTGGGTTTGTTACCGGTAAGGATGTACTCCAAATCCAGGCCTTCAGAGCCGCAAATGGCGACAATTGCCTCGGTGGGAACCGTATTGCGTTGTTTCCAGTTATGAATACGCCGGATATTAATAGACATAACGTCGGCCAACTCGGCGTCGGTTTGCAGTCCCAGCTCATCTTTAATCCGGCCAAGTGCATCCTTTGTGTTGATCAGAACATGCCCTCCTGGCACCTTGAGTTTGACCGTGTTTTTGGAGGCATTATCACTTTCGGTATATTCCTGATGAAGTCCTGAAACTTTATTATTGATAGTGCTATTCATTCTTGGTCATTCCTTTCAGCGTGATGAAAGCAAATACAATTAAGATTAGTTAATTTACACTAAGATTGCCCATTACGTGTACTAAGATTTCAAAGAATGCAATGTTTGGCATGACCCCGCGTTATCTCAAGAGAACTGAGTTTGAACACATTCGTAATTATATTGCATCAAAAGTGGTAAGAGTTGTGTTGGTGTGTGGCTGGAATCAATGGATTCGGTAAAAGAATAGCATCTCGCATTGGAAAATACAATTCATAGAAGTGTGCGGAGATATTATTTTTTTTAATCCGGCTAAGGGCATCCTGTGTGTTGATCAGAATGCAACCGTCAGGAGCCTTTACTTTAGCGGTGTTTAGGGGGTGTGCTTTTTTTGATGTATTTTTGATGGGGGTGTGATACTTTTTGGTTGACTGTATTACCCATTTTCGGTTATTCGTTTCAATATGATGAAAGAAAGTGGCATTAGGATGTATCAATTAAAGTTATTTTGTGTATTGTAGGTAATGAAATCACAGAAAATACAATGTTAGTAAATTGTATGTATTGTCGTATTATTACAGGAAGGGGTAGATTGAGCGCATGCGCAATATGATTACATCAAAATTGGATAATTTCATTGATGGGCTATGCTGGAATCGAGAGAACCGGTAAAAGAATAGCATTTCTCATTAAGAATAAACAATTCATAGAAGCGCGCTGAACTATTAACCCGGTTTACCATGATCTGATCTCACTTGGCAGGTAAACAGTGGAGTTTTCCTGCTCCGTATATCATCCTCCTGATTAAGAGCTTATCCATAATGTTTACATCTTTGGCATACCACTCCCAAGTCGGTGTGATTCAATGCTGGATGATGACGATACCAGAAATACTTCCGTAAGAATTTTGAATTTACGGATAAGCTCTTAAATGAGCTTAACTCTCCGATAAGAGCAAATCCGGAGCAATCCGGGAACGCAGAGTCACAGATCCATGGATGTGGATGGCTGGGCCGCCGAAGAGGGAACTTTTGCCATACTTTTATGTACGGCATTTAAAAGCGCCCATTTCATTATCGGATTGGGCGCTTTTCGTTTTAAAAGCTATCCGATTGAATATCGTACTTGGAACATAGGTTTGCAATATTACAAAAAAACAGGATACGGAAATGGCTATTCTATTGAAACGAAATCGTAGTGCGGTGGCATTTTTGTTGCTGTTTGTTCCTCTGCTCTTGAGTGGATGCTCTTCAGCAGTCAAGACCCCTTTGCCTCTCGAGCAATTTGCCACGCAGGCGGCGGTTATTCCTACGCAAGAGTATCTGATTCAGCCGGGCGATCAGCTGGATATAAAATTCTTTTATAACCCCGAATTAAACGAGCAGATAACGGTCCGGCCCGACGGGCGGATCGCACTCCAGCTTGCCGGGGAAATAAAGACCGCAGGGCTGACACCGGCACAGTTGACCACATTTCTTACCAAAACATATTCTGCTGAACTTAATAATCCCAAAATTACGGTGATCGTCCGCACTTTTAATTCGCAAAGAGTCTACGTGGACGGCGAGGTCAACAGGCCCGGCCTGATTGTCCTGCTTGCTCCCACAACGGCCTTGCAATCTATCGCCCAGGCTGGAGGGCTAAAGGATACCGCCCGGAGTGATGAGGTGATCCTGATCCGGAGGGGAACCGATAATAGAGTCATGAGTACCATGCTTAACCTGGACAAGGCTATTGATGGCACGGATGCCACCCAGGATGTCCCCCTTGTTCCCTACGATGTAGTTTACGTTCCCAAGTCTCATATTGCAAACGTCGACGTATGGGTCGATCAATACATCCGCAGATTGATCCCGATACCGTTTGCTCTTCCGGCTTTATAAAAGAATATAGAGGGTGCAGCGATGGAAACTTATGAGATGGAAGAGCAATTCGTGGAAGAGAAGAAGGCAGGGATGGGGATCCGTGACTTTCTGGCTATCTTCTTCAAGCGCCGGACAATGATATTGAGCATCTTCTTTTCCACGGTCGTCATCACTACAGTCTTTACTCTCTTCCTCCCCACCATGTATGAGGCGACATCCACCTTGCTTGTGAGGATGGGCAGGGAGTACCTCTATCGTCCCGAGGTAGGAGGGGACAAGTCGCCAATGGTCTCCATAAACCAGGGGCAGATGGTTGACTCCGAGATTGCCCTCCTCACCAGTCGTGACCTGGTGAAAAAAGTGATCACTACACTGGATGTCCAGACGATATACCCGGATCTGGCGGGAAAACCGCTGGAGGATGCCATCATACGCTTTCAGAAGAACCTCACCGCGAACGGGGGGAATAAAACCACCATGATCGAGGTTTCCTTTCAGCACAAGGATCCCCGCATTGCTGCCAAGGCGGTCAACCTCCTGGTTGATCTCTACAAAGAGAAGCATCTGCAGGTCTTCAACGGTTCCGACCCCTCTTTTCTCGACAAGCAGCTCGATTCCTATGAAAAGAAGCTCAAGGAATCCACTGACAACCTGGAATCCTACAAGAGAAAAAACCAAGTCTTCTCCCCGGACGAGCAGCGTACTCTTCTCCTGAATCAACGATCCGAACTGGACACAGAGCTGAAGAGCGCCATAAACAACGTCGAGTCGCTGCAGAGGCGGCTGGTTTCTCTCAAGGGGTTGAAGAAGGAGGTCGCTGCCGACAGCACGCTCTCCTCCTCCGCGGAGCGGGACAGGGTCGTCGATGAGAGCAAATCCAAGCTATTCACCCTGCAACTGGAAGAGCAGGAGCTCCTGAAAAAATACAAGGAGGAGAATCGCCTTGTCCAGAATGTGCGAAACCAGATCAAGATTGTGAAGGGTTTTGTCGCAGAGCAGGAACAACCGGGAAGCAGCAAGACAGGTAAAGGGAATTCGGTCTACCTGGATATGGAAAGGGAGCGGGTAAGGACCGTGGCGGACCTGAGCTCCGAGCAGGCCAAGATTGGCACCATGAAAGGACAGATGGCGCAAATCGACGGCGAGCTTCAGTCGTTGGAACAGAGAGACAAGGAAATGCAGAACTTGAAAAGCAAAACCGAGATCATGGCAAAGAGCTATCAAACATACGCTGAAAAGAAAGAGGAGTCCAGTATCTCCGAAGACATGAACCGGAACAAAATGGCAAATGTGAGTGTCGTTCAGGCCGCGGAGATTCCGGTGAATCCGGTAAAATCCAAGAAGCGTCGCAACCTCGCCATGGGGTTCGGTTTTGGCGCAGCAATTGCGCTGGGCTTAGCTTTCCTCCTTGAGTTCACCTCCCAGGTCTTTTCCACTCCTGAAAGCGCGGAAAAGTACTTGGGGCTGCCGGTTCTTGCGACCATTGCATTAAAGAAGTGACAGGAGGGGCCATGTATCTGGATTTTCATGAACTGAAAAAAGAGCCATTCAATATAACTCCCGATCCGTCGTTCTTGTTTTTGAGCCCCAGTCACAAGGAGGCGCTTGCAGCAATCATTTACGGAATCGAAAAGCGAAAGGGATTTGCGGCCATAACCGGCGAGGTGGGGGTGGGTAAAACAACCATACTCCGCTCTTATCTGGAGAAGTGTGACAAGAAGCGCCTCAAGACGGTCTATATTTTCAATACCAATGTCACGTTTCCCTCACTCCTGAAAACGATATGCCTTGAACTGGCCATACCAGTGGGTTCAGGCAAAACGGATGATATGCTGCGCCAATTTCACCAGTTCCTGATCCGGGAATACCGGCGGGGAGGCAATACGGTGCTCATCATCGACGAGGCCCAGAATATGCCAATGGATACTCTGGAGCACGTCCGCATGCTTTCAATCGAATCAGCCACCGACAAATTGATTCAGGTCGTCTTCAGCGGACAGCCTGAATTCGATCAAATCCTCGAACAGCATGAATTGAGACAGTTGAAACAACGGATAGCAGTCCGGGCAACTATCGCTCCCCTCACTGCAAAAGAGAGCGCCGCGTATATCAACAATCGTCTAAGAAAGGCGGGCAATAAGGATCCGGAAGTTTTTACCCCGAGCGCCATGAGACGTATTATCCGCCATTCCCACGGGATTCCACGAGTTCTTAACGTCCTGTGCGATAATGCCCTGATCACCGCGTTCGGTTATCAGAAAAGGCAGGTCGATTACGTTATTGCCGGGGAGATTATCCGCGATTTCACCGGCAAGAAAGAAAAACTACGCCAGGTATGGCGGATATCCTTGGCTGCATTGACTCTTATTGCCGGCACGCTCGGCTTGGCCAGGTTCGCTATGCAACCGCCGGAAGGCAACTCTGAGAAAAAGCTTATGAGTCTTCCACCCAGACCTTCGATCCCCGGAACCGCACTTCACGAAAATACCACAAAAATCCCGCTACCAGACAAGGGAGCCGTTCCTGTCATCAAGGTTGGTAAGTCGGGTGACAAGCTGCCGGCAGCTAATGAACATAGGGAGATACAATGAGCAACATATATGATGCGCTGTTGTTAGCTGGTATCCACCCGAATCAAGACGAGAAATTCGAAGTCGCCCGGAGGGTTGTCACAGATATTACGTCAACCTGTGCGGAAACTGACATGGAACCGGAGGTTATTGATCTGTACCGACATATCGATGCCCTTCTCCCCAACACACAAAAAATGGTGCTCCAGTTCATTGGTTCCCGCGCGGGCGAAGGGGTCTCGACAATTGTTCGCGAGTATGCGGCCATGGCAGAAACGAGGCTTGGCAAAACTGTGCTCATACTCGACGCAAATCAGAATGAGAGGGAGCAGCAGCGCTTTTTTCGGACCACTAACAGCCGTGGATGGGATGAGGCGGTTTCTGAATCCGATGCAATGGAAAAATCCATGTGCCGTGTTGGAGATTCGAACCTCTATGTGAGCGGTTTGTCTCGCTGTTCAAACGAAATTACCCTTCTTTTCGATGCTTGTCAGTTAAAGAATTTTTTTACCACGCTGAAAATGCGCTTTGATTTGGTTCTTATCGACTCGTCTCCCGTAACTACCGGCACGGACTGCATGGCGTTGACGCGTTGCACGGACGGGGTGGTGCTGGTAGTGGAAGCGGAAAAAACACGCAAACCGGTGGCCGAGAACATGGTAGCGAACATCCGGAAAAGCGGCGGAAATCTCCTTGGAATGGTATTCAACAAGCGCCGTTACCATATACCGGCATCTGTATACAAGCTATTAAAATGAATAAATTGTAGCGTTATTTGACTACTTTTTTCATATTTTTTAAAAGGAGTACGGCCATGAAAATAGCAAGCTCAAAAAAAATGCGGTCATTTAACAATTTAATAGCTAATATTTTTGAAAAAATTAAATTTAAGACTGATCAACTGGATTTATATTACGAAGATGAATTTATAAAAATGCTTTCTCGTGAAAGAATGAGAAGCAAACGTAGTAATATACATTTTATATTGATGACTATTGATATTACAAAAATTATTAAATTAAAGCCTGGCTACGATATAATTAAAACTATTTCCTGTACCTTAAATGAAATTTCTCGTGAAACTGACATTAAGGGGTGGTACAGGGATAATTCAACTCTCGGTGCTATCTTTGTTGGAATTGAAGAATCTAATGTCGATTCGGCAAAGAAGATTATTGCCAATAAATTGCAACAAAATCTCACTAAACATCTGCATAGCAAATTTCTGGATATGATGACGATATCCTTTCTTGTATATCCAGAAAAGCTCGATATCTCTAAATCGGATAGTTATCTCGAGCAAGCTTTATACCCTGAATTTTCAAATAGTAGTGGCAATGCAGTGCTTGGCAGATTTTTCAAGAGGGCATTGGATATCATGGGAAGTCTCGTCGGATTGCTTCTCTTCTCGCCGCTGTTCATTATAATTTCGCTACTTATCAAGGCTACCACGAAGGGGCCGGTCTTTTTCAAACAACAGAGGGTCGGTCAGTTCGGAAAGAAATTTACGTTCATTAAGTTCAGATCCATGTACGTAAACAATGATTCGGCGATTCACAGGGAATATGTAACAAATCTTATCAAGGGCAATAATAATTGCGGGCAATCTATGGCTGTCGATGAAAAAGCCCCGGTTTATAAGATAAAGGGCGATCCCAGGATTACCCCTATAGGCAGGTTTCTCAGAAAGTCAAGCCTTGATGAACTGCCGCAGTTTCTGAATGTACTGAAAGGCGATATGTCGCTGGTTGGTCCCAGGCCACCCATACCTTACGAATTCGAAAATTATGACATATGGCACAGGGAGCGTCTCATTAAAATGAAGCCCGGCATAACAGGGCTCTGGCAGGTCGTGGGAAGAAGTACGACCAGTTTTGACGAAATGGTTCGGCTTGATGTGAAATATTTAAGAAAATGGACTCTCTGGTGGGATGTCGAAATTATTTTTAAAACACCGTGGGTTATGTTGAGAGGCAAGGGAGCCCATTGATAACTTCTGTGAGGCTCAAGAGTGAAATGTATTAATAAACATGTGGTCCGAGGGGGATGAAATGCCGGAGATAATAAAAATCGGGGTGATAGGGTACGGTTACTGGGGCCCTAACATAGTTCGGAATTTTAATGCCATTGAAACCGTGCAGGTCATGATGGTGGCCGACCAATCCGACATCGCTCTCAAACGGGTTATAAAGGCGTATCCACAGATAATGGCCACCAACGACCCCAACGATATCCTCACTTCTACTGACATCGACGCCGTCGCCATTGTAACTCCCGTGAGGACGCACTTCGAACTGGCCAAAAAGGCGCTCCAGAACGGTAAGCATGTTTTTGTGGAAAAACCGTTCACCGCCACAGTCGCGCAGGCGGAAGAGTTGATCGAAATGGCGGAAAAAAGAAATCTCAAAATCATGGTGGACCATACTTTCATCTTTACCAGCTCGGTCAGGAAGATCAAGCAGCTCATTGACGAGGACGTGCTTGGCGATATCTACTACTACGATTCCATCAGGGTAAACCTGGGATTGTTTCAACATGATGTCAATGTTATCTGGGACCTTGCCCCACACGACTTTTCCATTATGGATTTCCTGATCAAGGAAAAACCGGTTGCCGTCCAGGCCAGCGGCAAGGCGCATGTAAACTCCAAAGAGAATATCGCCTTCGTCACCGCCCATTTCGCCAAAAATATCATTGGTCACTTCAACGTCAACTGGCTGTCGCCGGTGAAGGTCAGATTGACTCTGCTGGGCGGGGAAAAAAAGATGCTGGTCTGGAACGACACCGTTGCTGATGAAAAACTGCGGGTATACGACAAGGGAGTTCAGAATAATTCCCAGGATAGTGCTGCTTATGAATACCGTTCTGGCGATATCTGGGCTCCGAAGATCGATCAGACCGAGGCTTTGAAGCTGGAGACCGAGTATTTCACCAGATGCATCCTGGACAACCAGACCCCTATCAATGACGGACATGCCGGGTTGCGGATAGTCAGGATGCTCGAGGCCTGCGATGAGTCATTAAAGAATGGAGGAGGGTTAGTATATCTATGAAGTACCTTTCCATTGCCGATGACGTGAAGCTGGGCAGCAATGTGAAGCTGGCGACCTTCATCAATCTCTACGGTTGCACCGTTGGCGACAATACCAAGATTGGTGCCTTTGTTGAAATACAGAAAAACGCATCCGTCGGTAAAAATTGCAAGATTTCAAGCCACACCTTTATCTGTGAAGGGGTCACCATAGAGGACAATGTCTTCATCGGCCACAATGTCACCTTTGTAAATGATTCCTTTCCCAGGGCAACGGCCGGGGATGGCCAATTGCAGACGGAATCCGACTGGGATTGTATACCCACTATGGTCAAAAAGGGGGCATCGATCGGTTCAAGCGCCACATTACTCTGCGGTATCACCATAGGTGAAAACGCCATGGTCGGCGCCGGAAGTGTGGTTACCAGGGATGTTCCGCCCGATACGATTGTTGCCGGGAATCCGGCCCGCATAATGAAAAGAACTGACGTTAGGAGCAACTGTGAAGGTTCCGTTTCTTGATCTGAAAACTCAATACAGGACAATCTCAAGCGAGATCGACAACGCGTTACGAGAGGTGCTGGAAAGTACGGCTTTTGCCGGAGGCCCATTTGTTGAGCGCTTCGAAGAAGAGTTCGCCCGTTTCTGCGGCTGCAGACAAACGATAGGCGTCGGCAACGGCACTGACGCGCTCTGGTTTTCCCTGCTGAGCCTCGGTATCGGTCCGGGCGACGAGGTTATCACCGTTCCCAATACCTTTATCGCCACCGCCGAAGCGATCAGCTTTTGTGGCGCTCGGCCGGTATTCGTCGATGTGGTTGAACAAAACTTCACCATGGATCCTGCGCTCCTGGAAGCGGCAATCACACCGGCTACCAGGGCCATCATACCAGTGCACCTTTTCGGCCAGACGGCGGATATGGACCCAATTCTGGAAATCGCGCGACGCCATGGTCTGTACGTGATTGAAGACGCGTGCCAGGCCCACGGCGCACACTACAAGGGGAAACCGGCCGGTTCCATGGGGGATGCGGGCTGCTTCAGCTTTTATCCCGGCAAGAATCTCGGTGCTTATGGGGAAGCCGGAGCCGTTGTCACCAACAACACGGATCTGGCACATTCACTGAAAATGCTGCGCGACCACGGTCAGTCGAAGAAGTACCATCATGGCGTGATCGGCTGGAACGGCCGGATGGATGGGATTCAGGGAGCTGTGCTGAACGTCAAGCTCCCTTACCTCCCTGCAGCCAACGAGGCGCGACGAAAGAACGCCGCTCTCTATTCCGAACTGCTTGCCGACGTGGCTGGAATCCGTCTCCCCAGTGAGATGGAGTATGCAAACCATGTCTATCATCTCTACGTGGTTCGGGTCAAAGAACGCGACGAATTTATGAAAGCCCTCGCCGGCAAGGGGATCGGCTGTGGTATCCATTATCCAGTCCCGGTTCACCTGCAGGAGGCATATGCTTTTCTTGGTCACGGAGCGGGTAGCTTTCCGGTCGCGGAAAGCTGCGCCGCGGAAATTGTTTCGCTGCCGATGTTTCCCGAGTTAAGCAACGAACAGATCCATTACGTGGTGGACGCGATCAGGGGTTTTTGTGAGAAATGACACGAAAGACCGGTTAATCGATCGCCTGGAAAACAGAACTGCGGTGATCGGTGTGATCGGCCTCGGCTACGTGGGTTTACCGCTTGTACTGAGTTTCGCCGAGGCGGGATACCGGGTTATAGGTTTTGATACCGATGCTGTCAAGATCGGCAAACTCACCTCGGGCCGGAGTTACATCCGCCACATCGACGCGGAAAGAATAGCGGTCATGGCGGCAGGCGGCAGGTTTGAAGGGACTTCAGACTTCAGTCGGGCCGGAGCTGCGGATGCCCTGATTATCTGTGTGCCTACCCCCCTCAACAGTCATCGCGAACCGGACCTGAGTTTCGTGGTCAATTCCGTCAATGCTATCGTCCCCCATCTCCGGAGTGGCCAGGTGGTGAGCCTGGAGAGTACCACCTATCCCGGTACCACCGAAGAGGAGCTGCAACCGCGCCTGGAAGCGAACGGGTTGAAAGTGGGGCGTGACATCTTTCTGGTCTTTTCTCCCGAGCGGGAAGACCCCGGCAATAGTCAGTTTACTACCCGCACCATTCCCAAGGTTTGCGGTGGCGTCACCCCGGAGTGCCTGGATGTGGGCAAGTCCCTCTATGGCAGGATAATTGACCGGGTTGTGCCGGTATCCTGCACTAAGACAGCTGAAATGACCAAACTCTTGGAAAACATCCATCGCGCCGTCAATATCGGGCTGGTCAACGAACTGAAAACCGTTTGCGACACAATGGGGATCGACATCCGCGAGGTCATCAACGCCGCCGCCTCCAAGCCGTTCGGTTTCACTCCCTACTATCCCGGACCGGGACTGGGGGGACACTGTATTCCCATCGATCCGTTCTACCTTACCTGGAAGGCACGCGAGTACGGAATCAATACACGCTTCATCGAATTGGCCGGGGAGGTCAACACCGCCATGCCAGACTGGGTGGTGGGCAAGGTAACCCAGGCCCTCAATGAAAGGGAGCGGTCGTTGAAAGGCGCGCGCGTACTTGTGCTGGGGATCGCCTACAAGAAGAACGTGGATGACCTGCGGGAGTCTCCGAGCGTGATGATCATGGATAAACTGCTCAGCCGCGGGGCTGCGGTCCACTATTCCGACCCCCATGTGCCGGTATTTCCGAAGATAAGAAGATACTACTTCGACCTGGCGAGTGTGGAGCTCACCGCCGAAAACCTGAAGAGTTACGACTGTATTCTGCTTGCTACCAACCACGATGCCTTCGATTATGATGCGATACATACGCATGCCTCACTGATCGTTGATACCCGCGGGGTATACCGGGAGAAAAGCCCGAAGGTGGTTCGCGCCTAGCATGAAATTAAACTCAACTCTGTTACGGAAAATAGTAGTCGGCTACGAGTGGCAAGATGTTTTGCCATCGTTCGAACGGGATGGCTAATTGCCTTTTAGGATACAAGTTATAAATCCGTTGGCACGCCCGGAGTGGGATGATTTAGTGCTGAATTACCAAAACAGCACCTTTTTTCACACTGCAGCATGGGCAAAGGTGCTCCAAGAGTCATACGGTTATGCCCCGACCTACTTCACTATCACGGGCGATCCCGGCCAGCAGGCTCTGATACCATTATTGGAAATCAACAGTTTCTTTACCGGCCGGCGTGGTGTATCGCTCGCCTTTACCGATTGTTGCGATCCTCTTGTGGCAGATGGCATGTCTTTCGCGCAGATCATCAGAGAACTGATTGAGTACGGAAAGCGTGCCAAATGGAAATATCTGGAACTGCGGACCAGTCGGCCATTGCCGGCTGATATCCCTGCTTCAGCACAGTTCCATGGTCATATCCTGGACATCTCCGGAGAAGAGCAAGAAATCCTTTCCAAATTCCGCGACAGCACCCGGAGGAACATTATGAAGGCGGAAAAGAAGGGGGTTGTGGTCACCATTAACGGGTCAATGGACGCGATCAAAGAATTCTACCGCCTCAACTGCACTACACGCAGGGAGCACGGTCTCCCCTGTCAACCGTATGCTTTTTTTGAAAACATATATTCTCACATCATCTCAAGGGATCTCGGCGTAGTGGCCCTTGCCGCAAAGGATGGAAAAAATATTGCCGGTGCGCTCTTCCTCCAGTTCAACGACAGGGCGATTTACAAATACGGCGCATCCGACAGGAGCCATCAGCAATACAGGAGCAACAACCTTCTCTTCTGGAAGGCGATCCAATGGTATCACGGCCATGGATTCAAGTGCCTCGACTTCGGCAGAACAGAGCCCGAAAATACCGGGCTCCTGCAGTTCAAGAGAGGTTGGGGGACAACGGAGCATCCGATCAATTTTTGCAGATATGATTTCAGAAAGAAGGCTTTTGTCACGGACCATGCAAAGGTGACGGGATGGCACAACCGCATTTTTCGCAGGATGCCAATTCCCCTGCTTAAACTTGCCGGAGCGGTGCTGTACAGGCATGTAGGTTGAATGTGAAAGCATACTTTAATTTCTTATGAATAATTATTTTAAAGAAACTTACTATATTGTGAAACCGCTCATCCCGAGACGGTTACAGCTCTGTGCGCGAAGACTGCTTATCCGCTACCTGTTGCTGAAAAACAAGAAAATCTGGCCGATCGATGAAAAGGCTGGAAAAGAGCCGGCAGGGTGGGGTGGGTGGCCCGATGGCAAGCGTTTTGCCCTGGTGCTAACTCACGACGTGGATACCGCGCGTGGACAGAGCAAATGCCTCGATCTCATGAAACTCGATGCGGGGCTGGGCTTCCGCTCATCCTTCAACTTCGTGCCTCTCAGGTATCAGGTATCGTCCGGCCTCCTCAATACCCTCCGGTCAGAGGGCTTCGAGGTGGGGGTGCACGGCCTCTATCACGACGGCAAGTATTACCTTACAAAAAGTTTTTTTTTGAAACGTGCCGCAAGGATAAACGCATTCCTCAAAGAATGGCAGGCGGTCGGTTACCGGGCTCCTGCCATGTACCACCGGCTCGAATGGTTTCACGACCTGGAGATTGAATACGATGCTTCTACCTTTGATACCGATCCCTTCGAGCCCCACTCGGTCGGTGCCGGCACCATATTCCCCTTTTGGGTGAAAGACCTGGCAACACAGAGAGGATATGTTGAGTTGCCGTACACGCTACCGCAGGATTTTTCGCTGTTCGTCCTCATGCGTGAGGCAAATATTAAAATCTGGAAACGAAAACTGGATTGGGTCGTGGAGCAGGGGGGGATGGTGTTGATGAACACGCACCCCGATTATATGGATTTCGGCACTACGCGCTCTATGGAGGGATATCCCGTACGTTTCTACGAGGAAATTCTCAATTACGTGAAAGAGCGCTATGCAGGGCAATACTGGCACGCGCTGCCGCGTGAAATGGGACGGTTCTGGAAGAAAACGTATTGCCTGGATCATCTGCAATTGAAAGCGGGAATGTCTTCCCAAGGAGCGATGCCATAGTGTCTTTTCCGCTGGAACATATCATGGATTCTAGAATATCTGAGTGGAACAATACCGATCGTGCTTATCCTTTGGATAGGTGCCTCCAGAGTTTTATCGAAGAACAGGTGATGAAAACACCTGATGCCCCGGCGTTGACCTATGAGGGGAAAAGTCTATCCTATGACGAGTTGAACAAACGGGCAAATCAATTAGCCCATTTCCTGCTGTCAAAAGGGGTCGGGCCTGAAATTCTTGTGGGAGTCTGCGCTTTCCGTTCGATGAAAATGGTTGTCGCTTTACTGGCAATAATCAAGGCTGGCGGCGCCTATGTTCCTTTTGACCCGACGTATCCCGCCAAACGGTTGACCTTCATGATCAATGATTCGAAGGTCCCGGTGATCCTGGCTCAAAAAACATGTTCTTCACTGATTGACAGCGAAACAACCCGGATCATTTTGTTCGAAGATATTGACGACCGGCTCGAAAACTTTCCAGCAACAAATCCTTTGATCGAGACAACCCCTGATAATCTGGCCTATGTCATTTACACTTCCGGTTCTACAGGCAATCCCAAAGGAGTAATGAATACGCACAGGGGAATCGTAAACCGGTTGCTGTGGATGCAGGAACTATATCAAATCAGTTCGTCTGATACGCTCGTACAAAAAACACCTTTTTCGTTTGATGTTTCAGTATGGGAGTTTTTCTGGCCCTTCATGACCGGGGCTCGCCTGGTCGTGGCAAAACCGGAAGGGCATAAGGACGCCAATTATCTCCTGGATCTCATCGATAGAGAGAATATTACACTTATTCATTTTGTCCCTTCCATGCTCCGGTTGTTCCTGGATGAGGCCGAACAGGCGCGCTGTGCTTCCCTCAAGCATGTTGTGTTGAGTGGCGAGGCGCTTACGGGTGATTTACAGAGAAGCTATTTCAGCATTCTTAAAGCGCCTTTGTATAACCTTTATGGCCCGACTGAAGCGGCTGTCGATGTCAGCTTCTGGAAATGTGATCCGCAATCTCACAATGACGTCGTGCCCATCGGCAGGCCCATCAGTAACACAAAATTATACATCCTGGACGAAAAAGGACAGTCAGTACCGGTTGGTGAGAGCGGTGAGCTGCACATCGGCGGCGTTCAGGTGGCGCGGGGCTATTTAAATCGTCCCGAGCTGACTGCGGAAAAATTCATTGAAGACCGCTTCTCGAGGGATCCATTCGCGCGGCTCTATAAAACCGGCGACCTGTGCAGATTCTTGCCTGACGGCACTATCGAGTACCTGGGCCGCATCGATTTCCAGGTTAAGATACGCGGCAATCGAATTGAACTCGGAGAGATTGAAGCTGCTATTCTCAGAGATCCGTCGGTGAAGGACTGCGTTGTGATCGCCCGCGAAGATACACCCGGTGAAAAACGCCTGGTGGCGTATGTTGTTGAAAATGAAGGTCAGTTCACATTGTCGGCGATGCGCGAAAAACTGGCGGCAGATCTGCCGGAGTATATGGTCCCGGCCGCTTTTGTCGTCATGCCTGTTTTTCCCCTTACACCAAGCGGTAAGATCGATCGCTTGGCTTTACCGAAACCGGGTCACAAAAGACCGGAATTGTCGAATAGATATATTGCGCCGCGGACGGAAACTGAAAAGAAACTGGCCGGTATCTGGTGTGAAATTCTTCAGTTGGATAGCGTGGGCATTGAAGATAATTTTTTTTCTCTCGGCGGTGATTCGCTGACGGGGTTGAAAATGTGTGCCAGGTTCCACGCCGAATACGGAACCAAGCTTCCCATAGTAAAGCTTTTCCAGTTCCCTTCCATACTGCAGTTGGCCGCTTACCTGGATAACGCACAAGCTGACAGTAGCATTTTTGATGAAATCAATGAGCGTGCCACACGCCAGAGGATAGGGCGGTTCCAGAATGATCCTCTGCAGGACGGCATCGCTGTGATCGGAATGGCCGGACGCCTTCCGGGCGCGGCGAATATCGATCAGCTCTGGAATAACCTGTGTCAGGGCGTTGAATCCATCACCCGCTTTTCCAAAGAGGAGCTGGGGCCCGGCATCGACCAGGCATTGATCGATAACCCGGATTACGTGCCTGCCAGGGGCATTATTGCGAATGCCGATTTATTCGATGCCGCCTTTTTCGGCATCGGGCCCATGGAGGCCCGTCTGATGGATCCTCAGCAGCGGGTTTTCCTCGAACTGTGCTGGACGGCCATGGAAAATTCCGGATATGATTCCGAATCCTTTGCCGGAATGATCGGTGTTTACGCGGGAGTGGGCGACAACCATTATTATTCCCATAATGTGCTAGCCCACTCGGATCTCGTGAACATGGTGGGAAAAGCAATTGTGGGTTACGGTAATGAAAAGGATTATATTGCCACACGCGTTTCCTATTGTCTGAACCTGACCGGTCCCAGTGTCAGTGCTAGCACCGGTTGCTCAACCACTCTCCTGGCAGTGGACAATGCTTTTAATGCACTGATCAATTATGAATGCGACATGGCGCTGGCCGGCGGGGTTGATATCTATGTCCCGCAGAAAAGCGGCTTTCTTTATCAGGATGGCGGAGTTTTCAGTAAAGACGGTCATTGTAAGCCTTTTGACGATAGCACGACAGGCACCATGTTTTGCGATGGCGCCGGTGTTGTGGTGCTGAAAAGGCTGGCAGATGCGATTGCCGATGGTGACAGGATTTATTCGGTTATTCGAGGCAGCGCCAAAAACAACGACGGCGCTAACAAGGTGAGTTTTCTGGCCCCCAGCGTGGAAGGTCAGGCCAAGGTAATCGCAATGGCCCAGGCGCTTGCCAATGTCGAACCGGAAGATGTCACTTATATTGAAGCACATGGAACGGGCACCCCTTTGGGTGATCCGATTGAGATCGAGGCGCTCACAAGGGTTTTTAGCTGCAAGACGGACAAGAAGCAATTTTGTCTGATCGGGTCCATCAAGGGTAATATCGGGCATCCGACCATTGCATCGGGAGTTGTAGGCTTGATCAAGGCTGCCTTATGCCTCTACCATGAAAAAATCCCCGCCACGCTTCACTTTCAAAAGCCCAACGCCAGAATCGATTTTCAAAACAGTCCGTTCCGCGTGGTTGATAAACTGACCCCCTGGCCCCGTTCCAATCGGCCGCGTATCGCCGGGGTAAGCTCTTTTGGTTTCGGGGGCACCAATGTTCATTCCATTCTGGAAGAATCACCGGTGGTCCAGCACTCGAGCACTTCACGGCCCGTCCAGTTGTTGCTTCTGTCCGCCAGAACAGCTAACGCTCTGGAAGAAATGACGGCAAATCTGGGAAATTATCTGTCGCAAAACCCCACGGAAAAGCTCCCGGACGTTTCCCATACACTGCAGCGCGGCAGACGATATCACGCGTACCGCCGCTCTATCGTCTGCAATGACATTCCTGACGCGCTCGACATGCTGGCAAAGCCCGATCCAATGCGTTCACAGACCCGCATTTGCGATGCACGCGACCCGCAGGTCATCTTTGTGTTTCCCGGGCAGGGATCCCAGTATGTCACTATGGGAAAAAACTTCTATGACCATGAGCCGCTATTCAGAAAGACCGTAGATCATTGTTGCGATATTTTAAAGGCCTATCTTGAATGCGATTTAAGAGATTTCCTGTTCCCGGAAGAAGGCGAGCATGAAAGGGCAAGCCAGTCGCTTCAAAATACCTTTTATACGCAACCGGCCCTTTTCACCATAGAGTACTCTCTGGCGCAGTTACTGCTGCACTGGGGCATCAGGCCGTCGGCGATGATCGGGCACAGTGTGGGAGAATTTGTCTGTGCCTGCCTGGCCGGTGTCTTCTCCCTGGAGGACGCCCTGCGGCTGGTTGCCACGCGAGGCCGTCTGGTCAGCAATCTCCCTGCGGGCGCCATGTTGTCGGTCCGCTGCAATGCTGAAGAGATCGAACCGCGCCTGCCGGAAAACATTCAGCTTGCAGCAGCCAACAGTCCCCTGCTGTGCGTGGTTTCCGGCCCCCTTGAGGCGATTGATCAATTCGAGGCCGAACTGGCTCGGGACAACATCCCCTGCAAGAAACTTCATACTTCTCATGCGTTTCATTCCGCCATGATGGATCCTGTCGTGGATACGTTTATCGCGGAAGTAGCGCGGACAGAAATGAACCCTCCGCACATACCATTCGTGTCAACCGTAACAACACAATGGATGAGCGACAAAGACGCCACGGATCCTGTCTATTGGGGAAGCCATCTCCGGATGGCGGTGCGTTTTTCAAACGGTATCCGCACACTTTTGAAAGAGAGCCCGGGAATTTTTCTTGAAGTGGGCCCACGCTCAACAGCTACTACCCTGGTACGTCAGCACGGCGACGCCCGGAACAAGATTCCGGCTGTAGCGACCATGGCGGAATCCAGTAACGACAATGCCGAATGGACGGCGTTGTTGTCGGCCCTGGGGTATCTGTGGGTCAACGGCGTAACACCGGATTGGCGGAAATTTTATGAAAATGAAAAAAGACGCCGCATTCCATTGCCGACGTATCCATTCGAGCGCAAGAAATATTGGGTTGATTATATTCCGCGCAACGCTTCTCTCCAGGTTGGAAAACCTGTGGATGCAGACAACCAATTAGTCGAACGGGAGATTAGTGAAACGCCGCTCGAACCTGCTGCTATCGGTCAGGATAAACTGAGCAGCACTTTGATTGCCATTCTTGAAGAAACTTCCGGCCTGTCCTTGGATGGTGTGGAATCGACGACCACTTTTCTTGAAATGGGCATAGATTCGCTGTTGCTCTCTCAGGTTGCTTTCAAAGTTCAGGCTGATTTCGGTGTGAAGATCGTTTTCAGTCAGTTGATGAAAAACGTATCGACCATTCCGTTATTGGCGGACTATATCCGGACCAATCGCAAAGAGGCCACAATAGCAGGTGACAGGTCTGATGCCAAAACTTCTGAAAAAGTTGTTGAATCGACGGCAGGTCCCATCGTCGTGCCGGTCACCATACCCCAAAAAGGCCTCTGGTTATCATCAAAACTGAACAGTGCGCTTTCCTGCGCCTATAATGAATCAATCACCCTGCATTTGACGGGCGAAATCGATTTCGAACTTCTGGAAAAGGCAATTCATGCTCTTGTTGAAAAACACGACGCCCTTAGAGCGACTTTTTCCGATGACGGCTCAACCATGTCCATTTCGGATAAGGCAACTTTCGAGTTGCACCGGATTGAACTTGGAACGTTGAGTGAAGCAGAGTCGCGGGCCAAATGTGAAACGATTCTGCGTCAGGACGCAGCCACGCCATTTGATCTGAAAAACGGACCGTTATTACGCTGTCACTTGATCACGTTGCCGGACAAACAGTGCTACGTTGCTTTGACATCCCATCACATCGTTTGTGACGGCTGGTCGCTCGATGTATTGATATCCGACCTCTGCTCTTTCTACAACATTTTGCATCAGGGACAATCGCTCCACTTTCAACCATCGCATCAGTTTGCCGACTATTGTCTCCACGCCGTCTCACGCAGGGACTCAGATGAATACAAAACAGCCAGGGAATACTGGCGGGATAAATTCAATCCCGCATTCCCGGTCCTGCGTCTTCCCGCTGACAAACCGGGCAACAAGATCGGCGTATACGACGCTCGGCGCGTCGATCTGGACATTAGTGAAGAACTTACCGTTTCTCTGCGAGACCTGTGCAAAAGAAACGGGTGCAGCATGTTTGCCCTTTTTGTAGCGGCATACAATGTACTGTTGCACAAAATATCCGGACAGAAACAATTTGTCGTGGGGCTGCCGATAGCGGAGCAGCATCTTCTGGGACAGGACGACCTTGTCGGGCAATGTGTGAATTTGCTGCCGTTCTGCTCTCCCATTGATGCCGGTCTCAGTCATGAACAGTATATCGAAGCCGTGCAACGCGATTTGCTTGAAGGTTACGACAATCAAATTTACACATATGTCGATTTGCTCGACGACGGTGGCATCACGTATGATCATACAGGCTCAGCCCCGATGCCGGCCGGTCTCACCTCTGTCAAGAAATATGAAGTAGAAGATCTTCCCGTGAATGGTGCTGTGGCAAGCTATTTTGCCAATCCCAGAGTTTACGACTCCTTCGAGTTCTATCTCAATGTTATCGAATCTGCAAAAAACATCGAGCTGAAATGCCATTTCAAGACGGCCTTGTTTAACCTTGAAACCATTGAAGGATGGCTGAAGAGCTACGAACAGATCCTGACGCAGTTTGTGCGTGACCCTCAGGGGCGTATGGAAAATGTTGCGTCTGACCAGCCTGTTGTGACGGAGCAATCCCCAAGGGACGTAACGGTTACGCATCAAACATATTCCGGCAGTACCATGCTGGAAGCATTGGCACCTGTCTGGAAAAAGGTATTGGGAAGCATAACAGTCAATGCCGAAGATAATTTCTTCGATATGGGTGGCAATTCGCTTATGGCAGCGAAGCTTTTCGCGGAGATCGAGAAGCTGCTGGGTAAAACGGTCCCCCTTGCACTCCTTTACGAAGCGCCAACTCTGGGGAAACTGGCTGAATATTTGGAAAACGGGAAGTATGAACAGGCTTGGCAATCGCTTATCCCGATCAATGCGAAGGGCAAGCGGCCGACTTTGTTTCTGGTGCATGGCGCTGAGGGCAACATACTTTTGTATCGCGATCTGGCAAGACATTTGGGAGAGGACCAACCCGTTTATGGCTTACAGTCAATCGGCCTGGACAACAGAACGGAGATCGACCCGAACTTTGAAGCCGTTGCACGTAATTACATAAAGGAAATAAAAGAACTACAGCCAAAGGGACCATATTTCCTGGGCGGCTATTGTTTAGGCGGAACTATTGCCCTGGAAATGGCGCAACAGCTTAGGCTTCAGGGCGAAAAAGTAGGGCTCCTTTTTATGATCGAAAATTACAATATTAAAACCATTCAGTGGCCGATGCCGTTTCCACTGGTTATGACAAATAAATTTCTCAATTTCTGGTATCACATGGGCAACCTTTTCAGTAGCAGCAATGGAGCCAAAACGGATTTCTTCAAGGCCAAAGTGCGGACTGAATTGAATCGCTGCAAAATTTCGCTTCAGGTTTCGCTGTCATCTTTATCGAGATATCTGGGCCTGAAAAGCAATCTCAACTTTCCGCATGTAAAAATTGATGAGGTCTACGACAAGGCCCTGACGTACTATACTCCCCAACCGTATGAGGGAGCTATTGTATTGTTCGGCGCCAGTAAAAGGCTTGCAGGCTTCAGGGATCCTCTTTACGGATGGGGCGATGTCGCTACTAAAGGTGTCGAGATATTTGAGCTACCAGTCAATCCTCACGGTAGTCTTGTCGAACCCTACGTTGGCATACTGGCAAAAAAACTTGAGGAAGCGTTGGACCATGTGACGAATCCGGCAAGAGATGGTGGGCAATAAAATGCTCGGTATTGGTTCTAAAGAGATACATATCTGGACTGGTAGCTATCAATCAAGCGAGGAATTGTTTGAACGAATGGTATCGGTAGTATCTCCTTCAGAGATTCAACGCGCCAATGCTTTTCATTTCAACAGGGACCGGCAAAACTATGTGCAGTCACATTGCTTGTTGCGTCTGCTTCTAAGCCTTTACACAGGAGTCTGCGCTCAGAAGATCGATTTTGAATTTGGGGCTTATGGCAAGCCTTTTCTAAAGGATGCAAGCACTATCAGATTCAACATGTCGCATACAAAAGAGATGATCGCTGTTGCTGTTACTTCAGACAGTGATGTCGGCATCGATATTGAGAAGCCGGGCCATTTAGATGGTGTCGAAAATCTTGCCCGGCAATTTATGAGCGATACGGAACTGAGGGAGATGAGTTGCCTGGAACCCGGCCTCAGAAATTCCTACCTCTATCGGTGCTGGGTAAACAAAGAAGCACTGGTCAAGGCATCGGGAAGAGGTATTGATGATGACCTTCGGCTTGTCACGGTTATGGATGAACCGTGTGAAAACGGCGCGAGAATTCTTTCCTCAGGTTATGAGGGGAAACGCCGCAGGTGGCGTCTTGATACGTTTGATCCTGCCCCGGACCATATTGGGGCGGTGTGCGTGGAATTATCACTCGGCGTAATGGATGATTCGATCAAATTCACGACAAGAAATTTGTTAAACCTGTTTGAAGCGAGTCCATATGGAATGTGTTGATAATCTGCATTTATCCAACTCAGCGAAAGGAATGGTTGTGCACAGAAGGAAATTTCTTGGTTACACTACTGCAATTCTGGCAATAGGAGCTGCCGGTATGTTTTCTTTTAACACCTCTTTAATGCGTACTATCTATTATAAAATCCGTAACCGTTTAGACCCTCCGTCCGGCCCGAAACAGGATAGTGAACGCGAAGTAGCGCTGTTGCCTGCCGAGGGTGTCTCCACTTCCGTTGAAACGGCGTTGAACTCAAGATGCACGAGTGATTACGATGATAATCCCTCTTACTTTCACTGGGGAATGTTCGATAAAGACAAAAAGCTGTCGCAGGCGCAGATCGAGCGAATACTGCGCCTGGTAAGAATCCCCCGGTTTACGGACAAAGCCGTTGAGATCCGCCCGGAAAAGCATACCCTGACATTTCTGATCGATAATCGTCTGCAGTCTCTCCAAAGAAGCTGGGCAATGGTTGAATGCGGCATGCAGCATCAGGCTGTTGGATTGGTTTGTACAGCCCTTGGTGCAGGTTATGCTTTCAACGATTTTTTAAACGGAGGCAAAGCGATTTCAGCGGATAGATTCGCAACCATCCAGATAAAATTGGACGCCGCAAAACCCTCTTATGATGGCGCACACTGGAGTAAAGCTGCACCTTCGAAAACAAAACCGTGGAAAAGCGGAACACTTTCCGATCCGGTGAGGCAGGGGGGGAAGCCGCTCCTTGCGACTCTTGCAGGTCTGAAAACAAGGAACGATACGGGGCGACACATAACCAGCGCTGATCTCAGCCAGCTTTTGTGGGCAGCAAAGGGGAGAACGCCGCACTATCACATATCGCAACCTTGGGGGATGACCATCCCCACATATCACGGCCAAGAAGGCAAGTCGGAGGTATCCGTTATATCAGATGGTAATCTGGCAAAATACATCAACTGGAAAAATGACCAGCCTACCCATTCATTGGGGGTCGCCGGAAAGGTTACGAGTGAAACGGCGAAACTTCTGGCAGACCAGTATAAAAGCAACTGTTTTATTGTCCTGAGCAGAAACGTGAGCAAGGATTTGGTTTACTGGGAAATAGGCTATCAGCTTCTCAATCTGATGCTTCAGGCTGAATCCCTGGGCGTGGGTTACTCTGCATTTTTGCTTGATGAGAAACAAAAAAAGCCATTTCTTGCTTCGGGCGTTAAAGATCCTGTTGCAGTGGTTGCGCTCAGCTCTCAAAAGCCAATTGGTGTTTTATAGAAAAGAGTTCATTACATGAAAAATATTTGGATAGACCTTGACAATACGCCGCATATCCCCTTTTTCCGACCGATAATCGCCGAATTGAATGAGCGGGGGTACCAGGTGAAAATCACCGCCCGTGATGCATATGGGGTGTGTGAGCTTGCCGATTATTTCCATATGGATTACCAGCGGGTTGGCCGTCATTACGGCAAGAACAAATTCATGAAGGTTGCCGGCTCGCTCATCAGGGCAATGCAGTTGGTACCGGCAATGCGCGGCGGCAAACCGAACATTGCTGTATCCCATGGATCGAGAAGCCAGCTCATTGCTGCAACCATGTTGGGGGTTCCTTCGGTGATAATCTCTGACTATGAGTTTGCAAAGAGTCTGGTTGGAATCCATCCAACATGGGCCATGATGCCGGACGTTATTTCCACCAACTCCCCTGCCTACAAAAAGTCCCATGTCTACAAGTATCCGGGGATCAAGGAGGATGTGTATGTCCCGGGTTTCAAGCCCGACCCGTCCGTTATGCGTGAACTGGGGATTTCGGAAGAGTCGCTGCTGATTACCGTCCGTCCACCGGCTACCGAAGCACACTATCACAATCACAAGAGCGAAGAACTGTTCGAGTCCCTTATTCCATATCTGGCAGACAAACCGGATGTCCGGATCGTCATTCTCCCCCGCAACAAAAGACAGGAGATATTTGTCAGGGAGTTGTGGCCGGAGCTGTTCCGGAATGGAAAGCTGATTATCCCGGATAAAGCTGTCGACGGTCTCAACCTGATCTGGTACTCGGATCTTGTTGTCAGTGGCGGCGGGACCATGAACCGCGAGGCGGCAGCTTTGGGCGTTCCGGTTTACAGCATCTTCCGCGGTAAAATAGGCGCTGTTGATCACTATCTGGCAGAGAGTGGACGGCTGGTGCTTCTGGAAGCCGTTTCAGATATTGCTTCGAAGATCATTCTTGCCCGGAGAGACAAGACCGTTCGCCCAAACAACAAGACCAATCCGACTCTGCAGGGGATCGTAGACAAGATTATTGAGGCAATGGAAACGCCCAAATGAAAAAGAATAAAGCAACTATGGAAATTCATCTGGTTTGTGCGGCCAGGCCCAATTTTATGAAAATTGCGCCCTTGTATCATGCGTTACAGAAAGAGGAGTGGGCAACACCAGTCATCGTCCATACCGGCCAGCATTACGATCATAATATGTCCGATGCCTTTTTCAAGGACCTTGGCTTGCCTTCTCCCGACATCTATCTGGGCGTCGGTAGCGGTAGCCATGCGGAACAGACCGGCAGGGTGATGATAGGATATGAAAAGATACTGCTCGAAAAGAGGCCTGACTTGGTTGTGGTTGTGGGGGACGTGAACTCAACCGTTGCTGCAACACTTGCGGCAACGAAGCTCGGGATCAAGGTGGCGCACCTTGAAGCCGGTCTCCGCTCTTTCGATAGGACCATGCCCGAGGAAATCAACCGGCTCGTCACCGATGTCTTGGCCGACTACCTCTGGGTACCTTCCCAGGACGGCGTCGAGAATCTGCTGCGGGAAGGGGTTTCCCCTGACAAGATACATATGGTCGGCAACATCATGATCGACTCCCTTGAGATGCTCCGTAGCAGGATCGAGCAGGCGGGCGCCTGCAAGTCCTACGGCCTCCGGGAAGGCGAATATGGTGTCGTGACCATGCACCGGCCGGCAAATGTTGATAACCCGGTTCTTCTGGAGCAGATCTGCCGAGTACTGACGGAGGTTTCCGAAACATTGCCGCTCGTTTTCCCGATCCATCCGAGGACCCGCAAAAAAATGGAAGAGCAGGGTCTGCTCGGTTCCCTTGAGTCCGGTAAAAGGGTCTACCTTCCGGAACCGGTCAACTACATCGCGTTCATGAATCTTGTCATGAATTGCCGCCTAGTCATCACCGACTCCGGCGGCATACAGGAAGAGACCAGCTATCTCGGCATTCCCTGTCTGACTGTCAGGAAAAACACCGAACGGCCCGTGACCCTGACCCTTGGCACGAATCAGCTTTGCGAACTGGACCAAGTTAAGGAAAGGGCAGGGGGGATACTCGGTGGAGGAATGCCGGCACGCAAACCTATCGATCTCTGGGACGGGAAAACGGCCGGCAGGATTGCGGCATTACTGCGGGCGAAACATGAAATGTGAAATAAGAGTAGATACCGATCGTAACGAATTAAATCCGTGGAGATATTCCTTGGACGACCTGATTACCTTGGGTGTGGCCGGTCTGTATTCCATGTTTGATGAAGAGCGGCAACTGTTTAACTTCAAGATCAGGAAGTCGGATACCGGTGTTGTCCGGGAAGGTCACTCCCTAAGGTATACGATTATTTCTCTTCTTGGCTTGCATCGCCTGGCTGAGCATACCGGATTGCAGCCGGTTGACATAAAGAGTGTCGCGCGCCGTCTTGTTGATAATGCATCGGATTTGAAATCAATCGGAGATTTTGGCCTTTTGCTCTGGCTTTGTGCGTTAACGGATAAGGGGGAATTCGAGCGCCTCTATACTCAGACGGACATCGCTCGCGCTTTGGAATGTTATGAAGACGGAAGGGCAGGGTTAACCACGGAACTCTCCTGGCTTCTGATCGGGTTGGCATACTATGCCAAAAATAATAATGGTTCGATCCTTCCAGGCATGGAAGAGATCATTATGCGACTATTCGACATTATCAGGGGTAATTACGGTGGGCGAGGCATATTCGGGCACCGTCGATCCGAAGGGGCAATTTCAAATTTCAGGAGCAGGATAGGGTGCTTCGCGGATCAGGTCTATCCACTCTATGCTTTTTCAATTTACGGTTCGACTTTTGCGAACTCGGACGCCCTTGAAATAGTGAGATCCACAGCCGACCGCATCTGTGAACTACAGGGACCACTAGGCCAGTGGTGGTGGCATTATAACGCCTCTACAGGCAATGTGGCAGGCCGGTATCCGGTTTATTCCGTACATCAGGACGGTATGGCCCCTATGGCACTTTTCGCTGCAGGCCTGGCAACTGGACGTGATTATAATGCAGCTATCTACAAGGGCCTTTCCTGGATCATGGTAAATAACGAGCTGAATAATGATATGGTCGATACGGAACATAATGTCATCTGGCGAAACATACACCGCACTCGCATTGCAAAGTATGCTGAACTTGCTTGTGTATCGCTTACGGGAATGACTAAAAAGGGACAGCCGAAAGATCTCAGTGTGCTCTATGAGTGTTGGTCATACCATCTGGGGTGGTTGCTTTATGCCTTTGCTGATAAGACAGCACCGTGAACTATGAGCAGGATTTATGACGGAGATATAATGTCGGATAGTGGCTATGTGCTTATAACCCCGGCTCGCAACGAAGATAAATATATAGAAAAGACTCTTCGTTCCGTAATATCTCAAACAGTGCTTCCGTTGAGGTGGGTGATAGTAAGCGATGGCTCTACGGACCTGACTGACAGTATTGTCGCCAGCTATGCCGAAAAATGGGGATTTATTGAGTTGCTGAGGGTTGCCGGAGACCAGCAGCGCAATTTTGGATCAAAAGGCAGGGCTTTTCTGCGCGGGTATGAGCGATTGTCGGGATTGTCTTATGAATTCATCGGCAATCTGGATGCCGATATTTCCTTTGAGCCGGATTATTTTGAAAAGCTGCTGACTGAATTCAAGCAGGACAAAATGCTGGGCATCGGCGGCGGTTTCCTGCATGAGGAGAAGAACGGCAGGTTCATCCCCAGGGCCATAAACGTAATAAAGTCGGTTCCCAATGCCGTGCAGCTCTTCAGGCGCTCTTGTTATGAGCAGATCGGTGGTTTCATACCCCTGAAGTATGGAGGCGAGGACTGGTATGCGGATGTGAAGGCGCGCTCGTTTGGCTGGAGAGTCGAAACATTTCCCCATATACCGGTTTATCATCTAAAGCAAACGTATGCGGCCGAAGGAGCGCTAAAGCCTACAATCAGGTTGGGAAGAATGGACTATTCCCTTGGATCGCACCCGATATTTGAAACCTTAAAGTGTTTCTCGCTACTCTATAAAACTAAAAAAATATCATGTGTATGCAGATTGGGAAGTTTCATGCTGTCTTATTTCAGAAGAGAAGAAAGGCCGGTTCCCGAGTCGTTTGTTCGGTATATTCGTGAAGAGCAGTTGGAGAAAATACGCGCAGCTCTGCCGCGTTTTTGCAGATAGTTCTTGTGTGTTGCTCTAGCAACACCGTCTTGCCGATTAAATAACATGCTTCTGCTCCTATCAGGATCGAGTTAATGAATGCTTTTGGATATGCGTTTGTAGCCATACATGTTTTACTACTGCTTTTTTTGCCGCGTCGCTGGGCGCCTTTTCCACTCCTGATAGGCGCTTGCTATATGACCTTTGGCCAGGTGATCGAAGTAGGGCCCTTTCATTTTACAGTCATTCGAATTCTTGTTGGTGTGGGTGCCATACGCGTTATCCTGCGCCGCGAATGGCCAGCCGGTAAGTTCTGTAGCATAGACTGGCTGATTATTGCCTGGTCTGTTTGGGCACTGTGCAGCAGCGCATTTCATCTCATGCCTAATGATACTTTGGTTAATCACTTGGGCTTGGTTTACAACGCTCTTGGCATTTATCTGTTGATTCGCTGCTTCTGCCAAAATAGAGGAGATGTCGAGCAATTCATAAAAATGGCTGCCATTCTGTTGGTGCCGGTCGCTCTTGAAATGGTTAGTGAGCAATTGACCAAGCATAATCTTTTTGCGGTTTTTGGCGGTGTGCCGGAAGTGCCGGAACTTCGTAATGAACGGTTTCGGTCGCAAGGACCATTTGCGCATGCCATCCTGGCAGGCACAGTAGGCTCGGTCTGCATGCCTCTGATGATCGGCATATGGCACAAGCATCGCCGCATGGCAATGACAGGGATTATAGCCTGCCTGCTTATGATACTGGCCAGCGCGTCAAGCGGGCCGCTCATGAGCTTGATGTTCGGTATTCTTGCACTCATCCTCTGGCGCTGGCGGCATCGGACACCGCAAGTGCGGATAGCGGCGGTACTGGGATATATCCTCCTGGATCTTGTTATGAAACCGCCGGCGTATTATCTTCTTGCCCGTATCGACCTGACCGGCAGCAGTACTGGCTGGCACCGGGCGCGCCTTATAGAATCGTCTATAGAACATCTCAAAGAATGGTGGTGGGCCGGCACTGATTTTACTCGCCACTGGATGCCAACCGGTGTGCCTTGGAATGAAAATCATACTGACATTACGAATTATTACCTGGAAATGGGTGTCATGGGCGGGTTGCCATTGATGCTATTGTTCATAGCCGTATTGACTGTAGCATTTATATCAGTGGGCCAGACGGTCAGGCGCACGACTCGTCAGCCCCACTATAGTTTTATGGCCTGGACGCTGGGGGCGTCACTCTTCTCACATGCTGCAACCTTCGTCTCTGTAGCCTATTCTGATCAATCATTTATTTTTCTATACTCGACTCTTGCTGCAATCGGCTCGGCATCTGCTGTTGTGTCGTCGGCCAAGAATCCACGTTTATCCAACACATATTCATCATCCACAAAGCGATATCGTCGGAAAACAGTACCCGGCAGCGTTGTAAAGCCAGATGTGTCAATAATAGAGCACAAAATATCATGCTGTTAGGGGTTTGGGTGTGTCTATAGAAAGTCGTATTATATTTCTAAAGCGATTGCGCAATAAACTGTATACGATGATGTTATCTCCGTGCTTTAATTCTACGGGAGAGCGCATATCGGTGACGCCACCTCTTCGATTTTCAAATCTTTCAAAGGTGAAACTTGGGAGCAGGGTGACGATTCATAGTAACTGCTGGATTCAGGTATTGGATTGCAGGGATACTACGCTTGTATCTTCTCCAGATGCGTCTCCCAAGTTGATCATATCAAATAATGTTTGCATCGGGATGGGTTCCACTATTTCTGTTGCAAAGAAAATAGTCATTGAAGATAACGTCATCATTGCCAGAAATGCCCTTATTTCCGATCATAGTCATGAGTTCCGCGATTCCATAATCCCAATTGCAAATCAAGGTATTTGTAAGGTAGCCGAGATCACTATAGGTGCGGATACATGGCTCGGTCAAAATGTCATAGTGCTCCCAGGCGTCTGCATTGGAAAACACTGCGTAATTGGTGCAAATTCTGTTGTAAAAAACGATATTCCCGATTTCTCAGTCGCAGTGGGCGCGCCAGCCAAGGTAGTCAAACGCTATAGTTCTGCGACTGGCCAGTGGGAGCGATTGTGTCTTCAGTGAATCGTTATGTCCGTCATTTTTTTTATGTCTTTGTAGCTGTTGTCCTGGCAAAATTTATTGGCAGCTTCACGTCATTCTTTATTGCAAAATATCTTTCGCCTGCTGAGTATGGGACCTGGATAAGTCTTATGTTGATAGTCTCATATTCACCGATTGTATGTTTTGGGACAATTGAGGCGCTGGTAAAACAGTATCCTTACTACATCGGAAAACGCGACTTTACGAGTGCGAGAGAGGTTGAAGAAGGAGTACTCGGCTCTGTAATTTTATCAGGATCCATATTGGTTTTGGCAGGTATTTCACTTCTGGCTATCGTATGGTCCGGCAAAGTCTCAGCAGATCTGATGATGGTTGGAATTGTCGTTATGTCAGCTTCGGTTACGTTCTTGTCGGCTTTCTTTTATCATCGTTTTACAGCACATCAAAACTTTAGACTTCTGAGCATCGTAAATACTACAAGAGCGATATCTTCTTTTTGCTTCCTGGTTACCTGTTCATGGGCATGGGGTCTGCGAGGTGCAATGATAGGATATTTGGCCTCTGAGATGCTTGTATGCGTCATATCATACAACCTAAGCTTTAAGACGTGCGGCAGGATAAATGTATCATTTAATCCTAAATTAATAACTACTCTTGTTAAAATTGGCTTTCCCATATCGATTGTCTGGTGGATATTTATTATTCAATCATCTGCGGACCGTTTGATTTCCATAACGTTTTTGGGGGCTGCTCCAACCGGATTTTACGGATTAGGTGTGGCGTTGATTAGCGCAATTCTTCTTTTGCCGCAATCACTTGGTAGTATACTCTATCCCAGTGTCAATGAAAAAATAGGAGAAAATTCAGATCCGCAAAGTATTGTTCCATTGACACTCGTACCTGTGCGAATGCTCAGTTTTGTATTGCCAATCGCGATAGGTATGCTTGTCATGTTATCTCCTGTTCTCTACCATGATATTTTACCTAAATACAGCAAAGGTCTCTTGGCGGGACAGATCCTTATCATGGGTTCATTTTTTCTCTGTTTGATAAATATTGGGGCAAACTTTCTCATAGCAGTTAATAAACAAAAGCGATTACTCCTTTTTGCGCTTATCAGTCTTACAGCTAATGTATTATTGAATTCTTTCTTTGCCAGTTCAGGGAGGGGGATTGAAGGTATCGCCTTTGGATCTGGTTTCTGTGGAGCTATATTGACAACATTGATTTTGCAGGAAGTTTTTCGTGGCTTGGGATATTCGCTGACAGATAGTTTTAAGCAAATTGCGATTCTTTATTTTCCATTTCTGCTGCTTGTCTTGTTTTTAGGGTGTTGTTACGTATTTAACAGTGATCTTATGACTCATCCGGATTTATCAGCTATCTGGCTGTATATTGCATTTATTATTTTGTTTGTAGGTTCGGGGTTTGTAATACCGCCTATGCAAAAGTCAGCAAAAGAACTATATTCCACAATTTTTTGTAAATTATCATATAAGTCACCACTATGACGAGAGAAGTAACTAGTGCATATAGTTAAAAGAATTGTGATTCTAAGCATAAGTGCTGCTGTTTTTTCATATGACAAGATAAAGCAAGGCCTTCTTGCTGCAATTATGAAAAATCCATCAGCACGTTGCGTGATCCTTTATTACCACGGCATACCTAAGGAAGAGCAGGGGCGATTTGCGTTCCAGATGGACCTTCTTCTCAAATACTGCCTTCCTGTCTCGTGCACGGCCATACCCGCTTTTGAAGCAGGGAAGCGGTACGCTGGCATCACTTTCGATGACGGGTTTATTTCGTATAAGGACGTTGCTCTTCCCGAACTGGAACTTAGAAGAATCCCCTCTTCGATTTTTATTCCGACACAGTATCTGGGGACTGCTCCCGGATGGTTGCAGAATTCAGAAGAAAGGCTCATGACCCCTGAGGAAATCAGGGAAATTGTCCAAAGCCCTCTCGTAACAATCGGGTCGCATGGCATTAAACATGGGTGTTTCACGACTATGCCAAATGATGAGGTTGAGACCGAATTTTTTGAATCTAAAGCAGTACTTGAGAAGATAACCGGAAATAGAATTACGATCTTTAGTTTTCCACATGGTGACTATGTTGAAGGCCATGTGCGCTTGGCCCAGTCTGCAGGGTACGAAAAAGTGTTCTCAATATTACCTTACTGTGCTTTCAGAAAAGAGGACGAGTACTTAATCGGACGTGTAAAAGTTTATACGACGGACTGGAATATTGAATTCATGCTCAAAATCAATGGCGCTTACCGCTGGCTCCCTTTTGCTTATCAATTAAAAAAAATATTATTCCGTTGTATGGCTTTTCCAAAACGCGCACACAACAACTAATGTTAGAGGAAAATCACTGGTAGTATGAAAAGAAAAAGATTTGATACTGGCAATGGATGTTTTGCCGAAATTGAGCAGGTGAACGAATCTGAATGGACACGTTTGCTCTTTGATTTTGAGGATTCCAGTATTTATCAGACATGGACGTATGGTTGCGTTCGATGGGGGGCTGAGCGTCTTAGTCACATAGTGATTAAAGATGGCGCTCGTGTGGTCGGTTTGGCCCAGGTGACCATGATGAAGGTTCCTTTCCTGAAAATTGGTATCGCATACGTGCCGTGGGGTCCACTATGGAGAAGAAAAGATGGTAAATACGATTTAAACAGTTTTCAATTAGTCATTAAGGCCCTGGAAGATTTTTATGCCCGGCAAATGGGCCTTTTATTGAGAATTTCTCCTAATATTATCGATAGTGATGATTCCATAAAATCTGTATTGGAAAAAGAACACTATGGTTGGGCTAAAGAGCATTATCGCACCTTTCTGCTTGATTTATCCAGACCACTCGATGAGATAAGAAAAGGGCTTGATCAAAAATGGAGAAATCAGTTGAATCGTGCGGAACGAAATGGACTTGTTATCGAAACAGGCTCCGATATGCAGCTTTATCGATATTTTTTGGATTTACAAAGAGAGATGCAATCTCGCAAGTCCTTCATTCCCGGCGTAGATTATGCTGAGTTCGGTAGAATTCAAGAGCAATTGCCTGATTCACAAAAAATGAAAATTGCAATTTGCACATATGATGGCAAGGCAGTCTCTTCTATTGTTGCTTCGGCTCATGGAAACACTGGTATTTATTTATTGGGTGCAACAGGCAATGAAGGCCTCACACTCAAAGGTTCCTATTTGCTCCAGTGGCATATGATCCAATGGCTTAAAGAGAAGGGTCTCAAATGGTACGACCTGGGTGGCATAGACCCTGAAAGTAATCCCGGCGTTCATCATTTTAAAGCGGGCATGGGAGGAATGGACACCAGATTTGTCGGGCAGTTTGAAGTGATGCATAGCCGAGTGAGCTCAGCAGTAATTCATTCCGCTGAATATATTAAGAAAAAATTACATTATTATGTTTCTAAGTAATCTACGAATAAGAATTACAAAGTACTACAAGAAGCATGGCCTTAAGAAGGCAATTTTTTATTTTTTTCTTAAACTGTGTAGAATCGGTTGCAATAATAAATATGTGATTTTTGGTGTCGATCTCCGTTTTATTCTTTGTGATACTGCTATTAATCCAAAGCGGTTTGAAATAGATTGCAAGCGAAGTATGTTGGAATTGAAAGATGATGAAATTAAAGAGATCTATAATGCACGTGATTCCAGAATGGTTGATCTTCAATTCAAAGAGAGGTTTTTGAAAGGTGCTTGGCTGTGGTTGGTCAAATACAATAAGGTGACTGCCGGTTTCGTGTGGACGTTAAGAGAACAGCCAATTGAACCATATTTTATGCCATTACGTAATGATGACATACATCTTTTTGACAATGAAATATTCAGCCAATTCAGAGGCCAGGGGATTAATCCAGTACTAATTGATAACGTATTGTTTTTTCTCAAGAACCAAGGCATGGCCAGGGCGTACATTGAAACACGCTGGTGGAACACTCCTGAAATTAAGTCGTTAGCAAAAACTGGATTTAAGAAAATAGGGGTGGCAAGAAAGTATCAGATATTGGGAAAAACAACTATATTATGGTATGACCACGCGTAATTGAACTTTGAGTTCGTAAATGTATGTGTAAGGAAGGTTTTAATACAGTGATTGATATTTCTATCATCATAGTTAACTGGAATACAAAAGATATTCTTCTTACATGCCTTGCGTCAGTTAAAAAACAGAACAATTGCGTTACCAGGGAAGTGATAGTTGTCGACAACGGATCGACTGATGGCTCTGTCGATGCTGTGAAAATGAACTATCCTGAAACCATTGTGATTGCCAATAATGCTAATCTGGGGTTTGCGAAAGCAAATAATCTCGGAATCAACAGGAGTAAGGGCAGGTATATCTGCCTCGTGAATTCCGATGTGGAGATGCTTGATGGCTGCTTATCGAGTCTTATGACGTTTATGGATGAAAATCCAGAGATCGGTATCTCTGGTCCCAAATTTTTTTACCCCGATCTCACGACTCAAAATTCCTGTCGAAAATTCCCATCTTTATGGAACAATTTGAGCCCGGCTCTTGGCTTGAATAAAATATTCAGGAGATCAGCTTTTTTTTCAGACGAACATATGACGTACTTTGGACATGACAAGATTTTATTTGTAGACTACTTGGCGGGATGTGTTCTTTTTGTTCGGCGTAAAGCTGCTGAGAAGGTCGGGCTTCTTGACGAGCGTTTTTTTATCTACTCGGAAGAGGTGGATTGGTGCAAACGTTTCAGACAGAGCGGATGGCATATTGCATTTTTTCCTAAAGCTACCGCAGTACATCATCATGGGGCCAGTTCTTCAAAGGATCCAGTGCGCTTTGTCCTTGCGCATCAAAAATCATTTTTGCAGTATTGGGATAAACATCACAATCGAGTCAGCAGGACGTGCGTTCGATTGGTTCTGATTTTGAAGCATCTTCTCCGTATCATTTCTAATGTTATTCTTTATTGTGTATCAAGTAATAACCGGTCAAGCATAACAAATCGAATAAATACTCATATCACTTGCCTAACCGTTTTGCTGCGATCTAACAATGCTGCGTGAATACTTCTTTCAAAAAATTACTTACACATCGATCAAATTATGAAAAATAAAAAACATGAAATCCTTTTAGGATTGACGACGACCCCCAAATCCGATTGGCGCAACAAGGTTGAGGAAATGAAAAAATTCGGAATCAAGAAAATCGCATTGTTTCCGACATTTCTTGAGATCGATCAGCGCAAAGAACTGTATGGTTTGCTCGAAGCCATTGATGATTTGGAAATTCCCCATGTGCATCTGCGGGATCAGGATATGGAAGAGTGGGAGCTCGATTGGTTTAAGGCAAGAGGCGCCAGTAATTTCAACATTCATATGGGCGGTCTGCATAATCCCATACTCAAGCAATATTCGGAAAATATCTTCATTGAAAACCATATTTTTGATTCAATTTCGCTGGAAGAACTGGAATCTTGCGGTGGGATCTGCATTGATTTTCAGCATTTGGAAATAACAAAAAAGAAGTTTCCCCATGTGGCTGAGGATATTGAAACATGTATGGATAAATTTCCCGTCGGATGCTGCCACATCGCACCTTTGCCAAAAATTAAAAACATATTTCACAGATTTATAAACAATGCCTGGGTGCATTACATGATCAGCATCGATGAGCTCGATTATGTGGAAAAATATCGGGAATACCTGCCTTATTATGTCAGTATTGAGCTTGAAAATTCTTTTGAGGTCCAACTGAAAGCCAAGGCACATCTGGAAAGGATTTTGGACTCATAAAGATGGCTTCGCCTGAACTGTTTTGCTGCTGGAAGGCGTGGAGAGTGTCTGATCAAGGAGTTGAATATCCCCGGTGAATACATTATGGTAACCCGTAGTGAGGAAGAACAAATACGTTAACGGGTTGGGTAATGAAATGCACAGAAAAGCAAGTACTGCCATGCGGCAGCACATAAGCCTCCTGCGGGAGTTTTCCGTTCCTTTATTAGGCGGAGTCGTTCTGGCGCTGGTCTGGTCAAACCTGCATCCTGAAGGCTACCATCACTTTATCCATAATCCACTGATCGGTTCGCTCAGTTTTCACTTTCTGACTAACGACATCTTTATGGTGCTGTTTTTCGGCATCGCTGCGGCCGAGATTACCCAGAGCTGCCTGCCGGGGGGAGATCTCCATCCGCTCAACAAGGCGATCAATCCGCTCTTGGCGACTTTGGGGGGCGTCATTGGACCGGTGCTGGTCTATTTCGGCCTGAATGCCCTGATAGGCAATCAAAGTCTTACCAATGGCTGGGGAATTCCCACTGCTACGGATATCGCCCTGGCCTGGCTGACGGCCCGGATCGTCTTTGGAGCCAGCCATCCGGCCATTTCTTTTCTCCTGTTGCTGGCCATTGCCGATGATGCCATCGGTCTGGCCATCATCGCCATCTTTTATCCCGATCCTGCCCAGCCGGTCCAGCCCGTTTGGCTGCTATTGACGGCAGCGGGAATGGGGATCGCCTATGGTCTTCGCCGCTTCAGGGCTCAGAGCTATTGGCCGTACCTGCTGGCGGGCGGTGTTCTTAGTTGGGCCGGGTTGTTCAAGGCTCATCTGCATCCAGCCTTGTCCCTGGTGTTCATCGTACCGTTCCTGCCGCATCCGGGCCGCGAGAATCTGCATATTTTTGAGGAAAATCCGGCCGATCGGACAGCCATGTCCCGCTTTGAGCATGAATGGAAGGTGGTTGTCGATTTTGGGCTGTTCATGTTCGGTCTTGCCAACGCCGGGGTACGCTTTAGTTCCATCGGCATGGTTACCTGGCTGGTATTGTCGGCCTTGGTGATTGGAAAAACCGGCGGGATTTTCGCGATGGGATGGCTGGGGCAGAAACTGGGGTATCCTCTTCCCGCCAGAGTCAGATCAAAAGAATTGGTTCTTGTGGGACTGATTGCCGGAATCGGCATGACCGTGGCCCTGTTCGTGGCTGGGGAAGCGTTCAGTCAGCCGGAAATTCAAGGAGCAGCAAAAATGGGTGCGCTCCTGAGCGCTGTCTGCGCCGTGGCCGCGATCGTGTTGGGAAAGACAATGAACGTCCGGCGCATGCCGTGATCTAAGCTGGAAGCCGAAGGACCGGCATGGCCGGTTCGAAGATTTTTGCCGCGACAAGCCGCCCTTCAAACCAGATGTTTTCCCATCACACAAGACAATTCATGTCGGTGCTTGCCACCGCCGGTTTAAATGGACATCACGCTATTTTAATCCGTTAGCTTGAAAGTTGCTTGGGAGAGGAAGGTAATTAGTGGTGGTGGCTGCCCAAGCTGCCGCCGGTAATTATGCATTCTTCATTCGCGCTGGTCATTACCAGTTTGCCGTGCTTTACACCTTTAACGCCGATAAGTTCATCGGCGATCTTCTTTATTTCCCATGCTTTGCCCCGTATCACAAGAACTTCCAGGCAGTTATGCGCATCCAGATGCACATGCAGCGTTGATATTATCTGGTGGTGGTGCGAATGCTGTTGTTCTGTCAATTTGTCCGAAAGGTCACGTACATGGTGGTTATACACCAGTGTCACCGTACCGACCATTTCTTCTTCTCCGTGCTCCCACTTGACCTCGATCAAAGCAGCGCGGATTAGATCCCGCAGTGCTTCGGAGCGGTTCGCATAGCCTTTATGTTCAATAAGTTTATCAAAATTATCCAGCAGTTTTTCATCAATTGAGATTCCAAAACGAATAAGACCGCTCATAACATCGCCTCCAGAAAGCATTTTCAAGTTCGCGATAGTATGACAAAGATTTTTTTTTGACAAGATATTGTTGATATGAGCTCATTTTATGTGCGTTTGAGTCTTGGATCAACCGCGCTGGCGCATTACGTGTCAGAATTCCAAGCAGTTATACCCCATTCCACGCTATTCATGTCACAAGTGTTCTAAGCTTCAGCGGGTAATTAGGTATGGTGTCCCTGGACTTCCTTTGGCCGGATGAAAACCAGTGCACTCTCCATAAATCCGGAAGGCTCTTTTTGGGGTGCAATCAGTGGAGAGATTTGAGAGTATGGGAAAGCTGCTGCATCGGTAAGAAAAGGAGAATGGCAAAATGGTTACTGCATTGGTTCAATTCAAGCTTCCCGAGCCCATGAGCCCCGAGAGTGCGCGGAATGCTTTTTCGTCTACGGCGCCTAATTATACGACGGTTTCGGGGTTGATCCGGAAATACTACCTGGTGGCGGATGACCGCCGCACGGCAGGCGGGGTGTATCTGTGGATATCGCGCGGACATGCCGAGCGGTTCTATACGGACGAGTGGAAAACGTTCATTCACGACAAGTACGGGAGCAAGCCGACCATTACCTATTTCGATACGCCGGTGGTGGTTGATAACGATGCCGGTGAGATCATCAAGGAATCCGTTTCGCTTACAAGCTAGGCAAACCATTAAGCGGGGCCGGTTCGGGTGAGTCAGTTGACTGACTTTCCGGGGCAGCGGTTTCCTCCGGCTCCTCGAAGCTGATGCGCCCGGCTTTTCCGGCGCGTAATTCCCGAAGGAACGCTTCTGCTGCGCGGTTCTGATCGATCACGCCGCCAGCCATCAAACACCCCAGGCGACGTCCGATTGCCTCAAGCAATGCGTCCGCATCTCCGGGCAGTTCCGCGAGCTTGTAGCGCTCCATGAGCGCTTGCGGGTACCGCTGCAGCATGTATTCGGCGGCGAACAGTCCGACTGTGACGATGTCAAAGGCGCCGGTCCCGATGGCGCCGCTGGCAGCCAGGCGGCGTGCGGCTATCTGGTCGTCCATGACCGGCCAGAGAACTCCCGGCGTGTCGGAAAGGACGATGCCGTTGCGCAGATCTATCTGCTGGGCGCTGGTGGTTACTGCCGGTTTATCGCCCACCTTTGCCATGCTTTTTCCCGCCAATGTATTGATCAAGGTTGATTTGCCCACATTGGGAATACCGCACACCATCACGCGCAGCGGCCAGCCCGGTTTGCCGCGGTGGGGAACCAGCTTCTGACAGAGCTTGATCAGCTTCTTCACATCGGCAGTCTGTTTTGCCGACATCGGCAAAGCCTTTACCCCCGCCTCTGCCTCAAAATTACGAACCCAGGCCTTGGTGACAACCGGATCAGCAAGATCGTTCTTGTTCAGTATCTTGATGCACGGCTTGTTCCGGCGAACTTTTTCCAGCAAGTGATTGGAGCTGGAGGAGGGCAGGCGGGCGTCGAGCACTTCGATTACCACGTCGGTCCGGCGAATTGCCTCGGAAATTTGGTCGAGCGCCTTGTCCATGTGGCCGGGATACCATCGTATTGTCATGCTGGTTTTATTTCCTTTATGGTTGCAGTGTGATTGTTTTGCGGCTGTTTTTTTCGGAGCGGGGTGTGCTGGTACAGGGTTAGAATTTTATCTCTACACCCACACCAACTGACTGGGGAGTTGAAGAGCTATTTCCGCGAGCTGAGTTCGACCCAATCTCGAGGAACCTGTAATCAAACTTGAGCGAGGAGTTTTCATCGAGGAGAACTTTGAATCCGGCCTGTCCTCCCACGCCTGTCTTGAACCTTGCCGATTCGCCGGGATTGTTGTCCGGCTGATAACTGTAGGCCAATCCCGTACCCACATACGGTTTGAAAGTTTCCGACGTGCCTAGATTGTATTTGGCGGTCAACTGACCAAATTGCTGGGCTTTGGAATCGGGGGTGCGGGTTGGGGTCAGGCTGCCGTAGTCAAGCGATAAATGCTCCTGAGCATTACCGGCAAAAGCATTTGATATTCCCATGAGCAGGGTGCTGATCTGCATGGCTAGGGATAGTGCACATAAGAAATAATTCTGCATAGGGTACTATAAACGTTTTCGGCGTGGATTGACAAGAATATCTCACCTTGAAAATTTTATTTGATTTTTTTGTACATTGATTTTGAAATGGAACGACGGTAAAAAAAAGATGGTGATGGCTGGCATAACTAGTTAATTATTTAAGAATTTTAAGGTATTGTATTAAGTAACATGGTTTTGCTTATTGATCAATTTTGGTAAATCTTGCTTTAAATATTCTTGATTTGCGTTATTCTATGTATTAAATAAACATATACAACGCACACCGAAAGGAGGGCACTGACATGTCGCTCGCAAAGTTGGCATGTAAAAAAAGAAAACAGAGGTGTTAGTATAATAACAATTCAACAAAGTCAATGAGTTGTGACACACTGGCCAAACACAGAACTTGGCGGCACGAAGTCATTTTATCGAGGGAGATGAATATGGCAACGATTGAAAAGAGGATCAGTAAACAAGGTGCAGTCTCATATCTCGCGAAAGTCCGAATGGTGGGATTTGAAGATCAGGCGGAATCGTTCACCAGCTTGGCCAAGGCCAAACGCTGGGCGACTGATACCGAATCAGGCGCGCGTAACCAACGTTGTTTCAATGGGCCGTCATGGATATCTGATCCATTTCGGTGTCGCTGTTGACCCACTTTGAATTCATATATTCCTAAAGATTAACAAACACAACGGCAGATCTGCGTTGCTTTGACGGTTTACAAGCCCATCAAAAGCGCATGAGACTGCCGTTGTTATTTTTTACATTCACTTTTTTGTTTGCCTGGACAATTGTTATAGCCCATTTTCAGTGATATTAATTGACAGGTTTCCTTCCTAGCACTTTCCCCAGCATCAGCGCCGAAACAGCCTCGACATCAAGCTTTGTCACAGCACGTGATATGCAAGTGTTAAAAACATGTCTCAGGAACCTTGCGGGCTACGCAATAACTATGATTTTATATAGTATAAAAGGGCTAATACTATTGATTTTATTTATTAAATTAGATTTTGGCATCACCGCAAATGGGGCGGTGGATATCCCTTTTGCGTGAGAAGACCAGAGATCATTACATAATATGTATCCCGTAACTCTCCGGCATATGGCACATTTCAGCGGATGGCACATTTGATGCTCTTCTTTTGATTAAAGTTGAATAAGCTACTCAAGAGGTGAGAGGATGAGAAAACATGCTGGAATCAGAATTAGCCGATTATGGAATGTTACGTTTTACCCAGGATTTTCAATGCGGATCATGGCCTGCTTAACCTGTCTGTCACTGCTGGGGCTTGCGCAGATTGCGTTACCGGCTGCGGCTTTCGCAGGAGTGAGCATAGATGTGTCGGTTAACATTGCCCCTCCAGCGCTGCCCGTATATACCCAGCCCCCGTGCCCAGGGCCCGGTTACCTCTGGACGCCCGGCTACTGGGCCTGGGATCCTGATGATGCCGACTACTACTGGGTTCCCGGAACGTGGGTAGTGGCGCCATATCACGGAGCCCTGTGGACTCCCAGTTACTGGGGGTGGGAGCGTGGCGTGTATGTCTGGCACAGGGGGTATTGGGGCCCGGAAATCGGTTTCTACGGCGGGATCAACTACGGCTACGGCTATGGCGGCCGCGGTTACGATGGAGGTTATTGGAGGGGCAGGAATTTCTTCTATAACAGGACAGTCAACAATGTCACCAACGTAAACGTCACCAATGTCTACAACAAGACCGTCATCAACAACATCAACGTAACCCATGTCAGCTACAACGGAGGCCCGGGAGGCGCTGCTTTTCGTCCCAGTCCGCGAGAGTTGTCTGCTGGCCGGCAACATCATTTTGCGCCCACCGATATTCAAAGAAAACACGAAATGACATTCAAAGCCGACCCCAGGCAGCGTGCGTCCATGAACCATGGTCGTCCTTCCATAGCTGCCATGCCAAAGCCGAACATGCATCCGGCAGGGTCTCGACCTTCGGATGCAAACCATGGGATGTCTCACCCCGGCATGGGGCCTGGAAAGAATCCGTCAATGGCTGGTGGGCATGACAGAGCTGTTGGCCCTGGAAAGAATCCGGCAATGGCGGGTGGCCGCGATAAAGCTGTTGGTCCTGGAAGGAACCCGTCAATGATGGGCGGTCATGACAAGGCTGTTGATCCTGGAAAGCATCCATCAATGGCAGGCGGTCGTGATAGAACTGGCGATTCTGCAAAGAATCCGGCTATGGCTGGTGGTCGCGATAGATCCGTTGATTCCGCAAGGCATCCTGCTGCTGCGGGTGGTCACGATAGATATGCAAAACCTGCCGGAATGGCGAACCATCCGGTTTCTCCAGTTGGGTACAGGGCAAATGCCCCGTCTGCGGCACGTCCGGCTGCTCCCGCATACAAACCTGCGCAAGCCGCAAATAGACCTGTTGCAGCACGTCCCGCAGCACAGCCTGCACGCCCTGCAGCGCAACCGCACCCCAACGCGGCTCGCCCGGCAGCAGCTGTAGCTCCCCACGCCGCTCCGAAACAGCAGCAGAAGGCCCCCAATGTTCCCCATGGTGAGCAACATGGCTAGTATCTTGTAACTTGTATTATCGTAGCGTGGGCACGGTTTCATCGTGCCCACGTGGTTTGGAAACCGAAATAACCTGTACACCCGAAGAATTATGTTGTGAGCTTCTTGCAAAAGTCACAAATGTTCCCTTCCTCTTCAAGGGGGTATAGATTTATTTGATCGCCCATTTAACCTTTATATGTCCACCCAAAGTCATTGTGATAGACCATCAGCTTTGTCATGCCGCCGTCCACGGTGATGTTCTGACCTGTGATGAAACTGCTTTTCGGATCACACAGGAACATGACTGTATTGACAATGTCGGATGGTTCGCCCACCCGGCCTGCGGGGTGCTGACTTGTATCGGGACCGTCGAATCGGGTGCCGGTGGTGTCGATCCATCCCGGGGAAATGGAATTGACCCGCGCTTTTCCGGCAAGAGTGATGGCCATTGCGTGGGTCAAAGCGGTGATGCCGCCTTTGGCTGCGGTGTAGCTTTCGGTATTGGCCTGGCTCATCAAATGGCGGGAGGATGAAATGTTGACGATGCTTGCCGGAGTATTGAAGTGCTCCATGAATAATTGGGTCAGCAGATACGGAGCAGTAATTCCCACTCGCAACACGTAATTGAAATCGTCATAGGAACAGGTAACCAGCCCACCCCGCGATAGGCATGCGTTATTGATCAGATAGTCGATTGCGCCATGTTCGGTAATGACCTTGTCTGCAAAACTCCTGAGAACCTGTTCATCGGCCAAGTCTCCCACATAGTAGTTATTGTCGAGCGCATCAATCGTGCAGACGGAAACGCCTTCTGCAACAAACGCGTCGCAGATCGCCTTCCCGATACCCCGCGCCCCGCCCGTTACAACTGCAACTTTCGGTTTGTTCATGATGTGCCCTTCTTTTTCTTTGATTTTTCGTACAATGTAACATACTTCAGAATCGCCGCACGGGTTTACACCACCAAAAGAAAAAGCCCCGTCATAAACGGGGCTTTTTCTTTTCACAGGCTAACTTTCAGGCAGCGTCAATAACTCTTGTCCGCGTAATCAACCCAGCCGCCAGCTACTACCAGGGCCTTGTCAAAGGGAGAAAGCTGGAAGTTGAAGCTTTCCGTTTTGCCGTTAGCGTCCAGCGCCAGGGTTCCGGCTTCGATGTCGATGCAGATCCGGGCATTGTCGTCGCTTGCTTGGGCAAAGATCTTGTCCAGATCAGCCTTGGGCAATTCGATGGCCAGCATGCCGCAGTTGAACATGTTCTGGCGGAAGATACGGGCAAATGATTCGGCAATGACGGCGCTGATGCCGTTGACCTCGAATACCCAGGGCGCATGCTCGCGGGAAGAACCGCAGCCGAAGTTGGCGCGGGAGACGATGACCCTGGCATTTTTCAGCTTCTCGCCCTTGGGGTCGAAACCGGGGAGTTTCAGGTCTTCCAGAATATAGGGTTTGAGATCTTCCTTGGTGATCTCGGTCAGGTACTTGGCCGGGATAATCTCGTCGGTGTTGATGTCGGAACGATCAAGAAAGAGGACAGGACCTCCAAAAGTTTTCATACTATGGCTCCTTGATAAAAATAAATTAGAGATACTTCCTCGGGTCGGCGATCTTGCCCTCGATGGCGCTGGCTGCGGCTGTGGCAGGCGACATGAGGTGCACCATGCCTCCCTTGCCCATTCTGCCCATGAAGTTGCGGTTGGTGGTGGAGGCGCAGACTTCGCCTTCGGCAAGTACGCCGTTGGACATTCCCAGACAGGCGCCGCACGTGGGGTTGGTGATACAGAAACCGGCATCCATGAAGATATCGATCAAGCCTTCCTTGATGGCGTCCTGATAGACCTTGGGCGTGGCGGGGGAAAGTATGCCGCGCACGGTGGAGGCCAGCTTGTTCCCTTTCAGGATCTGAGCGGCGATGCGCAGGTCTTCCAGGCGACCGTTGGTGCAGGAACCGAGGTAGATCTGGTCCACGGGGGTGTCGGGCATGTCAGCGGCCGGTTTGACCTGGTCAGGCTTGTAGCCGAAGGTGACGGTCGGCTGAATGGTGGTGACATCGATGTCGATGACCTGCTCATACACGGCGTCAGGGTCGGAACGCCATTTCGAATATTCGGCCAGAGCAGCCTCTTTGGTTGCAAACTCGTCTTTGATAAAAGGCCATAGGTATTCGACAGTGGTCATGTCCGGCATACAGATGCCAGAGGTGCCGCCCGCTTCAATGGCCATGTTGCAGAGCGTCATTCGGGAATCCATGGTCATGGCGTCGATGGCGTCGCCGTGGAATTCCATCACCCGGTCAGTGGCTCCGTTGACGCCGATTTTCCCAATGATGTGCAGGATGACGTCCTTGGCGTAAACGCCTTTGGGAAGCTGGCCCGTGACATTGAAGCGAATGGTCTTGGGCTGGCGGAAGGCGCAGACTCCCTTTAATATACCCACTTCCAGGTCGGTGGTGCCGATACCGGCGGCAAAAGCGCCGAAAGCGCCATGGGTGCAGGTGTGGGAGTCGCCCATGATAACGGTGTTGCCGGGGCGGATGAAGCCTTTTTCGGGAAACAGGGCGTGACAGACGCCGTTAGCGCCGATGTCGAAGAAGTCCTTGATGCCGTGGCGCCGTGCCCAGTCGCGGAGGATCTTGGCCTGGGTTGCGGTCTTAGAATCCTTGCTGGGGGTAACGTGGTCGATGACCGCCTTGATTTTGGTGGTGTCAAAGACGCGGTCCTTGTTGCGGCGGACCAGGTCGTCGATGGCAATGGGGGTCGTAATCTCGTGACAGAGCACTACGTCCAGGCGCAGGACCTTCGTGCCGGGGAAGGGCTCTTCGACCAGATGGGCCTCAAATATCTTGTCTGCAATGGTTTTTGCCATAATGGTACCTTTCTCGCTGCGGTGATGAAGTGCTGATGGCGTCACCATACGCCAAAGTATGTGTAGTGAAAAGTATTCTTTCGCGACGTTGCCATCGCGTTTCGCGATGGCTGGCACGTGCAGGCCTTCATCCGGAAAACAGCTATTGATCCCCGTTTCGCAGGTGCCGGACCAGCAATTGGGCGGCAGCGGGGAGGGCGTCGAAGTTACGCACGCACAGTTTCAGCTCGCGGTTGGCCCATGGTTCGTCAAGGATGATCGACCGCAGGCGCAATCCCTTGAAGTACGGTTTTGCCACGCCTTTCGGAACAATGCCGATACCGAGCCCCGCTTCCACCATCAGGCAGAGCGCGTCGAAGCTGTTGACCTGGATGCGCAGTTTGAGCGTCCTGTTCAGTTCGTTCGCAGCCCTGAGCATGCGGCTGTGCAGCGAGCTTCCCGCCGAAAGTCCCACATAGTCGTAATCGAGCGTTTCCCGGAAGGTTACCTTCTTCCTGCCGGACAAAGGGTGCTCTTTTGGCGTGATGACGATCAACTGGTCGGAATGGTAAGGGAAAAATTCCAGGTCGGGGAGATAGGAGCCCACAGTGATGATGCCCACGTCCGCAGCGCTGTTGGTGACAGCTTTCATGGTGTTTTCGCTGATGTTCTCTTCCAGGTGGATGTGCACGTTGGGGTGCTGCTCGGTGAATGACTTGAGTTCACCTGGCAGAAACTGGTTGATGGAGGAGATGTTGGCGCTCAGGCGCACATGGCCGCGCACGCCGCTGGAGTATTCGTTGATTTGCAGGAGCATGTTGTTCAGGTCGTGCAGCAGTCCGCGCGACAGGTGCAGCAGGGTGATGCCGGCGTCGGTCGGCGCTACGCCCTTGTTAGTGCGCCTGAGCAGCGGCGTTCCGAACCGCTCTTCCAGCTCCTTGATACGTTTGCTCACCGCCGATGCCGCAATATGCTCCCGCTCCGCTGCTGCGGCAATGGCGCCTTCCTCCACGATGGCTACAAAGAGTTTGAGAGACAAGGGATCAATGATCATGACGATAGTATGATTGTCTGAAAGATGTGCTGCAAGAGAAAACTACAACGAAAGGCGCTGCGAATCCGGGTCGAGCGTCCGGGTAGTGCTGTTGTGGTGGAGAGTACCGCATCTGCGGGAGATGCCTCGACGGCTTGGGCTGGCTGCCGAGGGCAACGGGGAACTCCGGGGAGTTCCCCGTTTGCTTGCCTATTTCTTCTTTTTTGCAGGTGCCTTAGCTGCTGCTTTGGCAGGTTTGGCGGTCAGATCCTTGAGGGACTTGCCCGGAGTAAATTTTCCATTGGTTTTAGCGGCAATCTTTAACGCTTTGCCGGTTTGCGGATTCCTGCCGGTACGGGCGGCGCGGGTTACTGCGCTGAATGTACCGAAACCTACGAGAGTGATTTTATCGCCGGCCTTGAGAGCGGCAATGGTTTCGGCTATGAAACTATTGAGCGCTTTTTCTGCCTGAACTTTTGTGAGTTCTGCACCTTCTGCGATCTTTGCAACAAGCTCTGATTTGTTCATACACCCTCCGAAATGGAATTTTAATTATTTATATAGCACTTTTATTGTGAAAGTCCATATATTCCGAATGATTATGGGTGTTAGAATGTGTTTTTTTTGTGTTTTTGAAAAAAAAGTATCCAAAATGGGCGTTAATGGCTCTCAGGGGGGCACAAATTCATCGTGCCCACGCGGTTGACTATCGCTCCCTGACGGAGAACCGGTCAAGGGCATTGACCCTGCTGATTTCCACGCTGCCAAGCGAACCGTTGGGATAGATTTCATCGGCAAGCCAGGAAAGCTCATCTTCCTCGAGACTGCCGGGGACACTGATCCACCATGCCTTGCAGTTTCCCTGCGATCCATCGTTCCAGCGATATCCCCGTTGTTTCAGCAGATCCTTTTTGTCGAACGGCGCGCCGACCGCGCAAATCTTCGAGGTTGCTTCCCCGTAGGTGTCCAGCAGGCTCCTGAAAGCCAGGGTTCCGCTTACGGGCAGCTTTTCCAGGAGGATTCCCAACAGCCCTTCCGCATCATCCAGGGCACGATGGGCATGTATGAACCAGCCGAACTTGAAGAGCAGATATTCCAGAACCCGGGTGGATATCTTCTCTGCCTGCCAATTGATCTGACTGACGGAGCAGGCCCACGGAATCTTGGAAAATGCCGTAAAGCGGGCTTCGACGAACTTGCGGTCAAATGCTGCGTTGTGGGCAATTATCATGGTTGCTTGGCTGGCAAGACGGTTTATCCGGTCATCGTCGAAGGCTTGGCCGTGAAGCATATCGTCGGTGATTCCCGTGATCTCCGTTATTTCTGCGGAAAGGGGAAAGCCGGGGTCCTCGAAACCGGAATACCGGTCACACACCCTGATGATCGCGGCAGCGGTTGGATCGTATTCAAAGGCAACCATCCCCATTTCGATGATCTTGTCCTGGAAATGATTCAGCCCGGTTGTCTCGGTGTCAATGCAGATGCCGATCCGTGGTTCAGGGATCGTGCGCCTTGTGAAACGAAGATCTTGTTCCAGGTCTATTTTGCGAAGAACCTGGAAATTGCCGGTCGCACGAAGCGCGGTGACGGCTATTTCAGCCTCAAGGGGGTTGAGGGGAAAGCTGCTTTTAGAGGTTTTCTTTTTCATTAGCACCCATTCTTTTTTGCCTGATACCTTGCGACTGCGTTATTCTACGAGTATCTATTACAGAGCACGGGGCGCTTTTTGTCAAAGGGTTTCAAAAATTATGAAGGCTGACTGCCATCTTCATCTGTTTTTGATTGAAATTTCATGTCGGTTTTTTACAATACAAAATTGGTGAAATGAAATAATGTTTGGTTGCGGAGCGGTTATCGTTCGCTACAATGGGGATAGCTATGAAGATAAGCAATTTGAAACCCAGTAAAATGTTGCGGAAATATATCAGCCGTTACTGGATTTGGGAGGATGAACGGGATCTGCCGAAGCTTCTTCCGGGTACAGGCACCGAGATGATGTTTCACTACCATCAACCTTTTGTTGGAATGCACAAAGGCAGGCCGTGCGAGATGCCGCCCTGTCACATCATAGCTCCCCGAAACGAATTTTTTAATTTGAAACCGGGAAACCGTGTGGGGTTCATTGCCGTCAGATTCCGGGCCGGCGCCTTCCGCCATTTTTGCAGGGAATCAAGCACCAATTTGATAGATTCTTTTATCGATATCAGTGACCTGTGGGGAAAAGAGGGCGCGGATTTCGGGCAGCGCGTACTGGAAGGCAGGAATATTGAAGAACGTATACTCACCATAGAGCGTTTTCTCATGGCTCTTTTGGAAAAATACCAAAAGCCGGAGCAGTGGATGGATATGGCGGTGGAGAAGCTGCTTTACCAATATAGTACCGTCAAACTCGCAGAATTAAGCCGTGATTTTTTCATCAGTGAACGGCAATTGCAGCGCAAATTTAAAGAATGCGTTGGCATTAGCCCTAAGGCTTTTCAGAGAAATTCCCGCTTTGAAGCGGTAGTGAAGCAGTTATTGTTGAATAAAAGAAAGGATTATGTAACCGTTGCCCTAGATAACGGTTATTATGACCAGGCGCATTTTATCAAAGAGTTTCACAGGTACGCAGGCCAGCAACCATCGTCATTCCTGCAGAATGAAAACTTTATGACGCATTTTTACAATACAACATTGACGGATTAAAATAGTATCGGAATGTGAAACGGTCACCGTTCACTACTATCAGCTTCATTAAAAAAGGAGGGTGTCACATGTTTACGATTATTGCGAAGATAACCGCTCGTCAGGGAAAAGAAAAGGAACTGGTTGAAGCTCTTAAGGGGTTGACAAAAACAACAAGAGAAGAAGCGGGTTGCGTTGCCTATATACCCCATGTCGTGGCAGACAATCCTGCAGAGATCGTTATCTTTGAACAGTATGTGGATGAGGCTGCATTACAGTTCCATGCTCAAAGCTCTCATTTCAAGGCAGTGTTTGAAGCAAGGAAGGATGAGCTTCTCGGCAAGCCGCTCGAAGTGACTATTTTAAATGAAATTTAGTGCTTGATTTGGTAGGGTGGGCACGGATTCAACGTGCCCACGCGGTTTGGCGGATTAAATGCCGTTATCCGCGTGGGCACGATAAGGCTGTGCCCACCCTACGAAAGATTATGTGGTACATGGTGCATGTAAAAGAAGGGCAAAGCTGCTTGTGTCATTAAACATCAAAGCTGTTGAAGAAACGACTTGTTTAACTCGTCACTGCTAACAGCTTGTTCAAATGATTTCAGACCATCGCCAAAGACGACGAAACTAAAGAAATCGAGAGAAGCATCCTTCGACTCAACATTGGTTCTGTTTTGACGCACCAGGGCAGATACCGTCCTGCCATTCTGATCAAATTCGATAAGCGCATTATTCCAATCATTGTGACGAATATCTCTGCTGTATCCCTCGATGTTTTTGGAAACAATAGCGACCAGGCGTCCGTTAATATCAGCCTTGTATTTCTTGACACTATTGCCCCGGTCCTTAGCTGCAGCCACATACGCATGTCCGACAACATCAGCACTCACATCAAAACCAAGCATATATTGCCTGAAAGATCCCATCCAGTTAGTATCTGAAGTAGATGCTTTTCTGAAATTAATTTGTTTAATGGTTATGGACCACGGAGACAGTTGTTTAGACATGCCGGGGAATTGACTGGTTGCGGCAAGCCGCTCTGTAAGATACCTGTCCTGTGAAGCAAGAAGATGTTTTTGATAATCCTCCTCGCTCATTTTATGAGAATTTTGCAGAACTTGTGGAACCATATGAGCGCAACCGGACATGAATATGAGCCCCAAAATAATAGCAAGTATCAACGCAATATACTGTTTTTTCATTGTTATTCCTTGGTTTTGATGGAATTTCGGCAGAGTTCGCCAACAAATCACTGTCCCAGTTTTTTTACCTGAATCCGCGGCACTGGAATACCGATTCAGAATTCACTTCAGCAGGGAACGATGTTCCAGGTTTCGGAGGTGCCGTCGAAAACGATCTTGGCACGTTTGTCTTTCAGTTGCTGCAGCACCTGCTCGATTTTCTCGTCCAGGGTGTGGTCGGCATCAGCCAGCTCGCTCCATTCCCGCGTCACAAACTCCGCGATCATGTTCCTGAGCGTATCCGGGTTGATCCGGTCCAATGGGATTTCGACAGGCTCTTCGTGGTGATCATATTGCTGTTTTGATTGCATATTTTTCTTCCTTGTTCGAGTCATCCGCGTGGGCACGATAAGTCCGTGCCCACCCTACCGTTCGGCAATTTTAGTCTTCCAAACTCTAAGGCCGCCTTCTGTCGAAAGGTAGGGTGTGCAAACAGTTCTATCGTTTGCACACGCGGTTTGGCGGGTACAACAAACAGCCTGCGTTCCCTTTGATGTACTCCCTAAAATTCCGCATGCCGCGGGGTGCGCGGAAAGGGGATGACGTCGCGGATGTTCTCCATGCCGGAGAGATACATCACCAACCGTTCGAAACCAAGACCGAATCCGGCATGGGGGCAGCTTCCCCAGCGGCGGCTGTCCAGATACCACCAGAGCGGCTCTTTGGCAATGCCCAACTCCACCATGCGCGCTTCCAGCACATCGAGGCGCTCTTCGCGCTGACTGCCGCCGATGATTTCGCCCACCTTGGGCACCAGCAGGTCCATGGCAGCCACGGTCTTGCCGTCCGGATTGTTGCGCATGTAAAAGGCCTTGATATCTCTGGGATAGTTGAGGATAAAGGCCGGTCCGCCCACGATCTGCTCGGTGATGTAGCGCTCATGCTCCGTTTGCAGATCAAGACCCCATTCCACCGGATAGGCGAACGAAGCGCCGGATTTTTGCAGGCGTTCGATCGCCTCGCCATAGTCCATGCGCACGAAATCCGCCTCAGCCACCTTCCGTATTCGCTCCAGCAGCCCGTTTTCCATATGCTTGTCAAAGAACGCCATGTCTTCGCCGCATTCTTCGAGAGCGAAGCGGCACAGATAACGAACAAATTTCTCAGCCAGAGCCGCATCATCGGTCAGGTCGGCAAAGGCCATTTCCGGCTCGATCATCCAGAATTCGGCGGCATGACGCGGCGTATTGGAGTTTTCGGCCCGGAAGGTGGGGCCGAACGTGTAGATATCCGAAAAAGCCAAGGCGAACAATTCCCCTTCCAGTTGACCGCTCACGGTCAGTCCGGTTCTCTGGCCGAAAAAGTCTTGGTTGAAGTCCGGCTGGCCATCCAGCAGGGGAGGGGAGGCGGCATCGAGAGTACTGACCCGGAACAGCTCACCTGCACCTTCGCAGTCGCTGGCAGTGATGATGGGTGTGTGCACGTAGAGGAAGTTGTTGTTGCTGAAGAAACGGTGGATGGCCTGTGCCAGTCGCGAGCGCAGGCGGAAAACCGCGCCGAAGGTGTTGCTGCGCGGCCGCAGGTGGGCGATGTCTCTCAAATATTCAAAGGTATGCCGTTTTTTCTGGAGCGGGTAGGCTTCGTCGCTCTGCCCGATAACGGCGATGGTGGTGGCGCGGAGTTCGTATTCTTGACCTGCGGCCGGCGAAGCGACCAAGGTGCCGCTGATCTTCACCGAGCAGCCGGTGCCCACGCGGTTAATTTCCTCGAAATTGGAGGACCCCTGTTCGGCCACCACCTGGATTCCGGCCAGATTCGAGCCGTCATTGACCACGATAAAGGCGATTCCCTTGGATACCCGCGCGGATCGAACCCAACCTGCGATCATATATGTTTGCCCTGCTACCCCCTGGGACAACAGGTTGGCGATAATGGTTCTCATGAATGAATTCCTCCCTTTGGCGCAAGTCTCTGTGATGCAATGATACGTGCTGTTGACGAAAAAATAAAGCTGGCAAACAGGAAATCGGCTTGCTCAGGAAAAACAATCCTGTGAGTTAATGTTGATTGAATATTATTATTGCTTCAATTGTTCCATGAAGTTAGTATCTACCGCGAGCTTTGTCGAAAACCGGTTAAAAGGAGACACGAATCTTGTTTGAAAGAAAACTGAGGATTATGATGTTGGCTCCAACGCCTTATTTTACTGACTGCGGCTCTCATGTGAGGATATACGAAGAGGCAAAGGCGCTTACCCGTTGTGGTCATAGTGTCCGAATCGTTACGTATCATCTTGGCCGAGATATCCCGGGAATTCCCGTCTCGAGGATTTCAAATGTCCGCTGGACCAAGGAGTTATCTATCGGTCCTTCGTGGCATAAGCCGTATCTCGACACTCTCATGTACAATAAGGCGCTCAAACAGGCTCGCGAATTCAGACCCCACCTTATCCATGCTCATTTTCATGAAGGAGCCAGGATTGGAGGGAAATTAAAAAAACGGCTGGAACTTCCTCTTCTTTTCGATTGTCATTACAGCATGACGGGTGAAATGCTCGATCACGGTTTCATCAGGGGAGGTTCATTGTTGCACCGTTTTTTCTCCCGGCAGGAACGGCGCATAAACCACGGCCCTGCCGACTACATAATTACAAGCTCTGCATCCATGACCCACGAACTCATTGATCAATGGGGCGTGGCCTCGAACAAGGTCGGAACGCTATTGGACGGCGTCGATACAACATTATTCAGGCGACAGCATCGAGATGAGGTGCGCGCCAAACTACGCCTTCCCCTGAACGTTCCACTGGTGGTCTATCTCGGTATGCTGAATCACGGTCAGGGGATTGACACCCTGCTTTCCACCATTGTTCAGCTAAAATCCAAGGGAAGCCCGATCAGGTTTTTAATAATGGGGTTTCCGGAAGAGGCGTACCGAAACAAGGCTGTTGAACTCGGAATCGACCGGATGATAATTTTTACCGGCAAAATTGACTACACCAAGGCTCCGTTCTACCTCTCGGCAGGCGATCTTGCGGTGTCGCCGAAATGCTCTCTCGCAGAGTCAAACAGCAAACTTCTTAATTATATGTCCTGCGGGCTGCCCACGGTGGCTTTTGATACCCCTGCAAACCGCGAATTGCTAGGCGATGCCGGGATATATGCAAGCTATGACGATTCCAGCGACCTTGCGTCCAAGATGGTCTGGCTGCTAAAAAATAAAGATGAACGGACCCGCTTGAGCCTGGCAGCTCAAGAACGGGCTGAATTGCAGCATTCGTGGGACGTCAGGGGAAAAACGCTGGATGAAATCTACCGCGTCAAACTTAGAAGGTGAATTTGTAATACTATTTGTTCCCCGAAAACCCGATTAGACACGATATCCCGGAGAAACCATGGAAAACTTGACACAGCAACAGCTCATACGTCTGATCAGCGTTGGCAATCCTCTTTTGTATGTGATTACCCTGAATGAACAGCGTAGCGAAAGACTGTTGACCCAAACTGCTGCCCGGCTCAGGGGGGTAGGGGCTCCTTTTGTCTGGACCTGTACAAACGGTTTGAGCCGGGAAGGCGTTGCTGTTCCGGATACCGTTGATCCGTTGAAGGCACTTGACTACGTTATTTCCCAGCCGGGACCATTTATGCTGATCCTGAAGGATATCCACTGGTTTTGGCGGGACAACCCGGTTCTGATCAGGAAACTCAAGGATTTTGTCGCAGCCTCCAGTGGAAAGGGTAAAGTGACCGCTATTCTCGGAAACGAAGAATGGGTGCCGCAAAGCCTACGGGAAGATATTATTATGTTGTCCCAGGGACTTCCCGATATGGAGGAAATTCGGGGCTTTTTAAAACAGATGCTGAATCACGATCCCTCTCTAGCTAAGGCCTGTCAACAGGACTCCCACTTGTTCGATAGGCTGGCAGTGGCTGCACGCGGCCTTGATCTGGTTGAACTTGAAAGAGCGATCCGGCTGCTTCGACTGGCTGAAGTGACCGGCGGCAATGATCCGGTTAGCGCGTTGCTGGAAAATAAGCGGCGGATCCTTCAGCAAAGCGGCATAATGGAACTTGTTATCGGTGTTGAGGGTTGTAACCAGGTTGGCGGGATGGAAAACCTCAAGTTCTGGTTGGAACGGCGCAATAGCGCTTTCGGCCTCGATAGTATCTCCTCTGGTGTTGGACTTCCCAAGGGAGTGCTGATTATGGGAATCGCCGGTTGCGGCAAGTCGCTGTTCGTCAAGGCAATTGCTGCTGAGTGGCGTTTGCCGCTGATTCGCCTCGATATGGCCACTGTTTACGGCGGGTTATTCGGCACCCCTGAGGAAAGTCTGCGTTTTGCGCTCAATACTGCAGAAGCCGTAGCACCCTGTGTGCTCTGGATCGATGAGATAGAGGCGGGTATCACGTCCCACGGTTTCAAATCCGAGGGTGGATCCGCATCCAGGGTACTTGGTTTGTTTCTTACCTGGATGCAGGAGAAAAAGGAGCCAGTGTTTGTAGCTGCTACCGCGAATGCGATTGAGATGCTTCCAGCCGAAGTGCTGCGTAAAGGGCGTTTCGATGAAATATTTTATGTCGCTTTGCCGGAAACTCCTGCACGGGAACAAATTTTCCGTATCCATCTGTCAAACCGGGATATAAAACTCGCCGATTTTGATATTCCCCTTCTGGCTGGTTCTACCAAAGGCTTTTCCGGCGCCGAAATTGAACAGGCGGTCAATTCGGCGATTTTTGAATCACTCGCTTCCAAGCAACCCATGACCCAGCAGGATCTGATGGTTATGATCAGCCAGACGGTTCCGCTTTCAATTACCATGGCTGATCAGATCAAGAAAATCGAGGCATGGGCCTTTAAACGAGCTGTGCCGGCCTCAGGAAAATTCCGGTAAATTATATATTATTCAGGCCGACAGAATAGAGGGAGGGGCGTCGTTGGATACATCATTCTTAAATCTCTACAATCATAACTTTATCCGTGCAGCAGTGGCGGTTCCCGAAGTCCGGGTGGCTGACCCGGCTTTCAATGCCGCGCAAACTGTTTCCATGATGCGGCAGGCGTGGGAGAAAAACGTTCTTGTGGCGGTTTTTCCGGAATTGGGACTTTCGGCCTATTCCTGCGAGGATCTCTTTCATCAACAAACCCTCTTGGACGGCTGTCTTGATGCTTTGGACACGGTGCTGAACGCGTCCTTCGATATACCGGTAATCACAGTGGTGGGCATGCCGCTGCAGGTTCACAGCATGCTATTCAACTGCGCGATTGTGCTCTATCGTGGCAAAATCCTGGGAGTAGCGCCCAAGACCTTTTTGCCTAGCTACCGCGAGTTTTATGAACTTCGTCAGTTCGTTCCGGCGTCCTATGCGCCGGTGGACAGCATTGATTTGCTGGGGTGCCAGGGCATTCCTTTTGGAAACCGTCTGTTGTTCCATGTTGAAGACCAGCCCCTGCTCACCTTTTACGTGGAAATCTGCGAAGACGTCTGGGTGCCGATTCCCCCTTCATCCTTTGCTGCCTTGGCCGGGGCAAGTGTCTTGATCAATCTCTCTGCCTCCAATATCACTGTGGGTAAGGCCGATTACCGGCGGAGCCTTGTGGCCAACCAATCCGGGCGATGTCTGTCAGCATACGTCTATAGCGCCGCAGGTACCGGGGAATCCACCACCGATCTGGCTTGGGACGGTCATGGCATGATTTTCGAGAACGGCAGATGTCTTGCTGAAACGAAACGTTTTGCCTATGAATCCCAGGTGGTGTGTGGCGATATCGATCTGGATCGGCTAGCCCAGGAGCGCATGCGCCAGACCAGTTTTGGCCAGTCGGTTCTTCGGCACAAACAAGAGATAGCCGGTTATCGCACGATACGTTTTTCAGCAACCTTGCCTCGCGAACAGATGTTGCCGTTGGAGCGTTTCTACGAACGTTTCCCCTTTGTGCCGAGCGATCCGGCGCGACGGGATGAACGTTGCCGTGAGGTATACGAAATCCAGGTTCAAGGGCTGGTGAAACGTTTCAAGGCCACTGGCGCAGACAAAATGGTGATCGGAATTTCCGGCGGACTCGATTCCACTCAGGCCCTGCTGGTATGCGCTCGGGCAATGGACGTCATGGGACTTTCCCGGCTCCACATCCTGGCCTATACCATGCCTGGTTTCGCCACCAGTCAGCGGACTTTGGAGCAAGCTCGCGATTTGATCAGGACAGTCGGCTGCACCTATCACGAAATCGATATTCGTCCCAGTTGTCAGCAGATGCTCAAGGATATCGGCCATCCTTTTTATGATGGAAAACCGGTTTATGACATTACCTTCGAAAATGTTCAGGCAGGAGAAAGGACCAGTCACCTGTTCCGTCTGGCCAACCAACGCGGCGGGCTTGTGGTAGGCACCAGCGACCTCAGCGAACTGGGACTGGGGTGGTGCACCTACGGCGTGGGGGACCACATGGCTCACTACCATGTTAATGCCAGCGTTCCCAAAACTCTCATCCAGTACCTGATTCGGTGGGCGGCCCTCACCAACCAGTTGGGAGCCGAGGTAAGCACCGTACTCATGGACGTGCTTGAAACCGAGATCAGCCCCGAGTTGGTTCCCGGCGATAACGGCGACAATCAGCCGGTACAACGCACTGAAGACATTGTTGGCCCGTATGAACTGCAAGATTTCAATCTCTATTACACTCTTCGCCTCGGCTATCTGCCGCCCAAGGTTGCTTTCCTGGCATGGAACGCCTGGCATGACCGGACGCGCCATCACTGGCCGGACATCCCTGAATACAAACGGAATCAATATACCATGCACGAGATAAAACGATGGCTCACCGTTTTTCTAAGACGTTTCTTCAAGACCAGCCAATACAAGCGAAGTTGCATGGCCAACGCCCCAAAGGTCGGGTCGGGCGGCTCGCTTTCTCCGCGCGGAGATTGGCGCGCCCCCAGTGATGGCGAAGCATCTGCCTGGCTCGCCCAGCTTGACCGAATTCCAGACATGGCCCACGAAGAGTAATCATTTTTTGAATCATTCCCAAAACCCCCTTTGAAAGGGGGTTTTTTTGTGGCTTTTCAGGGAAATTAAATCTTATTTATCGGTTGTGCGAAACTCAGAATGCTGTTTGAGATAATCTCGTCACTGGAGATTCCGGCTTCATTTTTTAAATCGCCATTTTAATTTTGTCTTGCCATGAAACTCTTTTCAATAAAATCAAGCTGTTAATGGAATTGCTCGAAGGCCGCATTTTTAATATATAACACTCCAATTTAATTCAAATCGAATGTCCGTATGTAACACGGTTTTCTGTGATGGCGGTATATGTCAAAGATCCGGTGGATATTTCATTTTGGATAAATAAAAAAATCCTATTTTAAATTACTGTTTTATAGTTATGTATTAAATAGTTAGGTTGTTATCGTCCGTACCATCTTGGTGTTTTTGTAATCCTTTGTTTTATCTAATTATCTTGACAGAAACCCGTTTGTTCCCTCATAACAGACAACAGATCATGTTCTGCGAGCTTCGTTTGTAAGTGATATTAGTAACTTAAAACCGTTCCACGGAGCATGAAAAACCAAAGCCAACGAGGAGGTTCACACGTGGTAGCAGAGAAAATCAATGAAATGGTACTGAAAGCTAAAGTCGCTGTAGAAGAGTTCAAGAAACTCAACCAAGAGCAGACCGATGCTATCTGTGAAGCGATCGCTAAGGTCATTGACTCGAAAAAAGAAGAACTTGCTCAGGATGCCGTAACTGAGACCCGTCTCGGCAAGGTTTCTGACAAAACCATCAAGAACTACTTCGGTTCTACTGTTGTGTGGAATGACATGAAAAATGTCAAAACCGTCGGCATCATCAAAGACGAAAACAACATCATTGAAATCGCTGACCCCGTTGGTGTTGTAGCTGCCGTTACCCCGACCACCAACCCCACTTCCACCGTTGCCTTCAAGGTTCTTTCCGCCCTCAAAGGCCGCAATGCCGTCATCTTCGGTTTCCATCCCCGCGCCCAGAAATGCTGTGAAAAGACTGCCAACCTTTGCCTCGAAGCAGCTATCAAAGCTGGCGCACCGAAAAATTGCATCCAGTTCATCACCGAGCCTTCCGTTGAAGCTACCAACGCCCTGATGACCAACCCCGGTGTTAGCGTTATTCTCGCAACTGGTGGCGGCGCCATGGTTAAGGCTGCTTACAGCTCCGGTAACCCCGCTTTCGGCGTTGGCGCCGGCGGATGCCCTGTGTATGTCGCTGCTGATGCAGACGTTGACCAGGCTATGTCCGACACCGTTCTCTCCAAAAACTTCGACCACGGTGTTGTTTGTGCTTCCGAACAGAACCTGATCTTCGACAATCCCAAAACTGCTGAAAAAGCTATCGCTAAGCTGAAAGAGCTCAAAGCACACGTCTGCAACGACGAAGAGAAAAAGAAACTCGAAAAACTGTACTTCGATCACTATGTTGTTTCCGGTGACGTCGTTGGCCAGCACCCCGCCAAGATTGCTGAAATGGCTGGTTTCAAAGTTCCTGCCGACACCGAAATCCTGTTGGTTGGACCGCTGAAAGGTACCCAGGAAGAAGAACCGATGTGCCGTGAAAAACTCTCCCCGACTCTGGGCTACTACATTGTTGATGGCAAAGACGCTGCTATCAACCTGTGCGAAGCACTGCTGAAGAAAGGTGGCGCAGGCCACACTGCTGGCATCCACTCCGCAAGCGACGCTTTGTGCCAGGAATTCGCCACTCGCGTTGATGCTAACCGCATCACCTTCAACTCCCCGACCAGCCACGGCGCCATCGGCGGTCTGTACAACCAGATGATTCCGTCCCTGACCCTCGGCTGCGGTTCACAGGGTAACAACATCACCACCGACAACGTCAGCTTCCGCAACCTGATCAACATCAAGCGCGCTGCTCGCCGCGTTGTCCAGGGCTAATTTAAAGCTCTATTAGTAATCCGTAGTACCCGCTGTATAGCCGGCAACCCTTCTATGGGTTGCCGGCTTTTTCTTTAAGCCCTTTCCGCGATTACAGAGCTATAAATTCCGAGTTTGTGTTTTTTTAATTATTTTAAAATTATCCAGTATTTCCGGATGAAAACTATTTGGTGAATTATGCCGCTATTCGTGGTACATCATGAGCTTGCCTGATGTTTTGCTGCAGTGGCAAGTTGGACTAATCACATAGTTGATCCGAAGTAATTCTAATTTTTCCGTAGAACACAGGAAAGAGGAGTACCAATGGGAGCACAGCTTCGCTCCATAGCACAGTCTGTTGAGTCACTTTTCCCGGAAGACGGTCAGATTCCTGAAACGTATCGCATTCAGAGACCAATCAGACAGGATCACTATCTGATAAATGGTGAACTGCGTAACTGGCCTGGCCCTTTGCAACAGGTTCTCTCTCCGGTTTATATCAAAACCTCTGTTGGAATTTCTCCATATTTTCTTGGAGAAACCCCTCTGTTGACCGCTCAAGCAGCGCTGGAAACACTGGATGTAGCAGTACGAGCCTATGCCAACGGCCGCGGCGTTTGGCCAACCATGTCGGTGGGAGAACGAATTCAGTGCGTTCAACGCTTCGCCAGCGCTTTGCGGGATAAACGCTACGATATCGTCAGGCTTCTTATGTGGGAAATCGGCAAATCATTGCGAGAAGCTGAGCGGGAATTCGAACGAGCGCTTTCCTACATCCGCGACACCCTTGAAGCACTCAAGGAACTGGACAGGGTATCGTCGCGGTTCGTAATCCAGCAGGGCATTATCGGTCAAATTCGTAGAGCCCCTCTGGGGGTGGTGCTCTGCATGGGACCGTACAACTTCCCACTCTATGAAACGTTTACAACCCTCATCCCTGCCTTGGTTATGGGTAATACTATTTTACTCAAACCACCCCGCTTTGGAATCCTGCTCTTTCAGCCGCTTCTGGAAGCATTTCGCGATTCTTTTCCTCCCGGCGTGATTAATACGGTTTATGGCGATGGCGAGGTGGTGCTGCCACCATTGCTCGCTTCGGGTCAGGTGGATGTTCTTGGTTTCATCGGCACCCATCGGGTAGCCGACGCATTACGCGCTATTCATCCACGTCCCCATCGGTTGCGCTGTGTGCTTGGACTGGACGCCAAAAACCCCGCCATCATTTTGCCGGATGCCGATCTGGATCTGGTGGTTTCCGAATGTCTTCAGGGTAGCCTGACCTATAACGGTCAGCGCTGCACCGCATTGAAGATACTTTTTGTGCATCGCTCCATTGCCGATGACTTTCTCCGGCGCATGGCTGACGGTATTGCAGGTTTAAGGTGTGGCATGCCTTGGGAAGAGGGGATAACCATCACGCCGTTACCCGAACCTGAAAAACCAGACTACCTGTCAGAACTGGTTCTAGATGCTCAATCCCTTGGCGCCAGGGTCATTAACAATGGTGGTGGAATTAGCAGCGGATCTTTCTTTAACCCGGCGTTACTTTACCCTGTAACCCCGGCTATGCGCGTCTACAATGAAGAACAGTTCGGGCCGGTTATTCCCGTGGTTCCCTTTGACGACATTCGTGAGACGATCGACTATGTCGTCGCTTCGAATTACGGCCAGCAGGCCAGTATCTTCGGCAGGAGCAGCGATTTGCTGGCTCAACTGGTGGATGCCTTGGTCAATCAGGTCTGCCGCATCAATATTAACAGTCAATGCCAGCGCAGCCCGGATAGTTTTCCCTTCAATGGCCGGAAGAACTCTGCTGAAGGTACCCAGTCCGTGGCCGATGCTTTAAGAATATTCTCCATCCGCATTGTCGTTGCTGCTCGGGAAACCGACTCCAATCGGGAGATCATCACCAATATCGTCAAGGAGCGTAAATCGCATTTCCTTTCGACAGATTTTATATTGTAAGTAAAACACTGTTTTTGTAGTTGTGTTTGCATTGAAAAGTGATTAGGTTTGGGCTCCGGTTGGTATTATCTTATCTCCGGATGCTGATTTGTCATGCATGCAGCAATAATTCACTTTTGGGAGAGGGAATATGAAACGATTGGTTTATGTTGTTATGGCAGTCATTGCAGCGTTGCTTATGTCGGCTTGCACACCTCCGCAGCACATGCTTGTGAAGGATGACGTATCAATGGACATCAGGACAATCAAACCCGAAAGCGGAAAAGCTGCACTTGTCGTTGCCAGAACAACAATTTTTGGCGGAGCAATCGAGTTTGACACATATCTTGACAAGAAAATGATTGGCGTGACCCAACGAAAGGGTTTTTTCGTTAAATCCGATATTACTCCAGGCACTCGCTATGTGATTTCGAAAGCGGAAAACATGGAGCCGATAAAAATAGTTTTTGAACAGGATCGGGTGTATTACCTTCAGCAGATTCCGCGAATGGGAGTCTGGAAGGCAAGGATCAGTGTTGCGCCTCTGACGGCCGAGGAACTCCTGTCGTCAATGGATGATGGTTGTAAATATATGGTATATGACCCTAACGACCCTGGAGAAGATTTGTCTGATGAGGATTACAACGAAGCAGTAAATGATTATGAGCGTGAATTGAAAGAAGGAAAACATCAGGATCACGTTGCCTATAAGGGAGTAAAGGCAAAATAATACGTTAATGGTATGGCGAAACATTCACCGTGTTTCAGGAAGAATCCAGGTAAATATGCTGCGGAAAAAGCTCTTAGTGTATCTGAAAAGCAATGTGGATTCGTTTTCCGTAAAACAACGTCATCTGGAGCGGATACGCGAGGTTTTTCCCGGCATAGACCTGATAGAGGCGACAGAGAAAGGGGCGTTTCTTGCCCATCTTAAAGATGCCGATTGGCTGCTGACATGGCAATTTAAGCCAGAATTGTATGAACAAACCCCCAAACTGGCTGCAGTGTTTACACCTGCCGCCGGGAAAGATTGGGTTCCTTCCGATCCGTCCGGCAGGGTAAAGAATTTCTATGGGCAGTTCCATGGCCGCATCATGCGCGAGAGCCTGCTGGCAATGGTGCTCTATTTCAATCGCCGTCTGGATCAATGCCTGGATAACGGAAAAAAACGGCTCTGGGATCGCAATGCTCTTGATGGCAGTTCGGCACTTTTCAGTCAGCAAATATTAATTGTGGGGTATGGCGCCATCGGCCGCCAGATGACAGAGTTGTTCAAAGCTTTTGGCGCGCGGATTACGGGAGTTAAGAGGAATATAGCCGGGTTCGAAAATGATCCAATAGCCGACAGGGTGGTGACGTTCGACAATCTCGCTGAAGAACTACCTCTGGCAGACCATGTGGTTTTGATGCTTCCTGGCGGTTCTGATACAGATAACATATTTACGGAACGTCATTTCAGTCTGATGAAACCGGGTTCGCACCTGTATAACCTTGGACGCGGTAACTGCTACCGGGAAGAAGATTTAGTCAGCGCCCTCCGCAACGGGCCATTGTCTGGAGCTGGGCTGGATGTGTTTTGCGAAGAACCGTTGCCGCCAACCTCGCCACTCTGGGATCTCCCTAATGTACTCATAACCCCTCATGTCAGCGCAATCTGCCGGGAATATCTGGACCTCTACATTGAGGAATGGGTTGAGACAGTTAAAGATACATGGGGAGCATAACCTTTCTCCATAGAATAATTCAGGGATGTTGCCGTCGCATATTGCGGTTGGCGCTATTGGTAATTCCAGATTGAATACCAAAAGATGCACCGTATTTATTGCCCATGAGGTTACTGGAGACAGTACCGAAATTGCCGCCATCAAGGGCGTATGAGTCGGCAGTAATGTTTTTGAATTCGCTATTTGTGATTCTGATGGAATTGAAAAATCTGGCGTCTATTACCGTTTTGCGTCCATTAGCGTTTAGTTCACCAGGTGCATCAAAGACACAACGATCAATGTCAACACCGTAGCCGCCGGAATTATACCATCCGACTATTGTCATGGCCTTGGTTGGCGATATAATCCGGCTGTTGCGCATAATAAAATGTTTGGGGGGGTGTGCATCTGAACTGCTTACGATACGCACTTGGCCATGTATCGTACAGTTGTTGATAATCACAGATTCTGGAGTTTCCTCAATAAAAGCGCCTATTCCTTGTGCAACCGGACCGGGGGTATACGTGCATGCTTCAAATGTCACCCGCTTGGTGCCGGCGGCAGTTGAAAAACCGTTATATCCTGCAAATACTGTATTTCGATATACTATCTGGTCGGAGAATGAAACATAGCCAACTGCTGAATAGCCATCCAATCGGCAATTTACAATTTCAAAATTGTAAGCATATGCAATTGCATGAAGATAGGGACCAGTAAATGTTGAGTTGTTCCTGAAATGGATGTTTTCGATGCGGCCACCTATGGCTGGTGTTGCAGACGGCGACATAATTTTCGCATCTGCGGCGGTCATAAAATCGTATTCAGCTCGAGTTGAAAATGTCAGGGTATTTCCACTGATTGCAACAATTGTAAAAAATTGTTTATAGAGGGGAATGATGTTGTTGCCGCTACTATTGATCGAAATGCCGGAGAACATATAGACAACATCTCCGACTTTATATCCTGCCGAATTTGTAACTGCTGCGGAATTTGAACCTTTTGTCATATCGACAGTAAGCCTGATAGATTCGGTAAAAGGTCCGGCTTCCCGGTTGCCTACAAGCAAAGAATAGTTACTCCCGCCGTCCGGCGGCTCAATAATAACCTTACCAGCCCCTGTTGTTACTACTCCATTCCCGCTTACAGTATAGGGAACTGATGTTTTGTAAACGCCTCTCGGGAAAATTACACGCGCTCCACGAGTTCCCTTGATACACTTATTCAACATGGATATGTTTGGTCCGAGGTCAGTTCCGGTATCGGGGATGACGCCAAACCACGCAGGCGATATGACTGCGGTTGCTTTAGGACCAAAAACAACCGATCCTGACCCATAAAACACCTGGGCTAAGTCCGAACCTTTAAATGGGCCATTAATGGTCAGTGTTTTGCCTGAATTAACCGTAATAGAGCCGCCCGGCAATATTCTAAGTGGTCTGTCCACGGTGATATCATTCAAGGTTTCAGCGCGTGTTACCCGCATTTCCTTTCCGGGTGTCAGCAGACTTGATTTAGCTGTAGACAGGTTAGAGGCTGGACGGGGGGGATGGAAAATTTTATTTTCCGTAACTAGTGTTGCCGCCTGAACATAGCCGCCGCAGGCCAACATAAAAAACACCAATACCAAAAATAACCTATTCATATATCCCCCTTTTATCATTTTGTTCTTCCAAAACAAAAAACCTCTTGCTTTGTCAAGAGGTTACTGGCGCGCCCGGAGAGATTCGAACTCCCGACACCCAGGTTCGAAGCCTGGTGCTCTATCCAGCTGAGCTACGGGCGCAAATAATATGAAGAGGAGTTTTTATCAATAGCAGATTTTTTTGCTTTGGACAACCGATTGTTAAAACGGCGCGACATAAACATTTATGAATGGCAATTCTTTGTTGTCAGCGAATTTCTGGAGCGTTTTCGTAACGCTTGATAAACGAACGGACCTGTTCCGCTGTTTCGCTGGAACGATCCATATCCAGATAGCGTTGCCATATTTCCAAGGCACGGTTGGTATCGTGCAAATCGAATAAATAAATATACCCCATATTGTAAAGGCTTTCCAGATTATTGGGATCAATAGCCAATGCCCTTTGAAAATTGGCTAAGGCGTGCCGTGTGTCACCCGTCTGACGATACATGGCGCCCTGGTCATTCAATACATTGGAGTCATTCGGTTTGAGTCTAAGGGCGCGATCATAAGCTTCGATAGCCTGATAGGCCAGACCAGTGTCATAGTATGCATTGCCTAACTCAATCCAGGTGGTGGCATTGCCCGGTTCGGCAGCAGCATGTTGTTGTGCGTCGGCTATACGCTGGCGCTGTTCTGTTGATAATAGAATATCGGTGAGAGATTTGTCTGTGACCGAGGTCGCCGCCGAATCGTCAGCGTCATTGTCATCTTCAGTGGCTTCTTTCTCCGGACACATCAAGTCGACCACCCTATCCATTACCGAACCTGGAATAACATCCTCTGTTTTCCCGCTTCCCGGCAGTCTCGCCAATTTAATACCATTCCAGCCCAGAATGTCGATAAAGTCCAATCGGGAGTTTTTTTCAGCACAGTTGAGTTTATATAGCTCCAGGTGCTGAAAGTAGTTCTTATTGCCATATTCGGCTGCTGCAGCCCGGCGCTGGAGTTCGCCCCGCGGGGTAAAACGCAACATAACAGTCAGGTTGCCCGAGGAGTTTCGTTGCGAAGAATCCATTTCAATTGCGACAATGTGACGAGCTGTTCGAGTAAATTTATGCCATTCGACTGAATGTGCAGTAGCCGCTGGGGTAATTATCATTAGGAATATGACCAACACGTTGCGAATCATCTTTTTTTGAGAATGCGAATAAAAACGTGCGTGCATGCGTGTCTCCCCAGATCAGTCATGAAACTACACAAGGATTTATTGTACTTTTATCTGCTGTCTATTTTCAACAAAACTTTTCTGCGGATGCAGTCGAATGTATGTGGATTTGAACCTTCAGCTTGACGCTTATCGGCAATTCAGGTATTTTTGCTGATTAAAACCAATGGTGCGGAGAGTTTATGCGCGTTATAGCGGGAAGTGCGCGCGGGACCAGGCTGGTTGCGCCACGGGGCATGTTGACCCGCCCTACAGCAGATCGAGTCAGAGAAGCGCTCTTCAGCATCATTCAGAGTCGCTACGAGTTGAATGGCGCCCATGTGTTGGATATCTGTGCCGGTACAGGAGGGTTGGGAATTGAGGCGCTCAGCCGAGGAGCGGCATCCTGTTGTTTTGTTGAGAAAAGTCGTGAGGCAATAAAATGTCTCAAACAGAACCTGCTGACCACGCATTGTGTCGAACGCGCCACTCTGCTGGAAATGGATCTGCTCAAAGCTTTGCCCTTGTTGGCTGGACGTGACAGGCGCTACACAATCATTTTTTTTGACCCACCCTATGCTTCCGACCTCTATTCAACGGTAATGCTCAAACTGTCCTCGCTGGAGCTTTTGGCTTTGGAGGGAGTGTTTATTGCCGAGAGTGCAACAAGGAATATCCTTCCGGATCTCGTGGGTAACTTTGTAAAAGTTGATCGCCGGATTTATGGTGACACTTCGCTTGAATTATATGTCTTGGGGGAACAATGAAAAAAATTGCCGTTTATCCCGGTTCATTTGATCCAATTACGTATGGTCATCTCGACATAGTAAACCGAGGTCTGAAAGTTTTTGATGAGATAATCATTGCAGTTGCATGCAATTCCCAGAAGAAGGCGCTTTTCAGTATTGAAGAGCGCATTGATCTGATCAAACAGGTTGTGGATGTAAGCCGTGTCAGGGTTGACACTTTTACGGGTCTTCTGATAGATTATGTGGTTCAACAGAAGGCCGATGTCATTATTCGCGGTTTGCGTGCCATCTCGGATTTTGAATACGAATTTCAGATTGCGCAGATGAACAGCAGCCTTGGACACGGTGTTGAAACTCTTTTTATGATGACCTCCCTCCAATACGGTTATCTTTCCTCTTCAATCGTCAAGGAGGTCTGTGGCCTGAAGGGGAATATTGATGGATTTGTGCCTCCTGAAGTGAGGAGCGCCCTCAGATCGAAATACGGACTGGATTAAGAATTCTAAATACAAAAGAAAACAAAAAACGCGTGCATTGTGGATAAGCCTCAAAACTGCACGGTTACAGAGTCTTACGAAGGGAATTACATGAAATTAGCAAATCGCGTGAACAGAATCAAACCTTCACCCACGCTGGCCATAGATGCAAAAGCCAAGTTTCTCAGGGCACAGGGAGTTGATGTTATCGGCTTTGGCGCCGGAGAACCTGATTTCGACACTCCTGCCGCAATCAAAAATGCTGCCAAGAATGCCATTGACTCCGGTTTCACCAAATACATGCCGGTAGGCGGCTCCGACGACCTTAAAGACGCTATCATTGCCAAGATGAAACGGGACCACGATCTTGAGTACACCCGTGACGAGATATGTGTTTCAAGTGGCGCCAAACACAGTCTTTACAATATTTCTCAGGCGCTGATCCAGGAGGGAGATGAGGTTATCATTCCAGCTCCTTATTGGGTATCATATCCCGATCAAGTGGTACTTGCCGGCGGAACACCGGTTTTTATCTCAACTGACGAAAAGTCGGTCTTCAAAATAACTCCTGAACAGCTTGAAAATGCCATTACCCCCAAGACCAAGGCTCTGATTCTCAACTCTCCCTGCAACCCAACCGGTACAAGCTATACGGTGGAAGAGTTGAAGGCCCTCGGTCAGGTCTGTCTCAAGCACGATTTCATGATCATCTCCGATGACATCTATGAACGGCTCATCTATGACGGGCTGGTGTTCAAGAATATCGCCCAGGTAGTCCCTGAATTGAAGCCGCGGATTGTTGTGGTCAACGGCGTATCCAAAACGTATGCCATGACCGGCTGGCGTATCGGCTATGCCTGTGGTCCGAAAGAATTGATCGCCGCCATGACCAAAATGCAGTCTCAATCCACCTCAAGTGCCAATTCCATTGCACAAAAGGCCGCTGTAGAGGCGATTTCCGGTTCACAACAGCCGGTATCGGAAATGGTTAAGGAATTTGAAAAACGCCGCACGTATATCGTCGAGCGTTTGAACACCATGCCCGGAGTCACCTGTTTTGCGTCCACCGGCGCTTTCTATGCCTTTCCCAATTTTTCCGGAGTTTACGGCAAGAAGTTCAATGGTAAAATAATCAGTAACTCAACCGATTTTGCCGAGTATCTGCTGGAGGAAGCCAGGGTAGCACTGGTACCTGGAATAGCCTTTGGCGATGACAACTACGCCAGATTGTCCTATGCTGTCAGTATGGAAAACATTGCGGAAGGTATGAATCGTATCGAAAAGGCCATCAATAACCTGACATAGTACATAAGCAAAATACACTTTCGCATCCATACCTTTACGGAGTCCAAGCCGTTACGGGGGGAGCAGACATGATCACCAGAGATATGATTATCACCGATATCATCAACAAATACCCCGAAACACTGTCTGTCTTCAAAAAGTTTAAACTGGACTGCTATGAATGTCAGATTGCAGATCTTGAAACGCTTGAGCATGGCGCAGGAGTCCATAAAGTAGGTATTGACGAGCTTCTCGAGGCCTTGAACAAGGCAATTTCATAGCCGTTTTATGAGTTCCCGATGTATCCGTAGCTGTTGATGAGATCCCGATCATGAGCCACATGGATAACTACGTCAGTTTTTTTACAGCCGGGATGAAAATAGGTGTCGGCATTCCCGTGCCGAACTCTGACGTTTTTCTCGATTGGGCTGTAATTCATGAGGTTGACGAGGACCTGGTAACCTTGCAGCTTTCCCGCGACCAATTGCCGGTCGGAGTAAGCTTGCATGTCGGCCAAATCGTTGATTTACGAGGCGGTAAGGATGCTGCCGCTTATAGTTGCCGAGCCATCATTGTCATCGAAGGACGGGCTCGTGTTGTCTTGGTTCGTCTCATCGGCGAAATCGTCACTGACGAGCTACGCGAATTCTACCGCGTCGATGCGTTCCTTCCCATCAAGTATTATCTCTCCCGCGAACAAAATCCGGATGTTCTCAAAAAAGAATGGCATATCCGCCGTCAAAAGCGCCTGGCGGATGAAATGCTTCGCAAGCAGCAGTTATGGGACGTTACCTTTATTGCTGAAAACAGCGACCTCCCCCCGGAACGAAGGCACGTACAGTCTGCAAATGAACATGAGGAATATGATGCTTTATGGGATACCATAATCCCCTTGGCAGCCAGTATCAGTGGCGGTGGTATCCGTATTGTTGCTCATCAGTATTTCGAGGTGGGGCAGTATGTTCCTCTTGAAATCCTGGTCCCATCATTGCCGCACCGTATTGTCGAATCCATCGGAAGAGTTGTGTTCGTTACCCGGAGCTATGGTGCCCCCGGAGATCGCGAAAGCTTCAATGTGGCTCTGAAGTTTGTGTTTGTCGACGAACGTGATCGCGACGCCATTGTCAATTATATTGCAAAAATTCAGCTCAAACGGATCAGGCAATTGCGTGAACATTTTGCCCTGAGTGAGGGTATCGACAACCCGAACAACATAGAGCAAAACGTCCGGGCACGATGGATTCCTTTCGCCAGAAACCTGCTCTATATGACTGTTTTGTTTGCTATATTAGTAATGATGTACATTTTTTTCAACGGATATACAGTTGATCATCCCAAAGGCGAGATTGAAAAAGCTTTTGAAAGTGGTATCAATAAGTATATTAAAAAATGAGCCGCTAAACGTGCTCTTTTCATAAAACGAAGTTCCTGCCAACCCCAGGTCGTGTTTCCTTCGAAGAACACCAGGTCGAAATCTGACTGTGCACTAATCATTTGTTCCTGCGGATACTCCAAGAAGAACATTCAATCCTGCCCATGAGGTATTTACTATGGCACAACGGCCAGTACTCTGCCCACGTTGCAGAACGTTGATAGGCAGCGAAGAATCAACCTGTTCACACTGTGGAGCGTCCCGTTCCGCTCCCTGGTGGCAACTCATCAACCTGACACGCTCGGCATTTGAGGGGGACTGGGTAGTCAAGACAATTATTACAGTTAACATACTGTATTACGCTCTTTCCCTGGTGGTGAGCGTCTCAACAGGGCGGGGCGGCTTCCTGAGTCCAGGGAACGTAAGCCTGATGTTGCTGGGAGCAACGGGAACAATCCCCATTGATCATTACGGCAGATTCTGGTCGCTCCTGAGCGCCAATTACCTGCATGGTGGCATTTTGCATCTTGTTTTCAATTTGATGGCCTTTCGACAGATTGCTCCCTGGGTAGCCAATGAGTACGGTGCCAGCCGGATGTTCACTATCTATACGCTTGGCGGTGTCTTTGGTTTCTGGGTTTCTTATCTGGCAGGAGTGTCATTCACAATAGGTGCATCGGCGGGTATTTGCAGCCTGATAGGCGCATTGCTGTATTATGGAAAAGCCCGTGGTGGCGTCTATGGCAACTCAGTTTTCCGTGAAGTGAGCGGCTGGTTGGTCAGTCTGCTGATTTTTGGGGTGATCATACCAGGAATCAACAACTGGGGGCATGGTGGCGGTATTGTTGGAGGGATACTGCTTGGCTGGCTGCTGGGATACGAAGGACGTCGTCGTGAAACTACCCTGCACACGGCTCTAGCGCTGCTGTGCGCCATCGCAACCGTTGCCACCCTGGGGTGGGCGGCGTTCACCACCTTTCTTCAATTATAAAACACTACCGACCTAAAAATATCGAATCGCTAAAATGGCAGGCGGCGAACTGATGTGATCGTTTCTGCTCCAGAGGCGGAGGGGTGGTGCGACAGATCTCCTGGGCATAACGGCAGCGGGGATGAAACCGGCAGCCCGGCGGGATAGCCAATGGAGAAGGGATATCATCCTTGAGAATGGCCGCCTGGCGCGCTCCAGTACGGTTTATTCTGGGAATGGCGGCTATCAGGGCTTCGGTATAGGGGTGCAGGCATTGCCTGAACAGCTCTGCTGCCGGGGCGCTCTCCACAATAGTTCCCAAGTACATGATGCAGACCCGGTCACAGATATGGCGCAGCACGGAAAGGTCGTGGGAGATGATCAGCAGGGAGAGGTTATAAGTTGCCTTCATTGTCTGCAGAAGATTGATGATCTGGGCCTGAATGGAAATATCCAGCGATGACACCGGTTCATCAGCTATAATGACTGATGGTGAGCTGGCAAGGGCGCGGGCAATGCCGATGCGTTGACGTTGTCCGCCGGAAAATTCGTGGGGAAAACGATTGTATTGTTGTGGTGTCAGTCCGACTGTAGCCATGATGCTTTCCACGGTGGAGCGACGTATTGCCGCCGAATCCTGTCCAGCGATGACCAGCGGTTCTGCAATGATATCGCCGGCCCGCATGCGGGGATTGAGTGAGGAGAAGGGGTCCTGGAAGATCATCTGGGTTTGGCGTCGAAAAACCGTTGCTTCTGCGCGGGACATCCCGGAAAGCACCGTGTTATTGAAAAATACCTGCCCATGGTCCGGCTCCAGAAGACCTGCCAGAATCTTGGCCAGGGTCGATTTACCGCAGCCCGATTCACCGGCAATCCCCAGGGTTTCGCCTCGGGCAATTTCCACGGAAACGTCATCTACCGCTGTGAGCAGGCCGACCGGCGCAGCGGGTGCGCTTTTTACCCGGAATTGCTTGCGAAGCTGAACTCCGCTCAAAATGGCGTTATTACCGGTCATGGATGCCTCCAGCAACGCAGAAAGTGTCCGGGCGTTATCTCCCGCAATTCTGGAACCTGACGGCGGCATTCCGGAAGGGCAACCGGACAACGGTCGCAAAAACCGCATCCCGGAAGGTCTGTTGAAAGGCTCGGTGACTGTCCTGCAAGTGTTACCAATGGTTTGCCCGGCTCGGCGTTCTGGGGGAGTGAGGCCAGAAGCGCCTTCGTGTAAGGGTGATACGGATTACCCAGCAGTTCCGCGCTGGGCGCCGACTCGACAATCCGTCCGGCGTACATGACGCATGTGTGGTCTGCTCGCTCGGCAACAATTCCCAAATCGTGGGTTATCAGCAGTATTCCCATGTTGGTTGTCTGTCTGAGAGAGTCGATCAACTCAAGTATCTGCGCCTGAATAGTCACGTCCAGTGCCGTAGTCGGTTCGTCGGCAATCAGCAGGTCAGGGCTGCATGCAAGCGCCATGGCGATCATGACTCGCTGGCGCATGCCGCCGCTCAGTTGGTGAGGGTAGTCGCGCAGGCGGTCTTTGGCTGCTGGTATGCCGACTCTTCTCAGCAGCTCGGCAGCCTCTTTTGCCGCTTCCTGTCGTGTCATGCCGCGGTGCAGCAACAGCGGCTCCATAATCTGATCGCCGATGCGCAACACAGGGTTGAGCGATGTCATCGGCTCCTGAAAAACCATCGAGATGCGGCTTCCCCGGATGGCGCGCATCTGCTCATCGGACAGGGCGAGGATGTCCGTTCCATTCAGGAGTATGGAACCGGATTCAATAAAACCAGGGGACGGGACAAGGCGCATGATGGAAAGCGCGGTCATGGATTTGCCTGAGCCCGATTCTCCCACCAATGCCAGTGTGGCGCCCTTGTTGATGGTAAAGCTGACTCCGTTGACCGGGGTGACGATGCCGTCGGGAGTTCGGAAGCAGGTATGCAGATCATTGATCTCGAGCAGGACTGGCACGTTTACCTCATAATGGGACGCAAAAGAGAATCCTGAATTTGTGACGCTTCCATACCTACGCTAGCCTGAAAGGCCTCTGCCTTGGGCATTTTCGCGGTATGTGACGGTACGGCGGAGGTTGCCTGAACCGGCAATTGCAACAACAGTGGCGGCGTTGTGGCCCCGGCTCTTTCAGGCACTCCGGTATTCCAGCGTCACGGATTCAGATAATGCACTAATTTGATTTTCCATGCAGAATAACAATACTGGCCATATGTGCCAAGTTTTTATTCCGGATAAGTGATTTTCGCAATTTTATGTAATACACGAATGGGGGAATCCGTTCTTTCAGGGTTTTGATGCGATTTCGTTCACCAATCAAAAAAATTGACAGAAAGCCTCCACTGTGCTTGTATCAATACATTTTGCGGTCATTACTCATGCGCATATCAGCAATGCTTTTTGTGACAGTCGCTCTTGTTTTCTGGACAACGAAGCCGAGAGCGGCAGATACCGTTTCCAATCAGACGATACGAGTGGCGATAGTCAAAAACGCAACTTCCGTGGTTGTCCATGGGGATGGTTTGCTTGCACGACGTGAAAACGGCGAAGCCGTGGCTGTCGTCCCGCCTGTTACCGTTAGACCCGGAGGCGAGGGGGTGCTGGTGGACGGCGCCGGTTACCGGCAGATCAGCTTTGCGGCGTCGGGCGCTGTGTTTATCAATGGAAAGCCTTACCGGGGCATGGCCGAAATCTCCTTCGGGGATAAGGGAATACTGGTCGTCAACGAACTGCCGCTGGAAGATTATCTGGTGGGGTTGATCAACTGCGAAGTCTCGTCATCATGGCCCATCGAGGCAGTCAAGGCGCAGGCTGTTATTGCCAGGACCTTTGCGATCTATCGCAAGAACTTGCGGAAAAATGCACCCTATCACCTGGAGTCATCGACTCTCGATCAGGTTTACGACGGGTGCGAAATCGAAGATAGCCGGGCAAAACGTGCGGTTTCCGAAACGTCCGGTGAAGTATTGACCTATAACGGGGCGATCATTCAGGCTTTCTACCACTCCAACTGTGGCGGAAAAACCGAAGCATCCGAGAATGTCTGGGGGATAAGCCTTCCGTATCTCAAGGGCGTAACCTGCGAATATTGCCTTGGCAATTCCACCAGCAACTGGGAACAAAAGCTTGAGCTCAAAAACATCGAGGACAAGCTGCGCGCCGCCGGTTTCAAGGTGTCCGGTGTTTCCGATATCAAGCCGGGTATTCGCAACAATCGCGGCAGACTGAAAAATATCGTGGTTGTTTCTGCTCTGGGCAACGTAACCTTGGCTGGCGACCAATTTCGCAAGGTACTTGGCTACAGTGTCATCAAGAGTACAAATTTCTCCGTAAAGATCGCGGATGGCATTGCTGTTTTTAACGGTACCGGTTATGGCCACGGGGTGGGGCTTTGCCAGTGGGGCGCAAAGCAACGTGCCTTGAATGGTTTTGACTATACCGAAATCCTTTCCTATTATTATCCTGGGACAAAGCTTGAAAAGGGGCTCTTTGAAATCCGTTGAAGCGATGGTGGCATGCTCGTAAAAGATTTTGATTATTATCTTCCAGAAGGTTTGATTGCCCGCTATCCTGCAACGGAGCGGGACTCCTCCCGCATGATGGTACTGGATCGCAGAACCGGGGAACTAACTGATCGGCTGTTTAAAAATATCAGTGAATACCTCGAAGCCGGTGATCTGCTGGTTTTGAACGATACCAGGGTGATTCCGGCCCGCCTGTTCGGTCATAAGTCTACCGGTGGAAAGGTCGAAATATTCCTGGTGCGGCGCGAAAACACCGAAGCAGAGCGCTGGAGATGTTTGATGCGTTCTTCCAAAGGGATGCGTCAAGGCCATTGTATTACCCTGACATCCGGCATGACGGCCAAAGTATGCGACAGACTTGATCAGGAGACATGGTTGATCGAGTTTGAAGGTATGGAGCCCTTTGATGTCTGGTTGGAGCGGGAAGGGCAGATGCCGCTGCCTCCCTATTTGCAGCGTGAGGCGGATGCTCAGGATCGCCGTCGCTATCAGACGGTTTTTGCCCGGTCGGCAGGGGCTGTTGCTGCTCCCACTGCCGGATTGCATTTCACCCGCACGCTTTTGGAAGAGCTTGGAAAAAAAGAAATAACAACCACCTGTCTGACCTTGCATACCGGATTGGGAACCTTTCAACCGGTCAGAGTCGAGCAGGTCGAGGATCACCGGATTCACAGCGAACATTATTGTATTTCCGCTGAGACTGCTCAGGCGATTCGCAACACCAAAGAGCGGGGAGGGCGGGTCGTCGCAGTGGGAACGACGTCAGCTCGCACGCTGGAGTATGCCGCCGATGGCAAGGGCGGGGTCAATCCAGGGAGTGGTGAAGCGGATATTTTCATTTATCCCGGTTATACGTTTAAAGTTGTCGACGCACTGGTGACAAATTTTCACCTGCCGGAGTCGACACTTATCATGCTGGTATCGGCTTTTGCCGGCAAGGAACTTGTTTTCAAAGCCTATGACGCGGCGGTCGAACGCTGCTACCGGTTTTACAGTTATGGCGACGCCATGCTGATCGTCTGAATTCAATTAATAGTTTAGTGCTATTCAAGGATACATATTGTCAGTTTCGCAATTCACAGTTCTTCATCAGGATTCTTTCAGCAGGGCACGACTCGGTTCTTTGAAAACAGCCCACGGTGAGATTGAGACCCCCATATTCATGCCGGTGGGTACCAATGCGACCGTCAAGGCCATGACACCCGAAGACTTGCTGGCTATCAACGCGCAGATCATCCTGTCCAATACCTATCATCTCTATCTCCGCCCGGGGCATCGGCTTGTTGAGAAGATGGGCGGCCTGCATGCTTTTATGAACTGGCAACGGCCGATTCTGACAGACAGTGGCGGTTTCCAGGTCTTCAGCCTGGGCGAACTGCGCAAGATCACCGAAGAAGGTGTCCGCTTCCAGTCGCACCTGGACGGTTCCTACCATTTTCTAACACCGGAACTGTCGGTGCAGATCCAGGAAGCGCTGGGTGCGGATATCATCATGTGCTTTGATGAGTGCCCGGCCGCTACTGCCGATTATGCCTATGTCAGCCGTTCCCTGGACATGACCACCCGCTGGGCGCAGCGCTGCAAGGACGCCCATCGCCGTGAAGGGCAGCAATTATTTGGTATTATTCAAGGAGGCATGCATTACGATCTGCGTGCCCGCAGTCTGGAAGCTATCTGCTCCATCGGTTTCGATGGCTATGCTTTGGGCGGGCTTTCGGTAGGCGAGGAAAAGGAACAGATGTACGGCGTGATGGATGCCTGCGCACCCATGATGCCGAAGGACGCGCCCCGTTATATCATGGGAATCGGCGCGCCCGAAGATCTGGTAGAGGCTGTCCGGCACGGCTACGACATGTTCGACTGTGTTATGCCGACCCGCAATGCCCGTAACGGCATGCTGTTCACCAGTCAGGGACGGATAAACATCAAATCCAAAATGTATGAAGAGGACAGTGGCCCGTTGGACCCGGAGTGCGGCTGCCATGTCTGCCGCAACTACTCACGAGCTTATCTGCGGCATCTCTACAGGGCTGGTGAAATTCTTTCTTCAAACCTGAATACGTACCACAACCTGTATTATTTTCTCGACTTGATGCAACGGATGAGAAACTCAATTCGCACTAACGGCTTTAACGATTTTTATCGGGATTTTTACTCAAAACAGCAGATTAATCAAAAGGTTTAAGGAGGATAGTTCTATGTTTGGATCAACTTCAGGTGTTGCAGGCGGAATGGGTGCAATTCAGCAATTCATTCCCCTGATCTTAATGTTCGCCATTTTTTATTTTCTTCTGATTCGCCCCCAGCAGAAGAAGGCCAAGGAGCATCGGTTACTGCTCGAGAACATTAAAAAGGGAGATCAAGTCATCACGGCCGGCGGTGTTCACGGCAAGATAACGTCCGTTGAAGACGGCATTGTCGGACTTGAAGTTGCCACCGGCGTTGTCATCAAGATTACCAAATCCTATATTGCTACTATTAATAAATAATTCATTGCGGTACCAGAGGAAGAGATTGACTGTATGATACTCTCAACCCAACCACATAACCGAAGGGAGACCGAGCTTCATGCCTAAAGGAACCGGCTGGCGCATAAGCCTGATAGTAATTTTCGCCCTGCTGTCACTTCTCTACCTGACCCCCACCTTGGCTACCAAGTTGCCGTCATGGTGGACAGATTCAAAACTGCTCCCCAAGGACAAGATTCATCTGGGGCTTGACCTGCAAGGGGGGACGCACCTGGTTTTGGAGGTCGACACCGAAAAAGCCGTCGAAGGCTCGCTCGACATTATTGCAACCGACCTGGTAGATACCTTGAACGGCAAAAATCTGCGCTTCAAGCGGATCAACCGCGAGGGAGCCCAAAAGGTATCCATATTGTTCTATGAAAAGGATACCGCCACAACAGTGCAGAAACTGTTAAAGGATAAGTATCCCGGCTATCAGCAGAGTCCGCAGTATGATTCAGGCGGGTTTGTCGGCCTGGATTTGATTATTTCGGAAGAAGCTGCCACGGATCGCAAGGACAAGGCGGTTATACAGGCCTTGGAGACAATCCGTAACAGGATTGACCAGTTCGGGGTTTCGGAGCCGGTGATCCAGCGCGAAGGCGTCAACCATATCGTTGTACAGCTTCCCGGCATTAAGGATCCTCAGCGTGCCATTGAGTTGATCGGCAAAACCGCCCGTCTCGAATTCAAGCTGGTCCGGGAAGATATTCCGCCCAATTCAACCTCAATCCCCGACGACGCTGAAGTCTTGAAGGAAAAGACGGTTGATCCCACAACCAGCGCTGTCAGCGAGATTCCCTTTGTTCTGCAAAAAAGAGCATTGATTACCGGCGATTTGCTGACCGATGCTCAGGTGCGGATCGACTCACAGTTCAACCAGCCCTATGTGGCCATCGAGTTCAATTCTCTGGGGGCAAAACTGTTTGATCAGGTAACCGCCGCCAATGTGGGCAAGCGCTTTGCCATTGTTCTCGACAATAACATTTACTCAGCTCCGGTTATCCGCGAGCGTATTTCGGGCGGCAGCGCCCAGATATCCGGCAATTTCACCGAAAAAACCGCTGCCGACCTGGCAATCGTTCTTCGCGCGGGAGCGCTTCCCGCACCGGTCAAAATTATCCAGAACGAAACCGTTGGACCTTCCCTGGGACAGGACTCCATCAACAAGGGTTTGAGGGCCGGATTGATCGGTGTTGTGCTGGTTGTCGTTTTTATGGCGATCTACTACAAACTTGCCGGCATGGTAGCCAACTTGGGCATGGTGCTGAACGTGCTTTTTCTGATGGGGGCACTGGCGGCAATGGGGGCTACCCTGACCTTGCCGGGTATCGCCGCTATCGTTCTATTGATTGGTATGTCGGTGGACTCCAACGTCATTATCTTCGAACGTATCCGCGAGGAGCTGAAGCTAGGTAAAAGCCCGAAGTCATCGCTTGATTCCGGTTATGACAAGGCTTTCCTGACCATCGTGGACTCGCATGTCACCACCCTGATTACCGCGGCTGTTCTGTTCCAGTTCGGCACCGGCCCGGTCAAGGGATTCGCCGTCTCCCTCAGTCTGGGGGTTATCATCAATCTGTTCACCTCGCTGATCGGCACCAAGGTGACTTTCGACCTGTTCCTGCACAAGGGAAACGTCAAGAAACTGAGCATATAAAGGGGGAACGGCGATTATGGAACTTCTGGGCAAAACCAACATTGATTTTATCGGCAAACGTAACATTGCCTTTGTCATATCAGCTATTATCGCGATTGTAGGCATTATCGGCATTATCCAGATCGCGCGCGGCGCAGCCAATATGGGAATTGATTTTTCCGGCGGAACCGCCATGCAACTTAAGTTCAGCAAGCCGATGAATATTGCCTCCGCTCGCACGGCGCTTCATAAAGGCGGAATCACCAAGGTTGATTTGCAGGAAATAAAGGAAGGCAACAAGCTTCTGATAAAAATAGACCGGAACATGACCATAGCTCTGGGCAAATCTGCCGATGCCGTGCAGAGCGCTTTCAGAAAAGCCTATCCCGACAACAGTTTTTCCGTGGAGAGTTCTACGGAAATCGGGCCTTCCATTGGCGATAAACTTCGCAAGAACACCCTGATAGCTGTGGCTATTTCTTTCCTGGGAATCATCCTTTATATTGCCTGGCGGTTTGACTTCAAGTTCGGCGTTGGGGCAACATTGGCGACATTGCATGATTGTCTGTCCATGTTTGCAGCTTTTTACGTGCTCAATATGGAGATCAATCTTCTGTTTATCACCGCCGTGTTGACCATTGCCGGTTATTCGCTTACCGACACGGTCGTGGTATTTGACCGCATTCGCGAAAATATGCATAAAAACCTCAAGGAAGAATTGTCAACCGTATTCAACCGCAGCATTAACGAAGTGCTTTCCCGTACTATCGTAACTTCGTTGACGGTTTTTCTGGCGGCGGTTTCGCTGTTTTCATTCGGCGGCGAGGTAATCCATGATTTTTCATTTGCCCTGTTGATAGGTGTCCTGGTGGGCACGTATTCATCAATATTTGTGGCAAGCCCGATCGTTGTAATGCTGGAAAATCGCGCTGTACGGAGCAATGCCCAAAAAGCGTAATTGCATTGAATTTGGCAAAAGAACCCCCCGCTTGCCGGGGGATTTTTTTGTCTGTTGCATAGAGGAATTAAAAAATACTCATGAACAAACAATGGCTCTTGAAACAGCCGCTAGCCACTGCGCTTCAGGGCGCAGCACAAGACTTCGCCATTCATCCCCTTGTTGTCGCCATCCTTGCCGGCCGCGGCATCATTGAGCCGGCCGCTATCCGTCCGTTTCTCAACCCTGCACTGGCAGACATGCTTGCGCCTTGCCACATGAAGGATATGTCCGCTGCTGTTGAGCGCCTACTTGTTGCCCGCAGCAAACGGGAGTTGGTCTGTATTTATGGCGATTATGACGTTGACGGCATTACCGGCACGTCACTGCTGGTGTCGTTTTTGCGCGTAGCCGGATTCGATTGCCGCTATTTTATCCCCAATCGTTTCGACGACGGTTATGGGCTTAATACCGAATCGCTCGATCAGATCATCAATCAGGGCGCAACTTTGATTGTAACGGTTGACTGCGGCATTACGGCAATCGATGAAGCGCGCTTCTGTCGCGAAAAAGGCATCGACCTCATCATAGTCGATCATCATGCTCCAAAGCAGGCTATTCCCGATGCCTGTGCGGTGTTGAATCCATTGCAGCCGGGATGCGGGTATCCGTTCAAATCCCTGGCTGGTGTTGGCGTGGCTTTTAACCTGTTGGTCGCATTACGTGCAGCATTGCGTGATAAAGGGGCTTTCGACGCCGGTTCCGTTCCTGATCTGCGTCAGTGGCTCGATCTGGTTGCCTTGGGCACTATCGCTGATGTGGTTCCCTTGATTGACCAGAACCGGATCTATGCCACCCATGGGCTCAAGTTGCTTTCCGGCTCGGTCAAACCGGGCATTCAGGCTCTCAAGCGGGTGGCTGGCATAAACGGTTCCGTGAGCAGCGGTCAGGTCGGGTTTCGGCTGGCGCCGCGCCTGAATGCTGCCGGACGCATGGAAAGCGCGGTACCGGGAGTTGATCTGTTGCTGAGTGGCAGTTACACCGAATCATGTTCGATTGCTGAAGAGTTGGACGCCGCAAATGCAGAGCGTCAGTCGGTGGAGCGTTCGATTCTTGAGGAAGCGATCAAGCTGGTGGAAAGCAGCGGCAACTATCCCGCCCGGCGCAGCATTGTGCTGGCCTCTTCATCCTGGCATCAGGGTGTGATCGGTATTGTCGCCTCGCGGCTGGTGGAGCGATTTCATCGCCCGACAATCCTGATTGCTATTGATAGCGATGGAACCGCACGAGGGTCGGGACGCAGCATTCCCGGTTTTCATCTGCTTGATGCGCTGACAAGCTGCGCTGCCTTTCTGGAACGGTTTGGAGGCCACCGTCATGCAGCCGGAGTAGGGCTTTCATCTGACAGAATAGATGATTTTGCCGCCGCATTCGAGGCGGAAGCCTCCCGTGTGCTGAATGACGACGATCTTGTGCCGTGCTTGAATGTTGATGTCGAGGTACGTCCGGAGGACGTAACCAGGGAGCTGGCTTTGGACTTGAAACGCCTGGAACCGTTTGGCATGGGCAATCCCGAACCGGTGTTGATGATGCGCGGCATGACTGTTGTTGGGCAGCGGGTGGTTGGCGACAGCCATCTGCGCTTGAAATTGTCCGGGGATGGCAAATTGTTCAACGCAATAGCCTTTCGCATGGCTTCGCGTACTTTGCCGCAATCATTGGATATCGCTTTTTTCCCTGAGATAAATGAATGGAACGGCACTTCCAGCCTACAGTTACGGCTCAAGGATTTGCGGCCCGCGGAGCTTGTGCATGCAGCGTAATGAACGATTTGACAGCGCCGAAAGGATAATCAAGATCGGTTTTTGGGTGAACGCGGTGCTGATGCTTTTCAAGTTGTCTGCCGGTTACTGGGGCCGTTCCGATGCTGTTTTTGCCGACGGTATCGAGAGCGCCTGCGATTTTGTGGCGATCTTTGCTACCATGGTTGCACTAAAGCTTGGACGCCAGCCCTTTGATGAAAAGCACCCGTATGGTCATGGCCGGGCGGAGAGCCTGTCAGCTCTTTTGGTTTCTCTGGTGATATTCCTTACCGGCGGCTGGATTCTGTACGATTCGGTACATGCCATCCTCGTTCGTGATTTCAAAACACCTGAAATAATTGCCGTTGTTGCGGCGTTTGTTACTATCCTGATTAAGGAATGGCTGTGCCGCTTTACCCGAAAAACCGGACAAGAGCTTGATAGTCCGTCGCTTTTGGCAATTGCACAGGACCATCGCAAGGATGCCGTTACGTCCATATCGACATTGGTTGGCGTTGTGGGCGCTTACTTCGGTTTTGGTATCATGGACCCGTTGGCGGCCGGGCTGACATCCCTTTTTATCCTGCACGTCGGTTATCAGACATGCCGGGGAGCTGCCCACGACCTGATGGATGGCAATGTGCCGCCAAATTTCATCGACAAGGTAACGCAACTGGCAGAGAGTGTCGAGCGGGTCGAACATGTCCACGATATCCGCGGCCGCCGTTCGGGGCAGTATATGATTGTTGACCTCAAGCTGGATATGGATCCAAGCATGACGGTCAAGGAATCCCATGATGTGGCGAAAAAGGTCAAGAAACTGATTTTTGACGGATTTCCGAATGTGGGTGACGTTATGATTCATATCAATCCCCATGATGAAGAGCATGAGGATCTGACCAGACTGTAAATCATTTCATAATTTTTTCTTATACAAATCGGATGTTTTTTGATAGTCTCGATCGATTCGAACAAACACCATAGGGAGTATATTATGCGGAAGTATGTGATGGTTTTAATCGGGCTGTTGTCTGCCTTGTTCATTGCTGGTTGTGGGGGAAATAAGTCAAGTTCTACTACGATTTCCGGGGTTACCACGGAACCAATTACCTCCTCACCAACAACTACGTATTACATCAAGCAAATAGATGATTCGCAAACAATATATACGTATAACTCATTGTCGAATGGAAACATTATTCTGACAAATAGTAGCGACAATAAACAGTATACCTTCGCCCGTATTCAAACCGTAAATGATGCTAATGGTATCTATTGGTTGGTTTTTGATACCAGTTCATACAAAATCAGCAGGTTATACTTATCAACACCACCGTCCAACTATCATCCAAAGTTTATGGGCGGATCGGTTCAAGGGACTAAACTTACTACAGTGACGCCAACCGCAGTTTTCACGCCATGGATTAGTGCCGGTACGTTTAATCAGCCGGCGAGCATTACCTATGATATGAAAAATGATTGCTACTACGTAGCGGATTATGCACGTCATGTCATTCGACAGATTAGCTCGGACGGATTAACTGTTACAATAATTGCCGGCAAGCTTGATGTTTCAGGAAGTTATGAGCCACCTGACAACACTACAGGAGCGAAAGGCACAGATGCATATTTTAATTCTCCCCTAGGCGTTACCACTGATGGGGAAAATCTGTATGTCGCAGACTCCGGTAACCATACGATCCGAAGGATAGAGCTTACTTCAGGTAATCATGTTGTTAAAACCATCGCGGGCGTTGCTTCATCATCCGGTTCCGCCGACTCGGACACAGGAACGTCCGCCTACTTCAATACCCCTGCAGGCATAACCACTGACGGTACGAATCTGTATGTTGCCGACACCGGCAATTATACCATTCGCAAAATTATTCTTTCAACACACGCTGTAAGAACAATAGCGGGTTCTGCCGGTAACAGCGAAAAAGATAAAGAGGGTGTCTATACGGACGCGCGCTTTTTGCAGCCTACTCGCCTCACGACGGATGGATCATATCTGTATGTCGTAGACTTCAATACTTATGGAAGCAGCGCAATTCGCAAAGTTGTAATAGCCACCGGAGCGGTTTCAACCCTTGCAGGCGGTTATACAACTAAAACGTTTGGTCATTTGGGAGGAATAACCACAGACGGCGATAATTTGTATGTTGGTGATAGCAGTGCAGACAGAACAACTGCCTATATTCATACAGTGCTTATTTCATCTAAACAAAAAACAAACACATTAACTACTGGAACTGCTTCAGATAACATGTTTCCACCATACGGTTTAACCACGAATGGGACACATCTTTATTTTACGAATAGTAACGATAATACTATAAATTATTATTGATTTTTATATTTTTTCTCTTGTTAGGTAATGTCCGAACTTTTCGGCCACGAAAGGTATGTTGACAAATGTTGCTTGAAATACACCCCGAATATCCCCAGGCACGGCTGATTTCCCGTGTTGTCGCCTGCCTGCGGGATGGCGGTATTATTGCCTATCCAACCGATACCACTTATGGTATCGGTTGTTCCATTTTCAACAAAAAGGGCATTGAGCGGATCTATCAGATGAAGCACCGGGAACACAAGAAACCGTTCTCGTTTATCTGTCCAAACCTGTCCGAAGTAGCCCGTTTCGCCAGGGTCAGCAATACCGCATTCAAAATTCTGAAACGCTATCTTCCCGGCCCCTACACGTTTGTATTGGAGGCTACCCGCGATGTGCCCGATCTGCTGGTGACTCGCCAGAAAACGGTGGGAATCAGGATTCCCGATAACCGCATCTGCCTTGAAATCGTGCAGATGCTGGGAAATCCGATTGTCACCACCAGCGCTAATCTGTCCGGCGAAGAGCCTACCGGCACCCCCGGTTTTATTGAAGATATTTTCGGCAAACAACTGGATATTGTGGTGGATGGTGGGGATCTCACCAAGGAAGTCAGTTCCGTGGTAAGCCTTGTTGGAGATACTCCTGAAGTGTTAAGAACAGGTATTGGAGATGTGTCGTGGTGTTCGTGATGAATGGGCACAGGAAGTGCGCCGATGCGTAAACGCACGGTCCGTAACGGGATGCGGCTGCTTCTGGCGGCACTCTTGTTAATTATCCTGGCCAGCTTTTATCATGCCGGCATATCTGATCTGTTTTCTTTTTCGCCGGAGTCGGAACTGCGTTTCTATAGTCTGGGAATGTTCGTTGCGGCGGCAATTGGCGGATATGGCGTTGTGCTGGCGACGTTCGGCCTGGTGTTGCCGGCCAATCACCGTGATGACGCTAAAATCAGGATTGTACCGCTCTTTTTTGCTGTATTGTGCGCCATAGCGTTTTTTTTCTATCTTTTCGTGCGATCTTTTACTTCATCCATTGAAGAAGAGCCCATTCGACCGGGAACAACCATTACGATCTAATGTATACTACAAAGAGCCGGTAGACTATATATGCGTATTCCGGTTTACGTTTCGTTATTTTTCACATTCCCGGAGGAGTTATGGAACACCAACAGAAATCCATAGAGACACTTTTGCTTCATGCCGGTCAATCTCCCGATTCGGCAACCCTTTCCCGTGCGGTGCCCATCTATCAGACATCGTCATATGTATTCAAAAGCTCGGAACATGCCGCCAATCTCTTCGGCCTGAAAGAACCGGGCAATATCTACACCCGCATTATGAATCCGACTACCGATGCGCTTGAACAACGCCTGGCTGCTCTCGACGGCGGTGTAGGCGCCCTGGCGGTTGCTTCCGGTCAGGCTGCAATTACCTATGCTGTTCTCAATATCGCCCAGGCAGGGCAAAATATCATCTCGACCAATTATCTGTACGGCGGAACGTACAACCTGTTTCATTACACCCTGCCGAAACTCGGCATCACGGTGAAATTCGTTGATTCATCCGATCCCGAGAACGTTCGCCGGGCAATCGATGAAAACACTCGTCTGGTCTATACCGAGTCCGTGGGCAATCCCAAGAACAACGTGGATGATTTCGAAGCAATTGGGAAAATTACCCGGGCAGCGGGTATCCCGCTTATTATCGATAATACCGTCACCACTCCCTGGCTCTTCAAACCTCTGGAGCATGGCGCCGATATTGTGGTTTATTCTTTGACCAAGTTTATCTGCGGTCACGGCACCAGCATTGGCGGGGCAATTGTAGATGGCGGAAAGTTTCCCTGGAACAACGGCAAGTTTCCCGAATTTACCGAACCGGACCCATCCTATCATGGCCTGAAATATTGGGAAGCCCTGGGTAATAGCTCCTACATACTCAAGATGAGGGTCACGTTGCTGCGTGACATGGGCGCTTGTCTGTCGCCGTTCAACGCGTTCCAGTTCCTGCAAGGATTGGAGACGCTGCATGTCCGCATGCCGCGCCATGTGGAAAATGCTCGCGCCGTTGCACAATGGCTGGAACAGCATCCTGCGGTAAGCTGGGTAAACTATCCGGGGCTCGCCAGTCACAAGGACCATGCTCATGCGCTGAAATATCTGCCAAAAGGAGAGGGCGCCATCATTGGCTTCGGCATCAAGGGGGGGATTGAAGCCGGGAAGAAGTTTATCGACAACGTCAAGCTCTTGTCTCACCTGGCTAATATCGGCGACGCCAAATCCCTTGTAATCCATCCCGCATCTACGACTCATCAACAGCTTTCCGAGGAGGAACAATTTGCCTCCGGTGTATCGCCGGATTTCATCCGGCTTTCAATCGGTCTGGAAGGGATAGATGATATTATTGCCGATATCCGTCAGGCGCTGGAGGCTTCGCAACAGTAGCCGCCATTGTCTGAACCGGAATTTTTATTCCTGTAAGCCTTGATCTCCAGCCAGTTCCTTCTCCCTCAGGGCGAGGGGAATTTTTATGACTATGAAATGTACGCGAGGTAAGTAGTTGTCATGAGATGGTATAGTGAAGCAATGGCGGCTTTTTTGCTGTTTTGTTTCAGTTCTCCCTGTTTTGCCGAATTGAATTGTGACGATTGGGTGGCAAAGCGCGGTTATTGCGTCGATTACGTTAAATCCCGAATTCCCTCGTTTCCCATACCCGAGAGTGATGAAGAAATAACGCGGCTGAAAAACAGGGAAATTGGAAATGTGGCAAAAGGAGATGTGGCCATTTTTGATCTTGGACGATACTGGCATGTTGCGTATGTTGAAAATGTGTATCGGGATACGCATGGTAACGCCATATCGATCGACATAAGTGAAAAGAATTATGGGCCTCAAATGACGTTGAAGGATTACAAAAAAAAGTGGGGTTCCAAACATGTCAATGAATGGAAAAGGGCCGTCTCGTGTGGAGTGACAAAGAAGTACGGCCAAACGAGTATACGCAAAAACGTGGCAATAGATTCAGTTGACCAGGTCTGGTCTCCAACCCCTTCCGCATCCCGGTATATCAGGAAAAGAGGCGTTGCCGGGTTGATGGGCAAGGCGCATGAATTCTTGACCAATATGTTTAATTTCTCCGAAATCGGGCTGTAGCCGGTGCGTGTATCGTAACGCTGGTTTTCGGGTGGTTCTTTGATTTCAGGGCAACTCTTGTGGTTGCCCTGTTTTTTGTGTACTATTTTGTAACCGGATACTATCACCCTATTTAGTAACATCAGGAGCTTTTATGTACAAGTTGACCATTCGCACGAGTTTTGCGGCAGCTCATAATCTCGTCAATTATCAGGGTGATTGTGAAAACCTGCATGGCCATAACTGGAAAGTGGATGTTGCCGTCATTGCCAGAGAACTCGACAAGGCAGGACTGGGAATTGATTTCAAGGTATTGAAACGTGAAGCCGGGATGGTGATCAATGAGCTTGACCACAAGTATTTGAACGAAAACCCGGCATTCACCGAAATTTCCCCTTCATCGGAACATATTTCACGATTTCTGTTCGAGCGCCTCTCGGAACACCTGAACAATGACAACATCAAGGTTGATTCAGTGACTGTCTGGGAGTCGGATAATGCGTCAGCCTGTTACTATGAGTGATACCCTTCCCGTCGGCGAAATTTTTTCCTCGATTCAGGGAGAAGGCTATCTGGCTGGCCGCCGCCAGATATTTATCCGCATGACCGAGTGCAATCTCAACTGCCGTTACTGTGATACCGAATATGCCGTAGGCGATTCTTGCCGGGTGGAAAAAATCCCCGGTGCAAACACCTTTGATCTCCTTCCTCAACCGCTTGCCCTAAACCGGCTCATGGACATTCTGACCGCCTGGACCCGATTACTGCCCGGCGCGCACCACTCCATCAGTCTTACGGGCGGAGAGCCGTTGCTGTTTGCAAATGTGTTGATTGGCTGGCTTCCCCAATTGCGCGGACTCCTTCCTATCCATCTGGAAACAAACGGAACCCTGCCAACCGAGCTTGAACGGATCATCGATCAAGTTGATTATATCAGCATGGATATGAAATTGCCGTCAACTGCGGACTGTGGCGAAGAACTGTGGGACGTGCATCATCTTTTTTTGAAAGCGGCCAGCACGAAAAACGTTTCGGTCAAGATCGTGGTTGGAGACAAAACCGATGCATCGGAAATTCAACGTGTGTGCGCCATTATTGCTGCGGTTCAGTCGGAAACGCCACTTTTTCTCCAGCCGTTGTCCCTGCCTGAAAACTCTTGCGGCATCAGTGCCGTACATCTTTTGTATCTGCAAGCCCTGGCTTCGGCCCGGTTGCCGGATGTGCGTGTAATTCCGCAGATGCATAAACTCATGGGGGTCCTGTGATTATTGAAGAAATGACCATGCCCGAATTTGAGAACGGGCTCGAAAGGTCTCGTACCGTAGTGATACCTTTCGGCTCCGTAGAGGAACATGGACCGCACCTGCCACTTTCCACGGATACGATCGAGGCGTATGAGGTTGCCAAAAAGGCGGCGCTCCTGACGCCGTTATTTGTTGCTCCTCCGCTCCATTACGGCAATTGCCGCTCTACATCCTGCCATCCCGGAACCATTTCGATCACCACCACAACGCTCAAAATGCTCTTCAAGGACATTGTACGTTCCCTGTATAGTCATGGATTGCGTAATTTTATCGCGCTGTCGGGACATGCCGGTGGCGCCCATTGCATTGCTCTTCAAGAAGCAGGGGAAGAGTTGCTTGTTGAATTGAGAGATTGCGAAATTGCTGTAGTTACCGAATTTGTCCTTGCCCGCGATGAGGGGAGGGCAATAATCGAAACCCCTGGAGACGCCCATGCCGGAGAAATTGAAACCTCACGTATCCTCCATTCCCATCCTCACCTGGTGAAGGGTAGCGCAGAGCGCGAGTTCCCCGCATTTCCCGCCGGAATTCTTGTGCGGGACAAGCGGCGTTACTGGCCGGGCGGCGTTTGGGGCGATCCTGCAAAGGCAACGGCTGACAAGGGTGCTTTACTTGAGGGATTGGTGGTTAAGAAACTGGTTGAATTGGTGCATGCTTTGGAAAAATGCCGTAATGAGCTTTAATCGTGGCTGATGTTCTGATCACTATCGAGAAACTCTCCTTTGGGGGAAGTGGTGTCGGCAGAATTGACGGAAAGGTGTGCTTTGTACCTTACAGTTGCCCTGGCGATGAGTTGCGTGTCCGCATTACCGCAGAGAAACGCTCCTATCTGACTGCCTCTATCATTGATATTGTCACCCCCGGTGCTGACAGAATAGCCCCGCCATGTCCCCTGTTCGGCTCTTGCGGCGGTTGCAGTTGGCAACACATCGACTATTCGCGGCAGCTTGCCGAGAAACGCCAGATTTTTGCCGATACGCTCTGGAGAGGGGCGCGAGTTCCCGGAGAATTGATCGGAGATGCCGTAGCGTCACCGTCAATCTATGGATATCGCAGCCGTGTGCAGTTCAAACTCCATGGAGTCAGTGACCGGCTTCATATGGGTTTCTATCGGCAAGGAACCCATTTTGTCGAAGATGCCAGACAGGGGTGCCCCATTGCAGTGCCGGTCATAAACCAGGTCCATGCACAATTACGTAAAATTCTAGCCTATTTCCCGGAACCGGCCAAAATTCCGCAAATCAATATCGATTCCGCCGAACAGGGTACGGTGGTAATTGTCAACTATATCGGAAATGACAGGGATAACGCCGCCGCGTTCTTTGAGCGCAGGCGTTCCGAACTCGGTAATGTCACCAGCCTGTATCTGCAAACCGGAAGAAAATCAGCATTGTTGAAGGTGTTCGGGGAGGGGCTGCTGGAGTATTCACTGTCGGGTGATTCGGCAGAGACGCAATCCTGTTCGCTCACCTACAGGCCGGGAGGTTTTGCACAGGTCAACACCGCACAAAATGCTGCACTTCTTCAACTGGTCAGGCGTTTTGCTGACTGCAAAGGTCATGAGAGAATTCTCGACCTTTATTGTGGAAACGGAAACTTCTCGCTACCACTGGCTGGAAGTGTTTCCAGTATCGTTGGCATCGAGGAATATGGAGATTCCATTGCAGCAGCCTGCGATAACGCCCGGAGAAACGGAATCGGGAATGCAGAATTCATCTGTGCCGATGCTGGCAAGGGAGTCAAACGGCTGATTGCCGATGGCAAGCGTTTCGACGCGGTAATACTTGATCCGCCACGCACTGGCGCAGCTGATGTGCTGGCAGATATTGTCAGTCTCAAACCGGAACGGATTATGTATGTATCCTGTGATCCAAGTACGCTTGCACGGGATTGCGGGACGCTCTCGGCATACGGTTATAGCGTATTGATAAGTGTACCCGTCGACATGTTTCCCCAGACCTATCACCTGGAAAGCGTTACCCTGCTGCAACGGACGGCCAAGGAGTTGACATGAGTTTTATCTCGCGCCTGTTTTCCAAAAGCGCTGATGGTTTTATGAAAAAAGGGGATTCGCTTTATGACGACCAGCGTTTTTTTGAGGCTCGCGGTTTTTACGAAGATGGGTTGCAGTTTTATCTGACAAAAGAGAGCGGAAAAGAAACCGATTCAACTGCCGCTTTATTTCTTTCAAAAATCGGTCAGGCGAACAGGGAACTGGCCAAAGCCAATATTGTCGAGGCGGAGCATGCCATTGGCCGGAGCAATGTTTCCAAAGCCGTTGAACACCTGGAGTTGGCGCTTTCACTGACGGATGACGCCACGCTGTGCGCTACGAGTAAAAAAATGCTCGCTTCTCTTGATGATTCTTCCGTTGAAGCGCCCACACCAGAACCGGCCCATGTTCCGAAACTTGGGTGCGGAACGTGTGGTACGACAGGGCAAAATACACAATGTGATATCTCTAATAATGAAATCAATCTGTCCCGACAAGATCATTATGAACTTCTTATTCATCAATTGCCTGATGAAATGTATAGACGTTACGCAAAGTTAGGGAATGATTTTATCGATTTGTACTTGGCGGCGAACCACGATGAACATGAAAAAGCTTTAAATTTACTGGAAGAATGGTATAAAGGGAGTGACGAAGACATCTACTGGTATGAAAAGGGAATGATGTTGCATCGCCTTGGCAGTGCGGGAGAGTCCGAAGTTTGTTTGCGAAACGCTTCCCGTTGTAATGCCGCCAATCCGCTTCCTCGTCTTAGTCTTGCATTGCTGTTCTGTGAAGCCCGGCGGCTCGATGAAGCTGCAGAGCAACTTGACGCTATGATTTCTGAGGGTATGATTATTGAACAGGCGCTTATGCTGCGGGGAGATGTATCCGCGCTTGCCGGTGATACCGAAGGAGCAATTGAGCGCTATGGAAAGCTGTTAGCCACTCCCTATGCCCGGCCTGCCGCAGAAAGATTACATGAACTTTTAATTCACTCTGGTCGAAAGCAAGAAGCTGCTGTTGTGTATAAGAAATATCTTGGTGGATGTCAGCACTGAATGAAAACTTCAGATGTATGGCAATTTCACGGCCTGTTACGGGCACACTTCGGGAGGATATAATGAACAGATCAGAACTTATTGAACATTTGGCAATAAAGAAAGATATTTCCCATAAACGTGCGGAAGAGATCATTACCCTTATTTTCGGTGCCATGACTGAGGCAATGGTCAGAAACGAGCGGATCGAGATTCGCGGTCTTGGCAGTTTTGTCATCAAGGAGTATGATACCTATACCGGCAGAAACCCAAAAACCGGCGAACCGATCTCAGTTCGGCCCAAGAAACTTCCTTTTTTCAAGGTTGGCAAAGAATTGAAAGAGATGGTTATTGGCTGATTTATCATCTCCATGTAATGCGAGGCCAACCAGAACCACCTTGCTGATTTGTTTTTTGCGTGTGAAATGATAGTGTCCCGTGTCAAATGGCAACTGATTTTGAACATTATTCGTGTGGATGCGTCAGGATCACATCACTTTTTTTAGCCTGTAACATGCACCCAGGAGCTTAAGTACATGCCTCTCAGTCTTTTCGAGGGCGCTTTGGGTGGTATTGGCCTGTTTCTGCTCGGCATGCGGATTATGTCTGACGGAATACGCACTGTGGCTGATGACCGTATCCGAAGTGTTTTTTCCGCAGTCACATCGAACCGGTTTTATTCAATCATTTTAGGCAGTTTGTTGTCATTATCGCTGAATTCCCCCACGGCAGCTATCATTTTGTCAATTGGGCTTGTCAACGGTGGCGTGCTGAACGTCTTTCAGGCACTGAATGTTTTGGCAGGCGTGCTGATTGGCGCATCCCTGACACTCTATCTTCCCGGCGTTTCCTACAGCCTTGTCGCCACTCCTCTCATCTTCATTGGTGTTCTGCTCAAGTTCTTTGCCCGCAGGCGAAGATTTGCCAATACCGGTGATCTTTTACTTGGCGCCGGACTCCTCTTTTTAGGGCTCACTCTGCTGAAAGGAAGTTTTAGTCCTACTGTCCATCATCCTTTCTATGGTGCATTTCATGGTGCCTTTTTCCAGCGTCCTGCTCTGGCGCTGCTGTTTGGCAGTATTCTCTCCTGTTTTGTCCAATCGACAGTTTCTCTCATTTCCGTAATATCCTCGTTGGTAGCCGGTCATCATCTGAATACGGGAATTGCAGGAATCATGGCGTTGGGAGGGCTGGTGGGAGTGGCGGCAATCGGCTGTCTGGCTTCCATTACGGGCATTTCCGTGTCCCGGCGGGTAACAACAACTTTTATTTTGATCAACCTGATCGCCATTTTGCCGCTGATTTTGCTTGCACCCGCTCTATTCGATGCAGTATTCAGCAGCGATCTGACAAGGTTACCCGGCATACCGGTTCAAAATGATCCGCTTTTCAATTACCTGGTCCTCGTCCATACCATTGTCAGCATTGTGACTGCTTTTATGGTCACCGCCCTGAGCGGGGTCGTGTCCCGTTTCTCCGGCTTACTGGATGATCACGGTGGCGTTAGCTCGACGACTCAACCTTGCGCCGGTTATCTGGATGTCCGTATCATCAATACGCCAACGCTTGCCATCGAACAGGCGCGTAAGGAAATCGTTCGCATGATTGGAGTGACTTCCTTCATGTTTGCCGACACCCGCGAGATGCTTTTCGAGTACGATGCCCGCAGAGCTGAAACCATTCGTCAGCACGAGCAGGTACTGGATTCCCTGAACCATGAAATTACGGCTTTTCTTGCAAAGCTGGCCCGTTCTACGACCAATCCGGTCGTCAGTTTCGAAATTCCTTGCTTGTTTCAGACAGTCACCGACCTCGAACATATCGGAGATAACTGTGAGGAAATTCTTAAGTGCATCATTACCAGAAAAGAAGAACATATCTTTTTTTCCGATGACGCCATGAATGATCTGAGACGTTTGGCAGGGGAGGTCAGCTCCGGTTTCACTTCGCTTGAAGCATATTTTTTGCATGGTTCGCAAGGTGATACTCACCAGCTCCGCAACTTGAAATCCCGTACTCGCATGGTCTTTGACGCGGTAAAACAATCGCATTTCGAAAGAATCCGTTCTGGAGTATGCCCGCCGCGAACAGCCATGATGTTTAATGAACTGAACGCAGCCTTTGTAAGGATTGCCGAGCTAAGTTGGAACATTATGGCAACACTGGAGAGGAAAACCCCATGAGTAGTAGAGTGGCAGTCATCGATTTTGGAACAAACACCGCCCGGCTGTTGATAGTGGACAAGGGTGGGGGAGACAGTTTCCAACACGTCTGTCTTCAACGCGAGGTAGTACGAATGGGGGGAGGCTTCAGTCGGGAAAGGGGGCTGTCAGCCGAGGCTATACAGCGAGGCTTGGCGTGTCTTACTCGATTTGCAGCCGCCATACGTGAGCATGATGTTACAATCATCCGGGCTGTTGCCACCAGCGCCGTGCGCGATGCGGTTAATGGCTTTGCATTCGTGGAACTTATTAAACAAAGTACCGGCATTGAATTGCTCGTCATCGACGGGGTGAGTGAGGGAAACCTGACTCTGGCAGGAGTGCTGTCGGGACTGGACCGGCACTACAATGAGATTCTTGTGCTCGATATTGGTGGGGGTAGCACCGAATACACCCTGGCACGCTCAGGACGTTCCGATTTTGTCCGCAGCCTTCCCTTGGGAGTGGTCAGATTAACCGAAGGGAAGGGCACTCTGGAAGCCATGGAAGTAAAGATCAATAAGGAGCTTGACCTGTTGTGTCGTGACATGGAGCAAACGAAATGCCGCATTCGGCCCGATACGCCACTTGTCGGCACGGCAGGCACCGCAACCACTCTGGCGGCCATTAACATGGCTATGGAAGATTATGATTACCGCAAGGTAAATAACTCTACTATCTCAAAGGTCGAAATTACCGCTATTCTGAATCGTTTGCTTCCCATGACGCCGGAGGAGCGCTTGGAGGTGCCCGGGCTTGAAAAGGGGAGGGAAGACCTGATTATTTCCGGCATACTCATTGTGTTGCGGACCATGGAACTCTTTGGAATGGAGACACTAAAGGTCAGCGACTATGGTCTGTTGGAAGGTCTGGTAGTTAGCGGAGAAACCGCGGTGGGCAAGCATGGAGCCTGATTTGAAAGAGCTTGAACAAACACTTGATTACCGGTTTCATGATCAAGCCGTGTTGCGGCAAGCAGTGACACACCCTTCCCATGAGCATGAACGGGCCGGTAGCGGCGATTATCAACGTTTGGAGTTTCTTGGAGACGCAGTTTTGGGAATGGTGCTGACCGAGGCACTGTATCTGCGTTTTCCTGAACACGATGAAGGAGTGTTGTCCCGCTACAGATCGCAGGTAGTTGATCAAACTACCTTGGCTGATATTGCACGCAGTATTGGCCTGGGAAGATTTATTCGCCTTGGGCGGGGAGAAGAACAAGGGGGCGGGCGCGAAAAGGATTCAATTCTAGCTGACGTGCTCGAAGCGGTGATCGCGGCAATCTATCTGGATGCCGGGCTTGAGCAGGCGCAACGCTTGATCATCCGCCTATTCCATCAGATTCTGGATCTCCGTGAGTCTGCCTTGAAGATTAACGATGCCAAGAGTGAACTCCAGGAGCTGCTCTCCGCCAAACGTCTGTCATCCCCCCAGTATTTCCTGTCTGAAGAGTCGGGGCCGCCCCATGATCGCCTTTTTCGCTTCCAGGTCCTGATGGATGGCACAGTAATCGGCGAGGGCGAAGGACGTTCCAAAAAAAACGCCCAGCAGGCCGCTGCGGCGCAGGCTTTGAGGAATTTCGCACCCGATACGGCGAACAAGTAACATGAGCACCATCACTGTCCCCTTCTTTATCAGTCACCAGGGGTGTCCACACACCTGTGTTTTTTGCGATCAGCGAACGATTTCAACTTGTGGTGGTGAACTACCGGGAAGCGGCGAGATTGCGGCCAAAATTCGAGACTGGCAGCTTTCAAGTAACAATCGTTCCCTGGAGGTCGCGTTTTTCGGCGGGACTTTTACGGCCTTGCCCCGTCACATTCAACACCAGCTTTTGATGCCAGTCCATCCATTTTTGACATCCGGCGAGGTTACGTCCATCAGGATTTCAACCCGTCCTGACTCGCTTGACAGCGAGACTGTTCAGTGGTTGGCTGACCATGGTGTGAGCATTATCGAAGTGGGCGTCCAGAGCATGGATGATAATGTACTTGCGGCATCGGGACGGGGGCATGACGCAACGGCATCTCTAGAAGCTATACATTGCATCAAATCCTGCGGTCTTGTTGCCGGGGCTCAGCTCATGCCAGGTCTTCCCGGTGATACTCCGGCGATTTCCCGATACTCCCTGGAACGCGTGATTGCTGCCGGAATTGATTTTGTCAGGATTTACCCGACGGTTGTCCTGAGGGATACTCAACTGGCTCAACGATATCTGGCTGGCGAATATAAACCCCTCACGCTTGAAGAGGGAATCGCGGTTTGCAAGGTATTGGTACATACTGCCCTGAAATCGAAGATTCCCGTAATTCGAATCGGTCTTCAGGCGAATGAGGGACTCAACACCGAAAGCATCCTGGCCGGATGCTGGCATCCTGCGCTGGGAGACTTGGTGTACAGTGAATTATTCTATGATTTGTTGGTGCAGATGGTGCGATCAATTCCTGGTAATGCGCAAACGGCAAAAAGTGTAAGGATCAGTTGTCACCCCACACGTGTATCATCCATAATCGGTCACAAACGGGTTAATATTTCCCGCCTTCGCGATCAGGGCATTACCGTGGAACGTGTTGCACCCAATTTTGCCTTGTCGCCGCATGAAAGTGAAATCAGTTTTTGTGACAGGTCTGAAAAAAGATCAATAATTAGCAATCTTTCATCTATATATACTTGAACCAGCCGGGTTAAGTTTTGTTCTTGATTCACGCATTTGCTTGAGCCGGAATGCCTTAGGGATTGCATTAGAGGCTAGATTACCGTATCTTACTCAGTTGTTGTTGACTGAAAAATTCTATGTATTTTGGAGGATGGCATGGTTGGTGAGGCAGGCAAAACCAAATTTCAGATAGATCTGCGGCAGCACCTCCGTGACCAGAATATCAGTGGTAATCTTGTGCATCTTTTGTGCGAAATTGCCGAGGCCAGCAAATATGTGATCAATGCGATTCGTACGGGGGACTTGGGTGTGGCGGGTACTTCCAATCTCTATGGTGAAGAACAGCTTGCCCTGGATGTTCTATCCGATCGCATCATACGCAAACGCCTTCAACATTCCGGTGTTGTGTGCAATATCGCTTCCGAAGAAATGGAGGAGATATTCCAGGTTTCCAGCAACCCTCAGGGAATGTTCTCTGTTGCCTACGATCCTCTTGATGGTTCGTCGCTGGTCGATGTCAATCTGGCGGTCGGCACTATCGTTGGCATTTACCAGGGGTGCGAACTGCTCCAGCCGGGACGCAATATGGTTGGAGCGTTGTACATTCTTTATGGGCCACGCGTTTCAATGGTCTACTCTGTTGGCAAGGGTGTCTTTGAGTTTACGATGAATCACTTGATGGAGTATACTCTGACTCGTGAACATATTCAGATGCAGCCTGCAGGCGATATTTACTTGCCGGGTGGCCTGCGCAAGAAATATTGCGAGGGTAATAAACGCTTTATTCGTTATCTTGAAGAGAAGGGGGCCAAGTTGCGCTATTCAGGTGGGTTTGTTCCCGACATCAATCAGGTGCTGGTCAAAGGAAAGGGGGTCTTTATGTACCCCGCTCTTACCGATAGTCCCAATGGCAAATTGCGGATGTTGTTTGAGCTTAATCCAATGGCGTTTCTGATTGAACAAGCTGGCGGATCCGCCACCAATGGGCAGATACCGATTCTGGATATTGTTCCCGAAAGCCTGGACCAACGCAGCCCCATCTATATCGGCTGTCGTGAGGATGTACAAAAAGCAGGTGAATTTCTGAACGGTAATTGCTAACACTTTAAAGAGAGGTCACCCATGGCACGAGAAGAACGCCAACCGGGATCCATACAGCAGGCACAACGGTTGTGCACTGAAATTCAGCTTTTTGACTTGTGTGAGCAAACACAATGCAATTATAAGGTTGGACGTTTTTGCACAAAGCCGGAACTCTTGACTCGTTTCGAACATATTGCCGATGAAGATGAGGGTTCGAAAGTTCGAAACGTTTATGACGGGTTCGATGAAAATGAAGATGATGATATGATGGGGTTTGATGAAGATGACGACGCATCTTTTCAGGATGAAGACGGCTGGGAGGATTGACGGGGCGCATACATAAATCAGTCAAAAATCAAAAAAATGGAAGGAACATCCTTTCCATTTTTTTGTTCTTTGTTGCATGGTTATTGATTAAAACATAAAGCAAAAGAATATGAAAAAGGAGTTGCCGTTTATGGTAACTCCTTTTTCATATCTGCCGTAAATGGATAAGCTGGCTTAGCCGAGGGCGTTCACAAGCTTAGTCAAACGGGATACGTTACGTGATGCGTTGGCGCTGTGAATAATGCCTTTGGTTGCGGACTTGTCAATGACCGGAATAGCCGCATTGAGGGCAACAATTGCCGCTTCCTTGTCTTTAGCCTCAACAGCTTCACGAACCCGTTTGATATATGTTTTTAGCGTAGATGAAACGTGTTTGTTGCGGGCGTTCTTCTTCGCATTCTGTTTAATCCGTTTGATTGCCGATTTGTGATGTGCCAAACTGCACCTCCATGAAAACGTAGTATACGTTGATTGAGTTAAAGAGAATTATTTACCACTAACTGTAGCAGTGTGTCAACTTAAAATTAATATTCGATCAATACCTGTCTGTTTTTGATAGATATTTTGCCTTCGGCGAAAAGTCTTATTGCTTCTGGAAATACCCGGTGTTCCTCTTTTTGGATGCGCTTGGAAAGAACATCCACCGTGTCGTCCTGCATGACCGGTACAACCGCCTGAAGAATAATCGGGCCGGTATCGGTTCCATGATCCACAAAATGCACCGTGCAGCCGGAAAACCGGACACCATAGTCAAGAGCCTGTTTTTGCGCGTTCAAACCCGGAAAAGCCGGTAACAGTGCAGGATGAATGTTCATAATGGCATAAGGAAATGCATCCACCATCACATCAGTAAGAATTTGCATAAAACCGGCCAGGACAACCAGCTCGATATCATGGTTTTTTAAAATTTCTACCAGTGCTGTGTCGTATTCGCTCCGTTTGCCATAAAGACGCTTTTCAAGAATTACGGTTGAAATACCATGCTTGGCGGCTCGTGCCAGTGCATAGGCGTTAGGATTGTTGCTGACGACACAAGATATACGAGCATTAATTTCGCCTGCTTCAATACGGTCAACAATTGCTTGAAGATTGGAACCGTTACCTGACACCAAAACGGCCACTTTAAGCGGCTGGTTTGCCGTCATCATCCCTCCACGAGTTCGATAGGTTCTGCTTCGGGACATGCGGTGATTTCACCGATAACCCACGCACGTTCACCAAGACCATTCAGTCGATCAAGCATATCTTCGGCATCATGCTCGGCAACAGCCAAAACCATGCCGATACCCATGTTAAAGGTACGGTACATCTCATCGCGTTCAACATTTCCGGCATCACGCAATACATCAAAGAGCACAGGGCGCTCCCAACGCGAGAGGTGAATGGTTGCCCGGCACCCCTTGGGCAGAATGCGCGGGATATTCTCAAGAAGGCCGCCGCCGGTTATATGGGCAATGCCTTTGATGGAATAATCCTTAAGAAGATTCATGATTGAGCGGATATATATACGTGTAGGGGCAAGTAACGCTTCTGCAACCGTTTTGCCGGTTCCCGGCAGCTCCGAGTCGATAGCGAGTCCCATACGCTCAAAAACCAGCTTTCTGGCCAACGAGTATCCGTTGCTGTGCAGACCGCTTGAAGCAATACCGATCAGCCGGTTGCCGACCGCAATACCGGAACCGTCAATAATGTTGTCGCGATCAACGACACCGACTGCAAAACCGGCAACATCGTATTCGCCATCGCTGTAAAAACCGGGCATTTCAGCGGTTTCGCCGCCAATTAAGGCGCAGCCAGCCTGTCGGCAGCCTTCAGCGATGCCCTTGACAATATCGGCGGCTTTTTCGGGAAGCAATTTTCCCGTTGCCAGATAGTCAAGAAAAAAGAGCGGTTCAGCTCCCTGGACAACGATGTCATTGACGCACATTGCCACAAGATCGATACCAACCGTGTCATGTACATCCGCCATGAAGGCAAGCTTAAGCTTTGTGCCGACTCCGTCGGTGCCGGAAACAAGCACGGGATTCTTGTATTTCGAGGCGTTCAGTGAAAACAAACCGCCGAACCCCCCGATCTCCGCCATTACTTCGGGACGGGATGTGGATTTAACCAATGGTTTAATCAGGTTGACAAAGCTGTTGCCGGCTGAAATATCAACCCCTGCATCCTTGTAAGTGATTCTCTGTTCGCTCAAACGGTGTACCCCCTTATGATAAGAGATCTTTTGTAAAACATGGACCGGAAAATGTCAATTTCAAACTGGGAAAGATCAAACAGAATTGATTTGAATTGTCGAATATACTTGACAAATCAGAATGCTTTTGGATTATTACAAAACACTATGCGAATAATTACTACACATTGTAACACAATGCGGCTGACGCTGTTGGCGACACTACTGATTTCCATGTTTGCCAGTCTGCCGGCATATGGCGATATTTATCGCTATGAAGATGACGAGGGCATAGTGCATTTTACCGATGCCCCTACGGACAAACGCTTTGTCATCTATATGCGTGATATCAAAAGGGACAAACAACTGCGCACCAAATTCAGACTGTTTAACGGAGTAAATCCCGCCGATTACGATCCGCTAATCAAAACGTGTTCTGAAAAATACGGAGTCAGCTCTTCTTTGATCAAAGCGGTAATCCATGCCGAATCCGGTTATAATCCCAATGCCGTCTCCAGCAAGGGAGCAAGCGGTCTCATGCAGCTCATGCCTGGTACCGCCAGATCGCTTAAGGTTTCCAACAGTTTTGACCCCAAAGACAATGTTGAAGGCGGAGTGAAATATCTGAGATTTCTGCTAGATACGTTCCATGGCGATGTTTCCCTTGCTTTGGCGGCATACAATGCCGGTCTGACCAAAGTGGCCAAATATGGTGGAATCCCCCCTTATCCTGAAACCCGCAACTATGTCAACCGCGTCCTGTCCTACATGCAGTCTTATCAGGCAGCAGCCAACTGATCGCCATGACGTTACAACAGAAAAATCCGGTTCTCAACCTGCCTAATATCCTTACCATGATGCGGATTGCCGCCATACCTTTGATGGCAGCTTTGCTCATGTCGCCGACACAATCGGCTGGATTCTGGGCGGCAGCGGTATTTGCACTCGCAGCGATTACCGATTGGTTTGACGGCTATCTTGCCCGTCGCATGGATATAGTAACAGTCTTCGGTAAATTTCTCGACCCAATTGCTGATAAGTTGATCGTCATGGCAGCCATGATCATGATATTGCCTTTCGGCCGTGTTCCCGCTTGGATGGTATTGATTATCCTCGGCCGGGAAATTGTGATAACCGGCTTGCGCGGCATTGCGTCAAGCGAGGGTATCGTTATTCCGGCGAGTGATCTGGGAAAATTCAAGACTATATTTCAAATCGTCGCAATTCTGGGACTTTTGCTGCATTTCGATTATTATTGGTTTTTCGGGATTCAGCATCCCCTGTTACAGGTCAGCATGCATAATGTGGGGATGCTCTATCTGTGGATCGCAACATTGTTGACCATTTGGTCAGGTATCGATTATCTGGTCAGATTCGTCAAAATTTTTACCCGGTAACGCAGCTTAGCGGTTTGATTTACCGAGTTGAACGTTAAATTTTTCTCCACCGTAACTGAACAGTATCCGATCCCGCTGAATCTCGACCACCTTGGCTCCTTCGATTGACGACCCTTCGGAAACCGGTACCCCATTTACCACCGCTACACTATCCGAACCATTCTGAAATGCAATACCATTCACTTTCAAAGCCGGGGTTTGAAGCACAGTGGCAGCAGAATGGCTGTCGCTGGGCGCTTTTTTACCTGCAAGGGGAGTCTGCTGTTGTTTTTCAACAACCCGTTGCGGATGCTGTATTTTGTTTGAATGGGTTTGCTGCCCCCGACTTGGTGGGGCGGATAATGGCCGGGTGGGCACATGCGTCACTTCGGTTTTCCGTGATATTTTTGGGTTCTGTTTTGTGTCGGACTCGGGTATGGCGGCAACAATTGTTTCCGGCTCAATGCGCTCAACCGGTATCTTGACCGGTGCTGACGAAGAAGAGGGGAGGGGGTGTGGGGGAACTGGTGGACTTAGCGTTTTTGCTGGCGTATGAGGCGCCTCCTGCCCCTGCTTCATATTCATATAAACATAGGTGGCGCTGCCGCCGCATACAAACAAAAAACCTGCCAACAGGAGTATTTTGATGGGAGAAATACGGTCCGAGGAATCGCCACGCAAAATTTCACTATCAATTTTGAGCGGGTCGTGATTGCGCGCCGCGTTTTCGTTTTCCAGTTTTTTCAACGCCTTAAGGATTGAGCTCATGGGAATCCGTGTCAGTTCTCTTTGAGTGCAGGGGATGCATGAAGTGTATCAAACCTGGTGAGAACCGCCAAGGTTAGCTCTCCCACCGTCTCGTTATCGGCGATCCCCCATGAACGCTGGAAATTGCGTACCGCCGTAATGGTAGCATTATTGTAATCGCCATTGATAGTATCATGGTAAAAACCGGCTCGTTTTAGAAGTTGCTGCAGGTTTCGCAGTTCATAACGCTTTTCACCGGGTTTTATCGTATTCGGGATTTTTCCGTAATTTCGCCAAAACAGATAAAACGTGCCATTCGCAATATTGGCCAATTCACTTGTATATATGACACCGTTTCCGAAGAGAGCCGGCGAGACGGTCACTGCTGTATTTGTTGCATATGTTACGGCAAGACAGTAATCACCTGACCCGCCCGAAATTCTGGTTGCGGCCAGAAACGGAAGTCCGAAGCGGATGACATCATCCAGCGTTCCTTTAAAAACAGTGCATTGCAGATTCCTTTTGGCAGCCAAACTTTTAAATACGTCAGGAGTCATTGATGTCCCTTTAAATTTCCTGATTGGCTGAACATTCCAGGAAGACATCAAGGCATTGAAAGCCTGTATATGAGCATCGTTCAGGCCAATACCGAGCAGTTCCGCATCCAGTTGCCGGTCTTGTCGTGGCAGGCTCACGGTGGGACGTGCCTGCGCTGGCATTGAATCTACGGATATCGCAGCAACAGATGCGCTTTTTTCCGGCTTATCCGGTAAGCGAGGGGTAGCGACAGACGAAAAATGTGGTGGCTGTAAAAGAGGGAATCGGTCGGTGCCTGCCAAGGCAAACAGGATAATGGTTAAAATTAATAAAAAACCAGCCAGAGCAAAACGTTTCCTTGAAATATTGAAGAGTTCTCTGGCGGCCTGAACAACAACTGTTGACGAGACCTTGCGAGATTCGTTGCCATAAGCTATCAGGAGCGCACGGTCGCAGAGAATATTGACCATACGGGGAATTCCGCGTGAACACATGTGGATCAAGCATATGGCAAGGCGGCTGAACGCCACTCCACCGGCGGCTCCGGCTATCTCCATACGGTGCCGGATGTAACGGTGTGTTTCTGTCTTGTCCATGGGCTTAAGCCGGTAGCGAACCGCGATACGTTGATCAAGTTGGCGTAACTCACGTCGCTGAAGGATGGTTTCCAGTTCGGGTTGACCGGCTAAAATGATTTGAACAAGCTTATCGTTTTCCGTTTCAAGATTTGAAATCAGACGCAGTTGCTCCAACACGTCGGATTGCAGGTTCTGAGCTTCGTCGATAACGAGCACCACCGTTCGGCCGCAGTTGTTTTCGGCCAATAAAAAACGGTTCAGCCCTGATAATAAATCGTTGATACAGTCACTGTCAGTATCAATTCCGAATTCCTGGTTGATGCTTCGCAACAATTCGACAGCGGTCATGCAAGGGTTGAAAATCAGGGCGCAACGGTAATTTTGTTCCTCAAGTTGTCCAAGCAAGGTTCGAAGCACCGTAGTCTTGCCAGTGCCGACCTCGCCGATCAACTCGATGAAACCATAGTGATTATTGATGCCATAGAGAAGGTGGGCAAATGCTTCCTTGTGGTGTTTGCCGAGAAATATGAAGCGAGGGTTAGGCGTCAGAGTAAACGGTTTTTCGTTGAAGCCGAAATATCTGGTATACATAGTTCTCGTTGTGGTACTTCTTATTTTTAAGTATGCTTTAAAGCTATATTCCACATAACCGGTTTATTTCAAGTTAAAAACCTGGACAGACTTAAAATAATGCATTACGTTAAAATTCATGCACTACATTAATTCTTCATCGATAACACTTGATAAAATAACATATAAAACAAACAAGCACCTTGACTTGTCATCGGTTTCCGTCATCTATCCGTTTCGCGTTTCGCCGTCATACGCCCATTTGATTCAAAAGCCTGACGACGCTATCTGGAAACAGTGCGTTCCCGATATTCGAGAACTCGAAGATACGGAACAGTATGCTGATCCGCTGTGCGAAGAAGCTCTTAGCCCTGTGCCGGGCTTGATTCACCGCTATCCCGACCGCGTGGTTCTGCTTGTTTCCAATCGCTGTCCGGTTTATTGCCGTTTCTGCATGCGGAAGCGGCATGTGGGGGAAGGGGATGCGCCACTGGACTCTGTTGCGCTGGAGCGGGCTTTGGAATATATCGCCACTCACCCTGCGATCCGTGATGTAATTCTATCCGGCGGTGATCCGTTGATGCTTGATGACAACTCACTCTGTCACATTCTACGGCGCCTTCGAGCTATCAGTCACGTTTTCATCATCCGCATCGGCACTCGAATGCCCGTAACGCTGCCGGAGCGCATAACCCCGGAATTCTGCGTTTTATTGAAGCAATTTCATCCTCTCTATATTAACACACATTTCAACCATCCGAATGAAATCACCCCGGCATCAACACGGGCTTGCAACCTGCTGGCAGATGCGGGCATACCGCTGGGCAATCAAACCGTACTGCTACGCGATGTAAATGACTCGGTGGAAACCATGCGTGAATTGATGAGGGGCTTGTTAGCATTACGGGTGCGTCCCTATTACATTCATCAAATGGATCTGGTCAAGGGTACTGCACACTTTCGTACACCGGTATCCGCAGGGCTGGAAATCATCAGAGCGTTGCGCGGCCATGTTTCTGGACTGGCTGTGCCGCACTATGTTATCGATCTCCCCAACGGAAGAGGAAAAGTGCCGGTTCTGCCGGATGGATTTGAGCGCGATGGAGATACACTGATTTTAAAAACGTATCAGGGAGACTTGGTAAGATATCGTGACTTATAATTCTTCGGGTGTGAAGGCAACAACATCATCAATCCGCACTGCATCGACACATAACATCACCAGGCGATCGATTCCAAGGGCGATTCCAGCAGAGGGTGGCATATGGGCCAGATCCTGAAGAAAGGGTTCCGGAAGGGGAAGGGAAGCTAACCCCATATCTACCCGTTTGCGGTTGGCAAGCTTAAAGCGCTGAGTCTGTTCATGGGGGTCATTCAGTTCACTAAACCCGTTGGCCAATTCAAGCCCCCCAAGATAGAATTCAAACCGCTCGGCGACCGAGTTGTCACTTGCTTTCAGCCGGGCAAGCGCTGCCATCGGTGCAGGGTAATCCATAAGGATGACCGGCACATCTGCGGGCAGTGCAGGCTCAATCCGGGTCACCATAATTTCGTCAAATGTTCCTTCGGATACGGCTGTTGAAACATCTTGCGAAGCAAAGCGCGAAAATGCCTCTCGAACGGTTATCATCTCAGCATCCCGGTATGGATCAAGTCGCTTGCCCTGATAGTTTATTCCATCACTTTTTCCGCACGCATCGGCAACCCAACGCACTAACTCCACACAATCCCTCATCAACTGAAGATAGTCGCAATTACTCCGATACCATTCCAGCATCGTGAACTCCGGGATGTGCCGTTTACCGCGCTCTCCTTTGCGCCAGCAGTGACTTATCTGAAAGATCCTTTCATGACCACGGCACAAAAGGCGCTTCATGCACATTTCCGGTGAGGTTTGCAGATACCAATCAGTAGATTCGTGTGGCTCAATGTATTCTTCCGGTGCGTTGGCTGGAATACGAAGAGGCGTATCCACCTCCAAAAAGCCTTGGGAAACAAAAAAAGACCTGATTGAGTTGATAATGGTTGCTCTTAAATGAAGATTTTGGTCGCGAAGCAGCATGGTTGATTGCACCCATTAAAAAAGGCGAGTCTGAAGACTCGCCCTGTAATTCTTTCTCGTTGGGGAATTTTTACCCTTTAACGCGGGTAGAATACTCACCGGTACGAGTATCGATGGTCACCAGTTCACCTTCCTCGATGAAAGGAGGTACCCTGAGAACATAGCCGGTCTCAAGGGTGGCGGGCTTGGAATCGTTTCCGCTGGTATCGCCCTTGGCCCAGGGATCAGTCTGGACAACTCGCAGATTTACAAAATTGGGCATGGTAACACCGATGGCCTTTTCACCGAAAAGCAGCACATCGACCTTGAGATTTTCAAGCAGATAGTTTTTTGCGTCACCAAGGACATCTTCTTCCATGATAACCTGCTCATAAGTCTGCTGGTCCATGAACGTATAGTGGGAGCCTTCCTTATACAGAAACTCCATCTGACGCTCTTCAAGGCTGGCCGGTTCGAATGTTTCACCTGAGCGATAGGTCCTGTCAAGAATGGTTCCATTGATCATATTGCGCATCTTGGTGCGATAGAGGGCTTGTCCTTTACCGGGCTTGGTAAAGTCAAAAGCGATAATGATGTAGGGATCTCCATCAAGGATGATCTTGAGGCCTTTTTTCAGGTCTGCCGCGTTGTACATATAATCCTCGCTGATTTTTTAGTGGTTATTGATATGTAAATACACAAGCCCATCGTGAATATCAGTATGGATGGGCCTGTAGTATGTTTTTTATTAAGGTGGGGTTATTTGGCGCGATAGGTAATACGGCCACGGCTCAAGTCATACGGAGAAAGTTCAACCGTTACTTTATCGCCAGGAAGGATCTTGATGAAATATTTACGCATTTTCCCGGAAATATGGGCCAGGACCATGTGATCATTTTCAAGTTTAACGCGAAACATTGCGTTAGGGAGAGGTTCGACAACCGTACCTTCAACTTCTATTGCTTCTTCTTTACTCATTCTTTAAGATGCTCCTCGTTTCGTTTGTTTGTGCAAACTAGAGTATATTACTTACAGTTATTAAAAATAGCAAGTTTAATTGAAGTAAACTCAAAAGCGCCCATAAGCTATATTATGTCAAGTACGAGCTATGGTAGATGATATATGAACCATAGCTCGTACCTGACATAATATTTATATGATTCGTTTGTCGATTACCCTGTCGGACTTGCCCTCATGACGCGGGATACTGTTCGGCTCCACCAGTTTCACTGTTACGCCGACACCAAGCACCGAATCAATGCTCTTCTCCACCAATTCCAGAAAAGCCCGTTGTTGTTTCATCTCGTCAAAGAAAATATTCTCCGTAACCTCTATTCTGACCTCAAGAGTATCCAAGGCTCCCTTGCGATCCACCACCAACTGATAATGCGGTTCGCATCCCTCAATTGAAATCAGCACGTCTTCGATCTGCGACGGGAAAACATTGACCCCCTTGATGATCAGCATGTCATCCGAACGCCCCATGGTTTTTTTCATCCGTGCCATGGTTCGGCCGCACTGGCAGGCTGAATAATCGAGACAGGTAATATCACGCGTCCGGTACCGGATCATGGGAAAAGCCTCTTTGCTGAGACTCGTCAGCACCAGTTCGCCAACACTGCCCGGCGGCAGCACTTCACACGTGTCGGGATCGATGATTTCCGCAATAAAAGCGTCCTCGGCAATATGCATACCGCATTTATAGCCGCATTCCCCAGCCACACCCGGCCCGATGATTTCAGAGAGACCATAGTTGTCAGTGGCGCGAATCATCAGCTTGGCTTCAATTTCACGCCGCATGGACTCGGACCAAGGTTCACCGCCAAACAGGCCAACCTTAAGTGATAAGGATTTGGGATCAATTCCTCTTTTCTCCAGGTGATCGGCAATGGTAATGGCATAACTGGGCGTGCAAACCAAGGCAGTAGTTTTATAATCCTGCATGATCATGATCTGCTTTTCGGTATTACCGCCACCCATGGGAATAACGGCAGCTCCAATCATTTCGGAACCATAATGGAGTCCGAACGCACCGGTAAAAAGCCCATAGCCAAAAGCTATCTGCACCACATCATCATGGGTGACTCCGGCGGCGGTCATGAAGCGGGCCACCAGATTGGACCACGTTTTTAGGTCGTTTTTGGTGTAGCCCACCACCGTCGGCTTGCCCGTGGTGCCGGATGATGAGTGGATACGGACCACCTCGCGTAGAGGAACGGCAAACATGCCATAGGGATAATTGATCCGCAGATCTTCCTTGGTTGTAAAGGGAAGTTTGGACAAGTCGGCCAGAGACGTCACATCCTCCGGCACGATCCCCAATTCATTGAACTTGGTGCGGTAACAGGTTACATTTTTATAGACACGATTGAGCGTTGCCTGAAGCCGTTCAAGCTGAAGCTGCTCCAACTCCTCGCGCGGCATGGTCTCGTGAAGAGTGTCCCAAATACTTGTTTGCATCACAACCTCTGAAAAAGATTTTAGCTTGCCAAGGCTTCCGTAACCATTCGGCGTACCGTTTCAACGGCTTCTTCGATCGGCAGCAGTAACATTTCGCCGCTTTTACGAATCTTTACTTCGACTTTTCCCTCGGCCAGTCCCTTGCTTCCAACGACAACGCGTATCGGAATGCCTATCAGGTCATTATCCTTGAATTTAACACCTGGGCGTTCATCGCGATCATCAAAAATTACTTCCATTCCAAGTTGTTCCAGCGTGAAGTAGATTTCCTCCGCGGCTGCCATTACGCCCTTGTCTTTTGTGTTGAGCGCCACTACCGAGCAATGAAACGGCGCAAGCGGAATCGGGAAAATAATGCCGTTTTCATCGTGGTTCTGTTCAATGGCTGCTGCCACGGTTCGTCCGATTCCGATACCATAGCATCCCATGAAGATCACCTGTTCCTTGCCGTCTGCATCAAGATAGGTAGCGTTGAGAGCTTTGGAGTATTTTGTCCCGAGCTTAAAGACATGCCCCACCTCAATGCCGCGCCACATCTCCAACTTGCCGTTTTCACAACGTGGACAGGGATCGCCAGCCTCAACATTCCTCAGATCCGTAAAACGGTCCGGCGTAAAGTCACGGCCAAGGTTGGCATTCATGAAGTGCATATCTTTTTCATTAGCACCGATTACGGCATTGATCATGTTTTGAACAGCCAGATCAGCAATGACCGCAACCTTCTTCTTCAATCCCAGTGGTCCAAGAAAACCGACCGGCGAACCGGTTATGGCCAGAATGTCTTCTTCCGTGGCCATCTGGATCTCATCCCATCCCAGGCAATTCTTCAGTTTTATTTCATTGAGTTCGTGATCGCCACGTAAAAGAGCCATGACATGCTCACCGGCATCCGAAGAGTAAACCAGTGTCTTTATGGTCTTGTCCGTGCTCATGCCAAGGAACGCGGCCACATCGACGATAGTTTTCATCTCAGGGGTGGCGGTTTTCTGCAGCGACAGGTGATCTCCGGAAACAACAGCTTCAAGATATCGTGACTCGGCCTTTTCCACATTGGCGGCATAGCGGCAGGCATTGCACGAAACAATGGCATCTTCTCCGGAGTCAGCCAACACCATGAATTCATGAGACGAAGAGCCGCCAATGGTGCCGGTATCAGCCTCAACCGCCCGGAAGTTCAATCCGCAACGCTCGAAAATACGCATATACGCCTGAAACATCAATTCATAAGACTTATCAGCCGCCGCGCTGTCCACATCAAAGGAATAGGCGTCCTTCATGATAAACTCGCGTCCGCGCATCAGGCCGAAACGGGGACGGATTTCATCGCGGAACTTGGTCTGAATCTGGTAGAAGTTGACCGGCATCTGGCGATAGCTCTTTATTTCCCGCCGTACCATGTCGGTAATTACTTCTTCATGGGTCGGCCCCATGCAGAACTCTCCATCCTTACGATCCTTGAAACGGAGCAACTCCTTACCGTAAAACGACCACCGTCCCGATTCCTGCCACAATTCGGCCGGTTGTACGGCAGGCATGAGAATTTCGATTGCACCTGCCCGGTTCATCTCTTCACGGACAATCGTTTCAAACTTGCGGATGGAACGCAGCCCCAGCGGCAGATAGCTGTAAATTCCGGCGGCCAGTTTGCGGATCATGCCGGCGCGAAGCATCAATTGGTGGGAAACGACCTCGGCATCAGACGGGGTTTCCTTAACGGTGGGAATGAAGTAACGGGAGTAAAACATGCAAAATACCTCGGAAATTATTTTTTTAATCTACAATTTTTCAACTTCTTCCAACAGGGCGTCTGCCAACTGATCTTCCGGCACCTTGCGGATGATTTCTCCATGACGGAAGAGAAGCCCCTCCCCTTTCCCACCGGCAATACCCACATCTGCCTCGCGGGCCTCGCCAGGGCCATTGACCGCGCATCCCATGACAGCTACGGTAATGCGCTTGTCAACCCCCTGTAAACGCTTTTCAACCTCTTCGGCAACCTTGACCAAGTTGATCTGGCATCTGCCGCAGGTTGGGCAGGAAACAAAATTAACCCCCCGCTGTCGCAACCCGAGGCTTTTAAGGATCTCATACCCTACCCTTACCTCATCCAGCACATCACCGGTTAACGATACTCGCATAGTATCACCGATGCCGTCAGCCAGAAGTATTCCAAGGCCCACCGATGATTTGACCGTTCCGGAGAAAATGGTTCCGGCCTCGGTAATTCCGATATGTAATGGGTAATCAACTTTAGCAGAAAGGAGACGGTAAGCGGTGACGGTTTTCATCACATCCGAGGCTTTGAGAGATATTTTGATCTCCCGATACCCAAGCTCCTCCAGAATGCGAACATGCCCCAGCGCGGATTCAACCATAGCTTCCGGAGTCGGGTGCCCGTAGCGCTCCAGCAGCTCTTTTTCAAGAGAACCAGCATTAACGCCGATACGGATGGGAACCTGACGTTCCGCGGCTGCTTTAACAACCTCAGCTACTTTCCATTTGTCACCGATATTGCCGGGGTTAAGTCGCAGGCCGTCAATGCCGCCGCTCAACACCTGTAAGGCCAGCTTGTAGTCAAAATGGATATCGGCAATTACCGGGATAGGGCTTTCACGTTTGATCTTGCCAAGCGCAACCGCGGCATCCATATCAGGCACAGCACAGCGGATGATTTCGCATCCCGCAGTAGCAAGGCGCTCGATCTGGGCCAAAGTCGCCGTCACATCACGGGTATCGGTGGAACACATAGACTGTACCGAGCAGGGAGCGCCCCCCCCGATCAGAACAGAGCCGATTTTTATCTGTCTGGTTGATTTTTTCATAGAAGAGGCATAGTGCCAATGAGGGGAGGAAAAGTCAAGAACGTCAAGCGTTCAACACACGTCTGATTGATACTAAATGTACTTTTCCGGTTTCTGCAGCTTTGTTGCGGCGCAGATTCAAATCTTGCATAGCACTACTGAATATTGTACAGCGTGCCAAGCCCCCGGTCGATCACCCCGGAAAGGCAAAAACAAACCCGCCGTGAAACCTTGAAATTAGCGGCTTGCTCTTAATAATGCTCCTTGAACGATTGCCCGTGGGCATCAATAGGAGTTCACACTTTTGACAATATCCGCTTCCGACATGTTTCCAATGCAGCTCCAATAAACCGGCCAGGTGGTATCGGTAATCGGCGTATAGGAATTTCCATAAGGATACGTAACGGGAGTTGGGGAGTTGTTCCCGGAATAATAATAGCCCCTGTAAAGCGTCTGTTTTGCTTGATCGGTGACAAGTGCCGGAGTGAGTTGCGTCCAGGATGCGTCCAGAAGACCTTGGCTGGAATAGGCTGACGAAAAGGTATAATACGTAGTGAACTGCGCCGGATTGGCAGCCAGGTCATAGTTCAGAGAGCTGAAATCTGCTGGTTTCAATGTGGCGCCGGAAATTGAAAAGACTTTGAAAGCGGGGTCGTTGCCGAACCACGGGCTTATGGAGGGCGTTATCTCAAGCGCATCGGAAGACGGCAGGATACGGAATTCGTCCATATGCGTATGCCCGGCAAGCGTCAGGGATATGATACCCGGATGATCTGCAGGAACCTCGTTTGATAAGCCGGATACCACATCATCGCGGCGCTTGAAATCTGCCCGTTGTTGATAAGGGCTGCTGTCGCGCTCGGGACCCCGCCGGGAGGCGCATGCATCAGGAGCCACACCTTCTTGCCTTTGACAGTGGCAGCAGCGAGTCTCGAGTCAAGCCAGTCGAGTTCTGCGGCTACCATGCTGTCATTGGCATTCGGGCCGGAAGAGAAGCCCTGGCAGAACAAGATGGTATTGAGTCCGATCACCATCAGGTTGGTTCCGGCCGGTTCCGCGCTGTAATATCCTCCGGCCGTGAAGGTATTTAGAAATGCCTGGTGGTCCGGAATGCCATACAAAAACTTTGTGTAGAAAAGGTCCGCCGTATTCACGAGAAAACTGTTATCCGACTGCAGACTGATATCCAGAATATTCGGACCATAGCCCGAATATGAATCGGCATTTCCGACGGCAAACATGACGGGAAGGTTGCCAACAGCCCCCCTCACCTGGTCCATGAAAAAAGCAACCGCCTTGCCGGTAAATGCCTTCATGGCGGCAACGGCCGTTGCGTCCGGGGCACCGGGACCGGCATTCCCAGGCTCCCGTAATAACGGGGGTAAAACATTTGTGGGATACCATGACCGAGAATGTCGCCGGTGAAGATAACGAGCGGACTCCTCCCCAGGTTCTGCTTTATGCCCGAGAGAGCAAGCACGAGCAGAGGGTAGTTGGTGTCGACCCCTCGCGAAGAAGGTGCTGTAATGCTCGATGTCTTGAAGACAGATGCCCAGTCGCCGGCATCCGCGGCCACAAGCGCCGGAAAAAGAGTCGGGTCGTAAAAGGGGGTGAAATGAACATCCGAGAAGACAACAACCGGATAGTTGCCGGTGACACCGCCGCAACCGCCGGGTCGACGTTGGTTATGATGATTGAGACCGTATTGTCGCTGTTACGGCGAATATCGAAGGTCCGGAATTGCTGCGGGAAATCGCGCAGTGACGACGTTTCCACCTCCCAGAAACTGCGCGTGGGATCGGTTGAATGGATTTGCGGCGTGACGGTATTCATGTGGCGGTGTCCGGCGATCCACATGATGAGATTCGGAAAGTTTTGGAGAAAGACGAGCAGCGACTGATCAGTGACAACAGAAGTTGCTCCGCCAATGGGTGCGGGAATGAAGAGCGGCATGCGCGGTGGGGGCGGAGACGCCTCCGCCTGGGCCGGATCAGTAACAAGGTTCTTGTAGGTGTTGAACGGGATGTGAGCCGCAATGATCATGAGCTGGTTATTGTCCTGACCAGCCTGAAGCTCGGTCGTCAGCCAGTCGAGCCGGGTCTGGTCGATACACCCCGCAGCATAGTTCGGCTGGCCGGGTCCCTTGACCGTGTCGTCGAGCACGATTACCTTGATCGGGATATTCGACTTGGGCACGAAGCTGTAACAGGCCGGCGGATTGGTTGGTCCGACCAAGCTGAAACCATGGCCGACCGGGCCCGATGTCGTATTGAAAAACTCATGTATCCAATTGGCGTATGAGTTTGTAAGGGTCGAGAGAGAACGGCGATTAGAATCGGCAACAACCGCCGGCGGCGTGGAAAAGTTTCCCTCCGGTCCCGACTTGATGACCGCCCCGAGAGGATCGGAACCGTCGATCACCCCCATATAGAAACCGGTGGTATTCATGGCATTTGCCGCAGAGGCCGGATCGTCCCCCATGTTGATGACCGCGTTCGAGGTGTGTACCGTCAGGGTCTTTGCGCTCTCAAGGAGTGACCCCATCCAAAACTGGTCGTGATTCCCCATGACCTGGTACCAGGGGATGGACCTGTCGAGCCCGGCAGCCTTGTATGGCTTCTGGTAATCGTTGGTGGTGCTGCCGATATTGACGCCGGAGCTGGGGGTGATGACCTTGCCGTCGATGACGTCAAGATACCATCTCAGCTCGTTATACTGAGTATTGTTGCAAGCGTCGCCGAAGGAAATCCCGAAGTCGAAGGGCGATATTTTATGCACAGCATTGATCGTCTGCATGGCGGCATCGAGAACGTGAGTCGAGGCGAGCAGGACCGGCGAATAGGCCGATGTATTGTAGTTCGGGCCGTTTTGTGCGATCCAGCCCACATAGAGCGGCTGGGCAGGCGATTCCTTGTCGGCGATATGAATGTCGGTGATGGTAAAAAATGAGAGAAGGCGCGCAACATTGGGGGCGCCGCTGTAATCAGGCGCAATGGTGTCCCATAGCGTGTGTGGCAAGCCCGGCCCCACATGCCAGGCATCGTAACCGAATTCCGAATACAGGGCGAGGTCCCGCGGATTGATCTGCGGGACCTCGCGGATACCGGAACAGGAAGAACCTGCTGCTGGGTCGTAGTGAAAACATCGTTCGCGATCGGCCACTGCACGACCTGCGTGCCTACGTAATTGCCGCCACTGCATCCGCTGGTCAGCACACCCAGGTAAAGGCACGTGACGGTTCCGGCCGAATATTTCATAAAATCCCGCCTGGTTACACCCACGAGATATTTCGCATCGCCGTCGTTCATGACATTCTCCCATGGTTCTTATGGCGGCACATTGCTGTTCTTGTCAAAGGAGCCCGGTTTTTCACGCTCAACGGACACTAAAGACGTTGGCGCAATACCGGCAGTAAATTTGATCTGACATTAAAATGTATCGGTTGGAATATTGAATAGATTAAGAAAATGATTACGGACCAGCGCTTTTATGAGCGCGGGCCGCTGATGATGATACCGATTCATTTTAAAACTGACTGCATCAAAAATACAAAAAACTCCTCGAAGCTTCGTTACCTAAAAGATTCAGGGAGTTTTTATAAATCCATATTTTAATATAATTGTTTAAATTACATAAACAGAACTTTTTAAGCAGTGTTTAATATGCTATATAACGGGACAAGTCTCCAAGACTCTCATACGGGGAGGAGTGTTTTGTGCACAGACGAGGGTTGGTACTGGCTAAAATGCAGATATTATATGATTTAAATGAGGGGGAATTGGTATGCTGATTCAGGTAGCTTATCCTGGCGAAAAATTTGATTACGTCAAAGAATTTATGCTCGATATACTGATTGAAGAAAAGAAAATAGCAAAATTCCGACGCCAATCGGGATGGGTAACAATCGGGACGGATCCAGTGAGAATTAATAAAAATAATATTCCCTATCCATATGAGGAAAGAAGATCAGCACGGACACACTAAAGCGCCTTTGCCGCTTAGTTGTCCGCTTGAATTACAGGTTTCAGCGGCCTTCCCGGGTCGTCTCCCGGACAACTTCACACAGCCGTTGGCAAAGCTTCTCAACGGCTTGTTCCACCACATGGCTCAGCCCCTCTCCGAGTGCGGAGGGGGGCTGGATGGTGACTCCACATATTTCCCATGCGGGAAACGGATCGATGATGCCGATCGCCTCAAGCATGTGCATAACCGTTGCCACATCGGTCTGGTGAAAAGAAGGCGCAAAGGCGCGGCGGGTGTTCTCCATAAAAATTAGCTCACCTGACCGCTCCCCTTCGATGGCATCCACGAAAATGAACCTCTCGGCTTGGCAAAGCAGGTCGGCGATCTCGAAATGGTCTCCAACGAGCGTGTGGAGGAATACGCCCTGCCCTGCTAGCCCCATTGTTTCGAGCCGCCGGATCACTTCCACGCCAACGCCGTCATCTCCGGCAAGGTCATTACCGATACCTATGATGGCCAGCCTTTGTTTTTCAGACACCATGAATCAATACCGCTTCATCTCATAAACACAACCGCTTGCTCCCCGATCGGCTTTCATCAACCTGAGACGGGCATTTCCCATTTTGGCGATATAGCCGGTCAGGTAATAGAAAAACAGGGTACAGAGTTCTCCTCCCAGGTCGATATTCTCACGCTGGCACAACTCCCGGACAAAACACCCCTTTACCTCGATAAACAGTTTGTCCTCGCCTTCCAGCTTCGTTTCAATCTCCCAGGCAGGCGCAAACTGTTCGCGGGCCAGTTGCAGGGCCTCTTCGAGCGAACGGCATACCTGATAGCGCGGCAATTGACCGGCAAGAGTGCGGCCCGCCAGGGTGCCGACCGCAGGGAGTCCGCTTCCCAGGGTCTGCTTGAATACCGATGCCGTGGACAGAAGCCTTACGCCCAGGTCCGTCAAGGCTTTTTCCCATCGCTCCTTGTCCTGGGGCACATTGGGTTCATGCCAGGACTCGGCCCTCATCGCCGCAGCCAGTTTCAGCGCGCGGGGGTCATGGTAATACGCCTCGGAAAGAGGCACTCCTGTATGATTGATCGCCGTTGCAGGACAGATTTCGGAACAGCTCAGGCAGCCGAAACATTCCTTCGGCTTGGCCACCTCTGCAATGCGCTTCTCTTCATTGAATGAAAACACACCTGTCTGGCAGTAATCGACACACAGGGTGCATCCCACGCATGCCTTCTCGTCAATAGTTATATCGATCATGCGCCGAACCTCCGTGAAAAACTCCGCACGACATTTCCCCTATTGCGGATTACCACTTCCATCGGCATCCGCCCGGCAGTGTGGGTTGCACAGGAAAGACACGGATCAAAGCAGCGCAACGCGAACTCCATGCCGTTCATGAGCTGGTTATCGTTGTTCATCGGCATGAAATGCCTGGCAACCGCCGTGATTGCGGAATCGATGGCGTCGTAGTTGTTCTGCGTGGCAACTATCAGGTTTGTTTCCTTGATTCGTCCCTCGCCATCGGCCGTGTAATCGTGAATGAGTATCCCGCGGGGCGATTCGATCATCCCCCGGTATCTACCCTCCGCAGGTTCGGCAGCGACTCGCAGCGCTCCGCCGGAAAGATCCTTCTCAGCTATTTCAACCATTCTCTCAGCGCAATGAATCATCTCCACAAGCCTGGCGCTGATGAAGTCTAGGGCGGAAAGCCGCTGTCCCTTGGCGTGAAACGCCTGAAGCGCCGCATTCGCCTTGGGTGTGCTGATGGAGTTATTGACCGTGAGGCGCGCCAGGGGGCCGACGAAATAGTTTATTTCCTCGGGCGCCCTGAGATGGATGGTTTTCATATAGGAAGCGGGCATCACGTGCTCGATGAGGTGATCGGCGTAATCGTCTGCGGTAAACCGGCGCACCGCTTCGCCCTGGCCATTAACCACAACAGCCTCGCCGCTCAGATAGTCAACCGCGCCGTTGTTCGAGAGTCCCATGGAACTGGAAGGAAGGGACGCTACATCGCGAATCGCTTCCAGTGCCGCGATATGCTCTTCCACGCGCGGCAATACTTCATCGAGCAGCACCAGAGCCTCTTTGCCCCAGAGCGCGATCTGCTCCAGCTTCTCCTTAGTGGGCCGCGCGGACATTCCGCCCGGAATCGCCGTAACCGGATGGACTCCACGGCCGCCGACAATTTCGACTGTCCGCTGGCCGATGCTCCGAAGGCGAAGCACCTTTTTAGCCAATTCGGCGTCAAGGTTTAAGAGACCAAAAACATTTCTGGTATCCGGCTTTGCATCGATTCCCAGCAGGATATCCGGCCCGGCCAGAAAAAAGGTGCTGAGGGTGTGGGACTGCAGGATGTGGCCCATGTAGAGGAGTTCCCGCAGCAGCTTCGCTTCAGGCGGAGCGGTGATTCCCAGGCCGTTTTCAATGGCAACGACCGAGGCAAGATGTTGGGCCGCAGGACAAACCCCGCATATCCTGGCAATGAACTGGGGCATCTTGAAGAGTTCCATCTTCTCCACAAGCTTCTCGAATCCCCGTATTTCCAGGACTTGCAGATGTCCCTGGCGAACGCTTCCATCATCGTCAAGGTCGAGCAGGATTTTGGCATGCCCTTCGATCCTGGTAACCGGATCGACAGTAATAGTTCGTCCCATCTGTCATTTCTCCTTTTCGCCAGCCCTGGATGAATCCAAGGCATCGCCGGCCCATTCCCGTATCTCCATCGTCGGTTTCTTGTACATGACAGGTGAAGCAAGGGCATAAGAATAGAACGTTTTCGCATCCTCCTGCATATACGCCTTTATCTCGTTAGCCGGAATCCCGCACAGCAGGTTCATCCGCTTGGCAATCAGATTTCGGATGTCCAGATACGGTTCCGTGACGATATCCAGCGAAGGCCCGTTGCAACCGGTGCAGGCAACGCCTATACCGGGACAAGGCGAAAGGCACCGATCCAGCGTGGTCGAGCCGAGACAGACTACTCCCTGACTCAAGAAGCACAGGTTTTCGTCATCCGCCGTTACCGCGCCTTTCTTCAACTGCACCCCTTCCCGTTTTTCCATCTTCCGTTCGCAGCCGGCGCAGACCGTCTTTCCAGTCAATGACGGAGCCTTTGAGCCGAGAGCCGACGAAATGGCGGAAGCGATGAAGTATGGATGGGGCGGGCAACCGGGAACATAGAAATCCACATCCACAACCTCGTCAACCGGAACAACCCCCTCCTCAAGTTTGACGGCACTGTCGTCGGGACGATCATTAGGCGTATTGGTCGGCCCGCTGCCGTACACCCGGTCAAGGACCGTATCACGATCATACAGCCAGCCGATGCCGGAAGGTCCGCCATAAACTGCGCATGTTCCGAAAGCGATGAGTGTCTTGACGCTGTTTCTCAACTTCACAAGCGCCTCGCGGTCATGCTCGCTGCGAACCGCGCCTTCGACAATGCCCACTTCCGCAGGAGGAAAATCCTTTTCGTCCATCAGAACCGGAAGGCGGACAAACTCCGCAGTTTCAACCAGGTTCAGCAGCTTTTCGTGGAGGTCGACTATCGAGACATGGCAGCCGGAACAGCCTGAAAGCACCTCTGTGGAGATCCTCGCTTTCATTTTTTCTCCTCCCAGATCATCTCCTTCAGACACGAATTCGGTCCGGCCTGGATCGTCTCAAGTTTGACGGTGGCATTGGGGATGACTTTTTCCATTGCCCCGGCAAACACGCCGTGCGCCATCTGGCAGAGTGACTGCTTCTGGTCATGGGCAAAGGTGAAAAGCGCGTTGCGAACCAGGCAGGTATGAAAGACCAGACGCATTTTTCGGGCACCGCCCTCCTCTTCCACCAGTTTTTCCCGCTCACCCTGGAACGGGGCGAATTCCCACAAAATCCCGCGTTTTGCCAAATCTTTGCTCAGTATTTCAAGAGCCTTGACCGGGTCATCAGTCTGCTCCGTACTTTCCACCGCTTCCAGACCGAACTTTTTTCCGGCCAGAAAGCAGATGGAGAGCGAACCCTGCCCCAGATTCTGTTCGGCGCCATATGCCAGTGCCCCGGCAAAAAACGCCACATTGTGCAGTTTTTTTACTTCATTATCCATGCAGTCTACTCCTCTTGAAGGTGTAACCTTCAATCACTCTATCGCAGGAGCGAGTCGAGGATTATCATCACATACGCTGCCTGCCTATCCCACCAGCCGCCTGTTTAAACCGTCAAACGGCTTTTTCCAATTCGGGCAGACGTTTCTTGATCTGGAGGCGGACAAAACCGAGGTTGGCTTGCGTATCAGCCACCACCGCAAGGATAGCTTCCTGGCCGATCAGGGTCATCATGACCAGACCACCCGAAAACTCCATCATCCCCTGGTTCATGATGCCGACGCTCAGTTCCCGGCCCATGACTTCGGATGAACCGATGCCGGCTGAAATCACCGCTCCCACCGTCTCGGTATCAAGATGGCTCCCATTGGAAACGCCATCGATTACGAAACCGTCGCGGCCGACGACAACCGCTGTTTTGATCCCGCTGACTCCTACCAGTTCCTGCAACAATTCATTTGTACGTGACATGTAGATTCCCCCCATCGGTTATTTGCCCGGCATCCTTAAGAAAATTAAGAAAAAAACAAAAAAAGCCTACCTTAGAGAAAGGTAGGCGTCATGATAGATAGACCAACATCCGTCACTTCGGCAAACCCCTCTACCCAGCTTGTACTGGGCGGTAGCTTTGTGCCACACGGTTACCCGTGCTTTACCTTTTCGGCGACTTTCTTCGTTGAACTTGGTGAATCAATTTTGGTACAGATATTGTATTACAATGTTTATATAAGGTGTGCGTTTTATAATCAGACAATTAACCTTTGTCAACAGATATTTATGCAGTAACCAAACAGTAACACATATCAGCCAATTAAAAATCTTTGTTCCATTGTTTTTACGGTTTTCCCCTATCCTTTTTTTCCAGAAACATCTTGATCAGATCGATCGGCACCGGAAAAATCGTGGTGGAGTTTTTCTCGGCAGCTACCTCCGTCAGAGTCTGCAAATAACGCAGTTGAAGAGCAGTCGGTTCGCTGGCCAGTACCGTGGCGGCCTGGGCCAGTTTTTCCGAAGCCTGCAACTCGCCCTCGGCATGGATAATCTTGGCTCGGCGCTCGCGCTCCGCTTCGGCCTGTTTGGCAATAGCCCGCTGCATCTCCTGTGGCAGGTCGATATTCTTCACCTCCACATTGGCGACCTTCACTCCCCACGGCCCGGTATGGCGGTCAAGGATCTCCTGCAGTTCCTTGTTGATCTTTTCCCGGTTGGCCAGAAGCTCGTCCAGGTCGACCTGGCCGAGTACGCTCCGTAGTGTTGTCTGTGATAACTGGCTGGTGGCATAAAGGTAGTTTTCAACATCAACGACCGCCTTCTGTGGTTCCATAACGCGGAAATATATGACTGCCGACACCTTGACCGTTACATTGTCGTGCGTAATCACGTCCTGGGGAGGAACATCCATTACCACGGTGCGAAGCGTCACCCGCACCAGCCGGTCAACGCCGGGAATGATAAAGAAAAGCCCCGGCCCTCGCACTCCGGCGAGTCGTCCAAGCCGGAACAGCACCCCGCGCTCGTATTCGGGAAGAATGCGGACCGCGCTGGCGGCAAACATAACAACGAGAACAAGGAGAAAGATAATCGGTACATAATTGAAGATATCCAACATAGCTGTTCCTCCTGTTGTTTTTAGGAACGAGACAACGCCTCACCCAATACTAAGAATTCCTCCTATGAAATTCTTTTAACCTTGAGCCGCATTCCCTCCACCGCTTCCACAACTACCCTGTCACCAGTCGCAATCGATTCTTCGCTCCAGGCATCCCAGTACTCGCCGTTGACAAAAACCTTTCCTTCGAGAACAATTCCGCTCTCAGCTCGTCCTTCCTGACCTATTAGACCTTCCCGCCCGGTAGTCGGTTGCTGACGATGGGCAGCCAAAGCCTTGGTAACGGCAAAGACGAAGAACACGGTGACAGCCAAAATTGTTACGGCAATAACGCTCCAGGAAACCCGCAGATAGGGTTCGGAAGACTCAAATAGCAACAAGGATCCAAGTATCATTGCTATAACTCCTCCGACTGTCAGCATCCCGTGCGACATGACTTTGATTTCGGCAATAAAAAGTATCAATCCCAGCAGGATCAACAGCACACCGGCATAGTTGACCGGCAGAGCCTGAAAGGCGAAGAAGGCCAGGATCAGTGATATCCCGCCGATTACGCCCGGCAGGATCGCGCCCGGACTGGAGAGCTCGAAGAACAGTCCCATCATCCCGAGCATCATCAGAACATAGGCCACGTTGGGATTGCTGATGGCATTGAGAATCCGCTCGATGTCCCCCATCTCCACCGGCACTACCTCGGCGCCCGCCACATGCAAGACCGTATCCTTCCCGTTCCGGAGAATGTGCCTTCCTTCCAGTTTACGCAACAAATCAGCACGGTCATGTGCGATCAGGTCAATAACCTTGCCTTCCAACGCCTTTTCCGCGCTAAGAGAAATGCTTTCGCGCACCATCCGCCGCGCCAGCGCCTCATTCCGCCCGCGTTTTACGGCAATCCCCTCCACATAAGCCTCAGCGTCGTTAAGGACTTTTTCCTCCATGGTTTTACCCTGCTTCTCGCCGATGGAAACAGGATGGGCCGCACCGATGTTAGTGCCGGGCGCCATGGCGCTTATATCCGTCGCCAGGGTGATAACAGCGCCCGCCGAAGCAGCGCGAGCTCCGGAAGGAGCCACATACACCGCCACCGGAACCGGACTGGCGAATATATCCTTGACGATCTCCCGCATGGCCGTATCCAGCCCTCCGGGAGTATCGATCTCGATCAGCATCAGGCGATCACCCTGCCGTGCCGCTTCCTCCAGGTTGCGGTGCAGGAATTGAGCAACCACCGGCGTAATCGGATCATGGATAACGGCAACGCGTATCCTTCCCTGACCGGCATTCAGGAGAGAAATACCCAAAAGCAGGCACATGAGAAAAACGAGGCTGAGACGCATAGGACCTCCCACACCATATATAATGTAAGTATACGTCCGTTCCTGACGTGGTCAAAAAGGGGAAAGGACAAACGACGCAATTCCAGCGTCCAAAAACAAAAAATGGCCCGTACATACGGGCCATGACTATTCAGTATTCGGTGGGACGGATGGAAACTACTTGGTCATCAGATAGGTGCACAACAGGAAAATCAGAACGAACAGCAGCAAAAGTCCCCATGACATCATGGTTTCGCGTTGACTGCCACAAGATTCCGGGGTATCTGCGCCATGCCTGGCCAGATGTTTGTCCAACAGCCTTGATACAAGTGCGAAAATACCGGTGCCCGCCCCGCCCATCAAGATAAACGGCAGGATGTTCGTAAACGTCGAACCTGGTTTCCCGGTCCCGATGACAACCGCCGTGGTAAAGCCCGCTATTGCCACGATACCGCCCAGCAATTTACCAAGCATCAATGGCAACTGCCTCAGTTCTGCTTTTACCTGAGTAATTATCATTTAATTTCTTCCACATGTTTAATGGTCAATTCGCATGATGCCGTCCACGGTGAGTACTCCATGGCACATTTCATCGGTCCGTTTACCACTACATGCCGGTGTTCGATAGCCGGTATCTTTTTCTGTAAATTTTCCGGCGTAATAATTTTTACTTTTTGCACCACTCGTTCCGATCTGCTTCCCTGCGCAAAGTAGATCGGCTGATCCAGAACCAGCCATGACGCCCCTTTGCTGAGTGTTCCGGCGAGTCGGGTTTCTTTTGCGATGCTATTCCAGAAATCAGAGCCTTTTGTATCGTTAACATCCTGCTTGTTTTCTCCGGCAGTGGCAATTCCAGCTCCCAGGACGATTACGACGCATCCCAACAATAATATTCTTTCCATAATCCGTTTCATGGCCCGTTCCTTCGATGATGTCACAATGAATTGGTCAAGAAGCCGCTACGCGTTTCTTCAGGATCAGTGCTCGAAGCGTTTGGTGTATGAAATCTTTGTTCTGGTGGCAATGAGCTTTGAAGATAGACCCTTTTGTGCTTTTTGCCTGGATAGGGCACCCCCCGCCACAGAATAATGCTAGCGAGCATCGAAGACATTCCGGCAAATTCAGCATGGAACGCTTCTCGTATGATTTCTTTAATGGAAAATAGGTGATCTGTCCCTGGTCAAATTTCCCGATCCGGTGACGGCGGTGGCCAGCTTCTTCAAAACACTGATAGATATCGCCGAGAGGGTCTATGGCAAAAAATCCCATGCCGCCGAGCCCACAGTACCTGATCACGGGGAGAATCTTCTGAGTCTCCATATCGACGAATTTCTTCAAATACATGAAATGTGATGGCGGACGCCGCGTCTTCGATGCGACATCCTGAAATAGCTGGCAAAAACTGTCAAATTCTTCTGAAGAATTTTGAGAACTCAGATACGTATTGATCGGAGAGAAATAAACTGTTACGTGCGGATGATCAAGAAGCGATTCTGCCGCAAGAAATTCCATTAATCTCCGGGCGGAGGTTTGTTCACTGGGATGCAGGTGCACTCGAATCCCGACATGGGCTCCGGTTTTCAGTACCTGGCGGATCGCTGCAACCATCATTTCGAACGTTGGTTTTCCGGAACTCGGAATTCGGGTCCCGTCATGCAAGTCTTTGTCTCCGTCCAAGGTTATCTGGATACTCTGGATCTTCCCATCTTCCGGACCGATCAGGTCTACTATTTCAGGCAGGAATACAGCATTTGTTGCAACATCAATTTGAACGGAGTCATATTTTTTTGCGTAATGCAGGATCCGCCGGATTGTCTCATGATTCCGGGGAAGCAGCGGCTCGCCTCCGAAAAGAGTGAAACGCATCTGTTTGGGAAGTTTTGGATATAACTGCGAGAAGTATACATTAAAAAATTCGTCAACAAATTCCGGAGTCATGATATGTGATTTCATCTGATCCGAAATCGAGTGCTGGTAGCAGTATGTGCAAGACAGATTGCACTGGTACGTAAGAATGAAGCTAAGGTTCCCCCTCCCATTTTTCTCGTTCACTTCTTGAAGCTTGTCTGTGACACATTGAACAGTTTTTCGGAACTCAGCCAATTCGCGAGAAGCTGACAGTGTCGTCAAATGGCCACGCTCAGTAAGATATTGTTTCTCGTCGTCATCAAGGAATGAGACATCTTGACGAGTACATAGCTGCTCAGCATACTCTCTTGGGACAAGATCCATGCACAAGGTCGCCCCTCCAAACAAGAGAGACTGTTCTTCATCGATGTCAACCCGGTTCAAGTAACTGCTGACTCTTACCGGCGCTACTTTCCGTCTTGATGTAGCTGCGCAATCAGTCAATGACATATCCTCCAGAATTCAAGCACCTCAAGCTTAGTTATGTTTTGGTGGGAGAGCCAGACCAAGTTGAGGTTTTGATTAACTACACTTCAAAAAATTACTCAGTATTTCTGAAATTCGGGCAGTCACATTGTGAATAAGGACCGCAACAGTCCGTTGCAGCATTGTCGAATGAATATCCGGAAGTTGTTGCATGTGCTGAAAGTAAATTGACCGGGATTATTTTTCCGGATTTCATGGTGGCGATGTGTGCAGAAGCATCAGCTTTTGCGGTAGAAGCAGCTCCTGTTTCAGAAGCCATCGCGACAGCGCCGGAAAGCAGGAGCGTTGCAGCAGAAGCCGAGACCACTGCTACAACATGGTTTTTTTTCGTTCGCATAGAGGCAATATCCTTTCGACCGGCTCTCCCACCAAAGGAGTTTCCAATGATTATTTTTTTCTGAATAGTGGTCTCATTATCAGTCGAAAAGCACGTGGGAGTTCATTTCTCCCGGCGAGCGCCAATCGATGTTGTATTTCTGCTTGAGCAGATTCTTTTTCGTCTGCCAATAGATATTGACAAAACCTTCACCTCCGCGTTGCGGGTGGTCAACCAGCAACGCTTTGACTTCATCGTCGATGGACCTAAAAATCTCGGCATACCGGGGATCGTCCTCCACCGGATCATGGACCAAGCCTGATTGTTGTTGCTCAATTGGTTTTATATTTGGTGTTTCGGTCTTTTTATCGATTTGCTTTACGTTTTCGCACAGAGCCCGGCATTCTTCGAGCGTATCGAAAGGAACGACCGTCCCGCAGCCATCGTAAATGTATTCCTTGCACTTACCGGTGGTCTGGTTGAAATAATACCTGTCCATCATTGCCTTGCACGAGCCGTTGACCGGTTTTAACCGGCATCTGTCGGGAAGGTTTTCGGCGCAGAGCGCGGCAGCCGAACAAAAAAGAACTGCTAGCGAAACAGCCGGGAAGACGATACGGGCGCAGTGATTCTTACTCATGGAGAACCTCCTTTATCTTCTAAAATATCCTGCTTCCGGCATTAGTCAATGTCGGCCCCGGTTACGCCCTGCCTTATCGGTGTTTGCAGCTTTTCTCCAAGTAATTTCGACATTTCCACCAGCCTGATGAACTCGGCCCGGTAACCCTCGTTATCAGCTCCTTTCGCCTTGCGGGCGATTTTCAGGACCTGGGTGTAGCTGGCGCTGCCCTTATGTTCCGAGTTGCGAAGCAACATACCCCATTCCGCCACAGCCGAAGCGAAATCGATATTCCTGCCGGGTTTCGAGACAGCCGATATTTTACGAACGATTTCGCTGCTCACATCTTCCTGCGGCTTTTTGTAGCGGAAGCGGATAGTAGCCAGTTCAGCGCTGGCAAGGGCGCTCTCTTTCACCTGGGTCGTCTGGTAGGTCAAATCCTGACTGCCGGCAGACGCGCCATCCGCAGGCACTATTTCATACAATGCCGTTACCGTGTGCCCGGAACCAAGTTCGCCGGCATCTTTCTTATCATCGGCAAAATCCTCGGCCTTCAACAGCCTTTTTTCATACCCGATCAGCCGGTAGGATTTGACCTTTGACGGATTGAATTCCACCTGCATTTTTACATCTTTGGCAATAGTCATCAATGTACCACCAAATTGCGTCAGCAAAACCTTTTTCGCTTCCAGCAGGGTATCAATATAGGCATAATTTCCATTCCCCCTGTCTGCCAACTTCTGCATCTTGGAATCCTTGTAATTGCCCATGCCATACCCAAGCACACTGAGGAACACGCCTGCCTTGCGTTCCTTTTCAATCAACCGCTCCATCTCGGCATCGCTGGAAGCACCCACATTAAAATCGCCGTCTGTCGCCAATATAACCCGGTTGTTGCCGTGTTTTATAAAATTTTCCCTGGCAACCCGATAGGCCAGTTGAATCCCTTCTCCTCCTGCAGTGCTTCCCCCGGCCTGGAGGCTATCAAGCGCCGCCAGAATCTTGTGCTTTTCCATGCCGCTCGTTGAAGGAAGCACCAACCCGGCCTGACCGGCATACACGACGATCGCCACCCTGTCCTGTTGCCGTAATTGGCCAACAAGCAGCTTAAATGACTTGATCAGAAGCGGCAGCTTGTTCTCATCCTCCATGGAGCCGGATACATCGATGAGAAAAACCAGGTTGGCGGACGATAGTTCGGCCACCGGAATCCGCACCCCTTGAAGACCAACGAGAAGCAGCTTGTTGCCCGGTTTCCAGGGAGCGCCGGACAGCTCGGTAGTGAAAGAAAAGGGGGCGCCGTTCGCAGGCTGGGGATAGTCGTAGGTGAAATAGTTGATCAACTCCTCGGAGCGCACGGCATCCAGCGGCGGAAGCGTACCATTGTTGATGAAGCGGCGCACGTTGGCGTAGGAAGCGGTATCGACATCAATGGAAAAAGTGGACAGCGGATTTTTGATTACATCAAGAAACCCGTTTTCGTTGACCCGGTCATAGTTTTCGGTATTGAAATCAGCCGCAGGTGCTGACTGACCAACCGGCAGAGTTTCGTAAAGTAAAACTTGCCGTGTGGTCTTCATTTTTTTGCTGGCTTTTTTTGCCGGAGAAGGAGCCATGACGGGCATGACAGACTTTTCATCTGCCATTACCGGAGAGGGGGTGTTTATGGAAATAACGGGCTGTTCTTCTGCTTTTACCGGTGAAGAAGGCATTATGGGTATGACAGGCTTTTCTTCGGCAGTTATGGACTGCTTTGCACCACAACCTGCAAGAACAACAACCGCAAGCAGCAGGCATACTGTCAACCAATAAAAATTGTAGCACCGCAAAATTTTTCTCTCCAGCTCAGCCAATAAGGTGTTCATAGCAAGCTCCTTGGTGGTATTCATTTCTTCCTCCCGGATTTCTCTGAATTTGTACCTTTGACATGAGCTGGTCTGGAAAAGTTCCCGCTTGCCCAAAAAAAAATTCAACTTTTTGTGTGAAAATCTAAGATTGAGGAGGGAATTCTTGAATCATCCACTTGCCGGACAAGAGGATTTTTCGCATACTACGAGTGATTGAACTTTTGAGGATATCTGTCTGCGTAGGTGGTACATCACAAAGAAAGGTGCCGGTCATACACCCGATTGAAAACCGGTAGTGAAACAATTCCGACCATGCCCCCAACACCCTCCCCTGTCATTTGCAAGAACTGCGCGCTCATGCTCGCCCGAATCGTCTACCGCCGTCACTGGTGGTTCCCCCTGGTGCGGGAACCGCTCGTGCTGGGAATGCGTATTCTTGCGCTATTTCACCGGATCGATGCCCGGCGTCATGTGGTGCACAATCCGGAATGCAAGGGGTGTATCCGCTTTATGAAGGCCGAACTGGAAGAAAAGTCCCCCACATTCCGCTTTCTCAACGGCCTTATAGGGGAACATTTTAGTAATTTACGTAATTCTCACCTGAGCCAGGCCGAATTGGATGATGCAAAGCGGTTCGCCCGTGACGCTATGGATGTGCAGGAGGAGGATAGCAAATAGGCTTTTGGATTATCATTCTGGTTTATATCCAGCATCACAGCATTGCCCTGATCATTACTGCTCTGCCGAATCGCTGCCGTCAGGCAGGTACTGCTCAAACTGCTTCTTGTCTATTGCGCAACGGTAAGCCTCTTCCGGATTAATCCGCTCGGTCTTCAACAGATCCAGAAGATGTTGATCCATTAGTTGCATACCGTCTTTTTTGGCTGTCTGGATAATGGAGGTTATCTGATAGGTTTTGGCTTCACGGATCAGGTTGGCGATGGCCGGAGTGCCGAACATGATCTCAAAGGCAGCCACTCGCCCCTTGCCTTCGGCAGTTTTGAGTAGTTGCTGACAAACAACTCCCTTGAGCGCCTCGGACAACATTGCCCGCACCTGCTGCTGTTGTTCGGTGGGAAAAACGTCGATGATCCGGTCAACGGTTTTGGCGGCCGTATTGGTATGCAGTGTGCCGAATACCAGGTGGCCGGTTTCGGCAGCGCTCATGGCCAGCTGAATGGTTTCCAGATCGCGCATCTCGCCTACAAGGATGATGTCCGGATCTTCGCGCAGGGCCGCTTTCAGAGCCGAGGAGAAGCTTTCGGTATGTTCGCCGATCTGGCGCTGGTTGAGCAG